>Ga0080064_1000102_pt1 | contig 254492 bp, 230 predicted proteins | sample Subgrocontami54m_FD_69260 | JGI IMG/M metagenome (GOLD analysis project Ga0080064, IMG submission 69260) | Subsurface groundwater microbial communities from S. Glens Falls, New York, USA - GMW46 contaminated, 5.4 m (SPADES assembly) (version 2) ...
GCGCCGGCCGCCAAGCCGGCCCAGCGTGCTACTTGCCCGCCATGAACCCCGCGGCCTTCATGAGCGAAACGTGCCGCGCCTCTTCCCGAGCAACCCAGTCGGCGTACTCCTTGCCAGTGAGAGCCGTCTGGTTGAACGCGCCGCGCTCCATCAGGTCCTTCCATTCCGGCGTCGCGCGCACTTTCTTGAACAGATCCAGATAGAACTCGACATGCTCCTGTTTCACCTCGGCGGCCATGAAAACGCCGCGCAGCATCAGGTAGTCAACGTCCAGCCCGCCTTCCTTGCAGGTCGGAATATCGCCCCAGGCCATCGTGCCGGTCACCTTTGCCTTGTAAGGCATGCGCTTGGGATCGAACACGCACAGCGGACGCAGCTTCCCGCCGCGCCAGTGCGCCACCGCCTCGATCGGGTTGTTCACCGTCGAATCCACGTGCTTGCCCACCAGCTGCACCGCGACGTCACCGCCGCCCTTGTACGGGATGTAGATGAACTTGGCTCCCGTGATCTGCTCGATCGCCGCAGTGATGATCTGGTCCTCCTGCTTGGCGCCGGTGCCCGCCATCTTGAACTTGCTGGGACCGGCCTTTTTCGCCGCCTCCACGTACTCCTTCGCGCTCTTGTACGGAGCGTCCGCGTTGACCCAAAGCACGAACTGGTCGAGGGCCAGCATTTGCACCGGGGTGAGATCGCGCCAGTTGAATGGCGTATTGGTCGCGAGCGGGGTGGTGAACAGGTTCGACAGGGTGATGATGATCTTGTGCGGTTCGCCCCTGGCATTCTTCACGTCGAGGAACCCTTCGGCGCCGGCGCCGCCCGCCTTGTTGATCACCACCATCGACTGGCGCATCAGTTTGTGCTTGGCCACGATGCCCTGCACCGCCCGCGCCATCTGGTCGGCGCCGCCGCCGGTGCCGGCGGGCACGATGAATTCGACGGTTTTGCTCGGCTCCCAGGCGTAGCCATGGGCGGAAAATGCCGCGATCGACGCGGCCAGAAACACGCGGGGAAAACCGGCGCGCCCGAGGGCGCGTTGCATGACGCTCATCATCATCCCTCCTCCTTGCAGTACGCCGGCGCCGCGGCGGGTGCCACGATCGCCCCGTTCGGTCCTCCTGTTTCCACGGCGGATGATTCCGCTCTGTTGTTTGCCTCAATCCGCCCGAAGCGGGTTTCTCAGACGGACACGGCGTTCCTGATCATCCTCTGTTTCGCAGCCGATGGCCACTGCCTGGCGCGCGCGCCCTCAGGCATGCCCCTTCCGCGGTCGCTGCTCTTTTCGGGCGGCGGACCACTTCCCCACGCCGACGACTATGGCCGCGCCGACCAGCCCGAACAGGCTCACTTCCACCACGCCGGGCGCGATCTTGATGGTATGGAAAGGTATATTCGCTGCCACCCAATCGACCGAAGCAGGATCGCTTTCCGCCATTTCGCCCGCCACGTACCCGAGCAGCGCCGCGCCCAGGGTGATGATCCAGGGGGCGCGCTCCATCAGCTTGAGCAGCAGGGTGCTGCCGAAAATCACCAGCGGGATGCTGATGGCGAGTCCGAGAATCAGCAGCACCACGTTGCCCTTTGCCGCCGCAGCCACGGCGATGACGTTGTCCAGGCTCATCACCAGGTCGGCAATCAGGATGGTCTTGATGGCGGCGATCAGGTTGTCGCTGCTTTCAATGTTCTCGTCGCCATCGTCCGGCCGCAGCAACTGCACGCCGATCCACAGCAGCAGCACCGCACCGACAAGTTTGAGATAAGGCAGGGTCAGCAGCGCCACGGCGAACAAGGTCAGCGCGATCCGCATCGCCACCGCCGCGCCGCTTCCCCACAGCACCGCCATTTTCTGCTGTCGCGGCGGCAGCGAGCGCGCCGCCAGCGCAATCACGACCGCGTTGTCGCCGGACAGGATGAGATTGACCCAGATGATCTTCAGCAGACCGATCCAGAATTCGGCTGATTGCAACATCTCCATGTAGCTCGTGCTCCTCGCAGTGCCCGAAATCCGCGGCGATGCAGCCGCGTTCTCCGGTGAAGTTGAATTTCGCAGGGCATTCTAACGGAAGCCCCGCGTATGGCAACTCGCGGCGCGACTGAATGCAGCAAACATTCCCCCGCCTGGATTGACGGAACCGACCGCCTGATACGCCGCGGCAAAGTTCGACCGGGCGGCCGGCGGGATTGTCAGAACAGCCCGACGACCTTGCCATCCACCAGGTCGATTCTGTTGGCGGCCGGCACCTTCGGCAGACCGGGCATGGTCATGATGTCGCCGCAGACCATGACGACGAACTCTGCGCCGGCGGCGAGCCGTACCTCGCGCACGTTGATCACGTGGTTTTCCGGCGCACCGCGCAACTGCGCATCGGTGGAAAACGAATACTGCGTCTTCGCCACGCACACCGGGTAATGCCCGTAGCCGTCTTCCTGAAGTTTCCTGATCTGCAGCCGCACCCTGGAATCGGCGGTCACTTCGCTGGCCCGATAGACCTTCCTGGCGATCTTGTTGATCTTGTCCCACAGGGAATCCTCGAGCTCGTAGACGAACTTCATGCCTGTGCCGGTCGGGCGCTCGCACAGATCGACGACGATCTTCGCCAGTTCCGCCGCGCCCCTGCCACCATCCGCCCAGTGCGTGGCGAGCACCACCTTGACGCCCAGTCTGGCCATGCGCGAGGCCAGCATTTCGACTTCGGCCGGCGTGTCCTGGGTGAAGTGGTTGATCGAGACCACGCAGGGAATGCCATAGACGCTCTGCACGTTTTCGACATGGCGCTCCAGATTGACCATGCCCTTTGCGAGGGCCGCCAGATTTTCCTTGCCGAGGGACTTCACCTCGGTGCCGCCGTGATACTTCATGGCGCGCACCGTCGCCACGATCACCGCCGCGGCAGGGCGCAATCCTGACTTGCGGCATTTGATGTCGATGAACTTCTCGGCGCCCAGGTCGGCGCCGAAGCCCGCTTCGGTGACGACGTAATCGGCCAGCTTCAGCGCCGCACTGGTCGCGATCACCGAGTTGCAGCCGTGGGCGATGTTGGCGAACGGGCCGCCGTGAATGAACGCGGGATTGTTCTCCAGGGTCTGCGCGAGGTTCGGCCGGATCGCGTCCTTCAGCAACACCGTCATGGCGCCGTGCGCCTGCAGGTCGCGTGCGTACACCGGCTTTTGCTCGCGGGTATGGGCGACCACGATATTCCCCAGGCGCGTCCTCAGGTCTTCGAGCGAGGTCGCCAGGCAGAAAATCGCCATCACCTCCGAGGCGACCACGATGTCAAAGCCGTCCTCGCGCGGATAGCCGTTCGGCGAGCCGCCGAGTCCGACAACGATGTCGCGCAGCGCGCGATCGTTCATATCGACGACTCTTTTCCAGGCGATGCGGCGCAGGTCGATGCCCAGTTCGTTGCCGTGGTGGATATGATTGTCGATCAGCGCGGCCAGCAGGTTGTTGGCCAGGGCGATCGCGTTGAAGTCGCCGGTGAAATGCAGATTGATGTCCTCCATCGGCACCACCTGCGCGTAGCCCCCTCCCGCGGCGCCGCCCTTCATGCCGAACACCGGTCCGAGCGAGGGCTCGCGCAGGCAGATCGCCGCTTTCTTGCCGATGTGGTTGAGCGCGTCGCCCAAACCGACCGTGGTGGTGGTCTTGCCTTCACCGGCGGGCGTCGGGCTGATCGCGGTGACGAGGATCAGCTTGCCGTCCGGTCGGCGTTTCAGGCTGTCGAGGTATTCAAGCGAAATCTTCGCCTTGTAGTGCCCGTACGGATCGAGGTGTTCTTCGGCGATGCCGAGCTTGTCCAGCGCAACGCGCGAGATGCGCTGCATTTTCCCGGCCTGGGCGATTTCGATATCGGATGGCATGTAGGTTCCCGTTTCTGAAAAACGATTGCTATACTGTTACCGGTATACGGCGGGAGCACACGGGAGCGCATCAGGATCGGGCCTCAGGACCCGGCCAGCGCCTCGCCGCCGAAGCTCGAATGCACCGGCTCCGGACCGCCGGGTGTGATTCTCACGGCGCAATACTTGAACTCGGGGATCTTGCCCACCGGATCGAGCGCGGGGTTGGTGAGCATGTTGGCCGCCGCCTCGTAAAAGCAGAACGGGATGAACACCGCGCCGGCCGGCGTCCCCTCGTCGGCGCGCGCGTACAGCGAAATCCGGCCGCGGCGCGATTCCACGGTGATGACGCTGCCCGGCTTCACCTGCAATCGCGCCAGTTCCAGCGGATGCAGGGACGCCACCGGTTCGGGCTCGATGGTATCGAGCACTGTGGCGCGCCGGGTGATCGCGCCGGTGTGCCAGTGCTCCAGCTGCCGTCCGGTGATCAGCACCATCGGATACTCGGCATCGGGCTGCTCCGCCGCCGGGATGATGTCGGCCGGGACGAATTTGCCGCGGCCCGTGGCCGTGGGGAAATGCGTGGTGAACACCACCGCCTCGCCCGGATCACCCTCGTTCTCGCACGGATAAGTCACCGAGGATTCGCGTTCCAGCCGCTCCCAGGTGATGCCGGCGATGGAATTCATGCAGAGGCGCATCTCGTTGAACACTTCGGCCGGGCCGGCGTAATTCCAGGCGAGGCCCACCCGGCGCGCCAGTTCCTGGATGATCCACAGATCCTCCTTTGCTTCGCCCGGCGGCTCCACGGCCTTGCGCCCCAGTTGCACCATGCGGTCGGTGTTGGTGACGGTGCCGGCCTTCTCCGGCCACGCGGTCGCCGGCAGCACCACGTCGGCGAGATAAGCCGTTTCGGTGAGGAAGATATCCTGCACCACCAGATGATCGAGGCTGGCCAGCGCCTCGCGCGCGTGGTCCACGTCCGGGTCGGACATCGCCGGGTTCTCGCCCATGATGTACATGCCGCGGATGGTCTTGTTTTTTGCCGCGTGCATGATTTCCACCACCGTCAGGCCCGGCGCGGGATCCAGTTCCGTATCCCAGAATTTCTCGAAGCGCGCTCTCGCCTCGGGTGTCCCCACTCGCTGGTAGTCCGGGTAGAACATCGGCACCAGTCCCGAGTCCGAAGCGCCCTGCACATTGTTCTGCCCGCGCAACGGATGCAGTCCGGTGCCGGGGCGGCCGATCTGCCCGGTCATCAGGGCGAGCGCGATCAGGCAGCGCGCATTGTCGGTGCCGTGCACGTGCTGCGAGATGCCCATTCCCCACAGGATCATCGAGCCTTTGGAGGTGGCGTAGAGGCGCGCCACTTCCCGTATCGTCTGCGCCGGGATGCCGCACAGCGGCGCCATCGCTTCGGGGCTGTATTTGGCGACGTTCTCTTTCAACGCCTCGTAGCCGGAGGTGCGCTCGCGAATGAAGGCTTCATCGGCGAGGCCCTCATCGACGATGGCGTGCATCATCGCGTTCAGCAGCGCAACGTCGGTGTCGGCCTTGAACTGCAGCACATGGGTGGCGTGGCGCGCCAGTTCGGTGCGGCGCGGGTCGGCGACGATCAGCCGGGTGCCGTTTCTCACCGCGTTCTTGATCCAGGTCGCCGCCACCGGATGATTGACCGTCGGATTGGCGCCGATCAGGAACAGCACCTCGGCGCGCGCCACGTCGCTCACCTGGTTGGACACGGCGCCCGAATTGATGCCCTCCATCAGCGCCGCCACGGACGAGGCGTGGCACAGCCGGGTGCAGTGATCGACGTTGTTCGAACCGAAGCCGGCGCGCACCAGCTTCTGGAACAGGTAGGCCTCTTCGTTGCTGCCCTTGGCCGAGCCGAAGCCGGCCAGGGCTTTTTTACCGTGGCGGTCGCGAATGTCGCGCAGGCCGGCGGCGGCGGCATCGAGCGCCTCTTCCCAGGTCGCCTCGCGAAAGGCATCCTGCCAGCGTTGCGGATCGACCTTGAAATCCTTGTGCTTGGGCACACCCGCCTTGCGCAGCAGCGGTTTGGTGAGGCGCTGCCGGTGGTTTACGTAATCAAAACCGTAGCGCCCCTTGACGCACAGCCGGCCATGATTGGCAGGACCGTCTCGGCCTTCGACGCGCAGGATCCGGTTGTCCCTGACGTGATAGGTGAGCTGGCAGCCGACGCCGCAGTAAGGGCACACGGAACCGATCGTCCGGTCGGCCTGGATCGCAATCGCTCTGTTTCCCGCTTTGCTCCCCGAATGGCCGACCGGCGCCATTGGCGTAACCGGCGCGGCCGCGGCGTTTGTCGCCGCCTTCGCCACCGCCTTCTCCATAAAGCTCGCCAGCACCTTGGAGGACAGTGCGCCGGTCGGGCAGGCCTGCACGCATTCGCCGCAGGCGACGCAGGTGGATTCGCCCATCGGATCGTCGAGGTCGAACACGATCTTCGAATGCTCGCCGCGAAACGCATAGCCGATGACGTCGTTCACCTGCTCCTCGCGGCAGGCGCGCACGCATGCGGTGCACTGGATGCAGGCATCGAGGTTCACCGCGATGGCCGGGTGGGACACGTCCTGCTGCGGTTGCTTGCGGGGTGGAAAGCGCGGCCTGCCCACGCCGATGCGCTTGGCCCATTTCGCGACGGCGTTGTCCGGGTCCGGGGGCATGTCGGCGAGCAGCAGCTCGAACACCATGCGCTGGCTGGCGAGCGCTCGCGCGCTGTCGGTCGTGACTTCCATGCCGTCGGCGGGATACCGGCAGCACGAGGGCGCCAACACCCGCTCGCCCTTGATCTCCACCACGCAGGCGCGGCAATTGCCGTCGGGACGCAAGCCCTGGCGCTGGCACAGCTGCGGAATTTCGAGACCGTTGTTCTTGGCGATCTGCATGATGGTCAGGTCGGAGCGCCCGGCCACGGTGTTGCCGTTCAATTTGAACCGGACCGGCGGCGCTTCGATCTCCTGCCTGCTGAGTGCCGTCATGAGGCGCCCTTCATTCGATTTCCCGCGGGAAGTATTTCATCACCGAAAGCAGCGGATTGGGCGCCGCCTGGCCCAGACCGCAGATGGAGGCGTCCATCATCGCCTGCGACAATTCGCGCAGCAGCGGCTGGTCCCAGCGCGGCGCCTGCAGCAATTGCAATGCTTTCACCGTGCCGACGCGGCAAGGGGTGCATTGGCCGCACGACTCTTCGGCGAAAAATCGGGTGAGGTTGCGCGCCGCATCGCAAGCACGATCGCGATCCGAAAGAACGATCACCGCCGCCGAGCCGATGAAGCAGCCGTACGGGTTGAGCGTATCGAAATCCAGGGGAATGTCCGCCATCGAAGCGGGCAGGATGCCGCCCGAGGCGCCGCCCGGCAGATAGCCATAAAACGTATGGCCCGCCTGCATCCCGCCGCAGTATTCGGCGATCAATTCGGCCGCGGTGATGCCCGCCGGCGCCAGATGCACGCCCGGCTTGTTTACCCGGCCCGACACCGAGAACGAGCGCAGCCCGTTGCGGCCGTGGCGGCCCTGCCCGGCAAACCATTGCGCGCCCTTCTCCACGATCTCGCGCACCCAGTACAGCGTCTCCATGTTGTGCTCGAGCGTCGGCCGGCCGAACAGGCCCACCTGCGCCACATACGGCGGGCGCAGCCGCGGCATGCCGCGCTTGCCTTCGATCGACTCGATCATCGCCGACTCCTCGCCGCAGATGTAGGCGCCTGCGCCGCGGCGCAGGTGGATGGGCGGCAGCTTGCAAGGCGGATCGGCGCGCAGCTTCGCCAGTTCGCGCTCCAGCACGGCGCGGCAGCCGGCGTATTCGTCGCGCAGATAAATGTAGATTTCCGCGACACCGACACACTGCGCCGCCACCAGCATGCCCTCCAGGAACCGATGCGGATCGCGCTCCAGGTACCAGCGGTCCTTGAAGGTGCCCGGCTCGCCCTCGTCGATGTTCACCGCCATCAGCCGCGGCGCCGGCTCGGCGGCAACGATGCGCCACTTGCGCCCGGCGGGAAATCCCGCGCCGCCGAGGCCGCGCAACGCGGAATCTTCCATGACTTTGAAGATCGACTCGGCGCTCCTCTCGCCTGACTGGCAGTCCGCCAGCAGGCGGTATCCGCCGCCGTCGCGGTAGGCGCCGTAATCGAGGTACTCGGGCTCGACGCTGCGCGTCTCCCGGTTGTGGACCGCGCGCGACACCGATTCGACGGTGGCATTGAGCACCGGGTTCTGCCCGACGACGACGCAGGGCGCCGATTCGCAGCGCCCGGCGCAGGGTGCGTGCAGCACCCGCACTTCGCTGCCAAGCAGCGTGGGCAGCCTCGCCAGCAGTTCGGCGGCGCCGGCCATCTCGCAGGACAGCGAGTCGCAGACGCGCACCGTAAGCGCCGGCATGGGCTGGCTCGCTGCCTGTCCTCTGCCGGTTTCCCTGACCACGTCGAAGTGATGATAGAAGGTCGCCACCTCGTACACCTCGGCCATGGCGAGCCGCATCTCCGCGGCGAGCGCCACCAGGTGCGGCGCGGCAAGGCGTCCGTAGCGGTCCTGGATGCGATGCAGGTTCTCAATGAGCAGGTCGCGACGGCGCACATCGACGTTCGCATTGTCGCCCTTGGCGGCGTCCAGCAACGCGCGCACCTCGGCCAGCGCGACCGGATCGACCGAGCGGCCCTTGAGCGTGGATCGAACGCGGTTCCGGCGCGGCGCCGGTTTTTCTGGCTGATTGCCGCTCACCTGTCCTCAACGAGTAGTGACCCGGACCCGCACCTGCCGGCGCGCCGGTGCGGGTGGGGGTCGTGATTCGATATATCAATACCGGTAATTCAGTTGCCGGTTCACGTCCATGCGGCGCCGCGTCATGTGAAGAAATGTCATAAATTGGCAGTCTGTCACTTCAGCACCGATTGCAGCAGCCTGCCCATTTCCGCCGGATTCCTGGTGACCCTGATGCCGCAGGCTTCCATCACCGCAAGCTTCTCCTGCGCCGTGCCCTTGCCGCCGGAAATGATGGCGCCGGCGTGGCCCATGCGCTTGCCAGGCGGCGCCGTCACGCCGGCGATGAAACCGACCACCGGCTTTTTCATGTTCTCCTTCACCCACTCGGCGGCAGCCTCCTCATCGGTGCCGCCGATCTCGCCTATCATCACCACCGCTTCGGTGTCCGGATCCTCGTTGAAGAGGCGCAGCACATCGACATGCTTCAGGCCGTTCACCGGGTCGCCGCCGATGCCGACCGCCGACGACTGGCCGAGGCCCAGCTCGGTGAGCTGGCCGACTGCTTCGTAGGTCAGGGTGCCTGAGCGCGACACCACGCCGATGCGGCCCTTCCTGTGGATGTGGCCGGGCATGATGCCGACCTTGATTTCCTCGGGGGTGATGACCCCGGGGCAGTTCGGCCCGACCAGCAGGGTGCGCCGGTTCTGCTTTTTCATGCGATCGCGCACCTCGATCATGTCGCGCACCGGGATGCCCTCGGTGATGCAGATCACCAGGTCCAGGTCGGCTGCCACCGCCTCCCAGATGGCCGCTGCGGCGCCCGCGGGCGGGACGTAAATCACCGAGACGTTGGCCCCGGTCTGCGCCCTGGCATCGGCCACCGAGGCGAAAATCGGAATGCCCTCGAAGTCCTCGCCGGCTTTTTTCGGATTCACGCCGGCCACGTAGCAGGCGCGCCCGTTGGCGTAGTCGCGCGAGGCGCGGGTGTGGAATTGCCCGGTCTTGCCGGTGATGCCCTGCGTCACCACGCGGGTGTTCTTGTCGATCAGTATGGCCATGGTGTTCAGTGTTTTTGCGCAGCGGCCACGACTCTTTCGGCCGCCTCCGCCATGTTGCTGGCGGTAATGATGGGCAGGCCGGAGTCGGCCAGGATTTTTTTCCCGAGATCCTCATTGGTGCCCTTCATACGCACCACCAGCGGCACGGCGAGCTTCACCTCGCGCGCAGCCGCCACCACGCCCTCGGCGATGGTGTCGCATTTCATGATGCCGCCGAAGATGTTGACCAGGATCGCCGCCAGCTTCGGATTGCGCAGCATGATCTTGAAAGCCTCGGTCACTTTTTCGGTGGTTGCACCGCCGCCGACATCGAGGAAGTTGGCCGGACTGCCGCCATAGAGCTTGATGGTGTCCATGGTGGCCATTGCCAGGCCGGCGCCGTTCACCAGGCAGCCGATGGTGCCGTCCAGCTGGATGTAGTTCAGGTCGAATTGGGAGGCCTGCACCTCGGCCGGATCCTCCTCGTCCAGATCGCGCATCGCCACCAGCTCGGGATGGCGATACAGGGCGTTGTCGTCGAAGGTCATTTTGCCGTCGAGGGCCACCACGCGATCATCGCCGGTCACCACCAGAGGATTGATCTCGACCAGCGACGCATCGGTGTCGCGGAACGCGCGGTGCAGGGACTGCAGCACGGCGCGAGCCTCGGTCGCGGCCGATTCGGGGATGCCGATGCGGCGGGCGGCTTCGTCGGCTTGGGTGCCGGTCAGCCCCAGCTGCGGGTCGATGAACACCTTGTGAATCTTCTCCGGCGTGCGCGCGGCGACTTCCTCGATATCCATTCCGCCTTCGCTGGAGGCCATCAGCACCACCTGCTGCGTGCCCCGATCGACCACCAGGCCGACGTACAGCTCTTTGCTGATGTCGGCGCCTTCCTCGATGAACAGGCGCCGCACCTTCTGCCCCTCGGCGCCGGTCTGGTGGGTCTTCAGTTGCATGCCGAGGATCTTGCCGGCCCATTCGCGCACTTCGTCGCGCGACCTGGCGAGCTTCACCCCGCCGCCCTTGCCGCGTCCGCCGGCATGGATCTGCGCCTTGACGACCCACACCTTGCCGCCGAGCGTGTCGGCCGCCTTGACCGCCTCCTCGACCGAGAAGCAGGCAATGCCGCGCGGCGTGGGCACGCCGAATTTGCGAAGGACTTCCTTCGCCTGGTATTCGTGAATCTTCATCTTCCCCCTGAACCGCGTCAGCGTTCGCTGCCGCTCTGTGCTTTCGCGTGCCAGCGCGGATAGTAGCGCCGAACCGCCTCGCCGCGAGTATCGAGCGCGTGGCAGCGATCGAGCTGGAACGGCTTGCCGGCGGCATCGTCGGTATCATTATTGAAAAAGCCGGCAAACGTCTGAATCGCCGCGGTCGGAAACTGCGCCAGCAGTTCGGTCAGGTGGGTGCAGCCGGCGACGCCGCTGAAGCGCGCGGCCACCTGCTTGCGAAATCCCCGCGCGAGGTTGAGGCCGACCAGGCGCCTCTCGTAGTCCGGCGTAATCTGCCCGCAGTGTCCCGGATACGGCACGACATCGCTCGCCACCGCGGCGGCCACCACGGTGCAGGCTTTGTCGATGGTCAGCCGAATATGCATCTGGTGGATCGGCTCGCCGGCCTTGCGGATGCCGGATGCGAGCTCGCAATCGTAGGGCTTGACGTCGCTGATGCGCGCTTCGATGTCCCATAATCCGTCGCTGCGCTCGAAGCCTTCGAATTGCACGCTGCGGGTGTGTATCGGGTTCCGCAAAGGCGCGGCGGGAGGAAGCGGCATGTTGTTGGACTGGAAATCGTGTTTTGAAAATGCGGTTGCGCAGAGCATTATCTTAGCATGGCGATCCCCGCCCACCGGCCGGCTGGGAGGACCCGGAGGTACAGCGCGCCCGATTGCGCGTTCCCCGGCAGCGCCGCAGAATCCGCCTTCTCTCAGGACATGGACGACGCGAGGGGGCAAGCCCCCTCGCACACCCCGAAACCGGGGAAAACGACGGGCGTTTTCTCAGGACATGGACGACGCGAGGGGGCAAGCCCCCTCGCACACCCCGAAACCGGGGAAAACGCCGGACGTTTTCTTTTCAGGACTTTCATGCCGAACCACTACATTCTCGCCCTCGATCAGGGCACCAGCAGTTCGCGCGCGCTGGTGTTCGATCAGCGCGGCGCGGTGCGCTCCGCGGCGCAGCGCGAGTTCCGGCAGATTTATCCGCGGCCCGGCTGGGTGGAACACGATGCCGGGGAAATCTGGCGCAGCCAGCTCGCCTGCGCGCGCCTCGCCATTGCGCACGCCGGACTGAAGGCGGAAAGAATCACCGCGATCGGCATCAGCAACCAGCGCGAGACGCTGCTGCTGTGGGACCGCGCCAGCGGCAAGCCGGTGCATCGCGCCATCGTCTGGCAGGACCGGCGCACCGCCGGCCATTGCGACCGGTTGCGCCGCGACGGACTGGCCGAACCGATACGCGCCAGGACCGGATTGGTGCTCGACCCGTATTTTTCCGCGACCAAGATCGCCTGGCTGCTCGACCATATCCCCGGCCTGCGGCGGCGCGCCGAGCGCGGCGAGATCGCCTTCGGCACCATCGACACCTGGCTCGCCTGGAAACTTTCGGGGGGCGCGCTGCACCTCACCGACCACAGCAACGCCTCGCGCACCATGCTGTATGACATTCATCGCGGCGCCTGGGACGAGGAGCTGCTGCGCATCTTCAAGGTGCCGGCGGCGCTGCTGCCCCAGGTGCGGCCCTCCTCCTCGGTGTTCGGCCACAGCCTCGCAAAACTGCTCGGCGCGTCCTTGCCGATCACCGCGATGGCGGGGGACCAGCAGGCGGCGCTGTTCGGCCAGGCCTGCCACGGCCCCGGCCTGGCGAAGAACACCTATGGCACCGGCTGCTTCATGCTGCTGCACACCGGCGAGCGCGCCATCGCCTCGCACAACGGCTTGGTCACCACCATCGCGGCGACTGTGGCAAACGCCGCCACCCCGCGCCGGGGGCGCTCGCGCGCCGCAGCGGCCGGGCCGGCAATGCCGTACGCGCTGGAGGGCAGCGTGTTCGTCGGCGGCGCGGTGGTGCAATGGCTGCGCGATGAACTGCATCTCATCAAGCGCTCCGCGGACATCGAACCGCTGGCCCGCGGCGTGCGCGATTCGGGCGGCGTGTATCTGGTGCCGGCGTTCGCCGGCCTCGGCGCGCCGCACTGGGATGCCTATGCGCGCGGCGCCATGGTCGGCCTGACCCGCGGCACCTCCTCGGCGCATATTGCCCGCGCGGCGCTGGAATCCATCGCCTTCCAGTCGGCCGAACTGCTGCGCGCCATGCAGCAGGACGCCGGGTTGAAGCTTGGCGAACTGCGCGTGGACGGTGGCGCCACCGGGAACCGCCTGCTGATGCAATTCCAGGCTGATTTGCTCGGTATTCCGGTGGTGCTGCCGAAAGTGCAGGAGACCACGGCGCTCGGCGCGGCGTACCTGGCCGGCCTGGCCTGCGGGGTGTGGGCCTCACCGCACGAAATTGCGCAGCAGTGGCGCATCGAGCGCCGGTTCGAGCCGCACATGTCGCGCGACGAGGCGCAATCGCGGCTGGCGCAGTGGGGCCGCGCGCTGGAGCGCGCCAGGGCCTGGGCCGAACCGGGGTAAAATCGGCACCTTTTCCCGGGGCATGCGATGACGCTGAACGCCGCCACGATCCTGGTCACCGGCGGCGCCGGATTCATTGGATCCCACACCACCGAAGCGCTGCTCGCCGCGGGCGCAAACGTGGTCGTCTTCGACAATTTCGCCGCCGGCAGGCGCAGCAGCCTGCCCGCCTCGCATCCGGCGCTCTCCATCGTCGAAGGCGATATTCGCGACCTGGCCGGCGTGAACCGCGCCATGGAGAAGGCGACGCACGTGCTGCACCTGGCGGCGCAGATCTCGGTGCCGTTGTCGGTGCAGGATCCGCTCAATTCCTGCCACCATAACGTGGTGGGCTTCGTCAACGTGCTCGAATGCGCCCGCCAGCGCGGCGTGAAGCGCCTGGTGTATGCGTCCAGCGCGGCGGTATACGGCACGCCGCGGGAACTGCCGCTCACGGAGTCCTCGCCCGTCGCGCCGATCTCCCCCTACGGGCTGGAGAAGTGCATCGACGACCAGTACGCCGCCCTGTATGGCGAACTGTATGGCCTGTCATCGCTCGGCATGCGCTATTTCAACGTATACGGCCCGCGCCAGGATCCCTCGTCGCAGTACGCCGGCGTGATCAGCAAGTTCGCCGCCGCCATCGCGGCGGGCGACACCCTGAGAGTGTTCGGCGACGGCGGCCAGACACGCGATTTCGTATTCGTGCGCGACATCGCCCGGATGAACCTGCGCGCGCTGGAGGCGGACGCCACCGGTTTCTGCAACATCGGCAGCGGCACTTCGGTGACCTTGCTCGCGCTGATCGCCGCCCTGGAGCGCGTCGCAAAGCGCAACGCCAGGCGCCAATTCGACCCCCCCGTCACGGGGGACATCCGCCATTCCGCGATGCTGCCCGACCGGCAGTTCGCATGGCTGGGCGAGCAGCCCGCCACGCCGCTCGACGCGGGTCTGGCGGCGCTGCTGCGGGAGGCGCAGTAGCCCCACGCGGTTCCAGATGCGGCGCAATGTACCCAACTTGTCCGGTCAGCTCGCCCGGCGTGATGCACGCATCGGGATCTGTTCTGCGAGCGCGTCGCGCAGCCAGTGCGGCTGCAAGTGCATTTGCCGGCTTGAGAAGCAGCGAAGCTCAACCCAGCCTGTCGGCCGGGCTCACCACCCCGCGACCGCCGCGGTTGAGGACGTGCGTATAGATCATGGTCGTCGAAACGTCCTTGTGACGAGCAGCTCCTGCACGGTACGGATGTCATAGCCGGATTGCAACAGATGCGAGGCGAAGGAATGCCGCGCACAGTCAACGACTGTTATCGAATTTGGCGAATCGCCGCTTGAGGGTACACGGCGCTGCAAGTCATGTGCAACACCTGGCGCCGAATCGGGCCTCCACAGCAGTGCCTGTACTTCCCGCGGTCGCCGCACGGGCACGTCTGGTTGCGCCCCGATTTTGCCCGCAGGCGCTTTCTTGTGCGTAGCCGCACCGGCACGCGCCTGCCCGATTGGACCGACAGGCCGGGTTGCGGGAGGGACGTCTGTTGGGCCCGTGCGGCAGAGGAAGACAGCAACGCCGCGGCGCACGACAGCGCCACGCCTGCAAGGCGGAGAAGGGCTCCTGGCACAGGGTTCAGGGTTGGCGGATAAACATAATTGGATGAATTAGCTATCCCATCTCAAGCACCGACGCGCATCCCCGGCGTGTTGCAATACCCGTATTGATCGTCTATCCGGTTGCTTGCCAAAGCGGAAAACCGGCTAAAAGCCTTGTCATAGGAACACGTCAGCACGGACGTGGAAGCGGTGGGCAAGTCGCTTGGCAATTTCCTTGCTGATCGAGCGCTTGCCGCCCAAGATGTCCGAGATGCGGCTTTGTGGCGCACAGTCGCCCAAGTCCTCTTGCTTGAGGCCGTGTTGTTCCATCAGGAAGCGCAGCACTTCGTTCGGTTCCGCTTCGGGAATCTGGAAGTTCTTGTCCTCGTAGGCTTTCACCTGATCCGCGAGGTAGTCCAGTACATCCGCCAGTGGGTGATTCTCGTTGTCCCCCACTTCGTCGAGCAGCGCATCAATCGTGGCGCGGGCCTGTGCATAGTCCTTTTTGGTGCGAACAGATGTCACACCTACGAGCTGCTTGAACGACGTCCATGCCCGAAGAATGGCTTGCGGTTCCGGCACCGCCTTGAGTGCGTATCCCATCATTTCCTCCGTTTCCAGTTGCCATGGTCATACTCAGCGTGAGTCAGTACAGCACGGATGAATACCTTGTGCCGGTTGTAGTGGATCGCAGCGATCAGTCGGTACTTGTTGCCGCCAATGTCAAAAATCGTCAGGCCGTCCACGTAGTCGGCACTGGCGAACGTCGCTCTCAAGTCGTTGAAATCGGCAAAGACCTCACCTTCCATCGTGCGATACCAAGCCTGCAAAGAGCTTTCGGCGTCTGGGTGTATCGCCCAAAACTCAACAAGGGCAGGCTTGGCGATTACGTGCATGGATAAAGTATATACCAAAATGGTATTTTATCAATTCGAGCCGATGACGGCCGTCCTGGGGCTCGCGGCTCATGCCGGCACCCATCTACGACGCGCACTCTACAGTGGTGAGTGGATTCACCCGGCGGCATGATTGGCAATCACCGGATAGGCGGCAGGCCGTATTGGAATAATAAGAAGGAGCTACCGAGCGATGCCGCATTGGGCTTCCATAGTTCTGTTCCTCATGCCGCTCTGGGTTTCCCTGGCGCAATCCCGCTGTTCGATGGTACGGAGCGGCTTTGGTGGTGGTGGCGTCGCGCCGGCGGGACAGCACCCGACCCTCATCAAAGCTATCGCCGCCTTCCGATCGACTCGGCGCCGCGCTACGCAACCCGCTTCAAGCCCAAACCCCCTTGGTACGCCAGGAGGTGTTGCGCCTGAGCGCCTTGATGCAGGGTAGCTGCCGCACCATCGCCGACACCTTCAATCGGCGCTTTGCCGCGCATCGCACTCTCGCCAGACGCGCTTCGGTGGGCCATACCTTCGTGGCGGAATTGACAAAGGCGAACCTGCATGAGATTGCGATGCTGCGATGCGCGATCAAGCATCGCGTTCCCCGTCCCCTGCCGCGTAACCGGGTGTGGGGCGTCGATCTCACCGGCAAAGGCGACGCCGTGGGCAACGTGCATTCGATTCTGGGCATCCTCGATCATGGTTCGCGCTTGGACCTGGTGCTCAAAGCGCTGAAAGACAAGGCATCGATCACGTTGCTGCGCGCCCTGCTCGATGCCATCGAGAAATACGGCAAACCCTGGGCAGTGCGAACCGACAACGAAGCGGTCTTCACTTCGCGTCTGTTTCGCTTCGGCCTTTGGGTCTTGGGCATCCGGCACCAGCGCATTGACTTATCTTGCCCGTGGCAGAACGGGCGCATCGAGCGATTCTTCGGAACCTTGAAACGCGCTCTGGGCCAGCTCGCCGTCGAGGGCCGCGACGGATTGATTCTTGCCCTCGTTGAGTTCCGATTTTTTTACAATCACATACGTCCCCATCAGCATCTGGCCGGACTGACGCCTGGCGAGGTGTGGGCCGGGTGCCGGTGGAAGATCAAAGGCGGCGCGGTGTTGAACGCGGCGACGATGAATAACCGTGCCGTGGCCATCGCTGCGCTGCCGCCGGTGAAAGAGGCGTTCTGGTTCGAGGCGTGGGATGGGCTGCTCTCGGGGTATTACTTGCGACGATGAAAATATCTTGCGGTAATCGAGCACCAAAGCGGCGGAATGAGTGTCCGGGGAATAGCTCGTCTTCACCGTATCGGCCGATGCATTTCACGCTTGCACATCGCTCTTGACAGGAGGTTGTGAGGCAAAACATTGGGGAAAACGCGGCGGGTGTCGCGGGTATTCTGAAAAAATCGGGATGGGCGCATTCGACTTCGCTCGTCGGACGGGCGGACAGGACAACGGCGCGAGAGCGCTGCGGAGCGCCGCTTGCGAGCGTCCGTTTCGAACGCGCGGTCATGTGCCGTCATGGAAGAGGCGCGACCTTTTCGGTGGTTTCCAAATTCTTCGCCTTCAGCCAGGCATTCCGCAGATCTTCCTGATGTAATGCGGCCCGCTCTGCCACCAAGCCCAATGCTCTCCGGGTCGGCTGATGTGATACAGATATATCATGGGGAAGGATGAGCACAGGCAAGAGAACAGCCGACGTCCGAGAACAGCCGCGCCAGACCTACATGCGCTCGAAAATCGCCGCGATGCCCTGCCCGCCACCGATGCACATGGTGACCAGCGCGTGGCGCCTGCCGGTGCGCTGCAGCTCGTACAGCGCTTTCACGGTGAGTATGCCGCCGGTGGCGCCGATCGGGTGGCCCAGCGCCACCGCCCCGCCGTTGGGGTTGACGCGCGCCGGATCGAGGTCCAGATCCCGGGTCACGGCCATGGCCTGAACGGCGAACGCTTCGTTCGACTCGATCACGTCCATGTCGGCCGGCGTGAGGCCCGCTTTCCGGAACACCCGCTTCACTGCGGGAATCGGCCCCAGCCCCATCAGTTCCGGATCGACACCGGCGTGCGCATAGGCCACCAGCCGCGCCAGCGGTTTCAACCCCGCGCGCTGCGCCGCACCCCGTTCCATCAGCACCACCGCCGCGGCGGCGTCGTTCAGTCCCGAAGCATTGCCGGCGGTCACCGTGCCGTCCTTCTTGAACGCCGGCTTCAGCTTCCGCATGTCTTCTATCGTCGTGCCTTTGCGCACGTGTTCATCGGTGTCGAACAGCACGCTGCCCTTGCGCGATTTGATCTCCACCGGAACGATCTGGCTCCTGAAATGGCCGGCGTCGAGCGCGGCCGCGGCGCGCCGGTGCGACTCCACCGCGTAGGCATCCTGCTGCTCGCGGCCGATGCCGTATTTGACCGCGATGTTCTCCGCGGTGATGCCCATGTGACCGTGGCCGAACGGGTCATGCAGCGCGGCGTTCATTGCATCGACCGCCTGCATGTCGCCCATGCGCTGGCCCCAGCGCGCGCCGGGCAGCAGGTAGGCGGCCCGGCTCATGCTTTCGGCGCCGCCCGCGAGGGTCACTTCGCAATCGCCCAGCTGAATGTGCTGCGCCGCCGACACGATGGCCTGCAGGCCGCTGCCGCACAGCCGGTTGACCGTCAGGCAGGGCGTGCCCACCGGCAGGCCGCCGTCGATCGCGGCGACCCGCGACAGATACATGTCGCGCGCTTCACCGTGGATGACGCTGCCGAACACCGCGTGTCCGACCTGCGCCGGGTCGATTTTCGCCCGGGCCACCGCCTCGCGCACCACCATTGCGCCAAGGCGGGTTGCGGGAAAATCCTGCAACGATCTGCCGTAGCCGCCGATGGCGGTACGCACGCCCGAGACCACCACCACTTCATGCGTCGTCATTCAATCCTCCGTGCGTTTTATGCGTCGCGGCCGGTGCGTGGCGCTCAATTCAGGCCCTGGCCTTGCGCCTTGCCGCAAGCGGTTTCAGCCGTGCCTGCAGATCATGAGCGCCGGCGCTCGTAACCGTGACCTCCGCCCAGTCCCCCACTTTCAGACCGGCGCCATCCTCGATCGACACCACGCCGTCGATCTCCGGTGCATCCGCAGCCGAGCGCGCCACCGCGCCCTGCGGCGTGACCTGGTCGACCAGCACACGAATGGTGCGTCCGACTTTGCGCTGCAGCCGGCCGGCGCTGATTTTTTCCTGCACCTGCATCAGGCGCATGCGCCGCTCTTCACGGATTTCCTGCGGCACCGGATCGGGCAGCGCATTGGCCCTGGCGCCCGCCACCGGCGAATAGGCGAAGCAGCCGACGCGGTCAAGCTGCGCTTCCTCGAGAAAATCGAGCAGCGATTGGAATTCCGTTTCCGTTTCACCCGGGAAACCGGCAATGAAGGTGCTGCGGATGGTGATATCCGGGCAGATCGCGCGCCAGGCGCGGATGCGCTCCAGATTCGATTCACCGCTGGCAGGGCGCTTCATCAGCTTCAGCAGGCGCGGGCTGGCGTGCTGGAACGGCACATCGAGATAAGGCAGGACCTTTCCTTCCGCCATCAGCGGAATGACGGCGTCCACGCTCGGGTAGGGATAGACGTAGTGCAGCCGCACCCATAGGCCGGGTCCCGCGAGGCCGGGTCCCGCGGGTCCGGGTCGCCCCGCGAATCCGGCGTTGTCCGCGCCTCTCAATTCCCCGAGCGCGGCGACCAGTTCGTTCATGCGCGTCTTCAGCGGCCGGCCATTCCAGAAGCCGGTGCGATAGCGCACATCCACGCCGTAGGCACTGGTGTCCTGTGAGATCACCAGCAATTCCTTCACCCCGGAGCGCACCAGATTCCCGGCTTCCCGCATCACGTCCCCCACGGGACGGCTGACCAGATCGCCGCGCATCGAGGGAATGATGCAGAAACTGCAGCGGTGATTGCACCCTTCCGAAATTTTCAGGTAGGCGTAGTGGCGCGGCGTCAAGCGGATGCCCTGCGGCGGCACCAGGTCGGCAAACGGATCGTGGGGGCGCGGCAGGTGGCGGTGCACCGCGCTCATGACCTCCTCCAGCGCGTGCGGCCCGGTCACGGCCAGCACCTGCGGATGCGCCTCGCGCACCATGTCGCCTTTTGCGCCGAGGCAGCCGGTGACGATGACTTTGCCGTTCTCGGTGAGCGCCTCGCCGATCGCCTGCAGCGATTCATCGACGGCGGAATCGATGAAGCCGCAGGTGTTGACGATGACAAGATCCGCGCCCTGGTACGAAGGGGAGATGGCGTACCCCTCGGCGCGCAGGCGCGTCAGAATCTGCTCCGAATCCACCAGCGCCTTGGGACAGCCCAGCGAAACGAAACCGACTTTGGGATCTGCTGAGTTCAATGCAAGGACACTTTCGGTGGAAGGGCGGTGCGCCAGGACATCAGTTGAACCGGCGCGCGCCGCGCTGCCGGGGGGAAAGCGCAAATCAGCTTTTCTTTTCCGGGTCCGAGCCAGCCGGGGGTTTCGCCGCAGCGCCCGGAAATCCGGGAAAGGGAAAACCGCCGAACAGGGTGCGCGCCTGGTTCTGCAACTGTTCCTGCATCTGCACGAACATATTCCTGCTCTGGTCCATGTATGCGGAAACGAGGCCCTGCATCGCGGGGCCCTGGAAGTTCATGAACTGATTCCACAAGTCCTGGTTGAATTTGGCCGGCTCGCCGTACAGCGAGGTCGATTGTTCGCGCATGCGGTTCTGGATTTCGTTGAACAGCTGCATGTTGCGCTCCAGATACGTGCCGAGCATGCCCTGCATCGCGTTGCCGTAGGAACGGATGAACTGCGTCAGGATGTCCGATGAAAACATCGGCGAACCACCCGATTCGTACTCCAGAATGATCTGCAGCAGGATGCTTCGCGTCAGGTCTTCACCGGATTTCGCATCGACGACCTGGAAACTTTCGCCCTTCAGCACCAGTTCGCGCACGTCGGCCAGGGTGATGTAGGCGCTGGTACGGGTATCGTACAGCCTGCGATTGGGATATTTCTTGATGAGGCGTAGCGGCTCGGTCATGGCGTCAGTTCCATCCTGGTTGGTTCCGCTGCCTCGACAGCAACGCACCGTAAAAGTGCAGCCGCATTGTATTGAAATTGTCAGCTTTCTGCTGTAGGGCAGCATCGCGCAGAGAAACGAAAAAAAGCCCGCCAGGCGGGCTATTTTCCCTCAGCCGTGAACCTCAAGCCATGTGCTGCCCGCCGTTGATGGCAATGTTCGCGCCATTGACGAAGGCCGCTTCTTCGGAACACAGGTAGATGATCAGGCCCGCGACTTCTTCCGGCTTGCCGAGGCGATTCACCGGAATTTGCGGAATGATCTTCGTCTCGAGGATTTCCCTGGGGATGGCGGTCACCATTTTGGTGCCGATGTAGCCGGGTGAAATGGTGTTCACCGTGACGCCCTTGCGCGCCACCTCGAGGGCCAGCGACTTGGTGAAGCCGTGCATCCCCGCCTTTGCCGCGGCGTAGTTGGTCTGGCCAAACGCGCCTTTCGAACCGTTGACCGACGACACGTTGATGATCCGGCCCCAGCCGCGATCGACCATGCCGTCGCACACCTGCTTGGTCATGTTGAACACCGAGTCAAGGTTGGTGTGCATCACCGCATCCCAGTCGGACTTGGTCATTTTCCTGAAGGTCATGTCGCGGGTGATGCCGGCATTGTTCACCAGGATATCCACCGGCCCTATCTCCCCGGCAATTCCCGCCACGCACTTGACGCACGACTCGTAGTCCGCCACGTCCACCGCATAGGCCTTGAAGGCATAGCCGCGCGATTTCTGTTCGGCCAGCCATTTCTCCCCGCCCTTGTTGGATGGAGAGCAGGTGACAACGACCTTGTATCCGGCGTCCGCCATCTTGGTGCTGATGGTCTCACCCAGCCCCCCCATGCCGCCGGTGATCAATGCGACGCGCTCCGCCATGCTTCCTCCGTGTGCCCACAGTATTTCGAACGCCGGCGAATGCCGGCGTGCCCTGCGTTTACTTTACTCTTTCCGGGTTGACTTCCGCCATGCGGATCCAGCGGACGGGGTGCTGCCGCGGATCGAACCGGGCAACCGGCCTCGATTCCGCGGTGCGCGGATTACGCCATGTGCAGGCCGCCGTTGATCGAGATGTTGGCGCCGGTGATGTAGCCGGCTTCGGGCGAGGCGAGGTAGGCCACCAGGCCGGCGATCTCGTCGGGTTGGGCGAGGCGGCCCATCGGAATCTGATCGACAATGGATTGGAGCACTTCCGGCTTGATCGACGTGACCATGTCGGTGGCAACGTAACCCGGGGAGATGGTGTTCACGGTCACACCATTTTTTACCACTTCCCGGGCGAGCGCCTTGGAAAAGCCGTGCATGCCGGCCTTGGCCGCGGAGTAGTTGGTCTGGCCGAATTGCCCCTTCAGCGCGTTCACCGATGAGATGTTGATGATGCGGCCCCAGCCGCGTTCCATCATGCCTTCGACCACCTGGCGGGTAACGTTGAACACGCTGTTGAGGTTGGTGTTGATGACCGCGTGCCAGTCGCTGGGTGTCATGCGCTTGAATACGCTGTCGCGGGTGATGCCGGCATTGTTGATCAGGATGTCCACCGGACCGACCACCGAGGCGATCTGATAGAACATCTGCGCGCACGACTCGTAGTCATCGACGTCGCCTTCGGCGGCGCAGATCTGCAAGCCGCGTTCCCGCATGGCGCGGACCCATTCGTCCTTTTTCCCGTATCCGGGCAGGCACCCCGCGACCACCTTGACGCCGCTGGCCGCCAGCCTCTGGCATACCGCGGTGCCGATACCGCCCATCCCTCCGGTGACGAATGCAATGCGCTGCGCCGCTTGCCTGATGCTCGTTTCCGCCGTGTGCGCGCCCGATGAGATCCGGCGCTGTTTTGCCTCTGCCGTGGTCATGTCCCCGATTGCTCCCTGAATGCGTTTTCGTCTGTTTTGTGCGTCCACGACGCGAGGGGGCAAGCCTCCTCGGACACCCCGAAATAGGGGAAAACGCCGGGCGTTTTCTTCCTACGTACGTCCGATTCACCGCAACATCAACGTTCCACTGCCAAAGCCACGCCCATTCCACCGCCGATGCACAGCGACGCCAGGCCTTTTTTTGCATCCCGCCTGATCATTTCGTGCAGCAGGGTCACCAGTATCCGGCACCCGGATGCGCCGATCGGATGACCCAGCGCGATCGCCCCGCCGTTGACGTTGATCTTCGAGGTATCCCAACCCATTTGCCGGTTGACGGCGATAGCCTGGGCAGCGAACGCTTCGTTGATCTCCATCAGGTCCAGATCTTTCGCGGTCCAGCCGGCTTTGGCGAGGCACAACTGGCTGGCCGGGACCGGTCCCATTCCCATGATCCCGGGATCGACACCGGCAGAACTGTATGCCTTGATCCGGGCCAGCGGCTTCAATCCGAGTGCAGCCGCTTTCTTTGCCGACATCATCACCACCGCCGCGGCGCCATCATTGAGGCCGGAAGCATTGCCGGCCGTGACCGTGCCGCTGTTGTCGAAGGCGGGTTTGAGGGCGGCGAGCGATTCGGCCGTAGTGCCGTGTTTCGGATACTCGTCGGCGTCGAACGACAGCGGCGCGCCTTTGCGCTGCGCAATCTCGAGCGCAATGATTTCGTCCCTGAAACGGCCCGCTTTCTGCGCTGCCTCGGCTTTCTGCTGGGACGCCGCGGAAAATTCGTCCTGGGCCTGGCGGCTTATCTGGAATTTCTTCGCCACGTTTTCCGCCGTGATGCCCATGTGATACTGGTTGTACACATCCCACAGTCCGTCGATGATCATGGTGTCCTGCAGCCTGGCGTCGCCCATGCGCAAACCGTCGCGCGAATTCATCAGCACATGCGGCGCGAGACTCATGTTTTCCTGCCCGCCGGCAACGATGATCTCGGCGTCGCCCGCCATGATGGCCTGCGCCGCGAGATGGGTGGCCTTGAGCCCCGATCCGCAGACCTTGTTGATGGTCATTGCCGGGACCGTGTCCGGGAGCCCGGCGCGAATGCTCGCCTGGCGCGCCCCGTTCTGGCCGATGCCCGCGGTGAGCACCTGCCCCATGATGACTTCGGATACCTGCTCGGGCTTCAATCCGGCCCGCGCGAGTACGCCACGGATCACGTGCGCACCCAGATCGACGGCCGTAATTTTCGCCAGCGCGCCGCCAAATTTGCCGATGCCGGTTCGTCCGGCGGCTACGATTATCACGTCCGTCATGTTCATCTCCTGGTTGCCGCAATGGCCGGGGTTGGCTGCTCGCGCCGCTTGATAACCTGAATCAAGCGACGCGCTGCTTCACGTAGCGCCCGGGCGCCGCTTCAATCGGCCTGTGGCGATTGCCGCCAAGGGTCTTGCCCGCTTGCCTCGGCTCTCCGCCCAGGGGCGCGAGCCACTCGCTCCAGTCGCGCCACCAGGAACCGGGATGTTCCACCGCCTGCGCCAGCCACGCCTGCGGATCGGCCGGCAGCCCGGTGGCGGTCCAGTAGCTGCGTTTGTTCCTGATTGCAGAGTTGACGATTCCGGCGACATGCCCGCTCGCGCCGAGGATGAAACGCATGGCCCCGCGCCTGTCCCGGCCGAGCAACTGGGTCGAGGCATAGGCGGTGTGCCAGGGAACGATGTGGTCGTCACGCGCGGCGACGATGTAGGCGGGACAGTCCAGTTGACCCAGATCAACCGGTACGCCCAGCATGCTGAGCCTGCCCGGCACGCGAAGGTTGTTCTCCAGATAGGCGTTGCGCAAATACCAGCAGTACATCGGTCCGGGCAGATTGGTCGAATCGGCGTTCCAGTACAGCAGGTCGAATGCCGGGGGCGATTTGCCCTTGAGGTAGCCGTTGACCACGTACGGCCAGACCAGATCGTTGGCGCGCAGGGCGGAAAAGATGAAGGCGAGGTCGCGTCCCGGCATGATGCCGCCCGAGCCGATGGCGGCTTCGCGCGCCGCCACACTCGCTTCATCGACGAACAGACCGATGTCGCCGGTATCGGAGAAATCCAGCATCGCCGCGAGCAGGGTCAGACTGGCGGCGGGTTGTTCGCCGCGCCCCTTCAATACGGCCAGCGCCGAACACAGCAAGGTGCCGCCGACGCAGAACCCCAGGGCGTTGACCTGATCGGCGCCGCTGATGTCGCGCGCAACTTCGAGCGCCTTGATGACGCCGCTCTCCAGATAATCGTCCCAGGTGTGATGCCCTTCGGCGGCAAGCACGTTTCGCCACGACACCATGAAGACGTTGTGTCCCTGTTCCAGCGCATGGCGCGCAAGGGAGTTGTCCGGCTGCAGATCGAGTATGTAGAACTTGTTGATGCAGGGGGGCACCATCAGCAGCGGACGCGCATGCTGGCGCGCGGTTCGCGGCGCGTACTGGATGAGCTGCATCAGGGGATTCTCATAGACCACTGCGCCCTCGGTCGCGGCCAGGTTGCGCCCCACCTCGAACACCGACTCGTCGCTGGTCGAGATGCGGCCCTTCTCCACATCGCCGGTGAGATTGCGCAGGCCCGCCGACAGGCTCTCGCCGCGCGTTTCGAGCGCCAGTTCGAGCGCCTCGGGATTGGTGGCGGCAAAATTGGCGGGGCTCATCGCATCGACGAACTGGCGCGTGACAAAGCGCAACCGTTCGCGCGCGCTTTGCTCCAGTTCCAGCGTCTCCACCACCTCGGTGAGAAACTGCGCGTTGAGCAAATAACTGCGCCGCAGGTAGTCGAAGTACGGATTGGTGCGCCAGGCGGCGGCGGCAAAGCGCCGGTCGCCCATCCCGCGCTGCGCCGACGATGCCGCCGGCGTATCGAATCCTGCCTGTCGCGCCAGCGCGGACTGCCATAGCGCGAAGTGCTCCTGCTGATAGCGCGCTTGCAATGCGCACAGGGCCGCAGCCGGACCCGCCGGCGCTTGCAGGCGCGCCACCGCATCGGGGTCGGCCCGCATGGCCAAGGCGCTGAGCAGATTGTTGAAATAGGCCTGTCCGGCCGCTGCGAATGCAGCGGTGGAAAACGGCGTCTGCGCAGTTCCCTCAACCGCCAATGGCGCTCCGTATAGGACCATCAGGTCCCGAAAAAGGTGCGCGAATATTGCGCCGCACAAAGAAGGGTGTCAAGACTGACTGCCAGCGCGAGCGCCAAAAACCACGTCCCTCGCGACGTTGAATTGGACTTCCCGGCCGGTATGTCGTTATTGTCCCGGTTCGCCTGAGCGCGGTGCGCCGACAATTACAAGGAGAACGAAGTGGCTGATCAGTTGCTGCTGGTGGGCAGCGTGCCGTACGACACGCCCGAAGAGGTGTTTCGCAGTTTCGGCGGTCCGCTGGGGCCGCACCTGGCCAGCATGCCGGATGGCGAAGTCGGCGAACGCCGGTTCTGGGTGGTGCGTATGCATTTTCATGTATTCAACGGTCATCCCGAACTGGAAGTCATCAAGCGGCCGGCGCCCGACTCGGGCGTCGAGCGCCTGTTTCCGCGGAATCGCGCCGACGGCTGGCGCTTCAGGGTTCGGGAGGGCGTGCAGCAAGTCCGCTTCGGGGACCCCGGCTGGCGCCTCGGCTACGCGCGCGACGCCATCAATTCCTATTTCGTCTTTCGCAAGCTGCGCGATGAAGGGGTGCTGCCGCGCGAGCTGCGCTTCCAGGTGTCGCTACCCCTGGCAAACAGCGTGGTCACCGTCGGCACCTTCCCGGAGCCCGGCGACATCGATAAGGTGCGGCCCGGTTTCGTCGCCGCATTGCGCGCGGAAGTGGCGAAGATAGTCGAGAAAATTCCACTCCAGGACCTGGCGATCCAGTGGGATGCATCCTGGGAAATCACCGATGTTTACGGCGCGGTGCCGGGCATGCCCGGCGGGGATGCCATCGAGCGCAACGTTGCGCAGATTCGTTCGCTCTCGCCTGCCATCCCGGAGAAAGTCATGCTGGGCTACCACTTCTGCTTCGGCACCTTCGGCGGCTGGCCGCGCTTCAGCCCGGATGACCTGGGCCGCGCCGTCGATCTCGCCAATGCCGCAGTCGCGGCTTCCGGGAGAAGGGTCGACTACGTCCACATTCCGGCCCTGGACCGCAGCGACGACGCGTTCTACGCGCCGCTGGCGCGGCTCGAAACCGCGGGTGCGCGGGTGTACCTGGGCCTGATCCACAGCATGAACACGTTCCAGGATCGGCTCGTTGCGGCGCGGAAGTTCCTGCCGGATTTTGGCGTCGCCGCGTACTGCGGTTTTGGCCGCATCCCGCCCGCTGAACTGAAGCAGATACTGAAGGACCATGTCACGGCGGTGGAAATCGCCGGCCAGAAAAACTGAAGCCGGTCGCAACTCCCGCTTGATTGCCGGCGGCGAGCCAACCCGGTCCCGGCCCCACCCGCCGCTCAGTCGAGCGTTTCATAGCGGATCTCCAGTACCTCGAACTGTTCCGCCCCACCCGGCGTGCGCAGGGTCACGCTGTCGCCCTGGCATGCCTTGAGCAGCGCGCGGGCCACCGGCGATATCCAGGAAATGCGCCCGCGCGGCGGATCCACTTCATCCATACCGACAATGCTGACGGTGTTCTGCGCGCCCTTCGCATCGGCATAGGTCACCGTCGCGCCAAAAAAGACCCGTTCCTGATCCTGGTCCCGGGGATCCACCACTTCGGCAATCTCCAGGCGCTTCATCAGGTAACGGATACGGCGGTCGATTTCGCGCAGGCGGCGCTTGCCGTAGATATAGTCGCCGTTCTCCGAGCGATCACCGTTGGCGGCCGCCCAGGACACCGTTTTGACGACCTGGGGACGTTCGTCCTCGACCAGGCGCTTCAATTCGGTCTTGAGTCTGAGATAGCCGGCCGGCGTCATGTAATTGCGCACCCCCGCGGGCTGTAGCGGCGCGGTGTCGAGTTTCTCCCCGGCATCGTCCTGTTCCCTGGTGAACGCTTTGCTCATGGCTCGGCTCTTGAAAAGGAGGCGCCGTTTCGTCCCGGCACCCCTTTTATACCCCCTGAAGTCGCTTCCGTTTAGACAAGCCGGGGGCTTGAGAGATCATTATAATGTGCGCGCGAGCAACGACTCGCCCCCCCGGGGCGGACATCCGGCACATGCCGCGACCAACCCGGGACAGATAAGGGAGAGAAAACATGCAGATGAGCAAGCGCGCCCGCGAGTGGCTGCTGGTCGTACTGATCGCCGCTACCGCCATCCTCGCCAACCTTCCGGACACTCTGCTCGAGCAGTTGAGCATCAACCGGGCTTACCTGCTCGCCATGCTGGCGCTGGTGATTTTCATCTCGCTGTTCATCTACCTCAAATTCCAGTTCTTCTTCCTGGTGGTGTTGCTGGCAGCGGGAGCCAACATGCCGGGCCAGGTCGCCGAAACCCTGAGCATCTCGACGATGCCGCTGGTGATCGCCATGGTCGCCATGGTGGGAATCTCGCTGATCAACTACGTGGTCGATCTGCTGCCGAGCGGCCTGGAAGAGAAGCCGAAGGAGAAAAGCGCCGAAGGGATCAAGGCCCTGTTCTATGCCATCGAAAAAAGCAATCTGGTCTATGCGCAGAAAGTGCTGTCGATGAACTTCGACCCGAACTTGATTGCGGACAATGGCTACACGCCGCTGATGTATGCCGCCGCGCGCGGCGACGCGAAGATGGTGGACCTGCTGATCCGAAACGGCGCCGACGTCAACATCATGAGCAAAGAAGGCGATACGGCCATCGAACTGGCGCTCAAGATCGGTTCCTCGGAATGCGCCGATATCCTCAAACAGGCGCGCGTTGACCAGTTGGCGCGCGAACAGGCCGAGAAACAGGCCGCCGCCGCCTGAGAAGCGGGCCCGGTCGCCACGCCGCGACGCGCCCCCGGCTTCGCCACCCGGCATTACGGCGAGGGAGCTGGCCGCTCAGCGCCGGCCGGGGCTGGTTTGCGCGGCGAGGCAACCAGCACGGCGAAGGCGATGCACTGCAGCGCGAGGGGTATGGCGAATGCCGTCTGATACGCCTCCACCGGGTAGCGGCCCTGCGCCGGTGTCCACAGATTGATGACCGCGCCTATTCCCCACTGAACGGCAAAGGCGCCGGAAAAAGTCAGCAGATTGATGGCGGTAGCCACCCGCCCGGTGAGTCTGTGGGGGAATTCGCGCGACAGGATGGCATAGGCCAGCACCCCGCCGGTGGCGAAGAAGGTATGGGCCATCCAGATCGCCGCCGCGCCCGTGGTGACGCCCCCGGCCATGAGTGCGAACAGCACGATGGACACGCCGATGGCGATGTTCGACACCAGCAAGGTGTCCACGCCGCGCCGGCCAAGACGGTCCGACAGATTGCCGAAAAACACAAACCCGATGGTCATGGCGAGGGCGAGCCCGAACAGGAACGAACCGATCCCGGCATCGGCATAACCGGCGACATCGCGCAACCAGGGCGCCGCCCACAATCCCTGCACCGACATGAAGCTGCCCTGGACGAAAGCGAACATCATGCTCAGTTTCCAGAAGAAGGCGTTGCGCAGCACCTCCTTCAACCCGGCAAGCGACTCCCGCATGCTTTCGCGCGCGCCGCTGTCGGAACGGTCCGGGACGATCAGAAAAATCAGCAATGCCACCGCCACGGTGACCCATGCCATGGCGATGAACAGGGCGCGCCAGCCGGTCAGTTGCAGCAGCGCCTCGACGGGCGCGGACGCCGCCATCGCCCCGAGCCCGCCCACCGCGAGCAGCCAGCCATTGAGCGTGGCGAGCCGCGACGGCGCAAACCATTCCACGAACGCCTTGATCGACGCCATCAGGCAGGCGGAAACGCCAAGGCCGATGAGTGCGCGGCCGAATACCAGTCCGGTGAGCGACTCGCTGATGCCGAACAGCGCCGCCCCCAGCGCCGCGACCAGCAGCAGCGAGGCCTCGACACGCCGCGGCCCGTATCGGTCCAGCAGTATCCCCAGCGGCAATTGCGCCAGTGCGATGGCGAGGAAGTAGGCGGCGGTGAGCAATCCGAGCTGGCTCGGATTGGCGCCGATGTCGCGCGCAAGATCGCCTGATATGACGGCGTTGACGTTGCGAAATCCGTAGGAAAGAAAATAACCGCAGGCAAACGGCAGCCAGACGGTCGCGATCAGGCGCGCGCCGTGCATCTGCCCTCCCCTTCGATCCGGTCTCCAGCCATCGCCTCCGATGTTACCGCCGATTTGCCGCCGCAATGCCAGTCACGCGGCGTCCTCGCGCCGTGGATGACCCAGAAGAAACGCCACGGCGTTCTCCCCGATCTCGGGGTGTGCGAGGGGGCTTGCCCCTTCGCGTCGTGGATGGCTTGCTAGAATCGGCCGTTCAACCGGAGAACCCATGGCAGCGCCCAAATACCCCGGCTTCGATACGCTCAGCCTGCATGCCGGTCAGGCGCCCGATCCGGCCACCGGCGCGCGCGCCACGCCGATCTATCTGACCACGTCGTTCGTCTTTCGCGACTCGGATCACGCCGCGGCGCTGTTCAACATGGAGCGCGCGGGACATGTCTATTCGCGCATCTCCAATCCGACCAATGCGGTGCTGGAAGAGCGCATGGCGGCGCTGGAGAACGGCGTCGCGGGCATCGCCACTGCGAGCGGCCAGGCGGCGCTGCACCTGGGCCTGGCCACCATCGCCGGCGCGGGATCGCATATCGTGTCCTCGGGCGCGCTCTACGGCGGCTCGCACAACCTGCTCAACTACACTCTGCCCCGCTTCGGCGTCGAGACGACGTTCGTCAAGCCGCGCGACCTCGACGCGTGGCGCGGCGCCATCCGTCCCCACACGCGGGTGCTGTTCGCCGAGACGCTCGGCAATCCCGGACTGGACGTGCTCGATGTCGCCGCCGTGGCGCAGATCGCGCATGAGCATCGCATTCCGCTGATGGTCGATTCGACGTTTACCACGCCCTGGCTGCTGCGGCCGTTCGAGCATGGCGCCGACCTGCTGTTTCACTCCGCGACGAAATTTCTTGGCGGCCACGGCGTGGTCATCGGCGGCGTACTGGTGGATGGCGGCACATTCGACTGGATCGCGTCGGGAAAATTTCCGGAGATCAGCGGCGAGTACGAGGGCTTTCACGGCATGACGTTCTCCGACGAATCGACCGTCGCGCCGTTTGCCCTGCGGGCGCGCCGCGAAGGACTGCGCGATTTCGGCGCCTGCATGAGTCCGGCCACCGCGTTCCAGGTACTGCAGGGGATCGAAACCCTGCCGTTGCGCATGCAACGCCACGTCGCCAACACCCGCAGGGTCGTGGAATTCCTGGTGAAACACCCAGCCGTTGAATCGGTCGCCTATCCGGAGTTGCCCGAGCACCCCGACTATGCGCTGGCGAAACGATTGCTGCCGAAGGGCTGCGGCGCGGTCTTCAGCTTCACTCTGCGCGGCGATCGCGCGGCGGGCCGGCGTTTCGTCGAAGCGCTGAAAATCTTTTCCCACCTGGCCAATGTCGGCGACGCCAAATCGCTGGTGATCCATCCGGCCAGCACCACCCACTTCCGCATGGACAGCGCGGCGCTCGCGGCCGCCGGCATTGGCGAGGGCACGATGCGCCTGTCGGTGGGACTGGAAGATGCCGATGACCTGATCGAGGACCTGGGTGCCGGCCTGCGCGCGTCGCAGAAGGCGGGATAGCGGCATGCGGCTCGAGGCGCATGGCAGGCCGGTGTTCGCCTACAGCGGCGGCAAGCCGTTCCGGAGCGAGCTCCCCACTGTGGTATTCCTGCACGGCGCGCAACACGACCACAGCGTGTGGATACTGCAAAGCCGCTACTTCGCGCATCATGGTTTCGGCGTGCTGGCGCTCGACCTGCCGGGCCACGGGCGCAGCAGTGGGCCGCCGCTGGCGAGCATCGAAGCGCTGGGCACATGGCTTGGGGCGGTGCTCGATGCGGCCGGTGTGTCCGCGGCCGCGATCATCGGCCACAGCATGGGCTCGCTGATCGCGGTTGAAGCCGCGGGCGCGATGCCCGACCGGATAACGAATCTGGCCCTGCTCGGCACCGCTTTTCCGATGCGCGTCTCGGCGGAACTGCTGGCCGCGACGCGCGAGGACGAGCCGCGGGCACTGGACATGATCAATGTCTGGCAGCACAGCAGCGTGGCGCCCAAACCCGCCAATCCCGGGCCGGGCTTCTGGATCATGGGCCAGAACCTGCGCCTGATGCAGCGCCTGGATCCGGGCGTGCTGCCGGTCGATTTCGCGGCGTGCAACGACTACGCGGGCGGCCTCGCGCGGGCGGCCGGGATCCGCTGCCCGGTGCTGTTCATCCTAGGACGCCGCGACCTGATGACCCCGCCGCACGGCGCGCAAGACCTGATCCGCGCCATCGGGCACGGCAAGGTGGTGATGCTCGATTGCGGCCATGCGCTGCCGGCGGAGAAGCCCGACGAGGTGCTGGACCATCTGGTGGCATTCCTCGCAGCGGGGAGACAAGCCGCGTGAGGATGCCTGCCGCAACCGCACGGTTATTTCATTTTTGATAAGGCCACTGCCCGCTGAAGTGTAGGACAGTCGGTCCGCGGGCATCCGTCCCGAAGTCTCGCTTATTCCGGTCGCTGACCGGACAATCGCCCAAGGACGCGCTCGCCCAGTGCTTGTCCGCGACCCGGCTCGGGTTTGACGCGGGGCCGGAAAACCATAAAAATGCATTTCCGTGGCGTACCCGGTGCATGTGTTGAAATTCGCCGCGACTTCATGGATTGATTTCGTGATGAGGTGTCCAACCTATCATTGCCGCACCCATCCCACTCACGCAGCACCCCCACGGAGAAACAGCATGCCACGCGCCACAGCACGACACATCCTGGTCACCAGCAAGGAAAAGGCGGAAGAATTGAAGAACAGGATCGAAGGCGGCGAGGCGTTTGCCGATGTCGCGAAGCAGCACTCGACCTGCCCGTCGTCGCGCGAAGGCGGCGACCTGGGGGAGTTCAGTCCGAAAATGATGGTCAAGGAATTCGACGACGTCGTATTCAGCAGCGAACTGCACAAGGTCCACGGACCGGTGAAAACGCAGTTCGGCTATCACCTCATCGAGATCACCAGCCGAACCGACTGAACCTCTCAGGCAAAATCGCCTGAATCGCCGGAATCACCGCCGAAGTCCGGGTCGCTGCCGGCCAGATCGTCCAGATCCTCAGCCTCGGCCAGCGGGTCATCGGTGACCGGCGGCGCATCGGCAAGCGCATCGGTGCCCGGCGGGTTCTGCTTAGCCTGGCTGGCGGCACCGTGATTGCCCATCAGGCCCTGCAGCCCCTGGAACAGGAATGAGCCGGCCACCACGCCGGCCGCAGTGGTGGCAAGGGTGCCGAGCATCCCGCCCCCGCCCCAACCCGGGCGCGCTGCCGGTGCGCCCGCCGGGCCGGCAGGCGCACCCGGGAGCGGCCTGCCATCGGCCAGCGCCGAACCCGCGCCGGCCGATGGCATTGCCGCCGACCCGCCTGAACCCGGGGCAGCGCTCCGTCCCCAGGTGTTGGCGGTATTCAGAAATCCGGCGCCGGCCGGCGCCTGTTCCGCCTTGAGCCTGGCCGCCTCGGCCTGCGCGGCCTGCAGCGCGTACTCCAGCGCCAGCGCCCGCTGCACCAGCAGATAGGGCGCGTCCGGCTGCCTTGCAATGGCGCCGCGGATCATCGCCTCGGCGTCCGGGTCCTTCTGGCCTGCCTGGGTCTGATTCATCTGCTCGAGAAAATTTGCGAGCAATTCGCGTTCCTGGGGTGACATGGCGGTGGCTTTCGCGTGGGATAGGGACAAGGTGAGGGAGTGCGACTCATCAGGACCGGAGGAGCGCTCCCGGGCAGTTCCGGCGCAGCGTGGCTGCGCGCAGTGTACGCGCCACAGTGTACGCGCCAAAAGGCCACCGCCGCGACGAACGATTGCATGAGGCGACCGGATGAACATCTGTGGAACGTTCGCTGAACCTCGGGTGAACGCGCCGGGCGAGCGTAGCCAGCCCTGGCCGGTCTATTCAGCGTCCGCCGCCAACGCGTGCAGGCGCTCGATGAATCGTTCCACCACGCCTTCGGGTTCGTCCGCCCACAGGTTCTCGAAGGAAGATGTCTGACCCGGCACGTCGCCGCTCTCGCTGACGCTGACCTCGCCATCCTCCTGCAGCATGTGGCTCAGCGCCGCCAGCAGCCGCGGGAAATTGTTGGCCATGGCCTCGCCCGGTTCCAGGCCCTCGTGGATGTCGGCAGCGATGCTTTCGGCGACGTTTTCCAGCGCCGGCCCGGCGCCGGCGCTTTTCAGCAGGTCCGGGCCCAGCGCCACCAGCGCCTCCAGAATTTCCCGGATATCGCGCTCGTGGACAAAGATGGCGCCGGCGACGATCTCGGAGAAGGTGCGGTCGATCGACGCAACCAGATGGTCGCATTCACCGGGGAGCGCCTCGCAGAGCGGGCAATTTCCCGGCCTGCCGAGCGCTTCGTCATCGACAACATCGTCGTCATCGAAGTCGTCATCCGGGTCGGACATGTCATGAGGCAGGCGGGACATGCGCATAGCTTACCGCGGTTGCCGCAAAAACGGTCTGGCGCCGTTCGATCCGCACCGGTGGCGGCCCCGCCCGCCCGGAGGGACCGGAGAACAGACTTTATTATATATCAATTTCGATAATTTATATCTGTCCGGATAGCCAATGGACAGGCACTTTGCAGAAACAAAGTTCCAAAATAACGGCTGCTCCCGGGAACTCCGCGAGGGAGTTTCCCGGGGCCTGCGATCAGGCCGCGCGGGCGAGCGGCTGCCGCGGCGGTCCGAGGCAGGCATCGACCACGTCTGCGCCGACGGTTTCGTGCTCGAGCAGGGCGTCGGTGAGGCGCTGCAGCGCGTCGCGGTGGGCCAGCAGCAATTCGGCGCATTCGCGCTCCACGTCCTTCGCGATCTGGCGCGCTTCGGCGATGATCTCCGGGTTGCCGCCCGGCTGCCGCTCGCGCTCCGGCAGGCCGGCATAGCTGAACGGACCGATGTGCTTGCTGAAGCCGAATTCGGCGACCATGCGCCAGGCCATGCCGGAGACACGTTCCAGGTCGTTCGACGCGCCGGTGGAGGCCGAATTGAGCAGCAGCGCTTCCGCGCCGCGCCCGCCGAGCAGCATGATCATGCGCGCGCGCATTTCGCCTTCGCTTTGCAGCAGCCCATCGTCGTCGTTCGTCACCAGGGTGACGCCGAGCGCGCTGCCGCGTTTCAGGATGCTCACCTTTTCGACGACGCCGACATTCAGCAGCTTCGCCGCCAGGGCGTGACCGGCTTCGTGCACCGCGATGCGATAGCGCTCCCCGGCGCCCAGCGCGGATTGTCCGGCAGCAGTCGGGCCGCCCATCAAGGTTTGCTCCAGCGCGCGGTGGAAGTGCGCCTGGTCCACCGCCGCGGCGTCTTCCTTGGCGGCGAGCAACGCCGCAGTGTTCACGGCATTGGCGATCGAGGCGGGCGACAGGCCGGCGGACAGGCGCGACAACTGGCGGAAATCGAGCCGGCCTTCGGTGCGCAGCGGGCCTGAGTAGAGCTTGAACAGCGCTTCGCGCTCATCGATGCTCGGCAGCCCCATGTGGCAGGTCCGGTCGAAGCGGCCCGGGCGGATCAGCGCCGGATCCAGATTGGCAACGTTATTGGTGGCCCCCAGCACGACGATGCCGGAGCTGGCGGAAAAGCCGTCCAGTTCCACCAGCAGGGTGTTGATGATGCGGTTGTTCTCGGTTTCGCCGGCGGAACTGCCGCCTGAGCGCTTGCCCAGGCCGTCGATCTCGTCGATGAAAATGACGCATGGCGCCTGCCTGCGCGCCAGCGCAAACAGCTTCTTGGCGCGGCGCACGCCCACGCCGAGGAACATATCGCTGAAGTCGCTGCCGGAAATGGCAATGAACGGCACGCCGGCCTCACCCGCGACGGCACGCGCCAGCAGGGTCTTGCCCGAACCGAAATGGCCTTCGAGCACTACGCCCCTGGGCGGTTTGGCGCCGAGCTGGGAAAATTTCCCGGGGTTCTTCAGGTAGGCAACAATGTCCTGCAGCGCGTCCTTGGCTTCGTTCACACCGACCACGTCCTTGAAGCGCGTCGCGGGCTTGGGGGCCACCTTGAACACGCCATTGCCGCCGCCGCGCATCGGGCTCATCGCCAGGATCATGTACAGGATCAGCAGCGGCCCGAGCAGGGACAGCAGACCCGCACCGTATTTGCGGAAGAAGGTCGTCAGCGGCGGCGCCGGCGGCTGCACGTCGGGCAGCGAAAACACCGTGGTCGCGGCGAGCTTGTCTTTGAGGAGTTCGGCGATCAGGGTGCGCTGCGCGTCGGTCCGGACGTAATAGTTGCTGCCGTCCTTCAGGCCGACCAGCACGTAGTCCGCCGACAGGCCGATGCTTTGCGCCGCCCCGCTTTTGGCGTCCCGGGCGAGCGCGGAGATGTCGCGCTCGCTGGCGAAGTACAGCGCCGAATTTTTTTCCATGGCCTGCGCCGCCGGAGCGCGGCCGCGCTCCGGCGCATTGACGGTGAACCATGCCAGCGCCATCGTGGCGAGCAGCGCGAGGGACACGGCAACGGCTTTGAGCGGGCCTTTGCGATTCAAAGAGGTGCGTTTCAACAATGTTTTAAGCAAGGCAATTTCCTTTTTGATCCGGTGCTGCCCGAAACGGTGAATCCAGGATGCGTGCCAACCGGGAAAGAGTGCACCGTCCCAGGCCGGGCAAACGCCCCTGCTTCCCGCTTGGTGCCGGCTTCATGCCGGCGCTGCCGCTTGATTCGAATTCGCTGCTGCTGGCTGCTGCTGGTGACTCCGGCGTCCGGCCTGCTGGCAACGCGGGTTGTGATTTTTATGATCTCGCCGCGGCCGGTTTCACCGGTGGCGGTATGCGGGTGGCACCCCGAGATGTAGCCGTATTATACGGGACGTAGACGGGCAGCCACAAACTTCTGACGAATCTTTACACGAGTGTCGCCGGCAAACGACACTTTGCAAATTTGCCTGCCTGCAAGCAATGGTTCAATGAGAAAAAACGAACGCACCCGTCAGCCTGGCTGGCGCAGGCAGGTGACCGGCAGCCCGGCTCCCGCCGCCCGGCGAACACCATGGCGCTGAGGTAAAATCGGCCGAGGCGATTCTCGTTACCCCTCCCCGCCCCCTTCCTTTCCAGTCAGCAGCGCATGTCCTCCGCAGCCCGCAGCAAACCCGCCGACAACCAACGCCCCGAAGACAGCCTCGCCGCAGGCAAGCACGCTAAAGGCCGGCCGGCATCGACCTCCAACTTCATCCGGGCCATCGTCGAGTCGGACCTCGCCGGCGGCAAGTATGCCGGGCGGCGCTGGGGTGGCGAGCCGGGCCCCGCGCATGAGCACGATGGCGCATCGCCCGATCCGGCGAGGATCCGCACTCGTTTTCCCCCGGAACCGAACGGACATCTCCACTACGGGCACGCCAAGAGCATCTGCCTCAACTTCGGACTGGCGCGCCACTACGGCGGGGTGTGCCACCTGCGCTTCGACGACACCAATCCGAGCCGGGAGGAGCAGCAATACGTCGATGCCATCATCGATGCCGTGCAGTGGCTGGGCTTCGACGTGGAGGGGAACCGGTACTTCGCCTCCGATTATTTCGAGGACCTGTATGCGTTCGCCGAGCACCTCATCGGGCGCGGCCTCGCCTACGTGGACAGCCTCAGCGCCGAGCAGATGCGCGCCATGCGCGGCACATTGACCGAAGCGGGCCAGCCCAGCCCCTACCGGGAGCGATCGGCGGAGGAGAACCTGCAGTTGTTCCGGCGCATGCGCGCCGGGCAGTTCGCCGACGGCGAACACGTGCTGCGGGCGAAGATCGACATGGCGAGCGGCAACATCAACCTGCGCGACCCGGCGATGTACCGCATCCGTCACGCGCACCATCAGCGCAGCGGCGACAGCTGGTGCATCTATCCGACCTACGACTGGGCACACGGCGTATCGGACGCGCTGGAGAACATCACCCATTCGCTGTGCACCCTGGAGTTCGAGGATCACCGGCCGCTCTACGACTGGTTCAACGAACGCCTCGCCGAGGGAAAACTGCTGCAGACCCCGCTGCCGCGGCAGATCGAGTTCTCCCGCCTCAACCTGACGCACGTGGTGCTCTCCAAGCGCAAATTGATGCGGCTGGTCGAGGAAGGTCACGTGGCCGGCTGGGACGACCCGCGCATGCCCACTCTGGCGGGGGCGCGCCGGCGCGGCTACACGGCGGCGGGCTTTCGCCTCTTTGCCGAGCGCATCGGCGTCGCCAAGGTTGACTCCTGGATCGAGTTTTCCATCCTCGAGGATTGCATGCGCGAACACCTCAACGAGGTCGCGCCGCGGCGCATGGCGGTGCTCGATCCGCTGAAGCTGGTGATCGACAACTATCCGGCGGACCGGGAAGAGACCTGCGAGGCGCCCGAGCATCCGCAAAAACCCGACTGGGGCAGACGCGCCGTGCCGTTTTCGCGGGAATTATGGATCGAGCGCGACGATTTCATGGAGACGCCCTCGAAGGGCTACTTTCGCCTGTTTCCGGGCAACCGCGTGCGCCTGCGCTACGGTTTTGTCATTGAATGCACCGGCTACGATGCGGCCACCGATACCGTCCATGGCAGCTACTTCGCCGATTCAAAATCAGGCACCGCCGGATCGGACGGCTACAAGGTCAGGGGCAACATCCACTGGGTCAGCGCCCGCCACGCCCATGCCGCGGAGGTGCGCCTTTACGAGCGTCTGTTCAGGGTGCCGCATCCGGGCGCGGGCGACGGCGATTTCATCGCGGCGCTGAATCCGGCTGCCAGGCGCGTCATCACGGCGCAACTCGAACCCTCGCTGCGCGACGCGCAGCCCGAAGCCTCGTTCCAGTTCGAGCGTCACGGCTACTTCGTGGCCGACCGGATCGACAGCAGGCACGGCTCGCCGGTGTTCAACCGCACCGTAACCCTGCGCGATTCCTGGACGGCGCAACCGAAGTAACTCCATGGCTGCCGCCGTGCCAATCGAGTCGATCGTGCCGCCCCCCGCCGATGCGCCGGATGACAACTTCGGCGGTCCCCCGCCGCTGCAACGCCACTACGCGCTATTCCTGGATATCGACGGCACCTTGCTCGAAGTCGAGGCGCGGCCGGAACTGGTGCGCGTCGATGCCCGACTGCGTGCGCTGATCGCCGATCTGAACGCCGCCTGCCAGGGCGCGGTGGCGCTGATCAGCGGCCGCGCCCTGGCCGACATGGATGGATTATTCGCCCCGCTGCGCCTGCCGGCTGCCGGCCAGCATGGCGCCGAGCGGCGCGACGCCGCGGGCCGCCTGCACCGGCACGGCCTGGCCGAGGAAAAACTGCGTGCCGCCGCGGCGCGCCTGCGGCGGCTGGTCGCGGCCCATCCCGGTCTGCTGCTGGAGGACAAGGGCCTCAACGTGGCGCTCCACTATCGCCTCGCGCCGCATCTGGCGGGCCTCGCTCGCGAGGCCATTGCCGGCACCATTGGCGAGCTGGGCGAGCGGTTCGAGATGCAGGTGGGCAAGATGGTATTCGAGGCCAAGCTGAAGGGCCGGGACAAGGGCACGGCCGTTGTCGAGTTCATGCAGGAGGCGCCGTTTCTCGATCGCACCCCGGTCTTCATTGGCGACGACCTGACCGATGAGCACGGTTTCGACGTCGTCAACGCGCTCGGCGGCCACGCCGTCAAGGTCGGCGACGGCAGTTCGCGTGCCCGCTGGCAGCTCGCCGATCCGCAGGCGGTGCATGCCTGGCTGCGCGAGTACGTGCGTTTCTGCGGCCCGGGCTGAGCCTGCGCCGGCGTGCGTCCCGCCCCGGCGCTATTTCGCGCGCGCCGGATCCGGACCCGCCGGTTGGCGCGCCTGACCATTCGGCTGCAGCGCCCCTATCGCCAGCGCAATGTCACGCGCCACCCGCGCGAGCGCCTGGCTGTAGGCCGCGGCAACGCCGCTGTACGCGGCAACGCCGGGGTGCGCGGCAACGCCGGGGGGCACGGCAATGCCGGGGGGCGCGGCAACGCCCGATGGCCCGGCCATCAGGATGCGCTCTTCGATCAACGAGCGCCCGGCGCGCGCTTCGCCCTTGTTCATGGCGACGCTCCACAGCGCATCGATGCTGACCGACTCATCCAGGGTGGCCTCGAAGCGGCGCACTTCGAGCGTGACCCGCACGTCCGGCACCATGCCCGCCTGCCCCGCCACCGTCACCGCCGCGGTGCCCAGCTGCAGCGACAGGTCGCTGGCGAGAATGCGCGGAATGGCGCTTTGCAGCGGCTCGGCCCAGCGGTGGAAATCGGCGATTTCCACGCGGTTCGGCGCAACCCGCAGCACCAGTTGCGGCCGATCGACGACTTCGGGAATCGAAACCCGCCCCACCACGACCTTCAAGGCCGGCACCCCGGCCCGCGGCGCCATCTTTGCGCCCTCGGCGGCAGGCTGTTCCGCGCTCAGGGTGTAAAACGAGTGAGCCCGTTGCGGCGCGCCGCCGCAGGCGGTGAGCGAAACAATCCATGCCGCGGCAAACACGCCGCCGAGCATGCGCAGCAAAGTCCCCGGCATGGGATGCGTCCCCGAATCGTTCATTGCGCCGGCTCCTCCCGCTTGCCCCGCAGCAACGATTCGGGATGCCGTTCCAGGTAATCGGCGAGGCTGCGGATGGCCCCCGCGGCGCGCGTCACATCGCGCAGGGTGCGGGAGAGATCGGATTGCAGCGGCGCATCCTCGGAGAGCAGGGTTTGCGCCTGTTCCAGCGTGGTGCGCGCCTGCTCCAGCGTCGCTTTCAGTTCAGGGGCAATTTCGCTGTCGGCCCGCGCCGCCAGGGCGTTGACGGTGGCAAGGGTGGTCTCGAAGCCGGCCGCGGCACGGCGCACGTCGGCAACGATCTCGTCGAAGGGAATTTTCTCGAGCTTCTTCACCACGTTCTCCACCGAATTCTGCAGCTCCTCGAACCCGCCCGGGACCGTCGGCAATTCCAGCGGCACCCTGGCCATGTCCATTTTGACCGGCTTTTCCTTGGGGAAAAAATCCAGCGTCACGTACATCTGCCCCGACACCAGATTGGCGGTGCGCAACTGCGCCCGCAGGCCGCGATCGACAAAGCGCTTCAGCGTGGCGAGGCGGCGCGCCGGATCGGGATTCGGCTCGCGGGTGCGCAGGCGCGCGAAAGCGCGCTCCGGATAGATGTTGATTTCCACCGCGGTGCGCAGCAGGCTCTGCTCGCGCAGGTAATCGAGACTGATGCGCGTCACCTCGCCGATGTTGACGCCGCGGAAATCCACCGGCGCGCCGACCGACAGGCCGCGCACCGATTGCGAGAAATGCAGCACATAGACGTCTCGCACCAGCGGCGCCTGATTCAGCGCCGTATCGCGATTCTTGAACAGGGTGAACACGGCCTCCGCTGCGGCGGGCGGTCCGGGCTCGGCCCGCGGCAGGTCTTCGAACGCAATGCCGCCGACCAGAATGGACATCAGCGATTGCGTTTCCAGATGCAGGCCGCTCGCATCGACGCTCACATCCACGCCGCTCGCGTTCCAGAAGCGCGTCGCCCGCGAGACGTAACGGTCGTGCGGCGCATTGACGAAAATCCGGAATGTCACGCCCTTGCCGTCCGGGTCGAGCTCCGCGGAAACCGTCTGGCCGACGCGCACGCGGCGGAAGTACACCGGCGAACCCAGATCGATGGAACCGATATCCTCGGCACGCAGCACGAACACCCGGCCCGGATCCCCCGTGGTCACGACGGGCGGCACTTCCAGGCCGACAAAGGCGCGCCGCGATTCCGCCGATTTGCCCGGGTCCAGCGCAATGTAGGAGCCGGACAGGATGGTGGCCAGCCCCAGGGCCTGCCCGCCGGTGATGCGCGGCCGCACCACCCAGAAGCGCGTGTCCTCGACGATCAGGCCGCGCGCCTGCGGCGTCAGTTCGACCTTGACGATAACCGTCTTTCGATCCTCGGCGAGAACGATGGAGCGCACCCCGCCGACATCGACGTCCTTGTACTTCACCCGCGTTTTGCCGGTTTCCAAGCCTTCGGCGGACTTGAAACTGATTTCCACTTCCGGCCCGCGGTCGAAAAATGCGCGCAACGCAAGCCACCCGCCGATCAGCACGGCTGCGAGCGGCACCACCCAGATAAGGTGCGCCAGCCCGGGGCGGCGTCCGGAGGCGGTCAGTGCCTCCGGAAATTCCGGCTCGTCGCGCGGCGGCTCGCGACCGGGCTCAGCCATGGCTGCCATTCAGGCGAACATCCGGCCGCAACGCCTGCTCTGCCTGCCGCTCTGCCTGCCGCTTGTCATCCCGCTTGTCATCCCGCTTGTCATCCCGCTTGTCATCCCACAGCAGCCGCGGGTCAAAACTCTTTGACGCCATCATGTTGAGCACCACCACCGCACCGAATGCGATCGCGCCGGGGCCGGGGGTAATGACCATCACCGGCTGGAATTTGATCAGGCTCACCAGCAGCGCGCCGATGTAGATGTCCACCATCGACCAGCGGCCAATGGCTTCGACCAGCCGGTACAGTCGCGCGTTGCCGTGGCGGTTCAGGGCGGCGGTGTAAGCCGGGAGTGGACGCGCGCCGGGCGAAACAGCAGGGCGCGCGCCGCGATCAGGTGACGGGCGCGCACCGCGATCAGGTGACGGGCGCGCACCGCGATCAGGTGACGGGCGCGCACCGCGCGCCGCGACCAGCAGCCAGGTGAGCGCGAGCAGCTTGCCCAGCGGCACAGCGATGCTCGCAATCAGGATGACCGCCGCCAGCAGCCACGAGCCGTCCAGCCACAATTGCAACACGCCGCTCAGGATGGTGTCGGACTCGCGTCCGCCCAGGCTGGCCGTGTCGAGCACCGGCAGCAGGTTGGCGGGAAGATACAGCAGGTAAGCGGCAAGCAGCAGCGCCCAGGTGCGCTTGAGGCTGTCGGGCTTGCGGGCGTACAGTGCGCTGCGGCAGCGCACGCAGGCGAGCTGCCGCATCCCGGCCGCCGGCGGCACGCGATTCAGCAACCCGCACAGGCCGCAGCGGAGCAAACCGGCAGCGGCGGCGTTGCGTTCGACCGGAACGGTGGCGTTCATGGCCGCTCCGCCGCGGCGCCGCGCTGATCGCCGGCGGGCGTCCTGCCGGGGGGCGCGCGCCCTGTGTTGTCACCGCGCCGGCGCGGTGGCGGCAGACCGAGCTGCGCCGCCCGCGTCCACAACGCGCGGGAATCGAGCGTCGCATCGATGGCGATCAACAGAAACATCAGCGCGCCCAGGCACCAGAATGACAGGCCGAGATGGACTTCGGCAATCTGCGACAGCCGGTGGATCGAGGCCAGCGCGCCCAGTACGAATACTTCCACCATGCCCCAGGAGCGCAACCGGCCGAACAGTCTCGCCACCGGCACGAAACCGCGCGCGACGAATCCCAGCCGGAGCGGCGCGAGCAGATACAACGCCGCAACAATCTGCGCCGCCGGCACCAGAATCAGGGTGACGAACACCAGCGCTGCGACGCTGCTCATGCCGGCCTCGTGCAGGGCGCTCGCCAGGCCAAAGAGGCTGGTTTCGGTGCGCTGTCCCCGCAAATCGAGCGACATCACCGCAAAGCTGTTGGCAAGCATCACCAGCACCGCCGCCGCCACGGCGAGTGCCAGCGCATAGCGCAGGGCGTGCGGATCATGCCGGTACAGGGTTGCGTGGCAGCGCCGGCAGCACACGCTGCCCGCCCGGGCAGACTGCGGCGTGCGCTGCAGCAAGTCGCATTCGGGGCAGGCGATCAAGCGGTTGTTCCGGGCTTGCAGGCGAAGGACGACATGGCTTTCAATGGTGCCATAGGTTGCGCCAAGCGGTCGAGGCAAACACTGCTGCGACTGCCGCAATGGCGTCCGGCTCGGCGCCGGGCGCACTGACATGGCGCGGCGGGACTGTTACAGTTGCCCGGCGCATCGCCCATGATCCATGCAATCAAGGAATCCACCCATGGCCGGGAACACCAAAGCAAAGACCAAGCCTTTCATCATTGCGCTGGAGGAACATTACTGGGATGCCGAAGTCGCGCAGCATTTCCGCGGCGGCGACGGCACCCCGCCGGCGCTCGCCGAAAAACTGCACGACCTGGGCGCCATCCGCCTGAAGGAGATGGACGACGCCGGCATCGACATCCAGGTGCTGTCCCAGGGCGCTCCCGCCACCCAGCGGCTGGATGCGGCGACTGCGGTGCCCCTGGCGCGGCGCGCCAATGACCGGCTGCATCAGACGGTGCTGGCGAATCCGGACCGCTTTGCCGCCTTCGCGGTATTGCCCACGGCCGATCCCAAGGCAGCGGCGGATGAACTGGAGCGCGCCGTGACCCAACTCGGATTCAAGGGTGCGATGGTGCACGGCCTGTGCAACGGCGTGTTCTTCGACGACCGGCGCTTCTGGCCGATTTTCGAGCGGGCAGAGGCGCTGGACGTGCCGCTGTACGTGCATCCGGCCGTTCCCCATCCCGCGGTGGTGGATGCGTATTACAAGGATTACCTGGACGAATTTCCCGGCCTGCTGACCGCCGCCTGGGGCTTCACCGTCGAAACCGCCACGCAGGGCATCCGCCTGGTGCTCTCCGGCGTGTTCGACAAATACCCGCGCAGCAAGGTGATCCTCGGGCATCTGGGCGAATCGCTGCCGTTCTCGCTGTGGCGCATCGACTCGGCGCTGAAGCGCGACAGCAGCCGGCTCCAATCCTTCCGCGACGTGTTCTGCGAGCACTTCTACATCACCACCAGCGGCAATTTTTCCACCCCGGCGCTGCTGTGCAGCGTCATGGAAATGGGCGCCGACCGGATCATGTTCTCGGTGGACTGGCCCTACGTGCCGAACGTGCCGGGCGTGAAGTGGATGGAAAACCTGCCCTTGTCCGCCGAGGACAAGGAAAAACTCTACAACGGCAATGCGAGGCGGCTGCTGAAGATGTGAGCGGGCGCGGGGCAGTTGTATCGACGATCAGGCGCGCGCGGAAGCGCCGCGCAGCGAGGGTCCACTGGAGACTTAAATAAACGGGTTGACAATCCTGACGCCGTTGATGATTTCGCCGGTGTTCAGATCTTCGCTGTAGAGTGTTTCGCAGCCGGCAACGCTTGCGGCCTGCACGATCAACGCGTCATAGAACGAAAGGCTGCGCGTTTGATGCAAATCCAGTGCGCCGTGAATGATGGTGGGCGTGACCTGTACGACTTCAAACTGCTGATGCGCGCCAAGCTGCTTGCGCACATGGTTCGCGTCGAGCCCCATCTTGCGCAGTGCGACGTTGGCGTACTCCTGCAGCACCTGGGTGGAAATCACGCCGTTGGCGGAGAGCTTCAGATGCCGGAGCAATTTGAGCGCAGTGGATTGTTTTTGCGGCTCGTCGCTGGCTTCGGCGTAGATGAGGACGTTTGAGTCGATGAAGCTAGCCACGCGTGTTGGCTTCTTCGCGATCCATTTTCCAGCCGTTCAGGCGGCCCTTGGCCGCAACGGCACGGGCCTCAAAGGCATCGTGATCGACCAGACGCTGATCGGCGCCCGACAAGCGCTCGATATGGTCGCGGACCAGCCGATTGAGGCTCGTGCCCATGGCCTTCGCGGCGTCACGCGCGCGTTCAATGGTTTTGTCGTCTACTGAGAGGGTGATGTTCGCCATGATTGACGCTCATATGTGCGCACATAATATGTGCGAACTAGACAATAGTCAATAATCCAGGAACTGCGTGTCCAGGAACTGCGGCGGCAAGCCAGCTTTTCACCGTGGTCCACTGAATTCTTTCACTTTCGCGATCGCGATGACGCGGCTGGACACCGCGCTGGAACCAGCCCGGCGCCATTGCTGGAGTCGAGGTGAAGGCGAGCCTCGGCATCGGAGTCGGATTTTCGCGGTTTGCGAAAACTGAAGGAGATCGCGGGGGCGCGATTCACGCACGGTGTTGCTGTACGAGGGCGAAGCCTGCATTCGTTTCGGCGAACATTTTCACGCCGTCCCGCTGCGCATGCTCTGGAACGAGGCGCGAGATCGGCGGCTTCACCGAGTCCGTCATCGAACAAGCGCATCCCGCGCAGGCATGGCTGCCCGCCCGACAAACAGAAGAAGACGACGCAGACGGTGCTCGAACAGGCGGCGGTCCTCTCACGGGAATGAGCAGCCGCGCGAGCCGGAGCGCCCAAGAAGCCGTTGCGGCGGGCGGCGATCAACCAGGAAATAAACCATGAAATTATATTTAATACGATATGAAAATTGACAGCCCAGGTCCACCACACGGCTATTTTTTCCAATACATTCGTTGAAACTGTGGCGGGAATCAGGCCAGCCCGGGCGCGCCGGCGCACGGACGTACAATCAATCTTTGCAAAGACACCCGAAAAGGCATCCCCATGGAACCGAACGCCGCGAAAATCGAAAAGCTGGTGCACCAGTTGTTGCAGGAGCTGGGCGAGGACCCGGCGCGCGAAGGCCTGGTCAATACGCCGCAGCGGGTGGCGAAGGCGCTCAGCTTTCTCACCTCGGGCTATCGTCACAACCTGACCGAGGTGATCAACGACGCGCTCTTTACCCAGACGACCAGCAGCATGGTGATCGTCAAGGACATCGAGCTCTACAGCATGTGCGAGCACCACATGCTGCCGTTCTTCGGCCGCTGCCACATCGGCTACATTCCCAGCGGCAAGGTGTTCGGCGTGAGCAAGCTGGCGCGGCTGGTGGACATGTTCGCGCGCCGGCTGCAGCTGCAGGAGCGGCTGACCGAGCAGATCTCCGAAGTGGTGATGAACACCATCGGCGCCAAGGGCGTGGGCGTGATGATCGAGGCGCGCCACCTGTGCATGATGATGCGCGGCGTGGAGAAGCAGAATTCCACCATGGTCACCTCGTCGGTGCTCGGCACATTCCGCGAGTCGGTTGCGACCCGGGAGGAATTTCTCACTCTGGTCGGCAGGCGGGCCGCCTGAGTCGCGCCGCATGAGCGGCTCGGGGCCGGGACAAACGGACCGGCCGGAATTCGTCGAACGAACCGGGTGCTGCAAGGAGCGCTGCCAGCCTCGAAGGCTGCGGCGCGGTCGCCATCTGGCAGGACGTGTGCCCCAAAGCAAGGGCCGACTGGTATGGTCGCACAACCGCGAACACATGCCTGAGCGGGCGGCCATTCCGGGCTTCCTGGGCGGCCGGCGCTATATCGCCCTTGATGCCAGACCTGAGTTTTTCACGCTCTACGTAACCGAATCGCCCGCCGTCATATCGGGTCCGGCGTACGCAGCAAGGCTCAACAAAAGCCGACTCTTACGTCGATCCGGATGCGGTATGCGGGCGGCCTCTCCCCGGGTGCTGCGACAGAGGGAAACTGATATGTTGCCGCCACGCAACAATGACCGGAAAACTCGACCATGTCGCTACTGTGGACGTTGGGCTAGATGTCCAGCAGTTTTGCTGCATTGCCCGACACCATCTTCCTCACCTGCGCTTCATCGTAGCCCAGGTCAAGGCAGGTCTCGATCACGTTGCGAAAGCCGTCGGCGAGCTTCGGGTTGCCGGTCTGGCCGAGGTCCGAACCGAGAATGGTCTTTTCCGGCGACGCGGCCTTGATCATGTCGTTCAGTTCATCCGGCTGATAAAAGTGGAACTTGGACCCCGCCATGAACATGCACATCGAATGTTCGCAGTACACGCCCATATCGGCCAGGCGGCGAATGTCGTTGATGGAAGCGTCGACCACATAGGTCGGATGGTTGCACAGCAGCCGCTTCACGCCGCGCCTTTTCGCCTCGTCGAACAGCGGCCAGATTTCGGATATATGCAAGTGTCCCGAGGACAGCACAACGTCGTTCTCCGCGATCATGTCGAGGATGGGACTCACTTCCGGCAATAGCTTGCCGGAGTCGTCGAGGATGGTGAGCGGAATCGGCTCCAGCATCTTCTTCTTTGTCTGGGGGAACTTGTCCTTGAACTCAGCGTCTTTCCGATGCTGATCGATGTGGTTCTTCGCGGAAAACGTCGGCATCCAGATCAGCCTCGCACCTAGCTTGATACCATGCTCGACCGCATGAATGTTCAGGCCACCGATGGCGTTGTTCAGCGGCACGCCGGAGAGCAGGGTGACCTTCAGGTTTTTGAAATGCTTGTTGAGTAACTCGGTGGTCGGCGTGGCCGAGTAGTAATGATCTTTGACCAGCAGCGCGCGGATGCCGACCGAGGAGGCTTCCTGCATCGCTTCGTAATGGTCGAAGTAGCGCGGCATCACCGACGGCCCGCTGTGGCAATGCAGGTCGATGGCTCCGGTCAGCAGCCGGCTTACCAAGCCCGGATCGGATTTGCGCCATGCGCCGGGTGGCGGCTGCTGCGGTTTGTCGATGAGTGTCAGTGACATGATGGCTCCTTGATGGGCGGTTACGTCCAATGCGGACCGTTTCGTCGCATTCGAATGCTTTCAAGTACCAGGCCTGCTATCCGGCCCGGCCGAATTGTGCCGCGAGCGCCGCCGCCTGCGCGCGCAACAGCGACTGGTCGGGACCGACCACGAACAGGCTCACTCCAAGTGCTTCGTACCGCTTCAACTCCCCCGCGTCGCCGAGAAAAATGCCCACTGCCTTGCCAGCCGCCGCACTACGCCCGCAGATGTGCCGCACCGCCGCGTCCACCTGGACGTCACTAAGGTCGAACACGCCGTACGAGACTGCCAGGTCGGCGCGCCCGATGAACAGGCAGTCGACGCCATCGACCGCGGCAATGGCATCGATCGCTTCCACCGCCTCGCGGTCCTCCATCTGGCAGATCACCACGCTTTCAGCGTCAGCCCGTTCCACCAGCTGCTTCATCGGCGGCTGGTCGTAACCGCCGCCGCGCGGCGAGTTGGAAAAGCCGCGCACCCCGCCGCGATAGCGCGCCGCAGCCAGCACCCGCTTGACGTCCGGCGCGTATTTCGCGTGCGGCACGAGCACCCCCGTCGCGCCCATGTCGAGCACGTCGAGCACCGTGTGCGGCCGGTCGTCCGGTATGCGCACCAGCGAGGGAAATTGCGACGCACGCGCGGCCAGCACGCATACGTCGAGCTGATTGCGGTCGAACGGCGCCTGCTCGGCGTCGATGACGACGAAATCAAGTCCGGTCAAGCCCAGTACATCCACGGTCTGGTAGCTGGCCGTCTTCAGGAACGTGCCGAGCAGGCGCTCGCGGCTGCGCACACGCTGGCGAAACGAGGCCGTCATTTTCCCGTGACTTTCCGTCTCTCCCCGGGAGCGGGCGAAAAACTCAGGCATTCGCCTTGGGCTTCTCGCCGAACTCTTCGGCCTGGTAGTCCACCAGATGCCTGTAGTCGTCGCGGATGGGCGCGAACACGTCGAGATTTAACCCCACCTTGTCGCCGGTCGGCTCGGCGTAGTGCAACGTATCGGGCGGCACGCGCAACATCGAGCCGGGAGTCATGTGATGTACCTCGTCGCCGACGTGATAGTCGAATTCGCCTTCGACGCAGATGGCGATTTGCTCGAAAGTATGTTTGTGCGGATTGACCTGGATGTTCGGTTCGATCCAGTTCATCACCATGATCACGTTCTCGCCGCGGAAACCGCAGCGCTCGATGCCCTTGCGCACGAATTCGCGCGGCAGCTCGTTCCAGTTCACCAGCTTGGTCATGTCTCGTTCCCTTCGATGTTTGCGCCGGGCAGCCGCGCTGGGCAGCAAGATAAGTTCCTTTGAAAGAAGCAGTGTAACGTCCAACGGAACGATACTAAAAATCCACGTTCGTAGAACGTGGATTTGCCTTATACCCCCCAGGGGGGGCACACCTAGCGGCCCTTCCGAGAAGGTCCGCTTGGATCTGGGCTCAGTTGAAGTTGCGCTTGATTTTGCTCTTCCTTCTCCTGAAACTGCACGTCCTTCTGGACCATTTCACTGTTCAGCCCGACTGTATCGCCGCTGCCGTGGTTTGAGCGATTGGTCTTGAACGCATGAATTCGAACCGGTTTCTACGCAATGACCGCATGCGCTGCGCCTTTACTCGACCTTGATTCCGGCCTCCTTCGTGACGCGCCGCCATTTGATCGCGTCGGCGTGATTGCGCGCCGTGAGCTGTGCGGCGTTACCACCCAGAACGTCCAGGCCCCGAGAGGAAAGCTGCTCGACAACTTCGCGAGTGTTCAGGATTTTTATGATTTCCGTGCTCAATTTACGGACAATTTCCCCGGGCGTGCCTGCCGGGGCGTAGAAATCCCAGCGGGCATCCGTCTCGAAGCCGGGAAAAGTCTCCGCTACCATCGGAATTTCCGGCGCCGAGCGCAGGCGTTTCGCCGATCCAACCGCCAGCACCTTCAGCTTGCCGCTCTTGATATGCGGCTGCACCTGGGAAAACCCGATGTACATCATCTGCACCCGCCCGCTCAACAGGTCCACCAGCCCCTGGGCGCCTCCCTTGTACGGGATGTGCGTGACGCTGATTCCGGCAAGCAGCTTGATCAATTCCATCGCGAGATGATGGGTGCTGCCGCTGCCCGCCGATCCATAGGAGAGCTGTCCGGGTCTGGACTTTGCCAGGGCAACCAGTTCGTTCAGTGAATTGACCTGAAGCGATCCGGGCACCGCCACCACGAAATTGATTACTGCGCCCAGCGCCAGTGGTTCGAAATCCTTGTCCGGGTCGTAGGAAACCTTGCTGTACAGGACAGGATTGATGGCGAACTGGATGTCGGTGCCCAATAAAAGCGTATAGCCGTCCGGCGCAGACCTGGCGACGTGCTCGGTTCCGATCATGCCGCTGGCGCCTGGCCGGTTATCCACCACCACCTGCTGGCCCCACGAGTCCAGGAGCTTTTGTCCCACGGCGCGGGCCACGACGTCCCCGCTTCCGCCGGGCGGGTACGGCACGATGATACGAATCGGTTTATCAGGGTATTTATCCGCCTGGGCGACAGCCCCGTTCGGCGCGATCGCGAGCAGCGCGACCACCACACAGACCTGTTTCAGACTTCGGTGAAAATTCATGGGATACCCTCCTTTGCGGAATTTCGAGTGCAGGACAGAAAATGCAGCTAGATGAATGTGGGCATCGTCTGTGCCAGCAACACGTTTTGATCGAGAATCGCCTTGCGTCTGCTGATCTTCCAGCACCCGTCTATTTTCCGTAGAACGTCTTCACGCTTCCCCACGAAAAAATCGCTTTCGTCCTCCAGCTTGTTCCTGTAGATCAGGAAGCGGCACTTGACCTTTACTTCCACTGGCTGGTCCTCCGAGGGCGTCACCTCCAGCACCCGGATATTGGTCACCAGATGCGACGTGCGGGAAATCGGCTCCTCGCTCCAGTGTTCGCCGGACATCAACTGTTTCACCCGAAGTCTCAGAATCCCCTTCCCCTCCTCGAACCAGTTGATGTCGCTTCCCTCCCTGGTAGGCTCATGCTCCCAGTCACCGAACTTCACGTTTCGCTGCATCGGCACCCAGTAATGAATATCTTCGCTCAGGAGATCGAGCCATTCGGTGAAGCGCCGCTCATCGAGAAGATCGGCCTCCATGTAGAGAAACTCCTCGACTTCCCGTTCGAGCTTGATTCGGACAAGCATGGTTTGATGACCTTCCTGCATGATGCGTTTCCTCCCTTCATTCCCTTTTGGCGCTATCGGTCAGGCGATGGGATATTCGTAAACAACGGGCACGTAGCCCTGATCCACGCCATTCCCGCCCGCTTATTGCAAGTCGAACACAGTGTTCATGGCTTGTTTCTACCCGGCGCGAGGCTGCTCCAGTCATTCGCTTCCATGAACTGGCTCCAGCGCCTGTAAAAAACGCGGGCGCCTTCCTCCGAAAAGGGCGACCCCGTCGTCACGGCGCCGGGCAGCCCTGCGACCGGTTCCGAAAATCCCATGCCCATCCCGCAGTGGTAGGGGTATCGTTGTGCAATCACTCCCCTGCTTGCTTCCGTCGCATACTTCCAGTTGTCCATGTCATCGCTTTCCACCATGCCCACCGGCCCGGAAAAGCGCATGTAGTAGTGTCGCAACAGGTCTTTGACCTCGGCGGGAGCGCTCTTGTCCACCAGAAACCAGCGCCAGGCTTCCGTTGCCCGCGCCCCCTGCGGATGCCACACGACTATGGTGCGGGGAAACCAGGGATGGAAGGACATGTTGGGGAATATCGCGCCGTTGTTCGGCGTCACGGTGACCTGCCCCTTGTTGCGCTGCATCCGTTTCTGCTCGACTTCCCTGAAATATTCCGCCACGACCGGATGATTCGGAAAATCCGGGAACCGCGCTTCGGCGCCGATTTCCGGCGGCGCGCTTATGACCGAATGCCCGAGATCCGGAAAACAGACGAGTCCCTTGGCGTACCGTTTGGCTGCATTGCGATGCAGTAAACCGTGACGCTCCTGGCCCTCGCCGCCGGGTCCTATCCCCGCGATCTCCGCCGAGCGGTGCGTCGTCAGCGCGTGATACGTATCCCACGCAAAATTTTCGGCGCCAAACTTCCAGTTGCAGCCGATCCTCCACTTCATGACACCGGCGATCGCCTCCGACCCGCCCTCGGTTCCGTCCCGGCCGTCCAGCAACGCATCCAGATAGATCTTCATGCCGCCCAGATAGTCGAATAACGGCGGCGCTGCCGCATCCCACGCGGCCCAAATCGTGCCCTTGTAAATTTCCAACTGTGCGACGGAGACGAGACCCCATTTGGACGTGTCCAATTGGTCGCGGTACGCGACCTTGAATTGCGGAACCGCGTCCAGGTGTCCCGGGGGCTTGCCCGAGGACCCATCCATGGAATAACTCCAGCCATGATAGGGACAGGTAAAGGCAGCGGCATTGCCGTGATCGTAGCGGCACACCTTCATGCCGCGATGGCGGCAGGTGTTCAACAGAACGTGGACTTTCCCTTGCAGGTCCCGGGCAACGATCACGGATTCCTCTCCCATCCGCGAAAGAAAGAAATCACCCGGATTCGGGATCTGGCTCTCATGGGCGACGAATACCCACGCGCGCGCAAAGATTTGCTCCAACTCCTTTCGGTAAATCGACTCGTCGGCGAAAATCCGCCGGCTTATGGTTCCGTTCTCCAGGTCAACCCGGTTCTCCGGGGAGGTCACTTCCATGATTTTTCTCCGCTATGCAAAACGAACTTCCCATCGCCGCTCCGGCATGAACCCATGACTACTTGAAGCGCCGATGCGATCTCAAAGCCTGCCATCCATGTCGGACGACCCCTCCATGACGGCCATGCCGGTGGCCCAATCGGCAACGATGTCATAGTGAAGCTCCTTCGCCCGGTATTTTCCGGTTGAACCCAGGGCGGCGAAAGCGGCGATCCTCCACCCTTTCTCTATCGAAAACCACGATTGCCTCACTCCGCTTTGATTTTGGCTGCCTTTACGATACCTTTGTACTTCTGCAGCTCGTCCCGCATCAATGTCGCGAAGCTCTGAGGCGTGCCCGAACCGGCGACTTCCATGCCGCTGCGAGCAATCGCGGCCTTGACATCTTCCATTGCGATCGCCCTGTTCACCTCCGTGTCGATGCGCTCGACGACCTCGCGCGGCACCCCATGCGGCGCCAGGAAGCCCAGCCATTGGCTGATATCAAAGCCGCTCACGCCGGCGGCTTCGTCTACCGTAGGGACATTGGGCAGGAGCGAAGAGCGCTTGCCGCTCGTCATTGCGAGGGCGTGCAGTCTGCCCGCCTTGAGATGCGGCAATACCACCGGATAGTTCATGAACTGCATGTCCACGCGTCCTGCGATCAGATCGCTCGTCGCCAGCGGGCCACCCTTGTAGGGAATATGCACGATATCGACTCCCGTAATCGCTCGGAACATTTCGCCGGCGAAATGGGCTGGCGTTCCGATGCCGGCCGAAGCATAGGTGAGATCGCCAGGTTTCACCCTCGCCAGCGCGATCAAAGCTTTGACCGAATCGACGTTCAGCGAGGGACCCACCACAAGGACCGACGGCGCGTAGGCGGCGATCACAATCGGGTCCAAATCCCTGAGCACGTCGAAATTCAACCGGCCGGATCTCAATGCCGCGACCATGTTGAGCGCGTTGGACGTGACTAGCAGCGTGTAGCCATCCGGGTTCGACTTTGCGACCAGCTCGGACCCTATCATCCCGCTTGCTCCGACTTTGTTTTCGACAATAAACGGCTGCCCGAGAGCAAGTCGAAGCCTGTCGCTCATCACGCGCCCGAAGATATCGACGAATCCACCCGCCTGCCAAGGTATGATGATGCGGACCGGCTTCGAAGGATAGTTCTCGGCATGGGCCGGGATCGCGATCGCCACGATTGCCAGTGTGCAGATCGCGCCGAATACGGTGCACGCAGCATTTCTCATATATCTCTCCCTCTTCTACGTAGCGGTCGGACGCGATGGGGCGACACGTTGCGCTGGACACAAACCATCCAGATCAGACATCAACGGACATGGCGTCACCAGATCCGCCTTCGTATAAGCGATAGAAACCGTCGCGCCGCCGACCGCGCCACAGGCGCTCTCCAGACCAAGCTTGGTTCACCTACTTCAGCTGGAAATCGCGCTTGACGCCGCCCGGCCCCTCTACTTTCGGCATGAGCATCCCGTTCCCGGGAATCGTCTCCGGGGTATAAGGACCGGTTACGCCGACTGGCCGGTCGCCTTCGATCGTCACGCGTTCCATCTTGCGCCGCTGCGGGTAATAATCATGGGGTGCGTAATGCTGCACTGACCGGTTGTCCCACATCACGATGGAATTCGGCGCCCATTTGATGCGCAGCTGATACTCCGGGACAAGGGCTTGGCGGTAGAGAAGATCGAGGGTTGCCCGGTTCTCGTCCTCATTCAGGTCGTTTATCCGCACCGTGAAAAGCGGATTGACGAACAGCGCACGTTTTCCTGACTCCGGATGTACGCGCACGACGGGGTGACAAGGGTTCGGAAACTCGTCCTCGATCTGGCGCAATTTCTGCCTCAATTCCGGCGTGTTGAACATGGGCCGCCATGGCTTGAAGTCATGAAGGGCTTCGAGGCCGTGTATGTATTGCTTCATCCGCTCCGACAGTCCTCGATAGGCTGCGGTCATGCTGGAGAAGACGGTGTCCCCGCCGGCAGCCGGGGCAATCAGGCAGCGCAACATCGTCGCCATCGGCGGGCACTCGCGAAACGTCTCGTCCGTGTGCCAGCAGTCGGTCCCCTGAGGCAGATTTGCTTCGTTGAAGTCGAAAAGGATAACTTCCCGTCGCCCTTCTTTCTTGGGACCGAACGGATGAATCGTCAGACTGCCGAAACGTTTCGCGAAGGCAATCTGCCGTTCAAGCGTGATGTCCTGGTTCCGTATCACAATGATTTCATATCTGACGAAAGCGGCCTGCACGGCCTTGAACTGTTCCCCGTCGAGGTCTTCGCGCAAATCGACGCCACGAATCTCCGCGCCGATAAAGCCATTTAGAGGGATGACATCTACCTGACCGGCTGCAGTTCTCACCTGCTCGGATACTTGTGCGGACGCCATGTGCCCTCCTTTGATTGAATGACTTTGCATGCCAGTAGAATTGCCTGTCTACGCTCCGGTTACCGTCGCAAGGACGGACAAGCAATCCTCGGGAAGACGATTCCCGCGCCACGCCACGTGCTGATCGGGTCGGATAAGCGCCAGATCGCGCCCATACAAATCTCTTCCTTCCGGCGCCGGAACGTCAAAGACTTTCAGCGGTATCCCCCGCGCACGGGCAGCCGACTCCAACGATTCGGTAGAGCGACCGGTTCCGAAGCGAAGCAGGGTGAAGCCACGGCCGAAATGATCGAACAGCGAGGTACGATCGGGAAGCCACAAATGCGGTGCCCTGCCGCCCGGGCAGGCGCTGGGGACATAATTGGCCGGATCATCGGGCGGGGGCGACGTACCGTCAGTAACGACGATGTCGGAGCCGTCATAGCGCGCACCAAGCTGGACCCCAAGCGACGCAAATTCCTCCCCGAAGGTCGAGAGGAACGCCCCTGCCTTTTGGCGGGCGGCGGCACCCTGAACAGAGTTCTCCTCGATCTCTGGCGCGACAGGCACGTCCCCGACACTGCGCGCCAATCCCCTGGCGGCGGAGGTATTGCGCACAGCGATCGGCTTTCGCTCGCTTTCGTAGCTGGCAAGAAGTTTCGAGCCTCCCCACCCCTGAACCACCGCGGCCAGCTTCCACGCCAGATTGGCTGCGTCGTCGATGCCGGTATTCATTCCGAACCCACCAGTGGGCGTGAACAAATGCACCGCATCACCAGCCAGCAAAACGCGCCCCGCACCAAATTTTTCGGCAACGAGCGCCTGCCCCGCGGTCCAAAGTGAGCGGCCAATGATCTCTACGCCGATGTCCTCGCCCACGCCGAACCGAAAAGCACGCACGATCTCATTGTCTTCCGGCTGTTCGTCGGACGCACGCAGCTGAATCCAGAACAGAAAGTCGCCTGCGCCATCAAGGGTAACTATCGCGGAGCGCATCGAGGGATTGATCACCCAGTAGTGAAAGCTCCGCTTGCGGATGCAGCGATACAGCTCCGGCGCACGTAGATAGGTGGAAACCATTCGCCCCCCCAGGAAGGCCTGGTCAAGGGACTTCTCTCCAGCGTATTGAATACCAAGCTTGCGGCGGACGAAGCTTTGCCCACCATCACAGCCCACCAAAAACCCACAGCGCAGCGTTTCCTGTTTTCCGGAGGCGATTTCTTCTATCCGCACATTAACGCCATCGCCTGTGTCGTTGAAGTCAACGCACTGCCAGCCATATCGCAGCCAAACGTTCCTAAGCGTCTTGACGTGTTCGAACAGAAACGTTTCAACGTACATCTGGTTTGCCCGGTGAATCGGCTCCGGCACCTGGTCAGTTGGACCCGCGTTCTGCACCCGCCGCATCTTTTCGCTGCTTGAGGGCATCTCGAGACGAGCGAGTTCCCAGCCATTAAGCCGCGTCAAAAACGCTACGTCCGTATTGTCGTCAGCTGGCAGGCCGAGCATTCGAATTTTGTCGACAATACCCAGCCTGCGGTAATGCTCCATCGTGCGCGAATTGTGGGTGCTGCCCTTCGGTATCCTGCGGGTGCACGTATCCGTGTTTACCAGGACACAAGGCACGCCCAGCGCGTCGAGTTGAATGGCGAGCACCATCCCGACCGGGCCGCCACCGACAATTACAACCGGCGTTTGCGTATCATCCATTGGCATTTAGTTACGTCAGTTCACGCGAAGACCCAGCTGCTTGATGACTTTTCCCCATTTCAGGGTTTCCGATCGCATGAAGTCGCTGAATTCCGCAGGAGTGCTGGCTACCACGTTCAACTCGAGCTCGTCGAATCGTGCCCGGACATCGGGGAGCGCCACAATTCGCACAATCTCGCGGTGGTAGCGTTCAATAATTGGCTGCGGTGTTCCGGCGCGCACAAGAAGACCTAACCAGGCGGCGCCTGTCTCCATGCCGACGAAGCCTGCCTCGCTCATGGTTGGCAAATCAGGCGCCGACGGCACGCGCGTCCGGCCGGCCACTCCAATCGCTCTGAGACGTCCCGCCTTCATTTGCTGCTGAACGTTCGCAGTCACGAAGAACGCCGCCTGGACGTTCCCGGCGATCAAATCAGTCACCGCAGGACCCGCTCCTTTATACGGGGCATGGACCAAATCGATGCTGGCGAGCGACTTGAAAATCTCCATCAATAGGTGACCGCCGCCGCCGAATGCCACGGAGGCATAGGTAAGCTTGCCGGGATTCGCTTTGGCATAAGCAATGAATTCGGCAAGGTTACGGGCGGGAACACTCGGATGTATCGTCAAGAACTGTGGGACATCGAATACGAGCGTTATCGGCGCGAGGTCCTTTGCCGGATCGTAGGGCAGCTTGTCGTACAGGGTTGTATTGATGGCGAGCGGACCGCTGAAGCCTGTCAGCAGCGTATATCCGTCCGGCGCAGACTTGGCGACATAGTCCGTCGCGATATTGCCGCCGGCACCGGGCTTGGGCTCGACGATGACCGGCTGTCCCAAGGTTTCTGTCAATTTCGGCGCGATGACCCGGACAAAAACATCAGTGATGCCGCCAGCCAGTGGCACTATGATTTTCACTGGCTTCGACGGGGACCAATCGGAGGCCGCCGCGCCGCCAGCCGTTCCGGCGCTCGCAAAAAAAACCATTGCACTAACCGCCCACAGCGCCGTCTTATTCATATGACTCATCGCATTCATACGATTCCTCGTAGGGTTCTAGGCGGATAATTCAGGCGCGAGAGAGGTGCAAATATCTGCTGGCTTAATCTCAGGAACCCTTTGCGGACCAAGCCCCGCGCCCATTCAAGGCTGGGGAGCGCAAGGCTGGAGAATGGCCAGGCAGCAGAGCCGCGGCGGATCGGTTCAAGCACTCTGCCGGTCGAATTTCCATTTAAATCTCGAAGTCTCGCTTGACCTTCCCTGTACCCACTGCCATCGGCATGAATTCCCCGGACCCGATGACAGTTTCAGGGGTATAAGGCTCTTTCGGCCCAAACGGGCGGTCACCCGCCATGGTCACTCGCTCCATCTTTCTGCGCTGTGGATAATAATCAAACGAAGCATAGTGCTGGGTTGAGCGGTTATCCCACATCACCACCGAATGTGGCGCCCACTTGACCCTGAGCTGGTATTCCGGTCGATGCGCCTGGCGAATGAGAAACCTTAGAATCGCGTCACTTTCCTCATCGTCCAGGTCCTTTATCCGGAGCGTGAACTGTTTGCTCACAAAGAGCGCCCGCTGCCCCGATACCGGGTGCACCCGTACAACGGGATGCCAGACATTGGGAAACTGATCTTCAATCTCCCTGAGTTTTTCCTTTTGCTCGGGCCTGTTGAGAAATTTTCGGAAGGGTATGAAATCGTGCTGAGCCTCAAGCCCGTGGATGTATTGCTTCATCCGCTCGGAAAGCCCGCGATACGCAGCCGTCATGCTAGAGAACACGGTATCGCCGCCTGAAGCGGGCGCCACCAGGCAGTGCAGCATGGTGGCCATGGGCGGGCATTCCCGGAACGTCTCGTCCGAATGCCAGCAATCGGTTCCCGTAGGCGGATTGTCGGCATCGTTGTCGTACAGGATTACCTCACGCTGACCTTCCTTTTTGGGTCCGAAAGGATGGATAGTGAGCGGCCCGAACCGCTCGGCAAAAGCGATCTGTTGGGCCAGCGTAATATCCTGACTGCGGAAAACGATGACTTGATATCGCACAAACGCATCGTGCACGGCTTGAAACTCGTCTTGATCAGGCGGCTTGCGCAAATCGATTCCGCGGATCTCGGCGCCGATGAAACCGTTTAATGGAATTACCTCAATCTGCGCCTCTGCATTGATCACCTGCTCGGAAATTTCTGCGGATGCCATATACTCTCCTTTCAATATAGTGCGTCTCGTGCCTTCCTACGCTAATTCAGTCCCTCCATGACGGCCATGCCGGTGGCCCAATCGGCAACGATGTCATAGTGAAGCTCCTTCGCCCGGTATTTTCCGGTTGAACCCAGGGCGGCGAAAGCGGCGATCCAGGTGCGGATTTCGTGGCCGCCGCTGCCTCCTACGCGCCGGATCCAGTCATCCGCGAATTGATCGACTTCGGTGAGCTGCTGGCTCAGCAGCAGGTCCAAAAAGGCCCGGTCCCAGGCTCGATCGGGAGGCAGGCACGGTCCCCGCCCCATGGTGAGTTCCAGGGTGCCGCTTTTCACCCGATCCTGGCGTGCAATCTCTTCCTCCGCTCGTCTCGGTCTTGCGGCGACGAGGACTTCCCGGATGTCGGGAGCGGCCTGCTCATACGGCGCATGCGGCGGATCGTGCGACAGGCCGCCGGATCCGATGACGAGCACGCGCAGTCCTGTCTTGTCGAGGAATCTGCCGACCGCATCGCCCAGCAACCTGACGCGCCTGCAACTTGGCAGGGGAGGCGCATTGCAATTGATGAAAACCGGAATAGTCGGATATCGGTCCAAACGCTTCACGAGCAGGTTAAGGGGGATGGTGAAGCCATGATCAACCGTCATCCGGTAAGAGACGGCCAAGTCGATATCCGCTGCACGCACCGACGCCAGGAGGTCGCGTGCCAGAGCCTCCGGTACATCCAGTTTTCCCGCTTCGATTCCCCAATCAACGCTTGACGACGCATGTGTCCCCACGCAGAAAGAGGGCATCACGTTGTAGAAAAAACCGTTGAAATGATCCGGCCCGAACAGAACGATCACTTCAGGATCGTAATCGACGATTCTCCGGTGCGCCTGCTCGATAGCCGCAAAGAACTCGTCGGCAAGCCGTTTTTCCCTCGGCGCCACGCTCAGGAGCAACGGACTATGGGAAGTGCACAGAACGCGTATCATGGACTTTCCCCGATGTCATGACCCGTGTACCGCGGTTTCTGCCGCAGACATGCCGGGTGGTCGCCAAACTGGCATTGCGTCCGTTGCGTCCATTGTGTCTGTTGTCTCATGCAATCGACTCGCCATCAAGGCAGACATTATTGGCCATCGCCACCGGGCCTACAAACGAATTCCCTGAATGGCCGTCATTTCCGCATGAAATATCAGCCCATCTGTCAGAATGGGCGTGAATTTTCGGGGAGGCCCCGGTGAATCTCGGCGCGATCGACCTCAATCTGCTGGTGGCATTCGATGCCGTGTACCGGACGCGCAGCACCACGCGCGCCAGCGAGGAACTCCATGTAACCCAGTCCGCCGTGAGCAACGCGCTGCGCCGCTTGCGGTCCATCGTCGGAGAGCCCCTTTTCATCCGCACCGGACAGGGCGTGATGCCGACCGCCAGTGCCTTGCGGCTGGCAGGCCCGGTTCAGGAGTCACTGGCCCGGATCCAGGATGCGCTCGAAAGCACCAGGCAATTCAATCCGCGCAAAGCGCAACACACTTTCCGGATTTACGTGAGCGACGTCGGACAACTGGTCATCCTGCCCAGGCTGCTGTCGCGGCTGCGGGCGCTTGCCCCACCGCTCAAGGTGGAGACCGTCTCGACCAGTCCAGGCGAGGCGCGCACGCTGATGGAGCGCGGCGACGTCGATCTTGCCGTTGGCCACTTTGATGGCTTTGACGCAGGGTTTTTCCGCCAGCACCTGTTCGACGAGCGCTACGTGTGCCTGGTGCGCGCGGGCCATCCGGTCATACAAAGGCGGATCTCGCTGCAGCAGTTTTTCGCCAGCCCCCACGCGGTATACCGGCCCACGGCGGGCAGCCACGCGTTCTTCGAGAGCGTCGTGGACAAGGTCTTCGCCGAGCATGGAAAGACCAGGAACGTGGCGCTCCGGTTGAGCCACGGACTGGGCATAGCCGAAATCGTGCGCCAGACCGATCTTCTCGCCTCGTTGCCCAGCCGCCTGGCGCACGAGGTCGCCAGGCGGGGCGGACTGCGGGTGCTGCAGGCGCCGATTGCATCGCCGACGTTCGAGATTTGCCAGTACTGGCACGCCCGCCGGCAATCGGACGCGGCTCACGCCTGGTTACGCGCCCTGGTCGACACGACATTCAGTGCGAGAACCACTCGCGTCAGACGGGGCAGATCCAGCTAGCCCAACAAGCCACGCTGAACCAGGTTGAGGCCGGTTACCACCAGCGTGACCAGCAACGCCTTGCGAAACAACTCCTGAGATATCCACGCGCGCACACGCTGACCCGCCATGAGACCAGCGAAGGCCGGAATGAGCCCCAGACTCGAATACAGGAACTCCTGCGGCCCCAGAATCCCGAAACTCACCAGCGAGACAACCAGAGGGATAGTTGCAAACACGAACGACGTGCCCACCGCCCCGATGAAACTGTCCTTTGGCAATCTCAACGCCAGGAAATAGATGGCCAGCAGCGGCCCGAACAGACCGGCGATGCCTCCCAGGATTCCCGCAGCCAGACCCACCACCGGACCGGCCCACTTCTCCCGCTTCGACGCGATCAAGACCCGCTGCTGAAAAAAACCGCTAAGGCCGATCAGAATCACCAGCGTACCGAGCACCAGGCTCAGGATGGAACCCTTCAACGACGCGAGCAGGTAAGCGCCCGCGGGAATGCCCGCGGCGAGCGCGATGAGCAGCGGCCAGAGGCGCCGGAACGCCGGAACCATGTTGCCGCCTGCAACCATCTGGTACAGGTTGGTGAGCAGCATGGGCATGACCATCACCGCGAGCGCCTGGGGGACCGGCATGAGATACGACAGCAGCGGCACCGCGACCAGCGGCATGCCGAGTCCGACGAAACCCTTGGTCAGGCCGCCGAGCGCGATGAATACCGCGCTCAGCAGGATATCGACCCGGTCCAGGGTTTGCATCGTTGCTCAGGACTCGACCATGCAGGATCGACCACGGATCAGGGAATGATCCCGGCAGTTCGCAGGATCAGGGAAAGCCCTATCAGGAAAAGCACCGCCAGCAGCGCACGATTGAAGGTGCGCTGCTGGACACGGTCCTGCACGTGCACGCCGATCTGCATGCCGATGAACGTAGGCAGCACCGAGCCGATGCTGAGCGCGAGTATGTCCGCAGTGTAGAGTCCGCTTCCCGCCAGGGCCAGCACCTGCATGCCGGTCAACACGACAAAGCTGATGGCCATCATGCCGACGAAGCGCTGTTTGGGAAGCCCGAAGCCGTGATAGAACATCGCCAGCGGCGGCCCGCTGATCGAGACCGCCCCCTGGAGCATCCCGGCGATCAGCCCGACCGCCGGCGCCGTTAGCCGGCCGGCGGCTTGCGTAAGATTTGCGCGGACGGGCAGCAGATTGAGGCCGACGAACAAGAGCAGCACCACGCCGACGCCGATCACCAGCGCGGCCGGATCGATCGACAGCAGCACTTCGTTGCCGATGAGCACTCCCACGATCGACAGGGGAAACACCGGCCAGAAGACCCGCAGATCCTCGCGCGTGATTCCGCCGCGCCGGGTCATCAGGATCGCGGAAAAGAGGCTGGGAATACTGGCAACGATCACCGCCGTGCGTGCGTCGTCAAACAGTATGCTCAACGCCGGAACGAGCACAATCGGCAGGCCGATACCGACCACGCCGAAGGTGAAACCGCCGATCAGTGCGGCGACAAAGCTTAGGCCGTACAGCAAGATGGCGTTCACGGGAGCGGCCTCCCCCGGGCTCGCCTCATGGCAAGGGTCGGCGGCGGGAGAGTGAACCTGCCCGTCGAACTCGAGAACAAACCGGACGCTCTCTTGCGTACATCACCTGCCCACGCTCCTCGCGGTTCGCCGTCCAACCGTCGGTGTGCAGCCGGCGCAGAATTCGTCTTTGCTCTGCTACTGAAACGACGCAGTGAGGCAGGCGCGCGCCCACGGCCAGTCCATCCCCGATCGGCGGCCTCAATATCGGCGCCTGACCGGCAACAATGTCGGTGAGCACCGGCGGCATTTTGTCAAAGTAGCGCACGTTCATACATTCACATCCGGGAACGATTGAACTTACGACGCAACGCCCCGGTCACGCCAGCCCAGATGCTGCGATATCTCACGCGCCGCGGAAACAATAAGCGGAATGAGTTTCCTGACTGTAGACGGACCAAAACGCTCGGTAGGTCCGGCGATGCTTATGGCTGCGATCGGCTTGTTCGTTGCGTCCAGTATGGGTGCCGCAACGCCGACTACATTGACCACCCATTCCCCATCGGAAATTGCGTAGCCTTGCTTTCGGACCAGGTTGAATTCCCTCTTCAGGTCAGCCTTCGTATGCAGAGTCCGGCCCGTCACGGCTGGGAGACTATTCAACTTTTCGTCCCAGTAAGCCTCTCCCAGATACGCGAGTATCACCTTCCCGGTCGCAAGGCAATGCGCAGGATACCGGCCGCCGATGGTCGAAAAAACCTGCAGCGGCTGGTCAGCATCTACCTTGTCGATGACAACGACTTGGACATCCTGCAGCATGGAAAGATACACGGTCTCGCCTGTCGCCCGGCACAGATCGATCATGTGACGGCGAGCGAAGTCGCGCACATTGAACCGCTGCAAACCTGCATTGGACAAGGCCCACAGCTTCAGATTGAGGGAGTAGCGGGACGAGTTGCCGTCCCGGCTCACGTAACCGCCGTCCACCAGGACCTGCAGCAATCTGTGAGCCGTCGTTTTGGCAAGATCGAGCTCTCGTGCGACTTCTCTCACACCTACGGGGTGGTCGCACAAAGCGATGAATTCCATGAGCCGCAGGCCCTTTTGAAAGCTGTTTTCCATCGTCTTGCCTGCCTTGACGGCGCCCGCCGCATGTGGACGAGCACTCGCGCTCGAGGATGTCTTGACTTTCTTTTTTTGCACTTTGAATTCCGCTGTAGATTCAGCTTCCCGCCCGCGCATTTTAAAATGCCCCGATCGAACGCGCCATACTTCGGCTCCACTCAACTCCAACCTCGACGCTGCGACAGGGAAGTTCCGGCAAGAGTCGCTTATATCCCGGGCTGAAGCCCAGCCTCCTTCGCGTTCGGGGTCGCCTTTTATCCGAGGCCCGCCCATCTTCTGATGCGCGCCTTGAGAGCGAGCCATAGCGTCGCGCCCAGGCCGATAGACGACTGGGAGGCGATGTCGCTCACGGCCTTGCCGGCGAGCGTATCGGAGAGATTGCGCGCGAACTGGGCAGTCAACAGGCCCGCGAACTCCTTCACCAGACCGGAGCGGCCGAATTGGGCTAGCGGTCCCTGTAACTGGTAGTCCATCGTGATGTCCACCCGCGTCATCGCGCCGCTCTCTTCGAGGAGCCGATAGACGACCTTGCCTTTGGCGCGCGACCCGCCGCGCTCGTCGCCGCCCGCTCCGTCGATTACGCCAGTCCAGTTCGCGTCATCGCGATCCATGACCAAAGTGCAGGTAAAACTGGCTTTGATCGGGCCGAAGGCAACGCTCAGGCGGCCTTTCAGATCCCGGCCATCCTCACCGTCGAACGCTGCGCCCGGCATGCACCGCGTCACGCGCGGAATATCGCCGAACAGGCTCCAGACTTCCGCGCGCGGCCTGGCCACTTTGAAGGAATCGGAGATGCGCGACCAACCCTTCTGGAGTGCCGTGTCGGATGCGGCTGGCGCCGCGACGCGCACCGAGTGCTCCGCTTCGGTGTTGGCGACAAACGGACGAAACGGCAGCGGGGGAACAGGTTTGATTGCCGTCCGAGCAGGCATGCTGCCAAGCCGCGTCTGCACTGGCATGTCACGCATCACGCGCTGGATGGCGTTCACGATGCCGAGGTAACCCGTACAGCGGCACAGATTGCCGGCGAGTTCGACCCGTATACGCCTTTCATCGGCTTCGGCGAAACGAGTGACGATGTCTCGTGCCGTGATGAGCATGCCAGGAGTGCAAAATCCGCATTGCAGCGCATGCTCCTGCTGAAACGCTTCGCGCAGCCTGGCCATTACCGGATCGTCCTCGAAGCCTTCCACCGTGCGCACAGTGGCGCCGTCCAACGCCACGGCGAACGCGATGCACGAGCGGGCCGGCGCGCCGTTCAACATCAGCGTGCAGGCGCCGCACACGCCGTGCTCGCATCCCAGGTGGGTGCCGGTGAGATTCCGGTCACGGCGCAGAAAATCCGCCAGGCTGGTGCGCGGCTCGATTTCGGCACTTGCCTGCTCGCCATTTATGTTCAGTGAGACTTTCATTGTCACGCAACCGCCCGCAGGATGGCGCGGCGTACCGCGACGGCGTGGAACTGGAGATCCACCGGATCGAGTCCGGGCGCGACGGCAAGCACGGCGGCGCTTACCTCGGCTAGACCGGCCGCGGCCGCGCCCTCGCGTGCCACACGCGCAGCCAACTCCGGCATCAAACCCGGGGCGGTGTCCAAGGCACCTACGACTATGCGGGCGAGCGAGCGCTTTGGATCGAGCACCACCGCGCCTACGGCATGAGGAAACTCCCCCACCTTGCGGCAGACTTTGTAGTAGCCCCAGCGCGCCTCGGCGGACAACTCGTCGATTTCGATTTCCATCAGAATCTCGCCGGGCGCGATGGCAGTGGTGAACGCGGCCTTCATGTAACCGCGCATGGGGACGGTGCGCCGGCCTGATGCACCGGCAATGATCAGCCGGGCGTTGAGCAGGGTCATGACGGTAATCCAGTCAGCAGCGGGGTCGGCGTGCGCCAGGCTGCCACCTATGGTGCCGCGATTGCGAACCGCGCGAAACGCGATGGTCGAGGCAACGTGCGAGATAAGCCTGCCCGCAGGGGATGGATCGTCGTGGTCCTCCAGGACAGCGTGTGTGATCCCCGCGCCAATGACGAGCACATTGCCGCGTTTCTCGATGCGCCTGAGGGAGTCGATACAACCGACATCGATCAGCAGTGAAGGCACAGCCAAGCGCAGATTGAGCATCGGACCGAGTGTCTGGCCGCCGGCGATGACGCGAGCATCCTCTGGCGCGGCCGACAACGCCGCAGTGGCCTGATCGACAGTACCCGCCCTCGCGAAATTGAATGACGCCGGCTTCATTGTGGAGCGGTCCCTGGTTTGCCGGCCTTCGCCTGTTGTATCGCTTCGACGATGCGGCGCGGAGTCGCCGGGGTTTCATTCACCTCGGCGCCGAGCGGCAGGAGCGCATCGTTGATCGCACTCAGCACGGTACCCACCGACGCCATGGTCGCGCCTTCGCCTGCCCCCTTGATGCCCAGCTCCGTGTAAGGGGAGGGTGTCTCCATGTGGAACAATCTCATGCGCGGTATTTCGGCTGCACCCGGTAAAATGTAGTCTGCCAGGGTCGAAGCAAGCGGCTGGCCGGCGCCGTCATAGGGCATCTCCTCATACAACGCTTGACCTATGCCCTGTGCCGTCCCGCCATAATTCTGGCCTTCCACTACCATGGGATTCAGGACGGTGCCGCAATCCTCGACGATGACGTAATCGAGAATCTCGACCTCGCCCAGTTCCGGGTCGACCGCGACAACGGCGGCGTGAGCGCCATAACCGGTTGCACCGCTGTCGACCTCCGGTTTGTAGCCCGTTGTGACCTCCAGTCCACCGGCATCGACACCATCCGGCAAGCTGCCGGGCGTGAAATACCAGACCTTCGCGACTGTCGCGATGGAAACTTTCTCCGCCAGCGCGTGCACGGCATCGTCTTCCAGATGCGTCTCGTCCACGCTGCATTTGAGCAGATGTGCGCCTATGCGCCTGATGCGTTCCCCGAGCACCTTTGCAGCGCGCGACACTGCGCCTCCCGCCATGACAGCCCCGCGCGAGTTGCCCGTGCCGAAAGAATAGGGCGTCAGCGCGGTATCGCCGAGAACCACCTTGATGTGCTGTGGATCGATGCCAAGAATATCATTGGCAACCTGTGCAAGCGTCGTGTCCAGGCTCACGCCCGGCGATCCCAGGCCAACGCGTATTTCCAGCCCTCCGTCCGGCGTCAGGCGCAACGTCGCCTGCTCCAGCCCGGGCTGCATCGGCCAGCCCAGAGCAAGAAAGGGTTTGGCGCCCAACGCCGATGTCTCCGTGTAGTTCGCAAAGCCGACGCCCAGAAGCCGCCCGTCCGGCTCCCCGCGGCGCTGCCGCGCATGCACTCCGGCGAGGTCGATTTTTTCCATCGCCGTTCGAAACGCCTGAGGAAAGTCGCCACTGTCGTAGTGCGGTCCCGTCAGGGTCGTGCAAGGCATGGCTTCGGCGGGAATCAGGTTCTCCAACTTCACTTCGGCCGGCTCGCGCCGGACTGCACGCGCGATGGCATCCAGCGTCAATTCCATCGCCACGCCCAAGCCGGGCTTGGACACACCACGGTAGGGCACTATCGGCGGCTGGTTCGTCGCAACCGTGTAAGTCTTCATCCGATAGCCGCTCAGTGCGTAGTTGCAAGGCAGGTTCCCGCGCGCAAGCAACGCCTCCAACTGCGCCGAAGCGGGCCAGCATGAATAGGCCCCGGCGGGAACGGTGAGCTCCGCGTCCAGCGCGAGCAACCGCCCGCGCTTGTCGGCATAGGCGGTAACGTAATAGTGGTGCTCGCGCGCGTTCGCCGCGGCGGTAAGGTGTTCCCGCCTGTCCTCTGTCCAGCGCACCGGCCGCCCGAGCTTCATGCCGAGCCAGGCGATGAAAACTTCCTCGGGGTGGAGCACGGACTTGTAGCCGAATCCACCGCCGACATCGGGTGCTATCACGCGGATGCGACCTTCCTCCATGCCCAGGCTGATCGCGATGCCGGCGCGGATGATGTGCGACATCTGAGTCGAGGAATAGACGATGAGCTGATCGGCACGGCTGTCCCAGTATGCAAGCGTTCCCTTGCCTTCCATCGGCATCTGGCACATCCGCGCGAGACTGAACTCGCGCTTCACCACCACGTCCGCCTGCTTCGCAAACTCCTCGAAACGAATATCCGTTTCGGTGGCAAGGAACAGGTTGTCGCCAAATTCCTCATGCACCAGCGTGGAACCCGGCTTGCGCGCTTCCAGAGCGCCCACCACGGCGGGCAGCTCCTCCAGATCGAGCTTGATGCGCTCGCACATGTCCTCGGCTTCGGCGCGTGTGGCCGCAACGCAAGCGGCTATCGGCTCGCCCACCATTCGAATCTTGCCTTTCGCGAGCACCGGATAGTCGGCGTATTTGGTGCCCGGCACACTGGGTGTGCGCATGAGCTTGACGCTGCCATCAAGGTCATCTGCAGTGAATGCGCGCCCCGCCAATTCCGGCGGGACATGGATAGCCCCGATGCGCGCATGGGCGAGCGAACTGCGCAGGAAAGCCACCTCCATCAGGCCCGGCATGGCGATGTCGCCGACGAAGTTGCCCCGGCCGTTCAGATGCCGGACGTCCTCCTTGCGCAGCAGCCTTGCCCCTATGCCTTTGCTCGACTTGCCCATCTGGTTGGGTGCCTGGACCCGCTATCGCTTAGTCGCCAGCCCCACCTCTTCGATACTGCGTGTGCACGTGTCAATAACGCTGTAGATGTAGCACTTTACAAGACGAGCGAGATTGACGGTGCTGGCGGTCCCCATCCAGGAGAGCAGGTCCTGCCGCATTCCCCCGGGCAATTGAAAAGGCGGCGTACCCAGCCTCGCGACTGGAATTCCGTGCGCCCGGATTATGTTGACGTCGGTCGCTCCGCTATGGGCGACTTCGTGCTTGTGCTTCTTCTGCTCGACGTACTCCCATCCCCGGATGCAGGATTCAACGATCCAGTTACTGGGTTCGGTACGCGTGCCGGGGATGGACAGGATCATCTCGCAATCCAGATCCAGTTCCGGGTGTCGCGCCTGAATGCCGCTCAGCGCCTCTTCCAGTTGCCGCTTTGCATCCATCGGATGCATGCCTGGAGCGACGCGAAGATCCAGGTAAAGATTGCAGATTTCGGGGCAAAGAGACGGCTTATAGGCACGGCCCCCTTCGATTGCGCCGATCTGGGCTTGTGGCGCCACGTTCCCGGAAGCATTCCGCCGGGCATATTCTGGAAACCACTCCTCCAGTCCTTGAATGACTTTCGCTGCATCGACAATGCTATTTTTATAAGGGAGCATGTGCCGGGTGCCCGTATAAGCACAATTTCCTTTGACACCAATCTTGAACCAGCACAGGCCCGCTTCTTCCCATGACACCGCGTACACGGGCTTGGCCGCGATCGCGAAATCCGGATAGATACCCTGTTGAAGCATGTACTCGCAACCCACCCCTTGGGCAACGTTTTTACGCGTGTTCTCCGGATCCCAACTGTTCGTCGGCATACCTCCGGCGGGCAGCCCCAGGATGACAGTCCCCTTTAGAGGCACGGCCGCCTTGATGACCGCCTTGAGGGCCATCGCGGCGCACGCTGCGTGTCCCTTCGGGTTGTCCGCTCCCAGTCCGATGATGTATTCACCCTCCCGGGTTGCCTTCGACTGGAGCTCTCGACGGGAAACCGAGCCCAGCCCGAACCGCTCCTCCTGCGCCATCCCCAGAAACATGTCCAGTTCACCCCATAGCAACAGGGTCGGCCCGCCTCCACTACCGCGAAAATACCCGATCGCATTGCCTTGATCAGGATCGATTTCCTGGTAAAAAGCATCGAGCCCCGCCGTCGCCATCCACTCCACCATGAACTTGGCGAGGCCCTTCTCTTCCCCTGGCGGGCTGGGGATGTTGACCATGTCCACAATTAGACGCGCCAACTCCTCCTCATCTATCTGGTCCCATGCGCGTCGAAGCCACACTTCCTGTTCTTGCGACAGCGGCTTGGGGCTTGCCTCATGCTGGTTCAACACGCCATTCTCCTTTGTATCTGGTTCTGAAAGTCCCAAGTGCGGAAGAATCCTCAGGGCTTGGATGGCAAGTAGGTCTGATCGATGAAGTCTGTGACCTTTACGTCCTTCGGCAAGTGACCTAATCTCCGGAGTTCGTCCGCCTGTAGTTGAAATCCTTTGACGTTGATGCGGCCGTCGAGCGCAAATTCCACCTGAGGAATGCGCGCGAGAAGATCCGCCGGAAGCTTGAGGTATTCGGCCTGGATCCGGGCGACTTCGTTCGCCGGCATCGTATGTGCAGCATTGACTGCCCGGACATACGCCTTCACGAATTTCCGAACGATCTCAGGATTTTGCTTCACATAGCGCTCCGCCATAAAGACGAAGGCTATCGGTTCGCCCCCCGGCGCAATGTACTCCTCGAAGCTGGACAGTATCCTGTTCTTCTCGGCGATTCGGGTCGTAAATGGCTCGATGGGAGCCACTGCATCGATCGTGCCGGCTTTCAGGGCGCCCTCCATCTGTGGCAACGGGATCTCGACGATTTTCACATCACGGTCCGGATCCAGCTTCAAGGCAGGCAAAATCTTCGACCGGAGCGTTATGTCCTGCACCGATCCTTTCGCATGGACGGCGATGGTCTTTCCCTTCAAATCCGCGGGTACCTTGATCGGAGAGTTTGCCGCGACAAGCATCACCCATATTGGGCGCTTCCTCGTCGCAACGCCGAGTTCCGCCAGAGCGACGATCTTGACACCGCGAGAAACCGCGAGAAGAAATGGAATAAATCCGGCCGATCCACCTATGATTTCTCCGGCGACCGTCAGCTCGATCTGTTGCGGAGTAGAGGGAATTATTTCCAGTTTGACGTCGAGCCCTTCGTCACGCCAGTATCCCAATTTGTCCGCAATGAAAATCGGCGCGTTGATCCAGGGCACGGTCGCAAAACGGATCGTCTGGCCTTTCGTCTGCGCCACTGCGGGAATAGTCGCAAAAATGCCGGTGACGACCAGACCCAGAGTCAAGATCGTCCAGCGCATAGCATTGCCTCTCTTTATCCACCGCATGGCATCGCCCTCCCTTTTTGAAGAATCGCCGTACTTCACTATGAGCACTTAGAATCCGGTTCTCTATGCGGGCTATCGGCCCCCACGGCGCGGATCAACACCTCGTTATTTATCTGGTCCCACGCGACGACGCCATGCTTCCCGTACTTGCGGCAACAGCGCGGGACTACCTCTTCCCTCGTTAGCATATAGCGCTTGCCGAGCTCAGCGCGGCTAGCGCTTAGGTGGCAAGTACGAGTGATCTATATGGTCGGCGACAGTCACTTTCTTTTGAATGAAACCCATCTTATGGAGCTCGTCCGCCTGACGTTGTACTGATTTGACCAGGATCCGGCCATCGGCGGCGAACTGTACCGGACGTATGCGCGCTATGAGTTCGGCCGGAAGCTTCAGGTATTCGGCCTCAATTTTCGCGAGCTCCTCTATCTTCATGGTTTGGGACGTTGTAACCCCTCTGAGGTATCCCCTGAGGAATTTCCGGACAAGCTCAGGATTCTTTTTCACAAACACCTGGGACATGACGATGAAAGCAATCGGCTCGCCTTCGGGGGGGTAGTACTCTTCCAGGCGGGTGAGGATCCTGTTGTTATCGGCGATTCGGGTCAGGAACGGTTCGATGGGGTGCACTGCATCCACAGTGCCGGCTTTAAGGGCGCCCTCCATCTGCGGCCATGGAATCTCGACGATTTTCACGTCACGGTCCGGGTCCAGCTTCAGTGCGGGAAAGACCTTCCCGCGGAGCACCACGTCTTCCACGCCTCCTTTGGAGTGCACGGCGATGGTCTTGCCCTTCAGATCCGCGAGCGTCTTTATCGGGGAGTCTTTCCGTACGATTATCGCGTCCAATGGATTTTCTTTGGTCGCAATGCTGGCGTCAGCCACGGCAACGATCTTGACGCCACGAGAAACCGCGATGATGAATGGAATATACCCGGCGGTTCCTGCGACAAGTTCTCCTGCCACGATCAGCTCAATTTGCTTCGGAGTCGAGGGGAGTATCGTGAGTTTCACGTCAAGGCCCTCGTCGCGCCAATATCCCAATTTATCCGCGGTGAATATTGGCGCGTTGATCCAGGGCACAGTGGCAAGGTTGAGCGATGGCGCCTTCCCCTGCGCCGCGGCGGGAGTTAAAAATACGGCGTTTAAAAAGAGACATGCAGCCAGGATGATCTGCCGGCTCATGGCGATACGGCCGTTGTTTCGCTGTTCTTGATTCATAAGCTCTCCATTGTTAGTAAGCCATGCCCTGCTATCTGTAATTCAGTACCCGTCTCTCTATACCGATAATCACCCAGTTGAGCACCAGTCCGGTGAAGGATATTGCGATGATTCCTCCGAACATTCTTGCGGTCTGGAAGGTTCGTTCGGCCTCGATGATCAGATGTCCGATGCCGTTGTTTGCGGCGATCATTTCACTGGAAACAATAACGATGAGGGAAATGGCGAGACTGATCTTCAGCCCGCCGAAGATACTCGGAAGAGCCCCTGGGAAAACCAGCTTGCGAAACAGAGTCAGTCCTCGCAGTTCCAGGACTCGGGCGGCATTGATCAGAGTGGGGCTGATATTCTGGACCCCTAGCACCGTATTCATGAATATCGGCCAGAAACAGGCGTAGGCAATCAGTGAAATCTTCGAGATGTCCCCGATTCCCATCCACAGAATCGTAAGGGGAATCAGCGTAATGGGAGGCACCGGCCGGAAGAGTTCGAAAAACCACTCGACGTACTCCTGGACCGGGCGAAACCACCCATATATAAGCCCGATGCTGACACCGCTGACAGCAGCCATCAGATAACCCACAGCCACTCTTTGCAGACTCGCGCCCAGATTCCAGGTCAAGTCGCCGGAAATCATCATTCTCCAAAGCGCTTCGATGATTGACGACACAGAGGGCAGAAACAACGGATCAATCAGCTCGGCTTGTGTCACGCCCTCCCAAACAGCAAGAAATAGCAGCGGGATTGCTGCCTTTCTTACCACCCATGCCGGGCGCCAATTCGAGGAAACCTTCGCGATCTTGGCCTCTGGATTTTCCAGTGTATTTTCTGTTACCGTCCCACTGCTCGGCACGGCCATGGCTACCGCTCTTGTGTCGTCTTTCATCATTACCTACTCTCCGGAATCATTTTGGAATCTCTGATACAGCTGTGTCCGGAGCCGGGCAGCGATCGGATCTGATCGAAACAGATAAGTTCGAGGGTATCCCGCATTAACCTCGACGATCTCCCGTATCGTCCCTGGGCGCGGTGTCATGACGACGATTCGTTGCGAGAGGAAAATCGCCTCATCGATACCATGCGTGACAAACAGTATCGTGGTTCGCTTGATTTCCCAGATTCGAAGCAGTTCTTCTTGCAGCCTCTCTCTGGTAAGGGTATCGACTGCCGCAAAAGGCTCGTCCATGAGCAGCACGGTCGGCTCCATCGCCAGAGCTCGTGCGATTGCCACTCGCTGTCTCATGCCCCCGGACAACTGACGCGGAAATGCGTCCTCGAAACCCGTGAGCCCCATGAGAGCAATGTGTTCGCGCGCAATGCTTGCGGCACTCTTTTTCGACATGCGCCCTTCGAGCCCTATGGTTACGTTCTCGAGCGCAGTCCGCCACGGAAATAGCGCCGAATCCTGAAAGACCACGTGGCGCGAGCGCGCCGTCCCGGTCACGACTTCACCATTCGACGCTATCCGGCCGCTGCTCGGCATATCAAGTCCGGCGATGAGAAAGAGCAGTGTCGATTTCCCGCACCCGCTTGGTCCAAGGATCGACACGAATTCGCCATCTCCGACGCGAAGGCTGGCATTCTGCAAGGCCGTTACAGGAGAGGACAAGCCATCAAAGACTTTGCTGACGTTTTCTACGAATAACTGAGCCATGGCCTTCCCAAGTATGCCGAATCAGATCTGGCTAGAGCATCGACATGCCGCCGCTCACGGACAATGTCTGGCCTGTGATATGAGCCGAATTTTCAGCAACGAGGAATGCGACTGCGTCCGCCACCTCTTCCGGCTCGGCGAATCGCTTGTTTAAAGCCAGCTCATTCCATTCGTCCACCTCGCTTTGACTCCACTTCCCCTCCGCTATGCCCTGTTTGACGAACGGCGTCGCCACTGCGCCTGGCGCGACGCAATTCACCGTCACCCCGGACGGCGCAAGTTCCCTGGCGAGGGTGCGCGCGAGGCCAATCTGCCCCGCCTTTGCAGCGCTATATGCGGAGTGTCCCGAAAGACCTGCCAGCGCCGCGGTCGAGGAGATACTGACTATGCGTCCGTACTTCTGCTTCAGCATTACCGGCGCCACTGCCCGGCACATCCAAATCGTGCTCATCAGATTGTTTTCGATTTCATTTCGCAGCTGAGTTTCGCTCTTGTCCACGAATGCTCCAATTGCCGAGCCGGTCCATCCTCCCGCACTATTGACAAGAATGTCGATTCGTCCAAAGTGCCCCATCGCTTCTTCGACAAGTCGGCGCGCTTCCTCGTATTTCGCGAGATCCGCTACGACAGTCAGGGCGCTGACGCCTGCCTCTTTTTCGAGCTCCTTCTTGGCGTGACCGAGCTGATCGGCGTTCCTGCCGGTTAGCACGATCCGGTTCCCGTCCTTCGCAAGCCGCTTGGCAATAGCAGGTCCGATTCCGCCCGTTGCGCCCGTCACGATCGCTATCCGTCCTTCCTGAGCCTTCTGACTGGTGGCCATAAGCTTCACTCTTCCATTTTTTGGTTAAACCGCTTCCAGTTGTCGCTCCGTTAGTTGCGCCTGGGGTAAGCCCTCAAGTTGCGCATGGGTTGAGCCCTCGCCCACGCCCCGCAAAGGTCGGGACGCGCGTTCCGCTTGCGCGCGCAATACCAATTTTCGCCAAGCGATAATCCCCACATCATTCAGGTAGAGATACTGATCCTTCGGCTCCTTCTCCATGCGTTCCAGTATGCGTCTGTCTTCACCAATGAATAACCGGCACATTGCCCAGCTCAGCCACATATGGTGGTACAGCCTGAATCGAAGCGCGGCGAATCCCGAGGCACGCTTGAAGAGGAAGGCCCAATGTGCTGTGCGTTCTCCGTCCACCGGCACGGCTGCGGCCATGAAAAGCATTCCGCCGAGATCCGCCACGCGCCAGCATGGAAGTCTTGTTGCGTTGGCGAAGCGTTCCTTGTCGGGGTTGGCCTTGTCGGGAACGGCCTTGTATCGTCCTTTGCCTCCAAGCGGTCCGCCGACCTTCCAGAACCGATTGTTGGAATAGTGGCCAAGATTGGGATACTCGCACTCAAAGGGGCCCGCCTCTTCATAATAGGTTCCCACGCCCTTTCCGTCCTTCATCACGCGTGCGCCGACCCGAACCCACGCAGGTAACTTCGCGAAGAAGTAGAAAAATGAATGCCTGTGAAGAACCTGGGCATGTGAAGTGTCGAGATTGTTCTCCTGCCCCTGCTCCCAATTGTGTTCCCACGTCGCGACTTCAGTCTCGAAGATATAACTGGCATCAAAGAATTCCGCTGGTACATCCTCTTCAAGCGGTGGCGGTTCGACCTCGCCGACGAAGACAAAGATCACGCCCCGGTATTCCCTGGTTGGATAGCTCCTGATCCGTACCGTCCCGGGAACCTTGGAATCCGGCCCTTCACTCAGGACGGCGACACACTCGCCGCGTCGGTCAAACGTCCATCCGTGATAGGGACAGGATATCGTCCCCGGAAAGTAGCTCCGGCCGTATGACAGAACAGTTCCCTTATGCGGGCAGCGGTCCTCCAGGGCAGCGACGGCGCCGCTCTTCGGGTCACGAAGCAGGACCAGCCGTTCACCCAATAGCAGAATAGCCATTGGCTTGGATTTCAATTTCTTTGACTGCGCCGCCGGGTACCAGAAATTTCTTATGCCGGCTTTCGGAATTCGCTCAAGCATTTCGAGAGCCGTATTCTTCTTTTTTTCAGTCTTCGGCAGAATGGTTTCTGCTTGCATATCGCTGTCTCCTATTTCGTGTGATCGAGGCAATGCCATAGCTAAACTGCTTGGCCACTTCGATCCCGGACACCCTCATTGTCCGAATCTTCAGACTTCCAATGGCGTTACGCAGCGCCGACGAATTCATGTCCCCATAGTTTGGGCGTGGCATACCGCTTCACCTGCCACTGGGCATCATCCACCAGCAGCCCCCCCCATCCGTATTCGATGGCGAATCCCGAAGGCGTCTTCATATAGAACGAGGTCATGTGGTCATTCGAATGCTGGCCCAGAGTGAGCTCGAGGGGCATCTTGCGGCTACGTACGAAGTCGTAGGCGCGGCCCACATCCTCCAAGGCGTTCACCTCCAGCATCAGATGATGAATGTTTCCGCTCTTCATGCCGTAGCATTCATTCAAGAACGCCAGGGTGTGATGCCGCGGGTTGCAATGCAGAAAAATAGCGTCGGCATCGTCCCACGCGACGTAATCGCTGAGCGCGAAGCCCATCGCTTCCTGGTAGAAACGCGCCGCTGCGCGGATATCTTTGCTTACCATTACCACATGGCCCAGGCCCAGCGGACCGCAGTTGAATCCAGACATGGAGCGGGACGGCCGGAACGGAACTTCGTCCATCAAAGCACCGAAATAGACCTCGATGGGGAAACCATCCGGGTCGCGGAAGCGAAACATCGCTTCGACCATCCGCTCGCGGAGTTCCTGTGAAGTGGCGTCCGTGGTCGCGATACTGCGACTGGAGACTGCCTTGCGTACCGATTCAAGCATCTCCAGCGAGGGCACTTCCATCCCAATCGCGGTGACAGCGTCGGTCGCGGCTCGGCGCATGGCGACGCGGTGGTGAGTATCGTCAAAGCGCAGGCGCAATTCGTCCCTGGACGCACCCTGGTCCCGAACTTCGGTGCCCAGTACGTTGATTGCGAGGTCTCGCCACGCATCTAGATTCCAGACGTCCAGTCTGACGTATCCAAGCTGGGTAATAGACATAAAATTTCCCTGTTCTTTTCCGTCAATCAAACCCTGCGGTCGGCGAACGTGGTGCAGCCATCGCTCAGCGAGGATGAATCCACCGGTGCAGCCAGAGGGCTCCATGAAATGTCCCGAATACCGGGACATTGTTCCAATCTAGATTAAGTCCTGAATCCACCTGTGTCAAGACACACAAACAGACTGACAAACTGCCTGTGCCTTTTCCAATGATGGATGAGTCCGAAGAGGTGTGATCAAGGCGAACGGGCAGCCCTAGAAGTAAACGGGCGCGCAAGTCGATCATCCGGGAGATGGCGGCCGACGGAACGAAGCCCGGGCACGTAAGGTGGAGCAGATACTCCAGGTATTGGTCCGAACTCAGACACTGGCATTCTGCCAAGCCGGGGACGACAAGAACCGTTACGGCTGGATTGCCTTTGGTGCTGCGTCGGTTTCGCTATGTCGGCCTGAGGCAGCGCCCTGCCCGAGCGGGAGTGTTGATGTACCTGCGGCATCTGAGCGGCTACAGCCAGTGTAGATAAAACGGCCGGCGGCGAAGTAGCTGTGCGAAGCACGCGATGAACCCCGCTGGACAGGTTCGCCGGCCGTCCCCGGAGCGGCGAAGATGTCGGGGCTGCGCACTGTGGCCTTGTCAGACGGCGCCTCCTCATTCCGGTCCACGCCCGCAACCGGATCTGCAAAATTACTTAGTACAGGAGGAAGTACGAACAAGAACGGCTGAAACGGCTTCCGCCTGACAATGAAACGGGAGACTCGTTCAGAGATTGCCGACTTTAGACAAAACTCTGCCTCGGAAGGCGCGTGCTGCCCGCTTGGCCATCGTAGTTTGTGCCAAAGAAATCCAATACCACGCGATTGAATTCATCGCAGTGCTCGACCTGCGCCCAGTGTCCGCAGCGTTGAAAGATCACCATCCGCGCATTCTGGAATTTTTTCAGCATCTGCAGACCGACCTCGAGGGCGCCTCCTTTATCCTCCTGCCCCCAGATCAGCAGCGTCGGGCAGGCGATCTTCCCCAGTTCCGAATAGAGATCCCGGCGCGGCAGCATCAGCAGGCGCATTTGACCAGGACCTGGATCCATGCTCGCCGCAAAACGCTCTTCCAGCGTCTCCCTGGTCAGAAAGGACGTGTCATAGACCAAGCTCTCGACCAGTCCGCGCATCTTGCCGATTGTCGCTCCCTCGCCTTGGTAATACTTGACGATGTTGTTCAGCGCTTCCTGCGGTTGGGGTTGGATGACGATCCCCGCCGCTGTGGGTTGGCTGCCGATCAGCACTAAGTGCTTGATGCGTGCATTGTTGCGCAATGCCAGGCCGAGGGCAGCTTGGCCACCCATGGAATTGCCGATAATATCGATTCGGCCGATGTCCAGTGCGTCGAGGAAATCACTCAGCAATCGACCCATCAGGTCAAAAAAATCTTCCGTGCAGTTCTCCGGGAACTCCGACTTGGCGAAACCCGGCATATTCAGCATGATCATGCGCCGGTTCTTTGTCAGGGCCGGCAAGTTCTGTTTGAAATTGCCCCAAGCCGTCGCTCCCGGCCCACCGCCATGAATGCCCAAAATAGGATCACCGGCACCGACGTCGTTGTACTGCAGCTTGAGACCGCCGACGTTGATGAACTTTTCGGTCGAAGCGGCGGTCGCCTGTTGCTGGTCTTTAGCGCTGGACATGTCAGTGTCTTCCAATTCGGCTAGTTCGGGGACTGCGGATAATGGTGCCTGGACGAGCGGGCCTCCGCCGAACCGCACTGTTGCTGTCCACTGTTGCTGTCCCGAGTTACGGAACGTCATTCCAATTTAGTGTAGTCCTTGGATTTCGAATGTGTCAACCTCCTGGAGCCATTCAAGGCGACAAGGATGAGTAGCGCACTGTCGAGAGCCGGGTAGAAACCGCAGAAACAAAGGCTCTGCCGGAGCAGGCGCCCGTTCACTGCTGAGTGATTCTGGTCAAAGACGCGCGCCCCTCGCCGGCTGCCTGGAGTTGCTGCCCGACGCAGCGCCGGCAGTACCGGTTGCAGTACCGCTTTGCCGAAAAATACTAGAACATCACCGCCGGCTTGATCTCCTGCATGCTGGCCATCGCGTCCAGCGCCTCTCCGACCTCGCGCAGCGCATATTTTTTCGTGATCAGGTCGGAGAAGGAAAAACGCTTGCTGTTGTTGGCGAGGAAGCGCATCGACTTGTAGTAGTGGCGCACGGTGGCGGAGAACGAGCCGGAGATGTCCACTTCGCGCAGGTTGATGCGCGTTGCCAGCAGCTTGCTCGGCGTCGAATCGGTCTGGCCGATCACCAGATAACGACCGCCATCGCGGATCATGTTGAAGCCGTCCTCGAATGCCGGTGTCGGTCCGGCGCACTCGATGACGATGTCCGGGCCGCGGCCATCGGTCCACTGCCATATCATTTCCTTGCGCTCGGCGGCGCTGGGCACTTTGCCCATGTCGATGACATGATCGGCACCCCAGCGGGTCGCGACTTCCAGCCGCGCCTGCGGCGCGCCGACCATGATGGCGCGGCCGGCGCCCGAAGTAACGGCGAGCGCCAGCGCGTACAGGCCGATCGGCCCGCTGCCCAGGATCACCACGTTTTCCTGGATGCCCAGGCCGCCGAAGCGGTCGAACGCGTGCACCACGGTGCGCAGCGCGCAGGTCGCCGACGAGACCACCGCCGCATCCAGTCCCTCGGGCACCTTCACCACCCGCGATTGGGGAAATACGTAAATGTATTCCGACATGCCGCCGGTGAGCGCCGGCGGCTTGTTGGCCGGGCCGAATCCATACATGCCGGGCATGCGCCGGCACAGGGTCGGCTGCAGCGCGATGCTGCAGGCGTAGCAGTTGCCGCACCAGCCCTGGGTCCAGACGATGCGATCGCCCTCGGCGAGCGGCTGTTCGGCCGCATCGTGGGTGACGCCGCGGCCCATCCTGACGATGCGCCCGGTCATCTCGTGACCGGGAATGGCGGGGAATTTTGCGTACGCCCCCATGCGGCCGTGCCATAGATGCACGTCGGTACCGCACACCGTGGCCGCTTCGGTCCTGACCAGCATGGCGCCGGGTTCGCACTCGGGCACCGGGATTTCCCACAGCTCGACCGGCTTGTGGGCTGCGACGATGACCGCGGCCTGGCAGGTTTTGGGCGTGCTCATGGTCTTCTCCTTCAGCGCTGTGCCGAGACTCTGGCGATCTCCTCGCGCAGCGCCTTCATCACCACCGCGCCGTCCACGCCCTTGGGTTTCGCTTCGGCGATCCAGGCGTCTTCGAATGCCTTGCTGCGCGCCTGCAGGTTGGCGACGAATGCCTCGCCGGCGGTGATCGACTGTATCGGGCTCTTCTGCACGAATTCGTAGGCAGCGCGGTCCTTGCTGTCCCAGGCGCGTCCGGCGTGACGGGCAAGACGCTCGCCGGACCAGGCGTTGATCACATCCTGATCCTGCTTTGACAGCGAATTGAATTTCGCCTCGTTCATGATGAAACCCCAGCTGAGGTTATAGAGCCCGCCCGGGACCACGGTGAGATGGCGAATCACCCGGTCCAGACCGAACGAGACGATGGTTTCGTACGGCAGCGCGGTCCCATCGACCACGCCGCTGGAGAGCAGCTCGTAGGATTCGGCACCGGAGCGGATGATGGGAATCGCGCCTGCGGATTTGAGCAGGTCCCCGAGGAATCCGCCGCCCACGCGGAATTTCAGCCCGGCCAGGTCCTCCAGCCGGGCAATCGGTTTCCTGATGGTCAGTATGTTGCCGGGTCCGTGAGTGAACACGGCCAGCAGCCTGACGCCCTTGTGCTCGTCTGCCCTGGCGAAATATTTTTCGTGTATGCGCTGGTAGGCGACGGAATTGATTTCGCCGGTGCGGCCCAGCCCCGGAAATTCCGCTGCCTTGGTGAGCACGAATCGCGCCGGCAGCATGCCGTGCAGGATGACCGACACGTCGGCGAGGCCGTCCCGCACGCCATCCAGGGTGCCGGGGGGCGCCGTGACCGCTTTGGCAAGCAGGTTCGACTTGATGCGGCCACCCGAGGCCTTCTCCACCTCGCGCATCCAGCCGCCCAGAATATCCGCCGTGACCAGGTGGGAGGCCGGCACCCAGCTGTTGACGGTCAGCGTCGTCTGGGCCGGGACGGCCGGGGACAGCGCCAGCGATGCTGCGAACAATAAACCGGATGCCCCGCGGTGCGTTCGAATCTTCATGCCGTTCTCCTCCTGGTGAAGTGATTGCCCGGGATGTCCGCAACCGGATGCGATGATAGCCGAGTGACAGGCCGCGTATGCAGTATGGATCGATTGGACGAAACCGGGGGACGAAACCGGGAAACCGGGGTACGTCCCCTTTCCAGTTCGCCGAGAAACCGGGGTACGTCCCCTTCGCCTTTCGAGAGGCAACGTGCAGCAGTGCTATATTTCCCCGCTCGACAGAAGGAATGCACATGCTGCGCATCGGACAGTTTCAGATCGACCGTCTCGCCGACCTCGAGCCGGTGCGGCTGCCGCCCGCGCGCGGCTTCCCGTTGCTCAGCCGCGAGGTGCTCGCCGAGCACGCCCGCATCATGGGCCCGCGTTTCATCGACCCCGCGACCCTCGACCTGATGATCAGCTTTCACACCTACGTGGTGCGCAGCGCCGCCCGGGTGATCCTCGTCGATACCTGCATCGGCGATCACAAGCACCGGCCCGAGCGGCCCGACTGGCATTTGCGCCAGAGCGACTTCCTGGAGCGTCTTGCCGGTCTCGGCGTGCGCCCCGAGGAGGTCGATGCGGTGATGTGCAGCCACATGCATGCCGATCACGTCGGCTGGAACACCCGCCTGGTAAACGGCAGGTGGGTGCCGACATTTCCCAACGCGCGCTATCTCATGGCGGAAGTCGAGTATCGCCACTGGCGCTCGCGCTACGAACGCGAAGGCGCCGCGCTGAACCATGGTTCGTTCGCCGACAGCGTGCTGCCGGTGGTCGAGAGCGGACAGGCCGAGATGGTGGGCATGTCGCAACAAATAGAGCGCGGCATCCGCTTCGAACCGGCGGCGGGCCACACCCCGGGCACGGTGCTGATCCACCTCGAGGACGGGTCCTACCACGGCGTGCTCGCCGGCGACATCATTCACCATCCCATTCAATTCAATTTTCCGGAAATGCCGACGCGGTACTGCGAGGATCCGGCGCTCGCCGCCGGAGTGCGCGTGGCGCTGTGCGAGCGCTATGCCAATACGGCCAGCCGCCTGCTGACCGCGCATTTCCCGGCGCCCTCGTCGGGCCGCATCCTGCGGGATGGAACCAAATTCAGCTTCGAGTTCGATGGATGACGAATCGGGATAACGGTTTATATCTTTTTTGTATAGGAACTGCCTGTTCAAGTCCTGCCGAAGGGGGAAGTCCGGTTAAATTCATTGAATTATTGGCGCAGCAGCCGGCCGAATTGTTCCAGACGGTCATCGATCCCCGCGGCGCGCAGCGCCGCCCAGAAGGTCGCCTGGTTGCTGCTCACCACCGGCTTGCCGAGCTCGCGCTCAAGCGGCGATATCGATTCCAGCATGGCGAAATCGGTGCAGCTCACCAGCAGCGCCTGCGCCGAGGGCTCATCGACCGAGCGCGCGTGTTCCCGCACCTCGTCCTTGGGCACGCGCGCGATCCGGACGAACTCGTGCGCGCCGCCGGCGCCGATGCCGAGGCCCTTCAGCGCCATCACCTCGATGCCGTTGGCGGCGAGAAAATGCCGCTCATGCTCGTTCAGCGCATCGTGGTACGGGGTCGCGAGCGACACGCGCGTCACGCCCAGCGCGCGGCAGGCGTGCACCAGCGAGGGCGCCGTGGCGACGCACGGCACCCCGGCGATGTCGCTCATGAAATCGGTGAGGCGCTCAAGCGGCATCACCATCGATCCGGCGGTGCAGCCGTAGGCGATGGCATCCACGCCGGCGGCGGCAAGATCGTTCACCGCTTTCTTCACGTCGGCGTAGAGCCGCGCCTCGCCCGCCGGGGTCGCGGCATCGGCATGCAGCGCCATGCGCGTCACGTGGATGGTCACGCCCTCCGGGGCCATGCGCCACCACTCCGCCTCGTTCACGGTGTTGGTCGGCGGCACGATCAGGCCGAGCTTGGCGCGGCTGCCGTAGGGACGGTAGTGCGGTGCGACCATCGGGGAAGATACTCGCTTGTTTCCTCTCGATTTCCTTCCGGTGATCCTTGACGGCCACGCCGATGGTTTCCGGTTCGACATCGATCAACTTGCCATTCACGCGTCGCACTTCAAGCAGGTATTCATTTGGGACCATGTCTCGCGTTTGCGTGCATCTCATCCAATGACGCAACGGAGACGAACTCGGAATTCCGCGCGTCGCCGCATTTCCTCATTCCTTATTGTACGCGGCGCCGAATGCCTTGTTGAGCGCGGTAACCGACAGAAATCCTGAAAGCGCCGGAGCAACTGACGCGTCCCATTGGCTGACGCAGGAAAGGGTTAGAATCCACACATAACCATGTGTAAAAATTCACCGTCAATGAGAGGACGCCATGGCCACCAATCTCGCACTGGACGACAACCTGATTAACGAAGCGGTACGCGTCAGCGGCCATCGTACCAAGAAAGCTGCTGTGACTCATGCGCTGACCGAGTACATCGAGCGGCGCAAACAACGGGCCATCCTGAACTTGTTCGGACAACTGGACTTGCTGCCGGCCGCCGGGATGAAACGCCAGCGCAATGCGGCACAGGGAGCGCGGCGGCGCAAACGGCAGGCCTGAGTCTCAGGCGATGGTCATTGTCGATACCTCTGTTTGGTCACTGGCGCTCCGCAGAAAGCGAAAGCAGCCCTCCTCCGACGTCTCGACGGCTGAGCTCGCTCGCCTGATTGACCATGGGGAAGCGTTGATCGCGGGTCCGATTCGGCAGGAGTTGCTTTCGGGTGTCACCACCCAGGCGCAGTTCAAATTGCTGCGCGAGCGGCTCGAGCCGTTTCCAGACATTCCCGCCATCACTGCGGACTATGAACGTGCCGCAATGTGCTTTAACCAGTGCCGCGCGCGAGGCATCCAAGGCTCGAATACCGACTACCTGATTTGCGCACTGGCATTGCGGCTGCAAGTGCCGGTGTTTTCCGCCGATCGCGACTTTGGTCGCTACGCGGGCATTTTAGGGGTGCGCCTGCACGCGATTGCATCGTAGGCCGCTCGCGTTGGTTCTCAAACCATGCTCTGCCTGCGCACTGCTGCCGGGTCAACAGTCCTACACCGGGCAGCGTCAAGCCAAGATTTCATTCCCGCGACGGCTCCCGGTGCAGTACGCACCGCCAGGGACTCTGAGTTGTGTCGCGAGACGGCGAAGCCGGACAAGCGAGAACAATTTTAATCAAGGACTTGCACCTCTCGCCATGCTGTCCGCGATTTGGGTTAATCAGCTTTCCTAAACGCCGCGCGGCAGCAGCGGTTTTTCCTTGAGCACGAATTCGCGGTACAGATCGGTAAACGAGGCCCAGCGCAGCTTGCACGCCTGCTCGGCGACCTTCAGGGCGCGCTCCCGCAGCTCGGGGGTTTCGAGGTATTTCGCGCACAGGTCGATCTGCTTGGAGGAGTGCACTTCGTCCGCGGCCTCGTGCTCCTCGAAGAACGCAATCTGCGGCGCGCCGCGCCTGAACCCGTAGTGCTTCGAGAGCGCCGGCAGGGTCACGTCCCGGTTCAGGGCCACCATCTGGCCTTCCTGGGTCGCCTGCATGGCGAGCGCCACGCCCACCGGCTCTTCGTGCATGGTGCGCACGTACAGCAAGGTGCGCGCCCACCATGCCGGGGTCGGCTCCAGCGCCCTCACTTCGCTGTCCCTGAGGCCCGCGGCGCGCGTGAAAGCGAAGATGTCCATCATGTGATCGTGCGGCTCGTGTCCCTCACGATCGAGGGCGGCGAGCCCTTCCTCCTCGGCGAGGTTCTCCACCACGATCTTGCGCACCTCCGCCGGCGCCCGGCTGTAGAGGACACCGAAGCTCGGCAGCACCAATGTCACGAACTGGTAGTGCTGCGCCATGAACATGCCGATGGCGCGCAGCGGCAGCCTGCCCCTGGCGAACTCCTGGAAGAACGGATGGTTCTTGGTATGCCATTTTTCGCGGATCTCGACCACACGTCTGGCGGCGTTGCTTGCGGCGCGGCTGGGTCTGGCTTGGGCTTTCATGTTCTCTTTGTTCCTTTTGGCGGATCGACAACGGGCCACCGATGGTAGTTGACGGCGCCGCAGTCGCGCAATATGCCATCCTCGATCCGGGAACAAGAATCTCCGCCGCAGGGCGATCAGCGCGGCGATTCGGCGTCGCGGTAGGTGCGATCGAACTCAATGATCTCGTCGAAACCCATCAGCGCGCTGAAATCCCGGAACGGATAGAGCGGTACCTCGAGGCCGGCGCTGGAGCCACGCTCGCGCAAGCCGCGGTAGGCCAGGTCGAGGGCCGCGCCGGCGGCAAGGAAGCCGATCGCCGGAAAGATGGCAAAACGATAGCCCAGCCGCTCCAGCGCCTGTGCATCGAGCAGCGGGGTGCGACCGCCTTCGACCATATTGGCCATCAGCGGCACGCCGGCAAAGGTGCGTCCGATTTTTTCCATTTCCCCGACCGATTCGGGCGACTCGACGAACAGCATGTCGGCGCCCGCTTTCAAGTAGGCCTCGGCGCGGCGCAGCGCCTCGTCCAGCCCGAGCGTGGTGCGCGCGTCGGTGCGCGCGATGATGAGAAAGTCCGGATCGCTGCGCGAATCGGCAGCCACGCGCACCTTCGCCGCCATGTCCGCCATCGGCACCACCTTGCGGCCCAGCATGTGGCCGCATTTCTTCGGGAATTCCTGATCCTCCAGCTGGATCGCGGTCACGCCCGCCGCCTCATAGCCGCGCACCGTGTGGCGCACGTTGAGCAAACCGCCATAACCGGTATCCCCGTCCGCGACCAGTGGCGTGACGGTGGCGCCGGCGATCTGCCCGGCACGGCCCACCATGTCCGAATAGGTGGCGAGGCCGGCATCAGGCAGTCCCAGATGCGAGGCGACCACGCCGTAGCCGGTCATGTAGATCGCATCGAAGCCGAGGCGGTCGGCGAACTTGGCCGAGATGAGGTCGAACACGCCTGGGGCGGTCACCAGCCGGTTCTGCCGGATACGTTCGGCAAAGCGTTTGCGCTTGTCAGCGCTGGGGTCATTTGTCATGCGATTCGCTCCGATGCGCGCAGGGCTTCGATCATCGAACTCTTCATCAAAAAGGCTTTGGCGGCGACCGGATCTTCGGCCTGGCGGCACAGTTCTTCCTGCTTGCGGCGGCGCGCCTCGGGGTCGTGCTCCTGCATCACCTGGCGGTTGCGGGCGGTGTTGGCGTTGATGTATTCGATGGCGACCGGCCGGCGCTGCCGTTCGTAGCGCTCGAGCAGCGCCTGGTCCGCCTCGCCGCGGTGGATCGCGATCAGCTTGCCGCACAGGTTAAGAGCGTCGTGCAGTCCGCCGTTCATGCCCATGCCGCCCAGCGGATTGTTGAGGTGCGCCGAGTCGCCGGCGAGGAATACCCGGCCGGCCCGATACCGTTTTGCCACGCGCTGATGCACCTGGTAGATGCTGCGGTGGATGGTCTGGTAGTGCTCGCGTCGGGCCCACACGCCCTGCAGCCGCGCCTCGGTGCGCTGGTCGGACACCACGCTGTCATCGGACTCGTCCTCGGGCGCATTTTCCGTTACGGGAAACAGGCAACGCCACGAGCCGGGCACGCGCAGCAGCACGCACCATTCCTGCGGGTCGGCGATGTAATTCACGTACGACAGCCGGTGCATCACCCTGGCGAAATCGAATTCCGTGGTGGCCACGAAAAAACGCTCCGGGAACGTCAACCCTTCGAACTCGATTCCAACTGAGCGCCGCACCGCGCTCCATGCGCCATCCGCGCCGATGAGGTAGTCCCCTTCGATCATTTCCTCGCCCGTGGCCGTTTCTATCCCAACCTTCACCTGATCCGCAGTCTGCGTTACCCTGCCGACCTTTGCCCCGAAACGTACCGTGCAATGGGGCAGCGATTGCAGCCTTGCGTACAACAACCGGGTGTACTTGAACTGCTCGTACTGCAGCCGGTACGGATGCTCGGTCTCGCCGCGCAGCAATTCCATGTCGAATTCGGCGATGGCGCCGCTCCTGCGATCGCGGTGCTGGGTATGGCGCGCGACGAGGCCCGCGCGAATCATCTCACCGGCGAGGCCGAGCCCCGCCATCATGTCCAGGGTGGGCGGATGCCAGGTCGATGCGCGCAGGTCTTCGGCAATGCCGGACGCGCGTTCCAGCACGGTGGACGCAATGCCGGCGCGAGCCAGCGCGAAAGCCGAGGTCAGGCCGACCGGGCCTGCGCCGGCAACCAGCACCCGCCGCAGTGGCCGGCTCAGTGGCCGGCTGATGAGCCGCTCCCGCCGATCTGCGCCGCCAGCCCGCGCATGACTTCGTCACGATCCATCACGTCGGCGTACTTCTGCTGCATGTCGAACAGGTTGGCCTGATGCGGTCCCAGGGCGCGGTCGCCGACGCAATCGCGCGGCACGATGGGCCGGAAGTTCCAGGAAAGCGCGTCCACCACCGTGGCACGCACGCAGCCCGAGGTGGTGCAGCCGATGACCACCACCGTATCGGCGCCCTGGCGCACCAGCCAGGCGGCCAGCCCGGTGTTGAAAAACGACGAGGCCTGGGTCTTGCGCACGATCAGTTCGCCCGCGCGTGGCGCCAGTTCCGGCACCACCTGCCCGGCCGGACTGTCTTCGTGCAGCTTGAGCAGCCCGGGCGCCTTGATGCCGAACACGCCTGAGTCCGCGCCATCGGCGGCATAGACGATGCGGCTGTAGGCGACCGGCAAGCGGTGGCTGCGGAAACACTCGAGCAGGGCAACGCTGCGCTGCACCGCGGCATCGATGTTGCCGCCGCCGAGCACCTCCGGATCGTTGAAGCCGTTGACGAAGTCAACGACAAGGAGCGCGCTCCTGCGGCCAAAGCCGATGGGGTTGCCGAAGTTCTGTTTTTTGTAGATGTCGGTATCGTTCATGATGGCCTGAATCGTACGCCAGAATCGGCTGAATTGCGTTCACGGGTGCGGCCGCGACGCAACAAAGTAGAATACGCATCGCAGGATGTCACGACGTGGTTCTGATTTTACCGTGCGGCGGACGAAACGCCCGCCGCGACGGCCTCTGGAGGCGCGGCATGAGGTCTGAAACGGACCTTTCCTAATCTGCAAATCAAGCTGGCACCTGTTGCAGGCTTCGCGGCGTTGGCGAAGCTCGAAAAAGAAACCGGAGAATTGAGCCTCGGACGATGTACTACGATCCAAGAGTCCAGAAGAGCCATGGCCTGCCGCGCGATCCGTTCACCTCGCTGGTGGTGCCGCGCCCGATCGGCTGGATATCGACCATCAGTGCCGCGGGCATCGTCAACCTCGCCCCGTACAGTTTCTTCAACGCCGTCGCCAGCCGCCCGCCGCACGTCATGTTCGCCAGCGACGGCCGCAAGGACTCGCTGCGCAATGCCGAGGAAACGGGCGAATTCGTCTGCAACCTCGCGACCTGGGAGCTGCGCGAGGAAATGAATCTCAGCTCCGCACCCGTAGGTCCGGAGGTGAGCGAACCGGATTTCGCAAAGCTGGAAATGACGCCCTCGGTGGCGGTGCGGCCGCCCCGGGTGAAACGCACCCCCGTCGCGCTCGAATGCCAGTACCTGAAGACCATTGAAATCCCGGGCGAGAATGACAAGCCCGTTCCCCATGCCATCGTGCTGGGCCGCGTGGTCGGCATCTACGTGGATGATGCGGTGATCAAGGATGGCTGCATCGACCTGAAGCGCATCCGGCCGATTTCACGGCTTGGCTACATGGACTACGCCGTGGTGGAATCCATTTTCAGCATGCAGCGGCCGGAGGCGGAATAGCGCGCGTGCCCTCACCGGGCAGTAGCGATTGCGGCCGCTTCACCAGGCTGCGACACATAACGAGCCGATCTCTAATTCAAGCCAATCTTTTGGCCTGAAATGGGCTTTCAGGCCAAAAACAGGCCGGCGTGGGGCGGAAGGCCCGTTGCATCCCAGGGGAGGCCATGCCTGAACTGCACCAGCACGCTGTCACGTGTCGCGGCATGGTGATATATTGATACGGTATTAATGATATGGGTACCCATATGAAAACTACCATCGACCTGCCGGACGAGCTGTTTTCCGCGGCCAAGGCGTACGCGGCCAAGCACGACACAACACTGCGCGCGGTGATCGAACAGAGCCTGGCGCGTACGCTGCGCGAATCCGGAATTGGCCGCGCGTTCAAGCTCAAGGACGCGAGCGTTCGCGGCGCAGGTCTGACGCCCGCCGCGCGCGCGATGCCGTGGCCGGCGATCATCGCCGCGGCCAATGAACGGGAACCCCGGTGATAGCGGTCGACACCAACATTCTTGTTTATGCCCACCGCCGGGATCACGATTGGAACGAAGCGGCCTCCGCTTGCATGCGGGCGCTGGCCGAAGGCAGGGCCACATGGGCCATTCCCTGGCCCTGCGTGCATGAGTTCTATGCGGTCGTGACGCGGCCAAACGTGTTCAATCCGCCCAGCACCGCCGCGCAAGCCTTCAGCCAACTCGCCGCCTGGTTCGAGTCGCCATCACTCCGGTTGCTCGGAGAATCGGCGAATCATTTCAATACGCTCAAGCGCCTGGCGACGGGCGCGAAAATTGCCGGCGCCGCAATCCACGACGCGCGCATTGCGGCAATTTGCATCGATCATGGCGCCGCGGCGCTGTGGACGGTGGATCGCGATTTTTCGCGATTTCCCGCCCTCAAGGTCGGGAACCCCATGGCCGGCGCGTAAAGTGTGCGTCACAGGATCTCCCCGGAAACGTCCCCGTCACTGCACCGGAATCCCCGCGGCCTTCACCAGGCGCTGGAACTTCACCTGATCCGATTTGATGATTTTTGCGAACTCCTCGGGCGTGGTGACGAAGACCTCCTGGCCCAGGTCTGACAGCCTGCTCTTGATCTCCGGCAGGGCGAGAATGCGGGTGATTTCGCGGTGCAGACGGGTGACGATGTCCCGGCTCACCGCCGCGGGAGCGAGAAACCCGGTCCAGCTCGACATGTCGTAGCCGGGCAATCCGGATTCGGCGAGCGTCGGCAGTTCGGGGAAACTCGCGAAACGTTTTGCGCTGGTGACCGCCAGTCCCTTTATCTTGCCCGCCCGGACGTTGCCCATGGCGGTGCCGAGCGCGTCGAAGATCACCGGCACGGTGCCGCCCATGACATCGTTCATGGCGAGCGTGCCGCCCTTGTAGCCGATGCCCTGCATCTTCACCCCCGCCATGTTGTTGAACACTTCCCCGGCAAGCTGGGTGAAGGTGACGCCATAGGCGAACGAAAGCTGGCCCGGTTTCGCCTTCGCCAGGGCGATCAGTTCCGCAACGCTGTTGACCCCCAGGGACGGATTCACCGCCAGCACCATCGGTTGCGTGGTGGCGATGGTGATGGGCGCGAAATCCCGTATCGGGTCGTAGGGCATCTTGGTGAACAGAAAAGGGTTCATCGCCAACGTCGCATCGATGCACACCAGCAGGGTGTAACCGTCGGGAGGCGACTTGGCCACGAAATCGGCGGCGATCATGGTGTTGGCGCCCGGGCGGCTTTCCACCAGCACCGGCACCTTCCAGTTCTCCGTCATCTTGTTGCCCACCAGCCGCGACAGGATGTCAAGGGCGCCACCCGGCGGGAACGGCAGGATGAGGCGGATCGGCTTGTTGGGATAGGTGTCCTGCGCCGCTGCCGGCGCGGCGGCCGCCATGAGCAGGGCCAGCGCTGCGAGCAGGTGCGAAAGCGGTTTGACGGTACGCATGATTCCTCCTGTGGATGGGCCGCGGCCGCACCTTGCGCACGGGCCGGCGCTGAGGAAGTATATGCGATTCGGGTATGCTGTCTTGATGGTCGTTTCGCGCCTGTCACGGCCGTACCGTGCGCGAGTCCGCCGGCAAAGCCGGTACCCTCCATTCAGGATAAGGAAAGACCCACTCATGACCATCGACTGGCAGACCACGCAGGTGGACGGCAAGCCCATGCGCATCTATCTCGGCCTGCCGGACGCGCCGGGCACCCACCCCGGCGTGGTGATCGCGCACCACGGGCCCGGCCTGAACGGGCCGACACTGGACATGGTGCACCGGCTGGTGCGCGAGGGTTACGCGGCCGCGGCGCCCGATCTGTTCCACCGGCAGGATGCCTGCCTGGGGATGATGGAGCGCATTGAACTGCTGCGCGATGCCGAGATCATCGAAGATCTCAGGGGGACCGCGGCGCATCTCAGGTCGCTGGGCGGCGCGGTGGGGCCGCTGGGCATCATGGGCTTTTGCATGGGCGGCCGGGTGGCGTACCTCGGCGCGGCCGCCGTTCCCGAGTTCCGCGCGGCGGCGGTATTCTACGGCGGCAGCATCATGCAGCCCTGGGGCGGGGGTCCCACGCCCTTCGAGCGCAGCGCCGCCATCGCCTGCCCGGTCATCGGATTTTTCGGCGTGCAGGACACCAACCCTTCTCCCGGGGACGTGGGGAAGATCGATGCGGAACTGACCCGCCTCGGCAAATGGCACGAGTTCCACAGCTACAACGATGCCGGTCATGCCTTCCACAATTTCACCAGCGAGGACCGCTACCGCGAGCGCGCCGCGCGCGGCTCGTGGGGCGAGTTGGTGGGATTTTTCAATCATTTCCTGAAGCGCTGAACAGGGAATGAATAGCCGGGAGAAGTGCCGCGGCAAAAGTGGCAATGGCACCGGCATCTTGTCTCTGCCATACTGCCCGCCGGTGAAGCGCGCCCCGCGCGGCGTGTTGCCGTCTTCGTTGGAAAGATACGAATGACGATCACGCCGCATGGTTCGCTTCGCGGCCCGGCCCCGGGAGAAAACATGCGTCGCCCCGTTGCTCTTATCCTGACCACCCTCGCGTCGTTTTGCGCGCTCGGCGTTGTGCCTGGCGCACAGGCGCAGCCCTACCCGTCGCAGCCGATCAAGGTGATCGTGCCGCACTCCACCGGCGGCTCGCCCGATTTGCTGGCGCGCATCGTCGCACAGAAACTTACCGAGAGCCTCGGCCAGCAGGTCCTGGTCGAGACCCGCATCGGCGCGGGCGGGATGGTCGGGACCAACGCCATCATCGGCGCGGCGCCGGACGGCTATTCGCTGCTGCTGGCCGATTCTTCCGCCTACGCCATCACCCCGCACATGTACAGGAACGTAAGCTTCGATCCGCTCAAGGGCTTGATACCCATCATGCCCGCGGCCACCGTGCCGCTGCTGCTGGTGGTGCATCCGGGACTGGGCGTCTCGACTCTGAAAGAATTTCTCGCCCTCGCCAAGGCGAAGCCCGGCATGTTCTATGCATCATCGAGCAGCGGGACGCCGCATCACCTGGCGATGGAACTGCTCAAGACACGCGCCGGGGTGAATCTGGTCCACGTTGCGTACAAGGGTTCGTCGAAGGCGGTGCTGGCCCTCATCACCGGCGAGGTCAGCGTGGCGTTTCTCGGCACCAACGCCGCCCTCCCCCAGGCCAAGGCCGGCAAGCTCATGATCCTGGCTGTCTCGACTGCCCATCGCATCCCGCTGCTGCCCGAGGTGCCGGGCATCGCGGAAGCCGGTATTCCCGGATTCGAGATGAACACCACCTTCGGCTATTTTGCGCCGCTGAATACGCCTCGCGCCATCCTCGACAGGTTGCACGCGGAACTGGACAAGGCGGTGCGCTCAGCGGAGGTGCAGCAACGGTTGTCCGCCCTGGGACTGGCAACCGCGCCGGCCATGACCTCGCAGCAGTTCGCCGAATTTACGCACAACGAGTATCGATCCTTCGGCGCCCTGGTAAGCGCCATCGGCGCGCGCGCCGATTGATTCCAGGTGCGCGCGCGTAACGCCATGGACGAACGGGGACAGCATGAACGATGAGATGCGCGGCCGCTGGGCCCTGGTAACCGGGGCCGGCGGGGAGATCGGCCGGGAAACGGCGCTGCACCTGGCCGCGGCCGGAGTAAACGTGGTGGCCACGGACATCGCCGCGGACCGGGCCGAAGCGACGGCCCACGCGGTGGAGGCGGCCGGCGCGACGGCGCAGGCCCTGCCGCTTGATGTCGGCAACTTCGACGCGGTCACCACCGGCATTGCCGCAGCCTCGAAGCGCGTGGGGGGCTTCGATTACCTGGTCAATTCGGCCGGCATCGACGGCGTGGGCGCCATCGAGGACCTGTCGCCGGAGTTCATCGCCCGGGTTTTCACCGTGAATGTGTACGGCATTTTTTACGCCTGCCGCGCGGTGCTGCCGGCGATGATGGCACGCCGCCGCGGCGCCATCGTCAACGTTGCCTCGGTGCATGCCCAGAACGGCCAGGCGAACGCGGCGACCTATGCGGCCACCAAGGGCGCCATCATCAGTTTCACCAAGTCGCTGGCGCGGGAGAAGGCCGCATCGGGCATCCGCGCCAATGCCGTGGCGCCCGGCCCGATCAACACCGCGCTGTGGCGCGGCGGCGATGCGGGCGAACGGCTGGAGCAGCGCATCCGCGAGCGCATCAAGGTGATACCGCTGGCGCGCATCGGGATGCCTTCCGACGTGGCCGGCGTCATCGTTTTCCTGCTCAGTCCCGCCGCCGCTTTCGTGACGGGCCAGGTGGTGCCGGTGGGTGGCGGTGAGATCATGCGCTGAGGGCCGGTCCGGGTGTTCGCGCAGGATGTCTGTTCCCGGCATGCGGATCGTTCAAATGTACGAAAATTCCACCGAAAGGAAGTGTCGTGGACAAAATCGCTTTTCCCTACCGGTCCAATACGCATCTGCCGCTGCTGCATGTGATCGCCCAGTCCGGCTCGTGGGAAAAACACGGCCTCGATGTCCAGTACAACTACAAGATCGGTTCCGCCGAAGCGCACCTCGCGGTACTGCGTGGTGACGTGGAATTCGTCGGCGGCAATCACGTATCGACGTACGGGCATCGGGCGCGCGGCGACCAATGGGTCTATCTGGGCCAGACGCTGAACACCGTCCCCAGGCAGCTGGCGGTTCGCGCCGATTCGGGGATCAACGGGGTCAGCGATCTTCGCGAGAAGCTGGTGGGCAGTCGCGGCTCGCATCCGAAACTGAACGACTGGCTCCACTTGAAGCAACGCGGCCTGGATGCCGACCGTGACGACGTCAGGATCGTCGATCAATTGCCGACCCACGGGGATTCGCTGGATCCGACCAATCCGCATGCCGAGGACGAGACGGAGCCGCTCTGGCACTGGGTCCGCGACCGCAAGGTCGATGCCGCGTTTCTCACGCCGCCGGCGAGCGTGTTCGCGAAACGCGCGGGACTCAAGGTGATCGATGTCGAGGCGCTGCCGATGATCTGGTTCACGACGATTTCCTCGAGCCTCAGGTTCGTGGAAAAGAATCCGGACATCGTCGAGCGCTTCCTCAAGGGAATGATAGAGGGCATCCACTTCTTCAAGACGCAGCCGGAGAAGGCGATCCGGATCATCCGGGATCTCTACAGGATCGAAGGGACGCTGGACCAGGAAGCGGCCGAATTCACCCACAGCAACCTGGCCGGCCTGCTGGAGCCCAAGCTCTATCCGACCATGGCGGCGATCTCGAACGTGTATGAAGAGGCGATTCGCCAGGACCAGGACGCCAAGCGGGTCAATCCGATGGCGCTGTGGGACCTGCATTACCTGCGCCATCTGGACGATATCGGTTTCATCGATCAGCTCTACGACAACGGCAAGTAAGCCCGAGCCGGGCGGAGACTCTGCCTGTGTCATCACCCCGCGCGTGACAGGAACGTCGGCGCTGGCCCGCTCAAGGGACTGATACCGGTCATGCCCGCGGCAACCATGCCGCTGCTGCTCGCCGTGCACCGCCGATGCGCTACCAGGCGATGGCGTAGGACAGCCGGCGCGGGTCGGCTCCGGCCACGAAGCCGCCGTTGACGTTGTCGGCCATAACGGCGCATAAGGCGCCGGCATCCGCCTCATAGGCGGACCAGCGCCGGATGTCGTGCCCCATGGCGGCGAGCTGTCCGGCAGTCGCTGCGGCGATGCGCGATTCGAGGTACAGCGAACCAAGGTCGGCCCGGTGCGGGTCGTTGGCGCGCGGAAAGCTGTAAGTGGCGAAGCGCGGCGCGTCGATGGCCTGCTGCAGATCCATGCGGAATTCGAGGACATTGACCAGCAGTTGCGCCATGGCCTGCGGTTGCGTATCGGTTCCCGGCGTGCCGTAAGCGATGAAAAAGCGGCCGTCTTTCAGAGCGATCCCCGGGGTGGGCGTGAGGAATGGCAGCTTGCCCGCGCGGACTACGCTGGGATGACCCGCTGCCAGCCATGACTGCACTCCCCGGCTGGAGACGGCAAAACCCAGTCCCGGAATGACCGGCGCCGAGCTGATGCCGTCGCTGGGTGTGGCGGAGAAGGCATTGCCCTGATCGTCTGCCGCGCACACGCAACTGGTGCCTGTCTCCAGCGGTCCGCCGGCGGCACCTGGCTCTCCCGGGCGCTCGTCAGGCCCGAATGCCCATGGATCCCCCGGCGCAGGGGTGCCTGTCTGGGCTCTGGCGCGGTCGATCAGCAAAGCGCGCCCGGCGGCATACGGTTTGGACAGCAGTCCCTGCAACGGCACGCGCACCCAGTCAGGATCGCCGTAAAAAGCGCCGCGGTCGGCGAACACCAGCTTGAATGCCTCGGTGCAGAAGTGGATGTAAGCCGCCGAATTGTGTTCGAGGCCTGCCAGAGGCTCGGTCTCCAGCAGGTTCAGGATCTGCAACGTGACCGGGCCCTGGCACCATGGGCCGCCACTGAGAAGGTCCAGCCCCTGATAGGTGCTGTGGCATGGTTCCTCGAGCGATGCTTCGAACCCCGCCAGATCCTCGCCATTCAGCCAGCCGCGTTCCTTCTGGAAAAAAGCGGCGATCTCGTGCGCGATTTCGCCGCGGTAAAACAGGTCATAGGCAGCCCATATCCCGCGCTCGCGATTGTCATGCCGGCTGGCGGCAGCGGCCAGCCGGCGCAGCGTTTGCGCCAGCTCCGGTTGGCGCAACCTGGCGTGGAGTACCGGCACGTCACCGTCCGGATAGAAGATGGCGCGGGTGCCAGGCCACGTCTCATAGAGGGCGCGCGACTCGCTGAGCGCGCGGTGCAGACCGTGCCACACCGGCATGCCGCGTTCGGCCAGAGCAATCGCCGGAGCCAGCACCTGCTCCAGGCGCAAGCGCCCGAAGCGTGCCAGCGCGGTGAGCCAGGCGCCCATCGCCGCAGGTGTTACGCAGCGCAACACGCCCGGCGGGATGCGCCCGCCCCATCCGGTCCGTAGCGCTTCCACGTCCGTGGCTCGAGGCCAGCGCCCCAGTCCGCGAATGCTGCGCACTTTTCCGCTGGCGCCATCCAGCACCAGGATGGGCGCCACGCCGCCGATGCCGGTCCGGTCCGGCAGCGTGACGTTCAGCGCCAGACCGGCCGCCACGCCCGCGTCGGTGGCGTTGCCGTCCTGTTGGAAAATGCGCTGGCCGGCAGCCGTTGCCAGCGGGTGCCCGGTCGAGATGGCGTAGTGGTCGCCGCGGACCGCAGGCCGCGTCTGCTGCAGCCCGTCCGGGCTCACGCTCGGTGCTCGCCGCAACGTCCGAAATACCAGTCTGCGATTTCGCCGCCGGTGGCGAGCCACACACCATCGTGCCGGGTAATATATTGCAGGGCCTTGTCCAGCCACAGTGACCGATGCGGCCGGCCGCTGAGATAAGGGTGCAGGGCAATCGACAGCGCGCGCGGCCGCGTTTTCCCCTCCTCATAAAGCTGGTCGAACTGGTCGCGAATGAGGTGGTAGAACTGCTCACCGGTCCAATGCCAATAGGCAAATGCCAGCATGTCCGTGATGTTGCTGTAGGGCATGGCCAGCAAGCGGCCCGTGCGTACCCGCAGCGGGATCGGCAGATCGTCCGCGCTCCAGTCGACGATATACTCTATGCCCGCTTCGGCGAGCAGATCGGGCGTATTGAAGGTCTCCTGCCGGCCCGGACCCAGCCAGCCGCGGGGCGCCGCTCCGGTTGCCCGCGCGATGGTGGCGATCACCTCGCGGATGAGTACGGCTTCGGCGCCTGCGTCCAGGCCCGTGAGCAACTGCGAGTTTGTTTGTCCATGGCCCATCCATTCCCAGCGCCGCTCGTTCCCGGCACGGATGATCCGGGGCTCGAACGCACAAACGTCAGCGTTCAAGGCCACGGTGGCGCGTACGCCGTGACGATCGAGAATGTCCATTAGCCGCCAGATGCCCACCCGGTTGCCATAGTCGCGCTCGGAATAAGCGGGAACGTCGGGCACGCTGCCCGGCGGGTGCCCCAGGGCAGGATCATCAAAGCGGAAATGCTCGATATTCGGGATCACCCATACCGCGACGCGCGCCCGGTTCGGCCACTCGAGGATGGGCCGATCCGGCAGCGGGTCATACGGATAGCGCGGGTTATCCATAGACGTACTGCGACGTGCAGTTCATTGATGCACGATAGCCCGCCCGTTCACCTCGCGGGGACTCGCGTAGCCCATCAGCATTTCCTTTCGTGTCGGCCGGGATACTTCGTATTGAGGGAGAAGCGAAAGATATATGGGTTCAGCAATTTTACGGGCATCGATTAACCCACCAGAGTTTGGACATTTTGACTGTCGCCGGGAAGCGACGCAGCGCTCGCGCGATGATCCCTCTATTGCCAGGCCGCGGGTGCGCTTGCAGCTTCCGCAGCCCGATCAGGCGGCATCCGATCATCCCATAAATTAGCGATGTATCGCCGCCCTGTGATGTTGTCGGCGGATGACACGATCCAGAGGAGGGGCGGCACCATCTTCTCCGGGGCAACCAGTTTGGAGCGGTCGCCCGCCAGTCCGACCGGCACCAGGCGCGTATCGGCGGCGCCGCCCGGGATAAGAACATTGACCGTTACCCCGGTGCCAGCCAGCTCTTTCGCCCAGATCGCCGACGCCGCCTCAAGCGCCGCCTTGGAGGGCCCGTACGGAGAGAAACCACTGCCTACCATCGTCTGGTACGTGGTCGTTACATTCACAATCCGGCCCCATGCGCGCGCAACCATGTGCGGCGCAACCAGCTTTGCCATGCGAAAGGCGCCGTTCAAGTTCGTCTCGATGAGCCGCACCCAGTAATCGTGTTCCAGCTCGTAGAACCTGGGCATCCGCGTACCCGAGACTGCCCGCGCCATGTGCACGCCCGCCTCGTTGATCCCCGCATTGTTGACCAGGATGTCGATACGGCCAAACCGCTTCAAGACCGCCTCGATTGCCGCCGCACACCCCTCCAGTTGCGTGACATCGGCGTGAATCGGCTCAACGCTGCCTCCGCCCGAATGCCGAGCCTGTGCGGCCACCTCGCTCAGCGCCTGGCTGCTCTCCGGAAGATCGAGCGCGGCGACGTCGATGTCCGCATTGCTCAGCCCGAGGGTCATGGCACGGCCCAGCCCGCGTGCTCCGCCCGTGACGATGGCAACTTTACGGCTGTCCTTGTTCATTGTTCCTCCGCAGCGCTCACTCGAGCTTGAGCCCGGTGTCCTGCACGCGTTGCCGCCAACGCGATACCTCCTCACGCAAATACCCGGCGAACTGCTGCGGCGTACTGCCATCCACCGGCTCCATGCCGGCAGTGATCAGCCGCTGCCTGACCTGAGGATCCTTGAGTGCACGCGCGATTTCGGCGCTCAGCTTCTGCACGATCCCGGCCGGCGTGCCCTTCGGCGCGACGAAGCTGACCCACGCGACAATATCGGAGCCCGACAGCCCGAGTTCGCCCAGAGTGGGAACATCCGGAAGCGCCGTGGCGCGCCGTGGCGCGACAATGCCCAGCGCCCGGACTCGTCCATCCTTGATGAACGATATCGCCGACCCCGTGTCCAGCACGCCAACCTGCGCCTCGCCTGCCGCGACCGCCGTCACCCCCGCGACCCCGCCGCGGTAATGGACATTGACGAAGTTCGCTCCCAGCCTGCGCTGCATGTCGCTGAGAACAAAATGACCGATAGAGCCATTGCCGCCGGTGGCGGCGGAAGCCCCCGAGGGCATGCGCCTGGACAGCGCCAGCAGCTCCGATATGCTGTTCACGCCCAATGCGGGATTCACTATCAGAACCGTCGGAGCCTGCGCGACGACGGCGATGGGCTCGAAGTCCTCCCAGCTGTACTCGAGCTTGCGATACAGGACGGGACTGGTGGTGAGCGGAGCGTTCGTGGTAACGAGCAGCGCGTAGCCGTCCGGCGGCGCTTTCGAGGCCGACTGCGCTCCGAAAGTACCCGCGGCGCCCGGGCGGTTTTCTACGATGAACTGCTGATTCCAGACCTCGCCCAGCTTATGGCCGAATGTTCGTGCCAGCAGGTCCACTGCGCTGCCGGCTTGCAGCGGCACGATCAGCCTTACCGGCTTCCCGGGGTAATCGCTCGCGTCTTCAGCGGCCGCCAGCCCGGCCGGGGATATCGCCGCGCCGGTGGCAATGCACAATCCGATCGCAAACCCGAGTCCGAATCTCATCGTCTCCTCCTCCGAGCGGTTTTCCCGGGAGGGCGCAGCCGTCAATTCGCCGATCACTCGATTGCCCCATTCCGCAGCCATGCAAGAAGCACGGCGGATGTTCCGTGCCGCCCACCGATGTCACCCATGTTAGGCGTATTGAAACATTTTCGCCCGAGTCCGACAGAATGGGTCCGATAGAAATGCCCGCTATAATCATTCATCATTCGATTGCCTGTACACTCAAGTCATGCTGACTTATCCCGTCATTCCGAATAAAACCGCGCTGTTCGTGTACGACATGATTAACGAGATCGTCGCCGCGGACGGCGCTCTCAATACACCGGCCGCGAGGGAGGTGCTGGTGCCGCGGCTGCTGCCGCTCATCGCGCGCTGCCGGGAAGTGGGCATACTGGTGGTCTTCGTCCGGCAGATTCTCGATGCGGAAGGTTCGGATGCAGGACGGCTCAATGACATTTACCCGGGACTGAAGGTGTTTCGTCGCGGCAGTTCCGGTGTCGAGATCTATCCCGGCCTCGGGCGCATGCCGGGCGATCTCTTGGTGGACAAGAACCGGTTCAGCGCTTTCTGGGGGACGCGGCTGCACGATCAACTTCTCGGCCGTGGCATCGACACCGTGATCATCACCGGCTGCTCGACCGCGGTGGGATGCGAAACCACGGCGCGGGACGCGACCACGCGCGACTTCAAGGTCATTTTCGCCAGCGATGGAACCGTGACGCGCGCCCTCGCCGATATCGGCTGGGGCGCATTCTCCGAGGATGAAGTCCATCGCATGACGCTCACCGTGCTTGGTCATACCTATGCGCGTATTGCGTCCATCGGGGAAATTCTGAAAGAGATTGCCTCGGCGGCGAACCAGGACTGAGTCGGTCCGGTCGCGCTTTTTGAGCGCTTTTTGAGATGTGTCTGGCAAGTTTGCGGGAGAGCCGTGCCAAATTCGAGCTGTATGCGTAGGGAAACCGCATCGGGCGGGGAGCTGGAGTCATGTCCTTGCATTGGATAGGGGTCGACATCGGGGGCACGTTCACCGATCTGGTCGTTCTTTCCGAAAACGGCCAGCTTATTACCGGCAAGGTCCTGACGACACCTGACAACCCCGCGCTTGGCTTTCGAACCGGGCTGGAGGGTCTGCTGAAGGAACAGCACATCGACCCTGTCCACATCACCAATATCGTCCACGGCACAACGCTGGTAACGAACGCCATCATCGAACGAAAAGGGGCCAGGACTGCGCTCCTCACTACCGAAGGCTTTCGGGACATACTGGAAATGGGCCGGGAGAAGCGGTTCGACCTGTATGACCTGTTCATCGACTTGCCCCCGCCGCTGGTTTCGCGGTATTTCAGGCGCGAAGTCGAGGAGCGGGTCGGCGACGACGGGACCGTCGTCGTGCCCCTGAACGAAGCCCAGGCCGCGAAACTCATCGAGGAGTTGCGGCGCGAAGGCGTGCAATCGCTCGCGATCTGTTACTTGCACGCCTTCCGCAACAAGAAGCACGAACAGCGGACGCGCTCGATCGCCGAGGCCGCCGGGATGCAATTTGTTTCCATCTCCTCGGAAGTCGCCCCGGAGATCCGCGAGTACGAACGGGCTTCGACCACTGTGGCGAATGCCTACGTCCAGCCCGTCACCAAAAAATATCTCGCCGGACTGCGGGAAGAACTGGCGGCCCTGGGATTCCGCAAAGACCTGTTCGTGATGCTCTCCAGCGGCGGCATCGCGACCAGCGAGGAAGCCGAAAGATTTCCCATCCGGCTGCTCGAGTCGGGGCCGGCAGCGGGGGCCGTCGCCGCTTCGTTCTACGGTGCCCTGACGCAGAGCGAACCCATCCTTTCTTTCGACATGGGCGGGACGACCGCAAAGCTCTGTCTCATCGAGCATGGCAAACCGCTGGTCGCTCCGGAGTTCGAGGCGGGCCGGGTTTATCGTTTCAAGAAGGGCAGCGGCCTGCCGATCCGGGTGCCGGCGGTGGAGATGATAGAGATCGGCGCAGGCGGCGGCAGCGTCGCGCACGTCGATTCGCTGGGACTGCTCAAGGTGGGACCGGAGAGTGCCGGCGCCAATCCGGGACCTGCCTGTTACGACCTCGGAGGCGCCAGTCCCACCGTCACGGATGCCGATCTGATCCTGGGCTATCTCGATGCCGACTACTTTCTCGGCGGGAAGATGAAGCTGGCCAGGGAGAAGGCGATCAAGGCGGTCAGCGCACTGGGCGTCCCCCTGGGGATGGATCTTCTCCACGCGGCCTGGGGAATCTACCGCGTCGTCAACGCCAGCATGGCCAATGCCGCGCAGATCTATGCCGCTGAAAAAGGGCGCGATCTGCGACGCTACACCATGGTGGCATTCGGCGGAGCCAGCCCCGCGCACGCCTGCGCCGTGGCGGATGAACTGGGCAGCATCAAGGTGATCGTGCCGTTTGCAGCCGGCGTCAGCTCGGCGTTCGGGCTGCTGGTGACCCGACCCTCCATCGAGCGTGTCAGAGCCTACATGGGAAAACTGGAGAATCTGGATTGGGACGAGATACGGAAAATTTACGAGGAGATGGAGGAAGAGGGCCGGGGCTTGCTGCGGCGGATGTCGATCAAGGACGCGGACATTCAGGTCACCCGGGAAGCTGAAATGCGCTATACCGGTCAGCGCCACCAGATTTCCGTGGAGATTCCCGCCGGGGCGATCGAAGCCAAAGATCTGGCCGGCGTGGTGGCCGCGTTCAAACGCGAATACGAAAACCTGTATCAGGAAATACATGCGCAGTACCCGATCGAAGCCTTGAACTGGAAAGCGTCCGTCGCCGGCCCGGCGCGGCAGGTTCAGTTGTCGCCGCAAATCTCCGCGGACGCCGACATGAGCAAGGCGTTCAAGGGAACCCGGCAAGCCTGCTTTTCTCCGGCGGCGGGTTATGTCGAATGCCCGATTTTCGACCGCTACCGGCTGGCGCCCGGCTCGACCCTGGCCGGCCCGGCGGTCATCGAGGAAAAAGAGTGCACCACGGTGGTCAGGCCGGGGTGGGATGCCGTCATCGACCGGCACCTCAATATTATCCTGACCAAGACACCTCGCTGATAACTGCCCACAGAATGCACCCGACTATGCAACCATGTGAGACGATAGCGGCACCGGACGCGAGCAAGGCAAGATGATTCAGAGCGGAGCAATGCATGCAATCCTTTGATCCTGTCACCCTCGAAGTGTATTGGCAGCGCCTGATATCGATTGCCGAGGAGCAGGCGAAGACCCTGACGAGGACGGCGTTCTCCAGCCAGGCGGGCGAGATGGAGGATATCTCGAGCGGCATTTTCGACGCGCGCGGGCGGATGATGGCCCAGGGAGTTACCGGAACGGTTGGCGTCATCACGGCGCTGGTGCGCGGCGTGCCGGAATTCCTCAAGCAGTTCCCCCCCGATCAGCTCAACCCCGGCGACATTCTGATCTCCAATGATCCCTGGTTACTGGCGGGTCATCTCAACGACATCGCCATTGTCGTGCCGGTGTTTTACGGGGATCGCCTGATCGCTTTCACGGCGACCATGTCTCATGCGACCGATATCGGCGGCAAGACCTGGACATCCGGTTACGGCGAAGTATACGAAGAGGGACTGTGCATTCCCCCCATGAAGCTGTACGAACGGGGAAAGCCGCAGGAGTTGTTGCGATTGCTGGAAAAGAACGTGCGGGAGCCCGAGCAGGTGATCGGCGATGTGATGGCCCAGATCACGGCCTGCAACGTCGGCGCCCGGAAAATCCGCGATTTCTGCGCGGAGGAAAGATTGACCGATCTCGAGGACCTCTCGGACACCATCCTGAGCCGCTCCGAGCGGGCGGTGCGCAAGGCGTTCGCATCACTGCCTCGCGGCGTGTATCGAAGCCAGGCCCTGATGGACGGATTCGACCAGCCCCTGACAATCGCGGCCACGCTGAGCGTGGGCGGTGACGAACTGGTGGTGGATTTCACCGGCACTTCCCCCCAGGTTCCGTTCGCCATCAACTCGGTCCACAATTACACCCTGGCGCATACCGTCTATGCGATCAAATGCGTCCTTTGCCCCGATGTGCCCAACAACGAGGGCTGTTTCCGTCCGATTCGCGTCACCTGCCCGGAAGGGCTGCTGCTGAACGCAACGCATCCTGCCCCGGTGGTAAGCCGGCATCTGGTGTCCACCTACATCAATGCGGTCGTGTCCAACACGCTGGCGCAGGTGGTCCCGCAGGCGGCGATCGCGGAGAGCGGCGCCGCCGGTATCCCGATATTCAGCGGCTACGACGACAGGAAGAAGAGTCCGTTCGTCTACTGGTTCCTGTGCAACGGCGGCATGGGCGCGCGCCCCACAAAAGACGGCATGAATGCCGTTTCGTTCCCGGCCAATATCGCGACCGTGTCGGCGGAGATCGTGGAGAACGTTTCCCCGCTGTTCGTCATAAAAAAAGAGATTGCCATCGATACCGGCGGCCCGGGCAGGTATCGGGGCGGATGCGGCACTGAACTGGTGATGAAGGTGCGCGGCGTGCAATCCGTTGCGCTGTCCCCGGTGTACGAGCGGTGCACCTATCCCGCCGAGGGTGTGCTTGGCGGTCAGGCCGGGGAGGCGACGCGATTGAGCGTGAATACCGGCCCCATGCACCCCAAGAAGAAAACCACGCTTGCACCCGGGGACACCTTCCGGGCGATTCATGCCGGCGGAGGCGGATTCTTCGCTCCCTCGGAGAGAGCCGTTGAAAAAGTGCTGGAGGACGTAAAGAACGGCTACGTTTCATCGGAGTCGGCTCGTTCGGTCTACAAGGTCGCGATCAACCGGGAGACCTGGACCGTCGACCGCGAGCAGACCCGAATGCTGAGAGAGGGCCGGACGGCGGAGGTTTGATTTCGCCGCCCGGGGGTGGCGTAATCCGGATGCATCACTGAATCGGAACGGGAGAGCAGCCATGAGCCATGACAGAGTCGGAACTTTGAAGATAGTCGGCAAATCAATACGCGCCATCGGGGCAGTGTTGGGGATTACCCTGGGGCTGGTCGCCAGCGTATCGGCGCAAGCGCCCACCACCATCCGGGTAGGGTACCTCCCCATTGTGACCGGGCTTCCGATTTTCACGGCGATGGAGAAAGGCTATTTCAAGGAGGCCGGGCTGGATGTGCAATTGAAGAGTTTTCCCGGCGGGGCCAATGCGCTCGAAGCACTGGGCGCCAATTCGATCGACATCACAGTCGCCAATGTCATTTCCCTGTTTCAGGCAAGGGTGCAAGGCTTCGATTATGTCGTCGTCGCGGGCGATACCGGGATCGGAACCAAGCTTCCCGATGTCGCCATGACGATGGTGCGCAAGGACTCCGGCATCAACGGCCCCAAAGACCTGGAAGGCAAACGCTTCGGCCTGCCCAATCTGCAGAACATCAACTGGCTGTACAACATGGAGTACCTGAGCCGTAGCGGCGTCAATACCGGCAAGATCAATTGGGTCGAGATCGGCATCCCGAGGGCGCCGGCCGCCTTGCTCACCCGCCAGGTCGATGCCGCCGTCATGGTCGATCCGTTCAGTACCGTGGTACTGGAGACGGGGGAGGTAAAGGTTCTGCACGGCGAACTCATGGAAGTGGCCCCGGGCGGGCTGCTCTCTGTCGCCGTCGCCAGGGGCGACTGGGCAAAAGCAAACGCGAAGGCCGTCGCCCAGTTCGTCGCCGTCCTCAAGAAAGCCCTGGACTACAACCAGGCCAATCAGCAGGAAGCCCGGGTGCGGCTCACCAGGCATACGAGAATCGAGTTGAATGTCGCGAACAAAATACCGTTTCCGGTGTGGAAGCTTTACATCGATCGCCGGGATCTCCAGCTCCCCATGGAATTGTCGGTCAAGTATGGCCTGCTGAAGGAGGCCCTGCCAATCGAACCGATGATGTTTCCGACCGCGACCCGGCGATAGGCAGGCCGCCCCGCGGGGCAATCAGGAAAGGCGCATTGCAATGAAGGAGGGTTGCCAGATTGCGATCGCGACCATCGAATCAAACGAGGAAAACTGTATAGGAGAACATCCATGAGCTATGTCGCGGCCAGAACCCTGAAGAAAGTCGGCAGTTCGGTGCGCGCCATTGCGCTGGCGTTGGGAATTTCCCTGGCGCTGGTCGCCGGTGCGTCAGCGCAGGCGCCCACCACGATCCGTCTTGGCTACATCCCGATCCTTACCCAGTTGCCGCTTTTCACCGCGATAGAAAAGGGTTATTTCAAGGAGGCCGGGCTCGATGTGCAGGTGCGCAGTTTTCCCGGCGGCGCCAATGTTCTTGAAGCGCTGGGCGCCAATGCCATCGATCTGGCCGGCGCGGTCAATGTCGTTTCCCTGTTTCAGACCCGGGCGCAGGGATTCGATTTCGTGGCCGTGGCCGGTGACTCCGGAATCGGGACCAAACTCCCCGAAGTCGCGATGGTGATGGTGCGCAAGGACTCCGGCATCAACAGCGTCAAGGACCTCGAGGGCAAGCGCTTCGGCCTGCCCAACCTGGGGAACATCAACTGGTTGTACAACATGGAGCATCTCGCCCGAAACGGTGTCAACACCAGCCGGGTCCAGTGGGTGGAGATCGGCATACCGAGGGCACCGGCCGCACTGCTGACCCGCCAGGTCGATGCCGCGGTCCTGGTCGAGCCGTTCGTCACCGTGGTGCAGGAAAGCGGCGAGGCGAAGATTATGTACTCGGAGTTTGTCGAAATCGCGCCCGGCGGGCTGATTTCCGTCGCAGCGACCCGGAGCGAATGGGCCAGGGCGAACAGGCCGGCGCTGGTGCGTTTCATAGGAGCAATCAAGCGGGCGATGGAATACAACCAGGCCAACCAGGAGGAGGCACGCGCCCGGCTGACGCGATTTACCAGAATCGATCAGAATCTCGCGAGCAAAATCGGCTGGCCGACCTGGAAGCTCTACATCGAGCGCAAGGATCTCGAAATCCCCATGGACCTGTCGGTCAAGTACGGGCTGTTGAAGCAGGCGCTGCCGGTCGACGCCATGATTTTCCCGACTGCGACAGGGCAGTAGAGGGGCATCGCTGCGGGGCGGCATGCGCGCGTCTGTTACGCAAACCTAGGAAGAAAACGCCCTGGCGTTTTCCCCGATTTCGGGGTGTGCGAGGGGGCTTGCCCCCTCGTGTCGTGGATGACTGGAAAGGAGTATCGGAATGAAAAGAATTCGCCACATTGCGATCGTGACTTCGAATCAAGCGAAAATGGCGCAGTTCTACAAGAGCGCATTCGACATGAAGGAAGTGAAGGGAATCGGCCCCGCGCTATACCTCTCGGACGGACAGATGAACCTGGCGCTGATCAACAAGACGCCCGATCTGGATGTCAGCGAGGGCCTCTACCATTTCGGCTTTGAGGTGAGCGACATCCACGCGCTCCGCGGAAAACTGAAGATGGCCGGCGCATCCTCGGAACTCGAATCCAGGCCGATCGAACGCGACGCCGAATTCCGCGTCCATGATCCCGACGGAAATCCGATAGACATCGCGCAGGCGGACCGATGGCCGGTGTAGATCCGGGAATGCAGCCACCGGTGACGGCCTGATGGGGGGATTCCTGGAAGTGCAGGGACTGCGCAAGGAGTTCGCCGAGCAAGGCGGCCTGGTCGCCATCGAATCAATCAGCTTTTCCGTCGAACAAGGTGATTTTGTTTCCATAGTCGGCCCGTCAGGGTGCGGCAAGACGACGTTGATGCGCTGTATCGGCGGGCTTTCCCGTCCGAGCGCCGGCAGCATCATGTTGAAGGGCAACGAAGTCACCGGCCCTCCCGAAGGGGTGGTCATGGTGTTCCAGGACTACAGCAAATCCCTCCTGCCATGGCGCACCGTGCTCGGCAACGTCACCCTGGGGCTGGAAAGCACCAGGGATCTGTCCCGGCAGGAGCGGGTGGATCGGGCCAAACAATACCTGGAGGCGGTGGGCGTTGCCGGATTCGAGAACTATTACCCGCGCCAGCTCTCCGGCGGCATGCAGCAGCGCGTTGCCATTGCCCGGGCCCTGGCGTTCCATCCCGAAGTGCTGCTCATGGACGAACCCTTTGCCTCGGTGGATGCGCAAACGCGCGGGGAACTGGAAGACGCGGTGCGCCAGATCTGGAAAAAATATGCCCAGACCGTGCTGTTCGTGACGCACGACATCGAGGAGGCCATCTACCTGGCAACGAAAGTTGTCGTCATCGGCGCACGCCCCTCGTCGGTCATAGACGCGTTCCCGGTCGAGCTGGGGCAGGATCGTGATCAGCTCACCACCCGGGAACAGCGCCATTTTCTCGACTTGCGCCAACGCGTCTATCGCGCCATCAGAAAGACCAAAGACGTGTCCACGGCAATGCCCCCGGCGCAATGAAGGAGGAACCGCGGCATTGGTCCGGCGTCGTCTTCGTGGTGTTTCTGCTCGTCCTCTGGGAGGCAATATCGCGGCTGGAGATCCTCCGTTCCATGTTCTTTCCGCCCGCAACCACCATTTTCGCCACGTTGTGGTCCCTGATAGTCTCGCTCGAGCTGGTAAGGGAGTACGCTGCCACGCTGTGGCGCGCTGCGGCAGGATTTTCGCTGGCGGCCTGTCTTGGCATCGCGACCGGCGTGATGATGGGTTTTTACCGCCCCGCCTTCGCGTTGCTGGAGCCGCTCATCGAGATGCTGCGCCCGATCCCCACCGTCGCCATGATTCCGGTGGCCATTCTCCTGCTGGGAATCGAAGACACGATGAGGATCTTCGTCATTGTCTGGGCGTGCTTCTTTCCGGTATGGCTCAATACGCTGGAAGCGGTGCGTGCCGTGGACAAGGAGTTGATGGATACCGCGCGTACATTCCGATTCTCGGACCCGGCGATACTCACCAAGATCGTGCTGCCGTTCGCTTCCCCCGGCATATTCACGGGATTGAGAATAAGTGTCGCGTTCGCCCTCATTCTGGCGGTGATCGCCGAGATGATCGCCGGTGAAAACGGCATCGGCCGCTTCATCATTACCGCCGAGTCGGCGTTTCTGATCCCCCAAATGTATGCCGGCGTGTTTTCCCTCGCTCTGGTCGGTTACGGACTGAACCGCCTTTTCCTGCTTGCGGAGCGGCGCATTTTACGCTGGCACTATGCCTCGGCGCGGACCGACATCGGCGCATGATGCATCGCGCAGACGAAATCCTGTGATTCATTCCAGACTATCGGGCGTCGTCCTGGTGTTCGCCCTGCTGGCGATCTGTGAAACATTGAGCCGCTCGGGCGTTGTCGTGCAGAACCAGGTTCCCGCAGTCACGGTGATCCTGCAGCGCGGCGCCGAGCTGATCGCCAGCGGCGTGCTGCCCCTGGCGTTTGCCCATACCCTGAAACGGATCGGGCAGGGCTACCTGTACGCCGCGGCGGCGGGTGTCGGCTTCGGCATATTGATGGGCAGCATCCTCCGGGTATACCACCTGCTCGATACCGTGGTCGAATTGCTGCGGCCGCTGCCCACCGCCGCGATCATCCCGGTGGTGATGCTGCTGCTCGGGCTGGGCGATCAAATGAAAATTTTCATCATCGCCTGGGCTTCTTTTTTCCCTATCCTGCTCTCCACGATGCACGGCGTGAGAAGCATGAGCGCGACCCTGATCGACACCGCCAGGACTTTCCGCTTTGGGCGGGCGCGTACGCTATGGCTGTTCGTGCTGCCGGCCGCAAGCCCGCACATCGCCACCGGGCTGCGCCTGAGCCTGTCCCTGGCGCTTATCCTCGGGGTCACCACGGAGCTGGTCGCAGGGGAAAACGGCATCGGCTTTTTCGTCCTGAATGCGCAGCGTTCGTTCCGCGCCACCGACATGTATGCCGGCGTCGTGGCCTTGGGGATTCTCGGCTACTTCCTGAACTGGGCATTCGTCATGCTGGAAGGACGGATTCTCGCCTGGCACCGCGGGCTGACCATCAGGGAAATTTTCCCTTGATCGAACGGGTTATATTCGGGAGTCTTGAGGCCGGGGCAGCGAGGGTTTGCCTGTAATTGATGAAAGCACAGCGATGAAAGCACAGCGCACCGACAACACCGTCCCGGAGCTGTTGGCCAACATGGAGCAGGACCTTGATCGCGGACTTTTCCCGCTGCAGGTGTTCAACAACCGCGAGATATACGACCTGGAGCTGCGCCGCATCTTCGCCCGCTCATGGGTGTACATCGGCCACGAGTCGGAGATTCCCCGCCCGGGCGACTATGCCACCCGCAACATCGGCGAGGACCCGTTCATTTTCGTGCGTGACGATGCCGGTGTGATCCGGGTGCTGTTCAACAGTTGCCGTCACCGCGCCGGCCAGGTGTGCCGGGACGACCGGGGCAATGCCAACCGCTTTCTCTGCCCCATTCACGGCTGGAGCTACAGGACCAGCGGCGAACTCGAGGGCGTGCCGGCGAAAAACCAGGGCTACCGCGAACTGAACACCGCCGAATGGGGCCTGTTCGCCGCGCCCAAGGTGACCAACTACCATGGGCTGGTGTTCGCCTGCCTCGATCCGGAGGCGGTTTCATTCGAGCAGTACCTGGGGAAGTACCACTGGTACCTGGACATCCAGCTGTTGCTGAGCCAAGGGGGCATGCAGGTACTGGGCGAACCGCATCGCTGGCTGGTCGAGGCCAACTGGAAGCAGGGTGCGGAGAATTTCTGCGGCGACAGCTCGCATACGCCCTCCACCCACCGATCGGCGCTGGACGCCGGCTTCGTGCGCCAGGAGATGAATACCGGCCCGGGAAAGAAATTCCGGCTGCACGTGCACGACTGCGACGGCCACGCCATCAGCATCCGCCAGTTGGAGCCCGGGCAGACGGCATTCTGGGACTATCCCGAGGAAGTGACGGCGCATTTCCGCAACAGCCGGCTGTCCGGGCCGCAACTCGACCTCGCCCGGCGCGCCATCAATCACAACGGGACGGTGTTCCCGAATTTTTCTTTCCTGCATTTTGCCGCCACCGACAGCATCGACCGGCCGCCTGCCGGATTCCTGTCGATGCGCGTCTGGCAGCCGAAAGGGCCGGGCAAGACCGAAATCTGGAACTGGATCCTCGCGCCCAGGGAAGCATCCGAGAGTTACAAACGTCGCGCCTACCAGGCGGGCATGAGCAGTTTCAGTCCCTCGGGCAATTTCGAGCAGGACGACGTTACCGTGTGGCCCTGGATCGCGCGTTCGGCGTCCACCGTGTTCGCGGAAATGAACCACATCAAGCTCAACTACCAGATGGGCCTGAGGGGAATGGGCGATGCGCAGCCCATTGCCGACTGGCCCGGCCCCGGCGTGGCCGTGCCCTCCAGCGCGGGAGAGGGCGGGCTGCGGACGTTTCATCGCACCTGGTACGAACGCATGATGGGCCTTCCCCCGCAATCGGGCGGGCACGACTGAAAAGCTTGCTTTGAGGCAGGGAGAGTCCTGGTGAAAAAAAAACTGCAACTCAGCTATGCGGGGCACCTGTCGGACCGGGTCCGCGATCTTTATTACGGCAGCGTCGAGCCCGAAGGCATCGACCTGACTTTCCTGCCGCTGCAACCCTTCGAGGCTTTCAACCGCATGCTGCGCGGCGATTTCAACTGCGCCGAGATGTCGTTCTCGACCTACGTGATCAGGCTGGCGCAAAAAAACCTGCCGTTCATCGCCATCCCGGTGTTTCCCTCGCGGACCTTCCGCCACAGCGCCATCTACGTCAACGCTCGTGCCGGTATCGAGGAACCGCAGCACCTGAAGGGCCGCCGCGTGGGCGTGCCGGAGTACACCTCCACGGCCATGGTCTGGGCGCGCGGCATGCTGAAGGACGAATACGGTGTCCTCCCGCAGGACATCCGCTGGCTCACCGGCGGCCTGCGCGATGCGGGCAGAAAGCAGAAATTCAAGCCGCAGATTCCCGGCGTGGAAATCCAGCATACAGAAGACCGGACTCTCAACGACATGCTGGTATCGGGCGAACTGGATGCCATCATCGCGCCGCAGATGCCGCCGGCGCTGCGCGAGGGACATCCAAACGTGCGCCACCTGTTCCCCAACTACGCCGAAGTCGAGCGCGCCTATTACAGGAAGACCGGCATCTTCCCCATCATGCACGTGGTGGTGATGCAGAAAGCACTGTACGAGGAGCACCCGTGGGTGGCGGTAAGCCTTTACAAGGCATTCGAGGAAGCCAAGGACAATTGCCTGCGCGAGTTGAAAGTGGAGGAGCCCCTGCCGGTTTCGCTTCCCTGGGTGCACGATTTTGCCCGCTCGGTGCGTGATTTGATGGGCGCCGACTACTGGCCCTACGGCGTGGAAAAAAACCGCAAGGTAATCGAAGCGCTGTGCCAGTATGTCTTCGACCAGGGCCTGGCGCCGGCAAAGGTGGGCGTCGAGGAGCTGTTTGCGCCCAGTGTGGTCAATCTGACTTCGTTGCGGCTGTAATGCGCGCTGGCGCTCATCGGGGCAAGCTACAACCGCTAACACAGCGCGACCCAGAAGCACAGGAGGAAAAATCATGAATGGTGCCACGCTCGTCGTTCAATCCCTCAAGGCCCACGGGGTCGATTGCATCTTCGGACTGGTCGATACCACCATCCTCGACATCATCGACGCGATCCACGCTGAGCCGTCGATCCGCTATGTGCCGGTGAGGCATGAGCAGGTCGCCTCGATGATGGCCGACGGCCACGCGCGCGGCACCGGCCGTCCCGGCGTGTGCATCTCGCAATGCGGGCCGGGCGCGATGAACCTGCTGTACGGCATCGCCTCCTCGTTCAAGGATTCGGTGCCCATCGTCGCCATCACCGGCAACATCGACTCGTCGCTGCTCGCGCGCGACACCTGGCACGACATCGATATCGTCGAGATCTACCGGCCGGTCACCAAGTGGAGCACCCTGGTGAGCGATGCCGGGGAGATTCCGGCGGTGCTCGAGCAGGCCTTTCGCATTGCGATGGCGGGCCGCCCGGGACCGGTACACGTCAATATTCCGAAGGACGTGCAGTCAAAGGCGGTTTCGGGCGCAAAGCAGGTAAAGGCAGCGGAGCCTTATCCGCGACCCGCCCCCGCCCAGGCCGATGTCGGCAAGACCATCGCCCTCCTCGCCGCGGCCGAGCGGCCGCTCATTTTCGCCGGCGGCGGCGTGGTGCGGGCGAAGGCAGCGGCGGCGCTGCGGGCATTCTCCGAGCAGAGTGGCGTACCGGTGATCGTCACCGACACCGCGCGCGGCGCGATCCCGGAGCGCCATCCGAACGCGCTCGGACCGAGCGGCCTGTTCGGCTCCAGAGCGGCCAGCGAGGCGCTCAAGGAAGCCGACGTGATCCTCGGCATCGGTACGCGCTTCCCCGACGTCAGCACCGGCAACTGGAGCTTCATCGGGCCCGCCGCGAAAGTCATCCAGAACAACATAGATGCGGAGGAAATCGGGCGCCGGCTGAAGGTTGCGCTGGGCGTGCCCGGCGATGCCGGCAAGTTCCTCGATGCGCTCGGCTCGGCCTGGCGCGCGCAACCGGCCGCAGTGCTGCAGCGTCACGCGGCGCGCAACGCCGCCATCAAGGCCGCGGTGGAAGCAGAGAACGAAATCTTTTTGACGCCGCCCCTTGTTGAACATGCCGGCGGGCAACAGCGCATGCCGATCCATCTGGTGGTGCGCGAAATCGAAAAGGTGCTCAAGGGCGACGAGTTCCTCGCCGCCGACGGCGGCCTGCACACCTCCTACAGCGGCAAACTGCACATCCAGTCCCCGGACGGCTGGCTGGTGTCGGCCGGACTCGGCTCGATGGGATACGGGCTGCCGGCCGCCATGGGCGCGAAGCTGGCGCAACCGCATCGCAAGGCGATTGCGCTGGTGGGCGATGGCGGTTTCGCCATGGTGTCGCAGGACCTGGAGACCGCGGTGCGCTGCAACATCCCGGTGGTGGTGGTGATCTACAACAACGCCGCCCTCGGCGCGCAGCGGCTGCGCCAGCAGCGCGATTACGGCGGCCGCATCCTCGGCACCGTGCACGGCAATCCGGACTACGGCGAACTGGCGAAGCTCCATGGCGCCGAAGGCCGCACCATTCGCACCATCGGCGAATTCCGCCCGGCCTTCGAGCAGCTGCTGGCGAGCGACCGGGTGGGGGTGCTGGACGTGCTCATCGCCTGAGCCCGCGTGCGGCGGCGGGCGCGACGCTGGTTCGCCACGCAGCCGCGTGCCGTGATCTGCGTTGCGACGCTTCCTAAAGCGCGCGCCGGAAAGTGAGGTTGACGCGGCAGGCGCCGGTGAGTGGATGCTCCCCGGCGGCGAGCGGCGCGATGCCATGGAATACCAGACGTGTCGCGCCGCCCCACACCGCGACGTCGCCGCTCTCCAGGCGGAATCGCAGCGCCTTGTCGCTGCGCTCGGCACCGCCGAAAAGAAACGTCGCCGGCAGCCCCAGCGATACCGATACGATGGGCTGGCTGAAGTCGCGCTCGTTCCTGTCCTGATGCAGGGTCAGCCGGTTGCCGGGCACGTAACGATTGATCAGGCAGGCGTCGGGAACGAATGCGCCAAAGCCGGCTTCGGCCGCGGCGCGCGCGGCCAGCGATAGAAACGCTGCCGGCATGGCAGGCCATGGCCTGCCTGACGCCGGATCCGTCCCCTGATAGCGGTAACCACGCCGGTCCGACACCCAGCCCGCGGCGCCGCAATTGGTCATGGCCACCGACATGGTCTGGCCGCCCGGCGTGACCATGTTGCGAAACGGCGCCGCGGCGGCGATTGCATTCACCGCAGCCAGCAGCTCGGGCGCAACCTCAACGGCAAATCCGCGTAGCAGCAAGGCCATCTCACCCAGCACTTCGACCCTGGGTCCGGGCGCCTGCAGATCGGCGAACAGATCGCCGTTCGTGCCCGTGTTCCTCACCAAAGATGCAGCCCGCAATGCTTTCATGTCGCGTCGTGAAAAATGACGCCCAGCGAAAAGCGCCGGCCGGCGCGCAAGCGGCTGACGCCGTGGCGCATGCTGACGCGGTGGATGCCGCGCGTGCCGCGCACCGGCCGCTGACTGACGGCGAAGATGACGCCCTCGCCCTGCGCGAGCGGCACCACTTCGGCGCGCGATTGCATGCGCGGCCGTTGCTCGGTCATGACGAACTCGCCGCCCGAAAAGTTCTCCTCCGGCGTACTCAACAGAAACGTTGACTGCAGCGGAAACAACATCTCGCCGTACAAATCCTGATGCAGGCAGTTGTAGTCGCCCTCGCCGTATTTCAGCAACAGCGGCGTCGGCCGGCACTGTCCGGCCGCGTGGCAGCGGTCAAGATACGACGCGTGCCCGGCCGGATAGTCGCCTGAGCGGCCGAGCGCCTGTTCCCATCGATTGGCAATCGCGGCGAGCGGCCGGTACAGGGCCGTGCGCAGCGCGGCGATGAGTTCGGGCAATGGATAGGCGTAATAGCGGTATTCGCCGCGGCCAAAGCCGTGCCTTGCCATCACCACGCGGCTGCGAAAGGCGGCGTGATCCTCATAGCCGCCGGCCAGCGCGACGCATTCGGCAGGCGGCAACACCGGACCGGTAGTGGCGCAGCCGCGCGCCTCGAGTTCGGCTTCGATGCGCGGCCAGTCCAGGGCTGCGACGCGCGCTGCGATGGACTCGGACGCGATGACACCGTCTCCGGCGCTCAAGCTTCACCTTTCTCGCGCCCGAGAGCCCCGCGCTCGCGCCCGCCTTCCCCGCGCTCGCGCCCGCCTTCCCCGCGCTCGCGCTGGAGCAAGCGCCGCTTGCGCTCCAGACCCCAGCGATAGCCAGTGAGTTTGCCGTCGGCGGCGATGACGCGGTGGCAGGGAATGGCGACCGCAATGGCGTTGGCGGCGCAGGCGCCCGCGACCGCGCGCACCGCGCGCGGCAGGCCGAGGCGAACCGCCAGCTGCGTGTAGCTTTGCGTCTGCCCCGCCGGGATCCCGCGCAGCGCCTGCCACACGCGGCGCTGGAACGCCGTGCCGCGGATGTCCAGGGGCAGCGCGAAACCTTGAGCGGGGTGATCGACCAAGCGCACTACCTGCGCCATCCATTCGCCGAAACGCGGCTCGGGCGCCGAAAGCTGGGCCTTGGGAAAGCGCGCCCCGAGGTCCGCGAGCAATGCCGCATCATCGTCGCCAAGGAGAATCGCGCACAGGCCCCGCTCCGTGCCGGCCACCAGCACCCGGCCGAGCGAGCAGTCGGCGAGGCTGTGCCAGATGGCTTCGCCCTGCCCGCCGCGGCGCCACGCGCCCGGCGTCATGCCGAGCATGCCGGGCGCCGTTTCGTAAAAGCGGCCCGATGAATTGAATCCGGCATCGTAGATCGCATCGGTCACCGGACCGCCGGCGCTCAATTGCCGCTGCACCCGGCGCTGCCGGTGCGCGTCAGCATAGGCTTTCGGTGTGACGCCGGCGACGCGCTTGAACAGGCGGTGAAAATGATGCGGGCTCATCCCGGCCTGTGTTGCCAGAACCGCCAACGCCGGCGCGCTGTCGGCCGACTCGATGCTGCGGCAGGCAGCCGCCACCACCGCAGCCTCGCGTTCGGCGCGCGGCGGCTGATCAGGCCGGCAGCGCTTGCAGGGGCGGAAACCGGCGCCCTCGGCAGCGGCGGTCGAGGCGTGAAAGGCCACGTTCTCGCGCCGCGCCGGACGCGCCGCGCACGAGGGCCTGCAGTACACGCCGGTGGTCTTGACGGAATAGAAAAACCACCCGTCTGCCGCCGCATCGCGGCAGCGCACCGCCTGCCATCGCGCCGCATCGGTGGCGAAGGCAGCCGCGCCAGCAGCGGCGGCGACCGCGTCATCTGCAACGGGGGCGATGCCAATATTCATGGTTGTCGTAATCGATTCAGCGGCGCTCGTTCGATTCAGCATGGCGGCGGCTCCCTTGTTTTTGCCGGGAGACATCCCGGTACGCCGCCAATTTATCCGGCGAAGCCGCGCCCCGCACTCCGGCTCTTGCTCGGCAATTCGCGCCTGACCGCCAGAATTGTGGCATCCCGCGGGGCTTGCGGTCACGCGCCGCAGTTTCGCTCCCGGACACCGGTAGCGATAGCGCGACGCGCGAGGGGCGTAACCGACACGCCTGAACTGAACCCGGGTGCGATATTGGGCAGCGCCTGGAGCCGGTGGTAGCATACATCGATCGGTAATCCCAACGTTTTTCGGGATCATCGTTCGAATGTTCTTCGACGATCACGAACCACCGCATGTTCACGTTGAGCACCAAGGGCAATTGGCAACGTTCGATTTCGCTGGGAAGCTTCCCGCCGGGGAACTGCGCTCCGTGAGGGCAAGACGTCTGGTGCGGGAGTGGGCACGGCTTCGCGAGCATGGACTTTGTGAAACCGGCACATCCGAGTACACGGGCCTTTCCGCCCACCACTGAAGACGACGTTGATCCGGTTGCGGACGTGATGTTCAACCGCATCCACGTCCACGGCTTTTTCCTCGAATATGATTCGGCGCGCACCGGCTCATTCAAGCCGTTGCGAATGCTGCCCAAGGGCAAGACGGTGGTGCTGGGGCTGGCGAGCAAGTCGGCGGTGCTGGAGGACGCCGGCGCCCTGCGGCGGCGCATCGGCGAGGCAGCGCAGTACGCGCCGCTCGGGCAGCTTGCCCTCAGCCCGCTGCGGCTTCGCCAGTTCCATCAAGGGGAACCCGCTCAGCCAACAGGATCAGCAAGCAAAGCTACGGCGCGTCGTAGAAGTAGCGGAAGCTGTCTGGCAGGGCGGTTGAGTCCAGGAACTGGAAATTATATCAGTAACGATATGGTAATTCCCCGTAAGAATAGATACAGCGGGCACCTTTCAAACAATATTCGTCGCTTTACACAGCGTAACCGGCACTCGATGCGGCTGCGACGGTGCGCTCATGCGCCCTGAAGAAACCGAACGCGGATTGGAATCCGGCGCGCTGCCCGGCGGCCGGCCGCCGGCGCCCGCCCCTGCGCGGGTGATCCTGGTGATCGAAGACCACCTGGACACGCGCGAATCGCTGCAACAGATCCTGCAGATAGGCGGGCATACCGTCCATGTGGCCGACAGCGGCCATAGCGGCATTGAGGCGGCCGGTCGGCTGAAGCCCGACATTGCGGTGATCGACATCGGCCTGCCGGGGATAAATGGCTACGAAGTGGCGCGCACTTTGCGACAGCAGGCAAGCCTGGCCGCCGAGCCGGATGCGGCCGCGATCGCTGAGCCGCCCGCCGGCACCGCGGCAGAGCGGACCGATGCAGCACACCGTCCGTCAGCGCGGATGACCCTGATTGCACTTACCGGCTTTGACGATGCCGGGCACGCCGAGGCCGCCGGCTTCGATGCGCACCTCATCAAGCCGGTGGACTTGGATCAGTTGCGGCGCCTGATTGTCGGCGCGTCCATCCTGCCGCGGCGCGAAGCGGATCCGGACGCCGGTCGCGCCTGACCGGATTCCCGGCTCGGCGGTTCTTCGCCGCACCCGGGCAGCTGCACCGGGCCTGCTGCGTAACAGGGTGCCCCCCCCGCCCAGTCCCGGCGCGATTCTTCGCGCTCAACCGCCCCGGCCCGGAACGGACAGACAGCCCGTTATACAATGCGGGGATTCCCGCGCTTGAACGGGAAATCATCCCGCCCCGGGGCGCTCCAACGCCACAGCCAAGCCCCTGTCCGACGAAAACGCCCCTTCCAAGGCCCATGCCAGAACGCCGTTTTGCGCCGCTCGATCTCGCCGGCGCGGTGCACCAATCAATCGCCACCCTGCGCTCGGCCGGCCGGCTGGCGCGGCACGCACTCACGGTGAGCGCCGCGCCGGTGTGGATCCACGGCGATGGCAACCGCATCGAGCAGATGGTGGCCCATCTGGTCAACAACGCGGTCAAATTCACGCCGCCCGGCGGCGCCATCGCAGTGACGGTGGCATCCGAGGACCGCCACGCACTGCTCACCGTGCGCGACCGCGGCGCCGGCATGGAAGCGCAACGCCTGAGACAACTATTGGATCCGTCGGTGCAGGAGAAAAACGGACTTGACCGCGCCCGGGAGGGGCCCGGCAACGGATTAATGCTGGTGCGCCAGTGGGTGGAACTGCACGGTGGTACGCTCAGCGCATCCAGCGACGGCCCGTCGCTGGGCAGCGCTTTCAGCATTCGCCTGCCGGCAGTCGCCAAACCCGCGGGCGGCCCCGATCCGGCGCAAACGGCGGAACAGCCGCCCGGCAATGCCCCACGGCCGGGCGAGGCGGGTGGAGCACAGCGGGTAAGAGAGATTCTGCTGGTGGAAGATAGCGCCGATGCCCGCGAGATGATGCGCATGCTCCTCGTCCTGGACGGTCATGTGGTGCACCAAGCGGACGACGGGCCGGGCGGCGCCGCGGCGGGCGAGGGGCGCGCCTTCGACATCGCCTTCATCGACGTCGGTTTGCCGCTGATGGACGGCTATGAAGTGGCGCGCCGCATCCGTGCGGCGGAAAAGGCGCAAAACCGTGCGCCGATGCGCCTGGTGGCGCTCACCGGATATGGCCAGCCGGGCGACCGGGCGCTCGCCCTTGAAGCCGGCTTCGACCTGCACCTCATCAAGCCGGTCGAAACCGACACCATCGTGCGCGTGCTGGCCGAATTGCCCGCTCGCGCCCCTGTCCCCTGAAAAACTGCGGTGAGCAACGCCCCGGCCCTGACGCAATCACGGCAGTCCTTCGCCGCGCTGCGTCATGCGGGATTTCGCACTTACTTCATCACCGCGGCGATGGTGATGATGGCCGACAGCATCGAGCATGTCATCAGCTACTGGATGATCTTCCAGAAATTCCATTCCCCGGCGCTGGGGGGCTTCGCCATCCTGGCGCACTGGCTGCCGTTCCTGTTCTTCTCGGTCTATTCGGGCGCGCTCGCCGACCGCTACGATCCGCGCCGCATCATCCAGGCCGGGATGCTGCTGTTCATGGCAGCGTCGCTGGGCTGGGGGGTGCTGTTTCTCACCGACACCCTGGAGATGTGGCACGCCATGGTGCTGCTGGTGATCCACGGCTTCGCCGGCGTGCTGTGGCATCCGGCGGCACAATTGCTGATTCACGACATCGTCGGCACCGCGCAATTGCAAAGCGCGGTGCGCCTCAACTCGACCTCGCGCTACCTGGGATTCCTGTTCGGGCCGGCCCTCGGCGGGGCGCTGCTGCTCGCGCTCGGGCCGGCCTGGGGAATTTTGCTGAACGCGCTGATCTACCTGCCGCTTTTCCTGTGGATGTGGAAGGCGCCGTACGGGCATGCCTGGCGCAAGGACAAGCCACCGCCGCGCGCCATGCGCGGCCTGGCCGACATCACCACCACCATTCGCGACATCGCCGGCAACCGCACCATCGTCTCGATGCTGATGCTGGCCGGTGGTGCGTCGCTGTTCGTCGGCGGCGGCTACCAGGCACAGATGCCGGAGTTCGCCCGGGATCTCGGTCATGGCGACGCGGACCTGTCCTACAGCAGCCTGCTGGCCGCGGACGCGGCCGGCGCGCTGCTCGCGGGCCTGGTACTGGAGGCCCGCGGGCTGCTGCAGGCGCGGCCGCGCAGCGCGTTCATCCTCGCCATGCTGTGGTGCTGCGCCCTCGCCGGCTTCGCCGCGTCCACATCGTATCCGCTCGCGCTGGCGCTGCTGTTTCTCACCGGCTTTCTCGAACTGGCATTCAGCGCCATGGCGCAAACCCTGGTGCAGTTGCACGCGCCGGCCAATGTCCGCGGCCGGGTCATCGGCCTGTACCAGATGTCCAGCCTCGGCATGCGCGCCTTCAGCGGCATCACCATCGGCATCGTCGGCAGTTACATCGGCATCCACTGGTCGCTCGCTTTGTCGGCGCTGAGCCTGCTTGCGATCATCACGGTGCTGCTGGCGCTGACGGTGCGCAGATAAGCCGCTGCCACCCGCCGCGACATGCAGTGCATTTGTTCCAGATCAAGCGCGCGCACCACCCGCGCCAGGATAGTAGGATGGTCCGAAACCACCCCGGGGAGGAGCCATGTTCGAGTCGGCAGAGCTGGGCCACAAGATCGACAAGGCCGAATTCAAACGCGAAGAACCGAAGCTGCGAGCGGCGCTGCTGAACGCGCAATTCGACCTTGGCGCGTTGCAGCGTTTTCCGGTGCTCATCATCATCGGCGGGGTGGATGGCGCCGGCAAGGGCGAGACGGTGAATGTCCTCAACGAGTGGATGGATCCGCGGCACATCCACACCCACGCATTCGGCCCGGCGACCGACGAGGAAGCGGTGCGCCCGCCCATGTGGCGCTACTGGCGCGCCCTCCCGCCGAAAGGAAAGATCGGCATTTTCTTCGGTTCCTGGTACACCGATCCCATCGTCAGCCGGGTGCTCGAGCACAGCAGCGATTCGGAGCTGCAAACCCACGTCGATGAGATCTCCCGCCACGAAAGGATGCTGGTGGACGAAGGCGCGCTGCTGATCAAGTTCTGGTTTCACCTGTCCAAGGAGCAGCAGCGACGCCGCCTCAAGGGCCTGGAGAAGGATGCCCACACCCGCTGGCGGGTGACCGGGGAAGACTGGCGCCGCTTCAAATCCTACGACCGGTTCCGCACTGTCTCCGAGCGCGTGCTGCGCGAAACCAGCAGCGCGGCCGCGCCGTGGATCGTGGTCGAGGGCGCGGACCCGCGCTACCGGTCGCTCACCGCCGGGAAAGTGCTGCTGGATGCCTTGCGCGGACGACTTTCGGGCGAAAAGAGCAAGCCGCAGAAAACCGCGGCGCCGCCGCTCATCCCGAAGCTCGACAACATCGGGCTGCTGCGCAATCTCGACCTGACGCAAAAACTCGACAAGCGAGACTACGACAAGCGGCTGGAAAAGCTGCAGGGGCAACTCAATCTGCTGTCGCGCCACAAAAAATTCGCCCGGATCTCGACCATCCTGCTGTTCGAAGGGATGGACGCGGCCGGCAAGGGATCAGCCATACGCCGCATCACCGGCGCGCTGGATGCGCGCAAGTACCACATCGTTCCGGTTGCCGCGCCCACCGAGGAGGAACGCGCCCAGCCCTACCTGTGGCGATTCTGGCGCCACCTCCCCCGCCCCGGGCTGATCACCATTTTCGATCGCTCATGGTACGGGCGGGTGCTGGTGGAGCGCGTCGAGGGCTTCTGCTCCGCCGCGGACTGGATGCGCGGCTACTCGGAAATCAACGATTTCGAAGAGCAGATGACCCGCGGCAACATCCTCCTCATCAAGTTCTGGCTGCACATCAGCAGGCAGGCGCAACTGCGCCGGTTCAACGAGCGCCAACGCACCGAATTCAAGCGTTTCAAGATCACCGCCGAAGACTGGCGCAATCGCAAGCAATGGCCCCAGTACGAGGCGGCGGTCTGCGACATGGTCGATCGCACCTCCACCGAGATCGCGCCCTGGACGCTGGTCGAGGCCGAGGACAAGCTTTACGCCCGCATCAAGATCCTGAAAACCGTCGTGGATCGCATCGAGTCGGCGCTGTAGGCATTTCCGGCGCCGGGGGAAGCGGGCCTAGCGAACCACCAGCACCGCCACTTTAGTGGAGGCAAGCACCTTGAGCGTGGTCGAACCCAGCGACAGCCCGGGCAGGGCGCCGTGCCCCCGGGATCCCATGATGATCAGTTCGAAATCGCCGCGTTCGGCGATCTCGACGATTTTCTCCGCGGCGCCTCCCTGCTCGATGATCTCCAGGAACGGCACTTCGTACTGGCCGAATCGCTTGCGCGCCCAGCCCATCGACTCCTGCAATTCGCTTTGTTCGTGCTCGGCAAGCACTTCCGGCCGCAGGGCGGCGGACAGCAGCCCGGTTGCCGCCGGGCGCACGTGGAGCAGGGTGACGCTGCCGAATTTGCCGAAAGAGCGCTTGTGATCAAGGTAAAAATCCACGGCCCGGCGGGTGTACTCGCTGCCATCCACGGTGATCATCGTTTTCATGCGGTGTTGCTCCCTGGTCGCTCAAGAACTGTTCTTCCATCCTGCCATGCGGCCGTGCGATGGCCGGCCGGGCCGGCGCCGATGCCGCGACGGCGCCGGACGCTCACGGCCGGCCGAGCACTGGCCTCGCCGCATCGCTCCGGGCATCCGCATATCCGCTAGGCTGCCGCGGGACCGACACCGATCGGCGGCGGGGCCAGGGCGACGATGCGGCTGAACAGCTTCGCGAAGTCCGCGCCGTCACGCTCGGCCGCCAGCGGGTCGCGATTCCCGGCAAAGGCGCGGTCGATGTCATCCCCGATGTCATCCCATTGGTCCGCGCTGAGCAGCTTGCGGGCCAGCGGATACACCTGATCCTCTTCCTTGCGCATGTGCGCCCGGTAATCCGCGGAAAACTGGTCGGCGACGCGGGCGAAGGCATCGAACTCCGCGCCGCCGCCTTCCTCGTAGCGCAGCAGCGCCTGTTCCAGACGCCGCAAGTTCTGCGCGCCTGCGGCGTGCTCCCGTTCCAGCTCGTCGATGAGGGCGCCTGCTGCGGCGCCGTGCCTGCGCATGGCGCTGAACAGATAGCGGTCTTCCTTGGGATGGTGCATCCGCTCCGAAAAAGTATCGAGGTAATACAGCATCGCCCGGAAAACACCGCAGTCGATTTTCCGGTGATGCTGGCGGATCTCGTTCACCAGGTGTTGCATGCCGTGCAATATCGCGCCGATCGAGCGGTGCTCGTCGCTGATGATGTTCAGTACTTTGGCCATCGCGACTCCCTTTCGAAATACGGTTGGCTGGTCCGCCCACGCCATGGATGATGCACCCGCGCCGGGGCAGGTCTTTGATGCAGGTCAAATCCATGCCATTGCCCGACCGGGCGCGGCAAGAGATCCTCCGGAAATCGGGGCGCGCCGGCGCGCTTACGCTGGCAGCCGTTACGGAACGCGTGCAATAAAAAAGTGGTATCAAGGAAGGCGTCTTCCCGGAATGGGGTTTGGATCTTTCCGCCGGTCCCGTTTCAGAGACGCCCGGTGGAAGGCAGACCCCGGCCCTCTGAACCGCAATCCAGACAGTGAAGGAGAACCAGCATGTTCAAACTGCAGGTGCAGGACGATGAGAAGGATCCGCGCGTGTGGCATGACGTCAAGGGGCCGAATGGCGAGTTGCTCACGTTCGACAAGGAAGACGAGGCGCGCGCCAGACTGGAAGCATTGTTCCCGGTGCTGGTGAAACTCGAGCGCTATTCGTCGGGCGCAAAGCGCACTCGCGTCATCAACATCATCAAGGACGAAGACGACTGGAAGAAATGAGTGAAACAGCGCGCGCAATGCAGGTAAATACTGCGGACCGTTTGCAATTGCGGATCGCTCGACGGGGTCGCCGTGCGCCCGGTGTCAACACCGCCAGCGCCGCCGAGATCAGTCTCGGACGTCTGATGCGTTTTAACCTCCGTCAACCGCCGACCGGAACCGATACGGCGTGAATTCAATGCATGCATCTCGTTGGAGCACCCCGGAAAAGTGCTCTTTCGCTCATCGGGGCGGGCCTATTTTTTTTGCTTTCTGACCTTGTTCGCCCGCTTGGCCATTACCGCGAGTTGCTTTTTGTTTCTTTGTTTCCTTCGCCTGGTCTGCAGCATTTGTGAATGATTCACTGAACTCTCCGATTCGTGACGCGCTGTTGAATGATTGCCAGTTTGACCGGTTTTTGCGATCTTGGCCAACTCCCGTGCGGGAGCAGAACGCCGCTGTCCCGGTGCGGAATCCTCACGTTCTGTAAAATGCCGCTTTTGCTGATACAACCAAGGGAAGCGCGGTAGTGAAAAAGACAGATATGGAAAAACTGAAAGGCATGAAGATCGCCAGCGGCGTCAATCAGGGCGGAGCAAGAAAATCGTTTGGCCAGGCTGTGCCCGCCGAGATCAGCCGGCGCGAACAGCGCAAGCTGGATGCCGCCCAGGGCCTGATCCCGTTCGCCGTCAAGCTGAACGGCGAACTGGTGAAGCGCCTGCAGACCCTGGCGCAGGAGCGCAACACCGGGCTGACCGAGATCGTCACCGAACTGCTGAAAAAAGGCCTGGGCGACGCCCGCCCGTGAAATTCTAGTTGCTGCGCCCGCGGCGGCGCAGCCGCTCCCAGCCTTCGCGTCCGAGGGCGCGCAAGGTCTCGATGTTCTTCCGGTAGATTGCCGCCGGATCGCGGCCGGCGGCCTCCCAGCCATCAAGCGCGCGCTCGACGCTCGCTTCGCGCAACAGGTGCAGCATCGGATAAGGCGAGCGGTTGGTGCAGTTGGCGACATCATCCGGGGTGCTGCCGGCGAACTGGTAATGGGGGTGAAAGCTCGCCACCTGAATTTCGCCTTCGAAGCCCAGCCGTTTCACCAGGGCTTCGGTTTCCCCGAGAAAGTCGTTGTAATCGGGGAAGTCGCCGAACACGCGCGGATGAATCAGCAGCGTGGTTTCGACTTCGTCCGGATCCGCGTGCGCGAGATATTGCAATTCCGCGGCGAGCGCATCGCGCAACGCTGCGGCGTCTTCGGCGGCAGTCACGGCATAACGAATGCGTTTGTCACGATGCACCGCCTCTGCGAACGGACACAGGTCAAGCCCGATCACCGCCGTCTCGAGCCAGCAACGGGTAGCGGCGACCATGGCGGCACTGACGGCGTCGTCAGTATCGCTCATCGGGAGAATGCTTGACTGTCAGGCGTGCACGCTGCATGTTGGTGCTGTCCTTTCGAATTTGCCGTCAGCCTGACCAGCCGAAAGATTACCCAGCCCATGGCACTCAAGGCAACCATATTCAAAGCCGAGTTGCAGATCGCCGACATGGATCGCAATTATTACCACGATCACGTGCTGACCCTGGCCCGCCATCCTTCCGAGACCGACGAACGGATGATGATGCGGCTGCTTGCATTCGCGCTCAACGCGCACGCCGCCGGTGACGGCAGTCTGCAGGCGCTCGGCTTCGGCAGGGGCCTCGGCGACGAGGATGAGCCCGACCTGTGGCAAAAGGATCTCACCGGCGCGATCCGCCTGTGGATCGATGTCGGCCTGCCGGACGAGAAGCGCATCCGCCGCGCCTGCGGCCGTGCCGGCGCGGTGCGCGTCTACAGTTACGGCGGGCATGCCGCCGGCCTCTGGTGGAAACAGGTGGGCGGCACACTCGAGCGTTCCTCCAACCTCGCCGTGGCCGGCGTACCCCAGGCAGCCAGCCGCGCACTGGCAAAACTCGCCCGGCGCAACATGCTTCTGCAATGCTCGATCCAGGAGGGCACGGTGTGGTTTACCGACGGCAAGGAGACAGCGCAAGTGGAGCTGCTCCTTTTCAAGGCCGCGGCTTGAGCGGCCCGGGGGCGCCGGCTTGAGCGGCATCGGGGCGCCGGCTTGAGCGGCCTCGGGGCCGCAGCGTGACCGGCTTCGATGTCATCGTCATCGGCGCCGGTGCGGCCGGCATGATGTGCGCGGCACAGGCGGGCCGGCGCGGCCGGCGGGTGCTGCTCATAGAGCATGCGGAGAAGCTCGGCGAGCGCATTCGCATCTCCGGAGGCGGCCGCTGCAATTTCACCAACCGCAACGTGGCCGCGGAGAATTTTCTTTCGCGCAATCCGCATTTCTGCCGCTCCGCCCTGGCGCGCTACACCTCGCGGGATTTCATCGCCCTGGTGGAACGGCATCGCATCGCCTGGGAGGAACGCGAGCTTGGTCAGTTGTTCTGCCGCGATTCGGCACAGGACATCATCGACATGCTCCGGGCCGAGTGTGACACCGTCCGGGTCCAGTGGGCCTGGCCGTGCACGGTGCAGGCGATAGCGCGCGATGCCGGCGAGACCGCCGCGCGATTTACCCTCACCACCCCGCGCGGCCGCTTCACTGCGCATTCGCTGGTCATTGCCACCGGCGGGCTGGCGGTGCCGAAACTGGGTGCGAGCCCGTTCGGCTATCGCGTCGCCGAACAGTTCGGCGTGGCCATGGTGGCGCCGCAACCGGCACTGGTGCCCCTCGCGCTGGCGCCGGATGCGCTGGACAAGCTGAAGGCCCTTGCCGGCGTGGCGTTTGAAACCGAGGCGCGCTGTGCCAAAGGCCGGTTTCGCGAAGCCGCACTGATCACCCATCGCGGCCTGTCCGGTCCGGCGATATTGCAGATCTCCAGCTACTGGCAAATGCAGGCATGCGACCAGCAGCGTCAACCCGTGGAACTGGACCTGCTGCCCGGTATTGACGCCGCCGCGTGGCTGGCCGCGAAGCGTCACGCCATCATGAGCTTGCCGAACCTGCTCGCCGAACGTTTGCCGCGGCGCTTCGCGCACGCCTGGTGCGAACTCTCCGGATGCGACAAACCGCTGCACCAATTGAGCGCGGCGGCATTGCGGCAGACCGGGCAGGCGCTGAATCGCTGGCGGCTCGCCCCCTCGGGCACGCTCGGTTATGCAAAGGCCGAAGTCACCCTGGGAGGCGTTGCCACCGATGCATTGTCCTCCAGGACGATGGAGGCACGGGACGTGCCCGGCTTGTATTTCATCGGGGAAGCGGTCGATGTCACCGGCTGGCTGGGCGGCTACAACTTCCAGTGGGCCTGGTCATCCGGCTGGGTGGCGGGCCAGGCCGTATGAGCTGCGCGCCCTTGCGCTTCCCTGACATAGTCCGAAAGAACCAGCGCTCCGCCCGCAAGACCGCAGTCCGGGAAATGCAACAATCCGGTTTCGAAACCGTGCTGCATCCCGGCCCCCGCCGGGGGACGGACGCACTTCCCCGGAGCCGCCCATGGTGATTGAACTCCTCAACGACAAGAATTTTCCGGCGCTGCGACGCTTCACCGAGCAGGTGTGGGATCGACCCGATTGCGAGGACTATTATCGCTGGCGCTACACCGAGGCACCGGGTCTGGTGACGGTGGTCGCCATGGAAGACGACCAGTGCATTGCCACTATCAGCGCATTTTCCAAACCTTATTTCAACGGCACCGAAATGCTGGAATGCCTGGAGCCGTTCGACTGGCATGCGCATCCGTCGAAGAAAGGATCCGGGGCGGGCCTGCGGGTCATGAAGTATCTGATGCGCGCCGGCAAGCCCATCGTCGGATTCGGCGGCACCCCGGATGCCCTCAACGTGCTGCCGCTGCTCGGATTCAAGCAGATCTGCGAGGCAGCGTATTACGTTCTGCCGCTGACGACCCGCTACCTCCTGCGCAACAGGAAACTGCCGGCGCAGGTGAAACACCTGGCCACGCCCGCCATGGATGCGGCCGCTTCGTTGTGGTTTCGTCCCGGAAAACCCGGGCGGCGCAGCAAGGAGACGCTGCTGCCGGTCAGCGGCATCAATCGCGACCTGACGCATATCAGCGGGCCGGGCGGCTTCCGCAGCGCGCCCGACGCCGGCTTCTACCGCTGGCTGATGACCGGCTTCACCGATGCCGGCACCTACCTGCCGTTCGTGCTCGCCATCGACGGCGAGGCGGTGGCATGGGCGCTCGGCCGGCTGCATCGGGTCGAAGGGCTGCTGCATGGCACCTTCATCGACATTCGCCTCAGAGGCGATGATGAACAACTCGCGCTGAGCATCATCGGCCGCATGGCGTCCGCCATGGCCGGGTTCGGCGTGGACCAGGTCAACGCCACCAGCGCATCGCCACTGCTGGGCGCCGCGTTCCGCAACAGCGGTTTTCGGACCGGCCGGGAAAAAATCCCCGGCTTCGTCTGGCCGGGAACGCACAAGCTGAAGACCGACGTGGTCGCGCTCAACATGCTGCACGGCGACGGCGCGTTCATCGCCATGCCCAACCGATCGCAGCATCAGCGCCTGTGTCATTCGCCGGTCACCCGGCAGGCCGCCTTTCAACCCGAGGCGCATGGCATCACCGGCTTGCGTGCCGCCGGGGCGTAGCCCGGCTGGACCGGACAGGCTTGCCGGCTTGACAAGCCCGCCCTGGCCGTAACAATGCAGCGCGGCCTTCTCAACGAGGCCGGCGGGACGCGGTAAAGTTCGCTTCTTCCCATTCTGTTACCGGAATATCCGGTGAAAGCCCGCGCTGTACCGCTATTTGCCGATCGATCCAGAACCGGATCCGGTCCCGCGATGAAGGCAACCCCCGTGCCGCGCTCGATTTGAGCGCCCCTCTCCGCTGCGCCATTGTCGCGAAACGGCGGGCCGGCGCAACGGCAGTCAAGCCCGCAAGGCGTAGCCCGGATAGGCTATCCAGTTGACAGCCATCCGCGCCGCTCCTACAGTCCACGGCAAGTCCTCGCAGCAGCAGGAATTCCTGGAGGAGTATTCAATGTTTCTCCGCAACTACTGGTACGTGGCCGCCTGGGACCACGAGATCGGGGCGCAGCCCTTCCCCCGCACCATCCTCAACGAGGCCATCGTCTTCTACCGCAAGGAAGATGGCACGCCGGTGGCGCTGGAAGACCGCTGCTGCCATCGCCAGATCCCGCTGTCCCGGGGCACGCGGGTCGGCGACAACATCCGCTGCTGGTATCACGGGCTGCAGTTCGACGAGACCGGCAAATGCATCCGCGTGCCGGGACAGCCCAGCGTGCCGCCCAACGCCCGGGTCCGGTCTTATCCGGTGGTCGAGCGCCATCACTGGATCTGGATCTGGATGGGCGATCCGGCACAAGCAGATCCGGCGAAAATTCCGGATTACACCTGGCAGGACCATCCCGATTGGGGCTGCAAGGGGACCTACTACTACGTCAAGTGCGACTACCGGCTCATCATCGACAACCTGCTCGACCTCACCCATCTTGCCTTCGTGCATGAATCCACGTTAGGCAACGCCGCGGTGGTGGAAGCGGCCGACGTGACGGCCAAGGGGGGGCACGAGGATGTGACGGTGGTGCGCTGGATGCCGGACACCCCGCCGCCGCCGACCTATGCAAAGATGATGAAGGGCTACACCGGCAACATCGACCGCTGGCAGATCATCCACTGGGCGCCGCCCGGCAACATCCGGCTATTCACCGGCGCCCAGCCCAGCGCCGCCAGCCAGGGCAGAACGCTGGTGAAATTCGACCAGTTGATGACCGGCACGCCCCCGGGCGGCATCGGCATGCGCAACCTTGACGTGATGACGCCGGAGACTGAAACCACCACGCATTACTTCTGGGCGCAGGCGCACGATTTCGAACCGCACAATCCGCAGGTGACCGACGCCTTCTTCAAGCAGATCGACATCGCGTTCCGCCAGGACTGGGAATTGTTCGAAGTGCAGCAGCGCGCGCAGGAGCGCTGCCCCGGCGCGCCGTCGATCAATATCGCCGTGGACAAGGGACCGCTGCTGGCCCGCCGGTTGCTGGCGAAGCTCGCCGAGCAGGAAAAGAACGCGCCGCGCGAGCGGGCGCCGCTGGCGGTGGATTGAATCAGGGGAAACGATGAACGGGCAAAATAAGGAAACAGGCACGCAACCGCGTACGCAACTGAGCGGCAGTTGCCTGTGCGGCACCTTGCGCTACACGGTGAGCGGCCCCTGGCTGCGCTTCATGATGTGCCACTGCACCCGTTGCCGCAAGGTGACCGGCAGCGCACACGCGACCAACCTGTTCGCACACTCGGAAAATTTCCGGTGGACGGCGGGCGAGACCGAAGCAGGTCGCTACGAGTTGCCGACCGCGGTGCGCTTCGCCGGCGGCTTCTGCCGCAACTGCGGGTCGCGCATGCCGAACATCAGCCGCGACGGAAAATCGGTGACGATTCCGGCGGGCTCGCTGGACGAGGATCCCGGCATCCTGCCGCAGGCGCGCATCTACTGGGGCTCGCGCGCGCCCTGGACCTGCCTGGATGAGGACCTGCCGCGGTTCGAGGAAGGGCCGGCGCGCTGAGACGCCGGGGTGACGGGGGAGCGGGTCTTCCCGACAATCCTCCCCCGGAAAGAAAGGCAAGAACAGGGCTTTCTAGCCGGCGGCGTGGACGCGCTTCAGGAAGCGAATCGCGAGCTCGTTGAACCGCTCCGCCATCTCGATGTTGGGACAGTGGCCGCAGTTGTCGAATACGTGCAGTTCGCAATCCCTGATGCGTGCAGCGAGTTTGGGGGCGTAGCCCTTCTCCCGCAGCGGGTCCTCCGCGCCGGCGATGATCAGGGTCGGTACCGAAATGTGCTCGTACTGCGTCGGGTCTGGCCGGCCGAAAGCACGTCCCTGCTCCGCCGCCGAGGCCGGCGGCTTGAGGCGCGGCGCCGAGGCGCATTCCCACGCGCCGGGCATCGTTGCGAGCGCCTGGCGGCGCGCCACGTAAGCGGCGTCATCGCCCCACTTCGGGTCGTGCAGCATCGCTTTGAGGAGCGCGCTCATCGCCTGCGGCGTACCGTCGTAGTCGAGCAGTATCTGCCGCGCCGGCGTGAGCGGCGCGAATCCGCCGCCGCTCGCCAGCACGATGGAGCGGATCGGCAGAATGCAGGGCTGCACCGCGGCGATCGTGGCGAGATTGCTGCCGCCCATGGAGTTGCCGATGAAGTCGGCGCGCCTGATGCCCATTACCTCGATGAAGCGCTGCATGTGGCGAAACACACGGGCGCGGGGGTTGCCGAAATCGTACACCTTGTCGGTGCGCCCGAACCCCATCCAGTCGGGGGCGACCACCCGAAAGTGCCGGGCGAGCGCCGGAAGGGTGAATTCCCAGCTGATTTCGGATGCGCCGCCGAATTCGCCGGAATGCAGCAGCACCACTGTCTCTCCGGCGCCTGCCTCCAGGTAATGCGTGCGAACGCCGTCCACGTCGATGTAATTGCCTTGAATGTCCGCCATCTCTTGTCTCCCCGGAACGAGTAGTCCGATTCGTTTTTCCCGCAATGCGCGAGCCCGGCATAAGAGTAGCAAGAATCCAGCGCCGCTATCGGCGGCGCCTGCGCCCCGCCCCTGCTTATAATCATTCCCGGAAGGCGCCCCGGTGCGCGGAGAAGTCCCCAAAGCTACGTGTGGTTTCCTCGGTAACCGGGCGACAGGTGTCGTTGATCGATTTCGGCGACGAGGATGGAGAAATCGAATTTCTGAGGGATCGCGTGGTCACGCTGGCCAGGTGAATGCCTTACCGGCACACGCATCGAGCATCAAATTGCCAATGCGCTGCCACAAGCAAGATCAGCTATTGGCGGATACCCGATCTGCGCGGCCTGGCATGTTCTTCCGGCCGCACCCACGCCCAAGACCGGTCCAGTAATGCGCCATTTAAGGTGGCGCGTATCGTTTCTATTTGGCGCAATAGCGGTGCAAACCTGAACCGAGCACGTTTATGTATAAAAAGGTATTTTAATCACTTCATATGCCTTATAATACATTTCATGAAGTCAAAGATCCGCGAAACGATTCGAGCGCGGCGGCTTGGCCTGGGCCTGTCGCAAGCCGAGGCTGCGCGCCGGAGCGGCATTCAGCAACGGCAGGTGTCGACCTTCGAGCGAGGGGGAGATGTCACGCTATCCACGCTCTTGAAGCTGGCCCAGGCGCTGGACGTGGAACTCTTGCCCGTTCCGCGGGGGGATGCGGCAAAGGTTGAATCGCTTCTCAGGGCGAAACGCGAGGCGGCGCCTTCAGCCCCCGCCCCTTCCCTGCTCGACCGCTACCAGGTCAAGGACGAGGAGCAATCGAATGGCTGATGCCCGCGTCCTGAAAATACTGCTGGGCGACGTACCGGTCGGCCACCTCACCGGCTTTCAGGACGGGAAGAGCCTCTTCGCCTTCGATGACAGCTACATCGACCTGGGGCCCGGCCGGCCGACCCTGAGCTTGTCCTTCAACACGCCGGGCGATGAAGAAGCGACTGAGCGCCGGCTGCGGGAAATCTATTCGAGCCGGATGAAGCTGCCGCCTTTCTTCAGCAACCTGCTGCCGGAGGGCGTGCTGCGGGAATACATGGTCAAGCGCCTGAAGATCCACCACGACCATGAGTTCGAGATACTCATGGCGCTGGGCGCGAGCCTCCCCGGCGCAGTTCGCGCGCTCCCAGCTGATGAACTGCCGCAGGCCGCCAGCAATTACCGGCCTGGCACCACGCACGCCGCTGCCGACGAGACACCGATCAAATTCTCGCTGGGCGGATCACAACTCAAGTTCTCGATGATCGAGCGCGGCGGGCGATTCACGCTGGAAGATGGCAACGAGGAATGGATCGTCAAACCACCTCACCCGAGCCACCCCAACGTCCCTGCAAACGAGTACACGATGATTCGGCTGGCCGCCGCTGCCGGAATACAGACGCCTGAAGTCAAACTGGTGAAGCTCGATGATGTTGATCTGGGCGGCCTTGCCGGCCTCTCGATACCGCAATGGGAAACCTGGGCCTACGCGATCAAACGTTATGACCGCACTGCGGAAGGCCGCGTCCATGTCGAAGACTTCGCGCAGGTGTTCAACGTTCATCCCGACCAGGGATACAAGGCGACCAATTACGATACCGTCGGCCGATTGATCTTCGATCTTTTTCCCAACCGCTTCGAGCAGCTCGCGGAATTCACCCGGCGCCTGGTCGTCAACATCCTCATCGGCAACGGCGACGCCCATCTCAAGAACTGGTCGGTAATCTATCAAGACAAAGTCACGCCCCAGCTAGCGCCGGCATACGACCTGGTGTCGACCATTCACTACGTCCCGAACGACAGCCTCGCGCTCAATCTGGGCGGGGAAAAGCGGTTTGAATCCATCGATGAATCGCATTTCGACCGGCTCGCCCGCCGCATGGAAGCCCCGCCGAAATTCGTGCTGGACATCGTCAAGGAAACAGTCGCAACCGCCCGCAAGGAGTGGCACGGAATCATTCGGGAAGTCGGCCTCCCGGAAAACATGCGTGAACATCTTTACGGCTATTGGGCTGGGCTTTCCGAGTTGCTGCGGATACGGCAATAGCGAAACGCTCCGACCGCCATCTTCATTTGAAAAAACATAGTTGTCGTAGCCACACTACGACAGTTCGTTATTTTCCAATATCAAAGGCCAAGGACCGCCTTCTGAATTGATCAATCGCGTGCTTCGTTGGCCCATGCCGGAGCTGCAGAAACGCGCCCCGACGATACAAGCTGGCCCTCTGCTTGGTGGGCGGCGCGGAATGGAATCACGTTGGGCACCGTCAGAGATTCAAGATAATCCGCCCACTTCTGCAGCCATGCCCGTGCCTCGGCGTTATAGCGATGCCGATCATAGATGGCGCTTACCGAACTATCGACGTGATTGAGAATGCGGTCCTGCACGACGCGCGGGCAGCCGAGCTTCGCCAGTCCCGTGGCCGCGGTACGGCGCAAATCATGAACCGTCCACGCCACCTCAATTGGATCGACCCGCGGTTCACCCTTGGTTTCCTTACGCGCCTCGTATTGCGCGAGTCCGAGCGCTTTCTGCCCCACATGCAGCGTCGGAAACACAAAGTCATCGGGAATACGCCCTTGTTCCGCGGCGTGGGCATAGGCGCAACGTATGCGCGAAAGCAGATAGGTGCCGCCGCGCGGCGCGCGTTTCAACATGGGTCGGATGACTTCATCCTGCAGTTCGCGTCGTGTCAATCCGGCGGCAGCGCGATCCCCGAGTTTTGGAAGCAAATCGCGTCGCAACAGCCGCGCACCCTCCGCGCCCCTCTTCTGTTTGCTCAGTCTCTCTGCAACGAAATCCTCGACCAGTTTCTCGACCGAATAGCTCGCCAGTTTCTCGGCTTCACGCTTTCGCCGTGCTTCCGTTCGTACCTGCTGTTTCTGCAGTTGCGGATCGACCCCCCTTTCGCGTTCGAGTTTGAGCCTTCCCAAGGTCTTCCTGGCCTCCGCCAGGGTCATGGGACCGAACTCGCCGAGCTTGATCTCGCGCAGTGCGCCATCGCTGGCCCGGTAGCGGTAGAAAAACACCCTTGCGGCATTCGTGCGGCGCACCCGCAATCCCGGGTGATCGGGATCGGCGCACTCGTCTGCTGAACGCAGGTCGGCGATAATGCGGGGTGTGAGCATTGGTGGCGGTTTTTTCATTTCGCGATTTTTTTGATCTCGAACTGAGCGTAAACCTATACCGCCACCTATACCAAACCGCCTGACAAGGCTGGGCAAGAATGGTCAAGTCTGCACTCGCGGTGCAGCAAGAAAATTGGATTAAGCGCCATTGGTACAAATGGTTACGAGCAGTTTTAGCAGGGATGACAGCAACTTGAATGCCCCCGGTTTGAGCAACCATACTCCCATGATGCAGCGGGGTTTGTACAGAGTGAAAACATCGTTACGTTTCACAAACGTTTCGCAATACGTTTCGCAGGTCGGAAAACAGATAGTAGCTACGCCACCGATATCAGTTACAGCACCGCCAGCACCGAAATATGTCCGGTCTCGCTGGAATTCGCACGTGGCCGGATCATGATCTCCACATCTTGATTGAGCGCCGTGAGAAACTCCATCAGGCGTTCGACGGAGAATTGGTCAAGGCGGTAGTTTTTCAGGGCGGAGACTTTGGGTTGCGGTACGCCGAGCAAGGTGCCGATCTCGCGTTGTTTCAGCTTGCGCGCCTTGAGCAGTTCATTCACGGCCAACGCCAAGCGCGTCTTGGTCTGCCGTTCAGCGGCATCGGGATAGCCCAAATCGGCGAAGACGTTGGTGGTTCCGCGGGTGATCCTGGTCATGGCTTACCTCTGCTTTCATAATCGGCTTGGGCGCGTTTGAGGCGTTCTGCAATCAACTTCACGTCTGTTTGCGGTGTCTTAATACCTTGCTTCGATTTCTTCTGGAAAGCATGCAGCACGTACACCACGTCGGCAAAGCGCACCGCATAAACTGCGCGGTAAGTGTCGCCGCGGTGATCCTCGACGATCTCCAGAATCCCCGTCCCCTCCCCTTTCCACGGTTTAGCGTTCGGATGCCTGGCGCCAAGCTGAGCCAGCCCCAGCGCATAGCCCATTTCGTCCTGCACTTCGGCCGGGAAGCTCAGGTAGTCCTTTTTCGCCGATGCCACCCAGTGCAGCGGTTTTTCCCGGGACAGGCTCGGAGGAATCGGGGACATGCAAATATATACCAAGACAGGTATGTTTAGTCAATGAGAAGCTGTGATCGTCACTCTTGCCCGCGCGATGCTGCGCATAACAAATTGATAATAATACTGTTTTTAATCTATTGATTGCAATCAACGTGTCGCTCGCCCTAGCGTTTCGCACGCCCAGATTTGGCTCGCGGCGCGTCTATTCCCGCCACATGCTCCGCCCACCGGTCCAGCCATTTGCGCATCTCATCAGCGTAGGCATAGACGTTGTAGACGCCGGCCACACCCGGCAGCCGGTGGCCCAAGATGGATTCGCCGATCTCGAACGGGCAGCCCAGCCGCGCCAGGCCGGTGCGGGTGGTCCGGCACAGATCGTGCGCGGTCCAGTGGTCTATCGGGCAGGTGTCTCCGGCCTTCCGGGAAGCGAATAGCGCCACGCTCAACGCCTTCTGATTGACCGGGTTGCCACGCACAGGAAAGACGTATTCCTCGCCAAGGCGTTTGCGCAGGATCTCGACGGCGGGCAAGGACAGCGGCGTCACGCTCACGTCGCCGGTTTTCCCCTGCGTGTGCGTCCAGGTTTTCGCATCGATGTCCAAGTCGCGCGAGCGCATGGCGCAGACTTCGCCGCTGCGGACGCCGGTGTAGAGCGTGAGCCGCAGAATATCCACGATCGTGCGGGAAACCGCGCCCGAGTCCAGCCGGCGCAGCAAGCGGCTGATCTCGGGATCGCTGAGCGCCCGGCTGCGCTTGCCCTGCGGTATGGTGGGTATGCCCGCCGTCGGGTCGGCAACATCCAGATCCAGCCGATTCATGCTGCGCGCGTGCCTGATCACGCCACGCAGCGCGGAGATACCCATGGCCGCCACGCGCGGCGCCCTCTTGCGCATTGTCAACGCCCATGCGAAGCATGAGTGTTCTGACGTGGCGCCGTCCAGCCTGGACGCCTCGCCGGGCCAATTGGTCGCGCAGCATGCGCGCCCCCATGAAGGGGTGTTCCAGGTGCAACTGGTCGATCTTGCGCATGAGCGCCAGATCGGCCGGGCTGACTGGCTGAGGCAAGTAGTACACCGTCCCCCGGCTGATATTGAGCAGCTTGGCCTGGCGCGTAATGGAGAGCTTGTGGTCACGGTCAATCACAGCTTTGCGCTCAGCAATCCCGCCTTGGTGAGCGCGCTTTCTAAAAAATCATTCTCCAGCGCCAGTTGGCCGATCTTGGCGTGCAGTGGCGCCAGGTTCACCGGTTCGGACCGGGGGCCGGCGTCAAAGACCTCCGCAGCGCGCTCAAGCAGTTGCCGCTTCCAGTCGGTGATCTGGTTGGGATGCACCTCGAACTGCTCGCACAGCTCGGCCAGGGTCTTGTCTTCCCGCAAGGCAGCCAAGGCCACGCGGGCCTTGAACGCCGGATTGTGGGTGCGGCGGGTGCGCCGTCCCGATGCTTTCCTCTTCACCATCAGAAACTCCTTGTTTCCAGACCGCCTTCGGTCCGGCAATATACCCAGAGTTTCCACTTATACCGCTGTTCAAATTTGCGGGACCACTTCTATCTTTCTCTCTGATTTATCTCCGTAACCGGCACCTTGACAACAAAAGAACAATGACAATAGCGACCGTCCAATCCGTCGTCAGAAAATTCATCGCGTCGGCCAACCCCGAAGTCTTGGTACTGAAGGGCCCATGGGGCGTCGGTAAAACCCACGCATGGAAAATGCTTGTTGAAACATTCAAAGACGAGTCGAACCTTCATGATTACAGCTATGTATCTCTATTTGGAATCGGTTCACTCGCGGAACTGCGACTTGCCATTTACGTGAAGACGCGATCCGTAAAGACGCTCGGCCAACCGATGACGGTGGCTAGCGTCAACGAAAACTGGCTGGATTACGCAAAGTCGGGCACGAAGGCCCTAAGACAGTTCGCGTCGAGGGGCAAAGATATTCCGATCATCAAGAACATTACCGTCGGTTTCGATGCAGTCGCCCCTCATCTGATCTCCGGTACTCTCGTTTGCTTGGACGATTTTGAACGACTGAGTGGTCGACTCTCCCCGGAGGAATTGCTAGGCTTCATATCTTATCTAAAGGAGGAGAAAAACTGTAAAGTCGTCCTCATATTCAACGAGCAGCGTCTCGGTGAAAAGGCTGATGTTTATGTCAAGTATCGAGAGAAGCTTATAGACATCGAGGTCCTGTATCTGCCGCTTCCAGCCGATTCGGCGGCGATAGCTTTCGGTAGGGGAATGCCGTGGACCAAGCGCATTACAGACCGAGCTATCACTCTAGGCATCACAAACATCCGTTTGCTAAGGAAGATTGATCGGATCACCCAAATGACTTGGCCGCTGCTACAGGGAATGCACGATTTGGTCCTTCGTCAAGCCATCGACAGTATCGTGTTGCTATCTTGGTGCTATTACGAGCAAGACGATAAGAAACCTTCGCTGGCGTTTCTGCGTAAGTTCGACAGCATGGGCTTCGCGATGGCAAAGCACGCTTTGGCGAAAAAGGACGAGAAACCGGATCCGAGGGAAGAAGAATGGGAAAAGCTGCTTGATTTGTACGAATTCAGGCGGATGGACGAATTCGATCTCGCATTACTCAAAGCCGTGGAGCAAGGGTACATCGAGGAAACCCGCTTAGATGTGGAAGCAAAGAAGTTGGATGGTTTTTTTAAGGCTGCCGACGCAGAGTCATCGTTCACCAAAGCTTGGGCTTTATTCCATGACACTTTCGCGAATAATGAAGATGAATTGGTGGTTGCCCTTCGCGATAGCTTCAAGAAGTCGGTGAACCATATTTCGCCGATCAACCTAAATGGAACGGTGAAGTTGCTACGGGACGTCGGTCGCAACGCGATTGCCGACGAGATTGTCGAGTACTACATCGATACAAGGAGCGCAGACAAGGACTTGTTCGATCTCGGCAGTTATGCGTTTGCGGGTGAAGTTACTGACGCCGTGCTTCGAGCGAGGTTTGCGGAAAAGTTCACGAAGGATAACCCTGTGCCGCCGCTGCCTGTTGCTGCGACGAATATTTCGAAGGGAAGTTGGAGTGGCGCCGACGAGTGCGCACTTGGTGCTGCAACCGAGGACGACCTATATGCCTTGTTTAAACAGGATCACGGCGTGGATTTGAATCGCATTGTCAAAGGCGTCTTGAGGCTTGGGGCTAACGCGAAGCACGAAGAACTCGGCAGGCGTGCTAAGGCCGCCTTAGAACGTATTGCGGCGGAATCCAAGGTGAACGCGATTCGCGTCGATCGGTATCTGAAGTAGCCCACGAGTAGATCCTGCATAGCATCGGCTGTTCGGTACGCTTTACGGCGTAGCGCAAGGCAGGCTTTTAGCGTCGACGCTTGGGAAGCGTGTGCTTGCCTGTGGGGAAGTACCTCGGCAGTTCGTCATTTCTGCCATTGAGCGCGGACTTACAGTGGAGTAGTTGCGAACATCATTGATATCACTCAAATGACGGAAAGAGCGCAAAAAAATCAAGAACACACCCCCATGATGCAGCAGTACCTCCGGCTGAAATCCCAGCACCCGGACATCCTGCTGTTCTACCGCATGGGCGATTTCTACGAGTTGTTCCACGACGACGCGGAAAAAGCCGCGCGACTGCTCGACATCACCCTGACGTCGCGCGGCGCGTCGGCCGGCGTGCCGATCCGCATGGCGGGCATACCGTGGCATGCGGCGGAGCAGTACCTGGCGAAGCTGGTGAAGCTCGGCGAATCGGTCGCCATCTGCGAGCAGATCGGGGATCCGGCCACGTCGAAAGGTCCGGTGGAGCGCGAGGTCACGCGCATCGTCACGCCGGGCACGCTCACCGACTCCGCACTGCTCGAAGAAAAAGCCGACAACATCCTGCTGGCGGTGGCGATGCACACCAGTGCCGGCGCGCGGACGCCGTCGGCTGTCGGCCTGGCGTGGCTGAGCCTGGCGAGCGGCGACCTGCGCGTCATGGAAATCGCACCGCAGGCGCTGGTTCAGGAACTGCGGCGCATCGCGCCGGCGGAAATCCTGATTCGCGATGGACACACGCTGCCGGCAGAAATCACCGGCTGCGCCGTGACCCGACTTCCGGAATGGCACTTCGACTTTGCAGCGGGCCGTGCCGCGCTGTTGAAACAGCTCGGCGCGGCAAGTCTTTCAGGCTACGGCTGCGAGGATCTGGAGCCGGCCATCGCCGCCTGCGGTGCGCTGCTCGACTACGCGCGCAAGACCCAGGGCCAGGCACTGGCGCACGTAACGGCGCTCACCGCCGAGCGTGCCGGGCAGTATGTGCGCATGGACGCGGCGACGCGCCGCAATCTCGAACTCACCGAAACCTTGCGTGGCGAGCCGGCGCCGACCTTGTTCTCGCTGCTCGACTCGTGCGCCACCGGCATGGGCAGCCGGCTGCTGCGTCACTGGCTGCACCATCCGCTGCGCGACCGCGATGCGCTTGCCGCGCGTCACGAGGCGGTCGCGGCGCTTGACGATGCGGCCGCAGCCGTTCACAAGCTGCTGCGCCGCTACGCCGACGTCGAGCGCATAGCCTCGCGGATTGCGCTGCGCAATGCGCGGCCACGCGACCTCTCGGCTTTGCGTGACAGCCTCGCACTGCTGCCCGAACTCATAACCGCCCTGCCTGCTGACCACGGTGCAATGATCGCCCTGCTCGCCACGGAACTCGCATTACCGGAGAACGGGCTGCCGTTGCTGCAGCAGGCAATCATGGCCGAACCCGCGTCGATGGTGCGCGACGGCGGCGTCATCGCCGAGGGTTACTCGGCCGAACTGGACGAACTGCGCAAGCTGCAGACCCACGCCGGCGAATTTCTGGTCGCCCTCGAAGCCCGCGAGCGCGAACGCACCGGCATCGCCAATCTCAAGGTCGAGTACAACCGCGTGCATGGCTTTTACATCGAAGTCACGAACGCGCAAGTGGACAAGGTGCCGATCGATTACCGGCGCCGCCAGACCCTGAAGAATGCCGAGCGCTACATCACGCCGGAGCTGAAGACATTCGAAGACAAGGCGCTGTCGGCGCGGGATCGCGCGCTGGCCCTCGAAAAATCGCTCTACGATGAACTGTTGCTGACGCTAGCCGCGCAGGTGCCGGTCCTGCAGCGCATTGCCCGCGCCCTGGCGCAGACGGACGTGCTGGCCTGCTTCGCCGCGACCGCCATGAAACGAGGTTACGCGCGGCCGCAATTCGCCGAAGACGCGATGGTCGAGATCGAAGCCGGACGGCATCCCGTGGTCGAAGCGCAGATCGACCATTTCATCGCCAACGACACGCGGCTGTCGCCGCTGCGGCAACTGCTGCTCATCACCGGCCCCAACATGGGCGGCAAATCGACTTACATGCGCCAGGTGGCGCTGATCGTGCTGATGGCGCACGTCGGCTCGTTCGTGCCGGCGGATGCGGCGCGTATCGGGCCGATCGACCAGATATTTACCCGCATCGGGGCTGCCGACGATCTTGCCGGCGGGCGTTCCACCTTCATGGTCGAAATGACCGAGTCGGCCAACATCCTGCACAACGCCACCGCGCACAGCCTGGTGCTGATGGACGAGGTGGGACGCGGCACATCCACCTTCGACGGGCTGTCGCTCGCCTGGGCGATTGCCCGCCAGTTGCTGGAGCGCAGCCGCGCGCTGACCCTGTTCGCCACGCACTACTTCGAGATGACGCGCCTGGCGGTGGATTACCGGGAAGCGGCGAACATTCATCTGGATGCAATAGAACACAAGGACACTATCGTGTTTCTGCATGCCGTCGAGGAAGGTCCGGCCAGCCAGAGTTACGGCCTGCAGGTGGCGGCGCTGGCCGGCGTCCCCAAACCGGTGATCCGCAATGCGCGCAAATACCTGCAGTTGCTGGAGGAAGCCAGCCTGAGTCGCGGCGGACAGCCCGACCTGTTCGTCGCCGGCAATGCGCAAGGTGCATCGGCGGATGCCGCAGCCGAACCCGATGCGCTGCGCGAAGCACTGGACACGGTCAATCCCGATGAACTGTCGCCCCGCGAGGCGCTGGAACTGCTGTATCGATTGAAGAAACTATAGTGCCACCATCGTCCCTGCTTCCCGCGCACGTGCGCTTTGTCGTCGCCGCCATCGCCCTGCTGCTGCTCGCAGCATGCGGCGCGGCCCCTGTCCTGCCCGGCCCCGGCGGCATCACGTTCGCGCTGATGGGGGACATGCCCTACTCATCGCGTGAAGTGCCGCATCTGGACCGCATCATCGACGAGATGAACGGCCTGGATCTCGCATTCGTAGTCCATGTCGGCGACATCACCTCCGGGCGCGGCCCCTGCACCGACGAATGGTTCGAGGCCAGGAAGCGGCAGTTCGCCCGCTCGCGGCATCCGCTGGTGCTGCTGCCGGGGGACAACGAATGGACCGACTGCCACCGCTCCGGCGCCGACCCGATGGAGCGGCTGGCGAAACTGCGGCAATTGTTTTTCTCTGGAGAAGAGAGTCTGGGCGTGCGGCGCCTCAAACTCGAACGGCAGACCGCCGATGCGCGCGCCGTGGCGCAGTTCGGCGCTTACCCGGAGCATGTGCGCTGGATGGCCGCGGACGTGCTGTTCGTCGCGCTCAACGTGCCCGGCACGAACAACAATCTTGGACGCACCGAGGCGATGGATGGCGAACACGCGCGGCGCATGCCCGCCGTACTGGCCTGGCTGGAGGCGGGCGCGAAACTGGTGAAACAAAAGCCGCTGTCGGGCATGGTGGTGCTGATTCACGCCGATCCGGATTTCAGCGGGGCCTATCGCAGAGAAGGCGTGACAGACGGCTACGCCACCCTGCGCCGTGCCCTGGGCGAACACGCCATGGCGCTGCACAAGCCGGTGTTGCTGGTGCATGGCGATGAGCACGTCTATCGCCACGACCAACCGCTCCGCGACCCGGCCACGGGCAGGCGCATCGACAATTTCACCCGGGTGGAAGTATTCGGTTCGCCGCTCCTGGGATGGGTGAAAGGCGTGATCGACCCCGCGGACCCGCGCCTGTTCAGGGTGGGGCCGGCGGGGCCGCCGGCGGCGTTCTAATGTGCTGAGACCTGAATCGGCGGCAATTGAAAGCGCGCGCCGGTGATACATTGCTCAAAATCAGCGCAGGCGCCGACCAAAGGCGCACACGGAAAGAAAGAGGACGCAACGTGAACGCACCGGTGGTTTCAATGAAGGATCGACTTTCCTTCCACAGCGCCAACAAGCTGAAACTCGGCCTGTTCGGCTCCAACTGTTCGTCGGGCCGCGCCGTCACCATGGTGGCGGAGCGCTGGTCGGGGAGCTGGCCGGACAATCTGCGGCTGGCGCAGATGGCCGATGACGCCGGCTTCGAATTTCTCCTGCCGGTGGGACGCTGGAAGGGCTACGGCGGCGACACCGACTACCAGGGCGCCACCTTGGAGACGGTCACCTGGGCCACCGGGTTGCTGGCGAAGACGCGGCGCCTGACCGTATTCGGCACCGTGCATGCCCCGCTGATACACCCGGTGATCGCCGCCAAGGAGTTCGTCACGGCGGATCATGTCGGCGAGGGGCGTTTTGGACTGAACGTGGTGTGCGGCTGGAACGAAGGCGAATTCGAGATGTTCGGCGCCGAGCAGCGCGACCACGAGTCGCGTTACGAATACGCCCAGGAGTGGCTCGATGCGATCAAGATGATGTGGGGGGGCGAGGACGATTTCGACGTCAAGGGGAAATTCATCAGGCTGAAAGGCGTCCGGTCCAAGCCCAAACCCTACGGCGGCAGCCGGCCCCTAATCATGAACGCCGGCGCATCGCCCACCGGCCAGGCGTTCGCCGTGCGCAACTGCGATGCGCTGTTCCGCTCGGCCAGGCGCTCCACCATCGGTGAAGCGCTGCAGCAGAATCAGAAGGTGAAAGGTCTTGCCACGCAGAGCGGCCGCGGCATCGACCTCTATACCGTCGGCGTGATCACCTGCCGGCCGACCATGACTCAAGCGCAAGCCTATTACCGCCATTGCATCATGGAGCAGGTGGATTGGGCGGCGGTGGACAGCATCATGGCCATGCAGGGCGTGTCTGAGAAAACCCATCCCGCTGACGAAGTAAAAAGAATCCGCGACCACTATGCCAATGGATTGGGCGGCTTTCCAATCATCGGCGACCCCGACTATGTGGCGCAGGAACTCGCCACGCTCAGCGCGGCGGGATTCACCGGCATCGGCGTGTCATTCATCAATTATGCCGACGAACTGCCCTACTTCTGCGACGAGGTGCTGCCGCGTCTGGAGCGGTTGGGACTGCGCGAGCCGCGTGCAGCGGGCACGGGACGGGTTTGAAGACATTACGACGCTCGGCCTTGCCCTCGTAGATATACTATTCTTGATAAGTTAATCTTGCTATAGGCCTTTTTACACGGGGACTTTACTGAATAAAAGTTGAAGATTGATGCGCCTGTCCCGGGGCCGCGCCGATAGTAGCCGAAGCTGTCGCCCGAGCGCTCATGCCGCGCGTTGTCCGGCTCAGCGCGGGTAGTAGGCGTCCCTGCCGCTGATATAGCCGTCCTGCGCCTGGTCCGGGTTGCGGTTCGCGAGGCTCCACTGGCGTACAAACATGGGATGGGCGAGGCTGCGGACCTCGTGCTGCAGCCGGAACAGTTCCTCGCCGCTGTCAGGATCGACGAGGGCTTCGAAGCGGTACTGGTGCTGGTTGCTTTCCTCGGTCACCAATTCCCGCTGCGCCAGCCAGCCGTGCGGTCCGGAAAAGTCCGAAACGTAGAGGGCGATGTGATGGCCGTCATACGCCTCGATTGGCTGGCCGGTTTCCCGATAGATGAGGTGCTGGCCGACCCCGACCCTTACTTTTGCGATCAGGGCGCCATCGGCAGATTCGGTCCAGGCGGGCGTTTTCAGCGCGATCCGGTAAAAGCGTGCGATGCCATCCGCGGCGCCGCGCCCCACCGGAAATTCGACATAGGGAATCCCCAGTTGCATCGATCCAAATTGCGGACCGGCCTGGTGGCTGCGCAGACGATTGCCCCACGGACAAGTGGCAAGCAGCGCAGCCCCTTCATCGCGCCAGGCGAACTTCGTGCCCGCGAGCCGCGGCGCCACGCGCTTCAAGCGTGTGCGCACGTCATCGAGATTCGGCACCACCAGCCCGATGATGCCGCGCAATACCTGGGTCGGACGGCGATTGGGCAGGTGAAACTGGTTGCGCCCGGCATTCACCCACATGTTGGCGTCGCTGACGTGCATGTAAGGATCGCGCGTGAGGCCGTGGCCTTCGACGTAGAACAGCGTCGCCAGACGCTGGTCCGGAATCTGCACGTTGACGTGCTCGAATGAAACTATATTGCCCTGATCCTCGGCGGTGCGGTCGAATCCGGCGGCATTCATCGAGTTGCTCCTTGTGACTCCGGATCAGATTGGAGGGAACGATTCACTAGACGCCGAGGTTCTTCCGGAGAAAAAGAATCGGCTTGCGCAGCAGGTAGTATCCGAGGGACACCTCCTCGGCGTAGACTTTGGCGCTGCCGCGCAGCCCGATGCGCGGAATGCCCGAGTCCGGCGCCAATTCCGCCTTCACCACATAGGCGAGCGTCGAATCGGGCATGGTGATGGTTTCATAGCTGGTCTGCACGATTGCCGCTTTCAGGGGATTGAGCGGATCGACGTTGAGAATGACCGTGACTTCCGCCCCGGCCTCGAGCTGCACCGCGTCTTCCGGCGACACATAGAGCGTCACTTCGACCAGCGACGGATCGGCAATGGTCATGATGCGCTCGCCGGGTTGCACCGGCCGGCCGCGCCATTCCTCGGAATCGGAAAAAATGGCGAGGCCGCCCTGCGGGGCGGTGATGCGCTGGCGTTGCAGCAGCTCGGTCAGGAACGCGGCCTCGGCGGCCTTTTCGCGGGTGCGGGCCTGCAACACATTCAGGTCCGCCTTGCTCGCCTCGTCGTTGAACGATTTGTTGATCGCCCGCTGCAGATCGGCTTTGGCAATATCAAACGCCTTGAGCACCACCGACAGGCGGTTGCGCGTCGAGGTGTCATCGAGCACCACCAGCACATCGTCGGCCTTGACGATCTGATTGGGCTGTACCTTGACCGAGTCCACCACGCCTTCGACGGGCGATGTAATCGGAATCGGTTTCCTCGGCGAAATTTCAGCGGGCGCGAGCGCGGTCAGCCGAATCGGGATGAACGACAGCAGGGCCGCCAGGATCGCCACGCCTGCGAACATGCGCCGGCTGGATTGCTGCTGCAGCCACTTCTTCACCGGACGGTAGTCCTGCTGCCAGGCCCAGAGGCAGAATCCGGTCGCGGCCCCCATCCACTGCGCCAGCCACAGATCGCGCTCGGTGAAAGGCTCCGAGCGTGTGAACAACATGCCGCCAATCACCGCTCCTGCGGGCTTGGTCATCACGCAATGGAGCAACTGGTCATGCACCCAGTCGCCACCGGGTTCGGCCAGCGCCAGCGGCAAATCACCCAGCGACACGGCTGTCGCGGGCTCACGTTGCTCGGCGACGAAATGTGCGATCGCCTGCTCCAGCCAATGCAGGTAAGGCGAATCGGCGGACAACTCCACCAGGCCGGACACCGCCTCTATCGACACGCGCGAGCGTGCGCTGTACTGCCAGAGAATTGCCTGGTCGTAACGCAGTACGCCGAAGCCGTCATTGACGGCGACGAAAATCATTTCGCGCATCGACTTGCCCGATTGCAGCTTGCGCTGGAAATCGAGCAGATCGCCGGCAACGCTGGTTGCCGTGGCGCCGTCGGCAATCTCGCTCACCGATTCGATCGACCGGGGAAAACGGCCGTTCCCACCATCCCGGGCAGCAGCCCCTTGGTCGGCCCGTCGAACCTGGCTTCGAGTTCGAGCGTCTGGCTGACGCCTTCGATGCGCGCGTTGAGCTTGGAGATTCGGGCGCGATAGCCCTTGCTGTCGCCGCCGTCGGTCTTGATGACCAGCGGCGTCCCGGGCTTGATCCAGTTGAGCCAGGACGCCGGGACGTACAACTGCGCCTTGAGCGAGCTCGGATTCACCATTTCCAGCAATGGCTGGCCGATCGGCACGCTCTCCGAGGGCTTGACCCGCAGTTTCACCAGGCGTCCGGCGAAGGGAGACAACACCTTGCAGAAGGCGAGCTGCGATTCCCGGAGACTGACCTGGCTCCTCGCCTTGTCGGTGGCAGCGGCCGCAACGGTGACTTCCAGCTCCCCTGCGGCGCCCAGCGCCTGCAGGCGCATTTTCGTCAGGTGCGTTTCGCGCGCACCCCGGTATTCGGCCTCGGCAGACTGCAGTTGCGCCTCCTGCTCCTCGCAGTCGAACTCCAGTATCACGGCGCCGGCCGCCACGCTTTCGCCGAGCCCAAAATGTATTTTCTTGATCTTCCCTGCCATCTGGCTGGAGAGCGTCGTCTCGTCGCCCGAGGCCACCAGCACCGAGATGTCCTTGTCGTCAGTGGCGGTGGCCTGATCGAGCAAGGGGCCGATGCGCGCCGAACTGGTTGCAGGCGCGGCGGGCGAACGGCGCTCCGGCTTTGCCGGCGGAGCGGACGGCTGTGCGTGTGCCAGGCCCGCCCAGGCCATGAGCGCAGCGACAGCAAAGCCAAGCGCCGCGTCAGTAAAAATTCGGGCGTGCATCGAGATTTACCCTTGATACATGTTGCGAAAGCTCAACAGCAATTTCCTCGGCGAGACGCAACGCCAATGACAATGAAGCGGGCTCAACGTCAACGTCTTGCGGCCCGGAGGGCAGGCCGGCAGGCGGCGGCTCGCGCGCCGCGGTGCTGAGTGAAAGACGCAACGCGGGGTCTCCCCATGGAACGGCAAGCCCGCGCTGCAACGAACCACGGCCCGCCTGCATGCGCCCGAGCGGCGTGACGATGCGATACGCAGCCCCTTCGCCGAGAGTCCGCCATTGCGCGATATCGACGGGTTCGCTGAGTGTCGTCTTGAATTCCGATGAGAAGCGCACCGTCTGGGAAGGCAACTCCAGCAGTGCCACCTTGATACGCGCCGACTGCACACCCTGCGCCGGCGGATCCAGAAACACCGCGGCATTGGCTTTCAATCGCGCCTCCTCGGGACTCGCGGCGATGCGGATTTTCGACAGCTTGAAAATCTCGTCGATCGCCTTGCGAAATTCGGCCATCATCGCGGGCGGCACGCCGTCAATGTCGCCCACGGCTACCGGCAGGGATTCGACCGGCGCTTTGGCTGTGAAATTCCTGCTCTGCCACTCCTCCAGCCTTGCCTGCAGGGTGCGGGCCAGATCGGAGGTCTCATGGCTCTCGATCTCGGGCGGCAATGCGTCCTCGCCGACCGAGTTGTAGATGCGCCCCAGCGCGGCTTCCAGATTGGCGTACAGCAGTTCGCGGTTGATCCTGCTGACGAACAACCTTGCCCTGGCCCGTATCAGTTCGAATTCGGTATCGATGCCGACCTGCGCGCTCGACGACAGGTAGCCGACAATCTGCTCGTCATCGCTTGTGGCGGCGTCCCAGACGCCGAACTCATGGGCGAGCAGCGTGTAGCGGACCGCCGCGATGCGGGTCTGGGTAAGCACCGCCATCGCCATTGCGAGGCGCCTGGCTTGATCGAGGTTGCGCTGCGCGTCCGCTGACAGTCTCACCGAGGGCAGCGAGAACGCCCGCACCAGGTTGAACACCACCCCGAGCGCGGTGGTGTTCCAGGCGTTGTTCACCAGGAACCGGTTGCTGTCGTAACTGCGGTTGATATCGATGTTGAAATTCGGAAACAGGCCGAGAACAGCCTTTTTTGCCTCCGCTTCACTCACCCTGGCCTTGTAGGTCTCCTCCGATATTTCGGGCCGGTTGCGCAGGGCCATGGCCTCGAGCGCATCGATGCTCCCGGTGAGTTCGAGCAGGGTAATGGCGGGCTGGCTGGATGCGGCCAGTCTGATCTCGGTTCCCGGGGGCACATTGACGAGGCTGGCGAGCTCGATGCGCGCCTGGGACAGTTCCTGGCGGCGCGCACTGATCTGCTGCTCCAGGTCAAGAAGGCCGCGGCGCAGCGTTGCCGTCTGCAGCGGCGGCAATAGTCGCCGGCTTTCGATCACCCGGGTTTTTTCGATTGCCTCGCCGATATCGTCAAGCAAGCCGTCGATTTGCGGCAACAGGCGTTGTGCCGCCTCGCTGCGCCACCAGGCAAGGCGGACATCCTGAACCAGATTCTGCAGCGCCCTGCGGCGGCGCTCCTCCGCAATGAGGCTCTGGTCGGCCAGTTGTTGGGCGCGGTAATAGCTCAGGCCGAAATCGAGAATGCTCCAGGTGAATCCGATGCTCGCAGTGGCGTGCTGTTTCTCCACCGACGCAGAAGGATTGGCGGCGATACCGCCGCCCTGCGTGAAACCAAAACCGAACGCTTCATTGTTGCGGGCGGAATACCCGGCGCTGGCGGTCAGTTTCGGCAGCAGATCGAACTGCGCGACGTTCAACTGACCCAGCGCGACTGCCTGCTCCATCATCTTGGCGCGGTAGTCCACCTGGTACTTGATTGCGCGTGCCGTGGCTTCGTGGAGCGAGAGCGGATGGGTGATCGGCTCCTGGCTTTCGAACAGCTTCTCGCGCGCTTCAGCGGCTATTCGCTCGCGCTCGGTATTTTCCAGCGCGACGGGAACGACGGTGCAGCCGGCCAGCAGCCCTGCAATCGAAACAGCCGCACGGCGCATCCACTGACACTTCCCGATACTCATCCTTGAGAAGACCCCATGCAACCCCACCCGATCGCGACGGCGCAGTATATGCCACCTTCCGAGCGCCGGCAGAAAGGCTGACTGCTCCTCAAGACTTCGAGCTCCGCGGTTGCTCCACCTGCTCCCTGGCGCTGAGCACCCGGGCCAGTATCGGATCGCGCCCGGCCCTGGCCGCGCGGATCTGCTCGCTGAAGGGAATCGAGCCGCGCTTCAGCGGCTGTTTCGCGGACTTCACCTTGTCACGATCGGCGTTGGACGCTGCCACGCCGTCTGCCGCCGCGCCATCCTCTTCTGTCTCCTCCGCCTCCAGTACTTGTGACAGGTCAACTCGTATCGCCGGATCGGCCTGCTCGGCCGCGGTTGCGTCCTCGCCCCCCGCCGGCACACCCAGCTCGAGCTGCAAGTGCAATACCGCTTCACGGCCTTCGTCGTCGCGGGCAGTGACAATCAGATCGAGGAACGCCGGCCGGCCATCGGGCGGAAGGCCGCGGAACACGCCGGTGTTGGGATCGAATTGCAGCCACGCGGGAAGCGGATCGCCTCCGACCATGCGGACTTCGAGCCTGACGATTGCCGAGCCGTCGGTATGCGCAAATGCATCGTGCGGCAACTGGAATTCCCGTTCGCCTTTGGCCTGCTTGACACCCTCGAAGACGAACAGGCGGTGCTCCATCGCGCCGTCCACGTTGCCATCCGCCACCCGCGCCACGCCGGCCTCCGCCGGCACCCGGGCCACCGGGAATCCCTGCTTCAGGGCATCCATGCCGGCGCGCGCAGCGAGCGCGTCCGATGTCGCCACCGGCGGAATGAATTTCTGATCGTCGCCCGGCCGTCCGGCGTCGTTCAGCCTCGCACCGGGGCCGGGGACCGCTGCCCGTTCGCCACTTTCGCGGCCCGGAACGATCGCAGGCTCAAAGGTCCCCGGCACTGTGCCGGTGCCCGGTCCGACCGCACCCGTCTCCGCGGCGCCAGCCGTGCTTGCACGCATATCGAGCTTGAATACCACTGAGGCTTCGCGCGCTTCGCTGTCGCGCGCGACGACGACGACATCTATCGCTGCATTCGTGCCGGCCGGCGGTGTGCCGGAGAAAGTGCCGTTAACCGGATCAAACGTGATCCAGGCCGGCAACGGCGCGCCGCTGACGGTGCGCGCCTCCAGCCTGACCAATGCGGCCGGGTCGGTATGCGCGAAGGCATCGCTCGGGATTTTGAAGCTCGAATCGCCGGCCTGGACCAGTCCCTCCCGTACGCCCTGGAAGACGAACAACCGGTGCTCACCGCCCGCAGCCGGAGCAGCGGCCTGCGGGCTCGCATTGCTAACCGGCTCGACGCGTGCAACCGGAAAACCGCGGTCAGTGGACTCCAGTTGCACCCCGCTCGCGCCCGCGGCGCCGCTTGGCGATGCAGGCACAGGGCCCGGAGCTGCAAGCGAGCCTGCGCTGCCGGCGCCAATGGCGCTAACCGGTCCACCGGCGGCGGCCGGAGAGGTTGCCGGCACAACAACCGACTGATCCGGCGCCAGTATCGGCTGGAACGTGACCGACGCTTCACGCCCGGCGTTGTCGCGCGCGACCACGGTGACATCGAGCGTGGCCGGCGCATCCGCGGGAGGCACGCCGCTGAATTTACCGGCAACGTCGTCGAATCTCAGCCAGCCCGGCAGCGGCGTGCCGTCGGCGAGGCGCGCCTCGAGCTTGATGACCGCGTTCGGATCGGTATGGCCGAACGCCTCGTTCGGCACCTGATACTCGAACTTGTCGATGCTCTCGCTGCGCGCGTCCACGACCCCTTTGAAGACGAAGATCTGCGCATCATCCGCGTCCCCAGCGCCGCCCAGAGCCGCGGCGATGAGTTCGCTGCCCGGCAAACGAACCACCGCAAAGCCGCGATCGACGGCTTCGAGCGGCGGAGTACCCGCTGCCGTGGCCGGCAGTTCGTTCAAATCCGCTACCAGCACGCCTCCGGCAGGCTGCGTGCCCGGTAGCGTCCCGGCCAGATTGACGGGCTGGGAAGAAAGCGCCGGATCGACCAGCCGCGGCTGAGGCGCGGAGGATTCGGGATCGAGCAGCGCCGGCCCGGCGGGAAGCGGCGCGAAGGCCGGGCCGGGAGTTGTGCTGGGGGCGGGCGCAGGAGAAGGCGACGGGGTCGACGTTGCGGGAGGCGAATCGGAGGGCGGGGTTGCGGGAGGCGCATCTGGCGGCTGAGGCGTTGTGGGCGGCGCATCGTTCACCGCCGCCACATTCACCACCACCGTCGCCACTTCGCTCACCCCGCCACTGGTGACCGTGTAGGTAAAACTATCCACGCCGCTGAAGTTCGCGTTCGGCGTGTAGGTCACCAACCCCGCAGCCGTGAAGCTCACCGTGCCGTTGGAGCCTTGCGTCACGCTCGTGATCGCCCGAGCCGCATTCTCGAAGCTGTCCGCGCTCGCCCCGGAGGTGCCGCTGATCACATTGGCACTGATCGGGGTGTCTTCGCTGGTCGTGAGCGTGTCATCCACGATGTCGGTGAGCGCGCTCACCGTGATCGCCACCGTGTCGGTGTCGGTCAAGGGCGTGCCCGAGGTATCCATCGAGAGCACCGTCAGCGTGTCCGCACCGTTGAAGTCGGCCAGCGCCTGGTAGCTCAGGCTCGCCAGCGCCGCGTTGATCTGCGCCTGCGTCCCCGCCAGCCTCAAGCTCGCACTGCCATTCGCCCCCGCGTTGATCGTCGCACCGCCGCTCAGATCCACCGTCAAGGTGCCGTTCAACACCGTCAACTGCGCGCTCGCAATGTTCCCGTTTGCATCGTTCACGCTGATCGTGTTCCCCCCGGTGAAGGCGAGCGCCGTGTCCTCGGCCACCGTCTGCGCCCCGGGCACCGTGTTCAGCGGCGCAGCGTTCACCGCGGCCACGTTCACCGTCACCGTCGTGGTCTCGCTCACCCCGCCGCTCGCGACCGTGTAGGTGAAGCTGTCCGCACCGCTGAAGTTCGCGTTCGGCGTGTAGGTCACCAACCCCGCACCCGTGAACGTCACCGCGCCATTGCTGCCCTGCGTCACGCTCGTAATCGCCCGTCCCGCATCCTCGAAGTTGTCCGCGCTCGCCCCAGCGGTGCCGGTGATCACGTTGGCAGTGATCGCCGTGCCCTCGTTGGTGCTCAAGGCGTCAGCGACGATGTCCGCCACCGCGCCCACCGTGATCGCCACCGTGTCGGTGGCCGCGAGCGGCACACCCGCGCTATCGGTGGAGAGCACCGTCAGCGTGTCCGCACCGTTGTAGTCGGCCAGCGCCTGGTAGCTCAGGCTCGCGAGCGCCGCGTTGATCTGCGCCTGCGTCCCCGAGAGCGTCAGCGTGCCGCTGCCGTTGGCCCCGGCGCTGATCGTCGCCCCGCCACCCAGGGTCACGCTCAAGGCGCCGTTCACCACCGACACCTGCGTGCTCGCCAGGTTGCCATCCACATCGTTCACGCTGACCCCGGCAATGGCGAGCGCCGTGTCCTCAGCGACCGTCTGCGCCCCAGGCACCGTGTTCACCGGCGCATCGTTCACCGCCGCCACGCTCACCGTCACCGCTCGCGTCACGCTCGCCGCCGCCCCGTCGTTGGCCACCACATCCACCGTCCGGCTCGTTGTGGTCGGCGCATCGCTCGCGTTGTTGTACTGGATGCCCTGGAGGATGGTCTGGTAGGTTGCGGCCGAGGCGGAGCCGGTAATGGAGAGCACTCCCGTTGCGGGGATGTAGCTCACCGTCAGCCCGCTGGCCGCCGCCGTTGCCGCCGCATTGAGCGACAGCGACTCCACGCCGTCCCCGTCAGGCCGCGCCGTCAGCGTCACCAGCAACGAGGTGAGATTGGCCGTGTCGGGATCCGCGAGCGTACCCACCGGCGAAATCAGCACCGCCGTCTGCTCGGTGAACGCCGCCGTCCCGTCGTTGCCCGCGCCGCCCGCGTTCAGATCGAGCAGCGGCGCATCGTTCACCGCGGTGATGGTGATCGTCCCCGTCTGGCTCGCCGTCAGCGCCCCGCCTGCGCCGGTATTGCCACCATCGTTCAAGCTCACCGTCAGCGCCCGCGTACCGGCCGTGCCCCCCGCCGTCGGGTCGTCCGAAGCGCTCGCGTAGCGCAGTTGCCCCATCAACGCCTGCACTGCCGCAGGTGTGGCGCTGGCGTTCAGGCTGATCACCAGGTCCGCGGCACCGCCCCCGGCAAACGTGCCTATCGTGGTGCCCTCGTAGGTGACGTTCGCTCCAGACACGCCGATCTGCCCTGCCCCCGTGCCCTGGTTGTTGATCGAGAGCGTGTCTCCGGTCTGATACGCAGCAAACGCAGCCGTCACCGTGCCGCCGTTTAGATTCGCCGCATCGATGTCTGCCACTGCCGCGCCTGCCACGATCGCTATCGCGGCACTGTTCTCGGTGTACGTCACCCCACCGGCCGTCCCGGCGAAAGTCGGCGCATCGTTCACCGGCGTCACCGTTACGCCCACCACATCGGTGGCGCTGGAGAAGGCCGACGTTCCGCCGCTCACCGCGGTGCTCACCTTCGTGCCGGTCGTCCCCGAGGACTGATCCCAGCCGCGGATCGTCAGCGCGCCGGCCGTAGTGCCGCTGTAGTTCGAAGCGGGAGCGAAATACAACCGGGTGCCGGGGTTGTCCGCCAACAGCAGCGCCGAGGCGTTGCTCACCGCGCCCACGGCCGTCCAGGTGGTCCCGCCGTTGATCGTGTAGTACCAGGTGCCGTTGGTTTCATCGCTCGCGGTGATCGCGATGCCCTTCGCCGCGCCGCTGTCCACGTCGGTGACGCCGCCGGTGAAGGCCGATATCGTCGAGCCCACCACCCCGCTCGGCACGCCCGCATCCTCGGCCACCGTCAGGCTCAACGCCGTATCGGACAGCAGCGGCGCATCGTTGGCGCCGGTGATGGTCACGGTGACCGTGCCGGTGGCTGAATTGCCGAAGATGTCGTTTACCGTGTAATCGAAGCTATCGGTGTCGGTCTGGCCAATTGCAAGACTGTTGAACTGGCCGTTCGGATCGTAGCTATAGCTGCCGTTGCTATAGACGGTGACCAGGCCGCCCTTGGCAGTGGTGATGGCCACGGAGTTGGGAGATGCACCCGGCGCGGGTTCGCTCATCGTGCCCGAGGTGGCGCCCGCGGCGCCGGCCACATAGGTGTGATCGGCCACCGCGCCGAAGTTCGCCACGACGTTCGCGGTCGAGAGCGCCGCGGTATACATCCGCATGATCGCCATCTCGCCGACGAAATCACTCGTGGCGGGACCTTCTTTCGAGCCGGCGACTCTCCCCAGGCCGCTGCTGCCGCCGTCGGCCCAGTCCAGATCCGTGGCCTGGGCAACCGAGCTGGATACGCCCCCGACGGTCGCGCCGCCGTTGATGTGCAGACTGATCGTATTGCCAGCGTCGTCCAGGATGGCGACAACCTGGATGAATTCGGCGCGCGGATCCGTGGCGCCCAGCGCCGCAACGACGACACTGGTCGCGGCACTGTCATCGTCGTCGTAGTAAAACTCGATCTCGTTGTTGGTGGCGTCGTAGATCAGGGCAATGCCGTTATCCGTGGCGCCGGTTTCGTAGATGAGATAGTTGCCGCTGGTGGCGGAGGAATCCACCTTCAACCAGAACTCGAACGAGGCGCTGGCCTCAGTCACCGCCTCGGCGAAGGCGCCGGCCGTCGCGCCGGCGTTCATGCCGGGCATCGGAAACGGATAGCTTTGCGTGATGCCCGGGTAGTTCGTGGTCGGGCTCGTAATCTTTGTGGTCGTGCCGGTGCCGAAATCCCAGTCCAGCTCCACGCCGGCAGGTTCCTGGTCTGCCCACAGGTCGTTATTGACCGTGTCCGCGGATACGACGTATTCGAGAAGCCTGTTCGCCGTGGTAAGGGTGTCGACCAGATTGAGGTCGTTGCTGAGCACCCCGGAAGCGCTCACCGCGACGGGAGCGTCTTCGCTGGTGGAGGCCGAGTCGGGGTTGGCGACAATCGCAGTGGCGACCGTGACCGCGATGACGTCGGTATCGGTAAGCGTCCCGCCGCTCCCGGTCGCACCCAGGTCGCTGGTGGTGATGGTCAGAGAGGCCGCCCCGGTATAGCCGCCGGTCGGCGTATAGGTCATGCCCTCGAGCGCCGCATTGACCGCCGCCTTGGCGCCGCTGAAGACCATGTTGGCATCGCCAGTGCCGTCGCCGGTAGTGAAAGTGAGCCCGGCAATCCCGGACAAGGTCAGCGTGCCGTTGGTCATCGTCAGGGTGACCTCAACGATCGCCGCATCGATGTCCTCGACGCTGATCGGGTTGCCGCCGGCGCTCGAGAAGGTGAGCGCGGTGTCGAGCAAGGTCGTCTGCGCCCCTGGTACGCTGTTCAGCGGCGCGTCGTTCACCGCCGAAACGGTGATGGTCATGGATTCGGTGAGGGTGTCCACGCCCCCATTGGCCGTGCCGCCCGAATCCTGCACCGTGTAGGTGAAGGCGCCGCTGCCGGTGGCGTTGGCGGCCGGCACGAACTGCATGCCCTGGAGCTGGGCCAGCGTGTAATTGGTGCTGGCGAGCACCGGCGTCGCGCCATCGGCCAGGTAGATCGTGCCCAGTGCCGCGGACGGCACCACCGTCACCGTGTAGGTGAGCGCCTGCGCCGCTTCGTCTGCCCCGCCGCCCGGGCCGTAGGTCACTGCGCCCAACCCGAGACTGGTGATGGCCGCGTCCTCGTTCACGTTCAGGTCGGTCACACTGCCCGCGGTCAGAAGCGGCGCATCGTTCACCGGCGTCACTGTCACGTCGATCACGTCGCTCGCGGTGGAGTAGGCCAGCGCCCCGCCGCCCGCGCCCGGGTCCACCTTCGCGCCGGCGGTGCCGCGGGTCGTGTCCCAGGCGCGCAGCGTCAGCGCTCCGGCCGAAGACCCGTTGAAGCCCGCGTTGGGCTGGAAGTACAGCCGTGTAGAGGCGTTGTCGGCCAGCAACAGCGCGTTGGACCCGCTCACCGCACCGTCGATCGCGTTCACCGCCGTCCAGGTGGTCCCGCCATCGGTCGTGTAGTACCAGGTGCCGTTGGTTTCGTTCGTCCCGGTGATGGCAATGCCCTTCGCGGCGCCGGCGTTCGGGTCGCTGATGCCGCCGGTGAAGGACGAAATCAGCGAACCCACCGCGCCGGTGGGCGCGCCGGCGTCTTCAAGCGCCGCCAGCGCGAGTGGGGTGTCGGCCAGCACCGGCGCATCGTTAATGACCAGTTCGCTCGCGGTCTGATCACGCAGGGGCAGTGTGCCCATGGTGCGCTCCGCGGTGACCTCATAGACGCCGGCGCTGGTCGAGGGAAGTGTCAACGTCCAGTCGGTGCCCGAAATCGATACGCCTGTCGCGGTGGTATAGGTGGTGCCGTTGACCGTTACGGTGAAGGTGTCCGCGCCCAGGGGCGTGCTGCCGATGGTCCCGGTCAACATCGGCGCAGTGGACGTGGTGGTGACCGCATCGACGCTCGGCGCGGTGGTGGTGGTGGTGGCGCCGGCGAATGAAACCGCGGAAAAGATGGAACCGTACTGGCGGTTCCCTATGCCAGCGGTCGCGCCATCGGAAATCTGCAGGGTCGAAACCGCGTCGAAATTGGCCTGCACGCGTCCCACGTCATTCACGATCAGGCCGCTGTAAACCGCGGTGCCGGTAAAGCGCATGCGATCGCCTCCGCCCGGGGACACGATCAGATCGGTCGGGTTCGCCACGGTGTAAGAATTGAATCCTCCGTATTCGACGAATTCCGCGTTGGCGGGGGTTCCCGTGGTATCGATGTCGATGGAATTGTTGACGAAGTTGAGAAGCGTCAGGTTATTGCCGCTTGGATCCTTGAAGTTGATGGTGAAATCGACGCGCCCGTTCGCCGCCGAGACGTTGACCTCCGGCGCCCAGACGGCGCTTCCGGGAACGGTGGCGCCGTAGTTGTAGCTGCCCGGCGCATTGTTGTCGATGGTGGTGAGCGTGGCGTTGGTGATCCCGGTGATGGCGACGTACGCGTCGATCTGGGTCCCCCCTATCGTGGCCACGTTGGTGTACTTGTAGACCGCGCCGACCTGTTTGTCCGTTCCCGAAAACAGCAAGCCGCCGGTGGCGATGGTATTGCCCGGGGTGGCGCCACCGGCGAAATCCAGCGTTACGCCGCCTACATCTATCGGGGGCGCAACCAGCAGGTAGTGGTACTGGTCTTGCAGCAGCGACAGGATGATGGGAGCGTCGATCGGTCCTGTTCCCGCCTCGAGCACCCAGTCTCCGCCCAGATCAACGGCGCCGGTCTTGTCGATCGAGGCCGCGATGTCGGCCCCCGTCATCGCGGACACCTTCTCGATGAAGCGCTCGCCGGCGCTGCCCTTGCCGATGTCGCAGCCATACAGCAGGATGTCGCCATCCGCCGTCAGCGCACGCCCGATGCGGGCGAGATCCACCGCGTACTGCTGCGCCAGCGTGTCCGCCGAGTAAGTTTGGCCGGACAGGATAAGGTTGCCGGCGCTGCCGTGGCTGATGACGTGGATGGCATCGATATCTTTCGCCCCGTCCAGGTATTCGGCCATTTGATCGATGCCGTCGCGGGACGCATCGAGCAGCACCACCCGCGCCTCGGGATTGTTGATGCCCGCCAGCAGCGTCTGGTAGTCGGGAACCGTGACGTCGAGAAATACCACCTCGCTACGGGCGCCCGCCGCTCTTTCGGGCACGGCGCCGGCACGCTCCATGTCAGCGCCGGTCGCCGCCGACAGGCGGTCTGCTGCGATCTGCCCGGCCTCGCCCTTGCCGAAGTCATTGCCGTGGACGACGATGCTGGCGTCCTTGCCCAGGTGCTTGCCGATCTCGGCCAACCGGGCCGAGTACGTTTCCAGCGAAAGCGAATCGAGCGTCGCGGTCCCGATCCGCAGGGTTTCATCGGTTCCGTGCGCAACGATGTGGATTGCGTCCACATCGCTTTCCCGGGAAAGGTATTGCGCGATCTGTTCGATGCCGTCGCGCGCCGGATCGAGCAGCACCACCTGGGCACCCGGCTCGATGTTGCCGAGCAGCGCTTGATAGCCCGGGACCGAGGTATCGACAAAGACCACCGCGCTGCGTAGCGTTCCGCTGCGCGATTCGGCAGGACCTTCGCGTTCGAGCGCCTGGCCGGCGGTTCGGTCCGCGGCCGGCGCCTCTGCGACCGGCCCGGGGGCGGCGGCCACCGGCGCCGGCGGGGGTGAGAATTTCGCCTCTACCGCCACCGCCTGGCCCGCGTCCATCGTCTGGGCGCTTTTCTCGATCACATCGGCGCCGAGGGCGCCGTCGAAGACAATCCGGGGCTCGAGCGCAAGGTAGCGGGTTTTGCGCGCTGTTGCAGCGCCTTTGCGCTTTCGCGCTGCCGGTGACTTGGCTGGCGAATTTGGCGGATTATTTGACTTTTTCAAGGAGTTATCCTCCCACCGCGAGAAACGCGGCGATTGACGACTAAAATGGGCCTGATTTCATTCCGATTTCAGCCCGATGTTAGTTGAAAATCAAGCCCTAAGGCAGGGTATACATCACCAAGGAAGTGAAACTTTGCAACAAGCCCGCCGCTCGTCGGCCGGAAGCGACACTTTGTCGCCGAAACAGCTCAGAAATTGCTCTCCCTGACGAATAGCGAGACCGCGCGCCAGAGGAAATTCTGCGCAATCAGGACCAGGTCGGTATCGATGCGAACCGTGCCGCGTTCAACGGAACTCATGGAACGTATTCCGGCCTCGGGATCGATCAGCACCCGGTACACCGGATCGTGGGCGACGGCACTGCCCTTCCTGTCGAGAATCGATGGAATATCTCCGCCATGCGGTGAGGCAAGCAAGGGGCGCCCCACATGGCGGGAGCCGGTGCTGTCGATGGCCTTCACCCGGCCCCGTATCGTTCCGGCTCCCGCCATCGACGGGATGAATTTGACCATCTGCCCCACCTTGACCGACTCGATCCGCGACTCGCTGACATAGGCCTCGATGGTGGGCGAGGATGCCTGCACCAGCCTGAACAGCAACTCCCGGGAACCGATCCACCGGCCAGGCGTAATCAGCGGCGACACGTCGCGGATGGTGCCATCGAAATTCGCCCGGATGGTCAGGCGCTCGGTCTCCTCCTTCACCGAGGTTTGCTCCGCCAGCGCCTCGGCAATCTGCTCGAGCAGCACCAGGCGCTTCTCCTGCTGTCTGGAACTGACGGCCGCGGCGCGAAACTCCCACTGGGCCGACACCAGCGCGACCCTGGCCTGCTCGGCCCGCATGATCAGCTCCGGGGATTCCAACCGCACCAGCACCTGCCCCTGCGTCACCACCTGGCCCGGCTTGACTTCGAGCCCGACGATTTTGCCGGAGAACGGGGCGTAGATCGCCTGTTCCTGGCCGGCGCGGAGCACCGCCGGGGCGGTCATCTCCCGCGATACCGGCACCATCCACACCAGCCCCAGCAGCAGCAGCAATATCGCGGCGAACGACCCCCAGCCGATGTGCGCCAGAGCGCGCCGCGCCCACACGTATTTCAGCTCCGACCAGACCGGGCGGACGATGAACCAGGCCAGTTCCAGGATCAGCAACACGATGCCGAGGAGCTTGAAGAACATGTAATAGACCAGCAGCGCGATGCCGATGAACAGCACCAGCCGGTACAACCACACGGCCAGGGCAAACAGCACCAGTCCAATGCGCTGCCTGACCGAAAAAGTCGGCTCCGGGAGCGGCTCGTGCAGGCCGAAAAACCGGCCCCTGATCCACCAGCGCGCGCAGGCGAAACTGCGCTCGTGAAGGTTGGGGAAGTCCAGCGCATCGGACAGGACGAAGTAACCGTCGAAGCGCATGAACGGACTGGCGTTGATCGCCAGGGTCATCACCCAGGTGGTGGTGGCCAGCACGAACAGCATGTACTTTGCCGGCCCCTCGGGCGCGATGCTCCAGAGGAATGTCGCGAACACCGCCAGCACCAGTTCCGATGCCATCCCGGCGGAGGCGATGGCAAGCTGTTTTTTGCGGTCGGCCAGCTTCCAGGTTTCACCGGTGTCGGTGTACAGGAACGGACACAACACCAGGAAGGCAATCCCCATGGCGGGGACCCGCACGCCATAGCGCCTGGCGGTGTAGGCGTGCGCGAACTCGTGCACCACCTTGGCCGCCGAGCCTGCAAGCAGGTAGTAAAGCCCCCCTTCCAGATTGAAGAAATAGACGAAGGAGCGGCGCAGCTCGTCCCATTCCCGCGTCAGCAGGTACAGGTCGGCAATAAAGACCGCCAGCACCAGCAGCGCGAAGGCGCGGGTGTAAAACAGTTCCATGACCGGCAGCGTCTTTTCCAGGAAACGGTCAGGACGCGCCAACGGTATGCGGAAGAACAGGTAGTTATGAAACAACTGCTCGTACCAGGGCCGCTTCGCCGCCAGCCAGCGACTGCGCAACCTGTCGTACCCCTCCCCGCCTTGGGGTACCACCAGCTGGTGATTGACCAGAAAATCGACGAACCCGCCGACTTCATCGTCGGTTGGATCCAGCGGCGTTTCCGCGGCCACCTGCTCGATCAGCGAACTCGCGTACTGGTGATCGGACCATCTGGCGAGCAGTTCGAATTCGAGCCAGCCGATTTCGAAAAACCGGTTGCGCACCGGATCCAGCACCCGCCAGCTGGGCGAACCATCGTGGTGGCGCGCGCCCGGATAGAGCTTCAGGTCCTCGCGAATGCGCGGCAACGCGAGTTCCTTTTGCGGTGGCGCCTGAGGCAATGGTTGCACGGCTTCCAATTGTCTCCACGGGCCCGAAGGCTTCCAGAAATGCAGGGCGGGAATTTTACCTCGCCCGCTGGTTTCTCATCGGGCAGCATCGGGCAGGGCATCCGATACGGTTTCCGGTTTCGCGCCGGATTCCGCATCTCGCCCTGCGTCAGGCCTTTTGTGCCGGAATCCCTTTTCGAAGTGGCCGCGCCCTTGCAGGTCCCCCTGTTCGAATATCCACATATACCCGCCGCCGGGGTTGGACAGTATCTCCCAGGCGTTGTCGTCGCCGTCCCAGAACAGAAAGCTGTAGGTGCCGTGCACCGCCACCGGCCTGGTGATGTCGTGGAGGCCCCATTTATCCGCCTGCTCATGACAGAGGCGCCAGGCCTCGTCCACGTCCGCGTCGCTGGCGACGTCAACGCCGTTGTGATTGATGCGCGGCTGCGGCTCTTTTTTCTTCTGCTCCACCACTGCGTACACGTGCTCGCCGCCGAGCCGGATCATCATCGAGATCGGACTGGTGCGCACCACTTCCAGGCCGAGGAATTCTTCGTAGAATTTCCGCGATGCATCGAGATTTTTCGAGCCCAGGGTGCCGTGCGACAGGAATCTCGTTTTCAGCGCCGGCTTCGCCTTCAGCTTCGTCGTCGCAGCGTCATTCATGTCGCCTCTCCGATCGCCTCACACCAGGAATGACAGGTTGTCGATGTATTCGTCGCCGTTGACCAGCAGCACCTTTTTCGAGCCGATGCGCGCGCGCTCGCCCTGGTAGCGAAGCCGGTGGGTGGCCGAGCCATTGAACACGTCCTGCTTTCCCGAGCGCACTTCGGTGAAAATGAAATTGGAGGTGACGGTGGCGACTTTTCCGTCATCGGCTTCGACGACGACGTTACCCACCACCCGGCGGGTACGGGAACGCGGCCTCTGCGCGTGAATGGCGCGACTTTGCAGCCGGAACACGCGGTCTTCCAGCCGTTCGCGGTCATCGCGAATGATGGACACTTCCCTCCCCGGTTCGGTATTCTCGGCGCACGGCACCCAGTACAGCACGTCGCGTTCATCCCAGAGCGCAAGCCACTCGTCGTAGCGGTACTCGTCCATCAGCCGCGCCTCGCGGTACAGGAACGATTCCGCCGCATCCTTGCCGAAACCCATCTGCTTCACTCCGCTCATCCGGTTCGCATCGTGACCTGAGCGCCCCCCCTCACCGACCAGGGGATTGCGTACGCGCGCCGCGTCCGCTCATCAATAGCTTCCATTGTTTGAGCTGCCCGCGCTGGGTGGTCTCGTCGGTGATTCTGCCGACCAGGCTGCCGTCGCCGTCGCGCCTTTCGCGGTGCAGACCGCGGCCGAGGAACACCCAGGGATTCACCTCCGCTGCGAGGCCCGCCTGGTTGCGCTCGAACATTTCGGCGTCGTCGGGCGAGCCGTGTCCCGCGGGGCCGTAGAAGGCTTCGTGCCGGCTGAGGCGTTCCTGATTTACCTCCTCGGGCGCGCCCTTCAACAAGGTCGGGAACATCAGCACCTCGGTCCGGTCCACGGAAACCGGACGGATGATGCGGATCTGCACTTCGATCAACTGCAGGTTGGCGAAAATGCCGGCATGCGGGTCGCCCGCCCAGGTGAGGATCTCGTCCGCCCGCGCCTGTCCATGGGCTTTGACCATCGCGGCGTAGTATTCCTTGCCGCTGGGCTTGGCCAGCATCTTTTCGCGGTAGTTCGGGTAATTCGAGCGCCGCCCGGGATACAGGTCAAGCAGCACATGGCCATTGCCCAGGTCGCGCGTGACATTCTCCCCGGCATCGCTGAACGGGCTGCCGCCCGGATGGGTCTTGCTCAGCACGTGACCGGGGCGCCTGCTCCACATGTCCATCATCGATTTGTGGACGGTATTCGGATGGTAGCCGTCCATGCCGACGAACTTCCAGTTGCCGGCGTAGGACGTCTTGTGCGCGCCGCTATGCACTTCGATCTCCCCCAGCGGCGAGACGTCGATGAACAGGTCGATGTAGCGCTTCGCCAGGCCGAGGTGCTCCTCCAGGCTGGGCACGTCCGCGGACAGGCTGGCAAATACGAAGCCGCGGTAGGCCGCGACCGCGGGCGCCGGCGTGAGGCCATAGTCGGCTTTCGAGAACGAATGGTCGTAGGCCTGCGGGTCGGGCAGCGCGATCAGCTCGCCGAGAGTGTTGTAGGACCAGCCATGGTAGGGGCAGGTGAAGTGATTTTCCCGGCCGCGTCCATCGGGCACCAGCGCGGTGCCCCGATGCATGCAACGGTTCATCAGCACCCGCACCTTGTTGTCGGCGCCGCGCACCATGATCACCGGCTGGCGGCCAAGAAGGGTGGCGCGGAAATCGCCCGGGGCCCGCAGTTCCGCCTCGTGCCCGACGCACAGCCAGGTGCGGTGAAAGATCCGGTCCATCTCGGCCTGGAATATGTCCGGACTGGTATAGATGCTGCCGTGCGCGCGGTCCTCAAGCGCCAGTTGGGCATAGTCCGCGGGGGCATTGATGTCGCTCAGATCGGTCACGTTCACTCCTCGTTATCGGGATCGCATCACGGCCAAGCGGTTCGTCGAGCAGGCCCGAATGCGATCACGCGGACACACGCTAAAGCACCGACGGCCGAATGTAAAGCGGCGGTAGCCGCAGTCCAGCCATGGTCCGGAGCCGCTTCCGGAAAGGGGTGTTTCGTGCGGGCCGGCGTTGCAAAAGTTAGTTGTGAAAATCCGCCCCGGCCTTGTAGGATTGCGGCGCAGGCTGCACATTGCCGCGACCTTGCGGCAGCGCTCAACAGCATGTCATCACCAGGAGGCACTCATGTTGGATCTTCCGAGCCGATTCATCAGCACCGACGGCTATCGCACCCACTACCTCGAGCTGGGCGAAGGCGAGCCCCTGGTGCTGATACACGGCGGCGGCGCCGGCGCCGACGGTCGCGGCAACTGGAGCGGCACCATGCCGCTGTTCGCCAAATCCATGCGGACCATTGCCTATGACATGGTCGGATTCGGCAATTCCGACGCGCCCGACCCCGAAAAATTCCAGTACACACAGGAGGCGCGCATTCGCCAGGCCATCGCGTTCTTCGAAGGTCTCAAGGCCGGTCCGGTCAGCGTCATCGGCAACTCGATGGGCGGCTGCACTGCCCTCGGCGTGGCCATGCGCCGTCCCGATCTGATGAAGAGCATGGTGTTGATGGGCAGCGCCGGGCTGACCCGCAAGCTGGATCCGGCCATCGTCACCATCATGAAGTACGACTTCAGCGTCGAGGGCATGAAGAAGATCATCGACGCCCTCACCCATCCCGGCTTCAATGCGGGCGAGGAGATGCTCCGCTACCGCCATCAGTTGTCGATCCAGCCCGCGGTGCGCACCGCCTACGGCGCGACCATGGCCTGGATCGGGCAGCAGGGCGGGCTGTATTACGAAGAAGGCGAGATCGCCACGGTGAGCGTCCCGACACTGATCTTCAACGGCAAGAACGACCGGGTCATCCCGATGGCGGAAGCCTACCGCTTCCTGGAATTGATCAAGGGATCGCATGGCTACTTTCTGCCCAATTGCGGCCACTGGGCAATGATCGAGCATCCGCAGACCTTCACCCGCATCAGTCTGGATTTCGTGCGGGGCGTCAACTAGCCGGTGCCTGAGCGGGGCCGCCGGGGAGATAGCGCTGTGGCCCGGAACGCGCTCGTCAAAACCGGTGACGGCGGGTCGCCTGCGTGCCGGGCGATTTTGCCTTCAGTCCTCGCGCTTGATGCCCGCGTCGCGTACGAGCTTCAGGTTATTCCGGTAATCCCGTTCGATCAGCGCGGCGAATTCGTCCGGCGTGCTGGAGACCGGTTCGTTGCCGCCGGCGAACATGCGCTCGCGAAAGGCCGGAACCGTTTTCACGTGCGCGATGCCCTGCTGCAGTCTCGCGATGATGTCCGCCGGGGTGCCCCGTGGCACCACGATGCCCGCCCAGGACGTGAACTCGAATCCCGGAAAGCCCAGCTCCGCGACGGTCGGCACGTCCCGCATCAGCGGCGAGCGCTGCGCCGACCCCACCCCCAGCGCGATGAGCTTGCCGGCCTTGATGTGCGGCAGCGAGGTCGAAGTGCCGCCGAACATCACCGGGACGCGGCCGCCCAGCACGTCCTGCAGCGCCGGCGCACCGCCCTTGTACGGAACGTGGACGAGGTTGATCCCCGCCGCCGTTTTCAGCAGTTCCATCGCCAGGTGATGCGGCGAGCCGGTGCCGGCGGAGGCGTAGGAAAGGGCGCCGGGCTTCGCCTTCGCCGCGGCCACCAGGTCCTTCAGCGAGCGGATCGATTCGGCGTTCGCCACCAGCACCATGGGGACCATGGCAATCAGGCTGACCGGGGCGAAGTCCTTGATGTCGTAGGGCAGCTTGTCGTACAGGATGCGGTTGATCACCAGGTTGCCATCGTTGGCGAGGAACAGGGTGTAGCCGTCCGGCGCGGACCTTGCCGCCATCTCGCTGGCGGGAATGCCGGCCGCGCCGCCCCGGTTTTCGATCACGATGGACTGGCCCAGCGTCTGTCCCAGATACTCACCAAGGGCACGCCCCACGAGGTCAGCCGCACCCCCGGGCGGAAACGAGATAATCATGCGCAGCGGTTTCGACGGCCAGGCCTGCGCCATCGCCTGCGCGCCCACCACCATGAGAAGGTGCAACCCCATCCATGCCACGGCACGACTCAATTTCATGTCTGCTCCATTGTTCTCAATGATGCCGCCGCACCGGCGCGGGCGGCTGCGGGCGGCCCCGGACCATCGGTCATGTCCCCTCTCACGTCCCCTCTTGAGCCCCGGTACGCACGCTAAGGCATGGACGGACGAATGTAAAGCAGCAGCCGCACCGTGGCCGGATCCGGCCGCATGTTTTGCCTGGGCGGCGTCCCGGATATTCATGTGAGAATGCGCTCCGGCTTCGCAGGGATCAGGATCGCGATACTCACAGCCAGTTGCCTCACAGGGGCGGACAAGTTGCAGCGTACGGCCCGGCACCGGAGCATTGCCGCGACCTTGCAGCGCCATTCATCATCATTGGGACAAAACCGGGAGCACCGATGCTGGATCTCACTGGGCGTTTCATCCGCACTGACGCCATCGCCTCTCCCGCATCAAGCCGGGCCGAGACAGGCCCTTCCTGCCCCGTTGCCGCCACTGGGCGGCGATCAAGCAGCGGCAGACCATCACCCGCGCCAGCCCGGGCTTGGTCGCTGGCGGCAGCCAGGCGGTCCGCATGAGCGGGACCGCCTCCGGGGTGGTGGTGATCGGTGGCGCGGGCGCGGGGTTGGGAGGCGCTGTGGCGCGGCGCTTCGCCCGTGACGGCATGGCGGCCGCGCTGGTGGCGCGCAATCCGGAGCGTCTGGAGCGCATCGCCGCGGAAATACGCGCCGCGGGCGGGCGCGCCCAGGCCTTCCCAGCCGACCTGTCGGTGGAAAGCCAGGTCGTTTCGCTGTTCGAGCGGATCGACGCCGACCTCGGCGCCGTCGAAGCCGCAGCCTACGTTGCGGCCACGCGGGTCGAGGGCGCCATCATCGACACTGCGGCCGCGGACTTCGAGAAGGCCTGGCGGCTGTCATGTTTTTCCGCGTTCCTGTTCGGCCGCGAGGCGGCGCGGCGCATGCTGCCGCGGGGCCGGGGCACGATCGTGTTCACCGGGGCAGCCGGCAGTGTCCGCGGCCGGGCGCGATTCGGCGCCTTCGATTCGGCCAAGGGCGCGATGCGCCACCTGGCGCAAAGCATGGCGCGCGACCTCGGACCCAGGGGCATCCACGTGGCGACGGTGCTGATCGAAGGGGCCATCGAAAGCGCGCGCATGCGCAACGCCTACCCGGAGCGTATGGCGAAACTCGGTCCAGGCGGCGCGCTGCAGCCCGATGACATCGCCGAAACCTACTGGCACATCCACTGCCAGCCGCGCAGCGCCTGGACGCTGGAAGTGGATCTGCGTCCCTGGTCGGAGGCGTTCTAGCGCCGAGTGCAGTTCCTCTCCAGAGGGCAGATCGAATCTGACGCCCCACCGCGCCCTTGGCCCGCGCGGTACACCAGACACCGCCGTCGGGGCGGAGCGCAACGCTCAGCCAAAACTGCTGGTGATGTCTCGTCGTGTCATCCCCGTGCCTTCCATGCGCTCGATTTCCAACCCCTTGAGCTCCGCCCAGCGCCCGGCTTCCCGCTCGTTCATCACCAGATTCAGCCGGACGCCATTCTTCGTGCGCCACGAGTAATAGAGCGAATCCTCAGTCGGCGGTTGGTGCTGCTCCACGCGTGCTCCTGGCAGGACGGAAGGACTCAGGGTAGATATCCCGGCAAAAATGGGGATAGTTGTACGGGAAATCGCCGTCAGATGAGATCGTCCCCCGCCGTGGTGCTTTACGATCGCGGCGGGAACAGCGTCCCCGGCAACCATAGCGCAATGCTAGCGCTCGCGGGCAGCTTCGTGAAACGCCTTCTGCAGCGGTGACAGGACGTACTCCAGCACGCTGCGCGTACCCAGATTGATTTCCGCCATGACGTGCATGCCGGCGGCGAGGCGAAATCGATCGCCTTCGGTCTGGAGATGCTGCTCCTTCAAATCGATCAGGGTGCGAAAGGACAGCGGCCCGTTCGGCCGGTCCCGGCCCGCCACCGAGCCGGACCGGTTGCCGCCGGCGGCGACTTCGGTGGCGTCCGCGCTGACCTGCGCGACCACGCCTTCGACCATGCCGTATTTCTGGAATTGAAACGCCGTAAGTTTGAGTTTCACCGGCTGGCGGCCGCGCACGAATCCGACGTCTTCGTTGGACAGCCATACTTCGGCGCGCAACTGCCCGTCCCTGGGCACCAGCGTCATCATGATGGTGCCGGGAGCCACCACCGTCCCGGTGGTGTGTGTTGCCAGGTCTTTGATGACGCCGGACTGCGGCGCCCTGAGTTCCAGCAGCGAGTGACGGTGCTGCTGCTTCGCCAGTTCCTGCCGCGCCCTTTCGAACTGACCGGCAACTTCGACCCGCTCGCCCTGAAGCGCGCGGAAATAATCGGCTGTGATCTGCGCCATCCTCTTTTCCGACTGCGCGATGGTGGCGCGCGCCGCCCTGATTGCCGAATCCTGGGCGCTCAGGTCCTGTTCCTTCTCTACGCGTTCCCGCTGTTTCTCCGTGTACAGCAGCCGTCCGGCAAAACCATCCTTGTTGAGTTTCTCGAACGCCTGCTCCTGCTGCGCGTAAAACGGGATCACCTGCAGCAACTTCTGCCTCACCGCTTCGGCGGTGCCGGCGTCGTGCCGCGCCTTGTCCAGCACCGATCGCTCTCCCGCGAGGGCGCTTTCGTGGGCGAGCCGGTTCGCCTCGTATTGCGCGAGGATCTGCCCGAACAGGGCGGGCGGATCGTCCGCCAGGCGCGCCAGCGGCTTGGCCTGGAGTTGCGCATCGATGCGTCTCAATCCGAGGCGCTTGGCGTGGTAATCGGCAAGCAGAGCCTTGATGTCGGCCTCGGTGATGACCGGATCCATGCGGATGAGGACATCCCCCTCCTTCACTTCCTGGCCCTCCTGCACCAGGATCGCCCGCACGATGCCCTGCTCCGAAGGCTGCACAATCTTCAGGTATCCCTCCGGCACCAGTTTGCCCTCGGCGACAGCCACGATGTCCAGACGCCCGAACACCGCCCACAGTATGGTGAAGAACACGAGCGCGATCAGGATCAGGAGCAGCGCCCCAGCATAGGGGGCCGGCGGCTTGTCCTGCGCGCGCAAAATGGCGGGCTGAAAGTCGATCGGGTCGGCCAGCAGATACTCGTTCGGCATGCGAGTCTCCCAGACGGTTTGCTGCAATGAACGACACCGCGCCTCTACGACAGCGTGCGCAGCCCTTCCTGCAAGCCCGAAAATAACTGCATCTGCTGCGCATCCCGGCCAAAGCCGGGGACGCCCAGCGCCATCTGTGCAGCATCAAGGCTCGCGCCCCACGCGCCGGCTCTGCCGTAAAAAGTTACGTCGGGGCCTGATGCGGCATCCGAACCTGACTCAAGATGAAAGGCCAGAAGAGCCTCGATCAGCACGCGGCTCGGCAATGGCGGATTGCCCTCGGGAGCCGGGTCGTGAGCATTGGCTGTTCGCCCGGCGACGAAATTATCGGTGTCTCCGCCTGGCGTCGGATCGGTCGGTACGGCATCGAACCGACCGAGCGCATCCAGAATGATTTGTACGTCCGGCACCGAGGCCCGCGCGGAGGTTGCGGCCTCCTTCGGAAATCCAAAAAACGCAGCCTCGGGGTGGCGAGTTCCACCGACGGCACCGAAACCGCTCGGCACATCGGTGTATGCGCCCGGTTGATCGCCCTCTGCGGCGAAAACAAAGGAAAAACCGCTTGCGCCGTCCGGCGTGCCGATGGCATCCGCCGTGAATCCGGGCTCCGGATCATTGGACTTCGTACCGTGCTCACCCGCTTGGGAAACGCCCGAGCCGCTGCCCGATTCGGGGAGCGGTACTCTGACCGTGCCGTTGCTCCCGGGATCTGCCGCAATCGGAGCGATATTCGCGGGCAAGGAAATTTCGACGGGGCCGCCGGGGGCAGCGCCGCCGTTCTCCGGTCCCGGTACAGGGCCGACGGCCGGCGGACTCACTGGCTGACCCGATGCTTCGTTGGCATTCCCCGAGCCGTTGTCGTTGCCACCGCCCGTGCCCGTGTTTCCTCCGCCATTATCTGCCGGCGGCGCATCTCCGGGTTCGTCGGGCAGTTCGATTGGAGGCGCAGCAGGTAACGCGATGGCTTGCCGCGCCAATGCAAAATCCGGATCGAACAACACCCTCTGGATGTCATCTGCCGAGAGCGCAGCCGTAGAGCCATCGATTGCGTACTGATAGGCCAGCAACCCGCCAAGCGCCATGGGCGTGCTGCTCTCCAGTGCATACGCGGACCAAGCCGTTCCCGGATTCCAGGACGTCAGGTCCGGATCGCGCGAAATACGACCCAGCAGTTCGGCGCTCGCTGCGCCAAGATCGAACAGTTCGGCAGAGCCCGCCGCGACGATTTGAAGCTGGAGTTGCGGCGCACTTTCGGCGAACAGATCCTGCCAGTACTCCAGGGTGATCGAGTCGCCGCCACCGAAATCAAGACGCAGGTCCGACCCGGAAACGACAAAGGCAACGTCGTCTATCGACAAGCCGCCACCCAGAGAAACGGTGCCTCCGGTCAGGCTCAATGTGTCCTGACCGTCGCCCGCGTTGAAGGCAATGATGCTGCCGCTGGCACCGGCATTGATGAGGTCATCGCCGAGCCCGCCGGCGATGAATGAAGGAGCATCGATTGCGACGATCGCGTCCGCGTCATCGCCGCCTTCCAGTAATCCCGATCCTCCTTTCCCAAGGAGCCGGTCATCTCCGGCGAGACCTCGAACAATCGGCTGCGATGCCGAACTCATGAGAGTATCCGCGCCGGCCGATGCGACATGCAGATCGTTGGCCATCAGACCGGCAATGTCGGATGGCGTCCAGACTGCGCCGCCGGCAAATCTGATGGCACTCAGCTTGCGGGTATCATCCGCGAACCATCCGATCACCGTAATAGCCGACGCGCTGATCAGATCAAGCCGCAGATCGTTTCCGACCCGTTGCAGAAAAACATCGTCGGGAGCAATTGCAGAAGTCAACGCCGTGCCGCCTTCGAAAATCAGCTCGTCCTGGTCTGCGCCGGCGCGTCCTGCCTGGTCGATGAGAAGCGAGTCTATCGCTCCGACATGAATGGAGTCATTGCCCGTTCCGCCTTTTACGCGGGAAACGCCCGAGCCGTTGGAAAGATGGAATTCATCGTTTCCATCTCCTCCATCCACATTCATATCATTGGCGGAGACGGTAATCAGGTCATCGCCCTGGCCGCCTTCGACCGTAACCGACCACCCGCTGAAATCGATGACGTCGTCGCCGTCTCCGCCCAGCAAATCGTCGTCGCTGCCGAACGCGAATTGAAAAGACGTCAGGCGATCGTTTCCGGGACCGCCATCGAGACGGTTGAAGGACGGCTCGCCTGGTTTGTCCTCCCGGGGAACGCGATCGCGATTCGTCAGGACATCGTCCCCGGTGCCGCCGAGCAGTACATCGCTGCCGCCAAACAGGTCGGTCAAGGTATCGTCACCGTCGCCCCCATCGATATAGTCATCACCCGGCTCACCGAGCAGCGGCGCATAAGCGCCGAATGTGACATATCCTCTGTCACGCCCGTAGAAGAACGGATCGGCATCTCCCCCTATCCGATCGTCGCCCGCACCGCCGAAAATGATGTCCGAGCCGTTTCCGCCGAAGATGACATCGTCGCCCGCGCCGCCATCAATGTCGTCGTCGTACAGCGTATCAAGATCGGTCGAGTCGCTGGTCCCGGGAACGTACTCTGGATCGGTCGAGTCGCTGATCCCGAGAACGTACTGAAGGGCTGCATCGATGCTGGTGAATTCGCGGGCGCCAGTTTCCCGCTCACCCTCCCCAAAGCGGACAAACCATGCGCCCGAGTCCAAACCGTCCGCGTTCAAACGTGCAGTGGCGTCGCCGAGTTGGAAATCGAAGTAAGGCGCGTATATGCGCATGAAGATTTGCTCGAAATCGCCATCCATGACGTCGGCACGATCCCCGCCGACCAAACGGTCGCTTCCTGCCCCGCCAAACAGGCGGTCCCCCGGCGCTTCGGCCGAGGGGGCGTCCGGATCGTCTCCGAGTACGGCTCCGTACAGGGTGTCATCTCCCGGCCCGCCCCAGAGGCGATCGCCGAAGCGACGACTGCCCTCGAACAGATCGTCGCCCGCCTTCCCGAGAAAAACGCCGCCATTGCCCCCGGGCACGAATGCCTCTCCCGCGACATCCATGCCGCCGGACACAAAATGGTCGGCGAGATCGCTGCCAGAGGCGTGCTCAAGATCGTCCGGACCGCCCTCCGGGCTGCTAGAGCCAAAATACTCGAACTCGTACGAGGCCGGTTCGCGAGCCTCCGGCTCCCCGAGCGTAATACCGAGATCGCCGTTTTTGAAATCGACGACGACGATGCGCCCGTCGATCGTCAGCGTGCCACCCGTTGCGAGGTCGCCGGTGAACGAAAACCAGTGATCCTCTTCGGCGCTGACGTAAGCGGCGCCGCCGGCACGCTCGCCTCCACCCAGGAGCAGACCACCGATCAGGATCCGTCCCTGACCATCGGAGTCGAGTATGGTCTGGCTGCCTTCTTCTTCCGCGGCCACCAGGTACGTGTCGAATCCGGCGCCGCCCATCAACGTGTCGCTGCCGGCGCCTCCGGCCAGGATATCGGCGCCCGCCCAACCTTCGAGGTAATCATCCCCGGCGCCCCCCGTCAGGGTGTCCGCGCCGTTCCCGCCATACAGATGATCGCCATACGAGCCGCCCTCCAGCGCATTTCCTTCGTCGCCGGCGAAGCTGAAACGGATGGGATCGATCTGCTGCAGCACGTTTCCGCCGGTGACCCGGATGGAGTAATTACCACCCTGCGTATTGCCCAGCGAGTAATCTGTAAAAAGCAATGTTTCGACGCCGCCATCCCGGCGTAGCAACGCTGTTTCATCGGGAATGTCTTTCCGGTTTTTCTCGATTCTCCATGCCAGAAATGCGGCGCGATCCTGAAGATACGGGTTGCTGAAGCGACGCGCCGTGCCGCCATCGCTCTCCAGAAAGTCATCGCGCCAGTACGACTGCAGGGCTGGCTCGCTTGTTTCATAAACACTATCTGCATTGACCAATGCAAAGGGACTGAGAATGCGAAGCGCGAAGAAGCCGCCAAAATCGGCACGCGCGGCGGATACCAATTGAGCCTGAGTAAGACCGATGAGCGGCGTAACACGCCCCGCCAGCATGCCCGGCCCCCCGGGGACATTCGTATAGTTCTCGAAGGTCGCGCTGTTCTGCAGCGCCGTCAGGTTCTGGTAGTAGTCATCCCGGTTGTCCGGCGAACCCGGTGCTTTGGTGGGTGCAACGCGGGCGCCGAGAAAAATATTTCGCAGCACATCCAGCGTCGCTTCGAGGCTATCCGCCATCCGGTTCGCACCCAAATCCAGGAGACGCCCGATATCGGTTTCCTTGAGCGCAGGATCGATCCCCGATATCAGGTCGTACAGTGCCAGCGAATCGCTCAACTTGACGATCGAGTGGTTCTCGACCAGCACCGGGTTGCCCCAGCTCCAACCTTCCGCCTCTATGAAGACCGGCTTCCTCGTACCGATGACCTGCCCGAGGCCACCCGTGACATTCAGGCCACCCGTTCCGTAGAACGCCAGATGCCGGCTACCGATGGCTCCTGCCTGGGAACTGATGTCCAGGCCGAGCCAGTTTCGCAGTTCAAACTGCAATGCGTTCTCACCGGGCGCGTTGAACGTCATGACATCGCCGACAATGCGGGATCCGGCTGCAGTCGCATCCACCAGTTGGGCCAGCAGGTACGCGACGTGCCCGCCCAGGCTGTGACCGGTGAAGTTGATCGTCGAGCCGGCAGGAATCAATGTCTGGCCCGGATCGCCGGCGCCTTTGTCGTTCGCCACAAGGATGCCGGCAAGTACGAGGGAAGCCGCCACAGTTTCCACGGCCCCGGTAATCGGCGTGCCGGTACGCAGCACCTGCGCCATAGCCGCGAGTTCGGCATCGCTATAGACGACCGCATTGCCGCCAGGCGTGGTGAGTTGCTTGTAGAAGCGAAATGACTCAAGAAGCTGAACCTTGGCTTTTCCGGCGAGGACGACGCCGAATATGTCTTCCAGCAGGTCAGTGGAAAGCGCCTCTGTCCCGCGAATGGCAATGGTGTACGAAGCGTCGCTCGGGTCGTTGCTTTTGAAGACGGTTGCGGAGGTGCCGTTGGAGGTGTTGGGTTGGTGGCTGATGAAGCTGTGGCCCCGGTCCCGGTTAGTGAAGGACTCGGCCTGATCTACAGAGAATCGCGTGTCGTTAGAGAATCCATCGTTAGTCGTTAATTTAATTGAAAAGGTCAAGACACCTGCAACCACTGGAGTCCAGTCCAAGTACGCTGCTTGCGACATCCGCGAATACGCTACAACGGAACGTGCGTCAGACATTGTTTAACCTCCAGCACTAACCCCGAAACGTTGACTTAAATAGATAAACATCCCCGAAACTGTCTAGTGCACACCCTTTCGATTTTGGAGTGGCTGCCAATATGCCCGCCAGTAGTCGTTCGCTCCAGCCTCCACGAAAAGTAATATTAGTTAAGGTTGCAATCTTTTCGCCTGTTGACAACTCATAAACGAATAACTTAACCCGCTGATACGATTCCGTTAGGTCATTCGTAGAACGGCCTAACGCAAAATCGCTTTTTCTTGGCACACCCTTTAGCAATACCACTTTGCTTATTTGGGATCTTTCTTTTCTAATTAGCTGATTGTGCCGGTCTTTGCCCTCAACAAACTCCAGTCCATGTTTGGTGATCCACTCGTCGTCCGGGACCGGTCCGTCGAAATAGAATCCTTTTACTCCCGACACGACTCTATAAATCTTTAGTCCCCCTTCAACCTCACACATCTGCTTGAGCTTGACTCTTCCATAAACCGCATCCGCCGTAGGCACGAGAATCACAATCGAGATTGCAAACAACTTCCCCCACCACCGATTCACCCTCCGCACAATCTTGTACGCCCCCCATGCGTACAATCCAATCAGCCCAAAGACAAGCAGGCCGGCCATTTAGCCAGGCGTTCCGACGTGAGTGATGGTCCGCCCGAACGTCATCGACTGTTTAATCAAGACGAACTTCATCATCCCCTGCCACCCAACTCGATCGAATCATCCACCATCAATTCCCCCGGCACCTGATGTGCAATGAACAGGATCGTGGCCTTTCCCCGCAGCCCGTTTACTGTTTCCGCTATTCGCATCGCCGTTATCTGGTCGAGATTGGTGGTCGCCTCATCGAAGATCAGGATTCGCGGTTTCTTCAACAGGGCGCGGGCGATGGAAATACGCTGCTTCTGCCCGCCGGACAGGCCCACACCGTTCTCCCCGATCACGGTCTCATAGCCTTCGGGCAGACTTTGAATGAACTCGTGAATCTCCGCCTGCCTGGCGGCGTCTGTGACTTCCTCCAGAGTGGCCAGCGGACTGGCCATCCTGATGTTTTCGATGACCGGTCCGGAAAACAACCGCGTCTCCTGAGGCACCACGCCGAACACGGCGCGCAGCTCGTTTGCGGCCAGGTATCGCGTTTCCTGGCCGTCTATGAGCAATTGCCCTTCCGGCGCCTCGTACAGGCCCTGCAGCAATTTGGCGAGCGTGCTCTTGCCGGACCCGCTTGCGCCCGTGATGGCGACGAGGGAGCCCGCCCGGATCGAAATATCGAGATTACGGTACAGCCATGGGCGATCGGCCCCATAGCGGAATCCCAGTCCTTTGATTTCGATCGCACCCTTGCCCTCGAACAATCGGCGGGGAACGAGCGCAACCTCCTCGGCCGGCGCATCCATCAGGTCCGCAAGGCGCTTGACTGCAATGTCGGCCTGCTGAAATTCCTGCCACAGGTTCGCCAGGCGCAGCATGGGCTGGCTCACGCGGGACGCAAACATCTGGAATGCAACCAGCATGCCGATGGTGAAACCCGGAGTTTGCATCACCAGCAGGGCGCCCACGATCAGAATGCCGAGAGTCATCGCCTGTTCGATTCCGTTGGCGAAGACGTTGTAGGAATTGGCAAGCTGACGGGCCTTGAAGCTCGCAGCGAGATAGCTCGCAAGATAGTTTCCGTATCGGCCGTCCAGCCCGGGCTCGACCTGGAGCGACTTGACCGTCTCGATGCCGGATACGTACTCGGTCAGAAACGCCTGGTTGCGCGCCCCGAGCAGGAACTGTGCATTGAGGCGAGAGCGGAAAAACGGCGTGACCAGCAGACTTGCCGCGGCAATCAGTGCGAGGGCCACCAGCACCATCAGTGTGAGTTGCCAGCTATAGGCGATCATCACGGCAAGGAAAATCACCAGAAAGGGCAGATCAAGCAGCAAGGTAACCGCAGCACCGGTGATGAACTCCCGAACCGTCTCGATGCCATGCATCCGCGCCACCACGATCCCGGTGGCGCGATGCTCGAAGTACCTGAGCGGCAGGCGCATCACATGACTGAACACCTGGCTCCCCAGCACGGCATCGATGCGATTGCCCGTATGCAGCACGAGGTACTGGCGCAGCCACGTCATGCCGGCGGAGAACAGCATGAACATCCCCAGAGCAATCCCGATCGCGAGCAACGTGCTCTCGGTGCGATGCACGATCACCTTGTCTATGGTCACCTGCGTAAAGAGCGGCGTGGCAAGACCCAGCACCTGGATCATCAGCGAAGCAATGATGACGTCCCGCCAGATTCGCTTGTGTTTGAGCAGTTCTGGAACAAACCAGCGAAAGCCGAAGCGGGCAGCCGCAATGCCCGCGGGGTCTTCATCGGCGCCGTCACGGCCGCCCTCTTCATCGCGCGCAATGAGAAATCCTCTCGGCTCAAATTTCGCTTCGAGTTCTTCCAGCGGCAGCGTTTCGGGAGTCTGCGAACCGGCGCGCAGGAAAAGCAGGCGCTTCGCATCCGCCCTCAGCAGGATGGCGGGCGTGGAACGGGCATCCGCCCGCAGAAAGCCCAGGCAAGGCATGGGCAGCGCCGCGAATCTGCGTTTCTTCAACGCGCATTCGCCGGTGCGAAGTCCGATGGCGCGAGCGGCGCTGATCAGGGTGGCAAGAGAATGCGGCGGCGGAAACTGCTGCTGCACCAGCCGCGCATCGAACGGGATGCGAAAAAGCTGCGCCAGTCCGCCGAGGAGCCAGACGAGTTCCCCCGGATGAATCGATGTTGCCCGTCCCCGAATAGCCACGGACACCTTCCTTGTTGTTGCCGCGTTCGAATCCCGCCGGGTCGAAGGGGTCTTGTAGAGACGGCCCTTTCCGGCATTGCACCGGTTCGACGTACGCAACGTCAGTGCCAATTAAGCATGGACAGGCCCAGAAATGCAAGCCTGGACCGGAGGCGGCACGCTCGAACGCGGCATTGGCCACGACGACGGCCCGGGCCGGAATGGCGGCGGCCGGGTTACCGGCCGGACAGGGGAGTCTTTTTTTGTGACGCACCCCGGATCGGGCGCGCCGATCGGGCCCGGGGCACGGTGTATATTCCACAGTTGCCCGTCCGGCCGCCAGGTCCGCCGTCAATCAGGTCCGCCGGCAGCGCCGCCGTGTTTCATCGAGAACAGCCATGGTTCATTACCGCGACAACCCGCAGGCGCTGCGCGCGCTCATCGAGGAGGACCGGATTCACCGCGACGCCTGTCCGCGAAGGACTTGATCACAGGCAGATATTAACGCTATTCGTTAATAGCGGTAAGCGTTACCAACGGTGCCTCGCGTTGGTGCGCCCAATGCGACAGCATGTGAGTCGTCTTGCCGGTATTCCAACAGCTTGATATCATGATATCGTATTCACTCAATCGCGAGGATCGCCATGGCCCAGTTCATCGTTCGCCACCTGGAAGACGACGTTAAGTCGCGCCTCAAACGCCGCGCCGAGCGTCACGGGCGCAGCATGGAGGAGGAAGCCCGGCACATCCTGCGCAACGCGCTGAAGGAAGAGAACCGGCCAGCGTCCAGGCTGGGATCGCGTATCGCGGCGCGCTTCGTGAAGACCGGCCTGACGGCGGACCTGCCGGAATTGCATGGGCAGCTTCCGCGGTCGGCTGACTTCGGCAAGTGATCATTCTCGATACCAACGTCCTGTCGGCGCTGATGCGCAAGGCGCCGGAGGCCCCCGTGGTGGCATGGCTGGATCGCCAGCCGGCCGAGTCGGTCTGGATCACCAGCATTACGATGTTCGAGGCCCGCCTCGGCCTGGCGCTGCTGCCTTCGGGCCGGCGGCGGCAGGCGCTGGAAGCGGCCTTCGTGCGGCTGCTGGAAGAGGACCTGCAAAACCGCGTGCTGGATTTCGACAGCGCCGCCGCGACCGAGGCGGCATCGCTGGCTGCGGAGCGGCAAAAGGCCGGACGGCCGGTGGACATGCGTGATACGCAGATCGCCGGCATCGCGCTGGCACGGCGTGCCACGCTCGCCACGCGAAACGTGAGGCATTTTTCCGATCTGAAAGTACCGGTGGTTGATCCTTGGGAAACAGGTTGACCGCTGGCTCACGCCGCGCGCAGCGGCACCACGTTATCCACGGTCAGCGCTTCAAGATAGTCCGCCCATTTCTGCAGCCAGTCCCGCGCCTCGACGTTGTAGCGGTGCACGTCGTAGATGGCGCTTACCGAACTATCGACGTGGTTGAGGATGCGATCCTGCACGACACGCGGGCAGCCGAGTTTTGCCAGCCCGGTCGCGACCGTGCGGCGAAGATCGTGGACGGTCCACGGCACCTCGATGGGATCCGCCGCCGGTTTGTCGCCGTCCCGCTGCCGCGCATAGTACTGGGCAAAGCCCAGGACTTTCTGCGCCACGTGCCGGCCACCCAGCGGGGACGGGAACACATACACCTGATCCATTCCCTGGCGCGACTTCAGTAGCTCAACTGCCTGCTTCGGCAGCATCACGTCGTGCGGCTCGCCATTCTTGGTTTCGCGGATTGTCCACACGCCGCGCTCAAGGTCTGTGTCGCGCCAGAGTGCGGCGACCACCTCGCCCGAACGGCAGCCAGTCAGCAGCACCAGCGACAGCGCCTCGCGCACGGTGCGGCTGTAGGGGCTGTGGGGCAGCCACTTCAGAAACTTCGCCAGCTCGGCGTCCGTCAGGACGCGCTTCCTGCGCACCTGCGGCGCTCCCTTGATGCCGACGGCGCGAGGAATTCGTCGGGCAGCCGCCCTTGCTCGATCGCATAGGCATACGCGCACCTGATCCGGGACAGGAGTTGCGTCGTCACCCGCAGCGCTGTCGCCATCTTCGGCCGGATGACTTCGTCCTGCAGCTCGCGCCGCGTGATCTGCAGCGCCGGCCGGTGGCCGAGCACCGGCAGCAGGTCCTGGCGCAGTATGCGGGCGCTTTCGGCGCCGCGCTTCTGGCCCTTGAGCGCTTCCTCGATGTACTCGTTCACCAGATCCTCGAGCGTGTAGGCGGCTTGACGCTGCGCGAGCCGTTCGCGCGTCGCCTCCTCTTTCTGCTTTCGCTTTTCGAGCTGAGGGTCTATCCCTTGGTCGCGTTCCAGCCGCTTCCTGAAAGCCGCGTCGCGCGCTTTGGCGAGCGTCAGCGGCCCGACCTGGCCCAGCCTGATCTCGCGCAGCGCGCCGTCGCGGGCGCGGTAGCGATAGAAGAAGACCTTCAGCCCCGAAGCCAGACATCAGCACCCGCAATCCGGCACACTGCGCGTCGCCACGCTCCTCGCCCGCCTGCATGTACGCGATAATCGCGGCGGTCAGGGGCTGCGGTTTTTCGGTGTGGATTTGCGCGCCATCCAACCCCTCAAAAGCTCGACCTATACCGGCACCTACACTGAATCACGTGCGTCAAATGCATGGCGCGCGCGACACTTAGTGCCCGGCGCGCCATGCATTCTTCAGACGGCGGAAGCACACCGCAAGCGCCGCCACGCCTCAAGAAAAGCGCCGACACGCAGCTCGCGCTGGCCGGTACCGTACAACACCAGTTGCGCCTGGACGCAGGGGCGCTGCGCATCGTGATGAAGCGCGTCGATCTGCTCAACGCGGGCAGCGTGCTGCCGGCGATACGCCTGCTCCCCTGAGGCGCCGCGGCGAAGGGGTTGGCGGCAAGCCGTCCGTCTGTCGGCTCAGACGGTGAATGCCGGACGATCCTTCACGTAGTGCGGTTCCATCAGCGGCCGGAATTTCTCCATCATCGCGCGGTTCAGGTCGGGATCCGGATGCTGGCCCGCGGGCAGCAACGGCTCATACCGGGTATCGCCGATCTCCAGTTTGAACGTGTGTTTCGCCTGTTCGATGCGCTCAGGGTCCATGAGCAAGTCGATCACCGAGGTTGTCAGCGCCTTGGCGCCGGCGAGGCCGCCCTTGTGGGCGATCGAGGTGGCGAGGGCGGCCCCGCCGCTCCAGTGGTGATAGGCGACGTTCGGCACATTCCCCGGGAACCACACCCGCGCCATCGGCACCTTCCAGGAAATATCACCGCAGTCGTTCGACGCGGCGATCTGCACCGCCGGACCCTGGAGCGGCGTCGCCTCCAGCCTCAGGCCCTGGTCGCGCACCCTGGCGGCGCGCTGCAAATCCCTGGCGAAGGACTGTTCATCGGCAGACCAATGCGGCATGCCGATGGCGTCGATGTTGGCCTGTATCACTTCGGCCATCGTCCGGTTGCCGCGCACCGGCCACACCGCCGCGCGCACGTTCACGTCGAGCTCGGTGCTGGTCATCAGGCAGGCGCCCTGCGCGATCTTCTTCGCCTGCTCGAACAGCACTTTCGCGCCGTCCGCATCCGGGTGGCGCATCATCCACCACACCGAAGCCCTCGACGGAATGCTGTTGGGCTGATCGCCGCCGTTGGTGATCACGCGGTGCGCCGTCATGCCTTTCTGGAAATGCTCCCGGTACTGCGCCATGCCCATGTCCATCAGCACCACCGCATCGAGAGCGTCGCGGCCTTTCCAGGGCGCCATCGCGGCGTGCGCCGATTCGCCCTTGAAATTGAAGTCCGCCGAAATGAGTGCCGCCTGCATCAGCCCGTAGTCGGATTTGAATTCGTCGAAGATGTGGTCGTGGATGGCCACATCGACATCGTCGAAATAGCCGTCGCGCACGTAGTACGGACGGCACAGCACCTGCTCTTCCGCGGGCGCGCCGAATATCTTGAGGGTGCCGCGCAGCCTGAACTTTTCCATGGCATAGCGCAGTCCGATGGCCGATGTCACCAGCACCGCGGCATTGACGTTGTGGCCCTCGCAATGCCCCGGCGCGCCCGGGACGATCTCGGCGCGCTCGGTCACGCCGGGCTGCTGCGAATTTTTCGGGTTGGAGTCGTATTCGGTATGCAGCGCGATCACCGGCGCAGCGGCGCCCGGATTGAAACTCCAGGTCGCAAGAAAGCCGGTGGGAAAACCGCAGATGCCGCGCTCCACCCGGAAGCCGTGCTCCTCGAGCAGCCCGGTCATCAGCCCGGCGGTGCGGTGTTCCTGCATGCCCAGTTCGCCGAAATAGAAAACCGCATCGCTCAGGGTGGTGAGCGCCTTGGCGTTGCGCTCGACGAAGCCGAGCACGAAGGCTTTCTCGGGGGTATCCAGCAGGGCGCTTGCGCGCCTCGCGGCAGCGTTGCCGTCAGCAGTCATGGTTTGCTCCTTCGGGGTCCTCGATACACTTCATTCGGGTTCGATCTTGGCGGCGCAAACGATCACGCCGTATTGTTCAAAGCGCGCCTTGGCCGGATGAGCACCGCCGCACACTGTCCAGGGGAGCGCCCGTTGCGCCCTTGGCTCAGGCCCCGGCCGTCTCCAGCCAGCGCTCCAGTTCGAGCAGGTCCGGCGCCGTCACCGGCACGTCCTCGCCCGGCCAGGATTTGCCGTCGCGATTGATCCAGACGGCGTGCAGGCCGGCCCCGCGGGCGCCGCGCACATCGAGTTCGGCGTCGTCACCGGCGTGCACCACCTCGTGCGGCGCGCAATCGAGCGCCCGGCAAGCCAGATGGAACAGCGCCGCATCGGGCTTCGAGGTACCGTGCATGTGGGCCGACACCTTGGCGTGAAACAGGTGATCGAGGCCGATTACCGCAAGATCCGCATTGCCGTTGGTCAGCGAGGCGATCCGGTAACGCCGCGACAACCGATCCAGGCACGCCACCACTTCCGGATAGGGCTCGACGTCATTGCGCGCCCGCATGAATACACCCAGCGCAGCCTCTATGCTTTGCGCCGCCGGGCCGGCATCAATGCCGCACTGGGCAAAAGCATGCCGCAACGCCAGGCGGCGGAGCTGCAGAAAATCATGCTGCAACTCGGTCCGCGCCTGATAGAGCGACAGGCGCAATTCCTTCAGCCTGTGTATCGGCCAGCCTGCCGCGACCGCAGGCGCGTTCTCCAGCAGCCACTCGTGGGTGCGTTGTTCGGCGCGAACGATGGTCGGGCCGATGGGCCACAGCGTGTCGTCCAGGTCGAGAGTAATTGCGCGAATGGCGATTGCCGGCATGGTTGCTGTTACCGCAGGTTGTTCAGCCGCTGCCGGCCCCATCAGGATTCGGAGAAGAAATCCGCCACCAGCCGGTTGAAGCGGTCCCGGTGCTCGATCATGGTCCAGTGCCCGCACTGGCCGAACAGGTGCAACTGGGCGTTGGGGATGAGTTCGAACAGGCGCTGCGAGGTGGCCGGCGGCACCACCCGGTCCTCGCGGCCATGGACCACCATCACCGGCTGCGTGATGGCTCGCAGCTTGTCGTCGGAGACGATCTGCGCGTCCAGCCAGCGCTGCCGCGGCGGCGGAAACAGCTGTTCGAACGCTTCCTGCACCCCGGGCCGCAAGGTGGCGCGATAGCGCATCTCGGCGATCTCGTCGCTCACCAGGCTCTGGTTGTGCGCCATCAGGGACATGATTTTTTTCATGTTCGCCGCCGAAGGCGTATAGCCCCAGAGCGCCTCCAGCTCGGGGGTCACCGGCGCCGCCACGCCGCCGGACCCCATCAGCACCATGCGGCCCACGCGCGCCGGCGCGCGCACCGCGAGCGCGAGCGCGAGCGAGCCGCCGAACGAATTGCCGACCAGATGGGTTTTTTCGATACCCAGCGCATCGAGCAGCGCCAGCATCTGCTCGACCCAGCTATCCATGAACGTGTACCGGAACCCGGCGGGGCGCTCGGTATAGCCGAAGCCGATCAGATCGGGCGCCACGACGCGAAACGCCGGCGCGAGCGCCGGGATCTGACCGCGCCAGTTGGCCCAGCCGGTCACCCCGGCGCCGGAGCCGTGCAGCATCACCACCGCCGCACCGCTGCCCTGGTCGTGATAGTTGGTCCGGTAGCCGGCCGTGACAATCGATTTGCCGACCTCGGGATTGCTCTGGCTCATGCTGCTGCTCCTTTTTTCTGAACCGGCGAATTGATCAGGCTGATGCGCCGCCACGATGCGCCCGCCTTCGGGCCTGCGCACCCGGTTGCCCGGCCGGGTCAGTGCCCCGATCCGGCCGGCCAGACGCAGAATCCGAGGCCGGTCTTGGCGTGGTGCGACGGGAAATACTCGATCTTCTTTCCCGCCCACTGGCAGGCGCCGGCCGCGGCGATCCACGAGCGCAGCTCGCCGGTGCCGCCGCGCAGCGTGGCCGAATCGAAGTTGAACAGGTTGGCCAGCTCACTGCCGCGGTTGGACTCGATGCGCTCGAACACCCACTGATCGAGCGGCTCGTCGATCCAGCCGGCGCGCGGCCCGGCCGGGTCATGCGACATGCCGCCGGAGGCGTAAATGGCGACCCGTTCCGGACGATCGCGCAGGATCGCAGCCAGTGTCACGCCCAGATCCCAGCAGCGTTTGCCGTTCGGCATCGGCGGGTAGTAGGCATTGAGAAAAACCGGAATCACCGGGATGTCGAATTTCGGCGCGAGCCGCGGCAATGGATAGGTCAGCATGTGCGAGGTGCCGCGCTCCGGATGGTTGCCGGCCGGCTTGAGGGCATTGCTCACCGCCGGATCGAAGCCGCGCTTCATCAGTTCGCGCAGCAGCAGTTTCGCCAGGCCGACGTGCACCGGCGAGCGGATCATCGACTGTTCCGCCGGCAACTCCATGTAAAGCGGCAGCGAAGCGCCCCAGATCTCCTCGCCGGTGTAGACGCAGATCGCCGGGTTGTTGGCCGCAGTGAACATGTCGTCCTGGTCGTCGCCGATGATGATGAGCGCGTCGGGCCGGTAGTCTTCGAGGTGCTTTCTCAGCACCTCGAAGGCCGCGTCGATGCGCCTGATGTAGCCCTCGATCACCGCTTCGGTTTCCAGCTTCGCGGTGTGCGGCTGCGATTCCTTCATGTAATCGGGAATCGCCGCATAGACGCGCGGCCACACATCCTTGGGGCAGAACATCGCCGGCGCGTGGGAAGAAGCCAGTCCAAGTCCTATCATTGCCTTACCTCGCTGCTGAATGAGTTGCCGGTGAAACGCCGACTGCGTGCCCCGCGGCCTGGCCGGTGTGCCCGCCTGGTGTGTCGCGCGTCACGCCGCCGGGACGGGCTGCCTGCGGCACGCTTCCAGCCAGTTGCGGGTCCAGTCCACCGCCACCTCCTCGGGCAGCGTGCCGCTACTGGCGTCGTGCAGCATGATGTCGCCGATGCGCCTGGCGCCCAACTCGGTGAGTATCAGGTCGAAGCGCTTTCCGCCGTTGCAAAAGGTTTCGGCGTAGGTTCTGTCTCCGAGCGCGATAACGCCGTATTGAACATGCGAAAGATCGGGACGCGCCCGCTGCAGCGATTCGTACAGGCCTCTGGCATTGTCCGGGACGTCACCCTGCCCGTAGGTCGAGATGCAAATGAGAACCAGGCCGCCGGCGGCGAAAACGCCCGCATCCAGACCATCCATCGCGGTAGCCTGGATGCGTGTTTCCTCATCGTCCAAGGTGAGTTCCAGTTCCTGGGCTACCAGTTGTGCGGTTCCGGTCATCGTGCCGAACAAAATAGTCAAATCCAAGGCCAACGCTTACCTCCGGGCATCACTGTCATTTGCATGAGATGAATTATATTGCATTTTTGACAATATAATAGCATTATACTGCATCTTCCCACCTTCTTCCCCAACCCGAACCATGGGCGACTCCGCACTTTACATCGATTCATCGTCTCAGCCCCGGGCCGCGCCCGGCGGCGAGGAGGATCGACAGTATCTTGCCACCCTGGGTGAGCGCGTCCGCGAAGGCCGCGCGCGCCGCGGCATGACGCGCCGGATACTGGGACGCGACTCCGGCGTCTCTGAACGCTACCTGGCACAGCTCGAATCGGGACGGGGCAATATTTCCATCCTGCTGCTGCGACAGATCGCGCGGGCGCTGAATCTGCCCCTCGCCGAGCTCATCGGCGAAGAATCCGGTGTGGCGGTGGAAGTTATCCTGCTCACCCAGTTTCTCAAGCGCCTGCCCGCCAACCAGCTGGCGGCCGCGCGCTCGCAACTGATGCGCGATTTCGGCGCGGCCGGCAGCGCCCGCGATCGCCGCATCGCGCTGATCGGATTGCGCGGCGCCGGCAAATCGAGCCTGGGATCGCGTCTGGCGCGCGAACTCGGCGTGCCGTTCATCGAACTGGATCACGAAGTCGAGCGCGAAGCCGGCACCAGCCTCTCGGAAATCTTCCTCCTCTACGGCCAGGCCGGCTATCGCCGCTGCGAACGCCGCTGCCTGGAGCGGGTGCTGGGGCAGCACGAGCGCGCCGTCATTGCCACCGGCGGCAGCATCGTCTCCGAACCCGGCACCTACGAATTGCTGCTGTCCGCCTGCTTCACCGTCTGGCTCAAAGCCGAACCGGAGGAACACATGGCCCGGGTGGTGGCACAAGGCGACACCCGGCCGATGGCGGCCAGCAATGCCGCAATGGACGACCTGCGCCGCATTCTTTCCGGACGCAGCCAATTGTATGGCCAGGCCGATGTGCTCGTGGACACGGCCGGCAAACCGTTTGAACAAAGCCTCGCCGATCTGCGCAGTGCGCTGCCCGCGTGAAGTGCGCCCCCTCTGGAGGAGAACCTATGAGCGCCGTCCTGGAACACAATCCCTCGCCTGCTTTGATCCACTACGATACCCATCCGGACCGCTACCTGCACTGGCGTCTCGCCATCGCAGGCGGCGTTGCCACCCTGTCGATGGATGTGAACGAAGACAAGGGACTCAAACCCGGCTACAAGCTGAAGCTCAATTCCTATGATCTGGGTGTCGATATCGAACTGCACGACGCCCTCAACCGCATCCGCTTTGAGCATCCCGAAGTAAAAGTCGTGGTGATCACCAGCGCCAAGGAACGCATGTTCTGCTCCGGCGCCAACATCTACATGCTGGGCCTGTCGAGCCACGCCTGGAAAGTCAACTTCTGCAAATTCACCAACGAAACGCGCAACGGCATCGAGGATTCCAGCCGCCACACCGGCCTGAAGTTCCTGGCGGCGATCAACGGCACGGTGGCCGGCGGCGGCTATGAACTGGCCCTCGCCTGCGATGAAATCCTGATGGTCGACGATCGCTCATCAACCGTGAGCCTGCCCGAGGTGCCGCTGCTCGGGGTGCTGCCGGGGACCGGCGGTCTCACCCGCCTCATCGACAAGCGCCGCGTCCGGCGTGATCTGGCCGACGTGTTCTGCACCACCAGCGAGGGGGTGCGCGCCGACCGCGCGCGCGAATGGCGGCTGATCGATCACCTTGCCAAGCCGCAGGCATTCAAGGATGCGGTGGCCGGACGCGTGGCCGCGCTGGCGGCGTCCAGCGGCCGCAGCGGCACCGGCCCGGGTGTGCCGCTGCCGCCCCTTGAGCGGCGCATCGACGACGCGGGCTATCACTACGAACACGTCGAGGTGTCGCTCAATCGCAACAGCCGCGTTGCCACCCTCACCGTGTCCGCGCCGCAGACCGCCCAGGCGGCTGATGCGGCGGGCATCCTCAAGGCGGGCGCCCGGTGGTGGCCGCTGGCGATGGCACGCGAACTGGATGACGCCATCCTGATGCTGCGCACCCACGAACTGGAGATCGGCGCCTGGGTACTGAAGACGCGCGGCAATGCGGCCGCCGTGCTGAGCTGCGATGCAGCCATGCTGGCAAACCGGGACAACTGGTTCGTCGCCGAAACCATCGGCATGCTGCGGCGAACCCTGGCGCGGCTCGAGGTGTCCTCGCGCACCCTGTTCGCCATTGTCGATCAGGGCGCCTGCTTTGCCGGCACGCTGCTGGAACTCGCCCTGGCCGCCGATCGCAGCTACATGCTCGAACTGCCGGAAAACGAAGGCGACGCGCCGCAGCTTGCCTTGTCGGCGGCCAACTTCGGTCCGTACCCGATGGTGAACGGCCTTTCCCGCATCGACAACCGCTTCAACGGGGAATCGGCCCCGCTCGAAGCGGCGCGCCAGCGCATCGGGGCGCCGCTGCCGGCCAGGCTGGCGCGTGAACTGGGACTGGTGACCTACACCCCCGACGAGCTGGACTGGGAGGACGAAGTGCGCATCGCCATCGAGGAGCGCGCCAGCCTGTCGCCGGATGCCCTCACCGGCATGGAAGCGTCGCTGCGCTTCGGCGGGCGCGAAACCCTGGAGACGCGCATTTTCGCGCGCCTCTCGGCCTGGCAGAACTGGATATTCAACCGGCCCAATGCGGTCGGCGAAACCGGCGCGCTGAAGGTCTTCGGGACGGGCAGCAAGGCGAAATTCAACTGGGAGCGGGTGTAACCCGCTCGAGGACAAGGACTGGGACAGCCATGGCCATCGACTACAGCGAAAAGATTCCGAACAACGTCAATCTCGCCAACGACCGCGCCCTGCAGCGCGCGCTCGAGCACTGGCAGCCGCGCTTCCTTGACTGGTGGCGCGACATGGGGCCGCATGACTTTGCTGCGGCGGACGTGTATCTGCGCACCGCCATCGGCGTGGACGCGCAGGGCTGGGCACACTATGGCACGGTGAAGATGCCCGATTACCGCTGGGGCATATTCCTCGCCGACCAGATCCCCGATCGCACCATAGGCTTCGGCGATTCCTTCGGCCAGCCGGTGTGGCAGCAGGTGCCGGGGGAATTCCGCTCCCAATTCCGGCGCCTGATCGTGACCCAGGGGGATACCGAGCCGGCATCGGTCGAGCAACAGCATCTGCTCGGCCACTCCTGCCCTTCCCTGTACGACCTGCGCAACCTGTTCCAGGTCAACGTCGAGGAAGGCCGCCATCTGTGGGCGATGGTGTATCTGCTGCACGCCTACTTCGGCCGCGACGGACGCGAGGAAGCCGAAGAGCTGCTGGCGCGCCACTCGGGCGACGCGGACAAGCCGCGCATCCTCGGCACTTTCAACGAACCGATCGAAGATTGGCTGTCGTTTTTCTGCTTCACCTACTTCACCGACCGCGACGGCAAGTTCCAGTTGAAAAGCCTCGCCGAATCGGCTTTCGATCCGCTGGCGCGAACCTGCCGCTTCATGCTTACAGAGGAAGCGCACCACATGTTCGTCGGCGAAACCGGTATCGGGCGCGTGGTGAAGCGCACCCTCGAAGCGATGAAGGAAACCGGCAGCGACGACCCCGCCGCCATTCGCCGCCAGGGCGCGATCGATCTGCCGCTGCTGCAGCGTTACCTGAATTTCTGGTTCAGCTCATCGCTCGACCTGTTCGGCTCGGAGGTATCCTCCAATGCCGCGAGTTCCTTCGGCAACGGCATCAAGGGCCGTCCGGACGAAACCACCCAATACGAAGACCACCTGTGCACCGGCGCGAGCTTCGAGCTCGAGGTGCCGGACGGCGCGGGCGGCGTGCGCGCCGAATCGGTGCCGATGCGCAATGCAATGAACGAGGTGCTGCGCAATTCCTATGTGAAGGATTGCGAAATCGGCCTGAAGCGCTGGAACGTTCAATTGAAGCGCGCCGGCTCATCCATTGAGTTGTCGCTACCCTCCGCGCGCTTTCGCCGCGGCATCGGCGCCTGGGCCAATGTGCCGACCGATCCGCAGGGCAATCTCATCGGCGCCGGGGATTTTGCGCAGCGGCTGCCCCAGTGGATTCCGGGCGAGTCCGACAAGGCCTACGTGCGCTCGCTGATGCAGCGGGTCACGGAGCCCGGCAGGATGGCGGCGTGGATCGCGCCGCCCGAGCGCGGCATCAACAACCTGCCGGTTGAATACGAGTACGTGCGGTTGAACTGACTTATATTGTTTTCGATAATCATATTCATCGTTAATGTCTTTTTTCAGGACACTCTTGTTGTATAAAGTTGTCAATTACGGGGACTGATCCGACCCCATGATGATCTCCCGGCCGGCGGCCCGGCCGCAGCATTGCACCGACATGATTCGTTCCGTTTCCACCCGGCAGAGGTGGCGCCGGTGAATATGCGCGAGCCGCAGGCGGCAGCCCCCTCGGGCGGCGCCACCCTGGAAACGATCGCGTTCGACAACAGCTACGCGCGGCTGCCCCCGGCGTTTTACACCCGGCTGCTGCCGGATTCGCTGCCCGATCCCTATGCGGTGGCGTTCAATCCGCGTGCCGCCGAGCTGATCGGCTTGGACGCGGGCGAAGCTGCGCGGGCGGAGTTCGTAGAATATTTTTCCGGCAACCGCATCCTGCCCGGCGCCGAGCCGCTGGCCGCGGTGTATGCCGGCCATCAGTTCGGGGTGTTCGTGCCGCAACTGGGCGACGGCCGGGCGATTCTGCTCGGCGAGGCGGTCCACGCCGGCCGGCGCTGGGACCTGCAACTCAAGGGCGCCGGACGCACGCCCTACTCGCGCATGGGCGACGGGCGCGCCGTGTTGCGCTCATGCATCCGCGAATATCTCTGCTCCGAGGCAATGCACGGCCTGGGTATTGCCACCACCCGCGCCCTGTCCATCGTCGGCAGCGACCAGCCCGTCATCCGCGAAAGCGTGGAAACCGCGGCGGTGCTGCTGCGCATGGCGCCCTGCCACGTGAGGTTCGGGTCGTTCGAGTTTTTCCGTCACCGCCGCCAGTTCGACGACCTGCGCACGCTCGCCGACTATGTCCTGCGCGAGCACTATCCCGAGATGCTCGAAGCGCCGCGGCCCTACGTGGCGCTGTTGCGCGAAGTGATCCGGCGCACTGCGCGGCTGGTGGCCCAATGGCAGGGCGTGGGCTTCTGCCACGGCGTGATGAACACCGACAACCTGTCCATCCTCGGCCTCACCATCGACTACGGTCCCTATGGCTTTCTCGAGGCGTTCGACCCGGGCTACGTCTGCAACCATTCCGATGGCGAGGGCCGCTATGCCTACCACATGCAGCCGCGCATCGCCCACTGGAATCTCCATTGCCTGGCACAGGCGATGTTGCCGCTGCTGGACCAGGACGAGGCCGAAGGCGCGCTTGCCGAATTTGAAACGGATTTCGAGTCCGCCTATTCGCCGCTGCTGCGGGCGAAGCTCGGCCTGCGCAATGAGCTGGAAGGCGATCCGGCGCTGTTGAACGGGCTGTTCGGGATGATGCAGGCGAGCGCCACCGACTACACGATATTTTTCCGCCGGCTGTGCGATTTCAGCACCGCGCCCGGCGCCGGCAACGAGCCGCTGCGGGACATGTTCATCCGGCGCGACGCCTTTGACCGCTGGGCGGATGAGTACCGCGCCCGCCTCGCACATGAAGCCGGGAACGACGCTGAGCGCGGTATGCGCATGCGCCAGGTGAATCCGAAGTTCGTGCTGCGCAATCATCTCGCCGAAGGCGCGATCCGCAAGGCGGTGGACGAGCGCGACTATGCGGAAATCGAGACCTTGCGCAGCCTGCTGGAGAATCCTTACGACGAGCAGCCGGCATTCGAGCGCTACGCCGCGCATCCGCCCGAGTGGGCCTCGTCCATCCAGGTCAGCTGCTCATCGTGAGCATGAGCGCCGCGGGGATTGCGCCGGCCGGCGCAATCTGACCGGCCGCGGAAAAGACCCGTACGCGCCATCAGCCGGGAGACCGGCCTAGAAGTTCCCCGCATGCGCGTGGTTCTCGAAGCGCGTGTGCTCGCCGCGGAAGGTGAGCTTGACCATGCCGATGGGGCCGTTACGCTGCTTGCCGATGATGATCTCGGCAATCCCCTTGTCGGCTGAATTGGCGTCGTATACTTCATCGCGGTAAATGAACAGAATCACGTCGGCATCCTGTTCGATGGCGCCCGATTCGCGCAGGTCGGACATCACCGGACGCTTGTTGGGCCGCTGTTCCAGGCCGCGATTGAGCTGCGACAGCGCCACCACCGGCACCTTCAGTTCCTTCGCCAGCGCTTTCAGCGAACGGGAGATTTCGGAAATTTCCGTGGCGCGGTTCTCGCCCGTCGATGACGCCGACATCAGTTGCAGGTAGTCCACCACCACCATGCCGAGGGTGCCGTACTGGCGATGCAGCCGCCGCGCCCGAGCGCGCAATTCGAGCGCGTTGAGGGCCGGCGTCTCGTCGATGTGGATCGGGGCATCGTGCAGCTTGCCGACGGCGCTGGTGAGCCGGTTCCAGTCCTCGTCGGTAAGCTTGCCGGTGCGCAACTTGTGCTGGTCCAGACGGCCGATCGAGCCCAGCATGCGCATCGCCAGCTGGGTGCCGGACATTTCCATGCTGAACACCGCCACCGGCAGGCGGTTGTCGACCGCGACGTGCTCCGCCATGTTGAGCGCGAATGCGGTCTTGCCCATGCTCGGCCGCCCGGCGACGATCACCAGGTCGCCTGGCTGCAGGCCGGACGTCTTGGAATCCAGGTCGGCGTAGCCGGTGGGCACGCCAGTGATGTCCGAAGGATTGTCGCGGTGATAGAGCATGTCGATGCGCTCCATCACCTGCGTCAGCAGCGGCTGGATCTCGATGAAGCCCTGGCGCCCGCGGGCGCCCGCCTCGGCGATTTCAAATATTCTCGACTCGGCTTCGTCCAGCAGTTGCGCCACTTCCTTGCCGAGCGGATTGAAGGCCGTGTCGGCAATGCCGGTGCCGACCTCGATCAGGCGGCGCATGATGGCCCGCTCGCGCACGATCTCGGCGTAGCGCCGGATGTTGTGCGCCGAGGGCGTATTCTGCGCCAGCGCGCCGAGGTAGGACAGGCCGCCGGTGCGCTCCTTGTCTTCGCCGCCCTTCACCGATTCGTCCACGGTGATGACGTCGGCCGGCCGGCCCTTGTCGATCAGGCGGCAGATGTGGCGGAAGATGCGGCGGTGGTCGTCTCGGTAAAAATCGCCTTCGGTGACGGCATCGGCGATGCGCTCGAAGGCCGTGTTGTCCAGCAGCAGGCCGCCCAGCACCGATTGTTCCGCTTCGATCGAGTGCGGCGGGACGCGCAGTTGCAATAGCTGCGGATCGGCGCCCTGCGCTGAACCGCTTTGAATTGGACTGGGCTGGGCCATGATGAGATCGGTACGACGACGCCTGTTTTGCAAACTTGCGCGGCAAATAAAACGCGCGCTGACGAGAGACCCGGAGCAAACCGGATTCTACTCCAGGCACGCGCCCGGAAAAAATCAATCGCGCAAAAACTTCATGTTCGTGTGCAAGGCGACAAGAGCGGGTTGGCGCTGCGACGCGAAAAAGCCCGCTGACGCGGGCTTTTTGTTCTTGCGCGGACGCCGGTGCTTACTGCGCCACCTCGCCCAGCACCGAAACCGTGATGTTGACCAGGACGTCGGTGTGCAACGCCACGCCGATCGTGTAATCCCCGATCTGCTTCAGCGGGCCATCCGGCAGGCGGATCATCGAGCGCTCGACCTTTTGTCCCTGCGTTTCCAGCGCCTCGGCGATGTCATAGGTCGTGACCGAGCCGAACAGACGGCCATCGACACCGGCCTTCTGCGAAATCTGGATCATCAGTCCATCGATCTTCGCGCCCTTTTCCTGCGCCGCGGTCAATGCTTCGGTCTGGGTCTTCTGCAGGTCATCGCGGCGCTTTTCGAATTCGGCCAGGTTGGCCGGCGTGGCGCGCTTCGCCTTGCCTTGCGGGATCAGAAAGTTGCGCGCATAGCCGTCCTTCACCTTGACCACGTCGCCGAGTCCGCCCAGATTGATGACTTTTTCCATCAGTATGATTTGCATCGCTATTCCTCAATACTCAGTGCAGGTCGGTATACGGCACCAGCGCGAGGTAACGGGCGCGCTTGATGGCGACGGCGAGCTGCCGCTGGTAACCGTTCTTGGTCCCGGTGATGCGCGCCGGAATGACCTTGCCGTTTTCGTTGATGAAATCCTTGAGCAGGTCGATGTCCTTGTAATCGATCCACTCGATCTTTTCCACGGTAAAGCGGCAGAATTTCCGCCGCTTGAACAGCGCGCCTTTGCCTTTGGCGTTGTCGCGACCGCGGCCGCCCTTGGCATTCTTGCCCTTGCCCTTGCCCTTGCCGAATCGGCCACCGCCGGGCCTGCCCATTGTTCCCATGTCGTTCTCCTGTATTGGTGAGTGAATTCGTTATTCGTCAGCGAATTCAACAATTCATAATCAAATTAATGCTCGCGTTAAGCGAATTCTATGTGCGTCGCGTGCAGCACCAGTTGGCTGCTCGTGCGCCCTTTGCGTTCGATGAATCCCGATACGGTCATTTCGCTGCCGAGCACCGCGCTCGCGAGCAATCGTGCTTCCCGCTCGAATGCCACACAGGCCACCTCGCAACTCACCCTGCGCTCTCCGCCTGCCTCGGTTTGCCCCGACTCGTGACCCACCCTGAATTTCAGGATCGGCACGCCCGCCGGCGTATGGCGCAGCGCGTCGAGTTCGATGAGCTTGCCATGAAGGACTAAACGATTCTCGCCTGCCAAGGGGATAAGTGGTCGCGTGGGCCTGACTGGCGCTTCAGGTGCTGCCCGCTTCGGCGGGTTGCTTCGGCGTCTCGGCAGCCTGCCTGGGTGCTTCGGGCGCCGCGCGCGGCGCGTCGGCTGCGTCCTTCCTGTCCGCATGCAGCACCGACTTGGCCTTCTCTTCCTTCATCATTGGCGAAGGAGTGGTGACGGCCTTGTCCATTTTCACGATGAGATGGCGCAACACGGCGTCGTTGAACTTGAAGGCGTGCTCGAATTCGGAGAGAGTTTCCTGGTCGCACTCGATGTTCATGAGCACGTAGTGCGCCTTGTGCACTTTGGAGATCGGATAGGTAAGCTGGCGGCGACCCCAATCCTCGAGGCGGTGCAGCGTGCCGTTCTTGGCGGTTACCGCGCTGCGGTAGCGCTCTATCATGGCCGGGACCTGTTCGCTCTGGTCCGGATGAACGATGAAAACGATTTCGTAATGTCGCATGCATTTCCCTGTGGAGTTGCCACCCTGGCGATCGAGCGGTGCGACGCGCTCGAAGCCGGTGCGGCAGGGTTGATCGAATTGTGAAATGAATCGGCCGCTAACGGGTTCGAATCAGACTGATCCGAACCACACGGGTCCAAACGTATCTTGATTCAATGCGATTGACGGCCGGTCAAGAGGCTGAATTGTAACAATAAACAGTGCTGATCCACAAGCTTTATTGCATTGCATGAGCGCTTGGCCTTGCGTATTTCCGCTCGTTACTCGTTACTCGCCGCGCCGCTTGCCCATGACCATCGGCAGGACCTTCGCGATGCGCGCGAGCAGCTTGCGCGCCGCCGTGGTCAGGTCCGGCCGACCTGCTGCGTCCAGTGCGCGCAGCAGGTCGGCCAGCAACGCCTGCCCGGTAACAGCGGCAGCACGCGCCTCCTCGGGACCGAAAGGAATTGCTTCGTTGTAGTCCGCGTCATGGCGTCCGGCCATCAGCGCGGAGAATTTCGCCGACGTCTCGCGCGGCAGCGTTCCCGGACGCACAAAGTGCAGCGCGAGCAGGCTTGCCACCGCTTTGTGGCTCGTGGCCTCGATCCCTTTCGCGTACAGCAGCGCCTCGGCGGCATGAAACACCGCGAAATACATGCTGGAAGCGCATTCGCGCGGGTTGCGCGCCCGGTAGTTGGCCAGAAAAGACATCAGTTTCGACTCCAACTGCTCAAGTTTGAGCGCGACCCGCGTGCGCGTCAGCTCGTCCACGCCAGCCCCTCACGCTCAACAGCGTCAACAAAGCCGGTGCGCGGACTGCCGGCAAAGATCACCGAGGGTTGCAGCAACGCCGGATCGCCGCCGTCCAGCGCGGCGGCAGCCTCCGCCGCCGCCGCATAGATTGCGGCGCGCCCGCGGCGATCCTCGCGCCCCCGCAGAAACACGGCGACATCCAGATCGGACTCGGCGCGTGAATCGCCGCGGGCGCGGCTGCCGAAGACAACAATCCGCGCCAGGCGCGCGCCGGCGAGCACCCGAACCCGCGCCGAAAACTCGGCCAGCAAAGCATTTTCAAGCGGGGTGAGCCGCGATAGTCCGGGCAAGGCGTTGCCGCCGTTCGCCGGCAACGCGACGCGCGCGGCGCGCGGAATCGCCCAGCGCGCGCCTATCCACCGCGCGCCGGCAATCCGTCCGGCGGCCAGCAGCGCGAGCACGCGCTGGCGGCTGATGCCCCGCAGGGTCGCGAACTCCCGCGTGGAGCACAGGCCGGGTTCGGCAGGTTTTTTCATGACTCGTAAAACCTAGCACAGGTATTGTCAAATGACAACATGCGCAGCGGCAGGCCCAGTCTTTTGCACTGACGGGATCCGATTGCAGTTGGCATGGGGTTGGGCGAAAATAGCATTTGAACAGCGCTCGGCACAGGCATAGCGCAAACACTCCGGCGTTTGTCCCGATGGAACGACATTGCCCATGCCAGGTCCTGATCTGAACGCTCTGGGACTGCCGCAATGGCGGCGCTTCGACGATGCGAATGAGCGAACGCTGTTCCTTGATCCGGTGCCTAGCGTTGGAAAGGCTCCCGATGCGGACACGCTCGGCCTCCGGGATGTCCATTTCGGGTTGGAGTCAGCGCTCCCGCCATGCCGAGCCGGCGCACCGCGTCGGCAAAACCGTAACGGACCAGCACCGAAGCAACTTCGTGGACCCGTCCCAGATCGCGCGCGGCGCTGAAGGCTTCCCAAAGCATCCGCGGCATCCGCGCGCGTTACTGCGCGTCGCCGCGCTGCTTTGGGTCGCCGCGCTGGTTCGGGTCTCCGGGATGGTTGTCGTTCATGTCGCACTCTGCCTGCCGGTTCGCAACATGATGTTCCTGTATGTCATGAGAACCACCGATGGCTAAGACGCAACCTCAAAAGCCGGCACTGCGCGCGGGGGATCGCCCGCGGCATCAGCGTACGACGATCACCGGGACAACCGAGCCATGCAGCACCTTGCTCGCAATCGAGCCCATCAATGCGCTGCCGGCAGCGCTCATGCCGCGCGAGCCGATGCAAGTCAGGTCGCAGCCTTCCTTGCCGGCGTAATCGACGATGGTCTGGGCGACCGGACCGACCCTGATCTGCCCACGGACCGCATAGTCCGCGGCTTTCAACAGCTTCTCGACAGGGGCCAGCGCCTCGCGTCCCTCTTCCTCGTAGTAGCGCTGCACCGCGGTCTTCCCCACCACCGCGCCGAAGCGCTTGAAACTGGGCACCGGCAGATGAACGTACAGCGGCAGGATCTCGGGGCGCTCGCGCAGCAACCCCGCCAGCTCGATCAGTTTGCGGGTCGCCTTCAGCGCATGTTTCGAGCCATCGACCGGCAGCAGGATTCTTGTCATCGTCGCGCGCCGCCCGGGGAGTGGTCGAACCGACTACCGGTACACCATCACCGGCAGGGTGGAATGCGCGAGCACCTTCTGCGTGACGCTTCCCAGCAGCAGGCTGCCGACGCCGCCGCGCCCGTGCGAGGCGATGAAGATCGCGTCGCATGCGCGCTTTTTTGCCGCGTTGAGGATGCCTTCGTGAGGCGAATCCGCTGCGGCGGCGAGAGAGTCGCAGTCCACGCCGGCCGTGGTCGCGGCTTCACGCGCGGCCTCGAACGATTTCTCCGCGCGCTCCTCGGCCTGGCGCTCCAGGTTCGCCGCGATCATTTCCGACACCGCATAGCTGTCGCCGTAGTAGGCGGCTCTGCGGTGTTCGAGCGCCCGATAGAGGGTGACCCGCGCACCCGCCTCGCGGGCGAACTCGATTCCCGCCTTGACCGCCTTGTCGGCGAGAGCGGAGCCGTCGGTCGGAATCAGTATGTGCTTGAACATGGTGTGTCCCTTTCCTCGCTTCGTCATCTATCCCGGGTTGTCGCCGGGACGATGCGGTTCAATCCGGCAGGCGCCGGCCGGTGATGCGCCTTGCGTCCCGCCACCTCGAGTCCCGCCACCTCGAGTCCCGCCACCTCGAGTCCCGCCACCTCGAGTCCCGCCACCTCGAGGACCGCCCGCTTCGGAAATGCTGCGCGAGATGTCCACGGCTGAAGTATCGGCCACAGTGCATCCTCTGGGTATCGACGAAGCGCTGATTCAAGGGGTCGGAGCCGCGCTGAATCCAAGCGTAGGACGATGCCCTGGAAGCGGGTAGGAATCGTCCTACGCGGGGAGCGCCTTGCCGTCACCGGTAAACCACCACCGGAATCGTCGAATGCGTCAGCACCTTGTGCGTGACGCTGCCGAGCAGCACGCCTTTGATGCCGCGCCGCCCGTGCGAGGCGATGAATATCGCATCGCATTTCATCTTCCTGGCGGTGTCGATGATGCCCTCCCACGGCAGGCCGGGCCGCCCGATCACGGTTGCGCATGCGACCCCCGCCGCCTCGGCCGACTTGCGCGCCGCGTCGAGATTCGCCTGGACGCGAGCGCGCGAATCGGCATCGATCTTCGCCACGGTCTGCGCCGGAATCGCATAACCGTCGCTGATGAACATCGACAGGTTGTCTTCAAGACGCTGATAGACGGTGAGGCGGCTGCCGAATGATTTGGCGAACGCGACGGCCGACTTCACCGCCTTGTTGGCCAGTTTCGAGCCGTCGGTGGTAACGAGGATGTGCTTGTACATTTTTTTCTTGCCTCCATCGGAAGTGCCAGCAATAGTCTCGGAGATATCCTGCGTGTGCGTGTCCAGCACCACCGCGAACTCCCAGGCGGCATCACTCGCCTGCATCGCCTCGCGCCTCTCGCGGCGCTCACGCCGGGAACAGCGCGAAACACTTGTTCGAGTTGAGCACGTGGGTTTCGACGTAATCGACCACTTCGGCCTTGCGCTTGACCTCCGACATCGCGCCCGCCAGGCACACCCAGTTGAGGAATTCCTGCTGGCCCGCCGACTCGATGGTCTCCCGGTCCAGCTTGCCCCAGGCGGCGAACCTGTTGTCCCGCAGCTCGGCCAGACGCTGCCGGTCGCTGGCGTGGTCGGGATACAGCCAGTGTGTCTTGCCGGTGAGAAAGGCGTGCGACCAACTCGACGAGGCGACCAGCGCCACGCGGTATTTCGATTTGTCGAAGATGCGCGCGACGGCGCGGCCGATATCGAAGCAACTCTGCGCCGACGGCGCCCCCGGGTCGGGCTCACCGCACGCCTCGGCCGCGGCCAGCAGGCCGCCGCGCAGCCGGATCACCTCCCCGCCGTAGCAGTTCACGTGGAAAGGGATCACCGGATAGTCGAATCCGGTGCGCTCGCAGTCCAGATACATCAGGGTGTTGATGAAGGCGTGCGCCAGCCCGCGCCGGTAGCGCAGCCGGTAGGCGTAAGGCACGTCGATGCCAGCGGCATTGAGCTGATTGACCAGGAACCGCGCCGCCTCGGGATGCCCGCGGTGGGTAAACACCTGGTCCTCGGGTTCCCCCCAGATGTTGCCCGAGAACTCCCTGGGCTCCTGCCGCCAGTAGGGGCGAGACTGGATCTCATCGAGAATATAGACGCAGAACGGCGGGATGATGTCTTCGATGAAATTCTCGTACTGGTCGTCCCCCCAGATCAGCACCATGTCGGGATCGAATTCGTCGATCGCCCGGCGCAGCTTGCGCACCGCCGCGAAACTGCGCTCACGGTGCGCAATGGCCGCCGCCGCGCCCTGATCGTTCGACCACTCGCGCCGCATCGGCTCGGGCCAGTTCGCCGGATCCTGCATCCCGGGCGGCAGGCCGCCCTTGGCGAGCGTGCGGCGCAGGAAAATGCTCGCGTCCTCTTCTTTCATGAACAGGCCCGGATAGTGCGTCAGGCCTGCACCCAGTATCTGCGCCATTTGCTCGCTCCTGTGGTTTGCCGGCTGCCGGAGCCAGACCTGGAAAGAAAACGCCCCCGCGTTTTCCCCGATTTCGGGGTGTGCGAGGGGGCTTGCCCCCTTGCGTCGTAAATGACTGGCTAGGCCGCCCGCGCCTCGACCGGCCGTTCCGTCCCGTGCCGCCGGCCGGGCCCGCCGCGCGCCCGGAGCAGCAGGCGCCGCCAGCCGACGATCTGGGAATCGGTCGCCGACAGCATCTCGGGAAGGTCGTAGCGCTGCGGCGCCATGATGCGGTAGTCCTGGGTAGAGAAATTCTCGTGCATCAGCCAGTTGTGAAGCAGGTGAAAGTACACCCGGTGCAGCAACCGGCGAAGCGCGGTTTTGCGCCTCGCCGCATGGTAGTAGATGACGCGCGTGTTGCCGGCGTCTATGGGAACGCAGCAGCGCGTGTACATGTGCGTGCCGAAGTCGAAGCGGAACATGGAAGGCAGGTGATGGCCGCCGGAGCGCACGCGCCTGCCGTCGATCACGGTATGCATGTCCCACTCGGCGTCGTTGTTGAAGGGTGGAAACTCGCTCCAGTGCTTGCGCCACTTGAACAGCCACAACCACAGATTGCGAAAGTCCCTTTTCGGCCACCAGTCCTTGAGCTTCGGGTAGTACTCGCGCCCCGTGGTGGGCGGCTCGGGCAGGTAGCCGATGCACGCCCGCTCGTTGACGATGCGCACCCGATTGCCGATGGGGCCGAGCTGGACGAACGGTTCCCTTTGCATCAGCACCGAGGTGCGGTGCGCGTACATGACGTGCGAATCGAGCGAGTTCTCCAGCGCGACGCGCCAGTTGAGCGGCCAGTGGCGCTCGACCGAGTACACCCAGGTGTCTTCGCCGGCGAAGAACTCCGGCGGCACGTCCTCCTCGATCGGGGCGGGCTTGCCCTCCCCCATCCAGATGAACACCAGCCCGCGCAAGGTGCGCGTCGGGTACTTGCGCGCGCGGGCGATGTCCGGGATCGGGCTCGCGGGTCCCTCCGAGAGCACCGCCAGGCACTCGCCCTCGGCGTTGAACACCCAGCCGTGATAGGGGCACGCGATCGTACCCAGGTAATGGATGTCGCCGTGCATGAGCGAGCCGGCGCGGTGCGGGCAGGCGTCGGCGAGCGCCGCCACCTCGCCCGAGCCGCCGCGGAAGAACACGATGTCCTCGCCCATGATCCTCAGACCCACGGGCTTTTTACCCACTTTCCCGTCCCGCAGCGCGGGATACCAGTATTCCCTGTACCCGAGCTCGGGTATCTGCCGGCGCATATCCGATGCGTTCATGGCCTGCTCCTCAACGTGCTCGATGCCTGCGTTGCTTCGACGCCGTGCCTCCCCGGACCGGGAGTTCGATGCGTTTTTCAAGGGTAGGCGATACCGACAGGGGTCGATTGATCCAGATCAATGCTCGTTCTCGCCCGTCGCGGGTCGAAGCACCCGGGCAGTCACTTTTCCGCCATTCAGGCAGGTCCTTTGTTTGATCTGGATCAGGTCAGCGTCCCTCGGGGAGCGGCACCATCAGAGTGAAGGTGCCGCGGCCGGGGTTTTTCCGGGGTCAAAATCGGCGGCGTAGGGACAGGCGCATGATCACGAGACCCGGAATCATTGGACCGCGTAACGAATGCACAGGCCGCGGCTGAGTTCTCCCACTCCGATCGGCAGTGCGGCGCAGGCCCGGGCCTGGCACTGTCTCGCGCCCGCAGCGGCGGCGCAGGTCCTCGGCACCTCCCTGGAGCAGGGCCTGCCTGCGGCACAGGCCGCGGCGCGCCTCGCCGCAGGCGGCCGCAACGAACTGCAGGAAGCGCCACCGCGGCCGCCCTGGCGCATGCTGGCCGACCAGTTCTCCGATTTCATGATCCTGCTGCTCCTGGCGGCGGCCCTTGTCTCTGGCGCCATCGGCGAGTTTGCCGACAGCCTCGCCATCGTGACGATACTGGTGGTCAATGCTTGTATCGGCTTCGTCCAGGAGTACCGCGCGGAGCGCGCAATGCAGGCGTTGAAGCGCCTCGCCGCCGCGCGCTCGAGGGTGTGGCGTGGCGGCGCGCTCATCGAGATCGATGCGGCCGAACTGGTCCCTGGCGACCTGGTGATGCTGGAAGCCGGCGACCTGATCCCGGCCGATGTCAGGCTGATCGAGGCAGTTGCCTTCGAAATCGACGAGTCGGTGCTCACCGGCGAGTCGGTGCCGGTTGAAAAACAGGTCGCCGCTCTTGACGATGCCGCGCTCGGCGTGGCCGAGCGGCGCAACCTCGCGTTCAAAGGGAGCATGGCGACGCGCGGGCGGGCGCGCGCGCTCACCGTCGCCACCGGTATGGCGACCGAACTCGGGCGCATCGCCACCCTGTTGCGGCAGGAGACGGGTGTGCGCACGCCGCTGCAGCAGCGGCTCGCCCGGCTCGGCGCGCGCCTGGGCTGGGCGGCGCTTGCGATCTGCGTGCTGGTGTTCGCGTTCGGCCTGATGCGCGGCGAAGCGATGCTGCTGATGTTCATGACTGCGGTGAGCCTGGCGGTGGCGGCGGTGCCCGAGGCGCTGCCGGCGGTGGTTACCGTCGCACTTGCCCTGGGCGCGGCAAAAATGGTGCGCAATCGGGCGCTGATCCGGCGCCTGCCGGCGGTTGAGACCCTCGGTTCGGTGACGTTCATTTGCTCCGACAAGACCGGCACCCTGACGCAGAACCGCATGTGGGTCGAGTCGCTGTATGCGGCCGGCGGCCCGGGCGCCCTGCCTCTCGCCGGGCGCGATGGCGCGGCACTGCCGCAGTGGCTGCTGCGCGCCGCGGCATTGAACAACGACGTGAGCGGCGATGCCCCCGAAGCGTTTCGCGGCGACCCAACCGAGGTTGCGCTGCGGCTGGCGGCGCATGCGGCGGGCTACTCCCGCAGCCTGCTCGAGTCGCAGTATCCACGCGCCGCCGAGTTGCCGTTCGATTCCTCGCGCAAGCTGATGACCACCATCCACGATTCCGCGGAGGGCGCGATCGCGCTGGTCAAGGGCGCGCCCGAACGCGTGCTGGAGCGCTGCAGCGGCGCGCATGGGGAGGCGCCCGGCAGCTTTTCGAGCGCGCAGGCGCTCGAGGTCGCGGCCGGCATGGCGGCCGAAGGCCTGCGCGTGATCGCCTTCGCGCTGCGCCGCCTGCCGCGCATTCCCGCGAGCGAGGACGCCGAATCGGTCGAGAGCAATCTCGAGTTTCTCGGTCTGTTCGGCCTGATCGACCCGGCGCGGCCGGAAACGGCCGAAGCGGTGCGCATCTGCCAGCAGGCGGGCATCGTCGCAGTGATGATCACCGGCGATCACCCTGCAACCGCAGCGCACATCGCGCGCCAACTCGGCATCGCCGCGCCGGGCGAGCGCGTCCTCACCGGCGCCGAACTTGCGTGCATGGGCGAGGACGCGCTGGCCGCCTGCGTGCGCGAAGTGCATGTCTATGCGCGCGTCGATCCGGCGCAGAAGATCCGCATCGTCAACGCGCTGCAAGCGCACGGTGAGTGCGTGGCCATGACCGGCGACGGCGTCAACGACGCCCCCGCGCTGAAACACGCCGACATCGGGGTAGCCATGGGCCGCGCCGGCACCGATGTGGCGCGCGAGGCCGCCGACATGGTGCTGCTCGACGACAACTTCGCCACCATCGTGCGCGCGGTGCGTGAGGGCCGGCGCATCTACGACAACATCCGCAAGTTCGTGCGCTTTGCCCTGGCCGGCAACACCGGGGAGATACTGGCGATCGCGGCGGCGCCATTGTTCGGGATGCCGATCCCGCTGTTGCCGATCCATTTGTTGTGGGTGAACCTGGTTACCGACGGCCTTCCCGGCCTGGCGCTGGCGGCGGAGCGCGCCGACGCCGACGTCATGCGCCAGGTGCCGCGGCCGCGCGACGAGAGCATGTTCGCGCGCGGCATGTGGCAGCACATTCTCTGGGTAGGACTGCTGATCGGGGCCATGACCCTTGCGCTGCAGGCCTGGTCGCTCGAGGCCGGTTCATCGCACTGGCAGACCATTGCGTTTTGCGTGCTGACCTTCAGCCAGATGGGCCACGTCCTGGCGGTACGTTCGGAGCGCTCGTCGCTGTGGCGCCAGGGCCTGTGGTCCAACCGGCCGCTGCTCGCCGCGGTGGCGCTGACGGTAGCGCTGCAACTGGCGCTGGTCTACTGGCCCGCGGCGAACGCGATTTTCAAGACCGAGCCGCTGACGCCGGTCGAGATGCTGATTTGCATGGCGACCGGCCTGGTGGTGCTGGTGGCGGTGGAAATCGAGAAATGGCTGATCCGTGCGCACCGGCTGTACGGTCTCGCCCCCGTTCGCCTTGGCGCGGGATGAATCCGGAGGATGCCGATGCCCGGGAACGAAACGCAAGCCGGCGCCCGGCCTGACGTTCGCGCCCCGAGGTGCGCGGCGCAAAGCCGGTTTGACCTGCATCAAGTGCCGCCGCGCCAAGGCAACTAGCATCGGTCTGCAGGCGATGGCGCGCAGGCGACGCCTGCGAACCGACTTGCACCAGCCGCAGGTCTCGCCAGCCTTCACGAGGATTCACCGATGCCGCAATCCGAATCGCCGGCGCCCGCCCAGGCAGTCGAAGCCGCGATCACCCGCGTTCTCGATGCCGAGCGGGATGCGCACCGGGCGATCGAGGACGCCCGGGTGACAGCGACGCGCATCCTCGATGCGGCGCGCCTCGCCGCGCGCGCCGTGGCCGAACGCGGCGATCGGCGCATTCGCGACCTGGGCGCGGCGCTGGCACGCAAAGTTCAGAGTGAAATCGCCGCCCTGGACGCCGAGATTGCAGCGCTCGACGCCGAACCGCTTGCCGGCGCCGCGGCGCTCGAACGCGAGAGGTCCGCGGTGCGCTCCCTTGCCGCCGAGATCGCCGGAGGCCCGCTTGATTGACGCCGGCGGTTTTGAATACGCGCAGGCGCGGCTGCAGGCGCGCTACGGCGCGCGGCCCGATGAGCCCGCTTGGCGCCGCATCGAAGCGATCCGCGAACTGCCCGCGCTGCTCGACGCCGCGCGCACTTGCGCGCTCGCGCCGTGGGTCGCGGGGCTCGAACCGGACTGCGGCGTGCATCGAATCGAAACTTGCCTGCGCATGCACTGGCGCGCGCTGGTCGCCGAAGTCGCGGGCTGGATGCCCGGGCCCTGGCAGCGCGCGCTCGCGTGGTGCGCGCTCCTGATCGACCTTCCCGCCATCGCCTACCTGTGGCGGGGCGGCGTGGTGCACGCCTGGATGCGAGACGACCCGGTGCTGCGAGCGCTGTGCGACGAGGATGTCGCCGCCCGCCGCATCGCAATCAGGGAAGGCCTGCTCGCACCGCTCGCCGCGGGTGGTGACGGAAACGGCGCGTTGTACACGGCATGGTTCGTGCCATGGCTCGCGGAATGGCGCCGGCGTTGGCCCGAGGGCGAAGGCGAAGGTGCGGCGATGCTGGAGGATTGCGTGCGCGTCATCGAGCGCCACCGGGAGAGGTTCATGGGCGGGACACCAGGGGAGACCGGGCCGCTACGGCGCAGGCTGGAGACGCGACTTGCGACCTTGTTCCGTCGCGCCGCGTTTTCGCCTGCGGCGGCATGCGCGTTTCTGGCGCTGAGCGCGCTGGATATCGAGCGCTTGCGCGCCGTGCTCGCTGAGCGCGCGGCGTTTCCACACCCGGAGCTTTCCTCATGATGCGAGCACAGCCTGCGAGCTGGTTTGAAATTCTCGCGGCGCGCGACGACGCGACGCTCGCGCTCGCGGCGCTCGCCGCAACCGGCGCGGTCGAGCTCGAAGCGGAAAACACGCTTGCGTTACACCCGGCGCTGGCGGCACTGCGGCCGCTGCTCGAAGAATTTGCCCGTCTCGAGGTGCGCTACGGCGCCTACTGGCCGCGCTCGGGGCTCCAGCCCTCGCCGCTCCCCGAGGCGCCGGCGATTGCGCTGGAGCGCTCGCTCGCCGCGATCCGCGCCTGGGCGCCGCAGGCCGAGCCGCTGATCGTCGCGCTGCAGCGGGGCGATGCCGAGCGCGCCGAACTCACTCTGTGGCAGCGGCTGCTCGCCGAGTTCGGATCGAGCCCGATCGACTTCACCCGGCTCGCCGGTGCAGGGCCGGTGCTCGAAGCGCGATTGTTCAGCTTTGCGCAGTCAGGCACGGCCGCATTTCCGCCTGCGGCGCTGGTGCGGCGCATCACCCTGGAGGGCACGCTGCACGCGCTGGTGCTCGCGCCTGCGGCAGACATCGAAAGCCTGGCGCAGCAAGCCGCCGCGCTCAAGGGCCGCGCCTATGCGGTGCCGCAGTGGCTGCGCCCCGAGGTGCATGACAGCGACGCCTACATCGGCAAGCGGCTGGCTCGGATCGAGCGCGACGGCGAGCGCCTCATGGCGCAACTGATCGCCCTGCACCACCGCCACGGCATGCATCGCGCGCTCGGCGATGCGGCTCGATTGCAATGGATGATGCACAACGTGCGCGCGCTGAAAACAGGTGAGTACTTCGCCTGGATCACCGGCTGGACCAGCGATGGCAAGGGAACCGAGCTTGCCGCCGCACTCGAACGCTCCGGAGCGCGCGCGTTGCTGCATTTTCCGCCGCCGCCGCCGGGCGCCAAGCCGCCGCTGCTGCTGCGCAATCCCTGGTGGGCGAGGCCGTTCGAGATATTTGCGCGCGCCCTCGGCATGCCCTCGCGCAACGAGGCCGACCCAAGCCAGTTGCTCGCGCTCGCCGTGCCGCTGATGTTCGGCTACATGTTCGGCGACCTCGGCCAGGGCCTGGTGCTCGCGCTCAGCGCGTTCGCGCTCAGGAAACGCTGGCCGCTGGCGCGGCTGTTCATCGCCGGCGGACTGTCCGCAGCGCTGTTCGGCGTGCTGTTCGGCAGCGTGTTCAGCCTGCCCGGCGTGCTGCCCGCGCTGTGGATCGATCCGATCGACAGTCCCCTGACGATACTGCTCGCGCCGCTGGCCGGCGGCGTGCTGCTGCTTGCGATCGGACTGCTGGTCAATGGTATGGAAGCGTACTGGCGCGGGAAGCTGCGTGACTGGCTGCTGGTGGACGCGTGGTTGCTGGTGAGCTATTTCGGCATCCTGCTCGGCTTGGTCGAGGCCACGGCCTACATCTTCACCGGCGCCGGTGTGCTCATGTTCTGCTTCGGCAGCGCCTGGCTCGCACGGCGGGCGAGCGCGGGGTTCTCCGCGCTCGCCGAGATCGTGGAGCGCACGCTGCAGCTTTTGATCAACACCTTGTCGTTCGCGCGCGTGGGCGCCTTCGCGCTCGCCCATGCCGGGCTGTCCTCGGCAATCGTGGCGCTGATGGAGGCGGGCGAGAGCGCCCTGGTCAAGGGACTGGTGCTGATTCTCGGCAACGCGCTGGTTCTCGGGCTCGAGACGCTGGTGGTTTCGATCCAGACCACGCGCCTGGTGCTGTTCGAATTTTTCACCCGCTTCCTGGTTGCGCAAGGACGTCCGTTCCGTCCGCTGCCGGCTCCGCCCCTCATGTCCCTGTCCCGGGAGAACTGAATGAACACGCGAATCCGATTCGGGGCCGCGCTCGCCGTCATCGCAGCCGCGTCGAGCGTTGCAACGACGCTGCTCCTGACATGGGCGCCGTCCTCGGCTGCGGCAGGCGCTGCCCCGCCCGCGCTCGATGCCGGCGCCTGGGGATGGGGGCTGATCGGCGCGGCCATCGCCACCGGCCTGTCGTCACTTGGCGCCGGCCTCGCCGTCGCCAAGGTCGGCGCGGCGGCGATCGGGGCGCTGGCCGAGAAGCCGGAACTGTTCGGACGGTTGCTGATCTTTGTCGGGCTCGCCGAAGGCATCGCGATCTACGGCCTGATCGTGTCGGTCCTGATCCTGAATCGCCTCGCCTGATGCGCCCCCCGGTCTATCTCGGCGACGAGGTGAGCGCGGCTGGCTACCGGCTCGCCGGCGCCGATGTACGGGTGCCGAAGCCCGGCGCGGAAACCACGGCATTTGAAGCAGCGCGTGCAGCGGCGCCGCTGGTGCTGGTCAGCGCGGCGGTGGCGGCGCGCATCGCCGAGCCGGCGTTGCGCGCGGCTCTTGCCGCGCGCGCGCCCTTGACCTTGGTCGTCTCCGATCTGGCCGGCGGCATCGCGGCCCCCGATCTGGCACGGCGCCTACGCGGGCAGCTCGGGATGGAAACATGACGCTCGAGCGCCAGGCCCAGGCGCTGCTCGATCTGGTTGAGGCGGACCGCGCCCAACAATGCGACGCGATCCTGGCTGAAGCGCGCGCGCGCGCGCGAGCGATTCTCGCCGAAGCGCATCGCAACGCGCGGCGGCAGGCGCGCCAGGCGCTGGGCGACCAGCGTCAACTCGCGCAAGATCGCCTCGCCGCGGCGCGCGCCCGGCTGCAGAACCGGCGCCGCCTGCGCGAGCAGCGGCGCTCGGCGGCGCTGCTCGCCCTGGCGTGGGAAAACCTGCCGCTCGCGCTGCTGCATCGCTGGCAGCATCCGGCACAGCGGCAATCATGGGCGATGCATGCTGCCGACGCGGCACGCGCGGCGCTGCCGCGCAGCGGTTGGACGATACAGCACCCGGCCGGATGGCCGGACGCGGAGCGAGAGGCGCTTGCGGCGCAGCTCGCGAACGAGCTTGACGCGGCGCCCGAATTCGCAGCCGACGCCTTCTTGCGCGCCGGATTGCGCCTGCGCGCGGGCCACAATGTGATCGACGCGACGCTCGAGGGGCTGCTCGCGGACCGCACCTCGATCGAAGCGGCGCTGCTGAACCGGCTCGCCGGAGACCCGCGATGAGCCGCGCCCGCATTCGCTGGATCAGCGGGCCGGTGCTGCGCGCGCTCGCCGAGGGCCGTTTCGCGCTGCGCGAAGCGGTGCAAATCGGCCCACAGGCGCTGCTCGGCGAAGTGGTGCGGCTGGACGGCGATGAGATCGTGGTGCAAATCTACGAGGACACCGGCGGGCTCAAGCCCGGGGTCGAGGTGCTCGGCACCGGCCGGCCGCTTTCGATCAGGCTGGGGCCGGGGCTGCTGGGCAATATATTCGACGGGCTGTTGCGCCCGCTTGCCGGTTCCGGCGCCGGCGCCAACGCCGGGGCCGCGTTCGTCAAGCCCGGCATGCGTCACGCCGCCGCCGCAACGTTCGATTTCAGGCCGGCGGCCGCCGCCGGCGATCGGCTCGCGGCCGGCGCCGTATTTGGCGAACTGACGCCGCGCACCGGGCGCACCCAGCGCTGCCTGGTCCCGCCCGATGTGAAGGGCACGGTGGCAGGCATGGCGGCGCCGGGCGAGTATGCCGAGGATGCGACGGTGTGCGCGCTGCGCGACGCGAACGGCAGCACGCACGAGATCGCGATGAGCCATCTGTGGCCGGTGCGCACGCCCCGGCCGGTGCGCGCCCGGCTGCCGGCGGCAAAGCCGCTGGTCACCGGCCAGCGCATTCTCGATTCGCTGTTCCCGGTTGCGCAAGGAGGCAAGGCGGCGATTCCGGGCGGCTTCGGCACCGGCAAGACGGTGCTGCTCGAAGCGCTCGCCAAAAGCTGCGACGCCGATGTGATCGTCTATCTTGGCTGCGGCGAGCGCGGCAACGAGATGGCCCGCCTGCTCAACGAGTTCCCGCGCCTCACCGATCCGCGCAGCGGCCGCTCGCTGATGGAGCGAACGGTGATCATCGCCAATACCTCGAACATGCCGGTCGCGGCGCGCGAGGCAGGCATCTACAGCGCGGTCACAGTCGCCGAGTATTTCCGCGATCAGGGCCTGCACGTGGCGCTGATGGCGGACTCGACCAGCCGCTGGGCCGAGGCGCTGCGCGAAGTATCGGGGCGCTTCGGCGAGCTGCCCGGCGAAGGCGGCTACCCGGCGTACCTGTCAAGCCGGCTCGCCGATTTTTACGAGCGCGCCGCGCTGGTGGAGACCCTTGGCGGGGCCACCGGCTCGGTGACCCTGATGGGCGCGATCAGTCCGCCATCGGGAGATTTCTCCGAGCCGGTTACCAGCCACACCAAGCGCAACGTGCGCGCTTTCTGGGCGCTCGAGGTGAAGCGGGCGCAGGCGCGTTTCTACCCGGCGATTGATCCGCTCGCGTCCTACGCCGAGGACGCGAGCGGCTTCGCGCCGTGGTGGAACGAACAGGGCAACGGCCAGTGGCCGCTCTTGCGCAAGCAATTCCTGACACTGCTGGACGAGCAGGCGCATCTGGAGCGCATGGCGCGCATTATCGGCAAGGACGCACTGCCCGCAAGGCAGCAGTTGACGCTGTTCTCTGCCGACCTGGTCAATGAGGCGTTCCTGCGCCAGTCGGCGCTGTCGGCGATCGACCAAAGCGCGAGTCCCCGGCGGCAGGCGGCAATGATGCGGCTGCTCGGCCGTTTCCTCCAGCTCGCCGAGCAGGCGGTCGCGGCCGGGGTGCATCCGGAGCGCTTGTCCGGGCTGCCGTGCTATCGCCCGGTGCAGCGCATGGGCGAGGAGATCGGCGAGGGCGACCTGCCGCGCTTCGCCGAGCTGCTCTCGCGCGTGGAGCGCGACTTCGGAGAGCTTGCTCACTCACAGGAGCAGAAGCAGAAGCAGGAGCAGGAGCAGGCGCATGCGGCCGCAACTGCTGGTTGAGGGCGCGGCGACCCGTCTCGAAGGGCCGCTCTTGTTCGTGCGCCGCACGCTCGAAGCGGGGTTGGACGACGCGGTCGAGGTGCGCGGGGGTGATGGGCGCACGCGGCTCGGGCGCATTGCGGCGCTCGACCAGGAACTGATGACGATTGAGGTGCTGGAATCGACTTCCGGTCTCGCCCTGTCCGATACCGTATTGCGGTTTTTCGGCGAGCCGCTGCATTTCGCTCTCGGGCCCGGCATACTCGGGCGCGTATTCAACGGCATCGGCCAAATCATGGACGGCGGGCCGCCCGTCGCCGCGCGCCGCAACTACCCGATTGGCGGGTTGCCGATCAATCCGGTGGCGCGCGCTGCGCCGCGCGACTTCATCGAAACCGGCATTACCGCGGTGGACCTGATGAACAGCCTGGTGCGCGGTCAGAAACTGCCGCTGTTCGCAGGTGGCGGTCTGCCGCACGAGCGCATCGCGGTTGACATCGCCAACCACGCGCGCTTGCGCGGCGACGCAGGCGATGGGTTCGCGCTCGTGTTCGCCGGCATCGGCGTGCCCTATGACAGCGCCGAGTTTTTCCGCCGCAGCCTGGAGCAAAGCGGCGCGCTGGAGCGCACCGCGCTGTTCCTGAACCTCGCCAGCGATTCCAGCACGCAGCGGCTGCTGACGCCGCGCTTCGCGCTCACCGCGGCCGAATACCTCGCATTCGAGGAAGGCAAGCACGTTTTAATGATCCTCACGGACATGACCAACTACTGCGAGGCGCTGCGCGAGGTGTCGAGCGCCAAGGGCGAGATCCCGAGCCGCAAGGGCTTCCCCGGCTACCTGTATTCGGATCTGGCGACGCTCTACGAGCGCGCCGGCTGCCTCGCAGGCTACGCCGGAACGCTCACGCAATTGCCGATACTCACCATGCCGGCGGACGACATCGGCCATCCGATTCCCGATCTCACCGGCTACATCACCGAAGGCCAGATCGTGCTGTCGCGCGATCTTGAGCGTCGCGGCATCTACCCGCCGATCAGCGTGCTGCCAAGCCTGTCGCGGCTGATGAAGGACGGCGCGGGCGGCGAGTACACCGATCCCGATCATCCGGCGCTCGCCAGCCAGCTCTACGCCGCGTATGCGCGCGCAGTGCAAACGCGCGTGCTCTCCAGCGTCGTTGGCGAGGAAGGTCTTCTGGAAACCGACAAAAAATACCTCGAATTCGGCAGCGCCTTCGAGCAGACGCTCATCAATCAGACTGCGCCTCGCACGCTCGAGGAAAGCCTGGCTGTCGGCTGGCAACTGCTCGCAAGCCTGCCGCGCGCCGAGTTGAGCCGCCTGTCCGACGCGCAAATCGCGGCGCACATCGGCAAGCGGGGCGAGCCATGAGCGACATCACGCCGACCCGCAGCGCAGCGATCGAGCTGAAGCATGAGCGCCGTGTGATGCACGAAGGCTGCGTGTTTCTGGACGAAAAGTGCATGCTGCTGGCGGGCGAGATGGTGCGCGAACTGCGGCGCTACGAGCTATTGCAGCGTGAGTTCCACGCGGCCGAGCGAACGGCGCGCACGACACTGAAGGCGGCGCTCGCGCGCCACGGCTTGCAGGGGTTGCAGGTCTATCCGGCGGCGGACCTGGCGGCCGCCAATTTCGTCTGCCGGGCCCGCCGGCTGATGGGCGTTGTGCTGCAGGACGCGGATCTGGCCGGCCTGCTGGCGCCGCAGGCCGTGCCGCTTCACCCCTCGCCCGAGGCCGAGGCGTGTCGCAGGCAGTTCGCCGAAGCGCTCAGGCAGGCCGCGGTGCTCGCCGCCGTATCGGGAAACCTCGAGCGGCTCTATCTGGAATATCGGCGCGCGTCGCGGCGCGCGCGCGCGCTGCAGGATGTGCTGCTGCCCGAGATCGAGCGCACCCTTTCGGAGGTTGAATCGCGGCTCGAAGAATTCGAGCAGGAAGACGCGGTCTGGATGCGCCATGGCAGCGGCAAAGCCTGATCCGGAAGTCGAGCCGCCGGGAGCGCGATACGCCGCGACGGCGCATTTGATCCGGGTCAAATGCGCCGTACGTTGAACGGGATAATGGATCGGGCCGCCGCCCGAGTTGACTTTTGATCTATTGGAGGTACATGGTGAGCGAGCCCTACATGGCGACAGCAGCGCAACCGGCGCGGTCCTGATGCCGCGCGCCACGGCAATCGAGGTCATCAAGTCCGAGCACCGCTCGCTGGGCAGGGTAATTCAGGCCCTGCAGCGGATCGCCGGGGAGATGTGCGAAAACATGCGCGAGCCGGATTTCGCGCTGCTTTGCGCCATGCTCTATTACATCGACATCTTCCCCGACCGCATGCATCACCCCAAGGAGGACGAGCACCTGTTCAGGGCGCTGCGCCTGCGCACCGCGGCGGCCGGCGATCTGCTCGATGAGTTGCAGGCCGAGCACCTCCGTGGGGCGCAGTTGCTGCGGGATGTCGAACGGATGCTGGTCCATTGCCGGGGCGGGGCGCCAGACGGCGCCGAGCTGTTCAGCGGCGCGCTCGAGACCTATGCCGATCTGCACTGGAACCACCTGCGAAAGGAAGAACAGCAGGTGCTGCCGCTGGCGGAGCAATGGCTGACCGAGGACGACTGGCGGGCGATGGCGGCGGCGTTCGGGGCCAACGACGATCCGGTGTTTGGCGAACGGCCGCGGCATGAGTTCGAGCGACTGCTGCGGCACATTGCCAACCTCGCGCCGCGCCCGATGAAGTTCGAAATTTGACGCCGGGCGGCGGGCGCGCACGCCGTGCCCACCGCCCGCATCATCGAAATACGAGCACGGGAATCCTCGAATGGGTGAGCACCCCTTGCGTGACGCTGCCCATGAACAGCCCGGGCAGGCCGCTGCGCCCATGCGAGGCCATGAAGACGACGTCGCAGCCGCAGTCGTTCGCGGCCGCGATGATTCCCCGGTAGGGTGAATCGGCGATCGTGATATGCGCCTGGTACTCGACCCCGGCCGCCCTGGCCGCATCCCGGACGGTGGCGAGGCAGTCTTCGGCCGCCGCGCGCGCGCGCCGCTCCAGTTCGGTCCGGATGGTGTTGTCGATGCCCTCGTAGTGGCTGTGGCGAAAATGCGGCTCGTGAATCGCCGAGTATCCGGTCACTTTAGCGCCGGCTTCCCTGGCGAACTCAACGGCCGCCGCGACCGCCTTATTCGCCAGTTCCGAACCGTCGCTGGGAATCAGGATGTGCTTGAACATGTGTCCGCCTTTCGTGGCGGCCGCCGCTGGCGGCCGATCAATTTCGATTTGTCACGCACTCAATGGTGCACCCCCGCACGGCGCGGTCCTTGATCTGCATCAAACGCCGGCCGCTGGCTGCGATTGGAGCGCAATCTGGCGGCGCAGCTCGCGGTACCTCGCCCCCGACGCTTCGCCGAAGAGCGGATCCCGGGCGGCCGGCGTGGCTGCGCCGACGGCAGACCAGTCCTGCGGCGTCAGCAATTCCGCGGCCCGGGGAAGGACGAGCTTTTCCTCCGATGCGAGGTGGTGGCGATAATAGACCAGGTAGGTCGCCGCCGCCGCCTCGACCGCGGCGCGCGCCATGAGCACGCCCTGGACGATGCCGTTGATCTGCTGCAGCAGTTCTTCGCCTGCCGCCTCGAGCACCCGGTGTTCCTGTTTCAGGCGGTTGAGCCGGGTCTTCAGCGACGGGTCGTACTTCGCCAGGCAGGCAAACGCCACGTCCTCCCGCGGATGGTGATGCCGGTCCGGAAAATACCGCAGGTATTGCACGATCCCGAGCATGAGGCCGTAATCCGGCTGCCCGCCCTCGTGGAACGCCGCCAACTCCCTCTCGAACAGGTCCAGCAATTTCGAGAAATTGACGTGCTCCGCATGCCAGAAAGCGACTGGGTCGGTCATCATCGGCTCGCAATGTGCGAGGGTCGTGTGGCAGGCAGACAGGCTCTCAGTGCGCCATCAAGACCGGCACCGTCATGCTTTGCATCAGGGTGCGGGTGACGCCGCCGAACGCCAGTTCCCGGATGCGCGAATGGCCGTAGCCGCCCATCACGATGAGATCTATCTCCGCATCCGAGGCCCGCGACAGCAGCCACGATCCGGCATCGACGTCCTCGACGGTGTGCGACGTGGCCGTGACCGGCACGCCGTGACGCGCCAGGAACAGCGCGATATCCGCGCCCGGTTGCTCGCCGTGGTCGCCGGCATTCGCCGGATTGATCGCCATGACGATCACCTTGGCTGCCCGACGCAGCAACGGCAAGGCGGCGCTGACCGCGCGCGCGGCTTCGCGGCTGGCGTTCCATGCCACCAGGATGCGCTTGCCGGGCGTCTCGCAGCGGCCCGCGTAGGGCACCAACAGCACCGGGCGGCCGCATTCCAGCATCACCCTTTCCGCAAAATCGCCGCCCATCAGCGCCTGCGTGTCTTCCGGATCGAACTGGCCCAGAACGATCAGATCGGCATAGCGCGCATGCAGCGCCATGGTGTCCACCGGATCGGCGTCGCTGAAGCGGAATTCGCCGATCACGCCGGCGCGCGCCGTCTGCTCCTGGAATTGCGCACGCATGCGATCGACCTGCTCGCGCTGCCACTCGCGATAGCGCTCGTGGAGAATGTCGGCGCCCGCACGGGGCGCATAACGCGGCAGTTCAGGCCGTTTAACGAGATAGAGGCCCGCCAGGTGCGCGTCGAATCCGAGCGCAAGCCCGGCGGCGACATCGACGCGCCCGGCGGGGCGCCCGCCGTCGTCAAGGTGCACTACGATGTTCTTGAAGGTCATGGCTCCTCCGGGGGAGTATCGGTATATGGAAGAAAAGGCGCTTGAGAGGCCGCGAATGGGAACAGCCTATCTCCCCTGCCCGCCCCGCTATTGACGAGGATCAAATGCGCTTCGGATTTCAGTTGGCGACCCGGGACAACGATTCGCCGGAATGGTGCGGCGGATCGGACGCGGATGATCTGGATCAAGCCGCGATGGGGCCCCGGTGCTATATTGAATTCACGCGGCAATACGATGTTTCACCAGCGGAGCCGTTCCCTTTTCGCAACGGCAAAACGTTCAAGGAGCACTCTCGTGAGCAACGAAAAAACGGGCGGCGGGCGCATTGATCTGGAAGCGGTTTCGCGCCTGGTTGCGGATCTGGAGCGCGACCTTGGCAGGGTCAAAAGCGGCTCCGAAAACGTGCAGGCGCTGCGCGACGAGGTGGAGCGCCTGCGGCGGATTCTCGACCAGGATGCGCCGGACACCGGTACGGCCAGCCGTGAAGCGCCGCGCCACGAGCACGTCCATCACGGCCTTGGCAACATCCGGTCGCTGTTCGAGAATGCCAGGGACGAGCTGGCCACCGACGCGATCGGAGCGGCGGCCTACGCCGCCCAGATCGGGCGCATCCTCGGCATGTAGGCCGCGCTACGCCGGTATCCGGTAGTTGACCATCATGTCGGCATTCTCGTGTTCCAGATTGTGACAATGGAACACGAAGCGTTGCTCGCCGGGCGCGAGAAGCGCTTCTTTCGCCGGATACGGACGATCGAGCAGGCCGCCATCGGTGCCGATCACCTGATACGCCAGCTGTTCTTCGCCGCGCATGAGAATAATTTCGGCCAGCGCCGCGGCGCTGCTCCATCACGCATCCGACGCAAACCGAAAGGCCGGTTCCGAATCTCGTCTGCACAAGATCGCCCCCAGGCTAAGGCAATCTCCTCGCGGACTGTTGACCTCGATCAAACTTCGCGCGCCGGCGCGCGTCTTGACTTGAAGACCCGGGAAAAACCGCGCTGCCGGCGGCTCGCCCGGTGCAGTGGTCAGGAACCGGGTTGGCCGGGGATGTCAGCCGGTCTCACACTTATCCCTCGCGGCGGACGCCCAGCCGCGAGGGAACGCATCACCGCAACTTCAGAGCTTAACTTCCAGATCCCGCAGCAGTCCGTCGCTGAGCCGGTAGATCCAGGCATGAACCACGACCGCATGGCCGCGCTTCAGGGCGTCCTGGACAACGGTTGTCCGCCATACGTTGCGCGCCTGGTCCAGCACGTTCAGCTCGCAGAGGCGATCGAGGGCGCCTGCCTCATCGTCCAGGGCATCGAGTTCCGGGCGGTGGCGCGCCTGGGTGTCCTGAATATGGCGCAGCCAGTTGTCGATCAGGCCGAGGGGTATGCCGCGCCGCGCCGCCGCGATGCCGCCGCAGCCGTAATGACCGCACACGATCACGTGTTCGACGCGCAGCACATCAACCGCGTACTGCAGCACCGACAGGCAGTTCAGGTCGGTGTGGACCACCAGGTTGGCGACATTGCGGTGCACGAACAGCTCGCCCGGCAGGAGCCCGACGATCTCGTTGGCGGGAACGCGGCTGTCGGAGCAGCCGATCCACAGATAGCGCGGCGCCTGCTGGCCGACCAGCCGGGCGAAGAAGTCCGGCTGGGTCCGGGTCATGCGCGCCGCCCAGCGGCGGTTGTTGTCGAATAGATCAGACAGCTGCGCCATTCGCTCAATGCGCCTTGAAAAGGATGTTGTTGCGCCGCGGCCGGTCAGTCCGCCGCGGCGGCGATCAGCAGCGCAAGCGCACCGCCCAAACCGGCCGGAAGGCCGTAGCGCTCGAGCTTCGAGATCGCCTCGCCGGCGATCCCTTCGACCGGAACGCAGGTCCGCTCCAGCACCTTGTTGGTGGTCGAGTCCTCGAGCATGCGGGTAAGCGTGAGGGTCCGCGCATAAATAAAATCACATTTTAGAGCGTGCGGGAACGAGTGTGTAGTTCCACATCGGCAGAACCCTGTGCTGGCGTAGGTTCACCCTGTCCATCTGCGCCTGCGATACCTTGATGCCGGTCGGTAGTCGCCGTCGAGCAGGGTGGCATTGACGACAGGACCGGTCTCGGTCTTCGTGGTGCGAAGAAAGTTGAGTACGGTCTCGTAGCTCTCGAGGGGTTGGCCAGCCCAGTTCTTGCTGATCTCACTGAAGAGGCGATGCTCGATGGGGTTCCACTTGGATGTCCCCGGGGGTAGTGGCAGACGGTGAGCGTGAGCCCGAAGCGATCGCAGAAGCGGGTCTGCAGCTCGTACTTCCAAGCTCGTGTGCGGGAGCGATTGCTGCCACCACAGTCGGCGAGGATGAGCAGGCGCTTGGTCTGGGGGTACCGCCTGCGGCCTGCGCCGGCCCACCATTCGCGAAATGCGGTGACAGAGAATGCGGGCGTATCGTGGGAGGTACCGACGAATACCTGCCTGCGGATTGGCCTGAGTGCGCCATCACCTTTTGGATCGCGTCGGCACTCCCTGTTCGTGAACCGCCCGGTGCGGACCCCCATGCCGGGTGGCGTGGGGAGGGCCGGTTGGAAGCCGGCCCTTACTCGATTCGTCCTATTGCCGGTGCTGGGCGATGCCCTGCATCGCCAGCCCCTTGACTTCGAGTCGGGAAAAATCCATGAACGCCCGGGTCGTCACCGATAGCTGCTTGCCGGCCGGGTAAGCGAAGTACCAGTGGTTTTCCAGCGGAAAGCCGTCGACGTCCAGGCAAATCAGTCGCGAGGGCTCGGGCTCCAGTCCGAGGGTGAAGCGCGACATGATCGACACGCCGAGGCCGGCCAGGATAGCTTCCTTGGTCGCCTCGTCGGTGCTCAACTCCAGCCTGATCCTCGGGGTAAGCCCGCGCCGCTCAAACAGTCCCGTCACGAGCAGCCGTGTCCCGGACCCGGGTTCGCGCATGAGGAAGGGTTCCGCGGCGATGCGCTCGAAGCTGATCTGCCGCACGTTGGCGAGCGGATGGTCGTTGCGCGCGAAAACCACCAGCGGATTGGGCAGGAGCGCCTGGGTTACGACGCCTTCCCTGTCGAGCGGCGAGGCGAAGACGTACAGATCGTCCTGGTTGTTCGCGAGCCGGTCTATCAGCGTCTTCCGGTTGTGAATCTCCAGCGACGCTTCTACTCCCGGATAGCGCTGGATGAAGGCGCCGAGCATGCGCGGGGCGAAGTACTTGCCGGTCGAGCAGACCGCGAGGCGCAGATGCCCGCTCTCCACGGCGCGCAGGCCGTTCAGTGTTTCCTCGATCGTCGATAGCGCGCGAAACACGTCATGGCAGCCCGCGTAAAGGCGCTGCCCCGCGTCCGTGAGGTACACGCGCCTGCCGACCTGCTCGAACAACGGCAGGCCGACGGTCTCGGTGAGCTTCTTGATCTGCACCGAGGCCGTAGGCTGGGCGATGTGCAGTTCTTCGGCGGCGCGGGTGAGACTCCCGAGTCTCGCGCTCGCCTCGAAAACGCGAAGCTGGGGAAGCGTTCCGTGCTTGAGATAGCGTCGGATTCCTGGCTGCAGCATGGCGATTCCTCCTCGATTCCATTGCCATACCGCCGTGCCGTAAACGCACAGCGGCCTTCACCTCAGGATGAAGGCCGCGCTCTGACACAGACCTTCACCCGATGGGCAAAGGTCTCGCTTGCACGTTGCGAACGATGCCGACACGACCGGGGCCGAAGCCCGTATTGACGACCGCGTCACGGCAGCTACCGCCTGCCGAAGCTACTCCCCCTTGGAGGGGCGCCCGGCTCCCGCCGGGACACAATTTGTTTATAGCAGAATGGATTTTTTCCATCAAGGTTTTCCCTGTGCCGTTTCCCTGTGCTCGCGGTCCATTACGACTCGTAATCCCAGCCATTACGAAACGTTCCCTTGACTTCGCTTTCGTAATGCAGGGCATCAGCAACTTCAAATTTTCTTCAGCGGCGCCTCTACCCATACTTGGTTGAACGAACCATGTTGTGGCCCCCGTGGCGAATGTCTGCCCGTGGATCCCGGAAACCCAGAGGAGGCCGGTATGCAAGACAGAGAAGCCCACGGTAAGCCGATTCAAGAACTCGTCAGCGGTCTTCAGACACACCTCGAACGAGGTCTGACCCAGCAGGAGGCGCAGCAGCGTCTCGGGAAGTTCGGCCACAATGAACTGACCGAGCGGCCACGGCCGGGATTTTTTGCTCTCCTCTGGGATCAGTTCAACAATTACCTCGTGATCATCCTGATCATCGCAGCGCTGATCTCGCTGACGCTCGGAGAGTACGTCGATTCCATCGCCATCATGTTCATCGTCGTGCTGAACGCGGTGGTCGGCGTCATCCAGGAATCGAAGGCGGAACAAGCCCTCGCGGCCCTGAAGAAGATGTCCGCCCCGAATGCCCAGGTCATCCGTGACGGGCAGCAAATGACGATCCCGGGCCGGGAGATCGTCGGGGGCGACATCGTCCTGCTGGAAGCCGGCAACTATGTTCCCGCGGATCTGCGGCTGGTCGAGAGCGTCAATCTCAAGATCGAGGAGGCCTCGCTGACGGGCGAATCGGTGCCGGTCGAGAAGAATGCCGGCGTGGTGCTGGACAAGGAAATACCGCTGGGTGATCGCAAGAACACCGCCTTCATGGGCACGCTGATCGCCTACGGCCGCGGCAGAGGGCTGGTGACGGGCACGGGCATGAACACCCAGATCGGTCTCATCGCCGAGATGATCCAGTCATTCGAGGACGAGGATACGCCGCTGCAAAAGAAGCTCGAACATCTGGGGAAGGTTATTGGCACGGCGTGCCTTGCCATCTGCGCGCTGGTGTTCATTTACGGCCTGTTCCGGGATACGCACCTCACGGACGCCCTGAATAGCGGCTTCCTGAATTATCTGGAGGCGGAGAAGAAGGATATCGTCAACCTGTTCATGACCGCGGTGAGCCTCGCCATCGCTGCGGTTCCCGAAGGCCTCCCGGCCATCGTGACCATCTGTCTCGCCCTGGGGATGCAGCGGATGATCAAGCACCATGTCCTGATTCGCAAACTCCCTGCCGTGGAAACGCTCGGCTGCGCCACGGTGGTTTGCTCCGACAAGACGGGCACCCTGACGCAGAACGCGATGACCGTGGTTCAGGGATGGGCAGGAGGCAAGAGGTTCCGCATAACGGGAGAAGGGTATAGCCCGGATGGACAGTTCTTCGCAGGCACGGAGCCTTTTGATCCGCGCACGGATCCGGACGCGACTGTGCTGCTACATGGCGCACTGGTCTGCAACGATGCAAGGCTGGAGGAAAAAAGCGACGAAGCGGGGACGCGCTCGTGGCAGATCATCGGCGATCCCACGGAAGGCGCCATGGTCGTTGCCGCCGCGAAGAGCGGGTATCGGCGTGGCGAGCTGGAAAAGGCTCTGCCCCGGATTCAGGAGATTCCCTTCGATTCCGACAGGAAGCGGATGACCACGATGCACAGCGTTGACGGCGCGCATGCCCGGGCTGCGGTCTCCGGTCTCGGCTCTCCGCCGGTCATCGCCTTCGTCAAGGGCGCGCCCGATGTCATCCTCGATCTGTGCGGCCAAAGCCTGGAATCCGGTCAGGCCGTCGGCCTGACCGATGACATGCGCGAGGCGATACTCGCGCAGAACCGCGACATGGCGAGCAACGCGCTGCGGGTGCTCGCAGTCGCCTATCGCCCGTTTCAGGAAGTCCCGGCAAGCGTAACCCCGGAAACCGTCGAGACGGATCTCGTGTTCGTCGGGCTGCTCGGCATGATCGACCCGCCGCGGCCCGAGGTGGTCGACGCGTTGAAGGTGGCCCGCGGTGCCGGCCTCAAGAGCATCATGGTGACCGGCGATTACAAGGACACCGCCGAGGCCATCGCCCGGGACATCGGCCTGCTGACCCCGGGCGGGCTGGTGCTGACCGGTCCGGAAATTGAAAAGCTCAGCGACGAGGAGCTGGCGGCCAGGGCCGACACGCTCGACGTGTGCTGCCGGGTATCACCCCAGCACAAGACGAGGATCGTCGATGCCCTGAAGGCGCGCGGCCACGTCGTGGCGATGACCGGTGACGGCGTCAACGACGCGCCGGCCCTGAAGCGGGCGAATATCGGCGTCGCCATGGGCATCACCGGCACCGATGTGGCCAAGCAGACGGCAGACATGGTTCTCACCGATGATAATTTCGCCAGCATCGTCGCGGCCATCGAGCAGGGGCGGATCATCTATTCCAACATCCGCAAGTTCGTCTACTTCCTGCTCGCCTGCAACGTCGGAGAAATTCTCATCATTTTCGGCGCCATGCTGGTGGGCTTGCCCCTCCCCTTGAGGCCGGTTCAGCTTCTTTGGTTGAATCTGGTCAGTGACGGCGCCCCCGCCCTCGCTCTGGGACTGGAAAAGGGCGATCCCGACATCATGAAGCACCCGCCAAGATCCCCGAAGGAGCCTGTGATCAACTCGGACATGGCGATCGGCATCGGTGTTGTCGGCGTTGTCGACGCAATTGCCATTCTTACAGTCTTCTATTTGGCCCTGCAGCGCTATCCTGATCAGTTGGTGGCAGCCCAGACCATTGCCTTCGTTACCCTCTGCAGCTCGGAGCTTATCCGCGCATTTACCGCCCGGTCCGAGTACCTCAGCGTCTTCTCGATCGGCGTGTTTTCCAACCGCTGGATGGTCTGGGCCGTCGGGGTGTCGTTCCTGCTTGTCCTGATGGTGGTGTACGTGCCGTTCCTCAGGCCGTTCTTCTACACCGTTCCGCTTACTGTGGATGACTGGCTGTTGATGCTTCCGTTCTTCTTCGCCTCGCCGGTTGCCATGGAGCTGCTCAAGGTTTACTTCCGGAACCGGACGGCCAGGACGATAAAAACAGCTTAGCCCCCCGTGTTTGGCGAACCTGCAGCCAGCTTTGCGCAGCAGGGCGCAAGTCTTGCATCGAACTGGCAGCAACTCGCAGGAGGGAACACCATGCTAAAGGTACTTGTCCCGGTCGATGGCTCCCGTAATTGCCAGTTCGCGGTGAAGCGTGTCATCAAGGAATTCATGAACAACACGGCGATCGAGATTCACTTGCTGAACGTTCAGCTGCCCTTCACCAGGGACATCACGCGCTTTATCAGCAGGAAGAGCCTCAACGACTACCACCGCGATGAGGCCGAAAAGGCGCTGGGCCAGATCAAGCGAATGCTCGACGGCTTCAGTATTCCCTACTCGGTGCACGTCGAGGTGGGTGAGAGGGCGGAAACCATCACCGATATGGCGCGCCGCCTGCGCTGCGACCACATCGTGATGAGCACTGCGCGCAAGAACTCGCTCACGCGGCTGGTCGAGAACTCGCTGACGATTCGGGTGCTTGAGTTGACGTCGGTGCCGGTCGAGGTGGTCGCGGGCGACGCAGTGTCGAAGTGGGAGCGCTACGGCATTCCGGCCGGGCTCGGTACCGTGCTCGCGCTCATCATGCTGGCCGCAGCGGACTGAAGGCTGTACCCCGGGGCGACCCAAGGACAGGCATTTCAACCGCATGGCCCGAAATATTCCCGGCCGCTTGCCTTCGGCTACGCGCAGGACATCTTCGCGCTTGGATCCGAACTGGAGGAGTCACTGCGGAATTACCCGGCGGGCGGCCGTCCGGTCGAGTTCCGGGTCGGGGTGGCCGACGCCGTGCCGAAGACGATCGCCTATCGTCTGATCGAACCGGCGACGTGTCTTCCCGACCCGGTGCGCATCGTGTGCCGCGAATGGAAGCTCGACAGCCTCCTCGCGAAGCTCGCCGCGCATCGGCTGGACCTGGTCATCGCCGACGCGCCGATCCCGCCCGCGATGAGCGTGCGTGCATACAACCACCGGCTGGGGGAATCAGGGCTGAGTTTTTTCGCATCCGCGGCGCTCCTCAAGCGCTGCAAGGGAAAGTTTCCCGCCTGCCTGGACGGCGCTCCGATGCTGGTTCCCGGGGCGGACGCGGCAGTGAGATCGCGCCTGGAGCGCTGGTGCGAGGCGAACAGACTCCGGCCCCGGGTGGTCGGCGAGTTCGACGACAGCGCGCTCATGAAAGCGTTCGGACAGCGCGGCGCGGGAGTGTTCATCGGACCCACCGTTCTGGAATCGGAAATCGAAACGCAGTACGGCGTGAAAACGCTCGGCCGGACCAGGGAGATCGTGGAGGAGTTCTTCGCGATTTCGGTCGAGCGGCGGGTAACGCACCCCTGCGTCGTCGCGATTACCAGGGCGGCAAAAAGCCGGTTGTTTGTCACCAGCGACGCCGCCTGAGGTACATTGCCTCGAACGTCCAGATAGAACGGAACGGCAGATGCGGGTGATCCACGCGCTGCGCGAGTTCATCGCGCTCGAATCCGCCGCGGGCATTCTGCTCGCGATTGCCGCAGCGGCGGCGCTTGCGCTCGCCAACTCGCCGCTCGCTTTCCTGTACGGCGCGTTCCTCGATACGCCGGTCGAGGTGCGCGCCGGGGCCCTGCAAATCGCCAAGCCGCTGCTGCTGTGGATCAACGACGGGCTGATGGCGGTGTTCTTCTTCCTGGTGGGCCTCGAGATCAAGCGCGAGGTGCTCGAGGGCGAACTGTCCGACCCGCGGCAGATGGTGCTCCCGGCGCTCGCCGCGACCGGCGGCATGGCGGTCCCGGCGGCGATCTACGCCGCGATCAACGCCGGCAACCCGGTCGCGCTTGCCGGCTGGGCGATTCCGGCGGCGACCGACATCGCTTTCGCCCTTGGAGTGCTCTCGCTGCTGGGCAACCGGGTGCCGGCCGGCCTCAAGGTATTCCTGCTCACGCTTGCGATCCTCGACGACCTCGGGGCGATCGTGATCATCGCGATGTTCTACGCCGGCAACCTCGCGCCGCTCTCGCTCGGCATCGCCGCGGCGGCGTTGCTCGCGCTGTTCGCGCTCAACCGCTGGGGTGTCGCGCGTCTCGCGCCCTATTTATTCGTCGGGCTGGTGCTGTGGGTGTCGCTGCTGAAATCCGGAGTGCACGCGACCCTGGCCGGCGTCGCGCTGGCACAGTTCATTCCGCTTCGCGCGCGCGGCGCCGGATCGCGTTCGCCGCTGCGGCGCCTGGAGCACGATCTGCACGCGCCGGTTGCGTTCGCGATCCTGCCGCTGTTTGCCTTCGCCAACGCCGGCGTGCCGCTGGCAGGCGTCGGATTTGGCGCGTTTCTCGAACCGGTGGCGCTCGGCATCGCGGCGGGCCTGCTCGCCGGCAAGCCGATCGGCGTGCTGGTCGCGTCCTGGCTCGCGGTGCGACTGGGATGGGCGCGGTTGCCGGAGGGCGCCGGCTGGGGTGCGATGTTCGGCGCAGCGGTGCTGTGCGGCATCGGTTTCACCATGAGCCTGTTCATCGCCGGACTCGCGTTCGAAGTCGCGGGCGGCGAGTACGTGGTGCAGACGCGGCTGGGCGTTCTCCTCGGCTCGCTCGCCTCCGCCGTCCTCGGCCTCGCCCTTTTGCATGCGATACTGCCGCGGGCGGCGGAAACGAGGTAAGGGCGCGCCACGGACCTTGCTCCAATCCGCTGGTCGCGCGCATCCAGCGCTCTTTCAATCCCCATCCCTCCGGAGGTTCCATGCTCGAGCTCCTGTCCGATCCGCAGGTCTGGATAGCCTTCATCACGCTGACTGCGCTCGAGCTGGTGCTTGGCATCGACAACATCATCTTCATCTCGATCCTGGTGGACAGGCTGCCCCGCGGGCAACGGGAGCTTGCGCGCCGCATCGGTCTCGGCGGCGCGATGCTCATGCGCGTCGGCCTGCTGATCGTGCTCGCCTGGATCATCGGGCTCACCGCACCACTCTTTACGGCGCTCGGCGAGGAAATCTCCGGGCGCGACCTGATCCTGATCGGCGGCGGCCTGTTCCTGCTGTGGAAGAGCGTCGGCGAAATCCACCAATTGCTCGAAGGCGAGGAAGGCGGGAGTTCCTCGGCCGTACGCCCCGCCTTCGGCGCGATCGTCCTGCAGATCATGCTCATCGATCTCGTGTTCTCGTTCGACTCGATTATCACGGCCGTCGGCATGGTGAAGCAGATCGAGGTCATGATCGCCGCCGTGATCGCGTCGGTCGCGCTGATGATGGCCTTCGCCGGATCGATCGGCCGTTTCGTGTCGGAACACCCGACCATCAAGATGCTGGCGCTCGCCTTCCTGGTCCTGGTCGGGGTGGTGCTGATCGCCGGGGGCTTCGACCACGAGTTGCCCAAGAGCTACGTCTACTTCGCCATGGCGTTCTCGATTGCGGTGGAGATGCTCAACATCCGCGCCCGCAAGCGTCGCGCCGCTCCGCCCTTGCACCTGCGTGAACGGTACGCGAAACCGGCGCAGGAAGCCGGTCGCGACGCTCCTCCGCAAGACCGCTGAGGCAGGCAACGTCCCCGTGATGCGCGGCCGAAGCGCCTCGGGTCACGCCTCGGATCGCACGGCGTCAGCGCACCACGATTACCGGCACCTTCGCCGCATGCAGCACCTTGCTCGCGACCGAGCCCATGACGAGGTTGGCGGCGCTGGACATGCCCCGCGTGCCCATGCAGATCAGGTCGCAGCCGCCTTTTGCGGCGTAATCGACGATTGTCCGGGCAACCGGACCCACCCTGATCGCGGAGGACGCCGCATAGCCGGCGGCTTTCAGCAATTTCTCCGCGGGCGCCAATGCCGCCCGCCCCTCTTCTTCGTAGTAGCGCTGCAACGCGGACTTGCCGACCCCCGCGCCGAAGCGACCGACGTTCGGCACCGGCAGATGCACGTACAGCGGCACGATCTCGGGACGCTCGCGCAAAAGCTGCGCCAGCTCGATCAGCTTGCGTGCGGCCTTGAGCGCAGGTTTCGAACCGTCGATGGGCAACAGAATCTTTGTCATTGTTGTTCAGCCTTTCAAAACGATTTCCGGTACACCAGCGGCAAGGTGGCATGCGCGAGCACCTTGTTAGCAACGCTGCCCAGCACCAGGCTGGCGAGACCGCCGCACTGATATGTCGCCTGTCTTCGTGATGCCTCGTCGCGGGGTGGCTGTAGATCAATCGGGCAGGTGTTGCCCGATGACGCGCCTCAGGCCGGCCAGGTCGAGGACGCGAATGTGCTTTTGCTGGACGGCTATCAGGCCTTCGTCATGGAAGCGGGAAAAAATCCGGCTGACCGTCTCGAGTTTCAAGCCGAGGTAGCTGCCCATTTCCTCGCGCGTCATGCGCAAATGGAAATCCGAGGGAGAGTAACCCCGCGCCATGAAGCGCTGCGACAGATTGAGCAGGAATGTGGCCACGCGCTCCTCGGCGCGCATCGTGCCGAGCAGGGTCATCACGCCCTGGTCGCGCACGATTTCACGGCTCATCACGCGATGGAGCTGGCGCTGCAGTCCCGGCATATCGCCGGCGGCCTGTTCCAGGCTTGCGAACAGCATGATGCACACCTCGCTGTCCTCCAGCGCCACCACGTTGAGCGTGTGCCGGTCGCTGCCGATGCCGTCCATGCCCATGATTTCCCCGGGCATGTAGAACGCGGTGACCTGGTCGCGGCCGTCCTCGAGGATCACGAAACTCTTGAAAAAACCGCTGCGCACCGCGTACAGCGAGATGAACGGGTCGCCCGCGCGGAACAGGCTCTCCCCGCGTTTGACGCGCCGGCGCGTATAGACCAGTTCATCGAGCCGATCGAGATCGGCGCCCGACAGCCCGCAGGGCAGGCAGATCTCGCGCAGCCCGCAATTCGAACAGTGCGTCGGGAACCGCGCGACCTGCGGCAAGGCCGGGGCACGGCGGATGGGCATCGCGGCGGGACGCAGCGGCGTGACGGATCTGAGCACGGCGGGTGGCATGGCTATTCCTTGGTCAGGGTGTAAGTGTGATGATTCCGGCTTCGCTGCATCTCGGTCAGGATGGGGCCCACCTTGTCGAAATCGCTGCTCTTGTCGAGGAAATGGCGGGCACCCGCCTCCAGGGCGGCGCGGCGGTATTGCTGACCGGCGTTCTGGGTCAGGACGATAAAAACGATTTCCGGCGCCTTCGCGTGCACCCTGCGCAGCACGTCGATGCCGCTGCCTGCGGCGAGTTGCAGGTCGAGCACCACGGCGTCCGGGCGATCGCGCAGAATCGCCTCGATCGCGTCCTTTGCGGTGTCGGTCTCGCCGGCTATGCGCACGCCGGCCAATTCCCCGAGCGAGCTGGCCAGACGGCTGCGGATCAGCACCGAGTCCTCTACAAGGAAGACTCCGATCCCGGTTTTTTGAGCGCTGTTCATGGCTGAAGTATCGGCCGCGGCGCGGCGCCCGGGTATCGGCGACGCACTGAATCAGCGTGTAGGAAGACGGCGCGTAGCGGGAGTAGGAATCGTCCTACGCTCGGCAACTGCCCCGCACCCCGCCGGGGGTGACCGGTTCACATCCTGTAGTCGAGCGCCAGCCGGCGCTGCAACTGCCGCGCCTGGTAAAACGATTCCTTGAGAATGCGCCGGTCCAGATCGTTCAGGCGCGACGGGTCGAGTTGATTGGCGCCCGACACCTGCCCGCCGTCCCCGCCCTGCGGCTGCTGCTGGCGCAGCCTGAGCAGCAGCAGGAATTGGAACGCTCCCGCCGCTGCCTCGATTTCCTGCCGCGCCGCACCCGCGGCTGAGAGCGCCTCTCGCAGCCGCCCGGCGGTGTTCGTGGCCTCCGACCCGGTTGCGAGCGCGAGCACGCGGGCGGCATCGACGAACAGCCGGGTGCCCTGCGCCTTCAGGTCGAGAGAGCCGCCCGATGGCGCGATGTTACCGAACAGACCGAGCGGCGGCCGGGTGGCGAGCGCGGATTCGGCGAGCATCCGCAGGAAGCGTTCGTTGCCGTGCAGTTGCTTGCTGAGCCAGCGACGCAGATCCTCCGCCAGTTCCGCGTCGCCGTGCAGCGCGCGGAAATCGAAAAAGATCACCGCGTTGAGCAGGGCCTGAGGCGTGGGCGCCCGCATCCACAGGGCGAATGCCTCGCGCCACTCCTGGACGGACAGGCACCACATCGGATTGCCGGCCATGATGCCGCCCCGGCACAGCGGAAAGCCGCAGGCATCGAGCAGGCGATTGACGGCGCGTGCAAAGGGCAGCAGGCGCGCGCGCAGGGCGTTGGCGTCCGATTTTCCGGCATCGAAAACGAGGGCGTTGTCCTGGTCGGTGCTGAAGGTCTGTTCCCGCCGGCCTTCGCTTCCCAGGGCGAGCCAGCAATAGCGGATGGCCGCCTGGCCGTCGCGGCCGTCCTGCAGGCCATGCCGCGCCTGTTCGATGGCGATGACGCGCCCCACCAGCCTGTCGTTCAGCACGACAATGAGCTGGGTCAACTGCTCCGCGCCGAAACCCTGTGAAAGCAGGGTTCGCGCGAGTTGCCGGATCCGCGCCGCCGCCTCGACGAGCGCGGCCTCGTCCTCCGCGAGTTCGATGGCGCGGATGACCTGCACCGGCAACCGGCGCTGCAGCGCAAACAGGCCGCGCTCGGAAACAACGCCGGCAATCCGTTCCTGATCGGTGATGAGCAGATGGCGGATGCCATGGCGAGCCATCGTCAGCGCCGCGTCCCAGAGCGTCGCCTCTGCCGGCAGGCCGACCGGGTCCGATGTCATGTAAAGATCCACGGGCGCTTCCAGGTCAATGCGGCCGGCGACGGTGTGGCGCAGCAGATCGCGCTCGGTGAGAATGCCCATCGCCCTCCCTGCGGCGGTGGCGATGACAATCGACCCCACCCCGCGGCGCTGCATCTCCGACAGCGCCTGCTTGAGCGAAGTACCAGGCGGGCACATGACCGGCTGGCGCACATCGCCGGCCGGCAGCAGGGAAGCAAGCGGCACGAGCATCGCTTGCTGGGCAAGCGCCTCGTGGCCGCGTTGCGGATGCGACTGCCGCGGCGCGCCGCCCGGTGCGCGCCTCCTCACCACCGCCAGCAGCGAACTTGACCGGGCGCCGGGTTGCCGGCGGGCATCAGCGATAGACTATCACCGGGATCTTCGAGTGCGTCAATACCTTCTGCGTGACACTGCCGAGCAGCACGCCTTTGATGCCTCGCCGCCCGTGCGAGGCCATCAATATGACGTCGCATTTTTTCTTTTTGGCGGCATCGATAATGCCTTCCCAAGGCAAGCCGGGCCGGCCGATCAGCGTTTCGCACGCCACCCCGGCCGCCTTCGCGGCCTTGCGCGCCGCATCGAGACCGGCCTGGGCGCGCTGGCGCGCATCGGCGTCGATGCGCGCAATGGTGTCCGCGGGCATCGCATAGCCGTCGCTGATGAACAGCGAAAGATTGTCTTCCAGACCCTGATACACGGTAAGGCGGCTGCCCAGTGATCCGGCCAACGCGATGGCGGCCTTCACCGCCTTGTCGGCCAGTTTCGACCCATCGGTCGCAGCCAGGATGTGCTTGTACATTTTTGTGCCTCCATCATTAGTGAACGAATTTCAAGAGCGCCCGGCGAGTTCCTGTTTTCCGCTCGCCCGATTCGATCCTGCTGCGACTCTTTGGGCGATGATAGCGGCCGACCCGAGCCGCCTGTTGATCTGGGTCAAGCGACGGATGGTCTTGTCGCAGCAGCCTGACAGTGCGGGATTGTAGCGGATGAGTTTTTAATCCAGATCAAATCGAACCCGCATCGAACCGGGATGATGCGTCATACCGGCCTGAACTGGCGCATTCCGGCCGTCCGTCGCCGGCAACCGGAACAAGGGAATCACCATGGCATACATTCACGCCGTCGTCTGGATCGATCACGACCAGGCACACGTCATCCACTTCGGCACAGATGCGGCTGATGAAACAACCGTGCATGCGGCAAAGCGCGACGGCCATCTGCACCACAAACGCGGCGCAATCGGTTCGGGCCGGCCGCCGGAAGACCGAAGCTATTACCACCACGTTGCGCTGGCGCTGCGCGGCGCCACGGAAATTCTCATTGCAGGTCCCGCCAACGCGAAGCAGGAACTGGTGAAACACCTCAAGGAGCACGACAAGGACGTGGCCGCCTGCGTGGTCGGCGTCGAGGTGCTCGATCATCCGTCCGACGGCCAGCTGCTGGCATTCGCGCGCAAGTATTTCCTCGGCGTGGACAGGATGCGGCCCACGCAATAGTCCCCGCCCGGCCCAGGCGCCGTCGGACTGCGGCGTCGCGCATCAGGCACGCGGCGATCTCCGCTCGCGCGATTCCTTCCAGATCGGTCTGAGGTGTCTTCCGTCACATCACAGCTCCCAGGGGAAAACAGTGAACCGGCCTCGCGACCCGCCCCCACCTCCTCCGCCTCCCCCACCTGTGTGCCTCGCCTCCCAGGACCCGGTGACGCCAGATACAGACCCACCCTAGCGGCATCGAGAAGGACCGCCTTGATACGGATCGAACATCCCGCGTCTGTTGCCGCAAGTGCGGGCTCTCTCCGCGCTCTGCGAGCGTTCGCCGGCAGCGGCCGCGAACCCGGGTTGATCTGGATCAAATCGCCTTCTTGCCCGGCCGATACCCTTATTTTCGGGAAGAGGCCCGCTTTCCAGAGGATCCGATGAGCAAGTACCTGACAATCGAGCAACGCGAAACCCTGGCCGGACAGTTGCGCGCACTGATCGCGAGGCTGCACGCCGAGATCGCCGAGGCGCTGCGCCGGCACGGCAGCGCCGAAGCCACCTTCGAAGTAACAGGCCTCGCCAACCACCTCGAGGAGATCGACGACGATGCCGTCGCCGATCTGGAGACCAGCCTGGAGATCGCTGCGGTGGAACGGGATGCGCGGGAACTGCGCGAAGCGGAGGTGGCGCTGCAGCGCATCCACACGCCCGACTACGGCACCTGCGTGGACTGCCGGAAAGAGATTCCCTATAACCGGCTGCACGCCACTCCGTTGGCGCTGCGCTGCGTCCGTTGCCAGGCTGAGTTCGAGCGTGCGTCGCCACGGACTGTCACGCATACGCTCTGAGCCAGCGCAAGGGGGCAGGTGCCGCGCTTGATGCTGGTCAAAGTCGCGAGTCCCTGCCGGCCTACGATGAAGCCGCAGTCTTCACGGAAGGAAACAACATGGCGACTATGACGACGGGCCCACTGGGTTGGGATAGCTCCGGAAACATGGGTCCGCTCGATTCGGAGAAGGCGCTGGCCGCGGAAATATCCATGCCGGCGCCCGGCGGCGATCTCGAGGCTTACCTGCAAGCGGTCAGGCGATTCCCGATGCTGAGCCTGGAACGGGAACAGGTGTTGGGACGCAGATGGCGGGATAAGCAGGATATGAAAGCGGCCGGGGAGCTGGTGCTGTCGCATCTGCGCCTGGTGATCAGGATTGCCCGCGGCTACCTCGGCTATGGGCTGCCGCATGCCGATCTCATCCAGGAAGGAAACATCGGGCTGATAAAGGCAGTGAGGCGCTTCGATGCGGGCCGCGGGGTGCGCTTGACCAGCTTCGCGCTCCAATGGATAAAGGCCGAAATTCTCGACTATGTGGTGCGCAGCTGGGGGCCGGTGAAAATTGCCACCACCAAGGCGCAGCGCAAGCTTTTCTTCAATCTGCGCTCCATGAAACGGGGCCTGGAGCCGCTTGGCAAAGCGGATATCAGCCGCATCGCCGCCGCGCTGAAGACGACTTCCGGGGACGTCGTTGAAATGGAACATCGCCTCGCCGGACACGACGTTGCATTCGAGGCCGACGACACCGAGGACGGTTTTGGACCGGAGCAGTACCTGAGCGATCCGGACGAGCCTTCAGACATACTGGAGGACGCCGAAACCCGGCGGCTGCACCAATCCGGGATACGCAAGGCACTGGAGAGTCTCGATCCGCGCAGCCGCCGCATCATCGAATCGCGCTGGCTGCGCGAGGAGAATCCCGCGACCTTGCGCGAACTCGGGGCCGAATTTCATCTGTCGGCCGAGCGCATCCGCCAGATCGAGGCGGCCGGGCTCAGGGCGATGCGCGGCACGATCGAGGCGCAGGGTTGCGCGGCGTAAGCGAAAGCTGCAGCCCCTGTCAGCGTCCTCTTCCGCTGCGCCAGATCGAGACCACCAGCCCGATGCCGCATATCACGGCGGCGACGAAGCCCAGCACACCCAGCACCGGCGGGCCGAGCAGACCGGTCGTCCCGCCGACGGTCAGGACGATGGACGAACCGATGATCAGCGCCGCGGTGACGATGCCCATGGTGAGGCGGCTGGCCGAGCGGTCAAGCCGGTCGGCGAAGCTGTCCAGCCGCGCCAGGTCCACGCTGACCGCGAGCTTGCCGCGGCCTGCCGCCCGCAGCAGCCGCTGCAGGTCGCGCGGCAGCGAGGCGAGCAGGTCGAGCGCCTGAGCGGCGCTCTTCGCGCCGCGACGCGCGAACGACGCCGGCGAATGCCGCTCTTCGATCGATTGGCGCAGGAACGGCGTGGCTTCGCTCACCATGTCAAAGCCGGGATCCAGCATGCGTCCCATGCCTTCCAGCGAGATCGCCGCCTTGAACAGCAGCGCCAGGTCGGGTGGCAGCGCGATGCGGTGCTCGCGCATGATGGCGGTCAGCTCACCCAACAGGCGCCCGAGCCGCAGACGCGCGAGCGGCACGCCGTGGAACTGCTCGATGAACGCCGAGACATCGGCCTCCAGCGCCGGCACATCCACCCTGGCGTCGGCTGCCCACTCCAGCAGCAGTTCGGCGACGCGCTCGGATTCGCGCAGCGCCAGCCCATGGAGCAGGTCCACCACCTGGTGGCGCCGTCCCGGACTGAGCCGTCCGACCATGCCGAAATCAATGAACGCGACACGATTGCCGGGCAGGTAGAACACGTTTCCCGGGTGGGGATCGGCATGGAAAAAACCGTCCTCCAGCGCCATCTTCAGCACCGCCTGCGCGCCCCGGTGCGCCAGCACCCTCCGGTCCAGCCCGGCCGCATCGACTGCGGGGAGATCGCGGCCGGCGATGCCGCCGACAAAGGACTGCACGTTCATGCGCTCGCCGGTCCACTGCCAGTGCACCCGCGGCACCAGGATGTCGGGGTTGTCGGCGAAACTTGCGGCGATGCGCTCGGCATTGCGGCACTCGCTTTCCAGGTCGAGTTCGCGGCGCAAGGAAGCGCTGAAGTGCCGCACCAGGGAGCGCGGCCGATAGCGCGCCAACTGGGGGCTCTGCGCTTCGGCGATTTCGGCGAGGTGAGTGAGCAGGCGCAGATCCGCCTCGACCACCGGCCGAATATCCGGCCGGCGCACCTTGAGGACAACGTCGGTGCCGTCGCGCAACTGCGCCCGATGGACCTGTGCGATGGAGCCCGCGGCGAGCGGCTGCGGATCCAGGTTGTCGAATACCATGTCGGGATCGGCCTTCAGGTCTGCGGCGATCTGCGCGCGCACGCGGTCGAAGGACACGGCCGCTGCATGGTCCTGCAGCTTTTCGAATTCGGCGATCCACTCCGGCCCGAACAGATCGACGCGAGTCGAGAGAATCTGGCCGAGCTTGACGAAGCTCGCGCCCAGTTCCTCCAGCACGCGCCGCACCCGTGCCGGTGGTTCCATGTGAGCCAATTCCGCAGCGTCGTGCCAGTGCAGGGTCCTCCCGGCCCGCTCCAGCACCCCGGCCAGTCCAAGCCGCCGCACCACGTCGCCAAAGCCATAGCGGATCAGCACCGCGGCGACTTCGTGCAACCGCCCCAGGTCGCGCGTCGCGCTGAAAGCCTCCCAGAGCATGGCGGCGCGCCTAGCCGGCTAGCCGGCGAGCCCGGCAACGCGCGCCCGCGGCAGAACGGGCCAGTACCCCACTGTGAACAGCGCGAACGCCAGCGCCTCAATCGCCGCGATAAGGACGATCGGGCCTGGCGGTGTGCCGAGCAAGCCGGTGGCCGGCAGCGCGGCGCGCATCTGTCCGAAAATCGCGGCACGCACCATCAGTGGCCGCCCGATGCGTCCTTCACGGCGCCCGGCGGCTGCCGGTCGAACCACTCGAAATAAGCGAGGTAACGTTTGATTTCCAGGTCGCTCAGGTTCTGATTCGGCATCGGAATGTTGTTGTACTCCTTCAGCATCGCCCTCGCGTCGGCGTCCGTTTCCAGCATCTTGTCGGGCGCCTTCAGCCACTTCGCCAGCCAGTCCTTGCTGCGCCGCCTGGTCACACCGGCCATGTCGGGGCCGAGTTTCTTGCCCTGGCCGACGGAGTGGCAGGCGAGGCACTTGCTCTCGAAATCGAGCTTGCCGGCAATGGCGTCAGGGGTGGTGGGCGTGGGGCTGGCCGATATGTTGTGATGCTCCAGGTCTTTTTGCTCGGCACCAGCGCTGGTCGATACCAGGCCAATGGCGCCCTGGGAGGCGTTGGCGAAATGGTGGTCCACCATGATGTAGGAGCCGTCCTCCGGGATCATGAATTCGACGATGGCGGCATTGGAGGAACCGAGCAGCACGGTCTGCATGCCGCGAAACTGATTGTCCGGATTGCCTTCGATCCACACCCGGTCGAAGATGGTGCCCACCACGTGGAAGCTCGAGGTCTTGCTCGGACCCACGTTGAGCACGAACAGCCGTACCCGCTCGCCCGCCTTGGCCGGCAGCGGATTTTTCACCATGCCGTTGTGCACGCCGTTGAACACGGTATGCGTCGGCAGCGCGGCGCGCAGCCGCTCGCTGTCCAGAACGTGCAGCGGCGCGCCATCCACCTTGCGCCTGCCCGGATCGGGCTTGGCGTAGAACTCGCTCTGGATCACCACGTATTCGCGGTCGGCCCTGGTCGGATAGCCGCCGCGAGGCTCGACCACCAGCGCGCCGTACATGCCCGAGGCAATGTGCTCGAGTATCATCGGCGTGCCGCAGTGGTACATGAACACGCCCGGATAATTGAGCGTGAATTCGAAGCTGATGGTCTGGCCGGGCGCGATGGAGCGGTACTTGTCCTGGGGCGAAACCATCGCGGCGTGAAAATCCATGGAATGCATCATCGGCGCCGCGCTGAGCTGCATCCCCGGCACCGGCTCGTCGCTGCGGTTGGTCATGGTGAAACGGATCTTGTCGCCGACACGGGCTCGTATGGTCGGGCCGGGAACCTGGTCACCGAAGGTCCAGGCGCTGAACTTCACCCCGGGCGCAATTTCGATGATCTTGTGGGTGGTGTCCAACTGCACCGTCTTGACCGGCGCCGGATCCAGTGGTTTCAGCAGGGCGCCCATGCTGAGCGCGCTGCCGGCGGCAAAGGCGCCGGTGTGGCGTTCGCTGGTTACCACGGCGGGTGGCGACTTGAAGTCCATTTTGGCCGGGTCGTAGGGATCGGCCGCGGCTGCGGGCGGATTGGCTGCATTGCGGTCGCACGCAGATAGCAGGATCGCCGGCGCCATGACCGCGGCAAGCAGCAGGCCGCGCAGTCGCTCGCCGTTGCGGGGAAAAGCTTTATTGTTCATAGTCTTGTTTGACAAATCATTCACCGCCTTGTTGGCCAGTTTCGCGCCGCTGGTCGTGACCAGGATCTGCTTGTACATTTTTCTTGTCTCCATTTTTTCGCTTGCATACTTCGCGCCTGCCGCGATCTTCGAACGGATCGTAGCGACCGCCCGGAGCCGGCTTTTGATCTGGATCAAGCGGCGGAGATGCGCACCCGCCCTGCATCGGGTGGGTGACGATCGACGCGCGCCGCTGCAGGCCGCGTTACGCGCGGCGCGCAGCGAAAGCGATCAGTAGCGCCGTGGAAAGGTGATGCGAAAGGTGCTGCCGGTGCCGGGATGGGTCTCGAGTTCAATGCTGGCATCGAGCAGTTCGCACAAACGCTTGACGATGGACAAGCCGATCCCCTCGCCATGCGCCGGCACCCTCCGGTGCTCCGATTGCGATGCGAGCGTGGGCGCAGGACCGGGTTCGAGCGCGGTCACCGCCTCTCCCGCGTTGGCATTGAGCTGCTGTTCCTGGTCGGTCGCTTCCTTCAGCTTCGATTCCAGCGGAGTAATGCCGCCGGCGGCGAAACCCGGTCCGCTGTCCTGCACGCACAGCATCCAGCGATCCGTTTCCGGCGTGCGGCTCTCTTCCCAGATCACCGTGACGCCGCCGCGCTCGGTGTATTTCAGCGCATTCAGGATCAGGTTCTGCGCGATGCGCTGCACCTTGGTCCGATCGCCCTCGACGATGAAGGAGTCGGGTCCTGCGGATTTGAGAAACAGGCGGTGGGCGTCCGCCGCCGGATGCAGGTTGGCGCACACCTCGGCCAGCAGCACGCCGGCATCGAACGAGCCCACCGTTCGCACTTCATGTCCCGCTTCAAGCCTGGCAAGGCTCATCAGGTCTTCCAGCATCAGGTGCATCGAATCCACGCCGGTTGCCACCCAGCCCAGCACCTTTTGCTCTTGCGGGCGCGGCATCGGGCCGCGATCCAGCAGTGCGGTCGCCGTCTTGAGAATGCCGAGATTGCCGCGCAGGTCGTGCGCCGCTTCACGCAGCGTTTCGGCACGACTGAGATCCAGATCGTTCAGTTTCTGGATCGCCTGCTCCAGGTCGCGCACCCGGTCGGCAGCCTCGAGCTGCTCCAGGGCCGCGTACTGCGCCGCACTTTCGCAGATACCGTCGGCGCATACCTTGGCCAGGATTCTTCTCGCCTCGGCCATCGCCTGCGGCGGCGTCTCCCGATGCGCCAGTGCATTCTCCTCCCGAAGCGCCAGCGCATCCTCCTCGATCGCATCGACGAGGCACAACTGCAGGTTGCCCCATTCGCGCATCACTTCGGGAAGCCGGTAGCCCTGCTGCCAGCGCAGCAATCCATGTGCGCCGCCGTTCCGCTTCACGTCTGCGACGGCCTGGCGATGTGCCGCGCCGGACTGTCCTTTGAGTTCGTTCTCGAACGCGTCAAGCACGTTCGGAATGTGATCGAAGAACTGCGCTCGCGACAGCGGCGATCCGCGTCCCGGTTCGGGGACGCCCGAGGAGCGCGCTCGCCAGGCTTCGAGGATGGCATCGCGGCGTGCAGCGAGGCGGTCCGCAATCGCGGACAAGTGCAACGAATATGACCGCTCAACCAAGGGGTCCCTCCTTCCCTGCAGGAATTCGGCGGTTCAACCGGCGTTCATCGAGCGGGGGGTGCACGCCCTACATCCGTCGCAGGCGGCGCTGCGGTGATGGCGTGATCCGATCACGTCGGCAGTTCTGGAATATAAGCCGCGACGCCAGCGACAACAATAGACGAACCCCTACATCGTCGCCGCGATTGCGCCACGCGTTGTGGCTGCGCAAGTGAGCAGTCGCGCCTCTTCGGCGCGCTCGGCGTCAGCCGACGACGATTTCGCGGGCTGCGCCGCGCACGTCCATCTCGTATTCGAGGCCGATCACCGGGGGGCGGCTGAAATGCCAGGCCAGTCCGCCCGGTGCAATGCCCCGCCTGGCAATCTCTTCACCGATCAGCGGCCCGATATCATGCGCGGTGTATGCCTGGGTGGCCAGGGCGTCCTGCCAGCCGAAACCGAGCGCTTTGAGGCGGGTCTCCATTTCGGCGATGACATGGCGCATCTTGTCGCGCAGGGCATCGACGGAGGTTTCGCCGTGGCGCACGATGCGTTCGCTGTAGGCACCCTTGCCCGGTTTCAATTCACCGCCGCCGGCGATGATGAAACTGCCGCGCCGGGTTTGCGTCGCCGGCGAGTGCGCCTGGATCGCGGGCACGGTATAGGAGAATGCATACAGCGCAGGCGATGCGGGCTTGCCGTATTCGGGGCACACGTTGGTGCGGGCAACCGGATTGACTTCGTTGCGGTAAATGCCCCAGCGCTCCAGGGTCTGCACGTAATGACGGTTGAAGTCGGTGAAGCCCTGCTCGCTGAACGGCTCCGGTGAGCGCAGTTCACACGCCGCGAAGGCGGTGCTCGGGCGGCCCAGCGCCTTGAGATGCGCTTCCACCAGCGCGAAGCCTTCGGCCAGCGGCAACGGGCGGGCCAGCCGGGCGCGCTCGATCTGGAAACCTGCCTCCGCGGCAACACCGCTTGAGTACTGGAATACCGCGCTGATGTAGCGGTACCCGCCCGGCGCGAACACGATCACATTGCTCATTCCTGTCTCCTCTGTATCGCGCGAGGTTAACGGCGATTCCATCAGGTTGCAACGCCGGCCGGCAATTGCCGGTTCAAAGCCGGCCACACCCCGCTCAGTACACCACCACGCTGCGGATCGACTCACCCGCATGCATCAGGTCGAACGCCCGGTTGATGTCCGCCAGCGGCAGGGTGTGGGTGATCAGATCGTCGATGTTGATCCTGCCCTGCATGTACCAGTCCACGATCTTCGGCACGTCGGTTCTGCCGCGCGCGCCGCCGAACGCCGTGCCTTTCCAGGTGCGGCCGGTAACCAGTTGAAACGGGCGGGTCCGGATCTCCTGCCCCGCGCCCGCCACGCCGATGATCACAGCGGTGCCCCAGCCGCGGTGGCAGCACTCCAGCGCCTGGCGCATCACCTCGACGTTGCCGATGCACTCGAAGCTGTAGTCCGCGCCGCCATCGGTGAGATCGACCAGCAAGGGCACCAGATCGCCCTTTACCTCCTTTGGGTTGACGAAGTGCGTCATGCCGAATTTTTCGGCCATGGCGCGGCGCCCGGGATTCAGGTCCACGCCGATGATCCTGTCGGCGCCGGCAAGGCGCGCGCCCTGGATCACATTGAGGCCGATGCCGCCCAGTCCGAACACCACCACGTTGGCGCCGGGCTCGACTTTCGCGGTGTTGATCACCGCGCCGATGCCGGTGGTGACACCGCAGCCGATGTAGCAGATCTTGTCGAAGGGCGCGTCCTCGCGCACTTTCGCCAGCGCGATTTCCGGCAGCACCGTGTAATTGGCGAATGTCGAGCAGCCCATGTAATGGTGCAGCGGTTTGCCGCCCAGTGAGAAGCGGCTGCTGCCATCGGGCATCACGCCCTTGCCTTGCGTGCCGCGGATGGCGGTGCACAGGTTGGTCTTGCGCGACAGGCAGGCCTTGCAGCCGCGGCACTCGGGAATGTAGAGCGGGATGACGTGATCGCCCTTCTCCACCGTGGTGACGCCGGCGCCGGCCTCGACCACGACACCTGCGCCTTCGTGTCCGAGGATCGCCGGAAACAATCCTTCCGGGTCGGCGCCCGAGCGGGTGAATTCATCGGTGTGGCAGATGCCGGTCGCCTTCACCTCGATCAGGACCTCGCCCGCTTTCGGACCGTCCAGATCGACCGTTTCGATGGCGAGCGGCTTGCCGGCCTCATGGGCGACGGCGGCTTTGACCTTCATTCCATCTCCTTGTACAAGCGCGATTCTTTCCCCCTCCTCACCCTTTCCCCGCGTTGCGGGAGACCAGGGACCGGAGCCGGGACACGGAGAATTTAGCGCATTACCGGCGCAGGCGCGCCGCGCGGACCCCGGCGCCATGGCGAAGAATCAAGCGGCCAAGCGTCTTTGATTGCCGTGATCCTCGCTCGTCCGCATTCAGCGAAACAGCGACCGCCTCGCGACTTGACCCGGCGCTTCCCGGCGTCCCGCTGGTCTAGCGCGCTGCCGCGCGCGGTGACGGAACGAAAAAGACGAAAAAATTGGCGATGACGATGGTGGCGGCAAGGAACATGAACGTGGCCATCAGGCCGTAGCGGTCGGCCAACCAGCCGCCGATTGCAGGCGAGAGCGCGGCGCCCAGCGACTGCGCGCCGAACAGGATGCCGATACTGGTGCCGCCCATTTTCCCGGGGGTGAGATCGAGCAGCCACGCCTGCAGCACCGAGCGCACCGCATAGAGGAAAAATCCGAGGACGGCGATGAAAAAGACGAAGGTGGGCGAGGGGCCGGCGACCACCATGACGATCAGCACCGCGGCCGTCGCCACCATGCTCCACAGAATCACACCGCGCGGGCCGGTCTTGTCCGACAGGTGGCCTGCGAGCGGCGCGGCGACAAAACCGGCAGCCTGCAGCGCGAACAGCCACACGCCGACCCGGAAAGGCTCGTAGCCCATCTCGTAGGCGAGAAACAGCGGCAGGAATACCAGCAGCGCCGCCTGGGTCATGGCGCGAAATGTCGCGCCCAGCAGCAGCATGGCGAGACCCGGGCTGTGCACCAGTTCGCGCATGCCGCGCAGATACTCCGCCAGATTCTGCCCCTCGGCATTTCCCGCCGTGGCGCCGGGCCGGCTCCCTGGCGCAGCGCCTCCGCCGGCGTTGCCGAGCATCGTCAGCAGCAGGCACGCAATCAATACCCCGGGGACGATATTGAGCGCCACCACCTCGCGCCAGCTCAAAGTGGCGAGCAGCACGCCGACCGCAAGCGGCGCCAGCGCGTCACCGGCATTGCCGCCCATGCTGTGCAGCGACAGCACCAGGCCCTTGCGCGCCGGATAGCGGTTGGCCAGCATCGGAATCGCGGCCGGGTGCCACAGATTGTTGCCCATGCCGACCAGCGACACGCACAGCAGCAGCAACGCGTAGCTGGAGGTCAATCCCATCAGCGCATAGGGAAGCGCGATCGTGCACAGGGACAACGCCAGCATCAGGTTTTTCCGGCCCACGGTATCGACTATCAGACCGCCCGGCATGTTGGTCAGCGCGCCGACCAGTCCCTGGGCCGTCATGAGCAGGCCGATCTGGCTGTAGGAGAGCCCCAGTTCCGGGCCGATCAGCGGCAGCAGCAGATAGAAGGTCGCCGGATACCAGTGGGTGAGGCCGTGCCCGGCGGATATCAGCCACACCTCGCGAAACGGCCTGGGTGCGGGTGCGACGGTTGCAGCGGGGGCAATGGCGCTCATTGTTCAATGAATCCTTTGGAAAGACAGCTCGCGGGCTCGCTAATCTAACAGGCGCGGAATGAGCGGGGCAATGGCAAGCATGGCCTGACTTGGCGCAACGTGCTAACGTACCGCCCTTTCAGCATCGGCTCGGGTACCGGCTTTACCATACGGACACCCTGCCCGGTCGATGCAGCAATCGTCGAACTCGGCCGGTGAGCGCGTCCCCCGGGAGTCCTTGCGTCCAGGGAGGAGACATGAACCGGCAAGCGTTGCGTTCGATCGCCGAAGACGAAGTGCGCATGCGCCAGAGGCAGCCTGAGTGCGGCATTCGTTGAGGCGCTTTTTGTTGAGAACGTCGCGCCGCGACGTCCTGCGCGGGGTCGGCCTGACGGTGCTCACCGTCGTCACGATCGAATTCATGGTGCGCCTGGGGGTGCTGAGAATCCCGAACCCGGTTGCGCTCGGCATCTTCCCGGTGATCTACGCAAGCTTCTCCGGCGGCATCGTGGCGGGCCTGCTCGCATCGCTGGTGGCGATATGCTACGGCGCATATTTCTTTTCCATGCCGGACACGTTTCTCGTGTACCGGGCGGAAGACGCGCTGCGGATGGCGGCGATGCTGATCGTGGCCCCGGCGCTCGCGCTGATGATCGCCGCCCTGCGCGAGCGCGCCTTGCGCGTCCACGAGGAGAGGTTGGCGGAGGAACGCGGGTACCGCTCGAAAATCGAGACGGTCGCCGCAGCCCGGCAGCGCAGCGAACAGATGCTGCGGCTGGTCATGGACGCCATTCCGGCGATGATCGCCTACATCGACGCCGACGAACGCTACCTCGTCTGCAACCGGCTGTACCGCGAGGCGTTCGGCATGCTCGAAGACCGGGTCGCGGGGCGAAAAGTGCGCGACGTCGTCGGCGAGGATATGTATCGCGACGCCAAACCCTGGATCGACCGTGCGCTCGCCGGAGAACGCGCTGCCTATGAGCGCAGCGACCGTAAGTCCGACGGAACGTTCGGGATGGTATCGGTTGACTATATACCGCATCTGGGCGCCGATGGCCGTGCGCTCGGCTTTTACGCCCTGATCATCGACATCTCCGAGCAGAAGCGCGCCATGCAAGCGCTGGGCGAAAGCGAGGAAAAGCTGCGCGTGATGGCCGACAGTCTGCCGGCGCTGATTTCCTATATCGACCGCGATCAGATCTACCGCTTCGCCAACCGCACCTACGAGCAGTGGTTCGGCCAGCAGGCGAAACAGGTGATCGGACGCAGCGTGCGCGAGGTCATAGGCGAGGCGGCCTACGAAGGCGACCAGCGGCGCTACGCGGAAGAGGCGATTGCCGGGCACACCGTCAAGTTCGAGCGCAGCGTGATGCGCGAGGGGATGATCCATCGACTCGACGGCACCCTGGTGCCGCATTTCGATGCGAGCGGACAGGTGGCCGGCGTGTTCGTGCTGATAACCGACATCACCGAACGCAAGGCACTCGAGGAAAAACTGGCCCACGTGGCCCAGCACGATCACCTGACCGGGCTGCCGAATCGCGCCCTGTTCGAGGACCGGCTGCAGCAGGCGCTGGAGCGCTGCAAGCGCACCGGGGAGCCATTCACCTTGATGTATCTCGACATCGATCACTTCAAGTCGGTGAACGACACCCTCGGCCACAAGAGCGGCGACGACCTCCTCAAGACGTTCACCGCCCGCCTGAGCGCATGCATGCGCGCCGCCGATACCGTGGCGCGTCTGGGCGGGGACGAGTTCGTCGTTCTCTTGGAGGGTCTGAGCAGCCGCGACACCGCGACGCGGGTGGCGGAAAAAATCGTGACCGCGATGCGCGAGCCGGTCGGTCTCGGCGAAACCACGCTCAACATCACTGTCAGCATCGGCATCGCCTTGGTGCAAGGCGGCGAGATGACCAGGGTCGAGGCGCTCGCGAAAGCCGATCGCGCGCTCTACCAGGCGAAAGCAAAGGGCCGGGACGGGTTCCATTTCGGCTGAGAGCGGGCGCGCCGGCGCCGCGAGTCGTGAATGGGCGAGGAGAGTTTCCTCAGCGTTCGACCAGGTCCTTCTTGTCCTTCACCTTGGCCCAGTCATCGGCATCGGCCGGGGCCGCCTTGCGCTCGACGATGGCCGGCCAGGATTTCGCCAACTCGGCGTTGAGCGCGGTGAAGGGGCGCTGCTCCGGCGGCAGGTCATCCTCCGCGTAGATGGCCTCGACCGGGCACTCCGGAACGCACAAGGTGCAATCGATGCATTCACCCGGATCGATCACCAGCATGTTGGGACCTTCGCGAAAACAGTCCACCGGACATACGTCCACGCAGTCGGTGTACTTGCACTTGATGCATGATTCTGTGACGACGTAAGTCATGGAGATCCCCGGGCGCGCGGGCGGCGATGTAAGGACGGCGTATCGGGACTGACCATGGGATCGACCATGGGATCGACTACGGGATCGACTTCGGGATCGACTGCGGACTGACCATGGTCCTGCCACGGGGACGGACAGGCAGGATTTTAACATGCGCGTTTGCAGGTTTCCGCGCCGCCGCGGCCGGCCAGCTTGCATTTCCCTTGCATCCCGTTTTTTTTGGTAACATACGCATTCAAATCCCATCCATCCCAGCCTCACCCCCCCAAGACTACCCCTCCCCGCCGCGCTGCCTGCGCCTGCGGCCTGCTTCAAGAGGAACCCATGAGCGAACTGATTCACCACGTGACCGACTCGACGTTCGAGCCGGAAGTCCTCAAATCCGATGTGCCCGTCCTGGTCGATTACTGGGCCGAATGGTGCGGCCCGTGCAAGGCCATCGCACCGGTACTCGAAGACCTAGCCAAGGACTACAGCGGCAAGCTGAAGATTGCGAAGGTCAATATCGACGACAACCAGGAACTGGCGCAGCGCTACAACGTGCGCGCCATCCCGACGTTGATTCTTTTCAAGGACGGCAACGTCCAGGCGAGCAAACTTGGCGCGATGTCCAAGTCCCAGCTCACCGCTTTTCTCGATAGCAACATCTGAAGCCCCTACCTTTCAAGAAGGATCGCCCCGGCCGGCACCGGCACGGCGGTCACCCGAACGCTCCGCGGGAAAACCAGCGGCGCGAGCCCTTTCCCGATTTTCCCGAGGAAGTCCCTTCGGAAATAGATCCGAACGTACCTCGCGCGTCCATGCACCTGTCCGAGTTGAAGACGCTGCATGTCAGTGCGCTGCTGGAAATGGCGACGGTCAACGAGGTCGACGGCGCCAACCGGATGCGCAAACAGGAGCTGATATTCGCGCTCCTTAAAAATCGCGCCCGCAAAGGCGACATCATTTACGGCGACGGCACGCTTGAAGTGCTGCCCGATGGTTTTGGCTTCCTCCGCTCCCCGGACACGTCCTACCTCGCATCGACCGACGACATCTACGTCAGCCCGTCGCAGATCCGCCGCTTCAGCCTGCACACCGGCGACACCATAGAAGGCGAGGTCCGCACGCCGAAGGACGGCGAGCGTTACTTCGCGCTGGTCAAGGTTGACAAGGTCAATTCGGAGGCGCCGGAAGCTTCAAAGCACAAGATTCTCTTCGAAAACCTGACACCGCTGCATCCCAACGAGCACCTGCGGCTGGAGCGCGAGATCAAGGCCGAAGAAAACATGACCGGCCGCATCATCGACATCATCGCGCCGATCGGCAAGGGGCAGCGCGGTCTCATTGTTTCGCCGCCCAAAGCCGGCAAGACGGTGTTGATGCAGCACATCGCGCACGCCATCACCTCCAACCATCCGGAGATCGTGCTGCTGGTGCTGCTGATCGACGAGCGGCCGGAGGAGGTGACTGAAATGCAGCGCTCGGTGAAGGGCGAAGTGATTGCCTCGACCTTCGACGAGCCGGCCACGCGCCACGTGCAGGTCGCGGAAATGGTGATCGAGAAGGCAAAGCGCCTGATCGAACACAAAAAGGACGTAGTGATCCTGCTCGATTCGATCACCCGCCTGGCGCGCGCCTACAACACCGTTGTGCCCGCCTCCGGCAAGGTGCTCACCGGCGGCGTGGACGCCAATGCGCTGCAACGGCCCAAGCGCTTCTTTGGCGCGGCGCGCAACATCGAGGAAGGCGGATCGCTGACGATACTGGCGACCGCGCTCATCGATACCGGCAGCCGCATGGACGACGTGATCTACGAGGAATTCAAGGGCACCGGCAACATGGAAATCCATCTTGACCGGCGCATGTACGAGAAGCGCATCTTCCCCGCGATCAACGTCAATCGTTCCGGCACACGGCGCGAGGAATTGCTGATCAAGCCGGAAATCCTGCAGAAGGTCTGGGTGCTGCGCAAACTGCTGTACCCGATGGACGATCTCGAGGCCGCGGAATTCCTGGTGGACAAGATCCGCGCCACCAAGAACAACGCCGACTTCTTCGATTCGATGCGTCGCGGCTGACGGAGCTTGCCCCGGACGGCGGGCCGGTGTCCGGCCATCCTGGTGTTTGATAAAGTGCTGAAATCTGACATAATGTCGCGCTTTCCCGGAACGCTTTGCCGGGCAACGGAACGATTTGCCGGGCGGGCGCGCCGCGGCAAACACCGTTCCACCCAGAAAGAAGGAACGCCATGAAAGCCGCAATTCACCCCGAATACCATGAAATCAACGTGACCTGCAGTTGTGGCAACACGTTCAAGACCGGTTCAACCCTTAACAAGCCGCTGCATGTCGAGGTCTGTTCCGCCTGCCACCCGTTTTATACCGGCAAGCAAAAAATTCTCGATACCGCCGGGCGCGTCGAGAAATTCCGTCTCAAGTACGCGAGCAAAAAACCGGCGACCACGCAGGCCGAACCTGCCGCATGATCGCGATGCTTCGCGCAAAAAGGCAGCCTCGGCTGCCTTTTTGCATTATGGAGGCGCCGCAGGAGCGCTGATGCGTGTTGGGGCATTGCCGCCGGTACCGGCGCGGGTCAATCGATGCGGGTGAATTCATGGGCGCACTGAGTTGGTGAACGCGGCGGCCGCATCGCGCGGGTACGTCCCCATTCCGCCGCCGCTGCCACTGCTGGCCGGGCTGTGCGTGGTTTATCTGCTGCTCGGCCTGGTGGGACACGATCCCTGGAAGACCGAGGATGCGCTTGGCATCGGCATCGTGCACCAGTTGCTCACTCAGGGCCACTGGCTGGTGCCGCATCTGGCCGGCGAACCCTATCTCGATGACGGTCCCCTGCACGTCTGGATCGCGGCGCTGACGGCGAAGGCATTGTCATTCTGGATGACACCGCACGACGGCGCGCGCATGGCCAGCGCACTGTCCATCGCCATGGCAATTTTCTTTACGCGCCTCGCCGCGCGCACCTTTCACGGCAAAGCAGAGGGCGAACACGTGGTGCTGATCCTCCTCGGCTGCCTCGGGCTGCTGGTGCACGCGCACGAAACGATTTCCGAAACCACCATGCTTGCCGGACTGGCGCTGGGCTGGTACGGCCTGGCATTGCTCAGCGGCGCACCCTCGAGTGCAACCGCCGGCTCACCAGTGGCGCCGCAGGCCGACATGCGCACCGGTGCGCGTGCCGGGATCGTGCTGGGGCTCGGGTTGGGGATCGCGCTGCTGAGCAAGGGCGCCATGGCGGCGTCGCCGCTGGTGCTGACCGTGCTGTTGCTGCCGCTGGCCGCCGAGAGGTTTCGCAGCAAGGTCTATTTCGCCAGCAGCGCCCTTGGCATCGCAATCGGGGCCGGATGCCTCGCCGCCTGGCTGGGGGCTGTCCACTGGCGCCACCCCGGCCTCGCCGCCGCCTGGATCTCGACCCAGATGGACATCTGGTACGGGCTGGACGCGGCATCGGCCGGCTATTACGCCAAGCTGCTCAGCTGGTCATCCTGGCCGGCCTGGCCGCTGGCGGTCTGGTTCTTCTGGGACAATCGCCGCAAGCCCGCCCGGCCTGGCGTCCGGTTGTTGATCGTGGCGCTGCTCGCAACCCTGGCGGTGCTGTTGACGACGCGCGACATGCGACCGGTGAATGCGCTGGCGGTGCTGCTGCCGCTGGCCCTGCTCGCTTCAGCCGGTGCGGCTACCTTGCGCCGCGGCGCGGCCAACTCGCTGGCGTGGTTTGGCGCCATGTGTTTCACTTTTTTCGGGTTCCTCGTCTGGCTCGGCTGGTTCGCCATGCTGAGCGGCATACCAGGCGCCATCGCACGCAACTTCGCCAAGCTGGAACCGGGTCATGTGCAGCGCTTCGAGGCGCTGCCCGTGATCGTCGCTGCTCTGCTCTCCCTGTGCTGGTTGTACGTGCTGGCACGCAGCCAGCGCTCGGGGTTGCGCAGCGTGACTTTCTGGGCCGTCGGCATCGCCTTCTTGTGGGGTTTGTTGATGACGCTTTGGCTGTCCTGGATCGATCATGGCAAGAGTTACGCACCGGTCGCCCGCAGCCTGCAACAGTCGATCGGGAACAGCAAAGGCTGTATCGAAAGCAGCGGCCTCGGCGAGGCGCAGCGCGCTGCGCTGGACTACCATGCCGGCATCGTCACCCGTCGCACCGAGATTCACGGGCGCGGCCGCTGTCCGATGTTGCTGACCCAGACCGGCATGCGCGATGAGCGTCGTCCGGAACCCGGCTGGAGGCTCGTATGGGAGGGCAGCCGGCCACGCGAGCGGGAACGATACCGACTCTACCAGCGAAACCGATGAGCTCTTTGACCGAAAGTACTGCCTGGAAAATTCTGGTCGCGCACCATGGCGCGATGGCGCCGCTGCGCGTGTCCGGGCTGTTCGCCGCCGATCCGGAACGGGTCGAGCGCTTCACCCTTGAAAGCGGCGAGTTGCTGCTGGACTATTCCAAGCACCGCATTGCGCCGGAGACGATGCGACTTCTGCTCGATCTGGCGCGGCAACGGCAATTGCCGGCGTGGACAGAGCGGCTGTTCGCCGGGGAACCGATCAATCACACCGAGCACCGCGCCGTGTTGCACATGGCGCTGCGCTCGGCGGCGAAGGAATTTCCGGCGGCGGCAGCAGGTCCCGGAATTGGCGACGTGATGCCGGCGGTGCGCGCGGTGCGCGAGCAGATGCGCGCCTTCGTCGAGCTGGCGTATTCTGGCGGCCTGCGCGGGGCGACGGGGCAGGCGATCACCGATGTGGTCAACATCGGCATCGGCGGCTCGGACCTCGGGCCGCGCATGATTACCCGGGCGCTGCGCCGCCATGCGCGCGGCCTGCGGCTGCACTTCGTCGCCAATGTCGATCCCGCGGATTTCGACGCCGTGGTCGCGACGCTGAAGCCGGAGACGACGCTGTTCATCGTCGCCTCGAAAACTTTCACCACCGTCGAAACATTGCAGAACGCCCGCCGCGCGCTCGGCTGGCTGTCCCAGGCGCCAGGCATCGCCGCGAGAGCCTCCGGTCACCTCGTCGCCGCCACGGCGAACACCGAAGCGGCGCGCGCCATGGGCATTGCGCCGGAGCGCATATTTCCGCTCTGGGACTGGGTCGGGGGGCGCTTTTCGGTGTGGTCCGCCGTCGGCCTGCCGGTGGCGCTGGCCATCGGCATGAAGCACTTTGAAGCATTGCTGGCGGGGGCGCGCTCGATGGACGAGCACTTCCGAGGCGCGCCCCTCGAAGCCAACATGCCGGTCATTCTGGCCCTGCTCGGCATCTGGTACACCAATTTTTTCGGCGCCGAAACCCACGCGGTACTCCCCTACGGCGAAGACCTGCGCGAGCTGCCGAACTATTTGCAGCAGCTCGAGATGGAATCCAACGGCAAGCAGGTGGACCGCGATGGGCGAAGCGTCGACTACGCCACCGCGCCTGTACTGTGGGGCGCCGCCGGCACTGTCAGCCAGCATTCGTTTCACCAGTTGCTGCACCAGGGCACGCATCTGGTGCCGATCGATTTCATTGTTCCGGCGGGGGCCGACCCCGACGGCTTCGTCGCTTCGAACGCCCTTGCGCAGAGCGCCGCGCTGATGGCGGGTGAGCGCGGCGCGCCGCACCAGAGCTATCCGGGGAACCGTCCCTCGAGCACCCTGGTGATGCGATCGCTGTCGCCGCGCGCGCTCGGCGAGCTGATCGCGCTGTATGAACACAAGGTGTTCGTGCAGGGCATCATCTGGAACGTGAACAGCTTCGACCAGTGGGGCGTGGAACTGGGCAAACGTATGGCGCGCTCCCTGTCAGGAGGCGATACCGCAAGCTCGGTTGAGGCGATGGATGCCTCGACTCGTGCGCTGGCTGCGCGGCTGTTGAAGAAGAGCTGAAATCCCGCCCCCCGGGACGAGCCCCCGGCGGGAGAGGCTCGCTCGAAACCTCCGAAAATCCGTCCATACGCCGGGGACTGCTTCCCGAAGCGACCTGTCGGTCAGACGGGTTCGCCCGGCCGGCGAGTCGTTGACTTTGGCGATGCCCCGTCATACGCTCGGGACAGGAGGATGCGGCATGAATGAAGACACCTTCAACCTCAGTATCCGGAAGTTCCTGAAGATGGTCGGCGTGAGTTCGCAGCGCGAAATCGAACAAGCGGTCGCGCGGGCGCGCGCGAACGGCGCGATCTCGGGAAACGAGCAATTTCCCGCAACCGTCACCCTCGAAATTGCGGCGCTCAGGCTGTCGATAAAATTCGACGGCCGCATCGATCTTGAATGACCGGACCGCCGGCCTTGCTGCTGATCGCTGCGCAGCCCGTTCCCGGAACCGCACTGGAGAGCCTGGGATGAAAACGCCCCGGCGTTTTCCCCGATTTCGGGGTGTGCGAGGGGGCTTGCCCACTCGCGTTGTGGATAACTGACATGAATCAGCCCAGGGAACCCGCCGGCCGGCTGCATCCGGAACTGCTCGCCGAACTGGGCGCGCTCATGGGCGAGCGCCTCGCCACCTCGCGCGGCGTTCGCGAGCATCACGGCAAGGACGAATCCTGTTATCCCCCTGCCCTCCCTGACGCCGTCGTATTTCCCCGCTCCACCGGGGAAGTGCGCGACCTGGTCGATACCTGCCGGCGCCATCGCACGCCGATGATTCCGTACGGCGCGGGCACGTCGCTCGAGGGACATGTGCTCGCCACCAGCGGCGGCGTGTGCATCGACCTGTCGCAAATGAACCGCATTGTGCAGGTGAATGAGGAAGACCTCGATTGCACCGCTGAGGCCGGTGTCACGCGCAGGCAACTGGGCGAACACATTCGCCACTCCGGGCTGATGTTTCCTGTCGATCCGGGCGCCGACGCCACCCTGGGCGGCATGGCCTCGACGCGCGCCTCCGGAACCAATGCGGTGCGCTACGGCACGATGCGCGAGAACGTGCTGTCGCTGACGGTGGTGCTGGCCGACGGACGAATCATCAAGACGTCGCGGCGCTCGCGCAAGTGCGCGGCTGGCTATGACCTGACGCGCCTGTTCGTCGGCGCCGAAGGCACGCTCGGCATCATTACCGAGGTGACGGTGCGCCTGTACGCGATTCCGGAAGCGATGTCGGCGGCGACCTGTTCTTTCAACGACATGGCGGGCGCGGTGAACACCGTGATCCAGACATTGCAGTCGGGCATCCCGATCGCGCGCAGCGAAGCGCTGTGCGCCCTCACCATGAAGGCGATCAACGCTTATTCGAAGACCGGCTACAGGGAGCAGCCGACGCTGTTCCTGGAGTTCCACGGCACCCGGGCCGGTGTCGAGGAACAGGCGCGGATGGTGCAGGAAATTGCACGCGAAAACGGCGGCATGGACATCGAGTGGGCCAGCCGCGCAGAGGACCGCAATCGTCTCTGGGCGGCGCGCCACCAGGCTTACTTCGCCGGCTTGCAGCTGCGTCCGGGCGCGCGGGCGCTTTCAACCGACGTGTGTGTGCCGATTTCCCGGCTGACCGAATGCATGATGGCGACGGCCGGGGACATCGACCGTGCCTCCATGCCCATCCCGATGTTCGGCCATGTCGGCGACGGGAATTTTCACTGCATGATTCTGGTCAGCCCCGACAGCGACGCCGACCTGGAGGAAGCCCGTGCGTTCAACGACCGGCTGGTCAGCCGCGCGCTCGCCATGGAGGGCACCTGCACCGGAGAGCACGGCATCGGCATGGGCAAGATCAAATCTCTGCAAAAAGAACTTGGCGAAGCAGTCGGCCTGATGAGCGCAATCAAACGCACCTTCGACCCGGAGAATCTGATGAATCCGGGAAAAGTGGTCGCGCTCGCAGCCTGACCTGTTCCAGCCTGTGTCGCTTCCGCTCGGGACCGCGGCTCTCCGCGCGATTGCCGGTCCGAGCGCGGTCCGGCTGAAATTGCCGCCGCGGCGCACGGGTTGACCGCCCGTGTTCAGGCGGATTCTCGACAATCTCATTCGCTTTCGCACCGGCACGGTCGCGGCCTTGCCGGCGCTGGTCGCCCGGGCAGCCCGGCTGGAAGCAGATGGCAATCTGGATGCCGCCGCGCGGACTTACGAGCAAGCGCTTGCGCGCCATGCCGGTTCGGCGGTGCTGCATACCAATCTGGGCACGTTGTACAAGCGCCAGGGGCGCCTGGCAGAAGCCGGCTCGCATTACCGGCGAGCGGTGGAACTGGAGCCGGCCCTCACCGGCGCCTGGTACAACCTCGGCCTGACATTGCACGACAACTTGCAGCTCGAGGAAGCATCAAACGCATTCTGGCGGGCGCTGGCGCATGCGCAGGACGCACAGGCAGGCGGATACCTGCCGGCGCTGTGCACCAGCCAGGCACTGACCTTGCAGATGCTGGGACGGCACCGGCAGGCGCGCGCGTTCCTGCAGGAAGCCGGGCAGCGATTTCCGGAAATTGCCGGGGAATGCGCGCGCTGCGCGTTGTTCTCTCTCAATTTCATCGAGGACACCGACCCGGCCGCGGCAATGGCCGAACATCGCACCTGGGCTCGGCGCCATGCCGATCCCCTGACGCGCGCTGCGGATCCCGTTGCGGCTGAACGTTCACCGGAGCGGCCCCTGCGGGTCGGCTACGTATCGGGCGATTTTCGCGCTCATCCTACGGCAAGCTTCGTCGGTCCCCTGCTGCGGCATCACGATCGCTCCAGCTTTGACATTTACTGTTACGACAATTCACCGGCACCGGACGCAATGAGCGCCTCGCTCCGCCAATCGCCCGCCACATGGCGCAACATCCGCGGCATGGGCGATGACGAAGTGGCGCGGCTGATCCGCGGTGACGGCGTGGACATTCTGGTGGACCTGGCGGGGCACACTGCCCATAACCGGCTGATGGTGTTTGCACGCAAGCCGGCGCCGCTGCAAATCGGCTATCTCGGCTATCTCGCCACGACCGGGCTGCGCGCGCTGGACTACCGGCTCACCGATGCAGTGGCTGATCCGCCGGCGGAAGCGGACCCGTTCCATTCCGAGGCACTGCTGCGCCTGCCTGACACGCAATGGTGCTGGGAGCCGCCGCATATCGCCCCGCCCGTCGCGGCCCCGCCGTCCGGCCGCCACGGCCATGTGCGCTTCGGCAGCTTCACCCAGTTCGCCAAGCTCACCGATTCGATGCTGGACACCTGGGCGCAACTGCTGCTGGCGGTGCCCGAATCGAGGCTCTGCATGGTCGGTGTGCCCGGCCGGACTGCTGCGAAAACCATCCTCGCGAAGCTTGCGGCGTCGGGCGTGCCCGGGCGTCGCGTCGAAATCGCCGCCAGGCTCGATTACCGCGAGTATCTCGCAGCAGTCAGCGAGGCCGATGTTGCGCTGGATGCGTTTCCCTACAACGGCGCCACCACCACCTGCGAAGCACTGTGGATGGGGGTTCCTGTCGTTTCCCGCGCGGGGCGGCTCGGCCCGGCTCGTTCCGGCGCCAGCATCCTGCGCGTCACGGGGCTGGGGGAACTGGTCGCCGATTCCGCCCGCAGCTACATCGAGATTGCGGTGCGGCTGGCCCGCGATCCGGTCCGCCTCGAATTGCTCAGGAACGGCATGCGGGCAAGAATGCTTGCCTCGCCGCTGATGAATGGCGCCCGGTTCACGAAAGATCTGGAAAAGCTTTATCGCAAAGCCTGGGGGGACTATTGCAGCGCGCCGGTGAGCGTCAAAGCTTCAGAAAATTCTCGCGATAGTACTTGAGTTCGTCAATCGACTCATGGATGTCGGCAAGGGCTTCATGCTTGCCATGCTTGCTCAATCCCTTGATCAGATCCGGTTTCCAGCGGCGGGCCAGTTCCTTGAGCGTGCTCACATCAAGGTTACGATAATGAAACCACGCTTCAAGTTCCGGCATCCAGCGCGCCATGAATCGGCGGTCCTGGCAGATGGAGTTGCCGCAGAGCGGCGACGCGTTCTTCGGCACGTGCGCGCCGATGAAGGCAAGGCTCGCCTGCTCGGCCGCCGCCTCATCGAGGGTCGAGGCCTTGACTTTTTCGATCAGGCCGGAACGGGCGTGCGTGCTTTTGTTCCATGCATCCATCGCATCCAGGACAGCATCCGGTTGATGGACCACCAGCACCGGCGCCTCGGCAAGGGTATTGAGCTGGGAGTCGGTAATGACCACGGCGATCTCGATGATACGATCGGTCTCCGGATTAAGCCCGGTCATTTCCAAATCCATCCAGACGAGACTATTCTGATTTTGAGCCATGCGTTTCCGGGACTGAAAAAGGATGCGTGTACAATGCGATAGTCCGATTGTCGCACAGCGGCACCGGCAATATGGTGCGGGGGCGTGCCGCTTTTGTCCGACTTTGTCCGACTTTGTCCGACTTCGCCAGTACCCTGAGCCCTGCGGGGCGGCCGAACCCGCCTGTTTTCAAGACTGCTTCATTAGCGCCTGAAACGACTCCTCCCGCCGATGCACCCTTTCACCCTCGCATTTCTCGTTGCACTGGCGCTGACCACCGCCACGCAGCTGTGGCTGGCACGGCGCCATGTGCTTCACATCGCAGCCAACCGCGACCGGGTTCCGGCCGGATTCTCCGGCAGCATCACCCTGGATGCTCACCAGAAAGCCGCCGACTACACCATCGCCAAGACGCGCCTTGGCATGCTCGAAACGCTGCTGGGCGCGGCGCTGTTGCTGGCATTTACGCTCGGTGGCGGACTGCAGTTCATCTCCGATGCGTGGCAGCGCAGCTTCCCGGCCGACAGCTACGCCCATGGCATCGCCCTCATCGTCACGGTTGCGATCGTGGCCGGGGTGTTCGATCTGCCGTTCAATCTCTACCGCACCTTCGTCATCGAAGCCCGCCATGGTTTCAATCGCATGACGGTGAAACTGTTTTTCGCCGACCTGCTGAAGCAGTCCGCGATCGGCGCGTTGCTCGGGGTGCCGCTCGCGTTTCTGGTGTTGTGGCTGATGGCGCGCATGGGCGAATCCTGGTGGCTGTATGTCTGGATAACGTGGATCGTGTTCAACCTGCTGGTGGTCACGCTCTACCCGACCTTGATTGCGCCCTTGTTCAACAAATTCACGCCCCTGGATGACACCGGCCTGCGCTCGCGCATCGAGGCGCTCCTGCAAAAATGCGGTTTCCGCGCGCAGGGGTTGTTCGTCATGGACAGTTCGCGGCGCTCCAGCCATGGCAATGCCTACTTCACCGGCTTCGGCGCCGCCAAGCGCATCGTGTTGTTCGATACCCTGCTCAGCCGGCTGCAGCCTCAGGAGATCGAGGCGGTGCTGGCGCACGAGCTCGGCCACTTCTCGCATCATCACGTCTACAAGCGCATGGCGATGCTGTTCGGCCTGAGCCTCGCATTCCTGTGGCTGCTCGGGGAGCTGGCCGGCCAGAAATGGTTTTATTCCGGGCTGCATGTGGAAACGCACACCACGGCGATGGCGCTGCTGCTGTTCTTTCTCGCCATTCCGGTATTCACCTTTTTGTTGCAGCCGCTTGCCAGCCTGTATTCGCGACGGCACGAGTATGAAGCCGATGCCTACGCGGCACGCTATGCCAGCGCAGCCGATCTGGTGCAGGCGCTGGTGAAGCTATATCAGGACAACGCGGCCACCCTGACACCCGATCCGCTGCATTCGGCCTTCTACGACTCGCATCCCCCTGCAGTCCTGCGGATCTCCCGCCTGCAGCTTCAGAGCGCGCCGGCTTATTCAGGATAACCGCGCCTCCGCGGGCGCGCCGCTGCGGCACGGGCGCGTCATTGCCGCGTTCGGCCGTCAGTACCTGGTGGAGCTTGACGGTGGCGAGACGCTGATCTGCTTTCCCCGCGCCAAGCGCAGCGAACTGGCATGCGGCGACCGGGTCGCGCTGCTGGCCACCGGATCGGGCCAGGGCGTGATTGAAGCGAGTGCGCCGCGCTCCAGCCTGATCATGCGTTCCGCGGGGCATCGCATGAAACTGATCGCGGCGAACGTGGATCAGGTCGCGGTGGTGGTGGCGACAGATCCGAGCTTCAGCGACGAATTTCTGTCCCGGGCGCTGGCGTGCGCCGAGCAGCAGCAGCTTCGAGGCCTGATCGTGCTGAACAAGACCGATCTGGGCGATGGCCCTTTCAATGCCCGGGCGCGCCTCGAGCCGTTCGAGCGTGCCGGCTATCCGATCATTCCCCTGTCGGCTAAACAAGACGTTTCGCCCCGGTTCGAGCAACTGCGCGGGCGACTGCGCGACCGGACCACGGTGCTGGTGGGCCAGTCGGGCATGGGCAAATCGACGCTGATCAACGCGCTATTCCCCGGGACCAACGCGGCGACCCGGGCCATCTCGACGTTCCTCGCCTCCGGCCGCCACACCACAACCCACTCGCGGCTCTATCCTTTGCCCGGGAGCGGCGCCCTCATTGATTGCCCCGGCATCCAGGAATACGGGCTGGCGCATCTGGGCTATCGCGACATCGAGCGGGGTTTCATCGAGATGCGTCCCTATCTCGGACACTGCCGCTTTGCGGATTGCCGGCACCTGAGCGAGCCTGGATGCGCGGTGCGGGATGCGGTAGATCAGGGAAAGATCAGCCCGCGCCGCCTGGAGTTGCTGCATCGAATAGCGTCGGCCGAGCGGGCGCGGTGAGGGTAGTTCAAAGCGCATCTGAAACCCTTTGCGGAACGCCGGCTAGCCCCAATACTGTTCACTTAATTAAATATTCGCGCTATGCTGCTGCTTTCCATGACAGGGGGACAGGCGATGGCGCGCACGCCGGCAGCACTGCCCGAGGGCAGTCGGATCACTGACTACATCATACGAACTAAATGATCGTGGAGAGATAGTCGAAACCAGTAGTGTCCGGACGTTGAACGCCGGAACCGTGATAACAGGTTGATCTGAAATAGATAGCTCATGATTTTTCTTGGTCTCGATTTGAAACCCGCTGCGGCGTTTGTTTGCGATCCTGCGAGGAATTCACTCGCAGGAGAAATCGATGAACTTGGGGAAGCTGGTGTTCGCGCAAGTGACGCAGCATTTGCCGCTGACGACGTTTCGGCGGTGCGTTGCGCGCTACAGCGGAGAGCACAAGGTCAAGACCTTTTCCTGTCTCGAGCAGTATCTGTGCATGGCGTTCGCACAGCTGACCTATCGAGAGAGTCTGCGCGACATCGAAGCGTGCCTGCGAGCGCAGGCGGCCAAGCTGTACCACATGGGCATCAAGAGCCGAGTATCGCGAAGCACTCTGGCCGATGCCAACGAAGTGCGCGACTGG
>Ga0080064_1000103_pt1 | contig 253012 bp, 191 predicted proteins | sample Subgrocontami54m_FD_69260 | JGI IMG/M metagenome (GOLD analysis project Ga0080064, IMG submission 69260) | Subsurface groundwater microbial communities from S. Glens Falls, New York, USA - GMW46 contaminated, 5.4 m (SPADES assembly) (version 2) ...
AACATCTCAAAGGATTCCGTCAGAAGATTCGTCATTTCAGAAGCACCGTGTCGTATCACCAGTTGCTGGGGTTATCAAAAATCTCAACGCGTCGATTTAAATGAAATTTGCAGAACTCAAGTTATAATCAAAGCTTGCGGCAGCCCCGCATCTCGTGAAAAATTAATAAAGGCGGGGCAGTCAAACGGCTTTTAATTGATTTGCTTCTTTGGTGCCAAGCTCACGCCGCTCGCCGCGCGCCAGCTTACCCAACTGCAAGGGGCCATAGCTATCACGGTGCAACGCGGTCACCGACGAACCCGCCGATTTAATCATTTCGCGTATCTCCCGCTTTTTTCCTTCATGCAGCGTCATCAAAAGCTCCATGCTCCGCGGATTTTGAGACACAACTTTGATTTTGCACGGAGCGGTTTCTTTGCCATAAAGAGGAACCCCTTTTTTCAATCGCTCAATGGCTTCGACCGGGAGAGGCGGTTTGATTTTCACCCTGTAAACTTTTTCCACGCCGTAACGCGGATGCGTGAGGCGGTGAATCAGGTCGCCATCATTGGTGAGGAGAAGAAGGCCGGTGGAGTCCTTGTCCAGACGGCCTGCGGGAACCAGTTTTTCCGGAATGTCCTGAAAATAATCCGCCACGGTTTTTTCCGCATGTTTATCTTTAAGCGTGGTGACGACTCCGGCAGGTTTATGAAATAGAAAGTATCTTTTGGCCTGGGGCGCGGGATGAATGCGCTGCCCATTCACTTCAACGCGGTCGGAAACGGGATCAATCTTCACTCCCTGGGTACGGACTGCCGAACCATTGACGCACACGTGGCCTTCGGCAATCAAACGTTCCGCCGCTCGGCGGCTGGCCACCCCCGCCCGCGCCAGGAATAATTGCAGCCTCAATCTACCCATTTCTCAAACGTTGTCCTCGAAAAGATTTTTCCACATCTCCGCTTCATCCCGGCCGTATTTTTTCTGAATGGCCTCGGCAAGTTCCTTCATCTTGGGAAGCTTGAGCTGGCGGTAGGAGAGCGCAACTCCGGAGGGTTTGAAATTCTCTGCTACCTCACAGGCAATTTCGAAAATTTTCTTGGCGCAGTCAGGATCGTCGGAAATAAATTCCCAAAACTCCCGGCCCATGAGCCAGCTCACGTGCGAATACCGCTGAATGATGGAATTGACCCTGCCCCGGCGTCCATAGGTCATGCCTAAATAGCTTTGCGCGTTCGGATCGCGGGCCTTGGTTTTCTCAAGGGCCTCATTAACTTCCTCGGAGATCCCCTTATTGACCGTGTTCGGGCCAGCCTTCATGTGAATATGATTGGTCCGCCCGTTTTTTTCCTTAATCACTTCCGAGCTTCCCGCACCCTTGGGCGTCTGGCTGATGTCCTTCGCGATTTTCTGAATCCGGTGGCCGTAAGTGGTGAAAAGGCTTCTCTCAACCCGCTGCGAAATCATGAACTCCGCGATTTCATCCGCAGTTTGCAGGTTCATTAATTTCAGGATAAAGGGATTAAAGTCGAGATCTTCGAATTTGATCTCTTCAATGATTTGATATTTAATTTTGGCGATTTCTTCGAATTGTTTTCTGACCAGCTCAATCTGCTCGTCTGTCATTCGATCTGGCCCTCCAATTTTTCGGCCAGAGCCGCCAGCTCCTTTAAAATTGAGCCGGGCAAAAACCCTTCGCTTCCAAACTCTCTTTTGGCGCTGTTCAAAAGCGCCACCAGGCGCCTGATAAGTCCGTTCCGTCGCGTGCGCCTCGCTTCGGCCGGGTCCTTGTCCTCGCGCCCTTCAAGAATTTTTCTAACCTGCAAACGGACTTCCTTGGGCTCGCGCGCGCCCTCAATCACCGCCTCCCTCAATTCCGCGTAATCCCTGGGCGTGATGCTCTCATTTTCTTTGGCCAGCCGCAAAAGATTCACGGCTTCATAACTGGGAAGTTTTTTCGGGCTGGCCTCGTCCGCAAAATCGGGTTTGGCCAGGCGGGGCTCCTCTTTTTCGAGAAACGAGTAGGACTTGATAAGCTTGGAGGCGGTTTGCTGCTTGATGGCAAGCTCCCTCATACAGTACGCCTCAAAACTCAAAAATCCCCATTCCTTATAATGCTTGTCACGATAAATTGCATTCAAATATTGTCCCAGCTCAATCCAGGAGGCCTTGTGGTGCCGGGCCGCCTCCAGGGTTTTCTTTCTGATTGATTCGGCCAATGCGTCTTTCTTGGTGTCCAATGCCATGATCTGCTCCTAATACCGTGTCAAATTTAATTTTACCGGCGCTTTTTGCGCCAGTACTCATCGTGTCGGACTGGATGTCCGACTACGATGATGTATGGGAGCACGGTACTGTACGCATCTTCCATAAAAAAGACGGACTGATAATTTCAAGGTTGATGCGATACTAGTCTGGATAACTAAAATTTACCGGAGTCTCAATATCCGGATGAATGCTTTTATGAACCGGGCAGGCGAAGACGGTGCGCTCGAGCGCCGGGCGGTGTTTGTCCGCAATGCCTTTGGGCATTTGAAAAGACACGGTGATCTTCCCGATCTTTCGGACCGGCTCCTGAATCATTTCCTTGATAACCTCCGCCCGGGCCCCGGTCAAATCAATGTCATGTCTTTGGGCATAAATTCCCATGATGGTCATCATGCAGGATCCGAGCGCCGAGGCCTCAAGATCCGTGGGTGAAAAGGCCTCGCCTTTTCCCATGTTGTCCTTGGGCGCATCAGTCGCGATAACACTCCCCGAAGGACCGTGCGTGAGCCGGCAATGGAGCCCGCCCTCGTAAACAATATCAATCTTCACCATGACGGAATTCTATCGCAATTCCAGGCCAACCTCAACAAACTCCTCAAAATCCGGGTATTTGCAATTCATAAAGATACCGGGCAATCTTTATATAAGAGAAAGTGCCCTTAAAGGGCTTTCTGAGGGGGAGGAAAAACCATGAAGAACGGAAAAGCACTTTTAATCGTTGGGACTGTTTTATTTACTGCATTTATAGGCAGTGATTTACTTTTTACCTATCCAGCCTTTGGGGATGCTACTGCCGACCCTTTGGGCACTGGTTCGGGTAAGGCTCCGGCCACTAAAATCAATTCCAGCGGTGCGCCTAGCAAACCCAACCCCAAGGATAACCCTAATGCGGGCGTGCCCCAGGAGGATCCCGATCTTGTTACTTTGCTGGGGGGTTAATCAATAATTTGAGTTCTGCAAATTTCAGGCAAAATTAATTGTAAAAAAACCGCCTACATAAACGAGTTTGCGAGGCGAGAGGAGAAACCATAATGAACGGAAAAGTGCTTTTAATCGTTGGGACTGTTTTATTTACTGCATTTATAGGCAGTGATTTACTTTTTACTCATTCGGCCCTTGGGGATGATACTGCTGTCACTTTGGACGCTGGTTCGAGTAAGGGTCCGGCCACTAAAGTCAATTCCAATGGTGCGGCTAGCGACCAGGACAATTCTCCAACGGCCTACGATCCTGATCCTATTGAAAATAAAAGCAAAGAAGTTGGTTCGTTAGTAGGCGTCTAATCCCGGCCTTACGGCTGAAGAAGCATAATCCCGCCGACTATCACCAGTAGAATTTCGACAAAGAGGAGAAATTTTTTGCGGGAGATTTTTCCGAGAATTTTCCTGGCCGTGAAGGAGCCCAGTGTCATGATCAGTCCAAAGCTCAGGCCGGCAAGAAGTTCCCTCCGATTCAAAATTGACAACTGGCTGTAGGCGAATGATTTCACCAAATGCATTCCCGTGGCGCACAGAGCCTCGGTCCCGACAAAGGCCTCCTTGGTGAGCCCGTAAGCCAGAAAAAAGGGCGCGGCCAAAGGGCCTACGCCGCCCAGAAGCGCGGAGAGAAACCCATTGAGCATGCCCACGGGTGTGAACGCCCAGGGGTTGCGGATTTTAAAATCCTTTTGCGCACGCCTCAAGAGAACTGTCAAGATCAAAAAAATACCGATGCCCTTCTTAATCCACACCACCGGCAGAGAAACATACATATAAGAACCCAGAATGGCCAGCGGGATAGAGCCCAGCGAAAATAAAAGGAAAACCTTCAAGTCCAGTTCGCGGCGGTTAAAATAAACCCGCGAGCCGTTGCCGAGCAAAACCGCGACCGTGAGAATCGGGACTGAGGCGCGCACTCCGTAAAGCGCTATAAGAAACGGAAGGAATATCATGGCCCCGCCAAAACCCGCAACGCCGGAAATGGCCGAGGAGAAATACGCCATAAGGCCGGTGACAGACCATTTTAAAATTTCAGGCAAGAGACACCGCCGGAGGAGTTAACTTGACAGCGGAAGATACCCCGGGCTTGCCCGGGGTATCTGGAGCAGTACCCACCCGCGGTTTCATGCCGCGGGCGGGTGGCGGCGAAGCGGAGCTGAGCCGTCCCTTGACTTTAATTTATTCCTGGAAAGGCGCTCCAAAACCAGCGCCGCAAAAAAAATCAGGGCAACGGCCAAAGCTATTTGCTGATTAAGCCCGAATTTTTTCTCGACGATCATTTTTTCCCAAAGGTAAAGCCCTGCGATCAGGACCGGGATACTCAGCAGAGTGATGTATTCACGGTGCTTCTTGATCAGCTCCCATTGAAAGGAAATTTTCTCGCGAAAAGGATACGGTGTAAGCTGCGGAAAAATACGGGGCACTTCTTTAAGATAGCGGCGGTAAGGATCTCCAAAAAGGGTTTCCAAATCTTTTTCCTCTTTCTGGATGGTCCCGCGGTAAATAATGCCGAAGCCGGTTAAAAATAAAGCCAAAAGCCAAACATTTCTGGAAATCACCACAATGCCGAGACCCATGAGAAAATTTCCCACGTAAAGAGGGTTTCGGGAATAAGCAAAGGGGCCATCGGTGGCAAGCTTAGCTCCTTTTCTTTCAATATACCCTGAGGCCCAAAGCCTAACGCCCTCGCCCGCCAAAACAATCGGGACGCCGACGAGAAAAGACTTTGGACTGCTGCGGGAATAATAGACCAGAACAATCGCGCCGATCCAGGCGAGGATAATACGCAATTTTTTAAATTGGAGGCGGCGCATGTCCATGGACTTTGAATCCTTTTAACGGGAAGCGGTTTTACGGAGATCTCTCAAGACATACTGCAAAATGCCGCCGTGCCGATAATAGGCCAGCTCATCCGGGGTATCGATACGGCAGGTTACCTTGAATTTTTTAGCTTTTCCGTCTTGAGTGGCTGAAACCTGCAATTTTTTTCGCGGCTCGAGATCCTGCGCAACGCCTTCAATCTGATACACCTCATGCCCGGTAAGCCCCAGCGTTTCCTTATTTTCTCCCGGCTCAAACTCGAGAGGCAGCACACCCATCCCGATCAAATTGCTGCGATGAATACGTTCGAAACTTTCGGCAATGGCCGCCTTGACTCCCAGAAGCGCCGGGCCCTTGGCCGCCCAGTCGCGGGAGGAGCCGGAGCCGTATTCCTTGCCGGCAATCACCAAAAGCGGCACACCTTCTTTTTGATATTTCATGGCCGCATCAAAAATGGTCATTTTTTCCCCGTCCGGAAGATGCGCGGTAAAGCTGCCTTCCACACCCGGCACCAGAAAATTTTTAAGCCGGACATTGGCAAAGGTGCCCCGCATCATCACCTCATGATTGCCCCGCCTCGCACCATAGGAATTAAAATCCTTGGGATTTACGCCATGCTCCATCAAATATTTTCCAGCCGGGCTGTCCTTGGCAATGGAGCCTGCGGGCGAGATATGATCCGTGGTGACAGAATCGCCAAGCATCGCCAGCACCTTCGCGCTCCGGATATCCTGAAGCGGCGCGGGTTGATCTGGCATGTTTTCGAAAAACGGCGGGCTTTTCACATAAGTTGACTTTTCATCCCACTGAAAAGTATCGCCGGAGGGAATTTTCATGTTGCTCCACGCCGGGTCGCCTTCAAAAACCCGCGCGTATTGCTTTTTAAACATCTCCGCATCCACGGCCCGCATGGCCTCGCTGATTTCCCTCTGGCTGGGCCAAATATCTTTAAGAAACACGTCCTTGCCCTGTTTGTCTTTTCCCAGCGGCTCCGTGACCAGATCAATATCCATGGAGCCCGCAATCGCGTAGGCCACCACCAGCGGCGGAGAGGCCAGATAATTGGCCCGCACCAGGGAATTAACGCGGCCTTCAAAATTCCGGTTGCCTGAAAGAACCGCCACAGCCACCAGCTCATTCTCCTTGATCGCTTTGCCCACTGCTTCGGGAAGCGGTCCGGAATTGCCGATACAGGTCGTGCAGCCAAAACCGACCAAATGAAATTTAAGTTTTTCAAGACTTTCCAGAAGATTGGTTTTTTTGAGATATTCCATCACCACTTTGGAACCAGGCGCCAGGCTGGTTTTCACCCAAGGCTTGACGGAAAGGCCGCGCTCCACTGCTTTTTTCGCCAAAAGCCCGGCGGCAAGCAGAACGGACGGATTGGAAGTGTTGGTGCAGCTCGTGATGGCGGCAATCACCACCGATCCGTGATTGATTTCGGCGGCCTGTCTAGCCGATGCCGGCGTACTTTTTTCCGTCATCATGGAAGGAAGCGCCTCCATAAAAAGCCGCTTGGAATCTTTCAAGGAAACCCGGTCCTGCGGACGCTTCGGGCCGGCGAGGCAGGGTTCCACCGTGCCGAGATCAAGTTCCAGAACATCGGAAAATAGAGGGTCCGGTGTTGATGATGTGCGGAAAAGGCCTTGCTCTTTGCAATAAGTCCCAACCAGCTCAATCTGTTCCTCGCTTCTTCCCGTCAGGCGGAGATAACGAAGAGTCTCTTCATCCACCGGGAAAAATCCCATGGTTGCTCCGTATTCAGGCGCCATATTGGCCACCGTGGCACGGTCCGGAAGACTGAGCGCATCCAGGCCCTGTCCAAAAAATTCCACGAATTTTCCCACCACGCCTTTTTTTCGCAGCATTTGCGTCACGGTGAGCACAAGATCCGTGGCGGTTGCGCCTTCTTTAAGTTTGCCGAATAATTTAAAGCCCACCACTTCGGGAATGAGCATGGACACAGGCTGTCCGAGCATGGCCGCCTCGGCCTCAATACCGCCCACGCCCCATCCCAGCACGCCCAAGCCGTTGATCATGGTAGTGTGAGAGTCGGTGCCGACCAGCGTGTCCGGATAGGCGAGAGAAGCTCCACCTGTCTCCTTTTTAAAAACAACGGCCGCCAAATATTCCAAATTCACCTGGTGGACAATGCCGGTTCCGGGCGGCACCACGCGGAAATTCCGGAGAGCCTGCTGTCCCCAGCGCAGGAATTGATAGCGTTCCTGGTTGCGTTCAAATTCCAGCCGCGAATTTTCGGAAAAAGCGTCCGCTGTTCCAAAGGCATCCACCTGGACCGAGTGGTCAATCACAAGATCCACGGGCTGCAGAGGATTGATCCGCGCGGGATCGCCGCCCATTTTCCGGATCGCTTCGCGCATGGCCGCAAGATCCACCACGCAGGGAACGCCCGTAAAATCCTGCAAAATCACCCGCGCCGGCGTAAAAGCAATTTCCTTTTCGGATTTTGCTTTCGGGTCCCATGCGGCCAGGGCTTCGATATCGGATTTCTCCACCGGGTTTCCATCTTCAAAACGCAAAAGATTCTCGAGAAGGATTCTTAAGGAAAAAGGCAGGCGTGCGGGATCGGGCAATCCCGCTTTTTTGAGAAGACCGAGTTTGTAAATAAGGTATGGCCGGCCGCCGATTTGAACGGGAGTTCCGGTTTTAAAACTGTCAAGCGAGGGTTTACCGTGCATGATGCGTGATTATAACAAAATATTGATGAAGCGCCAACGAAACCCTATACCTCGGCGCGAGCCAGACTCACCCACTTTCTAAAAGAGCTCCAGAAAATAAAAAGGGTGCAGCCCACTATCACCACAATCAACGCGATATTCGTGTTGACGATAAAGGGGCTCGCTGTTTTGGGCCAATAGTGATAGAGGACCATCTCCGCTGCAGCCGTGACCGTGGTCACAGTCACAAAAGCCATGGGCACCAACGTGACCCACATGTATTTCCATTGCTTCATGTGGGCGAGAATCGTGGTTCCGACGGCAAGTGCAATGGCGGCTAGCAGCTGATTGGCGATGCCGAACATGGGCCAGATGGTGCTGATGCTTGCATTCCAAATCAAATAGCTCCAGGCCAATACCACCGTAAGACTGGCCATGATATTTCCCGGCAGCCAATCCGTGCGTTTGAAAGGCGGATAAATGCGTCCCAAGAATTCCTGAAGGATGAACCGGGCAATGCGGGTTCCGGCATCGATCGTGGTCAAAATGAAAAGAGCCTCAAACATGATCGCGAAATGGTACCAGTATTTCATAAAACCAGCCAAGCCTGGAATGGCGCTGAAGATCTGAGCCATTCCCACCGCCAGCGAAACCGCGCCGCCCGTTCTGCCAATCAACGACTGCTCACCAACCTCGCGTGTGAGAAGGTCAAGATTAACCGGATGAATACCCAAGGTATGGGTAAGTCCGTCGTAAACGGCAGGGGAAACATTAATCGCATAGTAATCCCCGGGATGCATGGAGCTCACCGCGATCAAACAAACCACGCCCACCAGGGCCTCAAGAAGCATACAACCGTATCCAATGGGCCGGGCATGACATTCATTGGATATCATCTTGGGCGTTGTGCCTGATGAGACCAGCGCATGGAAACCTGAAATTGCGCCGCACATGATGGTGATAAAACAAAAGGGCCACACTTTTCCAGGCACAATGGGTCCGCCTCCATGGACAAAAGCCGTGATGGCCGGGAAATGAAGCTTCGGATTAACCACCAACATGCCCAGGATGAGAAAAAAAATTGTTCCCAGCTTCATATAAGAACTCAAATAATCCCGCGGAGCCAGAAGAAGCCAAACCGGAAGCACGGAAGCAAAAAATCCGTAAACGGCCATGGCGATCAGGATTCCTCTTTTATTCAGAAGAAAGACATGATGAAGCCAGGGGGTTTCGGGAACGAATTTTCCGAACACAACGGCAGCGAAAAGAAGGGTAACTCCCACCACCGTGGCGCGGCGTACCGCCTGATGTGACCCTTGATTCAAGGCAAAAATATAAAAACCCATCACCATGGCAATGGGAATGCTGGCCGCGATGGTAAAAGTGCCCCAGGAACTTTCTGCCAGCGCATTCACCACCACAAATCCCAATCCCGCCAAAGCAACGATCACAATAAAGAGAATGGCCACGGCGCACGCCAAGCCGGCAGGTTTTCCGATTTCACTTCCCGCAATTTCAGCCAGAGATTTTCCTCCGCGCCTGGTCGAAGCCACAAGAATGACAAAATCCTGGACAGCACCTCCAAGCACAACCCCGACGACGATCCAAAGAAGACCGGGGAGAAACCCGAACTGAGCCGCAAGAACCGGTCCGATCAGCGGCCCGGCTCCCGAGATCGCGGCAAAGTGATGCCCAAAGAGAACCCATTTCGACATGGGATAGTAATTCTGTCCGTCCCTTAAAGTGTAGGCGGGTGTGGTCTGCGCGGTGTCCAGGACAAATACTTTTGTGGCAAGAAAAGCGCTGTAGTATCGGTAACTGATTACAAAAACACTCAGCACGAGAACCAAAAGGGGTAGCGCGTGCATCCTAAATTTTTCCGGAGCAATCGGCTGGGTGGTCGAAATTCATCGGTAGGATTTGTCTTTAAGGTTGATAAAGTTCTGCGAATTTTTGGGCGTATTTGTCAATCCAAATGCTGGCGGCTTCTTCCTCTGAAATGGGCCGCCCTGTTTTACGTTCGGTCTCGTCGCGGAATTCCCGGATTCTGTGCACTTCCTCCGCCAGCTTGGCGCGAAAAGACATCACGGGCTGGTCAAAGGATACCCCGGTCTTGAAAAGACCGCTTTTTGAATCGGACGAGACCCAAACCACCCAGCCATAAAGCCGGAAAAGCCGGTCTCCCATCGGAATGGTCACATCAATCAGCGTTCCTTGGGGAATTTGCTCGGCTGTCAAAAATTGTAACCCGCCCTGGGATAAATCGCCAGTCTGGGATTTCAGGGTAATGTCTTTTTTGCCCATCTGAACTTTGATGGGCACCCGGATGGGATGTCTTAGGTACTGACGCCTTTCCTTGGCTGCTGGCATATTGGTTAAATTATACTCTAAAATGTTTAAGAAAACATTCCTAACCTTTTTTCACAATGATTCCGCCCATATGCCCCCCAAAGCCCAATGAAATGGAGCAGGCCAGGTCGATTTTCCCGACACGGGGCTGATTGGGCGTGTAATCAAGATCACAGGCAGGGTCGGGTTGTTCATAATGAATCGTGGGCGGCACAAAACTTTCTTTCATAGCCAATAGGCAGGCAATCAATTCCACGGCTCCCGAAGCGCCTAGCATATGGCCCACCATGGACTTGGTCGAGCTGTAGGAAATACCGTAGGCGTCCTTGCCAAAGGCCTTTTTAATTTGTTCGGTCTCGTACCGGTCGCCTTCCCGCGTGGACGTGCCGTGCGTGTTAAAATAATCGATATCGGCCGCCTTGATGTCCGCTTTCCTTAAAAGCTCCCGCAAAAGATAGCGGAGTTCATTCGTTTCCGGATCAAAGGCCGTGGCGCGATAGGCATCCGTGGTCATAGCATATCCTGCAATTCTTGCGTAAATTTGCGCGCCGCGCGCCCGGGCCTGAGTTTCCAATTCCAAGGCCACCACGCCCGCGCCTTCGCCTACCAAAAATCCGCTTCGCCGGCTGTCATAAGGACACATGCCGTTCTTGGAATAAACTCCAAGCTGATGATAGCCCGCGAGCATGAGCGGCGTGATGGACGCGTCGCTTGCCCCAGCCAGCACAAAATCTGCATCGCCCTGCTCAATCCACCGTGCAGCCTCCATCACAGCATAGGTGCCGGTGGAGCATGCGGCAATCACGCATTGCATGGGGCCCTTGGCCTGATAGCGCCTGGCCAGATGAGAATTCAAACGGTCCGGAGAATAATTTTCAAAATCCCCTTTTTCAAGACTGGTCATACCACCTTTACTGGAACTCACGGCCAGGCCGAAGCGGTAAGGATCCATCGCGCCCTGATCAAGACCGCTGTCTTTGAACGCCTCGCCCGCGGCCTGAAGCCCAAACTGAATAAAAGGGTCGGTTGCGGAATCCAACGGAAAGTTTTTCACCTCACACGCCTTTTTAACAGGAAAATTTCCGGCCTCAAAGCGCGTGATGGGCGCCGCCCCGTCATATCCTTGGCGCATCGCGGCTGAAAACTCCTGCGCATTGTTGCCCACCGGACTTACCACGCCGATTCCTGTCACCACCACTTTTCGTTTCATGGTAATTTTAAAGGACGCTCCTCTCGAGCACTTGTCCGTGATGGATTATCACGGCCAAGTGCTGCAGCGATGCCTCAATTAAAAACTTCGGCATCGTCTGCTGTCAAACAAGAAAACTTGGCCGCTTACGTTCCGGACCCTATCCGAAAGAAGATAGATGATAAAATCCGCTACTTCTCCCGGATCGGAGAATGACTCAAGGCAGCTTTCTTTTTTCTGTCTTTCATAAACCTCGGGCGGAAGATCCCTCGTCATCCCGGACATCATGAATCCCGGAGCTACCGCATTCACGCACATTTTTTTGCGGCCCGCTTCCCAGGCCAGCGTTTTTGTGAGGGCCACGAGACCCGCCTTTGCAGCTGCATAGTTCGCTTCCCCGAAGCCTCCCTGGATTCCGACCCGGCTGGTGATATTAACCACCTTGCCGCCTTCCTTTTTGTAAAGCATGGGGAGAAATTTTTTGATAAGAAGAAACACGGCCGTGAGATCGACGCCAATCACTTCATTAAACTCCTCGTCCGTGAGATTTGTCAGCGTGCGGTCCCGAACAATGCCGGCATTATTCACCAGGCCGTCAAGAACCGGAGTGTGTTTCTTAATTTCTTCTTTGAGCTTGTCAATATCAGCAGGGCTGCGGAGATCGGCTCTAAAACCGTAAGCGCCCTTAGCAATCAAGGTCTGCGCTTTGTTTTGGTTCTCGAAGTAGGTGAAAAAAACTGTGGCCTTTTCAGCCATGGCGCGCTCCACAATTTGAGTTCCGAGAGCGCTGGTTCCTGCCGTGACTAGAATGACTTTTCCGGATAAATCGATATGCATAATAACACGTTGTCATTCTGAGGCCGACAGGGCCGAAGAATCACCTGATTAGAGCTCCTTCACTTCGTTCAGGATGACGCTTTGTGGGAATGGTTCACTTCGTATCCGGCCCGGGTTAGCATGGCAAAATCATCGGCCATGGGATTTCCCTGGGTGGTGAGATAGCCGCCCACAATGAGGCCGTTGGCTCCGCCCTTCAAAGCCGCTTCCTGATATTCGCGAAGCCCTCCCTCCCGGCCTCCGGCCAATTTGATATTGGCTTTGGGCAGAATAAAACGGTAGACGGCAATAGTCTTGACCGCTTCCAGAGGATCCAGGGAAGGCGCATTCTCAAGCGGGGTTCCGGGACGGGGATTCAGAATATTCACGGGCACACATTCGGGCTGAAAGCGTTTTAACTCGAAAGCCATTTTAACCCTGTCTTCGCGGGACTCGCCCATGCCCAGAATGCCTCCCGAGCACAATTCCATACCGCCTTCAAGCAGGGCCCGGATTGTGTCCAGGCGCGTGTCATAAGAATGCGTGCTCACGATATTGGGATAAAATTCCCGCGAGCTTTGCACATTATGGTTGAATCTCCGGACACCGGCCTCTTTAAGCTCGCGAGCCTGCTCCGCGGTCACAAACCCCAGGGACGCGTCGATATTCATCGAAGTTTCATTCTTCAGCCGTTTGAAAATGCCGAGCAATGCTTCAAAATCATTCGGAAGCGGGGCAGCGCCGCTGGTGACCAGGCAAAAATTTTGGACACCCTTTTCCTGGGCTTTTTTTGCGGCGGCCACGATCACCTCGGCATCCAGAAGTTCGTACCGTTCCGCGCCCGTCTCAAAGCGCACGGATTGGGCGCAAAAAGCGCAGTCTTCCCCGCAAAGATAACTTTTCGCGTTGATGAGAGAACAGAGACCGGGCTTGTTGGAATTGAAATGAAACGTGATATCGTGGGCTGCTTCCAGAAGGGCCTGCAACGATTCTTTGTCTTCGATATGAATAAGTTCCAGTGCTTCCTCAAAAACCACTTCTCCGCCGGCGAGGACGCGCTCTTTAAGCTCAGTAACAAAAGGGGACGGTTCTATTTTTACTTTGTCCTTTGTAAAAATAGAACCGTCCCCTTTGGCCTGCCTCACTGGACAATGTCTCCCGAGACCGGCTCTACCATCACGCCCTTTTTCTTGAAAATGGCCACCGCTTGTTCAATGCTCGCCTCATCGCCTTCCAGCTCGATGGTCGCCTGTCCTGACTCGGCCGTGATTTTGGCGCGCCGGATATTGAGAATTAAATCCTGGTCGCGGGCCACGAGATACATGATGGGCTCCTTGATAAGATTCTGCGGAAAAAATAAAGTGAATGATTTTTTAGCCATGGTCAGCCCCCTGCAATCGCGGGAATGATGGAAATCTCATCCCCTGCTTTGACGCGCGTGTTTTCCTTGTCGAGAAACCGGATATCTTCGTCATTCACATAAATATTGACGAAGCGGCGCACCTTGCCGGTTTCATCGCATAGCCGTCCCTTGATGCCGGGAAAACTTTTTTCCAGCCCGTTGATGATCTCAGCGATATTTGCGCCCTGGGCCTCGATTTCGGCCTGGTTGTTGGTCATTTTCTGAAGCGGTGTTGGAATTCTCACTTTGACGCCCATGATACCCCCTTTTTGACATTTTCTTCAAACGAAGCCAGGCTCGGATCAATCAGAACCGCCTCGCCGATATGGCCCTGCACAGCCTCCTGCGTTTTAAGGCCGTTGCCGGTGATGGCCAGCACCACCGAATCGTTTTTAGGAATTTTTCCCGCCTCGATCAATTTTTTGGCCACAGCCACGGTCACGCCGCCGGCGGTTTCCGTAAAAATTCCTTCGGTTCTGGCCAAAAGCTTGATGCCTTCGCGGATTTCATCATCCGTGGCCAGGTCGGCGCTGCCGCCGCTTTCCTTCACCGCATCCTTGGCATAATAGCCGTCTGCAGGATTGCCAATGGCCAGGGATTTGGCAATGGTATTCGGTTTTTTTACCGGCCGCACCATTTCGGCATCTTCCATAATGGCCGTGGCAATGGGTGAACATCCGGCCGGCTGCGCGCAGTGAACGCGCGTCTTGATTTCGGAAACCAGCCCCAATTGCTTGAATTCTTTGAGCGCCTTCCATATTTTGGTGATCAGCGAGCCGCCGGCCGCCGGACTCACGATATGATCCGGCGTCGTCCAACCGAGCTGCTCCATGATTTCATAACAAAGAGTTTTTGAGCCTTCCGCGTAATACGGCCTGATATTGATATTCACAAAAGCCCAGCCGTATTTGGCCGCAATCTCGCTGCAGAGCCGGTTCACTTCATCGTAATTTCCGCGCACCGCCACCAGATTGGGCTGATAAATCAGCGAGCTCACCACCTTGCCCATTTCAAGATCGGCTGGAATAAAAATGTAGCGTTTTAATCCTGCGCGCGCGGCATGTGCGGCCACGGAATTGGCGAGATTGCCGGTGGAAGCGCAGGCCACAGTGTCAAAGCCGAATTCCTTGGCCTTAGACAAAGCCACGGCCACCACCCGGTCTTTAAAGGATAGCGTGGGGTGACAAACCGAATCGTCCTTGATGTAAAGTTCGCGGACTCCCCATTCTTTGGCCAGGGCCGTGGCCTTGATGAGGGGCGTGAAACCTGAAAATAATCCGACCGTGGGATCGCCGTCAATCGGTAAAAGTTCGCGGTAGCGCCACAGGGATTTGGGGCCTTTTTCGATTTTTTCGCGGGTCAAAACTTTTTTGATGGCAGCGTAATCATAGTCCACTTCCAGCGAGGAAAAACAGTATTCGCACACATAAATCGCCTCTTTGGCGTAACTGTGCCCGCATTCCCTGCATTTCAAACCTTTGACATAGGACATAAATTAAACTGCCTCCAAACTCAAATACCGCTCACCCGTGTCCGGAAAAACCGTCACCACCGTTTTGCCAGCTCCTAATCGTTGGGCCACTTGAAACGAAGCCCAGCACGCGGCGCCGGATGAAATTCCGACCAGCAATCCTTCTTTTCTGGCCAGAAGTTTTGCCGTTTCGCGGGCGTCTTCGTTGCTCACCGTGATTATCTCGTCAATCACACTGCGGTTCAGAACCTTGGGAACAAATCCCGCGCCTATTCCCTGAATTTGATGGGGACCCGCGCATCCGCCCGAAAGAACCGCCGAGTTTTTGGGCTCCAGCGCGATGATTTTCACCTGGGGAATATGTTTTTTTAAAATCTCCCCCACGCCCGTGATCGTGCCGCCGGTCCCAACCCCGGCCACAAACGCATCAAACTTCCCGCCCGTGGCATCTAAAATTTCCTCGGCCGTCGTCTCCCGGTGAATTTTAGGATTGGCCGGATTATTGAATTGCTGCGGCGTGAAAGATTTCTTAAACTGTGCAGAAAGCTCCTCGGCCTTTGCAACCGCGCCCTTCATCCCCTCTTTGCCCGGCGTCAGTACCACTTCGGCTCCGTACAGCTTGAGCAGGGTACGCCTTTCCACGCTCATGGTCTCGGGCATGGTTAGAATCAAGCGGTACCCTTTGTACGCGCACACCATGGCGAGGCCAATCCCCGTGTTACCGCTGGTGGGCTCGATAATCACGGTATCCTTGTCAATCACGCCCTGAGCCTCCGCATCCTCGATCATGCTGAGACAGATGCGATCTTTCACGCTCCCGCCCGGGTTATTCGACTCCAGCTTTGCCAAAATTTTCGCCATGCCCGGTTCCGCCACTTTGGCAAGCTCCACCATCGGCGTGTTGCCGATCAGCTCCGTGACATTTCTGGCAATCTTGGGTCGTGGTCTCACAAGACCTTTATTTTACTCAGCCCGGTAAACTTTGTCTTCCTCAATCTTTCCTCCGCAAAGCCGGAACGCGCGGGCCGCCGGCCGTTTCCGATCCTTGAGGGAGACAATAAGGTAAAATGGCTCTTCGTAGACCGCCAACGCCCTGTCTTTTTCGGAAGGATAAGGGTCTGAGGTCGGATGCGAATGATAAATTCCCACCAGCTCCAAATTTTCCTCCCGGATGTTCCGGAAAAATTCGAGCTCTTCCTTGGGGTCCATCAAATAAGAAACCGGCGACGGCTCAATATTCCGGATGGGATGCACTTTCAAAACCTCGCCATTCCTTCCGGACAAAAGCCCGCAACCCTCATTGGGATATTCCCCCTCGAGGTGATGAAGGAGTGCGGCAAATAATTCTTTTTTGATATGAATCATACAAAAATGATGCTCCGCAGCCCTCAGCTGCGGCATCCCTGCTGTTCCCGCATCGCATTAATCAAAATCTGCGCCACTTCCGGGCGGGAAAATTCTGCGGGTGGAAGCTCTCCCTTGCGGAGCATTTCCCTCACCTTGCTTCCCGAAAGCGCCAGGTGATGCGAAGGATCGTGCGGACAGGTTTTGGTCGAAGCCATTTCTCCGCAGGTTTTGCAGTAAAACGTGAAATCGAAAAAGAGAGGCGTGATGTCGATTTCCGCCGGATCAAATTCGTTAAAAATGTGATGCGCGTCAAAAGACCCGTAATACGGTTTCCCGTCCGGCCTGGAAACGCCCGCGTGGTCCCGGCCCACAATAAAGTGCGTGCAGCCGTAGTTTTTTCTCACAATGGCATGAAAAATGGCCTCTCGCGGACCGGCATAGCGCATGGCCGCAGGAAAAACTGAAAGCATGACGTGATTTTTTGCATAATATTTTTCAAGCAACACCTCGTAGCATTTCATCCGCACATCCGCCGGGATGTCGTCGCCCTTGGTCTGCCCCACTAGCGGATGGATGAGAAGGCCGTCTACCATTTCCAGCGCGCATTTGGTCAAATACTCATGCGCGCGGTGAATTGGATTGCGGGTCTGGAACGCCACAATTCTTCGCCAGTTTTTTTTGTAAAAAATTTCGCGCGTCTGAACTGGATCCAGGCGGTATTCGAGAAAATTCGTGTACTCCGGCCGGTTTAAAAGACAAATTATTCCGGCCGCAAAAAATTCGCCCATCTGCTCTATGGCCGCAACGCCGGGATGATTCCCGTCATCCGTGCCGTAAACCTGCAGGGCCTGTTTCTTTTTATCATGCGGAAAAATTTCTTCCACTTTCATGATCGCAAGCACCCGGCCCGAAGCCGTCACCAGCGAGACTTCCTCATTTATTTTGAGCGAGGATTTTTCGGAAGCGCTGATCTGTTTGGTGATGGGCAGGGTCCACGGAAGCCCGTTCGCAAGATGCTTCTGGGTCACCACGGCTTCGTAATCGTCATGCTTCATAAACCCGGTGAGCGGACTCAACGCGCCGACGCCGATCATCTCCACATCGGAAATTTCCCGCTCTGTGAGCACTAGTTGCTTCAGCTTGGCGGCCTTTTTAAGCGCCTCTTCGCGCGCTGCCCCCTTAAGTTCCTGGTCGACTAAAATCCCGCCGTGGGGACGAATCTGACTAATCATTCCTGCCTCCCTTTTACTGTTTTGTTTCTTTAGGTTTCATAAAAGTGTGAATGCCGCACTCGGTTTTGACGCGGCCGGCCCAGCGGCCTGCGCGCTCCTCCTCGCCCGGCAGCACCGGCCTGGTGCAGGGCCAGCAGCCGATGCTCGTGTATCCTTTTTCAAAAAGGGGATGCACGGGAAGCGAGTGCGTTTTAATGTAATGCCAGGCATCCTTGGAGGTCCAATTCGTAAGCGGGTTGAGTTTATAGAGCCCGTCTTCATAGGCCTCCAGAATGTGGATATTTTTCCGGGTCGGGCCTTGTCCCCGGCGAATTCCGGAAACCCAGGCCTTGAATCCCTTGAGCCCTCGCTGAAGCGGCTCCACTTTATTGATTTCGCAGCATTTGTCGGGATTCTTGTCGTACAGGGTGTCGCTGTAAAGCCGGATAAACTCCTCCCGCGAAATGACGGCTGTAAGTTCTACAAGGTTTAGCTTCAACTTCTCGGCGAGCAATTTTTTATAATCCTCGGTTTCCTGAAAATGATAGCCGGTTTCAAGAAAGAGAATTTTCATCCGCGGAGTAATCTCCGAAACCATGTGCAGGAGTACCACGCTTTCTGTCCCAAAAGAAGACAAAAGGGCGATATCCGGACCAAAAGAATCCCATCCCCATCTCAGGATTTCCTGCGGGGTTTGGGTTTCAAAAATTTCATTTTGCTTGGCTAAATCGATGTTCATGATTTTCCCAGCCGTTCCTTCATCCCGCGAACCGTATCATACGTCAAGTGGGCCCATCTTCCCATATTCCCCAATTCCACATCGGATTTGTTGGCGCCGTGAAAGTCACTGCCGCCCGTTACCAAGATATTTCTCGCCTCGCCCGCGGCTTTATACTTTACCGCCTCTTGCTCATTCTGACAGCTCGAATAGGCCTCAATGCCTCCCAGCCCCAAGGCCACAAGGCCGTCTAACACTTGATTCAATTGCTCATCGCTTTTCACGCGCAGTTGTTTGGGATGGGCAAGCACCGCCATGCCCCCCGCCTCCCGGATCATGTGAATTCCGTCTGCGGGCGTCACTCTTCGTTTATCCACATAAGCCGGCGCGCCCTTGCTCAAATATTTGGTAAACGCTTCGTTAAAATCCTTGACGTATCCTTTTTTCACCAGCGCCTTGGCAAAGTGGGGCCGCCCCACCTGCCCCCCGCCGGATTCCTGAATCACTTCTTCCAGGGTAATTTTAATGCCAAACTCGTTCAGCTTTTTGATAATTTGAGGATTCCGGCTTTCCCTGTCTTGCTGGATGCCGCGAAGAGCCTCCTGAAGTTTTAGAGATTTATGATCAATGAAATATCCCAGAATGTGCATGGTGCCCGGATCATACACTACGCTGATTTCAATGCCGGGGATCAATTCCACGCCTGCCTTTTTTCCTGCCTCAATGGCCTCGCCCAGCCCGCTGGTCGTATCATGATCGGTCAGAGCCAGGGCCTTAATCTTACGCTTTCCGGCTAATTGCACCAGTTCCGCAGGGGTCAGAGTTCCGTCCGAATGCACTGTGTGGCTATGAAAATCCACTTCTTGAATCATGTAACCTGTTATATTTAAATGGGTTAAATAATTTCCCTTGCGGGGAAGGAAATCAAATTATACTTTTACAGCTCACATTTTACAATATATTTATACTGACAACTAGGGCCGATTTTGAAGAACGATCCCAACCGGGCAGTGGTCGGAGCCCATGACTTCAGGGAGAATGAAAGCCTTTTTAAGACGCGGCCGCAGGACTCTGGAAATGCAAAAATAGTCGATCCGCCAGCCGATATTCCGCTTGCGGCAATTATTGAACTGGCTCCACCAAGTGTAATGCCCGCCTTCTTGATGAAGCTCCCGGAATGTGTCGATAAGGCCGCTTTTCACAATCCGGTCAAACCCGGCCCGCTCCTCATCTGTGAACCCGTGATTATGACGGTTGCTCTCAGGATGGGTGAGGTCGATTTCTGCATGGGCGACGTTCAGGTCTCCGCAGAAAATAACGGGTTTCTTTTTTTCCAGCTTTTTCACATATTTCAGAAAATCCACATCCCATTCCTTGGCCCTGTAATCCAGCCGGGAAAGATCCCGTTTGGAATTTGGAGTGTAGACGTTGACGAGAAAGAAATCCTTGTATTCCAGCGTGAGCACGCGGCCTTCCTTGTCGTGTTTGGGAATGCCCATGCCGCAAACAGCCTTGAGTGGCTTTTTTTTGGCAAATATTACGGTTCCAGAATAACCTAATTTTTCGGCATGATTCCAGTGCGCAAAATATCCGGAGAGTTTGCAGTCTACGGAAGAAGCATCTACTTTGATCTCTTGAACGCAAAAAATATCAGGGTTTTCTTTTTCAACAAATTGGAGAAATCCCTTTTTCAGCGCGGCTCGGATTCCGTTCACATTCCAGGAAATAAGTTTCATATTCTCCCAATTTTATTTGACTCGCCGCAGGATCACGTAAGGATTCCAGGATTGAACCAGCGCATAATGCGCTTGGACGTACCTCTCCAGCTCTGGAAGAACCGCATAAAACCGCTCATAAAAAAGATGCCCCTCCTGGTAGGTCACAATCCAATCGGGAGGATGTTCCATCACCGCTTTTTCTACCGCCTCCGTCTGGCGGCCGGGCGCCGGAAGGATTTGAGGCATGAATTGAAACGGCATGCCGCGGAAACTTTCTCTTCCCGTGAGCGAGTAGAGAATTTGCATTTGGGCTAAGACGACCAAGGATTCCCCTTGGGAAACATTTTGCTTTATAAAATCAACTGCGTGATCCAAGGGCTCGCCCCACCGGCGGGGACAACGCCAGCCGTCAAGTGGTTTGGACTGAATGACATAATCATGTTTCTCAATATGCAGGTACGATCCAGGCGGTTGCTGCCCCAGAGCCGCTTGAAAACTGAAAAGGCCCGTTTGTCCTCCCTGCATTAAAGCAACCACGATCAATGCCCCGACAGATCCTTTCCGGGCCGCTTCGCGAAAGGTTGTATCGGAAGAAGATTTAATCTCTTCCAGCAAAACAAACCCAAGCCCCACGGTAATGCCCATCAGCGGAATATGGCAAGGCAGGCGCCACGACCCCGTGCTGAGCGAGACAATCGCGACGAACACTACCCCAAGAAAAAGCACGCCCAGTTCTTGAGACGCCTTTTGCCTGCCATAAAGGTTCAAAACAACCACAAGGACAGGGACCCAGTATCCATTTTCAATCCAGCTCTCAGGACGCAAAAGCATGAGAAGGCGGACATGTTGACTGGCTAGGTAGTCGCAATTGGCAAGGAAAAATCTTCCCATGTCCGGGGCCAAAAGCGCGCTGCCCAGCGCTGCAAGCAGCGCCCCCGAAAGATACCCCTCTATCGCCGCGGCCTTTTTTGCCGAAAGCAACGCTACCACCAAAAATATTACCCCGTAGGATGCGCCGATGTTTGCTTTATTCATAAAAGAAACGCCCGCCGCAAAGCTGCAGAGTAAACATGTCCAAAAAGCAGCCCGTGCGCTGCCAAAAGGGGTTTGGACGGCAAGTGCAAAAATTCCAACAGCACCCCAGAAAATAGCGTCGAACGTAAAATTTGGAAAAGGATAATGCCAGTGAAAACAAATCGTGGTCAACGCAGCCGCCACAAAAGCAAGAAACGCGGAGGCCCGCTTCCGAACCATGAAATAAGTTATAAGAATCATGGCGCTACTCACAAGAAGCATATGAATCAAGAGAGCGGCCTTGGTGAATCCGAACAACATAAAAAACCATGCCATGCTATAAATGAAAAAGGGTTGCACGTGGTAAATAAAATCTACATATGGTTTTTGCCCGTGCATAATTCTCCAGCCCGTGTCAATAAGCCCCCCGTAATCATTAGAATCAAACTGCTGAAGCATGGCGAACTGGAGAAAAAACCCGTTTGCCGCCAGTAAAAAAATCAACCCCGAGGCGGCAAGGATTTTTTTACCTGCACTTTGATCTAACATTTATTCGACTCGCTTTTCAATCTTTTTGGCAAGAAACACGGCGATTTCGAAAAGGACGAGAAGCGGAAGTGCGAGCAGAATCTGGGATATCACATCCGGGGAAGGTGTGAGCACGGCCGCCACAATGAAAATAATGACTACAGCAATTTTTCTCTGCCTGGCCAAAGTGCAGGATCCGATAAACCCCAGCTTGACCAAAAGAAGGATGAATACTGGAAAAACAAAGGCGATTCCGAACCCCATGAGGAAGTGGAAAGTAAAAGAAAGATACTGCCGGATGGAAATCAGCGGCTTTAAATTCGCCGTCTGAAATCCCAGAAAAAATCGGAGCGCGAAAGGGAGCACGGCAAAAAAAGCAAAAAGAATTCCGGCCAGGAAACAAAAGAGAGTCCAGACCACACCCAGACAAAGTGTTTTTTTTTCCTTTTCGTAAAGGCCGGGAGCGACAAAGAGCCAGATCTGGGTCAAGATCACGGGCGAGGTCAGCACCGCGCCTGAAAAAAACGATATTTCCAGTTTGACCAGGAAGGCCTCGTAAGGGGTCAAAAAATACAGATTTTCCTGAAGCGACCGGATGGGGGCGGTCAACAGCCGGAGCAATGGGTCGGAAAAAAAATAGCTCAAAATTGTGCCGCCGGCCAGGGCCGCCAAAATCACAAAAACCCGGCGCCTGAGCTCTTCCAGATGATCGATCCAATCTGTTTTTTCTTCCGTTTCACCCATAAACATATATCCGGTTTTTGCATTGGCTGCTGTGCGTGAATGGACTCTTGGCCAAAGCGATGGCTTCTAAAGTATTTTCCATTTTTTTTCGCACGATCCCAATCCTTTCTTCCGTGATGCGCACGCTCCATGCCTTGTCCGGCGCCGTGAAATATAAAATTCCCCTTGCCGGTGCGGGTCCCACAATATCATGCAGAGCAAGCGCGTAAATCAAAATCTGAGGCTCATGCAGTTTGGCTTTATCCCCAAACTCTTTCTCCGATGCCACCCGGCCTGTTTTGTAATCGACAATGAGCCATTCTCCGCCTGGCGTTTTCATCACAAGATCGATTTGCCCCCGAACCTGGCCGTGAGGGAGCTTGTAAATAAACGGGAGCTCCCGGTATATTTCCGATTTTCTTGCAAGCACGCCCCATTCTCCGTTGACAAAATTCGTGATGCCTTTCTCAAGCTCCTTCAAATCATTCTCCGCCAAAAAACCGCGCTCTTGTTTTATTTGTCTCTCAATTTCAAGCCGTGCGGGATTTTTAAAATCAAAGTGCTGAAGGATGCGGTGAAAAATAATTCCAAACTCGCGCCGTTTCAGAGCGGTCCCGTCTTCCTCTTCGCCGGCAAAATCCGGTTCCTCGCGCTCCTCCGGTGCACGCATTTCATAAATATCAAAATAGCAACCGGGGCATTCGTCAAATTTAAGAAGGGCGCTCACCGGCAAGTCTCTTGTTTCATAATAATCCCTCAGGACAAATTGCGTGGCTGCGCTCAAAGCCTCAGCCGTCAAGCCTTCCGAGCCCGACCTGGGCAATTTTTCCACAAGCGCAACATCGATAGGCCGGACCTCTTGAATTGCTTTATGAAACGGCTCGGTCTCGGCCAGCGCCGCGATTTTACCCCAAAGCCCCGGCGTTTCAGCCGATTCTTCAAGCATGCGTACGGGAACGCCCTTGAAATAAAGTAAATCATCTTTCATTTGCCCACAATCTTTAAACGCTCTTCGCAGCCAGTCCGCCCAGGTACGGAGCTCACGATACGGCCGCGCCTCCACTTCTTTGCCCTTTCCGGCTCCGGAAAGAATCAAATGCTCCTTGGCGCGGGTCAACGCCACATAAAACAACCGTTTGAGCTCCTGCTTTTCCTTGAAATTATCCAGCTCTTTGTTCTTCCGGTAACCAAAATCTTCTTCCCACGACCGGGTTGCTTCATTTTTAATTTTCATGCCTAACCCGTAGGTTTCTGTGAAATTCACGGGGAGAGTCTCCCCCGCATCAAGCTCCCGGCCCAAATCCGCGACCACAACCACCGGGAACTCAAGCCCCTTGGCCTTATGAATGCTGAGAAGTTTCACCGCTTCGCCCTTCTCAAGCTCCACCTGGGCTTCCGATTCACGCACATCCTGTATCGAAAGTTTTTTCACATACCTTACAAAATCCGAAAGCCCAAAGGCCTCGCGCGTCTCAAAATCGCGGGCCATGTCGATGAGTTTTTTCACATTGGCGAGTTTCCGCTTGCCTTCCGGCTTGCCGAGAATTTTAACGTCGTAACAGGTTTTCTGCACAATCAAAAGCAGCATCCCGGAAATCCTGTGTTTGTCCTTGCGCGCGGCAAGTTCCTCAAAAAGCCGGATAAAAAATTCCAACTTTTCAGCGTCCTCCAGTGAAAGAGGAAAAAGGGTCTCTTTGTGATGAAACGCCGCGCAAAGAGGCGTTTCGGGTGATTTTTCTTTAATCCGCGAAAGCCAGAAAAGCGCGTCCTCAGAAAGTCCGGCCAGCGGCGAGCGCAAAACCGCGGCCAGCGGAATATCAAGATAGGGTTTTTCAAGAACAGTGAGAAAATTGACCAGATCTGCGATCTCCTGTTTATCATAAAACCCTCGCGCCCGCATGGCAAAATAGGGAATGTCGAGATCCCGCAACTCTTTTTCATAAATCGCCGAGTCGGTGGTGGCCCTGAGCAACACCGCAATGTCTCCATAGCGCACCTCCCGTATTTCTTCTTTGTCCGCGATCTGAATCTCGCGGTCTTCCACCAATTTCTTGAGGCGATGCGCCAAAGCCCTCGCCTCTCTCACCCGCGCCCGATCCATGGTTTCCTTGCTTCCTTCGTCTTCACGCTGTTCTATCATCAAAAATTCAACGGAGGGAATATTCTTGTCCAAAAATTTTTTGCCGGCCTCAAGTTCTTCGTAAGAAAATTCCTCCTCCTGCCAAATCTCTTTAAAAAGGCCGTTGATAAATTCCAGCAGGACACTGCGGGACCGGTAATTGTCACTCAGCGTAAAACACAACCCCTGTGGCTGCGCCTGAATTTCATTCTTTTTCTCCAGAAAAGCTTCAAGGTCCGCGTAGCGGAAGCGATAAATGGACTGCTTGGCATCTCCCACCACAAAAAGATTGTTCCCCCGCGACAGCCGGTCAAGCCAGTGGGCCTGAAGCCGGTTGGTGTCCTGAAATTCATCCACCATGATATAGTCAAATTTTTGTCGGTACCGGTCGCGAATCGCGGTCCGGATTTCGTCTTCTGCGCCAAAAAGTTCATGTGCCTTGATCAAAAGATCGTCAAAATCCAGAAAGCCGCTCTCCTCCTTGCGGGCTGCGTATTGCGCGGAAAAAAGCTCATAAAGCTCCAGAAAACTTTTTCGGAATAACTCGCCCGTTTTCTCTGTTTCCAGCCGGATAAGCGCCTCAAAGCGCTCCCGCATTTCCTCAACCCACGCTCCCTCCTTGCCCCTCGCCTTGATGGCTCCGGCGCAGGACAAAAGTTCGGAAATCTTTTCCCATGAAAGACCTTCGCTGCCGGACGGAATAAGCGCGCAAAGCCGGGTTACGGTTTCCTGATTTGTCTGCGCTGTTTTCGAATTCCCAGCATTACTATTGTTGACATAATTTTTCAAAAATTGTGCAAATTCAATCCACAAAACCGGAGTCTGCGGCCGGCCCGGACATACCGCCGCCAGTGGCCTACCCATGGAGCGCACTCTGGCGTAAACTTCTTTGATGCCGTCTACGATCTTTCCATCCTTATTGTACCGCTGGAGGAGCCTAAAAATCTCGGGCCTCGCTGCCGCTTCTTCAAAAATCTCCTCCAGTACTTCATCCATCAAAAGATCCGACTGCCCGGCTTCCAGAACCGTAAAATGCGGATCCACGCCGGCCTCGGCCGGATTTTCCTTGAGCAGCCGGGATGCAAATCCGTGAATCGTGCTGATATAGGCATTTTCAAGAGCACGCCGTTCTTCGAAAAATCCGCGTTCGGTAAAAATTTTCACCAGCCTCTCCTTCATATGATTAGCGGCTTTTTCCGTGTAAGTGACAGCGGCGATACGGTCCGGCCGGATTCCCTTTTCCGTCACTAGATAAGCAAAGCGCTCCACCAAAACCAGCGTCTTGCCCGATCCGGCTCCGGCAGAAACGCACAGATTTTTGTCCGCCGTGACGATGATATCGCGTTGTTTCTGGGAGAGTTTCAGCGCGCCGACTTTTCCCATACCTTCTCTCCTTCCGAATAAATCAGCCGCCATTTCTCAAACCGGCACAAATGATCATAAGGGCATTCGCCGCAGGCTTTGGACCGCACGGCAATATCGCCGCTCTGAAGGCGTTCCACATATTCCGGAATTTTCGCTTTTATGGTTTCAAGGAGCGCTCGAAAGTCCGGGCCTTCAAGCAGTCCTGCGCTCCGGCTGGAGACCTCTGCAATCTCCGCCACAGCCGCTGCATCATAGATCCCCTTCCTCTTGGCAGGAGCCATGACAGGATAAATCTCTCCTGCCACGGGCCGGAGCCCCAGGAGTTCGCCGGCGGCAAGCAGATAAATGGGGATTTGGAGCTCAATCCCCTTGCCCAAATGGTCCATCAACTGATCTGCCTTGTAAGCCCCTGACTTGTAATCAATCACAATCGCGGCCTTTGTCTCAGGATCAATATCAATCCTGTCAATCACGCCGCGGATTAAAATGTCCTCGCCCGTATCATTTTTTAACCGCAAATAATCCGGCGAGCCTTCTTCCGGAAACCCAAAGCGTTTTTCAAAATAGGCGGGCACGGTTTTTCTGGTAAGTTCTTTTTTGTATTCCTGCTCCATCCATTCTTCAAGCGTCTCCCAAAGCCGCGCACGCGTCAAATCCTGATCCAGTTTTTTCGCGCCCATGAAACGCGCCTTCTGGAAAACCTCTTCGAGCTTCTCCCGCGCGCGCTTGGCCACCTCCTCCTTGCGGACAATAAGAGGCCATTTGCTCTTGACGGGGCTTGCGATTTCCTCGTACAATTCCTGAAGAATTTGGTGAATGACGCGTCCCAATTCCATCGGGTCAATGCCTTCCGGCCTTTCCTTAAGCCCCAGCACATGCTCGGAAAAATATTTGAACGGGCAGGTGGCGAACGTTTCCAATCGTGTTGCGCTAAACGGTCCCTTATGATTTTTGAACCAGGCGAAAATCCGCGGATCGCGAATCTCGGCCTTTTCCTCGTCCCTCGCAGCCTCAGCCAAAACTGAAATATAATCCCGGTCGTTCATAAAATTATTAAAAAGCGAGGCATATAGCCGGAGGGGCTGTTCGCGGCTTTCTTTTTTTTCAAAAAGGCCCTGGGTCAAAATCATAAAAAGATCCCGCTCGGCACAGACTTCTTCAAAAAACGGCACCACCTGGTTGATTTCTTTTTTCCGTACGGGAATTTTCGCCTCTCCGAGGCAATGCTTGACCTCTTCAATATAAAAAGAAGGAAGCGCCTCCTTGCCTTCCAGATCAAAGCGGGGATAGGTGAGGTAGAGCCGTTCCTTGGCGCGGGTCACGGCCATATAGAAAAAATATCTTTCTCCGGAACCGCGCGCCAGACGTTCTTCAAAATGCGTCCCGCGGTGGTTAAGCCCCTGCCTTTCCTCATCCTTGAGGAGCGCGTCCTCGAGCACTCTTTGCGGAAAATTTTTCTCCAGCAGACCGACGATAAAAATCACCTTGTATTCTTTCTGGAGCGCGAGAATCACATCATAAACCTGCACGCGGTTTTTTTCATGGATGGGCACGGAATAAAGGCTGAGATCGATCGCGGCCAGGAGATAATCCAGATAATCATTCGACAAAAGCCCGCCGTCCGCCTCCCTGCCTCGGTGAAGCGTGATTTCATCCATGAGGGTTTCAAGCGTGCGGCAGGCCTGAAAATCATCCCGGGTGGCGTCGTCCTGGCAAGCAAGCCGCCGCGTCATCTGATATTTGCCTATGAATTGAAGCAGCAAAGTCTTGTATGCCGCAGGATGACGAACCGGCGTCATTTTTTTATACTCCTCAAGCAGCGATTCCAGAATTTTCCTTTCCACTACCGGCAGCTTGGCGCACAAAATTTCCCATGCCTCCGCACCCTCGAGCACTCCTTCTTCAAGTGACCGTTGCTCAATCGAACGAACCGCCTGCGGGTCAAAGCCATAATAGTTAGATTGAAGCAGCGCAAAGAGGTGTTCCCTACGCCAATTCTCGCGGATCAGGCGGAGCCACTGGGTCAAGGCCCGTACAAAAGCATTCTGCTTTAATTTTTTTCTCTCATGAATTTCAACCGGAATGCCAAACGAGGCAAAGACCGCACGCACCACCTCCTCGTAAGCGCCGATGCTTCTCAGGATCAGGCAAAAATCGCTGAAATGACAACTCCCCTCCCGGTAAAGCCGGCGGATTTCTCTGGCGATCATCTCGATCTCGCCGCTTACTCCCGTGGCCTCAAAAATCTGAACCGCATTCTGAGAACTTTCAAATGCGCTCCGCTCGGAAGAGGCAAAAAGATTTTTCTCAAGAAAAGCAAGCGCAGGAACAGAAGTGCGGCGATTTTTCGCCGCCGGCCGCCCGACGCTCCTGAATCCCATGTCAAGAAGTGCCTGCCGTGTTTCTTCCGGATAAGAAAAAATATGGCTGCGCTCCGGCCGTTGGTCCATCGTGAGAGTCACAATGACATGCTCCGCGATGGAGGAAATGGCGCTGAGAAATTTCCTTTGCGCAAATGTGAAGTGATAAAACCCGTCGAGAATCACGAGATCAAGGTGGAGAAAAGGTTCCCGCTCCGGCGCTGAATCCACGAAGTTCCGTAAAAGATCCTCCGGATCCTCCAGCCCGAACCCGCGCAGTTTTTGATCATAAGCCTTGAACATACGCGCAAGGTCTCGCACTTTTTTAGCAAACAAAGAATTTTCCGCATTTTTTGCGGCCCCCGAAGCGAAGCGAGGGGGGTTGGCCGCAGAAAAAATGACCTTTTCAAATTCATCCAGCGCAAGATAGGCGGATTTTGCCTCGGCAACAAAATCTCCCGCGAGTTCTAAAAAACCGTGGTGTTTTTTTGCGCTTTCAAAATATTCGAACGTGTTTTCTTCCAGAACTGACTTGATGAGGAATTTCCGGAGAATATCGCCTGGCGTATTAGCAATCGTGATGCCGGCCAGGTGCTTGAGGAATTCATTGATGGTCAAAACTGAAGGATTAAGAAGGCCCTTCAGAGGCAGCCCCGGGCCGCCCGCAGGGAAAATATCTCTTAACAGGAGGTCATTGATGCGGTTGACATGTTCGCGGCTCGGCAGGATGAAAAACGCGCGTTTCTCAAAATTGGGGGCATGCTTTAAGATCGCTTGACGGAAAGTTTGAATACACTGGTGAGTTTTTCCGCTTCCTGCCGACTGGCAAAAAAGCTCCAAACGATGAGACATGAACCGCCAAATGCAGGATGATCCTGCCGAAGAAACACTCAGGCCTGGGCAAACACCTCGCGGGCCACAATGCCCACGACACCCAGAGCCACCGAATTTTCGCCAAATGCGGAAGGGATAATCTTAACCTGGCTGGCAACTTCCTCAACCGCCCAGTCTTTTACGGCGCTTTTCACTGCATCAAGGAGCATCGCGCCGCAATCCTCAATCCCGCCGCCGATGACCACAATTTCCGGGTTGAGAAGATTCACCAGAAAGGCAATCTTAAGCCCAAGATTTCTTCCACATTCCTCGATCACGCGGATCGCCACCGGATCCTTGTCTTTCGATGCCTTGATAATTTCCTTGACGCTGATTTTTTCCAGATTGCCGCCCACGGCGTCGCGCATGATGGATTTCTCGCCCTTTTGCAAAAGCTCTTTGGCCAGTTTGCTCATGCCAAGATCAATTTCCCAACGGCCAAGGTGAAGGGCATTCCCCTGAAGGGTCTTTTCGGCTTCTCTGGCATTGTGGATCCCGAGCTCGCCCGCAGCGCCGATTGCTCCGCGGTAAATCTCGCCATCGATCAGAATGCCGCAGCCCACGCCTGAGAACATATAAAGCATGTGCCGGATATCACGGTCCAGTCCCAGCCATTTTTCGCCCAGCACCGCAGCGTTGGCATCGTTTTCCACAAACGTCGGGACATTGAATCTTTTTTCAAAGGCATCCTTGATCGACACGCAAATCGAGACATCCTTGCTCCCTAGGGCCCCGGGCCAGCGGATGGTGCGGCCGCGTTCGTCAATAATGCCCGGGATTCCGACCCCCAACCCCACAATTTTTTCTTTTTCCACGCCTGAATTGGCAATAATTTCGCTTACCAGATCAGCGAGCTGTGCAATCACTTCCTCGTTATTGATAGGTGGTCTTTCTTTTTTGGATTCATAAACCACATTGGTCTCAAGATCCACCAGCACGCCCACCATGCTCAGCATATTAAGTCCCACGCCGATGATATATCCCGCCTTGGGGTTGAGCTCCACCAGCACCGGTTTGCGACCGCCCGTGGATTCATCCAGCTCGCCTTCAATGACCAGGCCTTTTCTAATGTAATGATTAACGTAGTTGGAAACTGTGACAATATTGAATTCCGTAATTTTGGAGATATCCGTCCTCGAGATAGGGCCGTTTTTACGTATCACTTCCAGAATCGCAAGGTTTTTGCGCTCTTTATCCGTTAAAACTCGATCCCGAAGCAACTGTCTGATAGTGATGGGCATAAGTCACCTTTTAAAACTTTGGAAAGAGGGTGAAAAATTAATGACAAAACATAATAAAACCAAAACTGCCTCCTGTAAAGGCTTTCTTTACATAAAAAAAGCCCCCGCCCCAAAAGAGGGGTGGGGGCTTTTTAAAAATGTTGCTTACTCGCGGCTAAAAGAAACCTGATCGACTTGTATGGATCCGACCTTGGGGTTGGAATTAATGTCATCAAACACAAAGACCAGCTCGTTCAGCGACTTCCAGTCCTCGATTCTGCGAAACTTGTTGAGAGGAATGGAAACCTTTTGCCATTTTTCTGTGACCCCGCTCACAATGTAGGCGGAGGGTTTATTGCTCTTGTCCTTAAGCTCGAGTTTGACCCTTTTAGTAAAGCCAGCTTCTGCGTCTCCCTTGATGTAAAATGTTAACGTGTTGTAAGGGGTGACATCCGCGCCATTCATCTTCATCCAAAAACCGTTATAAGCAGGATTGGGAGAATCCACGTCATAATCCAGGCGAATGGAATATCCCGCTTTGTCCCCTATCGCATCATCTTCGGCAAAAGACATCTGACACCCTTGAGACTCATCGTTCGGGTCCTTATCCCAGGCGCCAAAATCACCGCCCAGATTGTTCGGCTTGTCGCCGGTATCAAAATCCGCCACTACAAGCTCTTTTCCCGCGTTCTCAGCATAAAGTGGGGTATAGATGCCAAATACCAACATCAACACCATCAAACTTGCAAACCATTGATCCGTCCTCATGTCTTCTTTCTCCTTTCTAACCTCAATCGCTTCAAAAGTTGTCCATTCAACGCCAAAAATTAGGCCTCAAAAAATTTTTCTTCACTGAGTAGCGTTTGTATCCTCTTTACTTCCGGCAGGTTGTGAAATTTTTCCCGCAAAAAACCCTGTTTCAAATAATTCGTAATCGCCACTAAAATCATGGCCTGATCCAAAGCCAAATACTGCTTTGTCACCATCGGCTTTCGCAGCGAAACTGAATCATAAAATCCATATTCGCCGTAAATGGGATAGAAATTCAGCAACCGACGAATGTTTATCATAACATCTTCAGGTAAAAGCTCCAATGCCAAAATCGAGGCATAGGGGGAAATCACAGCCCGTTCGCTGTAACCTCTTGTGGCTATTTCCTTTATGCCAAGCTCCTGATAGCTGCTTCGCGCGCCCCGGTCCACCATGCAAGGGGCAATGCCCCAGACCGGGTAACGTTTTTTTGAAAGAGCATAATCACGGTGAATCTCAGCCGCCATCAAATCATTCTTTCCCAACGCGGAGCCGCCTAATTCTTTTTCCTTCAAAAGCATGCTGGGCATTAAAAATTCAAACAGGGATCCGCCCCAGCTCGGGATAAATTTTTTATCTCCGCTTGTGTAATACCCCTCAAAAACGCGGATGTCTCTATAAATTTTATACTTGCCCTTTGGAATCTGATTCTGCCATCTCAAACTCCTCGGCAACACCCGATTGAGACGGTACCAGTGTTCAATTTCAACATCCCCCTTGGCAATGGCGATAAAACTTGCCATGCGTGCCTCGGAAGCCAGGAGTCCGTAATGGCTATTAGAAAATTTCTTGGCGTTATCGTCATACCCCAGGTTAAATTTTCCCTCTCCCGGATCATAGAGCTCGTAAAAATCCATTTGGCGGATGATCTTTTCTCCGCGCTCCGCAATCGCTCCGGGAAAAGACGCTTTGACCACAAACAGGGCCGCGCACAGCCATCCATTATCCACCGTAGAAACAAACGGCGTGGTCACGCTCAGATTGGTTGTGCTGTAATAGTTATAGAGAAGTCCCTTCCATTTTGAAAGCTTCTCCAGGGTTTTCAAAGAACGCCTAATCCGGGATTGCGCTTCCGGCTCGGAAATAAACCCCAGCTCGCGGGCGCAAATCACTGCAAGGTAATAAAGGCCGATATTCGTGGGAGACGTATAGTCTCCGATTTCTTTGCGCCAGCTTAACTTGATCCTGTCCAGCGGCAAATCATGTCGCCGGTCAAGGGTATTTTCAAAATAGCGCCACGTGTCGCGGGCGATACGCTTAAGAAGCTCCTTGTCCCCCAACCCTAGCAGTTCTTCCCGGTCCGCATCAAGCTTTCCGGGAAATCCCCGGAGATTGTCCTTCAGGGATTCAAAAAAAACATCTTCGGGACCAAAGAAACTGATGTGGTCAAGAAAAAATGAGCCATCTTCGCCTTCGCGGCTTTCAATAATAATCTCGAGTTTTGCCAGTCGATTAAAATCCACCGGCCTGAAGCGGCCGGCAGGAATCAAAATTTCCTGCCAGTTTTTTGAGGCTGGATCAAGTTTTCCGGTCACGTCAATTTCCCTGACGCGGTTTTTTTGATCCGTTAACCGGACTTTAATCTTTGAACCGCGGTGTGCGCTGTATTCAAACCAAAGGGAAATCGCCGTGGCGCGGCTAATGTCAAGCCCGTTTAGATCCGTCAAAACCGCGGCCTGGGCTTTTGGAGCCAAATGGTATCTGACTTGCAGGGCGTAACCGTACCGGCTTACAGCCTCTTCCTCCGCGTAATCGATTTTGACCGAGGATTCGTCGGAAACCTCTGTGGACCAATATCCGCCAATGGAATTTTTAAAATCACGCGAGGCGAAATTATCGATCAGCTTAAATCGGGTAATCTTCGCGGAAGATTCCTTTTTCCCGTAACTTTTAGACAGATAGGGTGTGACTGATTTCAGGGCCCGCTTAACGGCGCACGCCGAAAGCAACCCCGTGGCAATTGCAAATACAAGAAAGAGCCTTACTGCTTTAGGAAAAGGAGCGGTCAATCCGCTACCCTAAAACCACTTGAACGCGGTGAATCTTGTTGTCACTGTGCGGCTTGATCAGATTACCAGCGATTTTCTTGCCATCCACCAAAACCGTTTTTACGCCGCGCACGATTCCTTTAGGATTTTTGACTTCTATTTTATACGTGGCCCCGCGGAAAACGCGCCGCACAACAAAAGAGCGCCAATGTTTCGGAATCACAGGGTCAATGAGCAACCCATTGTAAGTGGCCTTGATTCCCAACATACCTTCCCAAGTCACGCGGAAAAACCATGCCGCAGAGCCCGTGTACCAGGTCCACGCGCCACGGCCAAAATTGGGAGAATCGGGACCATCCGTATTGCCGGGTGTCACATAAGGTTCCCCGTAATAACGTTCCGGATCCAGGCCGCGGAGAATGGGACAAAGCCTGCGGTAGGTTTCATGCGCCTTATCGCCATTGCCCATCAGACACTGGGCCAAAATTCCCCAGGTAGCCGCATGCGTGTAAACGCCTCCGTTTTCCCGGATCGACGGCGCATAGCGCGTGATATAGCCGATATGCGGATCCGTGACCGAATAAGCCGGCGTAAGAAGAAGCGGTCCATATTCGCGGTACAAATATTTTTCCGCAGATTTCATGGCAATCTTTGCGCGTTCCGGCGTTGCGGTTCCCGCAATCACTGCCCAGGTTTGCGCTATCAAATCAATTTTCCCTTCGCGGCACTGCTTGCTACCCATGAGTTGTCCATCATCCTTTGTCGCGCGAACATACCATTCCCCGTCCCACGCATGTTTATTAATAGCCTGCTTAAGGGCTGCCGCTCGCTTCATATAATAGGAGGCTCGCTTCTTTTCGCCCTGCTTTGTGACAAACGGGCTGAAACGTCTCAGAATGTCATAAAGGAAGTGGCCCAGCCAAATAGACTCGCCCTTCCAATTCAAACCAACGTGGGAGAATCCGTCATTCCAGTCTCCCTCCCCAATCAGCGGCAAGCCCCGCTTGGACCAGCGGGACAGCACTTTGTCAATGGCTCGAATGCAGTGATCATAAAGCGGCCCTTTTTCCTGCTTTTTACCTTTGGCCTGAACATAATTGGCCTCGGTATCCAAAATGGATTCATCTGCTGTCTCATCCAAATAGCTCAGCGTCAGGTAAACAAGCCACAACAAGTCATCCGTCATTTCCGTATGCGCGCCAATGCCCGTGCCTGGATGCCACCAGTGGTACACAGTCCCGTCCGGAAACTGTTGCTCTGCGTGCAGAAGGATTTGCTTTTTGGTAAGCTCTGGATCAATAGGAAGGAAAATGTGGCTGTCTTGAAGCTGGTCGCGAAAGCCAATGCCGCCGCTTGACTGATAGTAGGCGCATTTGGCCCAAAGGCGGGCCGAAATGGTCTGGTGCTTCAGCCAGATGTTGGTCATGAAATTCAGAGCTTCATCCGGTGTATCCACCCAGCCTGTTTCCACAAAAGAATTCCACTGGGCTTTGATGCGCAGAAGCTCTTTGTCGACCGCGTCCTCGGTAGAATACTTGTGAATAATTTTTTCTGTTTCGGGACGGCCTTTGGTCGCGCCCAGCGTAAAAATAATCACTTTCTCCTCGCCCGGCTCAAGCGCCACATGGATCTGAAGCGAGGCCACGGCATCGCCCCATTTCCCTTCCGAATTAAGGAGATTTCCCTCCTTCAAGGCCCGGGGAGAAAGCGCGTCTCCGTAGCGGCCGAAAAAAGCTTCTTTGTCCCCCTCGTAGGCCGAGGGAGAAATATTGCAGGCATGAAATGCCTGAAGCGGCGCTTCGGCTAATCCTGTGGAAATAAATTTCGGTACCAGGGCCGGCCGCTTCCATCCGTAAATAACGCCATGCTTACGATCAATCTCTGTCTCAATGAAGGTCTTATGAAACTCACGATGCGTGTCGGCCGCATTGCCGAGACACCATTCAAAATAGGTAAACAAACTCAGGTTTCTCGGACTTGCCGTCGTGTTCTTGATTTTGACTTTCCAGATTTCAGCAGGGTCTTCTTTGGCCACGAAAATGGTTTTTTCCATTTCAATGCCGTTGTAGCTTGAGCGCAAAATGGAATAGCCCTGCCCGTAGCGCACTTCGTAAGCATCAAATTGTGTTCTGAGCGGCTTCCAGCTTAAAGACCAATACGCACCGCTCTGATTGTCGCGCACATAAATGTATTTTCCCCAGTCATCTTTAATCAGGTCCTGCTCCCAGCGCGTGATGCGGGAAAGATTGGAATTGCCTTTCCACGAAAATCCGGAGCCGGTCTGGGAAATGATGGCGCCGTAATCACCGTTCGACATCACATTGATCCAGGGCCGCGGCGTGTCCGGCCGCGTGATCACATACTCCCGGCCATCCTGCGTGAAATAACCGTAGGAACTTTTGAATTTCTGAATTTCCTGGCGGCCGGGGTAACGGTGATTCCCCTTCAATGCGTCCGAACTAGATTGTTTTCTGCTGGATGGAACATGGGTCTTCATGGGTTTCTCTGTCCTCCTGACTTCTGAGTTTAATCTTTGGACGCTAAAAGTTCATTCACCTGCGGAACAATTTTGGCCACGGTTTCATCCACGCTCTGCTTTCCGTTAAAGAGACGCTCCAGTTCCGGCGAAACCACTTTGGCTTCAATCTCTCGCCATCTGGGGTGAAAAGGGTCATAAATAACATATTCCACAGCCTTGTTGAGCATTTTTTTATTGGCCGGTGGATCATTGTTTTCCGCAAAGGCCGGCCCTTCGGCTACTGCACGCCGCGCCGGTTGGGCGAGTCCTTTTTTCGCCAGCTGTTCCTGGCCTGCCGCATCTGTCAATGCCTTGATGACTTCCCACGATTCCTTTTTGTTTCGGGAAGATTTAAGAATGGCGTACCCTGTCCCGCCGGTGCCGAAACGGCGGAGCCCCGTCGGCCCCACAGGAAACATGGTCACATCCCAGGGAAATGAGTGGTTCCGCAAGGAAGGTGTTTCCCAAATGCCGGACAAAAACATGGCCAGCCGGCCGCTTGAAAACATGATATCAATACCCATGCCCAAATTGGCCAGCGCCACGGGTGCGGGCATGACTTTGTGTTTCATGATAAGGTCACAATAAAATTGCAGCCCTTTTTTGGCTTCCGGCGAATCCAGAAGACACCTGGTTGGATTTTCGACATCATCCACAATCGCGCCGCCTGCGCCATAAACAAAATCCTGCCATGCCCAACCATAAATTCCGTACTGCGTCACGCGCCCCATGTTATCCGCTTTCGTAAGCGCCTGCGCCTTTTCCAGCAAATCCGCCCATGTCCAGTCATCCGCGGGATAGGGGACGCCGGCTTCATCAAAAAGTTTCTTGTTGAAAAAAACACAGGCAAAAGGCGCCGTGTCTCTTGGGATGGCGAAAAGTTTTCCCTTCACGGTAAAACGCCTAATCACGGTCGGGAAAAAATCATTTACAGAAAAGCCGGTATCCTGCGCGGCATACGGGCTAAGATCCTCTAAAACATTTTTCGAGGCAAAACTGACGAACATATTCACTTCCGTGGCAATGATGTCGGGCGCTGCGCCACCCGCGATACGTGTAAGAATTTTGCTCGCATAACCCGAAAACGGCGTGTGCTCAAAACGGATTTCAATATCAGGATGCTGTTCTTGCCATGGCTTGATGGATGAGGTGATGATGTCGATTTCCTCAGGAGACCCCCAGAAGGACACTTTAATAATTTTGGGGCTGGTTTTTGCAGAATCGCCCGGCCGTGCGGAGCATCCGGAAAAAATGAGGGCGATAAGGGTAAAAAAGCAGAGGACTTTTTTCGGCATGCGCTAGGCCCAAACTCTTTTTTTTGTCACGGTCTCAGCGACTTTGGTGGGGTAAAGATCAAAAATGATCTCGTCGGGCTCAAACCAAAGTTTGATTTCACGCTCTCCCTCGGAAAGATTTTCAGACGCGTGGATCACATTTTCATACACGCCGTAAGTCGTGATCCTGCCGTAAGCGCCCCGGATCGATACCGGATCCGCTTCCTCCGGATTCGTGGCGCCTGCTATGGTGCGCACCCATTTGATGGCATTTTCGCCCACATAGACAAATGCCATTACTTTTTTGCGGTCGTGATATTCGCCCATGAGATAACGAATCAGCTCATCAAAAAAAGGTTTCTCGCGAAGGCCTCGGTAATGCTCCTCCGCCAGCTCGCGGCTTACGCGCGCGCATTTGGCAGCCGCAATTTCAAGCCGCGATTCTGAAAGCCGGGTCAGAATATTTCCTGTAAGGCTTTTTGACAAACCGTCCGGTTTGATGAGAACTAATGTTTGCTCTCTCGCCATAAGCTTCCTTATTCGTTATTTTGTGACGGATAGGAAAACGCCAGAGGTATATTGAAACGTGAAAGTTTGGAAATTATATCACAAAAGGAGCCAAAGTCAACTTGCGGGGAAACTTATGAAGCCTTTTAAAGAATGCTTTAAGATCTTTCAATGCCCATGGTCTGCAACACGCAGTCCAGCTCGTCGAGTGAAAAGTAACGGATCTCGATACGACCCTGATTTTTTTTGTTGTTAAAAATTTTAACTCTTGTCCCAAAATGCATTTCCAGTTTTCTTTCCAGATCCGCCACATGCGGATTTAACTGCCGTGCCCGCTTGGCCCGCTTTTTCCCGGAGTTCAGTCCCAAAACCATTTCCTCGGTTTGGCGCACGGAGAGACTTTCCTTCACAATTCTCTGGGCAAGCACTCTTTGATGCTCAGGTGTTAAAAGCGACACGAGGGCTCGGGCGTGGCCGGCGGAAAGAAGATTGTTGGCGATTAAATCCTGCACATCTTTAGGCAAGCGGAGCAGTCGGACAGTATTGGCTACGGTGGACCTATTTTTCCCAACCCTCTTCGCTACTTCGTCTTGAGTCAAATTTCTTTCTTCGATTAGCCGGGCATAAGCCAGCGCTTCTTCAAGCGGGCTCAAATCTTCCCGTTGAATATTTTCAACCAATGCCATCTCAAGCAGCTTTTCGCTCGAGGCTTCTTTCACCACAGCCTGAATTTTTTCCAATCCGGCAAGAGCCGCGGCCCGGAGCCTGCGCTCGCCGCAAATGAGTTCATATTCGGTTGCGCTCTTTTTCATTACAATCACAGGCTGGAGAACGCCTTGCTCTTTGATAGACTCCACCAATTCGGCCAAACTCTCTTCCCGGATATTCAGTCGCGGTTGATCCCGGTTGGGTACAATGTCTTTGATTGGAATAAATTTTGCCCCGTCTCTAGAAGTTACCGCCTCTTGAGGCGTTACGCTAACTTCCTGCTGGCTCAAATCTTTCTCCAATTGATTGGCCTTAACATAGGCATCTGTTATCAAGGCCCCTAACCCTTTACCCAACACTCTTTTTTTATTATCTCCGTCCATTAGAATTCCTCCAGTTCAATGTTAGTTTTTTGTGGTGATTTGTGCGGCAGCTGGCTCCGTTTTTTCCGGAATCGGGCTTTCCTTGGGACAGGCTTCATTTTTTATAAATTCTTGTCCTAATTGAAGATAGCTTTGGGAACCACGATTGGCAATATCATACAAAATGCCTGGCTTACCAAAACTTGGCGCTTCGCTTAACTTGACCGAACGTGGGATCACGGTGGCGAATACCTTATCGCCAAAATGGCTCCTTACTTCCTGGATCACCTCTCCTGTAAGGTTGGTTCTAAAATCCGCCATAGTAAGAATCACTCCCCCGATCTCGAGCCCTGGATTCAAGCGATCCTTGACCAGCTTGAAAGTATTAAGGAGCTGCCCCAAGCCTTCCAGGGCATAATATTCGCATTGGAGCGGAATTAAAAGTTTATGTGCTGCCACCAAGGCATTCAGTGTAAGAATTCCCAAGGAAGGCGGACAATCAATAAATATGAAATCGTATTCCTTCTGAGTTTCTTCAATCAATACTTTTAAAGCTTCTTTTAATACAAACTCCCTACCAACCGTGTCAATTAACTCAATCTCTGCACCCGTAAGATCCACGTTGGCAGGCGCCAACGAAAGATTCTTAACTCCTGTTTCAATAAGCACTTCCTGAAACTTTAAATCGCCAACAACAACGTCGTAAATAGTTTTATTTAAAGAAATTCTGTCGATTCCAAAACCGCTAGTACTATTCCCTTGCGGATCTAGATCAATCAAAAGGACCTTGTATTCTTGAATAGCAACCGCTGCAGCCAAGTTAACAGCAGAGGTAGTTTTCCCTACGCCGCCTTTTTGATTACATAGGGCATATATTTTAGACATTTAGGCTCCTTTTTTCGGACAAGGCTTTGTTTCACGTGAAACAATAACGGTTTTTCTGCAGAACCTTTTTATCAAACGGCACTAAAAATGAAAACTTTAAGAATTAGGGGAAATTTGCAAAAAAATAAGTGCTATGAATCATACGACATTTTTGGCTGGAAAGTCTACATCTATTTCATTGTTTCACGTGAAACATTCCTGCTTGGCTCGATTTTCTAGCAAACGGGCTCCACATAGTCGCAGGAAAATTCTCCGCCGCGGTTTTTTCGTTCAATATGGATAGCCAGTAAGGAAAGGTCACAGCTCGTGACACCCGGGATTCTTGAAGCCTGATCGAAGGAAGCAGGCTTGATTTGATTTAATTTTTCAATAGCTTCCTTGCTTATTCCTGTGATCGTTGAGTAATTAATAGAGGTCGGAATTTTTCTTCCTTGCAAACGCTTGAATCTTTTAATCGAAGAGTCCTGCCTCTTAAGGTATCCCGCATATTTAATGTCAAATTCAACTCTTTGAATGATATCAAAAGGAAGTTTTTCTGCGGCCTTTTCATGTATAGGAAGATTCTCGTATTGCACGCCCTGTCTCTTTAATAACTGTTCCAGAGTCTCATTGCCCGAACGCACCCTTTTTAAACGGGCAATTTCTTTATTAATTATCGCCTTTCGTTCCAGCATGTTTTGGTAAATATCCTCTGCGATCAGGCCAAATTCATATCCATATTTCATAAGCCGCTCATCTGCATTGTCTTGCCGAAGGAGCAGGCGGAACTCAGCCAAAGAGGTAAACATGCGGTAAGGCTCGTTGGTACCTTTGGTTACGAGGTCATCTATAAGCACTGCGATATAGGCCTCCGAGCGATCCAAAATAAATGGCGGCTGCCCTTGAAGCATTCGAATCACATTCAATCCAGCTATCAACCCTTGGGCTGCGGCTTCTTCATAACCGGTAGTGCCATTAATTTGGCCTGCGAAGTACAAATTTTTGACACGCTTGGTTTCCAGGTTGTGATTTAGCTGGGTGGATGGCGCATAATCATATTCAATGGCATACCCCAGACGCATAATTTCTGCGTCTTCCAAGCCTTTGATTGTTTTAACAATTTCATACTGAACATCTTGTGGAAGGCTGGTTGAAAGTCCATTCAAATAAATTTCATCCGTATCGCGGCCTTCAGGCTCAAGATAGAGCTGGTGCAAAGGTTTCCCTGCAAATTTGACGACCTTGTCTTCAATCGAAGGGCAATAGCGCGGCCCAATGCCTTGGATCATTCCACCGTACATGGCGGAACGATTCAAATTCTTTTTGATGATTTCATGGGTGGTTTCATTGGTGTAAGTGATGTAGCAAGGAAGTTGCTCCACTTTTAAATTTTTGGTTCGAAATGAAAAAGCCGGGGGCGGTTCGTCTCCAGGCTGGGCTGTCATCTTCGAAAAATCAATGCTTTTTCTGTGCAGCCGGGGAGGCGTTCCTGTTTTGAAGCGTTTGACTTCAAAACCCAGATCCCGCAAATTATCCGAAAGCTTCATGGCCGCAAATTCTCCGCCTCGGCCGGCTAAATAATTAAAGTCTCCGATATGGACCAGCCCTTTGAGAAAAGTTCCCGTAGTGATCACAACCGATTTTGCTGTAAAGACTTGTCCTATCATAGTCCTTACGCCAGCGGCCACGCCATTAGGAGTAATGAGAATTTCTTCCACCGTGTCCTGCTTCACATCCAGATTGGGCTGGCTCTCAACCGCCCGCTTCATAAATAATTGATATTTCTTTTTATCCGCCTGGGCCCTAGGCGACCAGACGGCAGGGCCTTTGGAACGATTAAGCATCCTAAATTGAATGCCGGTGGCATCGATGGCGAGTCCCATTTGGCCGCCGAGAGCATCAATCTCGCGGACTAGATGCCCCTTGGCCACGCCTCCGATGGCGGGATTGCAGGACATCTGACAGATGGAATCCAGATTCATGGTCAAAAGCAGGGTGGGGAAGCCCGCGCGTGAAATGGCAAGCGCAGCTTCTGCGCCGGCATGTCCGGCTCCGACAATAATGGCGGCATAGGGAGATTTCATGATCGCTCTCTCATTGGAGAGCACGATACCTTGTTTTTAGAAAATTTTCAAGCGGCGGGGGAAATATGCAGTTTGCGCATGAAAAGCTGATGCAGGACCGTGAGGACATTGTTCACGATCCAGTAAATCACAAGGCCGGAGGGAAGTCCGTAAAAAATAAATCCAAACATGATAGGCATGATATTGGTCATCATTTTTTGCTCTTCCGTTGCGGCGGGTTGAGGCGTGAGTTTTTGCTGCCACACCATGGTCCCGAGCATGATCAGCGGGAGGAGGTTGATTTGATTGCCCAGAACCGGAAGGGAAAAGGGCATCAAAAATAATTGATCCGGTTCTGAAAGATCCTTAATCCAAGCGAAAAAAGGCGCGCCCCGCAATTCGATGGCGGAAGAAAACGTCTGATAGAGAGCTACAAAAATGGGCATCTGTAAAACCATCGGGAGACAACCGCCAAAAGGATTGACTTTATTTTTTTTGTAAAGCTCCATCACTTCCTTATTCAGGCGTTGCGGGTCATTTTTATACTGCTCCTGCAAATGCTTGAGCTTGGGCTGCAAGTCCTGCATTCGTCTCATAGAGTCAAAGCTCATGTGTGTGAGCGGCGCAAAGAGAAGCTTGATGAGCGAAGAAAGCACGATGATTGCGATGCCGTAATTGTGAAACATCTTATAAAAAAACTTGAGGAGAATAAGAAAATAAATCCACAGGCCGCCTAAAAATTTGGTGTGAAGGATTTTTTCAAATCCAAATCTTGTGTTTTTAAGCGCCTCATAATTTTTGGGGCCGGCATAAACGAAAAATTTCTGCGATACGCTGCCACCCGCCGGAATTTCAAGCGGCTGTGGCTTGATATAATGAACCAACGCCTGATCGCTCCCCGAACTGCGCACATGCTCCACGGCGCTTTCTGGCTTCACAATCATGGTGAAATATTTTTTCTCAAGCGCAATCCAGTCCAGTGGGCCTTCTTTCAGAAATCCATTTTTGATAATTTTCTGCGCCGGGCGGACTTCCATCTCGCCGTCCTTCACATAATCCGCTTCAAGATACGGCTGGCCTTTACCGTGTTCATCTCCCACAAACAGGGGCGCCACCAATTCATATTCCAGACGGCGGGTTTCCTGAGACAAGTTCTCAACATTAACCTCCACCACAAAAACATAGGGCTGTTCCGGCAAAAACCAGTAACTCTTCCTGATACGCAAAGCGTTGGGCTCTTCTTTTAAAAAAATCACGGCGTATTTATCTTTTTTCTCCAAAGTGTAGGCATCTTCCTTCCAGGCCCCGTTTTCCAGGATCCGCACCGCAAACCCTCTCACCGCTTCCTTTTGATCGTCCAGTAAATAATTTCCGTGCGCCCGCCCGTTGATAAAAGCCTTAAGGCTCAGCGCCGAAATAGCGCCGCCAATATTGGTGAAGGTTGCGGTATAGATGGAATCTTCATAATCGAACTTTTTTTCTTCGCCGGCCGGCGCTGAAGAAGTGTCGGTTACCGCCGGTTCGTTTGGTTTTGCCTGCGCCGGCATCGGCGCGGCAGCCGATTCAGTCACCGGGTGCTGAATTTTTGGCGGATAAATTTTCTGAAGAAAATAGGGGTAGGCAAATAATATAAGGAGGGAAATAGTAAAAGCGAGAATGAAGCGTTTTTCGTTCACTGCGTTTTTCCTTCTTGTTTCACGCCCGCCGGGGCAGGCGCCGGATCATAGCCGCCCGCCGCAAAGGAATGACAGCGCAGCAGTCTTTGGATTCCCAATCTTACTCCTTGTAAAAATCCTTGGGAGTTGACGGCCTGTTTTAAATATTCACTGCAAGAGGGATAAAAACGACACCGCACGCCCAAAACAGGCGAAATAAAAATCTGATACCCGTGAATCAACGCCGAAAAAAAATTCATCTTCTTAAAAGCCCGGCGCCTTGCAGTATTTTTTCAAGAAAGCCATCCGCGTTCCATTCCTGTTTTAAATCCATACCCAAACCCTTCCCCTTAAAAATCCTTCCACCAATTTGAATAATCAGATCGCATGGGAAAAGAAACGCTTGCTTTTTTTTTCTGAAAAATTCCCGGAGCCCGCGTTTGAGACGGTTGCGGTCAGTCGCACGCTTAAAATCCCTTTTGCTGATCCAAAGGCCTAAGCGGGAAGGCGCCTGCTCTTTTTTCAGATAAAAAATCTGAATCGGCGGCCTGCGGAATGCCGTTCCCTGTTTCAGAACGGCCGTGAATTCCGCTTCCTTTAAAAGCCGGTCGCTTTTTCGAAACGCAAACGCCGCCGGCATGGGGCTTTAGAGGGCAAGCCGTTTTCTTCCCTTTTTTCTGCGCCGCCAGAGGACAAGCCTGCCTCCCCGCGTCGCTCGCCGGGAAAGAAACCCGTGTTTGCGCTTTCTCTTAATCTTTGATGGGTGATAGGTTCTTTTCATAACTGGTTAACAGAGGGAAGAATTTTATCAGATGTGCCCCGTAAGTCAACGTGAAATAAAAAAGTTAAAATTTTTAAAAAAAGAAAATTGACAAAACCAATTTTTGGATTAATATTAATTCTTGCATTATGTGAAGCTTAAAGCCGCGCTTCCTTTTTTCGTTCTTTGTCGCGCGTCACAGGTCGGCTGTTGATAAACTGTTGATAAGCCTGAGGGGTTTTTTCTAAGCTACTTAGCGTAAGTTATTTGGAAGCAAGTCTTAATACCACATCCTTCCCTCCGGAGTTAATCTGTTCGTAGTTTGTTGATAACCTGCCTTTTATTGTTAATTCCCTAGGGATAACCCCAAGAATAATTTCATGAGCAAAACTCTTCTCTCCGGGCCGGAAACGAAAAAAATTTGGCAAAGCGTGCTTGATCGAATCCGGCGGGAGCTCAGCGAGCAAAGCTTTAAAGCCTGGCTGGAGCCGACTCTGCTTCTTGCCTTTGACGGACGGTCCGCCACCATTGGGGTTCCCGATAAATTTTACGGCGAATGGATCCAGGCTCATTTTCAGGAAATTATCCGGGACGGCTTCGCGGCCTCAGCCGGAGAGAGGCCTGAAATTATTTTCTCTGTGACTGCTCCTGTAAAATCCCCCGCGGAGAAGTCGGGGGTTGGCGAGTCTTCGCCGGTCATTCGCATGCCGACAGCTTCTTCCGGCTATCCGGAACTCAATTCGAAAAATACGTTCGAAAACTTTGTCGCCGGTTCTGGAAATCGCCTAGCTCATGCCGCTTCGCTGGCCATCAGCGATGCTCCAGCCCGCGTTTACAATCCGTTTTTTATTTACGGTTCTGTGGGTCTGGGCAAAACACATCTCATGCAGGCCATTGCTCACCGTATCCTTGCCAAAAATCCCCAGAAAAAAATTTGCTACACCACCAGCGAGCAATTCACAAATCAGTTGATTCATGCGATCCAAACCCGTACTACGCTCCAGTTCCGGGGCCGCTATCGCTCTGTAGATGTTTTATTAATCGACGATATTCATTTCATTGCCGGAAAAGAGGCCACCCAGGAAGAATTTTTCCATACCTTCAATGTGCTCTATGACGCACACAAGCAAATCGTGGTCACAAGCGACCGCCCGCCTCGCGACATTGCGGACCTGGAAGAACGTCTTGTTTCCCGTTTTAGCTGGGGTCTTGTGAGCGATATGCAGCTTCCTGATTTTGAAACCCGCGTGGCTATTCTTAAAAAGAAAATGGAAAAAGAAACGGTCGCCGTGGCCGATGATGTCGCTTATTTTATCGCGCGAAAGATTAAATCCAATATCCGTGAACTTGAAGGAGCTTTGATTCGCGTGGCGGCATACTCTTCTTTAACCGGAACCGCGGTGGACATCCGTCTGGCTCAGGAAATTCTCAAGGATGCTTTTTCCGAAGAGGCAGGAAAAATAACCATCAATCTTATTCAAAAAAAGGTGGCGGATTACTTTAATATGAAGACCTCGGATCTATCCATAAAAAGCCGGATCAGATCTGTTTCGTTTCCACGTCAGATTGCCATGTTTCTTGTCCGGGAGCTTACGACGCACTCGCTCCCGGAGATCGGTGAATATTTTGGCGGCAGGAATCATTCCACCGTAATTCATTCTTGCCAAAAAATTAAAGAGGGAATGAAACAAAATGAGTTTATCCAGAACACCGTATCTGCTCTTCTTAAACAAATTAAATCGGATTCTTATTGAAGTCCTTGTCCGTTCTATCTATAATAAGGTTGTTTTTAGGGGTAAAGATATTAACAAAGCATAAACAATCTAACTTATTTAGAATAAATAAGTTAGATTGTTTATCAACAAATCAACAGCATCTATTTCTTTTATGACTGTCTTATTAAGCTAAATTAATAGTAGAAGAACGTAGAAAAGGAACCCTGTTATGAAACTCAAAGCCAACAAAGAGGCTCTTTTGAAAGCCCTTAGTGTGGTGGACGGAGCCGTAAGCGCCCGTGCGACGTTGCCGATTTTATCCAATATCCTGATTGAAACCATTGGGAAGAGCCAAATAAAAATAACCGGAACAGATCTTGAGATAGGGATTGTGTATCAACTTCCCATTGAGGTGCTGGAAGAAGGCAGCGTCACAGTTCCTGCCAAAAAACTTTATGATATTGTAAGGGAATTGTCGCAAGGGGATTTTGAGTTTTTAGTGGCAAAAAATAACACCATCGCAATAAAAAACGAGAAATCCCATTTTAAAATCATGGGTTTGCCAAAAGACGATTTCCCCAAGCTCCCGGAGCCGGATTTTGAGAATAGTCTTGAAATCGAACAAAAAATTCTAAAAGAATGTTTTAATTTAACCACCTTTGCCGTTTCTCACGATGAAACAAGGTTTGTTTTGAACGGTATTTTGTGCCATATTAAAGTGGGGAAAATAAAAATCGTGGCCACGGACGGACGGCGATTGGCATTTGTCCAAAAAGAAATCAAGACGCCCAATCAATTTGCATTTGAGGGAATCATCCCCAGCAAGACCGTGCAGGAGCTGAATAAGCTTTTATCCGGGCAGGGCGACATGAAAATTATCCCCTTGAAAAATCAGGTCATGTTTCATTTCGGCGATATCTGGGTTATTTCGCGGCTGATCGAAGGACATTTTCCGAATTACGAGCAGGTCATCCCTAAAGAAGAAAAAACGATTTCTACTGTGGACCGGGAAACTTTTCTTTCCGCGGTCCGAAGAGCCTCGTTGCTGACTTCCCCTGAGTCCCAATCTGTGAAGCTGGATGTCTTAAAAAACAAACTATTGATCAGCGCCCGGTGCCCCAATCTGGGCGAAGCCAGGGAAGAGGTGGAGGCTAGCACCGAGGGGGAAGATCTCGTGATCGGGTTCAATCCCGGCTACCTGATCGATGTTCTTAAAAATCTTGATGTGGAAAAAATTTCGCTGGGTTTGACGCATCCCGACAGGCCCGGTTTGATAAAAGGCAAGGATAATTACCTCTGCGTGATCATGCCCATGCAGCTCAATTAACCCCCGCATGGAAACCGAAAAAAGCGGCCCTCTCCCGATTGGAAGTCTTTTGGAAAAAGCGCTTTTTGGCTTGAAGAAATCCCAGGAAAGTCCGACAAATAGGATAGCGGAATTGTGGCCCCGCTTGGCCGGCCCGAAAATCAGCAAACACACCAAACCGTTCAGCTTAAAGAATAAAAAACTTTTTGTCCGCGTGGATGATTCGAGCTGGGCTTTTGAGCTCACTACGCGATACAAGGCAGGGCTTCTTAAGCGGTTGCAGCACGCGCTGGGAGAGGGCGCTGTGTCTGATATTTATTTTAAAGTGGGAGAACTATAATCGCGAAAAGCCAGGAGGGCGGCGGAGAATGGCAGTGATAGAAAAGGCGGAAAAGTATGACGCTACCACCATTCAGGTGCTTGAGGGCATTGAGGCGGTGCGTAAGCGGCCGGCCATGTACATTGGCGACACCACGCCGCGGGGTTTGCATCACCTGGTTTATGAAGTGGTGGACAACTCGGTGGACGAAGCGCTTGCGGGGTACGCCAACAAAATCGATGTGGTGATTCACACGGACGGAAGTGTTTCCGTGGCGGATAACGGGCGCGGCATTCCCGTGGATTTTCATAAAAAAGAGAAGAAGTCCGCTCTTGAAGTGGTGATGACGACCCTACATGCGGGCGGAAAATTTGACCATAAGGCCTACCGGGTGAGCGGCGGATTGCACGGGGTCGGCGTCTCTGTCACGAATGCGCTTTCGGAATGGTGTGAGGCGGAGGTCAGACGCGACGCGAAAATCCATCATCAGCGCTACGAATGCGGTAAACCCGCCACCAAAGTCACTGTGATAGGCAAAACCAAAAGCACGGGCACGACGGTCCGCTTCAAGCCCGACAAACAGATTTTTAAAGTGATTGAGATCAGCTACGAGACGCTTACCACCCGGCTGAGAGAGCTCGCGTTTTTAAATAAAGGGCTTGAGATCACACTCGCGGATGAGCGGAACGACAAGGCGACCACGTTTAAATATAAGGGCGGCATCGGGGAGTTCATCGAATACCTCAACAAGAATAAAAACCCACTGCACCGGGAAATTATTTATTTTGACAAAGAAAAAGACGGCATCCAATGCGAAGTCGCGCTTCAGTATAATGACGGCTACGCAGAGAGCGTTTTTTCATTTGCTAACAATATCAACACGGTGGAAGGAGGAACGCATCTGAGCGGTTTTCGCTCCGCATTGACCCGCGCAGCTAACCAGCACGGAAAAACCAAAAATTTTTTCAAGGGCATGGAGCAGACTCTTTCCGGAGAAGACTTGCGCGAGGGCTTAACGGCCGTGATCAGTGTCAAAGTTCCTAATCCGCAGTTTGAAGGCCAAACCAAAACCAAACTGGGCAATGGCGAGGTGGAAGGCATCATTTACTCCCTCGTGAATGAAAATCTGAGCCGGTATTTTGAGGAAAAGCCGTCGGTTGCGAATAAGATTGTGGAAAAAGCCCTTCTGGCGCTTCAGGCGCGCGAGGCAGCAAGAAAAGCGCGGGAACTCGCCCGGAGAAAAGGGGCGCTGGATTCGGCATCGCTTCCGGGGAAACTGGCTGATTGTTCGGACCGCGACCCGGAGAATTGCGAACTTTATCTGGTCGAGGGAGATTCCGCAGGCGGCTCGGCCAAGCAGGGAAGAGACCGGCGTTTTCAGGCCATCCTTCCATTGCGCGGCAAAATCATCAATGTGGAAAAAGCCCGGCTGGATAAGGTTCTAAGCAATGAGGAAATTCGCACCATTATCACGGCCATTGGCGCGGGCGTGGGCGCGGATGAATTTGATATTGCCAAGCTCCGCTATAAAAAAGTCATTATCATGACCGATGCGGACGTAGATGGATCCCATATCCGTACCCTGCTTCTCACCTTTTTCTACCGGCAGATGAAAAAGCTCATTGAAAGCGGTTGCGTGTACATTGCCCAGCCGCCCTTGTTCAAAATCAAAAGAGGAAAACGGGAGGAATACATTGACTCGGAAGCAAAGCTGAACGCGCTTTTGATCGATCTCGGATCCGAGGGCCTTGAGATTTCTTCGCTTAAGGGGAAAGCGAAAATGATTTTCACGGACAAAGAGGTGAAGGAAGTTCTGGAAATCGCGGCAGAGCTTGACCGCATCAAATCCCAGATCGAGAAAAAAGGCATTGGCCTTGAGCACTACCTCAAGCAGTATAAGAAAAAAGAAGGGTTTCCGCTCTATTTCGCAAGGGTGGGAGCAGGCGAATTTCTTTATTCCGACGACGAGCTTGCGGAGCTTGTAAAAAAGAAAGAAAAAGAAAAAGGAAAGGCGCTGGACCTTGCCAAGGATGAGAAAAAGGACGAGGGAAGGAAAGACTCCCTGGAGGTAGTGGAGATTTACGAGGCTCATGATCTAGCAAAAATCGCGAAACGGCTGGAAAAGCTGGACGCGCTTTCCATCGAAGATTACAGCCGGCAGGAAAAACCCATTTTCGAGATGAAAGAAGAAAAAAAGACCACGGAGCTTTTTTCTTTAGGCGAATTGGTGGAGTATGTCAAAATTTCAGGCCGCGCAGGGTTGGCCATTCAACGGTACAAAGGGTTGGGAGAAATGAACCCCGGGCAATTGTGGGAAACCACCATGGACCCTGCCCGGCGCACGGTTCTGCGCGTGGCTCTGGAAGATGCGGTGGCGGCGGATGAGATGTTCACGGTTTTAATGGGCGACCAGGTGGAGCCGCGACGCGAATTCATCGAACGCCACGCCAAAGCTGTCCGAAACCTTGATATTTAGCACACAGAGAAAGTCATGAAAGAAGACGAAAAAAATCCCGAGCAACCCCAGGACCAGCCGCCTCAATCCAAATCTATCTATGCCATGAACGAAAAAATCGTTCCCGTGGCCATTGAAGATGAGATGAAGCATTCCTACATCGACTACGCCATGAGCGTGATCGTGGGACGCGCGCTTCCGGATGTGCGGGACGGCTTGAAGCCCGTGCATCGCAGGATTTTGTACGCCATGTCGGAGTTGGGGCTGGTTCATAGCAAACCCCACAAAAAGTCGGCAAGAATCGTGGGGGAGGTTTTGGGGAAATTCCATCCGCACGGTGACACGGCAGTTTATGAAACTCTGGTCCGTATGGTGCAAGATTTTTCCATGCGTTATCCGCTGGTGGACGGGCAGGGGAATTTCGGCTCCGTGGACGGGGACAATGCGGCAGCCATGCGTTACACGGAAGCGCGGCTTGCCGCGATTGCGGATGAGCTGCTGGGGGACATTGAAAAGGAAACCGTGGATTTTGTGCCGAACTTTGACGAATCCCTTCAGGAACCCACGGTGCTTCCGGCCAAGCTTCCGAATCTTCTTCTTAACGGCTCAAGCGGCATTGCCGTGGGCATGGCCACCAATATTCCTCCGCACAATCTTTCCGAAGTGATAGACGGTGTTGTCGCGCTCATTGAAAATCCGGAAATCACCATCAAGGACCTTCGCAAACACATCAAGGCCCCGGACTTTCCCACCGGCGGAGCTATTTGCGGATGGAATGGCATCAAAGACGCTTACGAAACAGGCCGGGGCCGGTTGATTGTCCGCGCCAAAGCTGCGCTGGAATCGGGCGGGAAGAAGGAAGCGATTGTCATCACCGAAATTCCCTACATGGTGAACAAGTCCAACCTCATCGCGTCTATCGCGCGTCTCGTGGAAGATAAAAAAATCGAGGGTATTTACGACCTCCGCGATGAATCCGACCGTGATGGCATGCGGGTTGTGGTCGAACTCAAAAAAGACCAGAACCACCAGATTGTTCTGAACCAGCTTTATAAGCATACCCAGCTTCAGGAAACTTTTGGCGTGATCATGCTGGCGCTGGTAGATGGCCAGCCCAAGGTGCTCAATCTGAAGGAAATGCTCCAGGCCTATATCAATCACCGCGTGGAAGTGGTGACGCGCAGGACCCAATTTGAATTGGATAAGGCGGAGAAGCGGGCGCATATTCTCGAGGGGCTTAAGATCGCCATTGCCAATCTCGACAAGGTGATCAAAATCATCCGGGCGTCTAAAAGCCCCGAAGAGGCAAGCGCGGCCCTGATTAAAAATTTCAAGCTGACTTTGGTGCAAGCCAAAGCCATCCTTGAAATGCAGCTGCAGCGCCTCACCGCGCTTGAGCGGGAGAAAATAGACGAAGAGTATCTGGAGCTCATCAAAAAAATTGAGCTTTACAAATCCGTCCTCAAGAGCAAGAAAAAAGTTTTGGAGATTATTGGAGAAGAGATCAAGGCGCTTAGGAAAAAATCGGGCGACGAGCGCCGGACTCAGGTGGTGGCGGATGAAACCGATATTGAAATCGAAGATCTAATTGCGGAAGAGGATGTTTTGATCTCGATCAGCCATTCAGGCTATATCAAACGCATTCCGGTCGATCAATACCGCCGGCAGAAACGCGGAGGACAAGGCGTGACCGGGGCGGGCATGCAGGAAGAGGACTTTATCAAGCAGCTCTTTCTGGCCTCGACCCACGACAATATTCTTTTCTTTACCAATACGGGCCGGGTTTATAGCCGCAAGGCCTATGAAATCCCGCAGGCCTCAAGAATCGCGAAAGGCAAGGCCATCGTCAATCTTCTTGCTTTGGGGCAGGAGGAAAAAGTCACAAGCTGTCTGCAAGTGAAAGAATTTGACGAGAAATTGTTCCTGTTCATGGTCACAAAAAACGGAAGCATTAAAAAGACCAATTTGGCGGCCTATGCCAAACCGAGGCAGACGGGCATTGTGGCCATGGGCCTCAAGAGCGGCGACCATCTGGTCGACTGCAAAATCACCAACGGTAAGAATGAAATCTTCCTTGCCACGCGTAGCGGAAAGTCCATACGCTTTAAAGAGTCCGAAGCCCGTGAAATGGGAAGGACTGCCGCAGGGGTGCGGGGAATCCGGCTGGATAAAAAGGATGAGGTGATTTCGGTGGAGCTTGTGGATAACGAAGGATCTATTCTTACTGTGACAACCAAAGGGTTCGGAAAAAGGACCAAGTTTAAAGATTATCGCATTCAGTCGCGCGGCGGCAAGGGAATCATTAATCTCAAGGCAACGGCCAAAAACGGCCATGTCGTGGACATTTTGAATGTGCGGGATGACGACGAGATCATCCTCATGACCACCGGAGGCATGGTGGTGCGCACGTCCGTGGAGAGTGTTCGCATGTGTGGAAGAAACACCCAGGGCGTTCACGTGATACGGCTCAAAGACAAAGACCAGGTGGCTTCTGCCATCCGCGTGGTGGCCAAGGACGAGGACGAAGACGCCAAGGTCTGATTTCCCTCCTTATGCTGGATCTTAAATTCATCAAGGATAATCCCGACCGGGTTCTCAAAGGGGTCAAAAGCAAAGGATTTGACCTCTCTCTCAATGACCTTCTCGCTCAAGACGAGAAACGCCGCCAGTATCTTCAAGAAGCCGAGACTCTCAAGCACGAACGCAATAAAGCTAATGACGAAATCAGCGCCTTAAAGCGAGCCGGAAAAGATGCCGCAGCCACTATTGAGGCCATGAAATCAATATCCCAAAAAATAGACAATTTAGACAAAAAAGTGGGGGATATAGATAAAAAAATACTCGATTTAATGCATAGAATCCCAAATGTACCCCATGAAACCGTACCTGTCGGAAGCCCTCAGAATAATCAAATTATCAAGGAATGGGGCACAAAACCCGCCTTTGACTTTACACCCAAGGCGCATGTGGAGTTGGGTGAAGGCTTGGGATATTTTTCTTTTGCGAGGTCCAGCAAAATTTCAGGAAGCGGCTTTAGCTTATTTACCGGACCGGGGGCGCGGCTGGAAAGAGCGTTGATTAATTTCATGCTGGATCTGCACACCTCCAAACACGGGTACACGGAAGTTTTGCCTCCCTACCTTGTGACTCCAACCAGCATGACCGGAACCGGGCAATTGCCGCATCTTGAAGAGGACATGTACAAGTTGAGAGATGACGACTTGTTTTTGATCCCCACCGCCGAGGTTCCAGTGACGAATATCCACCGGGACGAAATCCTCGAGGAAGATAAACTGCCGGTCAAATATGCGGCCTACAGTGCTTGCTTCCGCAGGGAGGCAGGGTCTTACGGCAAGGATACCAAGGGGCTCACGCGCGTCCATCAATTTGATAAAGTCGAATTGGTCAAGCTGGCTCATCCGGAAAAGTCTTTTGAGGAGCTTGAGACGCTTCGCCGTGACGCCGAGGAGGTGCTTGAGCTATTGGGGTTGACTTACCGGGTGGTATTGCTTGCTTCCGGAGACCTGAGCTTCTCAGGCGCAAAATGCTACGATCTTGAGGTTTGGGCTGCGGGCACGGGCAAATGGCTTGAGGTTTCGAGTTGCTCCAACTTTACAGACTTTCAAGCCCGCCGCATCAATATCCGCTACAGGCCCAAGGGAGGCGGAAAACCGGCGCTGGTGCACACGCTCAATGCCTCCGGCGTTGCTCTTCCAAGAACCGTGATTGCGATCTTGGAGAATTTCCAGCAGCCAGATGGGGCGGTGGTTTTGCCTAAAGTTTTGGAACCGTATCTTAAAAGTTCCTTTTAATCTTTCTTTTTATTCAACGCAAGTCCCATGGGGAAAACAATAGACCTGTGCCAGTGCGGCCCATGGTTTTTTAAGGAATAGCTATCGTGAAAAGCTTTGCAATGCCCTGTTTCAGCGCCATAGATTCTGTAAACAAAAGAATTTTTTCGGAACGGGAAAGAAAATGGATCGAAACTGTTTGGAGACTGCAAGACGAATTGCCGCAAAGTAAAAAAGAAGCATTCGCAAGCAACCACGGCTTACCGTATTTGGGGGGCAATGTTTGCCGCTCTTTGCGTTTAGCAGAAATAGCCCGCATCAGCAGCGTGACGCTCCTCTGTGGGATTTTTTTGTTCAAGCTTGTCCGAGCGCTAAGACCCGTTTTGTGTCTCGAGCTTGGAACATGTATCGGCGTGTCGGCCGCCTATCAGGGAGCGGGGCTTGAGCTGAATCGGAGAGGAAAACTTTTAACCGTTGAGAAACAAAGAGATTTAATTGTATCCGCTAAAAAAAAATTTACGCGCCTGAAGCTAAACCATCGGATTGCAACTAAACTAGGAAATTTTAATTCTACTTTGGCTGATTTAGCAAGGGAAAAGAAAGCCTTTGATTTTGTTTTTATTGACGGCCACCATGAAAGAGATGCTACGATTTCTGATTTTAAGAGCCTCCAGCCTATCCTTGCCAAACAAGCAGTGATTATTTTTGATGATATCAAATGGTCCAAAGGAATGCGTGAGGCTTGGAATATCATCAAACAAGATTCGCGGATAGCCATCGACATTGATCTTGGCAGAATGGGAATCTGTATTATTGAAGGAACGAGAAGCGGAAAAAAAAGTTTTAACGCAATTTTAAAATAACGAAAGGCGCTTTTTCAGGAGCGATCCGCACATTCATTGAGAGCGTTCTCAGACAAGGCCCCCGCAAAACCGCTTCTCTGAGCGAGCGATTAAATAAGTAAAATATTTTGTAACAAAATTATATGACACGAACGGGACAATCATTCCCCAAAATAACTGTTGCAATGCCGGCATACAATGCGGAGCGGTATATTTCAGAGTCTATCGAAAGTGTTCTTCGCCAGGATTTTCTTGATCTCGAACTTATTGTGTATGACGATGGCTCTAAAGGCGGGAGCTACAAAATAGCGCAAAAATATGCGCGCCAGGATAAACGGGTGCGGGTTTATCGATCGGCTGATAATCGCGGAGTTGCCTATGCCAGAAATAAAATTTTAGCGCTTGCCAGAGGCGAGTATATTGCGCCGCACGATGCCGATGATATTATGCTGGCAGGGAGATTGAAGACCCCGGCCGAATTTTTAGACAAACATCCTGATACGGGAGTTGTTTTCGGGAAAGCCCTCATCTTCAGAAATCAGAATAGAAGCTTAATCGGGTGCAAGAAGCCGTCTTTGTGGATAAGAGGGAAGGCGGTCATCCCGGAGACTTCTCAAAAAGTAAGCGGATTTCGATGGTTTGCACACGGCTCTTCGATGTTTAGACGGAAACTTGCCATAAGGGTGGGCGGATATGATTCATCGCTTCGGGTCAATGAAGACATGGATTTATTTTGGCGTTTGTGTAGCAAAACGGAATTTTATTTTATAAATCGTTTTTTTTATGCATACCGGCTCCAACCGCATAGCCTTACATATAACCAGAGTGTTTCCAATTTACAATGTCTTCAAAGGCGTTATTTTCGAGTACCGGAAAAGAATGGGAAAAGCCAACCCGGAACTTACAAATTTTTATTTAGATTCTACGGCTGGACCGTTAACGTTGTAACATCGACCCCGGAATATTTAGATGCCCTCCGGGTTTATCTGCCCCGTGTTAACCAGAATGTGAGGGCAACGAACCGTCCTAAGGGTAAGCGCGTGACAATTTCTATTGAACCATTCCAGGGAGGTTCCCCCAATAATATAAGGATAGGGCCCGTATCCTGGAGGGCGTATAAAAAAACCGGGCATTGCTATATTTTAAACCGAAAAAAAAAACGAGTGGAAACTTTCGTGGATACGAAGCGGAAGTTTTCAAAAAAAGATATTTATGAATATGCTTTCTTGTACTCTTTTAATCATTGGATATCCAGCAAGGGAGAATTCTTGATCAAGGGGAAGCTGGTTTTTAAAGGCCGGAGGGGTGTTTTGGTGATCTGCGCAAGAGAAAAGGACCCGTTGTTTACGGCCTTTTTAAATAAAGGATTCAAATCTAATATGGAGGTGCACACAAGCTTGGTACTGAAAAACCAGAAAATCTTAGGAATCTGCGGGTCTCAGGATAAATATTGTCATATTGAGAGATGCTTATTCCCAAAACCTAAAACAAGCGGAGCCGCCTTTCTCAGGGAGATGGCAGGGGAGCAAGTGCTTGGAAGCCTCATTTCCGATCCTTGGTTCTCAATGAACTGGCAGCGCAATGAATGGAAAGCGAATTTTAATAAACACATGGAGCTATTTACGTATATTGCGCGCACGGTACAATCTTTCGAAATGCACTATAACCCGGCATCCCTCAGCGAGACCGGCCAACTTGTTGAAGCGCTTTTTTAAAAATGAACCGGCGCGCGAGCCCTAAAGTGACTGTGATGATGCCGGCTCTGAATGTTGCAAAATATATCCGGGCATCCATTGAAAGCGTTCTGAGGCAGAATTATCAGGATTTTGAATTGATTATCCTGGACGATCATTCAAGCGACAATACTTATCAAATCGCCAGGGAATATCTGAAAGATCCTAGGGTGCGGCTTTTCCGCAATGTAAAGCATTTGGGAGATGCCGCTAATAGGAACAAAATTCTTCATCTGGCGCGCGGTAAATACATTGCCCCCCACGATGGGGATGACACCATGCTGCAGGGGCGGCTGGGGAGACAGGTTGAATTTCTTGAAAAACACCCCAAAATCGGCGTAGTTTTTGGGAATGTGATTGTAGCGTATGAAAAGGCGGAAAGAGATTTTTCTCTGATAACGGGAATAAGCCAGCAGGGGAATGTTCTGCAAAAATCCCAGCGTATTACAAGGATTCCTCACAACTTTTCCCATTGTGGCTCCATGGTGAAAAAAGAATTGATATTGAAGGCCGGGAGCTATGATGATTCGTTTTGCGCCGGAACGGATTCGAGGCTATACCGGCGTCTTTTCCGGATAACGGCCTTTTATTTTTTGAATCATTTCTGTTTTATCTACCGCCGCCGAAGCGGCAGTCACTTCGCAAAGTATAATGAAAAACGGAGCCGGGGCATGCGACGCTACCTTCATGCCTCCGGGGTACGGAAGGGAACTTTTGTTGTGGATAAATATCAATGGCAGCTCGAGAGATGGCCTGCCTGGCTGAGGCAGAGCATTGCCTGGCGGATGAATTATTATCTTGAGCCGGCGGGACGGAAGCATGTGTTGAGACGCACAGAGAGGGTGTCTGTTGCCAAAGTGGAGGGAGACTGGAAAAAGCAGAGGGACTGGACGCGATTCAGACAAGGATTCCTTGTCCCCCTATCGGAGGAGCTCCGCCAAGAGAATCGGATTTTGCTCGAGGCAGCGCTCGTATCGAATGACAAGAAGGGGATTCTGATTTTTTCTGAGAAAACAGAAAACGGGGATATTGTTTTGCCTTTTTTGGGAGAAGATTACTATTATTATTCATCCCACCACCCGATTATTTACAGCCGAGGGGGTTGTGCTTATGGGGAAAGCATGATTGACCCGCTGATTTTCTCTGAACCGCCGCGCATCGCGAGGGGGAAGCTAGACCCCCGGCTTTTTTGGAACCCTCTTATCCGGAGATACTGCATGAACGCGGACATTTTCAGGACCTATATTCTGGGAGAGACATGCAAGATCGCTCTGCTGGTTTTTATCAAGACGAATTCCTGCGGCTCAAGGATTGAAAAAAGGCGAATGGGAAGAGAAGAGTGTTACAGAATGCTTAGGGAGAGATGTATTGGGGCGGGTGGAAGTTTTAGATTGTTTAGGCAGTTAGCGAAGCAAAGCGCAGGCTGGCAAATCCGGTGTACGCTCGAGAAGCTGAAGGAGCTCCCAGTGCGGCTGAGGCAGTCGGGAGTATTGTGATGAGACGGCCGAAAGTGACGGTAACTATGCCTGTCTACAATGCAGCGCCGTGTCTCGGGCAATCGGTGGAGAGCGTCTTGAGGCAGGATTTTAAGGATTTTGAGCTAGTCATTTACGATGATGGTTCCACGGATAGAAGCTATCAGATCGCCAAGCATTATGCGCGGATAGATTCCCGGATTCGGATATACCGCCATTCGAAAAATCGGGGCGTTGGTTATGTAAGAAATCAAATGCTTTCTTTAGCGTTCGGGCAGTACATCGCGCCCCATGATGCGGATGATGTGATGCTTGCGAAACGGCTTCGGGCAGGGGTTGAAATTTTGGACTGCAGGCCAGAGGTGGGGATCGTTTTTGGCCACGCCTTGATGGCTATGAATGGCAACACCAACACCGTAAAGTCACTTTTTGCAAGCAGCATACAGGGTAAGGACGACAGGAACCTTGAAAAATCGGGCAAGGTCTATACTTACCCTATTTTCCCACATGGTTCGGCTCTTTTCCGCCGCAGGCAGGCTATTAAAGCCGGAGGATATGAGGAAGAATTGCGAGTAGGAGAAGATAAAAATTTATTTTGGCGGCTGTGGGGGAAAACCGGATTTTATTTTTTGGATCAATATATGTACGTTTATATCCGCCGCCGCCGCAGTCTTACACAACCCTATGTTGACCGCAAGGGCAGATTCATTCAGAAGCGGTTTACAAAAGATCTTCCTCTGCCGCTTCTTACCGTTGCTATTCCGATTTATAATGCGGAGCGCTATCTATCCCAGTCGATCGAGAGCGTTTTAAAGCAAAGCTTCACAAATTTTGAAGTCTTTCTTTATGACGACGGCTCAATCGACCAGAGCTACCGTATCGCCAGAATGTATCAAAAAATAGACCCGAGAATCCGTCTCTTCCGCGGCATGAAAAACTTGGGCGTGGCCCACGCCAGAAACAAAATACTGCAAAGGGCCAGGGGGAAATATATAGCACTTCATGATGCAGACGACATCATGCTTGCGGAGCGCTTAAAAACCGAAATCGATATTCTTGAAAAAAAACCAAGCACAGGAATTGTTTTCAGCGGCATGCTGTTGATGGATGGAAACGGTAAAAGAGTTATTGGCCGACGGATCCCATCGGTGCCCAATTCCAAAGGAGATCGATCTTTAAAAAGAAGCGGGCTTGTGAAGGCGCATTGTCGGGCGTCCAATGCGACGGTCATGTTCCGCAAGGATTTGGCGGACCGCATTGGTAATTACGACGAAAGCTTGAAGGTCGGAAGCGATGCCGATTTTTTCCGTAGGGCATGGGACAAGACAGACCTTTATTTTATAAATCGATTTTTTCATCTTTGTAGAATACATCGCGATAGTTTGACAGAACGCAATGCCGAAGAGAAAAAAATTCAGCGCCTCGAAAAAAAAGCGCGCCAAAAAAAGTTTGACGCAGTCAAAAATTATACCACATTCTCTTTTCATCGTTGGCAGGTCAAAATTTTTTCTGAAAAAAAAAATTACCTGCGGGTTGTGAAACAGTATTTGCCCTATTACTTCAGAGCCCGGCGAGCCGAGCCCAAGCCGCAGGAAAGTATCCGGCTGCATATTCATTATCGGAATGGCCGAGAGCCGGATTTACATAAGGAACTTAACGAAAGAGCCCGCAACTTTCTGGCCCGGCGCGGCATTTGTATTTTCAAGGATGGAGAAGAAATTTTTAGAATTTATATTAATCAATCCAAAAAGCGCACAGACACCTGGCTGTATCATTGCGGATTTCTTTTTCCGCTGCACAGAGTTTTTAGGGATTACAAATGCGTTTTAATCCACGGGGCTCTTGTTTCCAGAAATGGGTTGGGCCTTCTTATTGTCGGAGGAGATGGCGTTGGAAAGAGCACGCTGGCAGCGTTGTTGGTCGAAGCCGGCTTTCAATATTTTTCGGATGAACATGCGCTTCTTTCCTTTGAGGATGGAGCGGTCATGGGCCTAAGTTTTGCAAATAATATCGGAATCATTCCGAAAGCCCGAGCCCACTTTCAAGGGCTGCAAAAAGCGATGAGATGGAATGGAAGGCTGGGAAAATTTTTCCTCAATCCTCAGGTGCTTGCGAGCGGGGCTGTCGGCAAGACGTGTCGCATCAGGAGAATCCTATTTCCAACCTTTGCGCCGGAAAGGAGATCGCTCATTATCAGAAAGCTGGGGAGCCGAAGCGCCTTGAAAAAACTTTTGCGAGATGATTATGTTGTGCTTCATTCCACCGACAAACGCGAGCAGGCGTTCAGTAAGTTTCATTGTGAACTTTTGACTGCATTAGCTCGGCAGGCCAAAAATTACTCTGTCGCGTATGGGAAAACGTCTGCCAGAGCCCTCGCGGCACATTTCATTCAAAGCAGAGGAGGATCGGCATGAAAAAATATTTAAAAGCAGAGGCAGTGGAAATTTGTCTTAAAACGAAACCCAACAAAATCAAAAATTTTCTTTTTAAACCCAATGTTTATAAACCCAAATTGGGGATGTACGAGATCGGACTGATTGTGAATCTTAGTACGGGCGTATATTATACGGCCAACATTACCATGGAAAAGATTTGGCGGCTTATTGACGGAAAGAAAACGATCGGGACAATAGCCGCCAAATTTGCCAGGGCTTGTTCGGTTGCCAAGCAAAAGGTTCTTCCGGATGTGACGGCGACCATCAAAATGTTATCCCGGGCAGGCCTGGTAGAATGCAAGTCCTGATAGAGCAGATAAGCGATGGCAACTTTTCACCCTAAAATAACCGTCATGATGCCCGCCTATAATGTGGCGAGGTATCTGCCGGTAGCTATTCAAAGCGTTCTGAGGCAGGACTTCAGGAATTTTGAACTTATTATTGTGGATGATTGCTCTGCAGACGGCACTTTTCAAGCAGCGGCCTTTTTTTTGTCAGATTCCAGGGTTCGGGTCTACAGAAACCAGCGGCGTCTGGGGGATGCTTTGACACGAAACCGCATCCTTCGGATGTCAAGGGGCCGATATATTGCGCCCTTTGATGCGGATGATATCATGCTGCAAGGCCGCCTGCGCAAACAGTACGAGTTCCTTGAGGCACATAAAGAATTTGGTGCGGCGTTTGGAAAAGCTCTGATAGTTAATGAGCGCATGGATCGTATCCTTGGCAAGCTTTATCCTTTAACACAAAAGAAAGATCCTCTCAACCGTTCGGGCAGGGTTTCTTCGCTGGAAGTCGGCTTTAATCAGGGCACTATGCTTGTACGGAAAAATCTTATGCTGTCTGCGGGAGGATATGAAGAATCTTTTACTTTAGGGGTAGATTCCCGTTTAAGTAGACGCATCTTTGAGAAGACAAGGTTTTATTTTTTAAACTATTTTTGCTTTGTTTACAGAATAAGAAGAGAGGGTAAATGCCAGCATTTTTTTCGTTTGAAAAAACAGCAATTGCGATATCTTTTTTACACGAAAAAGAAAAGAAATTCTGAACGTTTTTGGCTCAAAGTTGGCAGATGGGGGATTGAAGCGACTTCAAACAGCCGGAATTTTACCAGAGCCGTTCAGTGGCGTCTTAATTTTCATCTCATTGGCGAAGAAGGGTTTTTAGCGGAGCCGGACCGGAAGATCCGCATCCGTTTTAATGCCGATAGCCTGGCCTGTCAATCCGACCGGCAGCACTTTGAACTCGGATTTTTAAGGCCCCTTGCCGCAGAGCTCTGCAGACGGGCTGTCTTTATCGCCAACGGCGCCCTTTTTTCTAAGAGGGGCGACGGAATTTTCATTTTCTCGGAAAACCCGTCTTTAAAAGCCAAAGTGGCCCTGTCATTTTTGAAAAACGATTTTTGGTACCATTCTTCTTCGTACCCGTGGCTTTCTTTTCAGAATGGCAAGGTGAAGGGTGAAAACTTTGTGGATGCTATAACCCTTGGCAATCCTTTGGAGCCAGATTTTAGGGCTAAAGATATCTGGGGAAAATTTTGGAACCCCATCCTAAAAAAATACTGCATCAATCCGTTTCTTTACCGAACCTATCTCACGGGGACGGAATGTGATGTCACTAAAGTGATCGTTCTTAAGAAGGTAGGCGGCAAGCGGCTTGTTTTCCAAAGGACGACGCCTTCGCGCTTGAGGGCTCTACTTGGAACAGAAGGGGGGATAGGATATTACCTTCCGGTTGAGGCAAGAGAGGCGTTCTGTCAAAAAATATCTGAAAGATGCGAGGCATGGGAAGTGCATTTGCCGAGAGGCAAAATAGAATTTTTTCCTCAACGAGTCCATGAGAGGTGGTTTAGGAACAACAACCCTAAGGGCAAAATTCAATAAGGGAAAGAATCTGATGACCCCTGAATTAATGAAAAAGAAACCTATCATGATTCGCGAATGTTTGTTTACAGGCAGTCAACAGCAAGGCGGAATCGTCGTCAATCTTAACACAGGGCTTTATTATCCGATGAATAAGACCGCGCACGATATTTGGCATGCCATTGACGGGAAGAGGACGCTTGGAGCCATTGCCGCAAAAATTGCCAAAAAATATAAAGTTAAAAAAGCTACGGTGGCAAAGGATGTATACAACTACGTGCTATTTTTGGGGCGAGCAAGATTAATCCGCTGGCGGAGATGATTCAATGTTTTAAGCCGCTTCAATCTTTGTGCGGCTTGGCGGCAATCCGTTAGCGCAACGACTTTATTGTAATCACCGGCAGCCAAAGAAACTTTCTCCAGACGATCCCAGGCAGCAGCTCTGTTGAAAAGAGCATCCGAATAAACGGGCAAGATGTTTATGGCGCGTGTGAAAAAAGGGATAGATTCTTTTAGCCTGCCGGTCCTTTCCTTCAGAATACCAAGCAAGTTTAAAGCAAGCGGGTTATATTTTTCAGCTCTTAGAGAACGTTTAAGAAAGCTTTCAGCGCGTTTAAAATTTCCTTTTTTAATCTGGATCCAGCCGGACAGGCATAAATTGGCGGAGTTTTTTTCGCAGAAAACGGATTTAAGAGCAAACCTTTCTGCGGCTTTTGCGTTCCCCCGCAACATAGCGGCCACCGCCCTGAGAGTCCAAAACAAAGCTTGATCGGGCCAGCGCCGGGTTAACAATGCGGCTATCCGTGCCGCTTCCTCAGGATTTTTTTTTGTCAGAATGAGATCAGCCGCAAGATTAAAATGATTCTGGGGATAAGAAGGCCAGTTTTGGGCGGTCTGGCGTTCAAGAGGGGTATAAAAGCCGTGTTTCTTGATATGGTGCTTGATCCCCTTGTGAAGCTCAAAGTGATGGGCGACAATGGATGACGTTTTGATTTTAAAATCATTATTTTCCAGCGCCGGGCGGAGAGATTCATGCACGGGAAATACATATCTAATTTTTGGGTGGTTTTTAAAAAGCAGGATGCGCTTGGATTCATAAAATCCGTAAGCGCCGGAAAATTTTTCTTCCCGTGGATATTCCCCCTTACAAGGAATCCATTTGAATAGAGGTTGGAGCAAGTTGCTGTAGCTTCTTACCGGGAAGAAATAAGCATCCGCCTTTTTTTGGAGAATTAACGGGCCAAGCTTTGGAATATCCTTGTGCGCGATACGGAAATCAGCATCTTGTGTTAGAAGCCACGGCTCTCTGGCTATTTCGAGCATTGCATTCCGGACCTTGGAAAAATCCTTGTCTAATTTCATCTCAATGACCCTGGCCCCCAAAGATTTGGCGATTTCTTTGGTTTTGTCTTTTGACCCCGTGTCGCATACAAGGATTTCTCCCACTATTTTTCGAAAAGGTTCCATGCAAAAACGTATTGTCTTTTCCTCGTTTTTAGCTAGAATAAGGACTGAAATTGGCAGTTTCACGTGTTAAACTTAGCAGGAGGTATTTCCGATGAAAAAAAGCTCCAAAAAGACAAGGGCAAAAGGGAAAAAGGATGCAAGGAGCTCATATGAACCGCCCCGGCTTACCCGTGAAGGGAATCTGCGGCTTGTCAGTTCTATGTGCTGATCGAGGCATGAAGTTTAAGATGCTGCCCAATTTTACGGTAGCCGGCATTTCTACGGAGACTCGGCATTTGAGTATCAAAAATAAATCCCTCAGGATTCAGCTCTAATAACCTGGCCAAACGAACTTTAAAAAGCTTCCATCCTATGCCCCTGCCACGGTAGTTTTTTAAGAGAAACAGGTGACTCAAAATAAAAACTTTATGAGGGGTAGCGCGAATAAGTTTTCGAACGATGCCTTCTCTATAAAACCCGCCTGGCCCCTTCCCGTTCGTTAAACGGTCGTACCTTGCACAACCTACGATCGCATCGCCATGCTTTGCTACGAAAAGGCCTTCATGATCCGGCCTTAAATTAGCCAGCAAATTTTTCTGGACATAACGGCCCCAGGTTTCGAGCTTCTCCTTTTGTAAAAAAGCGAGAAACGCTTCTTTGTCATTCCCCGAGAGCAAATGGAATGAGAAATTTTGACCGGAACAATATGGTTCGGTCGCTTTTACGGTTTTGGAGGTGACAATACTTTCGGCCGGAAAAAATATTTCGTCAAGAAAGGTAGGCGCGCCGAATCCATTTTTTAAAAAAAACAAAATCGCTTTTTCATGGCTTTCCGGGTGCAGACCGGTAAAGAAAAGATAATTTTTGCATGTCGCCATGCGTCGGATGCCATTGGCCAGGCACTTGCTTTTTAAAGTTTCCAGCAAAGCGGTTCCAACCCCCTTCCGTCTAAAGTTGGGATCTACGGCAATGGCTTCTAACGAACAAAGAATTTCGCCCCAAGCGTTGGGGAATCTTTGAACAGCGCTCAAGAGTCCAAGGCATTGCCCTTTTCTTTCAGCCAGGAAGCACACAGGGTTATCCGCAAGAGGATGGAAAAAGAGATTATTGTTTAATGCTTTTGCAGACTCAAAACAGAGGTCCGGAAAAGACCTATTCCAAAGAGCCCAAATTTTGTCCATGGGCCCTTCTGTCCCAACCTCCAAAACATGTGTTTTGGGCAGGAGGATTGTTAGTTTGACAGAGTTTTTCTTTGCTTTGACGCGTTGCCCGGCGCGAGCCAGCCAGGGAATAAAAGAAGAGGTTTTTTTTATCAAGGGCGCAATCAGCGCTTTTTTCCCAATAGCCCGGTTTTTGACATGAATCAAAGCCTTGTACCAGGGCATTTCAGCAAGGCGCTTGTGCCATCGAGGAATTTGGATCAAAGAAAGGATCGCTATTCTGTTCCCGATGCGCCATAGCATTTTTGCATAAAGGCTTTTCCCGACAGAAACAACTTTCCCGGCGATTGATTCAATGCCTACGGGGTTATCGTAACGGTCCGTATTATCTCCTTTAGTTATGAAAGTCGACGGAGTTTCCCCAGAAACCAAATAAATCCTGTGCAAAAGAAAGAAGCCGTCTTTTTTTATAAGCACAATGTCGCCGGTTTTTACTTCGGGGAAAGAGCAAGTGATAATTTCCATTTCGCTGCCTGGATGAATCAGGGGCAGCATGCTGAATCCGATGGCGGAAAGCCGGATGTGGCCTTCTTTTTTCAGGGTCTGTTCTATGTGCTTGGCAGCAAACGCATGAGACGACATCGATCAATACTTTTTCTCAAAGAGATTTTCCTGATAAAGAAATTGCACATAGGGAACAATGTCGGATTGCACCTGGCTTAATGGGAGGGTATAGGCGGATGCCATGTATTCAATAATTTCATTCAGGCTCCTTGGCGTAGAACAGTATTCCCAGATATGCCGTCCGGTTTCATTGAGGGTGTAATAGTTGCCCGTCTCGAGATGAAGCAGAACCAGTTCATCGTCTGCGGCCCTGAAAGAGACTTTTGAAGACCGCTTAAAACTTTCCATTTTTTCTACACCAGGCAATACTTGCTTTGAGACACAAAAATCCTACGGGCAGAAACAAAAGGGCCATTCCTGCCAAAATGCCGATAGCCGCCATTTCTTCGGAGAAAGAGGCGCCACTCAAAGAAAGGCGCATGATTTGCAAGGCATTCGTCATGGGGAGGCATTGAGAGAGCAAAAACATGGGTTTGGGAAAAAGGAAAACAGGGAAAAAGGCACCGCCTAGGGCGAGCGAGCACTGGTGAATCAGCGGGAACAGGAAAGAACCGCGTTTGAGCGTCAAGGCAGAGGCAGAAAGCATCATTCCAATGCCGGCATAAGCGCAGATCATCAGAACCAGCGCGATAAGGATGGAAGGATTCAAAAAAGGCCTGATTGGCGTGCCGATAAAAATTTTTGAAAATATAAGAATGGAGACCGCTTCCGTTATGGCGAGCCAAAATTTCCAGAGCCCCCCGGCCAGGAAAAATTCCCATAAGCTTGTGGGGCTCACAAGGATCCATTGCAAAAGGTCGTTTGTCGTCAAAGCCTCAAAAGGATTATGAAAGACTTTCATGGAAGGAAGAACAAGCCGTATTAAGAAAAGGCCGGTTACCAGAAAAAGGGGGAAATCAAGATAATGTTTTCCCAAAGAGACGCTTTTCCCAAGAAGCGCGGCCTTAAAGCTAAAACCGTAAATCATACACACAAACAAACTCCATAAATAAGGCCCAAAAATCTGGGTCTTTTGCTGGGTATCGATGCGCACGAAAAGCGACACAAGATTTTTGAGCTTTTCTACTTTAGTTCCATTCATAACAAATGGTTAAGTCCCACGGTTTTTATGTAATCATTCAGCAGATTGGCCTCGCCGCGCCTGAAAACATCTGCTGGTTTTTCCCATACTATCCGTCCCTGGAACAAAAAGCCGAGGACGTTGGAGATCGTTTGCGCCTCTTCCAGCTGGTGGGTGGTGAGAATAATCGTTTTTTTTAAATCTTTTGCCAGAACGACCTCAAGAATTTTATGAAATTCGCGCACGGCAATAGGATCTAGATAAATGGTCGGCTCATCCAGCAGAAGAATATCGGGATTGTGAAGCATGGCGCGCGCCAGACGGAGACGCTGCCGTATCCCGTCCGAATAGGAATAGACTTTCCGGTCCATAAACGCGCCGAGCCCGAAAAGCTCCCCAAGTTCGGAAATTCTTTTTTGAGCAGACTCTCCCAGGATATTTTGCATGACGGTAAAATAATGAAGATTTTCCCTGCCGGTCATAAAATCGAAAAGCCCTTTGGCGCCCGGGAAAAAAAGGCCGATTTTTTTTGTGAGCTCGCTTTGGTCCAGGACAGAAACGCCGGCCACGCGGGCAATACCTTCCGTGGGCGGGATCAGACCGGCAAGAATCTTGACCAGCGTTGTTTTGCCGGAGCCGTTGGGGCCTAATAGGGTATAGATTTGTCCCTGCGGGATTTGGAGGTTAATGCCTTGCAGGGCGCACACAGGCCGTTGCTTGGAGAACAGGGGCGGGTCAAATATTTTTTTTAGATTTTCTATTTCGATGGCAAACATAACTATATGATATTATACACACACTTCGAATTTATGCGTACGTTCCTTTTTCCCCCGAAAGGGCATGAGCAACCTATTCACGCCCCCCTATTATCCGGTCAAATTTTTGTTCTGTCCGCTTTGAGATCCCTTTGCGGGGCGGCCTCTTGGGACGGGCAGGGAATCAGCAGCCTGCTGCAAAAGGAGCGGCTTGACTGGGACGGCATTATTTCCACCGCCGATAGGCACCGGATTAGCGCTTTCTTGGCCTGCGCCCTTAAGAAGGCACAAGTATTTCGTCACTTGCCAGTGCCAGTTCAAAGTCTTTTTAAATCCGCGGCGGAAAAAGCGGCGATTGAAAATTTGGCCAAAATGATAGAGTTTAAAAAATGTAGCCGCTTTTTTGCAGAGCAGAATATTCCGGTTATTCCTTTAAAGGGGATTGCTCTGACGCATGCGGTGTATGAAGAAATGCCGCTCCGGCGCATGGGGGATATTGATGTTTTTGTCAAAGAGGGCGACTTAGCGAAAATCAAACAGCTGCTTGGGAGGCGCGGTTTTCGCGAAAAAGCTTTTGCCAATCTGTGGCATACCGGAATTGCCAACAGGCTTGCCGGCCGTGGAAGCTATATAAAAAACAATCTCGACATTGATTTGCAATGGCGGCCCAGCTTTTATATCAGTGGAAATTATGTGATATGGAATGCCGAGGAGGCATGGAAAGAAAAGGCGCCCTGTCCGGCATTGGGCGAAACAGCGTATTTATTTTCGCCCCGGCATCAGGCACAATATCTGCTGCTTCAGATCGCCAACGACTTTGACCAGGATTATCTTTTTCTTTTCCAGCTCCTTGATTTGGCGCTTGTTATTAAAAAGTTTGATTTGAAAACGGCCCAGATCTTGGAAGAAGTTTCCGGAAGGTTAAAGCCAGAGCAAAAACCGCAAATTGAGAAATTGCTGCGGGCTGTCTATGAACTATTTTTATCAAAAGAGGGAAAATTCTCCCCGGATACCGGAGAAATTATCAGAGCCGTTTTTGAGAGCGAGTTGAATCCAAGAGCGGGCTGGGGAGGGAAGAGTATTCTTCCGGCGCCTATATCGTGGAGCGAAAAACTTATTTTTTTTGCCGGATATTTTTTCCCGGACCCGGAATATATCCGGCAGCAATATGGAACCGGCATTGGCGCCTGGGGAAGGGGCTATTGCGGTCATTGGGCGCGATTGATGCGTAAGGCGATGACGGGTTTTTCGACAGGAGCAGCTCCTTGAGAGAGATTAATTCCGTCCCGAACTACAAATTTATAGCGGCGCTAATTTTTGCGCTCAATATCTGCCTGATGCTACCGTTTCTTTTGACGAATCTGGATCAGATGGATTCATATGATGACCCTATGTACATCCAGTTCGGAAAAGAGCTTGCCGAGGGCAAACTGCCCGTGCTGGGGCAATTCAATCCGCTCTTAGCTGCGTTTCATGCCATGCTTTATGAGCCGCTTAAGGATTCGGCCTTTTGGATGGTTTATGTCTGCCGCATCAGCCGGATTATTTTTTTCTGCCTGCTATGGCTGATTCCCTGCCTGATAGCAAGACAAATGCCGTTTTTAATAAATCCTTTGATCATCTTTGGATTCCTATTTGTTTCCCCCGCCCTGGCAGGCCTGGTTTTCAAATCCAGCGACGCGTTCTTTGCGGTTATAGCCGGTTTGGCGCTCTGGCAAATGCTGGCTTTCTACCGGACGGAACGGATGCGGCATCTTGGCCTGACGTCATTTTTTCTGGGTCTGGCGGCTTTATCGCGGAATGATGGATGGGTTCTCTTCTTGATTTTTGTATTTCTGGCCGCCTTATTGAGCGCTTCAAAACTTCTTGCCCGGAAAAATCTTAAAGCTGTTCTGACAACAGGGGCTGCGTGCCTCATTCCATTCGGCGTTGTTGTGGCAAGTTATCTCTTATTTTACTTTCTGCAAACCGGGCGATTTGCGGTGGGAACGAAAGCGCGGACTTATCAGGCTTTTCAAGCAGCGCAAGGCGTAGTTTTTCGCGAAGCTTACAAAGGAAAAAATCCCTGGGTTGACGGGGTGATTGATGCGGAACGTTTATACGGATCGCGCAGTGAGAATCAAAATTCAGTTTTCAAGGCTATTCGCCGCAATCCGGAAGCTTTTTGCAAGCGTGTAAAGCATTCGTTGAAAATGTTTCCCGGGATGATGATCAGCGCTTATGGTAAATGGCTTGGCGTGTTACTGTTTCTGCTGGCTATCCTGGGGAGTGTGGAACTTATAAAAAGGAGAGAATATCAGCTGCTGGCGATTTTTTCTTTATGGCCGCTGTCCCTCGCCACTTATTTTATTTTTTACTTCCGGCCAGGTTTTTTCCTTTTTCACTATTTTGTCGTTGTTGTCTTGGGGGCCGTGGGTTTGAACAGCCTGGCTACCCGTCTGCAAGAGAAAAAGTTTTACGGTTTTACGTTACTCACTCTTGGGGCGTTGTCTTTGCTGCTGCGCTTTGGAAGATCCGGTTACACACGGCTTGACCTACTGGCCGTTACGGCATTTTTGGCTCTTGGAATAACGCTGGCCAGACTGATATTGCTGAGTTCCGGCAATAAGAATGCCGCGATGATGACGATTTTGTGCCTTGCGCTGATTTTGAGAGGTCCTTATCCGTCGCCGGACATTTGGCCTCTTGGCCGGAGTCCCGAAGAAAAAGCCGCTCTATTTATGAGAAAAACGTTGAAACCGGCTTCCAAGGTTTTGTCCTATCAGCCCCGAAGTGTCTGGTTTGCACGGATGTCCTTTGTATCGGCACAAGGCCAACTGCGCGGGGTTAAGTCGGACCGTGAGTTTCTTGATTGGTTAAGGGAACGGCAATGCAAAGCGATTTATGTCGACGGCTTCCTTAAGAAATTCGAACCCGCTGCCTATGCTTTGATTCAAAGGCAGCTGGGGAAAAGTCTTGAGGTGGCGTTTACAAGTGACGATCAATCGGTTCAGATTTTGCGGGTGAAGGATGAAACGTAGTCGCTTTCCCCTTTACTTGTCATTGATTTTTTGGATAATGAGAGGGTCCAGCAGGAAATTATAATTTGTGGAATATTGTAATGGAGGGGTGGCAGAGCGGCCGAATGCGGCGGTCTTGAAAACCGTTAGGGTCGTAAGGCCCTCGTGGGTTCAAATCCTACCCCCTCCGTCATCATTTACCTTGGTTGCTCCAAATGGACTTTAACAAAAGATGATGGCAGCCCCAGGAACCCCGAAGGGGCGGATGGGGCCGCCAGTTTTTCTGACGAGGGCAGATTATTTACCATTATTTTTTAAGGAGAGGTCGCCTAGAGGCCGAGGGCGGCGGTTTGCTAAACCGCTAACGCGCGAAAGCGTGTTCGGGAGTTCGAATCTCCCCCTCTCCGCCATCAATTTCCTTTATTGACCCCGATAAGCCCAAAGATTTTTGCAAAGGTGATTATGAAAGCGGCTTTTGTTGCCTTTCATGACGAAACGATAATTAATTTTTACCGAGCGGTGAACCATGCCCCTTATGATAATGTCGTAAGTGGAAACCCATTTCGAAGGAAGGCGGCGGAAACGGATTAGTCTAATTGGTTATATATTGTCGAAAACGGGGCTGGTGTGTATTCAAAACCATTCGAATATGTGCTTGTGAAAAAAGGATATTTTCTTATCCAAGCCAGAAAATTCCCCAAAATAAAGGGATTTGAGATTAAAAAAATAATCCGGCCCCAATCCATGGAACCATCATGACTTATAAGCTAAATTCCACTAGTATTCGTCTTGAAGCCTCAACCGCCTGCCAGCTGCGCTGTCCGTCTTGCCCAACCGCAAAAGGTGAAATTCAAAGATCCATTGGGACCGGATATCTTAAATTCAAAGATTTTAAAAAACTCGTGGATCAAAATTGGTGGCTCAAGTACATCGAGCTATCCAATTGGGGAGAAATATTCTTGAATCCTGAACTTTTGGACATCCTGAAATATGCCCATGAGAAGAAAATATCTCTCGCGGCTGGCAATGGGGCCAATTTAAACAATGTCCGCGAAGAGGTACTGGAGGGACTGGTTAAGTACGGATTTCGACAAATTACATGCTCAATCGATGGGGCAAGCGAGGAGACTTACCAAGTATACCGCGTGAACGGCCATTTCAATGCCGTTATGGAAAATATAAAAAGGATTAACTCCTTTAAGGATAAATATCAGTCGAAATATCCGAAGCTGACCTGGCAATTTGTTGTCTTTGGCCATAACGAGCATGAATTGCCCATTGCCCGAAAAATGGCTGAGGAATTAGATATGGGGTTTCGTTCCAAGCTTTCTTGGGATGAACGATTCTCCCCTGTTCGGGATGAGGGTTTTGTGAGGAAAGAAAGCGGCCTGGGCGTGGCTTCTTCGGATGAATTCCTGGAAAAAAATGGCACAAAATATCTTCAAAAAGAGTGCTGCCAGGGGCTTTGGGATCTGCCGCAAATTAATTTTGACGGAAAAGTTTTAGGCTGTTGCGTCAATTATTGGGGGGATTTCGGGAACGCCTTTGAATCCGGGCTTGTTGAAGCTCTGAATGGCGAGAAGATGAAGTACGCTAAGAAAATGCTCATGGGCAAAGCAGAAGCTAGAGCAGATATCCCTTGCAGTGTCTGCCATAATTATCTTGACATGAAAAAAAGTAAGGCGTGGATAACCGCACAAGATATTAAGAAGCCTTTTCGGGTTATTAAAAACCCTCTTATAGCAGTCTGGAAAGGGCTTCTTAAGAATAAAGCTTTTAAAAAGTCCCTTCTCAGGCGTGTGAAGTAATAAGGCTGCTATGAACGCATTTGCTTCCAATCAAACGACTACGAAGCCTTTCGTTGTTATGGCGCTTTGTTTTTTTGGGTTTAGTGTTTTTTTGTTTTATCCACTTTTTTTTCCTGAAATCGAGAATATCGGCTATGATGAGTTTTCATATCTTCGTTTTGGTCAGGCATTCGCAAAAGGCCATCTTACGCAGTTTGCTTGGACTCCGCTCTCAGGCATGCTTTACGCGCCTTTTTATCATTGGCCGGGGCCACAACCATTAGAACCGGCGACCATTTGCGGGATCGGAAGGCTTATCATTTTTTGTCTTTTATGGCTTGCCGCTTTTTTTGCTGCAAAAGAGATGCGTTTTATGGTCCCCCTCGCTATTCCATTGGCGATCAGTTTAATATCGCCGGCTTTTCAAATCCTAATTTTAAAAACCTGTGATGGATTATTCACGGCCGCCTCAGGGCTTGCTTTTTGGCAAGTCTTGGCGTTTTACAGGGCCCGCCGCGCCGTTCATTTGTGCTTTGCATCAGTGTTTTTGGGACTTTCAGTGCTGGCTAGAATCGAAGGGCTTTTTCTATGGCTTGTTTTTGTATTTCTTTGGTTGAGAAGAAGCTCACGGGGAAAAATCTTTGAGGCAGCTGCAGTTTTGATACCATTTTTTATCATTGTGGGAGGATATTCCGGCTGGTATCGCGCCGCTGAAGGCCGATGGGAATGGAAACTAAAAGAGCGCACTTATCTTGCCTTTGAATGGGGCGAAGGGATGTTTTCTGAAGACCCGGCCATTCTGAAAGACCCTTTTCATAAAGGCCCCGTGATTGCCGGCCGCCTTTACGGGACGCCGGAAGAAAATAACTATTCAGTCTGGAATGCAGCGCGCCGGAATCCCCGGGCATTTTGGTCCCGGGTCAAGCGAATTCTCATGAAAGCGCCCCGAATCATTGTTTCCGGCAATGGCGGCCGCTTTGGGATATTATTCCTTGTTTTCGCAGGGATAGGTGTCTATGAACTTATCCGGCAAAAACAATGGGATTTTCTTTGGGCTGTATTTCTGTGGCCGGCGCACCTCTTGGGTTATTTTTTCGTAGCCATACGCCCCAACTATTTCACATACGCCTACTTCCCTCTCCTTGTCCTTGTGAGTGCCGGGGTTTATCGCACCATCACCTATTCTCAAAGATTTAAAGACAACCGTTATGCAGAATTCATGAAACAAGCCGCAACTTTCTGTGCGGTTATTCTTGTGGTAACGTCGCTTGCGCTCCGCAGAGAATTCCCGATCTCAAAATCTAAAGACACCTATGGCTTCTTCCCCTCTAACCAACTATCTCGAAAATGATATTCTGGCATTGTCGGAAAATCTGACGCTTGACGCCGCTATTCATGCGCTTAAAGAGCAAACTAGCGCCGGGATATCACAGAAAAAGGATGCCGGATATCTATACGTGACGTCGGACGACAATCGGCTCGCGGGTGTCGTGCAAATGAGGGATTTAATTCTTGAGCCGAGGCACAGGCGGCTGGGCGAAATCATGAAAACGCCCGTGGTTTCGATCCAAGAAACAATGACTCAGCCCGAGATGCTGGCTCTTTTTCGGCAGCACAGATTTTTGGCCCTGCCCGTGGTCAATGAGGCGGGACAGCTTTTGGGTGCAATCCGGCTGAGCCGCGTGGCCGAATTGCTTGAAAAGGAGGCCGGCGCGACGCTTTATCAAGCCACGGGCATCAATCAGGAGGAGCTTTCCCACCGATCGATTTTGAAAATGGTGGTGTTGCGCTCTCCTTGGCTTCTCTTGAGCATTTTAAGCGGGCTTGTGGCCGCGTTCATCCTTGGCAATTATTTTTTGGGAATAGAAACCATTATTTCCCTCATTCTTTTTATTCCCATTGTGCTGGGGCTTTCGGGCAGCATGGCGCGTCAGTGCGCGGTGCTGGTGACGCAGGAGTTTTCAAGAGGGAGCATTTCGGTGAGAAAAATTTTTGAAATCATAACCAAAGAATCCCTGCTGGCCGTTTTTTCCGGCTTGCTGACTCTGGTGGCTGTCGGCATTGTGGCCATTGCGCTGAAAAAAAGTCTTTTGATCGCCCTAGCCATCGGTCTGGCCATTGCCGTGGCCATTCTTTTTTCGGGTATGCTGGGCGTTCTTTTCCCGTTTTTATTTGTGGGCCTCAAGCTGGATCCTAAAATCGCAAGCGGGCCTTTGACCGTAGCAGTGTGCGACCTTTTCGCGCTTTGGACTTACCTCCACGTGGCTTATTTTTTTCTTTCGCGGTATTTTAAAGTTGTGTAAGATGAACCCTAAACTTTTTCGACACGAACGCGCTTGAGGACTCCCTGGCGGGGTTCTGCAATTTTTTGAAAAGCACCTTTTGATAAATCAATCACGCGGTGCGAGAGGTCATGCGTAACGCCGGTCTTGGGATTCCTCCAGCGCAGGGAGGGGCCAAAATCATTGTGTTTGACCACGACGGATTTTCCATTGGCGAGATTGGTGACGCGGTAGTATTGGCCGAAATCCCTGCGGCGCATGGCGCAGGTAAAGGCCATTTCCCGGAAGCGTTCTCCCGACGCGGTCCAGACTCCGCTCGTCCCTTCGTGTTTGCAGGACTGGGAGGAATACCACGCCGCCTCCCCGTAAATCACAAAGGGAGCGGGCCCGCTTTCGAGGAATGAATCGCTGGCCAAAGCCAGCATGAATAAACAAATCAGGAAGAGGAAAATTTTGCGCATCAAAACCTCCTCCTCCCTGCCTAAAAAAAAGACTACCCGCCTTTTGGCGGAAATGCAAATGGGGCAGCTTTTAAAAGCATTTTCGAAAATAAACCATGACCGCAAATTCAAATGACAGCATTCTGGCATCGGCGGTAGCGCTTGAGCGTGAGGCTCAGTCCCTGCGCGCGGAGCAGAAAATTGATGGGGCCTTTAATGCCTATGATGAGGCGGGGTCTCTTTACCGGGAGGCCGGAGACCATTTAAAGGCCGCGTTCTGTTACGCCTCGGCCGCCACTTGTTGGAATATCCGGACAGGCTGGCAACCCCTGAGAAATGCCGCCAGCCGCAATCACATGGCTGCGCGAGAAGCCATGCAGGCGGAGCATTACGAGTATGCGCGTTCCCTTTTTCTTGACGCCGCGCTTCTTTACGAAAAAGAGGGCGACTTTGCGCATTATTCCGACTGTTATTATGATTCCAAGCGCGCGGATGCCAGGCACACCTGGAAATTATTGATGCACGGGAACCGGAGCGACGACCGTCTGTACGGGCCGGTGGGTCCCAAGGAGAGGGTGTTTGCATTTTTCCGGTGGCTGTTGAACAGTATCAACCGCGTGATTTGGGGATATGGAGAGAAGCCGTTCCGGGCCTTTGCCTGGGGGTTTGGAGTTATTGTGGTCAGCGCGGTGTTTTATTCGGTGTCCGGAAAAATTTCCGTAAGCGGCACGGCCCGCGATATCTCGTTTCTTGAGGCGCTTTATCTGAGCATCATCACCTACACCACGGTTGGGTTCGGGGATTATCTTCCGCTTGGCTGGACCAGGATTTTTGCCGTGGCCGAGGCGCTGTCCGGTATTTTTTTCGCGCCCTTGTTTCTTGTGGGCCTTACGCGCCGTTACATTCGCGCCTACCGCTAATTTCAGGGCTTGTGGCCGCGCTGAATAATTCTTATAATACGCCTTCCTTAGCAGGAGTTTTGGCATGACAGAAAAAAATCATTACAAGGTCATTATCATCGGTTCTGGCTGCGCCGGATACACGGCTGCAATTTACGCGGCGCGTGCGAATCTTTCACCGCTTGTATTTGAAGGCGTTCAGCCCGGCGGCCAGCTCACCATCACGACCGACGTTGAAAATTATCCTGGTTTTCCGGAAGGCATTCTCGGCCCTGAGCTCATGGAGCAGGTTAAAAAGCAGGCGGAACGGTTCAATACAAAGATCATTTCAGAAAATGTTACGCAGACGGATTTATCCCAGCGGCCGTTTCGCCTGAAGGCGGCGGATGAGGATTACTGGGCCGAGGCTTTGATTGTGGCCACAGGTGCAAGCGCAAAACTTCTCGGTATTGAATCGGAAAAGCGTTTGATGGGGCATGGCGTTTCGGCTTGCGCCACCTGCGATGGATTTTTTTTCCGCGGCAAGGAGATTGCGGTGGTGGGCGGCGGAGACACGGCCATGGAAGAGGCCACGTTCCTTACCAAATTCGCCACCAAGGTAACGGTGATTCACCGTCGCAATGAGTTGCGCGCTTCGAAAATCATGCAGGAGAGAGCGTTTAAAAATCCCAAGATTTCATTTATCTGGGATTCTGGAATCGAAGAGATTTTGGGGGATGAAAAAAACCAAAGCGTGCGCGCCGTGCGGCTGAAAAACTTAAAAACCAAAAAAATCACTGACTTTCCCTGCCAAGGGATTTTTATTGCTATTGGGCACAAGCCGAATACGGAACTTTTTGAAGGCCAGTTGGAATTGAATCCTGCGGGATATATTGTGACCCACGATGGCACCAAAACCAGCGTGCCCGGAGTTTTTGCCGCAGGGGATGTCCAGGATTACGTCTACCGCCAGGCGGTCACGGCCGCAGGAACGGGATGCATGGCAGCCATTGACGCGGAGAGATTTCTAACGCACCACGGGTGAGCAGGTTTTATTTTTTGCGCACGAGAATGGCGGAGATCCCACCCTGGCGCGCCACGTTCACGACTTTTCTTTTGGACACTCGCCCCAAAATTCCCAAGCCGTCCGGCGTGGAAATAAATCCGCTCACCACATAATATTCATCCTCGCTGGGGCGAGGTGTTTTTTTGAGCACCGGAAATCGTTTGACCTGCACAGTTCCAAACGATTGAATCACCTTTTCGCCCGGCGTGGCCAGACCCTCCTCGATACCCTTTTCCCACTCGGACATTTTCGTATCTTTTCCGATCAGCACACCTTCGCCCCCGAACAGCCGGTTTGGTTTTAACACCAGGGAGTCTTTGTATCTGCGGATATAAGGAATCAAATCAACCGTTTTTTTATCCGGCCCCTCGGTTTTAATTTCCCGTATGACCCGGGTCCACAGCACATGCTTGGCAAAAAGGGCTTTTTCCCGGCCGGTAAAATATTTGGCAAATACCGGATTGGTGAAAAATTCAAAAAGACTTTTGTGGTCAAATTCTCCCCCCATGGAGGAAATTACCTGGTTTTTGCGGAATGCCTGGCGTAATGCTTTCAGATTTGCGCCTTTTTTTTCATACTCAAGAAATTCCTGGATGGTGGTGTCGCGGTAAATGAGGTCGATTTTTCCCCCCTTGTAAACGATTTCTTCTCCCCGCGCCTCAAATTCCCGGGGATCTGCCACGAGTGTTCTCAGCCCGCGTTTTTTAAAAAAACGCTTGAGCATGGGAAATTCCATGAAATTTTCGTAACAAAAACGGTCGATGGTAAGCGCGACCAGGGGATTTTTGCGGCCCATGGCCCGGGCATGGCGTTCAAGAAATTTCATGAGCAGGAGGCGCGCGTCATGATTTTTTTCAAGAGCGAGGGAAGAATCCAGCTTCCGGAGTTCAGGGATAAAAGTTTCCAGCATGATTTCCTCGCTGGTGGGACAATACCAAACGCCGCCTATCCCCACGCCGTTGTTCTCAAAGAAAAGAAAATTATCTACGCCGTTTCCGCCGGAAGAGTTTTGCTCAAAACTTGTGTTTGCGTCCCAGCGTGAAAAGATAGGATTAGGCTGCCCCTTGACCGAGCGCAGCGTGTCCACCACCCACCGCTTTTCTTCTTCTTCAAACGGGAAAATTTCCTGAACCTTGGGATCTTCCAGGTAGAATCTCGCCGCCTTTTCGTAGGCCTTGTTCATAGTTTGGCAGATGGACCACAATTTGTTGCGCTGAACCCGCGTGAGAATCCGGGGTCTTAGCATGAGCGGAATCATGCAGGGGCGGCCTTTTTTGTCTTCATACACAAAGGCTTTTTTTTTGCACAGCGAAAGCATTTTTCGCTGAAGCGCGGTTGCTTTTTGGCGCGGCAAACTCAAAAAAAGGGCATAAATCGAGTTGGCCTGGCGGTAATCCAGCTTGGGCTTGGGCATGACGCGACATTTTAGCGGAAATCGAATCCGCTGTCCGCAATTTCTTTGGATACAGCTTGACTTGAAAGATGCATGGGCCTGAAAATTAATATTTTAATATATTATATTTTGATAAAAATAGATAAGGTTAATTTTTTGGCGTTACTTATTGAATTTATAGGGCTTATAAGATATATTTAAACATATTTAATGAACTGAAATAAGTAGTTCAAATCCGAAACCCAAATGACCCCATTTAAGAAAACCATCGCATTCTTTACGCTGATTATTTTTTCAGGCCAAACCCTGGCTTCGGCAGCGCCTGCGCTGTCGTTAAGCGAGCGCATGCTCGCCGAGTACCGGCTTTCTCCGCCCGACATTCAAATTCCAGCCGAGATGGGAAGCGTTAAGGACTCTTTTGATAATCCTTCAGGAGCGGGGCTCATCATTCACATTCAAAATGCGCACGGCAATTATCAGGCCCAAAAACAAATCGAGAAACTCATTCGGCACCTCAATAAAAAATACGGCATACGCTGTCTTTTTCTCGAAGGCGCTAACGACAAGCTCGATCCTTCCGTGGTCCGGTTTTTTAACGACAACCGTTTGAATCTTAAAGTGGCGGACATTCTGATGCGGCACGGCGAATTCACGGGCGCGGAGAGGTTTCTTTTGGCGCAGCCGGGTAAGGCCGAGGGTTTCGGAATGGAAGATACGGAACTGTACCGAAAAGATTTTGACTTGTTCCGCAAGATTATCCGCGGGAAAGAACCGGCCCTGGATTTCCTGAAAAAATTGGAAAAAGAAATAACCGCTCAAGAAAACCTTATTTTTTCCAAGAAGCTCAAGAAATTTGCCAGAGAATGGAAAAAATTCAAGCAACCCAGCGCAGGTCTGCTTGGTTTTATCCGCATTCTGCATCAATACGGATTGCGTTATCTTTCCATGGATCTTAAAGATCCCCGTTATCAAGAGCAGTATGGAGCCGTTCTTCGCGTGCTGAAATTACAGGATTTGGAGAAGCGGCTGGATAAAGCGAAAATTGAAGAAGAGAAAAAAGCCCTGCTTGAATTCCTGCGCGGAAAAGTCCACGAAAAACTTTACAACCAATTGATCCATCTTGAAACGGGGAAGAAAGAGGCCGGATACGTGCGGTATCTTTTTGAAAAAATTTTAGAACAGGCATCCGGCAAGGGCCTGGACTTTAAAAACTATCCCCACGTCACTCTTTATGCGGAGTACTTAATTTTTAAATCCGAAATTGATTCCGAGAAGCTTTTTGAAGAGGCAGAAACTCTGTCGGAGAAAATTTTTGAAGCGTTGGCCAAAATCGAAGATCAAAAAGAATTGGTCAGGACTATTCATGAAACCGAACTTCTGAAAAAGCTTTTCTCGCTCGAATTATCCCGCCGTGAATATGAAAAGACTCTGCCGAACAAAGAACAGCTCAATCCCCGGTCGCTGGTGAATCGACTCACCAAACTGAGAGTGAAGACGACTGCGGGCAGCATAAGTCATTCTGAGCCCTCGAAGGCACCTGAGGTGCCTTCGAGGGCCGAAGAATCTCTGGGGACTTATGAAACCGGTTCTGCCCAAGAATTGTTTTACGATGCGCTTAAGTTTTATGAGCTTGCGGCAGAGCGGGAGAAATATTTTCTCGTGAAAACCCTGGAGACTATGCGTCAGAAAAAGGAATCCGCCGCCATTGTCGTGACCGGCGGATTTCATGCCCTCGGGTTTCAGAATCTTTTAAAAGAAAAAGGGATTTCGCATCTTTCGGTGATGCCGCGCATCGCCCACGCGGAACAAGGACACGATCTTTATTTGCGCTCTATGCTGGGCACAACAAAAATTTTCCAATCATCCCATATTGAAAAAGCGCTGAGAGAACTTCCCGCGGCATCGCGCATAAAGCTGGTGGGCCCGGAATTGATGGCCCTCGATCAGGAGTTGGGGCTTGAAGCTGTGCGCTACGTAGTTCAAAGAGCTGCTAGTTTGGGCCAAAAGAAACCTGAAGTGGAGCGCAAGCCAGGGGAGGCCTTTGTCCCCCATCCCGGGAAAGGTCCTTTGGGGCGAAGGGATTTTATGGGCCTGGGCGCTGGGGTTGCAATTTATCTGGGCGCAGAGTTCGCCCAAGCCGCAGGCGGAAACGGAAAAGCCTGGAGCTGGGATGAGATGGAGCGGCTGGGCAAGCAATCCAAATTGCAGCAGCTTCACTTTAACACAAAAAAGGATTACACCCGGGGCGAGGCGGCCGATATCCTTCGCCTTCTTTTTGATTATCAGGCGGAATTCAACAAATTCGTGCCTCAAGAAGGCGCGCAAGAAAAAACGGCGGACAACGCGTTTGAAGAACGGCGTAAAAAAATCGAAACCCTTCAAGAGCGCTATTGGAACCGGCTGAAAAAAATCGTGAAAAATCCTGCCCTCGGGAAATATCTGGACAAACCTTACACCCCTTCGGCGTTTCTTGAACTCCTCTTTTTGGGAATTCCCCCATACATGGCATCTTACGGACTTTACACCAATCAAAAGCAAATCATGCTCACCGGAGGCCGGGCGGGCGAGGATCTGAAAGTTCTTTTTGCCACCGTGGAACCCGCCTTTTGGGAAGTTGAGGCCATCGAAAAGCCGGATTTTGGACCGGAGCTTGCCCGCCAGATGGAAGCGCTCGGCGTTCGCGTGACACAGCGATTGATTATCGGGGGAAAGGTGGGGCCGGATTTGAAACCGGTCGATATTCCGGCAGGCTCGGCCAGCAGGATCTGGGAAGGGAAAAACACTTACGGAGTGATTGCCCAAAACAAAAACAGCATCGCGGAGATGCTCGAGAGACTACGCGAAGTGAGTGCAAATATCAAGCAGGCGGTCAAGAAGCCGGAAGATAGGGAAAAATTGTTTGACTGGGACTTGCGGCTCAGGCAATTGGAAACGGGCGCGGATGCTGCTAAGCTCGGGCGCATGCTGGTGCTGCTCAAATTTGTGCTGGAAGCGGAAAATTTGTCCGAAGCCGAGCAGGAGGAAAACGCCAAAAAAGTCATCGACAGGCATGAGGCAGGGCATCTCCTAGACGCGCATGATCCGGAAGAAAAACTCGTCAGGGCAACTTTGGGCCGCCTTCCCCCGGTGTTTTCTGAATATCAGGCCGTGATGTTCAATCTTTTTGTGCATGCGGAAATCAACGGAATCCTGAGCGAGTTGGAGCATGGGCCGGCGCTTCCGGCCTTGGCAGAGTTTTCCCAGCTCCTGGAAGGCGGCGCTGTGCAGGGCGATCGTCTGCTCACCGGAGAAAGCCCGCATTGGATTGCGGCTCAGTGGATTTACCAAAAAATGATCGAGTTCATCGAGGGCTCAAGGCGCGGCGGGCCGGAACGATTTGGAATAACCGTGAACAAAGAAAGCCGCGTAAGCCGCGAAGATCAGATCAAGCTTCAACTGGTGAAGCTGGCAGACTCTGACCGGGGAAAGGAATTTGTAAAATTAATCCAGGCAATCAGAAAAGAACACGAGAGGAACTACGCGCAGAAATTTAGCAGCGGAACGCAGCCGGGGGGCAGCGGGATTGAAAGCCGGCTTCCTCTGATAGTGACAGCAGGGGGATTGGCGGCGGGCGCTGCGGGTATGGTTATTTTTAAAATCATCCAGCGGCGCAGGGAAGCAAAATCTGCGGCCGGCCATACTCCCTCCGCTAAGCCGCACAAGCCCAAAAATAAAAAAGAGAAGAAGTCTTTGGGCCGGGAAAAGGGTGAATCACTGGGGCAGGAGACGCAAGATATTGAAGCAAAAGTAAGAGCATTTGAACAGCAGATTGCCGCAACGCCTGCCGGGGATCTCGAAAAACTTTCAGCCAGCGTCAGGGAGTATCAAGACCAAATTTACCAGGGATGGAAAGCAAAGGGGCTGGCAGGAGGTCAAAATTATTTGGATCGATTGGATACGATACTTGGCGATATTGGGAAGCGGCTCAAAGATGCTGCCGAAGAAGAACAGATTCGCAAGGCCTTGCTTCCGGCGCAGGCGGCCATCAAAACCTATGGAATTGACTGGCTTGTTAGGAATGCAGAATATCGATGGACTCCACAGGGATTGTTCCTCGCTGATACGCGTGATCCCGCGCAAGTGCCCGCAGGAATGGATTGGAGCGAGTGCGGCCTGGCCGCAAAAATTGCCGGCAGTGTCGGCAACCTAAGCGGGCAGATTGTATCCTTCGGAATTCCCGGAACACTTCACAGTCAAAACCAAAAATCACCATGGACCACGCGTCATGTGGTGCTGGTGACCGATTCAGGAAAAGTTATCGATCTCACGCCTTGGCATCATTACCTTCACGGCAGTGAAACTCCGTATATAAATCTTGAGGCGCATCCGCTTTCGGAGTTAATTAAAACGGCCATGCGCGAACGACACCAGGCCGGGGACGTCCTCCGCACAGGCGCTATTAAGCCTGCCGATCTGGGAATAGATTTTACTTATGGAGGAGCTGGAGCCGCCATTCCGGCCGCTTTCAAGAGGATTGATGACAGGCATTTTCTGGAAACGAGCGCGGGCATGGCTTTTGGGCGCGACGAACAGGGGCGGCCCGTATTTGTTTTCTACTATCTGACCACGCACAATCTTTATCAATCCAGGCAATCTTGGGGACAGCCGGTGTACGAGGCTCTCCAAAATGACTTCTGGTACTTTTTTGTCCCAGCGGATGATTTATACCGGCTTCAGCCTGAAATTAAAAAGTTATTGGCAGAAAAACCCGAATCCATGCGCGATTATTTAAAGAGTCATTTCAAATATGAGCGCAAGATTGCCAACAAGCAAAGTGAATTTCCCGAAACTCCGGACCGTATGGCAGAGGTTGAAGAAGAAAATCTGCAGTATTTTCCTCTCCTGATCAACCTGATGTCAAAACTTCCGCCGCTCACCGCATCGGATCGCAGCCGCCTTCTGGGTGCATCAGAAAGGGCGGTCACTCTTGGAAATTCACTGGGAACGGAAACCGGGCAGCCGGGGTTGGCGGATTTTCTGCGGGCCAAAATCACGGAAGAGAAAAAGTTGATTCAGACGCCGGAAGCAAGCCCGCCGCTTTGGGCGCTGGGAAACATTACTGCGGAGGACCCGGCAGAAAAAGAACGCCAGCTTAAGGCCTTGAGTGAACGTCCTGAAATTGAAGCGGAATTAGACCGTCTGTTGAACGAAAAAATAAACCATGCGCCTCTCCGTCCCGATCCCGGTCACAAAGCAGAGCCGGCCCCGCATGTCCGGACTCTTGAAGAGGTGGAGAGAACCGGAATTTTAAGAGCTATCATCAAACACAAAGGGAATGTCCGGCAGGCTATCGCAGAGATAGGTTTTGGCTCCCATGCCGTTTACACAAAACTTGATAGTTACGGAGTGATGGGTGGTGAAAAAGCTCAAATGCTTGGCTCTGTGAAAGCCAAGCTTATGGATGTGATTCCGGATATTGAAAAGCTCAACGGAAGTTATGCCGATGCGGAAAAAGCAGAAATTCTTTGGGCTTTATGGATTCATGAAGGTGATATCCGGAAAGCAGTGGAAGCCTTGGGCATGACTCCGGCCCGCGGCGTCTCACGGGGAATGGGTAAAAAATTGACAGAGTGGGGGCTTGATCCTTCGGCCGCCGGAAAGACCGAGAGAATCCGGAAGGTGAGAGAAGAATTGCCCGAAATTTTAATGGCCAAGAAAGAGCGCTGGGCAGCCATTCTTAACCGGGAAACGGCCCAGCAATTAGTGGATCGCACGGTCCTGCTCCGGGCAGATTTTAAAAACCGGCCGGTGGATCTGGACATGCTCAGCTACGCCGTCGCCCTTTATTCCACGGCTGCGCATAATGCCTTGCTAGATTCCCAGATTAATCAACAGATCCTTTCTTACGTGGGTGGCGAGCCGCAGGGAAAACAAATTGAGGCAGCCCTGCTTCTTTTGTTCAACCGGACGACGGTTCGCATGCTGCCTTCCGAAGGTAAAACATTGACCGTGGGATTGGCGGCGTTTCTTAAAGCGATAGCAGGATTTAAAGTGGAGGTGCACGATTGGAGCAAATTGCTTTCCGCCCGCGACGCTCAAGTGGAAGGAGCGATTCTCAATCAGCTGGACATGAGAGTTGCCGCCATGATCGGAAAAATTCCCTATGAGTTTGCGCTGAAGGGAGAAACCTTTCCTCATCTAAAACCCATCCAGCAAGGGGGCGGCATTCATGCCATCCAGAGAATGTTCGGAGAATACGATATCGTCTACGGCCCTTATGACCAGATGATCTTTTTATGGATGAATGACTGGGTGTCCGTGGCTAACCATAAAATTCATGCCACGGCCTCACCTGAAGCGGTAATTGGCGAAGAGGGCGATACGCCGCTTTTGGACAATTTAAATAAACCGCTCGCGTTTTTTAAGGAGCTCTACAAGCTTGGTGATTTGCCGGATCTGATTTACCGGCTTGTTTATGAATACGCCTATGCTCTCATTGAGGAGCAAAGAGCAGGAAAAAACCCTTATCAGGTTTCGAGCCGGAAGGTAAGCATTTTAAAAGAACGCAGAGAAGCCGTTCTGCGGGTTTTGCGGACCAAACTCAAGTCGGTTGCCGGAGCCCTGGAATTTGTCGATCGTTTGGATTTGCTGGACTTGCTTCATGCCGCACTTGAGGCGCAGCTTATTTATCAGGAGAAAAAGCAATACCTTGTCAGGCAGAAGTCTCCCGGCGGGCATAAAGGGAAAATCGTTCTCATCAATGAAAATACCGGAGAAATCCATGAAGACGAACGCTTGAGCCGGGGACTTCACACTTTTCTTGAGATTAAGCACGGGCTTGCTATTCAAAAGGAAAGCAGCATTGAGCTCGTGATGACGGCGTATGAGTTTTATTCCAGGATCCGCTCTTTTAGCGCGGTGATGGGGTATTTGGGCAACGGGGATGAAGACCGGCTGAAGAAGCTTTATGACATGGATGTGAAAATCATGGAGCCGGCTCACCTGAATAACCGGACGGATCTTGAATCACGGTATTTTCTTAACGAAAAAGAAAAATTCCAATATATCGCGGAGTTGGCGAAACAAATTTACTTGGAAACAAAAAGGCCCGTGTTGATCAACGCGCAGAGCCCGTTTGGGGCGGAAGGGATTGCGCAGGCAGTCCGAGAGCTTGGGTTTCTCGCCAGCCCGGATGATTTGAGAGTCATTGACGGCCAGAACGAAGAAGACAATGCCCGCGACTGGAACCGGATGGGGGATGCGGCGAGCATCACCATCGCGGCGCAAATCGCAAGCCGGGGCCAAGAAATCAAACTGGACCCCGCGCTTTACGAAAATCCGGTGACCGTGGAAATTAATGGTCAGCCGGTTGCCGTGGCCGGGCTTTTTGTCATTGGGAGCCACCACAGCAAATCCGAGAGAGTTGAAGAGCAGGTCAAGACGCGCACGGCCCGCAGGGGAAAACCCGGCGTGGCTTTGATTGTGGAACATCTCAGGGTAAATCGCTTTCTTGAAGAGTATGCGCCGGATGAGTTGGCGGAGTTTTTGGCAAACCCCCGCCTGGATATTAATAGCGAGGAAAACCGGAAAACCGTCATCCCTCTTTTATTTGAATTGGCCCGGATCCGTCATTTGCGCGCGCTATCCCTGGAGCAGGCCGCCGTAGGACCCATGTTCAAGGATTTGGTGGATGCCCAATTCCGGTATGTGTCCATTGCGCGAAAACTTCTCGAGCAGGGAAAGGCTGTGCCTAAAAAGAATTTTTCTACCTTTGTCAACGCCGCCTATTACGCTATTTCAAGAAACAATCCCGGCGAATTCAACGCCGTTCTGCAGGATTTTAACCGCCGCATGATTCGTCTGGCGCAAGCGGCGAGTTTGGGCCAGGGGCAAACGACAGAAGGACAGTCTTTAGGCCAGCTCGGACAGGCCACGGGTGGCGGCTTGGTCAAGCAGGCCCTGGCATCCAGCCTGGGCAAGGCCAAAGCGCTTCGGGAAATCAAGCTGGGTGATTTGTTTTCCGTAGAAGGCGCGGATCGGCGGCTTCATATGATCGACGCGGCCGGAGACGGGAAGGTGGAGCGGTTTGCGATGAATGAACAGGGAGAAATTTTTTATACCCGCTATGCCGCGTCTTTTGATGATTTGGGAAAACCGGTTTCAAAGGTTGAAGTGCCGTGGAAAATTTTGACACCGGGAAATGCCGAAGATGCAGCCATTCTGAACCGTCCCGCCCTGAAGAAAATAATCACTTGGCTCAAGGAAAATCCTTCGCGCCCATTGCTCCTGGTTGAAACGGCGCCTGCCACGGGGTTGAACGCCATCGTTTTTCCGGACGGTGATGTTATTCCCGTGGATTATGTCGGTGAGCAAAAGATGCCGCTGCTCACTTTGGGAACCATTCTTAACGCAAAAACAGACCGGATGTTTCAAGGCGTCAAAAGCATCGAAGAATATCTTTTGGTTGCGGAAATTTTTGGCAAGCTGAAAGCATCGTCCGATTATCCGCAGATTTGGGAAAAGGCGAACCGCGAGGGCAGGAATGGTATCAATCCGCCGGATTACACGGACATTTGGGATTTTGTTTCTGAAGAGCTGGCCAGGCAATCGTATCAAGGCGAGAGGCGGGACATTGTGAATCGCGTGATTGATGGGGTGAAAGGGCATGTGTTTAAAGCTCAGCCCGGGCAAAGTCTGGAAGCGGTGGTAAAAAAGGGGTTTGAGAGCCTGAATGATTTTGAAGGCCTGTCCGTGGAGCGGGACAAGGAAACGGGATATGTCTGGATTGGGGATGAAACCCGGAAAGTTCGTGTTAATTTCCGGACGGTTCCGGATCTCAAAAAGGATTTAGGAATGATTTTTGAGAAAGGCCTTGAGGCTTTGGAGAATTTTGATATGGAATCTCTTAACGTTTACTGGCTTCCTCAGGTTTCGAATAATAAAAAGTATCCTCGTTTTGGCCTCCATTTAACGTATCCGGGCGGCGGGCAGTACACGCCAAGTTTAATGAGCGCCTTGGCCTCGAACAGCATCCATGATTTTTCCGTAAGTTACGATTTAGATCCCCGGGATTTCGCCTATGCCTGGATACGGGGACCCAACAGAATGCGCCGCGTCAGCACCGCGAGTTTTTTTGATGCGGACAAAGGTTTTCGTTTTGTTTTATCCGAAAACAAGCCCCAGCCAGCCAGAGAATCTTTTGAGCCTAAAAATTTCGCCGCGGCCCTCGAAGAATTCATCAATTATAACATTTCCTCCTGGCACTCCAAAGACACTCCCGGGGAGCAGGCTGCTGAAGAAGAAAAATCTTCCATTAGAAAACTAGAAACCATTCTGCAGGCTTTATCAGTGGCGGTAAGACATCCGGGACAGACATCCGTTTCCCCCCAGCAGCTTGATCAATTTCTGACCAAAGCTCTTTCCACGCAAACAACCTTAGGATTTATTCATTTTTCAGATCTGATTAGCCGGATTATTTTCGATCTTGTCACGCAAAACGCCTCTCTGATCGGACCTTATGTGGAATTTATTGCCCGGCAGGAAAGCCCTGAAGCGGTTGAGTACCTTAGCGCAGTGCTGCTGTTTTTGATTCAACGAGGAGGCAAGGAGCCGGCAGATGCAGAAATGCTTCTTGAGAAAATGTACAGCAAGCTGCTTTCCTTTTCCCAAACCCAAGACTCTTTCAAGGCCATTTTTCTTGGGGAGCTTCTTTTTATTAGAAAAGAGGTGAGAGGGGAGAACCCGTCTCTTTCATCCGAGGAACGACATATTTTATTGCAGGGGTTAAAGACCAGCGCCGGCCCGGAGTCTCTTTCCGCGCAGTATTTTCAAACGCACCCGGAAGAAATCGAGCAGATTATTCATCGCGAAGGCCTGGATCCAAAACTTGAGCCCGCAGAAGTGAAGACGGTCCGTTCGGATGAGGCAAAAATGGCCGAAGTGTTTGGAAAAGAGCCGGTTTTGAGATCCCTGCTTTTGAATTCCAGCAATGCCATCAAGCTTATCCGCAGCATGACGCTTTTGAGAAAAATTTACGGCGTGAAAGAAGACGAGGAGGTAACCGGCCCTCCGCTTGAATACGCCTTGGAGTATGGACTCTTTTTTTCTGTGATGCCGGGCTCGGATATTTATCTGGCCCCGGATATGGGGTCTTTCAAAAGGCATTTTATTTTTAAAAAAGACCCCAGCGGCCGGATCGAATGGGTATTGCAATTCAAGATTCCCAGTAATCCCGAAGAAAGGCCGGATAATTATTTGCTCGATGAACAAGAATTTGACATCCCGGACCTTCTCCATAGAAAGCATCCCGATTCTCTGGCTGAAAAAAGCATAGCGGTTCTTAAGCTTTCTGACGGCTGGTATGATTTTTATTACCAGTCCGAGCATGCGGAATTTGATTCAACGATAGGGACAGAGTTTTATATTGCTATTTCAGAATACCCTTTTGATGGCAAGCGGCTCGCCAGTTTCAAGCCGGAAGAGCTTCCTCGCGACCGGGAAGCCGTGGCCCGGCTTATTGTAAGAGAGATTGCCAGGATTCATCATGCCGGCTATGCAGGCAACGATGGGAGCAACAGGGCCACTGACATGCATTTGGCCAATTTACGGATGCGCGTCGAAAAAGACGGAAATTTTCAGCTTTCCCAGCTCGACTTCACGGGTTATCGACCCCTGTCTGGCGACCCCGCTGTTAGCGAAAATCAAATCGCTTATGATTTTCGCACCGTCTTCCAGGGCGTCCCGGGCGTTGCAAGAGTTCTCGGGCTCTCCCGCTTGCTCGATATCCCGGAAGACAAACTGCATGAAATTTACCGTGAAGAAAAAACAAGGCTCGAAGCATTTCCTGCGGCGGCGGACAGTCTGGGACAGGAAAATCAATTACCGGCCGGTTTATTTCCGGAAAGTGAAAAACGGCGGATTGAATATCAAACCGAAGTCCTTGCCCGCGTTTATCCGAAATTAGGTGGTGAGGCGAAGAAAATTCTTTTAGACCCGCAAATTCTGCTTGTGCTCATGGGAGTAAAACCGTTTTACAAACGCCTCGGCCCGGATGATCCGGATCCCATGATCTTGTTTAATGCGCTAAACGAAAGTCCTGAATTTAAAGATAGCCGTTTGCATTTGGCTCTGAACGGGGAATATTTCTATTCCGTCACCCATGTGGCCATTCAGCTTTTGCAAAACCAGCCCTTTTTGGAGCAATTGGGGTTTGTGGATGAGCACGATCAGACGGACCTGCGCCGTCTGGGCAAGGCTTTTCAGGAGAAAGATATTCAAACTATCCGACAGATTACGCATGAGCTTTTGGCCCGGCTTATTGACAAACTCAATCCGCAGCTTAACACCAGCAAGCCGGCCGGATTGTTTGGCGTTTTATTTGGTTATCCGCTGGACGATACCCGGGCTTATATGCGAGTCATTGACGCGGGCGAGGATGCCCTGGCTTCCATGCACGGCACGACGGAACCTTCCAAATATAAAAATTTGAGTCTTTTTAATGCGGGAACTGGAACCGGGGAGCGCCATATCCGGCGCCTTGAGGCGGCCGTTGATTATGCGTACAGTCGCTTTCACGGCCTGCCCGATTTTGCCGAAATCTCCCAGCAATACATCGCTATGTCCCAAGGCTCAAGCCTGGGGAAAGAAGATGATTCCATGTTTGCCCGGCTTGCGGATGAACTGGCTACTGCGAAACCGGTAACGATTCTTCCGGTGGCTTCCGACAGGGTGGCCCGCGAGATGGTGCGGCAAAAAATCGAGGAAGCAAGGGCGAAGCATGAGTCCGTGCAATGCCTCACGGTTTGCACGGCCAATTATCATCGCAGTGCGGCCCTGGATTGGCTCTTGTCCGCGGCGGCAAAACGGGAAGGATTGCAGGATGTACGGGTTAGTTCGGGCGGAACGGATCCGGCTTTGACACAACAAAAACTCGACAATAGCGCTTTCCGGACCGCTTCCGTTCAATCTTTGGATTCTGAACCGGAGCGCGTGCTTCTGCTGGAGGCCCAGCGGAATTATGGAATGCCAAAGCCCTTAACGCCGGCCATAGTGCGGGAAGCCACCGTGATTATTGCGGCTGGTGAAGAGCATAAGCGTTTCATCGAGCAGAATTTCCCGGAAGCGGCCGGCAAAACCGTTTTATTCACGGAGCTCGCGCCTGAAATTTTCCCCGACAAACAGGACATTCCCGACCCGGGCAAAGAGGAGATTGAGGAGCAAAAACTTTTTGCCCTGCTTCGCCGGGGGGTAGAGACGGACATCCTGCCGCTTTTTAGGGCGCATGAAACGCGCGATATTTTTACCGGAAGCGGGGACAAAGGGATTCTGACGATTTCGGAGATCACGCTTCCCGGCACAAGTCAAATGGGACAGATTCGAGGGGCGTTGCGCCAGAGAGGAAAAGTTCAAAACCCTCCTTTCACTCTGCCGTTGATCCATGCCCCGCCAAGCAAAGAACAGCTTTTGCAACAACTCAGCACGCTTCTTTTCTCCCCTTCGTATACTCATTTTGAGGTCGTGGCTCCGGCCATGGCCATGCTTATCTCAAGAGCTCTTGCCTGGTTTCAGGATCCGCATGGTTTTTCAGGGGTTCTTGTTGTTTTATCCGAACATCCCCAAATCAAAGAAATAGGACAAGCCAATATCATTGGAGTCTCGGTTCAATTTAAGGACGACCCCATTGCCTGGCTGCATGCAATTTTCCAGGCAGCGGTCGAGGAAGGCGTTATCGGCGAGGATGAAATTCCTGCGGCTTTGTCTCCGGCCGGAGCGCAATGGTATCAATCTCACCTTCCTGACGGCGAGCAGGGCATTCTCCTGCGCCGCTATACGACTCTTGAAATCGTCAAATGGATCTTTAGCGAGCTTCATCACCGGTTAACCGCCAGAGGAAAAGGCGCCGAGGGGCTCATCTCCGACATCAAGGCGGAGCTCCATGAAATTCAGGATCTTTTATTGGAGTCCATGGAGGACGAGCGTAAGGGGCTGACCATCACACAAGATGAAATTTGGGAGGAGGCTCATAATTTTATGGCCTTTCTTCACGGGCAGCGACGAACCCGGCAAGACTGGTATAAAGCTAATCAAATAGTGTTGGAGAGAAAGTATTGGAGCATAAAAGGCCGCCAAAATGAAATCAACCGGCGCATTGACCATGTGGAGGGGGCTATTCATGCACTGCACTCCCAGTTAAACGGAAAGGCGCAAGAGTTGATTCAACAGGCGAGACGGTTTCTTGCGGATGTGCGGTTTCAGATCGCAATGTCGGCTGTTGAGCGGGGAAATCTTTCTAAGGCGCAATATGTCCTTGGTCAATTGAGGAATTCCGAAGGGGTTGACCGCGAGTTTGTCCCCAGGCTGGAACTGGCTATTTCCGATTACCAAAAATTCCAGGAGGCGAGGGAAGCCATTTTTCAGGGAGATGCCGGGACTGCCCAAAGGATTCTGAACGAGCTCAAGGCCAAAAGGGCTCAGGCCAATTTGATCGAACAAATTGCCTCCGGGGTGGAACGACTTGCCAGCCTGCCAGCGCCTTCGCAGGTTCAGCCCTTGACGGCGGAAGAGATTCGTCGCCGGATTGCTTCTTCAGACCGCGTTCAATTTATTGCCGAAGCCAAAACAGCCTGGGTGTTTAAATTGGAAGGATATCCCCATCTGGTATTCAAGATATCGCTCGGTGGTGACGGCGGAGCAAGTTATGAAGATGAAGCATTGAAGATGTCGGAAGTGGCACACCATGCGGGATATCGGCTGGAGCCTGTGGACGGCTTGATGTTGATGAAGATAAAAGGGTTCGCGCCGGTTGCCTATCTTGAAGGCGTGATTGTTGAGCATCTGGCCACCGCCAGGCCGGCATTGAATGCGTATAAAGATTATAGAACCAGGGAAGGTGCGATAGCAGCAGCCATGCAGTTTCAAGCGGATTTGAGCCGGCAGGGCATTCGATGGCTGGATGTGAAGCCGGATAATCTGGGAGAGATTGGCGGGGAAGAGGTTTTGATCGATAATGGGTTCGTTTCAGTTCAAGGATCGTCGCTGGGATCCGAAGAAAAAACGGCGTCCAGTGCAAAGCCTGCTATTGGTAATTTTCCCAAGCCTGTTGTGCCGCCGGTCAGACCAGATTTAAGGAGACGTATCGTGGTGGAATATTTACATCAGGCTGCGGCGTTTGGTTTGTTATTTGGCCTGCTGCTTGGCTGGGAGACGGGGTCCATGGTAGCGGTGGCGCAGATTTTTGAATATGCTATCCGATACCTCATTGTGGATTTTTTTATTTTAAAACCCCGTGATTTTCAGACAAAGCATAGGGCATGGAAGTTTGCTGGCATTTTTTTAGTCGGAATATCCTTGGCTGGACTTTGGTTGGGGAGCAGTTTCTTCGCCCCATTTTTCAAGGCAATGATCGGCGCTGTTTTATTTCGATTATTGACGCATTACAAATTCAAGATGGTGCTTGATCGCAAGCTGCACGAAATTAGAATGCAAGGAAATTTTCTGAGCCCCCGTTTATTGTTTTACCCTTTGACGATTTTGATTTATCTTCTTAAGAATCCGCAGCCGCTGTTTACCAGTTTGCTGGGCGCATGGATTGCAGGGCTGCCGTTTTTAATGCTGTATTGGGCGGCTCTTTTTGTTCATGAAATGGGCCATTATCTGACTGCCTGGTTTATCAAGATCAGGGACCCGCAGCAAATCAAGGCCATCCAGTTCAACCTTTTGCATGGGTATGTCCGGCCTTTTCCATTTCAGGCCTTTTCGAGCTCATTAAAAAGCGATGCCGCTATTTCCATCGCGGGCCCGCTCATGAGCCTGGGCGTGAGCATAGTCGCTTCGTCGGCAGTATTTTTTCTCTCAGGAGCGATTTCTGAATCGGTTTATGGATTCGTCGCCCTCAGTTTTTATTTTTTCGTTAAAAACCTTTTTTCTATAGGATCGGATGGCTATCACTTTGCGCAAGCTTTAAAAGGAATACAAATTGTCAATGAAGCTAGAGAAAAATATTCCAAAATCATTCCTGGAATTGACGCGATTGCTGTAGCCCCGCGTCCGGATACATTCATTTTCCTCTCGGGCAGCAGTGTCTATTGGGTGCACCGTGAAGATTCTTTGGCGATTGACAACGAGAAGACACTGAAATATTTCGATCGTTCAACCAAAAGAATGCCATCTTATGATCTTCACGGGACCCTGGTCAAAACAGATCAGGAAGAGTCCGGATTTCAATTTAAACCATTCCTGCAATTTAAAGAGTCTTTTTATGCTGTTTACAAGATTTCCGATTTCCCGCCGCATTTGTTGGAACAGCCTGTGCCTGCCCAGCCCATTATTGAGCAGCACGCGAAGCTTGCGGCGGGAGATAAGGCCGACCCCGCGACGATTCAACGGATTACAGATAATATTTTAAGTATTAACAAAGCAGTGCGGCAGGGGAGGCATCAAACCCTGTATTATCCGGCCTCGGGCCGCGATGTGGTGAGGGTGCTGCTGGCCTATGATGTGGAGCATTTGCTCGCGGTTGATACGGAAGACCCCAAAACGGAGGAATCTCTTAAGCGGCTTGGAATCAAAGTCAAGGTAAGTGAACAATCCCGTTTAGGGCGGCTGGAAAAAATTCTTCGATTTAATCTGGCCGGCAAAAAACGGCAAATCACGCAAATTGTAGGCGATGCCAGAGGGGTTCAGGTTCGAAATTATCTTGGCAGCGAAACAGCGGATATCGTCCATATTCGCAGGCCCACCGGCGCGGATCAGGATATTAGTGCCGGAGAGTTGTATGCGGTCCAGCAGGCGCTTCACCCTGCAGAAGTTGTCCCCGTGCCCGCAGATCCGGATTTGACGCTGCCCGGCATCCGTTGGCATTTGGCCCAGCCCGTCTATGATCTTGTCTCTCCCGGAGGGTTTATCGTTTTGAATGAAGGGACTTTGGCCATAAACTACGGGATAGAAACAGATTTATCCCAGAAGATCGAATTACCGCAGAAACTTTTGGAGATTTTGAAGTTGAAAGAGTTTAAAATTGTACCGCATGTCAAAACTCTTGGAAACGAAGGAGTTATTTACCAAAAGCTCGAGCAGATTCCACAACCTGCCTTGGATTCTCTCCTGAAAGTCACGAAGAAACTTAGTGAGCTGGCGTATCATGTGTATGAATTGAAAGGCGGGGCGTTATGGGCAGGTTATTTGGTATGGCGTTTTTCGGACTATAAAGAAATATTGAGCGAGAATTTGAACGACACGCATCGTTTCCTTCTGGATGCCGGCGTTCCGCCCGAAGAAGCGGATTCTATTGTGGCGGATCTCATGTCTTCCGCAACCAAGGAAATTGTCGTGTTTCAGGAAATCGTGAAAAGCTATCTAGCAAAACTGGATGAGGCCAAAGCGGTTCCTCCTGCCGGCGGTCTTAATCAGGAAACGCTCTACCATTTGTTTGATGCCGCGCTTCCGACCGAGCGATCTGTCCGCCGCTCTCCTTTTTCCGCTCTGTTTAATTTCGCGATTAAACCGCAAAGCCTTGAAGATTTGGAAAATCATCCGGTATTCCGCGAAATCCGCGTCTTTGCTTCCGCGCAGTTTTCGGCATCCAGCCTGGGCCAGCCTGAGCAGGACGCGAGTGGTGGCTCGGTTAAGCCGGCCCTGGCGGATGGCCCGGGCAAAGAAGGACGAAATCCGGAATTTATTTTGAAAGTTGCGCTTCCGCATGATCAGGGAGGGATCACCGAGGGGGTGCTTTTTATTCAAGATGAAGAAACCTTGCGATGGGCTATGAAAGAATTAGGCCTTTTGGAACCTGCGGATCAACATTTCCCGGAAGCCTTCCGGGCTTTTAGCCGTGGAAATCTTGACCAGGCAATTTTTCAGCGGCTTGGCGTGGAGGAAAGCAAATCTACGGAAGGAGGCGCTTCGCTGGTTCTTTTTCCGGGAGTTATGACTGCCGGGAAACGTCCTGATCAGGAGGCCTTGGCTGAATCATTCACGAACTCGCTCGAGGCCGAGGATCAGGTAGTTTTGATCCGGCAGGGGAATAGCGCGCTTTTGGATGCTTTGATCCGGAGCGCTGGCCGGCACGGGGTACGTGTCCGAACCGTTCGGGATGAGCTGGTTTCGGCATCGGTGGTTGGTGAGATGATCCACGACAGCCAACGGCCCGCCATTGTGATCAGTCCGTTGGGCGAAAAGCGGGATTTGGAGATTAACTTTAAAGGCCGCAAATTCAAATTTAACGATGCGGAGCTTCAAGGCAGGATCGACAAAGTCAAAGTGATCGGGCTGCTCCGCAAAATTGCGGACTATCCGGATAAATTCAATCAGATTGGCCTTATTTCCAAGGACGGGTACTGGGAAATCGGCGGCGCCTTCGCGAATTTTATCGAGAAACTTTATAACGAAACCCGTGGCGAACAAGTGTCTCAAGTTGCTGCATAAGCATTGAAAGACTCCGACTTGATGCTGAAGCGAATTTATCGAGCGGAACCCATTTTTTCTAATGGCTTAGCTCGATAGCTGAGCGAAAGCGCAAGTCGGAGTCTTAGCAAAACTTTTATGGCGTGTTGTTAGAAAAGATCCTATAATACGATCTATGGATGAAACCCGCAAAAAACCCATTTCTGTTACCACGGACGCCGTCATTGTGAAAATTATTTCCGAGCCAACTGTCTTTCTCACCTTTCGCGGTTATGCGCCGGTGGTTGAAGTCCGGCTGGATGGCGATTCTTCCGGGGAAACCCACTACCTTTATATTGCGGCCAAGTCCCTTTCCGAGCCGGTTGAGGAATTGCGCAAGAAAAACGGCGGGAAATTCACGGGCCTTCACTTGCGCTTGCGTAAAGAATCCCCGGATAAGTTTGCGCCCTATATTGTCCAGAGCGCGGCCGACAGCGTGGTGAAAGGCGAAGACTACGAGACGCATCCTCCCGCTTGAGCATTGTTAGGCAATGACCGCTTTTGGCCTGGATGCCACCACTCCCCTTGAAATAAAAAAAGAAAATGACCGCCATCTTGCCATTGAATGGAAAGACAGCCACAAAAGTATTTATAGCTTCCGTGATCTGCGGGGTGCCTGCTCTTGCGCCGCTTGCGTGGATGAAAAGACCGGAATAAGAATCCTTAATCCGGCCCTTGTCCCGGAAGATATTCATCCCCTCAACGCAAAACCCGTGGGCCGTTACGGGGTCCAGTTCCAGTGGTCGGACGGCCACAGCACCGGCATTTATTCCTTCGATTATTTAAGAATGCTTTGCCTCTGCCCCGTCTGCCAGGCCAATCATCAGGCAAATTCCTGATGAGCCGTGAAAAAATCCTTTCGGTTTTAAACCATCTTCACTTAAAAAAAGTTTTCTACGGCGATGCGCGCTTTGTTCATTTGAAGCAGAGAACCGTTTCCGCCAAGAATGGGCACCCCTCCATCCTTGAAGAAAAAGAGAGCGCAGGGATCGGCGTTCGTGTGTTGAAAAATGGGGGATGGGGTTTTGGGTGCACGCCGGATCTTTCCCAGCGCGGTCTGGAGCGGGCTGTTGCTCATGCCTTGGCCGCGGCGGCTGCTTCTTCCAGGGTCCGCGTTCTTCCAGTAGGGTTGACGCATGAACCGGCCATTCAGACTTTCTGGAAAACGGAGATTCATATCGATCCCTGGCTGGTGGATCCGGCGGAACAAATGGCCTATCTGATGGAATGTGAAAAAAACCTCCGGAGCGCGAAGGGAATTTTGCTGACCGAGTCGCGCATGGATTTTATAAGGAAATTTCAGATTTTCGGGTCCACGCAGGGAAGTTTGATCGAGTCCCGCCGGGATTTGACCGGCGGCGGTATTTTTTGCAAGGCCGCCAACGGAAGCGAAATTCAGAAACGCAGTTTCCCCAACCCTTCGCGGGATTTCCGGAGCGGCGGCTATGAAGTGATCCTTGATTTAAAGCTCAAAGAAGAAAGTTTCCGCGTTCGCGATGAAGCCCTGCTTCTTTTAAAGTCCCGGCCCTGTTCGCAAGGGAAACGGGATTTGATTTTGAAAGGTTCCATCCTCGCTCTCCAGATTCATGAATCCCTGGGCCATGCGTCTGAGCTGGACCGCGTTTACGGCCATGAAGACAATTTCGGCGGGCGGACTTTTCTTAAACCGGAAAAACTTGGTAAAGAAAAAGTTGGGTCCCGTCATGTTACGATTATCGCCAATTGTCCCACGGATAAATCGGGCGCCGGTTTTGTCGTTTACGATGATGAGGGCGTACCGGCCCGCGAAACAACAGTGGTGAAAGAGGGACTCTTCACCGGTTATCTTTCCAGCCGCGAAACGGCCGCCATCCGCGGCTTACCCTGCGCGAGCGGCTCCATGATTGCGGAGGATTGGTCTCATTTCCCATTAATTCGCATGACCAATTTCAGTCTTTTGCCGGGCGAGAGACCTTTTGAGGCGATGGTGAGTGAAGTCCGCGACGGCATTCTTCTGGACACGGAGTCGAGCTGGTCCATTGACGAAGAAAGAGGCGATTTTCAACTCGGCGCCGAGATCGCCTGGCATATTAAAAACGGAAAAATTGTGGGCGCGTTTAAAAATCCTCTTTACCGGGGAAACAGCGTCGAGTTTTGGAAAAAATGCGGCGAGGTGGCAAACGCGCAAAGTTACCGGATCACGGGGTTTCCGGATTGCGGCAAGGGCGGTCCCATGCAGCAGGCGTTTGTTTCGCATGGCTGCTCGCCCGCGCTTTTTCGCGGAGTGGAGTGTTATGCTTCAGGTTCATGAAAAAGAGCGGTACAAAAAGATTACGGAAGAAGTTTTCCGGATCGGCAAGGGGAAACATCTGGAAGTCACTATCCGGGAGCAAACCGGATTTTTGACGCGCTTTGCCAAAAATGAAATTCACCAGAACGGATTCCGCGATATTTTAAAAATTTCCATCCGTAGGGTCGATGGCGGAAAATCCGCGAGAGTTGACCCCATGGATTCTTCTCGTGCCGCGCTTTCCGGCGCGATAGACCGGCTCAAAACGCTGATCCAGTCTCGCAAGGCAACGGACGGCGAGCCGCCGCTCCTTTCAAAGCAGAGCTATCGTGCTGTGGATGATTTTGATTTTAAAGTAGGCCGTCAAAGCCCGCTTACTAGCGCGCAGGCGCTCGCGGGAATCATGGACGAGATCAAATCGTGCGGGGCGGAAGCAAGCGGTTATGATTCCGCAGCCTGCCGCCATGTTTATATCGCCAATTCCAATGGCCTCGTGGCCTGGCATCGGTCCAGCGCTTTCCGCTTTGGATTAACCGTGCGCAAGGGGCAGGGGATTGGTTATGCGAGTCATTTTCACGCCTTTGCGGACAACCTTGACAGGAAAGAAGTGTTGGCCCGCGCCGTTGAACGCGCTTTGCATGCCGCGCGGCCGGTTTGCGTCAAGCCGGGACGGTACACGGTTATTTTTGCGCCGCGCGCCATGGCCGAATTTAGCGCGCCTCTTTTTGAGGATATGAATGCGAGAAAGGTAGCGGACAGGAACAGTTTTTTCTGGAGGAAAAAAGGTAAAAGAATTTTTTCGAAAAAACTTACGATCGAAGACAATGTGTATCACCCGGAACAAACCGGGCTTCCTTTTGACGGCGCGGGCCTGCCGCGGAAAAAAATTCTTTTGGTGGACCGCGGCGTGGTCAAAAATTTTGTGAATGATCGGAAAGCGGCGCTTGATTTCCATGTGGCACCGACAGGACATGGCGCCGGGGCGCTTCAGCCGTCCACCATGCCGGTGAACATTGTGGCTGGGCCGGGCGAGGAGAAACTTTCTGCCATTCTCAAGCGGCTGGATCACGCCATTTTCATTCCTCATATTTGGTATCATCAGGTAACCAATCCCAATTCCTTTCTTGCCACGGGTCTTATTAAAGGAAGCGCCCTGGTTTGGCAAAAAGGCGCCTGGCAGGGAGGCGTCCAGCATCTGAGATATTCGGAATCCATGGCTTCTGCTTGGAGCAGGGTCATTGCCATATCTCAGGACAGACAAATGAGTAAAGACAAGGAAGTGGGCGGCGCCCTATGGCCTTTTATCGGCGTGGAAGGGTTCCGCATCGTATAATCCCCGCCTTAAAAATCTTTCTTTAGAATTGCCCAAACCTTCCGTATAACTACTCGAGGAACCCATGCATAAAGACAAAGAGCCGCCGTCCTTTAGAGATATCCCGCCCGAAGATTGGAATAATTGGAAATGGCAGCTTAAAAATGCAGTGACCAGCATGGACGGTCTCCGCAGGTTTGGCAATTTTTCTGGGGAAGAGCTTCAGAAACTCGAGAAGGTTGCTCAAAAATATCCTTTTATTATTCCCCCCTACTATCTTTCGCTGATTGATTTCAACGATCCTCATGATCCGATCCGGATCCAGGCCTTTCCTTCTTCGGAGGAAGTGGAAACGCTCCGCATCGGCGAGGAAGACCCCTTGTCCGAAGAGGAAGATATGGCCGTGCCGGGATTGGTGCACCGCTATCCGGACCGTGTGCTCATGCAGATCACGGACATGTGCCCCATGTTTTGCCGCCATTGCACGCGCAAAAGGGAGTGGGAAGAGGGCAATTGGGCGCGCGGCGATATTGAAATTGACCGCATGATCGATTATCTGGAAAAAACAAAACAGGTGCGGGATGTTTTGATCTCGGGAGGCGATCCCCTGATTCTTTCAACCCGGCGGCTGGAATACGTGCTTAAAAAATTGCGCGCCATCTCCCACATCGAAATCATCCGTTTCGGCACGCGTTTTCCCGTTTGCCTGCCGCAGAGGATCGACGAGGAATTGGTTTCCATGCTAAAACAATACCGGCCTCTCTGGATCAATACCCACTTCAATCACCCGAAAGAAATCACCCGCGAGGCGCGCGAGGCCTGCGACCGGATTTTATGCGCCGGCATCCCAATGAACAATCAAACCGTGCTTCTCCGGGGCGTGAACGACAGCGTTGAAATCATAACCAATCTCTGCCATGAACTGGTGAAAATGGGAGTCCGCCCTTACTACCTTTATCAATGCGATCCGGTGCGCGGAACGGAACATTTGCGGACTTCGGTGTGGAAGGGGATTGAGATTATCGAAGGGCTGCGGGGCCATACCACGGGATTTGCGGTGCCCACTTTTGTGGTGGACGCGCCGGGCGGAGGCGGGAAAATTCCTCTCGGTCCCCAGTACTTGATCGCGGGCGGTGAAGATTATGTGGTGCTTAGGAATTATGAAGGGTTCATGGTGCGCTACGAATTTCCCAAAGACGAGGCCTCAAGCCGCTGGAATCAAACGCCTCTGTTTCATATCGAAAGCGAGCGGCTTAAAAGAAGAGAAGATCGCCATCCTGACTCGTCCGCTTCGGAACCCAAAATCGTTGCGCAGTGAAAATCGGAATTACCTATAACCTCAAACAACAACCCGGAGCGGACTCTCCTCCCGACGCTTTTGAGGAATTCGACACGGAAGAAACCATTGATTTCCTGGCCGCGGCCCTGAGAAGCGGCGGCCATGAGACGGTGAAGCTTGGTTGGGGGGTGGAGGTTGCCGATAAAATCCGTGGGGAAAAAATTGATTTTGTTTTCAATATTGCCGAAGGTTTGCATGGCAGAAACCGTGAATCGCAGCTTCCCGCGCTTTTTGAGCTGATCGGGATTCCTTACACGGGCTCGGATCCTCTGACGCTTTCGCTCACGCTGGATAAATCCCAGGCGAAAATCATGGTGGAACACGCAGGGGTCCGGACGCCTGAATTTGCCGTGGTTCACGATCAAAAAATCCCGCAGGAGCTTCCCCCTTTTCCGCTTTTTATCAAACCCCTTTATGAAGGATCCAGCAAAGGCATCCGGCAGAGCTCCTATGTGACAAGCAAAAAAGGATTGGAGGAACAATTTTTGTGGCTCAGAAATGAATATGGGAATGTCCCCCTCCTCATCGAAAGATTTATTCCGGGCAGGGAATTCACCGTGGGAATTTTGGGCAACCGGGAGCCTTATGTGCTGGGCATCATGGAAATCCGCTTCCGCGAAAAAGGGACGCAGGATTTTATTTATTCCTATGAAGTCAAAAACGACTGGAGGCGATTGTGTGAGTATGTCATCCCTCCTTCCATGGATCCGGCGCTCGAGCAGAAAGTCAGGGCCTCCGCCTTTGCGGCTTATCGCGCCTTGGGATGCCGCGATGTGGCCCGCATGGATTTCCGCATTGATAAGGAAGGGGAGGTGTACTTTCTCGAAGCCAACCCCTTGCCCGGGCTTTCTCCCGTCTACAGCGACCTCGTCATCATGGCCAAGGGCATGGGCTGGACCTATGAAAAGCTGATTCTGACCATCGTCAAACACGCCCAGGAAAGATGTTTCCCTTCCAAAACCTTTTGATATAATAATCGCTCCTTACAGGCGGCAGTAGCTCAACTGGATAGAGCATCAGTCTACGGAACTGAGGGTTGCAGGTTCAAGTCCTGCCTGCCGCATGTCTATTATATTTTAATGAGGATGAGACTGGGAGGGTACTGGAGAAAAGGCCTGAAGCGAAGGCCATCAAGGCCGAGCGGAATGCCGAAAGCAAGGGCTTTCGGCGGTCGCATTTACATTTTAATATGCTATGATTATTAACATTCCGGCAAAAAGGAGAATTCCATGATTTCGAGAAAAAATTTGAAGTTGATTACGATATCCGCAGTGGTTAGCTTTTGCATCACTTTAAGTGTAACGGACGGCTGGGCTAAAAAGAATTTCAAAAAAGAGGAAGCCCCCGCCCCGGCGGCCTCCGTGCCAGCCCCTATTATGACCGCTCCTCACGGTGTGACGCTTCCTTCCGGATTTAATCCAGCGTCGCCGGCGGCGAGTGTTGGAAAGCCTGTGATGAATCCCGCCAATACGGCTTTACCTCCTGGCTTTAATCCTCCCGGGTACAAAGGATCGTTTACGCCTTCCGCGGCGCCTGCTTCAAAACCTGAAGAGATGAAGGTGCGGAGGAAGCACAAAGTGCGTACTAAGAAAAAGGCGGCTATGAAGAAAGCTAAAGAAGCCGAGGAAGCGGCAATGCTAGCGGCAAAAGCCGACGAGAAAAAAGAAGAAGAGCGGTAAAACATCTCGTGAATGTCTCGATTCACGAGCATTACATGCGCGAGGCCCTGAAGCAGGCCAAGCGCGCATTTGAAATGGGCGAGGTTCCGGTCGGAACCGTGATTGTTCATAAGGGGAAAGTCATTGCCAGGGCGTACAATCAGACCGAGCTTTTGCATGACCCCACAGCGCATGCCGAAATGATTGCCATCACACAGGCGGCCGAACATTTGGCTTCAGAAGGCGGCCCGGAGCACCGGGGATCGCTGGAAAAGGCCTCCATTTATGTGACCATGGAACCCTGCCCCATGTGCGCTGGGGCGCTGGTGCTTTCCAAATGTGAAAATTTGATTTATGGCGTCAAGGATGCGAAAGCTGGTGCGTGCGGAAGTCTTTTTAAAATCGCGAACGATGATCGTCTCAATCACCGGCTGAATATTGTCGGCGGAATTTTAGAAGACGAAGCCAAATTCCTTCTCTCGGAATTCTTCAGAAGCTTGAGAAAAGAACGCAGATAATCCCCATTTAGGAGAGGTGCCGGAGCGGCCGAACGGGCGCGCCTGGAAAGCGCGTAGGCCTCAAAAGGGCCTCCAGGGTTCAAATCCCTGCCTCTCCGTATTTATTGACGCTCAGGCGAACCCTGGCAGATTAAATTGTCAGGGTTCGTTGGGTGGATAATAGCCGTTATGTTTCATGAACAAAAGGAGATGATAAGATGAGAATAATTCTTTACATCTTAATAGTAGTCGTGGCATGGATGGGATTACGCCATCTTATTTCCTTGTTAATTGGGCAAGACCAATGCGGGATATTGAAGCGAGGCCAGCGACTGTGTCATTTCGTGTCTTTGCTGATTCTTTGGGCGTCTTGTGCTTTCTCTCTCTACATAAATGCCTTCTGGCCGCTTATCGTCGGTTTTTCGTTTGAATGCCTACTTAGAAAAGCAATAATTTGGTCTGGTCAAAGAATGAACAGTGAGTAACAAATAATGAGCTATGAAAAGATCGCATCAGTATCTGATTTCGTTAAGATAATATTACAAAATAAGCAATATTATCTTTTTCGAGGCCAACGAGAAGATTGGCCGCTACTTCCATTTATAGATCGTGTTAATCACAATGGCCTTGAACGAAAAGATCATGAACGGCTTATGTTGAAAGAATTTGAACAACGCACCCGTGCTTTTACGAATACTCCTTTCGCTAATCGTTGGGAATTACATGCGCTTGCGCGACATCATGGGGTGCCGACTCGCTTTTTGGATTGGACAGAGAATCCGCTATTTGCTTTATTTTTTGCTGTGTATGAATTTGGTGGAAACGATAGCGTTGTATTCTGTTATTCATACGTATGCCAAAATAATGAACCACTCGACATAATTCTGCAGCCAGATCCTTTTGATATTAAGGATATCAAGCTTTTTGATCCGCCGCACATTCATTCCCGGATTGCTAATCAAAATGCTAAATTCACAGTGCATCCCGAAAAGATTCAGACTGACACTCAGTGGCCGGGCAGTATGTATAAGCTTGTTATTCCAAAAGAAAAAAGAGTGCTGATAAGATTTGAATTATTTAAATTAGGCGTCCATTACTGCAATCTTTTCTCCGACATGGAAGGTGTTGGCATACATGTACGAAACACGTGGTGCAAACAAGAAGATGAACAAAATATTGCATGATGGAACTTATTTTAGTCGGCATTTCGATAAAATGCCTTTTTTGTATGGAAGAGAAGCATTGATGGGTTCGTCTAGGGTGATAAGCCAACCCATACTGCGTTTGCGATGAATTTTTATAAGTAGCGTTATTTCAGGGGGTTGTAGGGTTCGCTTTTCGTCCACGACTACCCGTTGTTTGTTCAAATGAGATATTTAAGACCGAAGTTTCTTGAGAAATTCTTCAGGCATAATATTGAGGTCGTTAAGAACTCCTCTGAGGAGCCCTCTTTTAAGATCTTTGCCTGGATGGATGGGAATCGTCACTCTCTTTTGGGTTATTGGGTGTTTATAGGTAGCATGACTCCCTTTTTGATGTACTAAATTAAAGCCTTCTTTTTGCAGGAAGGTGTGAGGTCTCTGGCTTTTAATGCGGGAAGTCGTTCAGACATCTAGCCTTTAACAGAGATTTCAACTGAACCGACAAACTCTTCGGATTCTTGAGGCAGGAGGGATCCTTCTTTACGGATACTCTCCAAATGACATTGAATGGCTTCAATGATATTTGCCTTCGCTTCCTCAAGCGTTTCTCCCTGGGAGTGGCAGCCGGCGAGAGAAGGACACCAAGCGTGCAAACTGTCGCCAAGATCGCCAAGGCGTTAAGTGTTTCAATTGAGAAGTTAATACAATGAACAAACTCATCATCTCACTCGCTACGGTTGCTGTTATTGCTATTGGCAGCGGCATATTTTTTGTTTTTCAAAAACCTGCTTTGCCTGATAGTCAATCTGTCCCACTGATTGAGAAAAATAATTCAAGAGAAGTCCCAACGACGACTCAACCATCTGAACCTCAGCAAGCGACGACACCAGAAATACCAACTCAAGGATCTGAAATTACCACATCCCAACCACCAGTAACTCCAGCTTCCATAGAGGTTGATAAAGACTTTCGTTCCCTCAAAACGCTCGCTGAGCAGCGCGGTATCCGCTTTGGCGTCTGCTACCACTGCGAATCCGGCCGCGGTGACGACATATACGATCAGATCTTTGAGACGGAGATGAACGTGATGACCGCCGGGACGTTCTGGACAGATGGTTCCTACGCTAGCCGCACCGAATTCAACTTCTCCGAGATGGACGTCAAAGTAAACTGGGGACGCTCACGCGGCATGGATGTACATGGTCACATACTCGTCTGGTATAATGACATTCCGGATTGGTTGAAGGCCACGCCAAAGGTAGACGTCGAGGCCATTATGAATGAGCATATCGATACCGTGGTCGGACGCTACGCGGGCAAGATCAAGCTCTGGGACGTCGTGAACGAGGCCGTGAACGACGACGACGGAACGCACGACGGCACACTCCGTCAGGGCCACAAGTGGGCCGAAGCTATGGGGGACGACTACATCCGCAAGGCCTTTGTTCGAGCGCATGTAGCCGACCCGACCGCCGTGTTGCGTTACAACGAGTACGATATTGAGAGCAGTAAGGCCAAGTTCGAGGGCGTCAAGGCTCTACTCATCAATCTAAAGAAGCAGGGCGTTCCAGTGCATGCCCTCGGCTGGCAAATGCACGTCAAACCAAATAGCTTTGACCCCGCCACACTGCTCGTGCGCATGAACGAGATCGCGGACCTCGGATTTGACAACTACATCACTGAACTCGACATGGAGCTCCCAGTCGACGCCAGCGAGGCCGACTACGAGCAACAGAAGCAGACCTACAAGATGGTCGTCGAGATCTTCCTCGCCGCACGCCGGCACAAGACCATTGTGGTCTGGGGCTTGCATGACGGCGGTATCTGGTGGCTCACGAATAACCATCCGCTGCTCTTTGATGAGAGCTACCATAAAAAGCCCGCGTACTTCGGCGTCCAGGAAGCCCTCAAATAAGCGCTCACCTTAACCTAGTCAGTAGCGCTGATGGAGCTCGAGAACGCTGTTGTTGCGGGTAGCCGCCAAAGAAAAACTTGAAATCGTCCTTTTCGCTCCGGTTCCCGCCTTCACTCAAGAGTTTCGGTCGGGCATGCAAGGCGAGGCGGACGGAAGGGGGTTTGGGGGGAATTCCGCCCGCCGAGCCCAGCCAGTTCGGTTCGGATATTTTCAAACAGACACCGCCATTTCTACCAAGAAAATTCGAGCTGGGATTTTTTTGCCGCAGGCCGGCTGAAGGTTGAGAGCCGGTCCGAAGAACTTTCCTGATTAAATCCAAAACGCCGGGTCCATAACTCCCAGGACTGATCCAGGGTGTCCCAGTAAGCGCCGCTTCCGCTATGACGTTCTCCAAATGCGCTTTCATTAAGTTTGCCGCGCCGCACTTCGCGGATTCTTGCTTCGATTTTTGAAACCTGAAGAGGAAGGCCTTCTCTCAATTTATGAAAGAAAACTTCACGGACATTGCCCGGAAGGCGGAGAAGGGTCCGGAAAGCAAAACTTGCGCCGCAACGTTTGGCTTCCTTTAAAAGACGCGGGATATCCGGATCATTCAGGCCGGGAATGATGGGGGCAACTCCGATGCCCACTGGAATGTCGGCCTGGGCCAACAATTCCATGGTTTCAAAACGCTTTTTTATGGTCGGCGCCCCGGGTTCAATGACTCGGGCCATTTTTTCATCAAAAAAAGGAATGCTCATGGCCACGCTCACGCTCGCTTTTTGATTCAAGGCAGCCAGAAGATCAATGTCCCGCCTCACCAGCAGGGATTTGGTGACAATTCCCGCCGGGTTTTTGAAATTGAGACAGACTTCAAGACATCCGCGCGTAAGTTTCCAGGCTGCCTCCAGGGGTTGGTAGCAATCCGTCACGCCTGAAAAAGCGATGAATTCTCCTTTCCAGGAAGGTTTGCCGAGGGCTTTTTGAAGAAGCTCGGGCGCATTTTTTTTAACAAAAATTTTTCGCTCAAAATCCGTCCCCGCGCCGAGCCCGAAATATTCGTGCGTAGGACGGGCATAGCAGTAGGCGCAGGCATGAAAACATCCCCGGTAGGGATTGACGCTCCAGCGGAATCCGAGGTCCGGACTGTCGTTGCGGGATAGAATGGATTTGGAGTTATCCTCATAGACTTCGAGCTCTGCCGCGGGAGGTTCACCGATCAGCTCCCGGTATTCAGTCTTGTAGGGATTGGGAGGATTCCACACGCGCCGGAGCTCGCTCATGGCCGGCATTATAACTCAAACTCCTTGTAAAATCAGGCGAGTTCGGGCATCATATCGGTCCGGAATTTTGTTCGGAGGGATGGCTGAGTGGCCGAAAGCGGCGGTCTCGAAAACCGTTATCTCCGCAAGGGGATCGAAGGTTCGAATCCTTCTCCCTCCGCCATCACCTACCTTAGTGTTTCTTTTTATAATAGAGGGTGATGGCAGTCCTTGGCTGTTTTTCAAGCCAAGGGCCGAAGATAGGTTATGATATAATGCCTTTACAATTGGAGAAATGAATGTCCTACCTCGTTTTTGCAAGAAAGTTCCGGCCGCAGCGTTTTGAAGATATTATCGGCCAGGAGCATGTCAGCGCCACCCTGCAGAATGCCATCAAGGAAAAAAAAATTGCCCAGAGTTTTCTCTTCAGCGGTACGCGCGGCGTGGGCAAAACATCCGCCGCCCGAATACTCGCCAAGGCGCTCAATTGCGAAAAGGGCATTGTGCCCGAGCCGTGCGGCCAATGTCTGTTCTGCCAGGAAATTACGCAGGGGAACAGTCTTGACGTTCTGGAAGTCGACGGCGCCTCCAACCGCGGGATTGATGAGATCCGAAATCTCCGCGAGAATGTGAAATTTAAACCCGCGCAAAGCCGTTTCAAAATTTATATCATCGACGAAGTCCACATGCTCACGCAGGAGGCCTTTAACGCGCTTCTTAAAACCCTGGAAGAGCCGCCCGATCACGTTAAATTTATTTTTGCCACCACCGAGCTTCACAAAGTGCCGCTGACCATTTTGTCCCGCTGCCAGAAGTTCGCTTTCCGCAAGGTGCCGGTCGCTAAGATTTCACAAAAACTGGAAACCATTGCCAAGGAGGAAAAGCTTTCGATCGACGAAAAATCCATTTTCGCCATTTCCAAAGCTGCGGAAGGAAGTTTGCGCGACGCCGAAAGTTTGCTGGACCAGGTGGCCAGTTTTGCCAAGGGAAAGATCACCTACGCCAAAGTGCTGGACGCTTTCGGCATTCCTTCGGAAGAGGTGTATCTGGGTCTTCTCGATGCGTTTTTGGCTAAGGACGCAAAACGGACGATTGAAATTTTTGCACCGCTTGCGGCCGAGGGCAAAGACATGGTCCAGTTTGTGCGCGGGCTTACCGAAATTTTCCGGGCGCTTTTGGTGATGAAGGTGGCGGGGCCTGCCGTGCGCGAAATTGCAGGACTGGTCGATTTTGCGGCCGAGACTCTGCGTGAACTCGAAGTGAGAAAAGAAAGATTTTCCAAAGAGGACCTTTTATCCATCGTCTATTTTCTTCAGAATCTTCTCCGCGATGTGAGGCGAAGCGTTCTTCCCGAGCTTCAGGTGGAAACGGCGCTTATCAAGCTGGCCATCCGCGAGGATTTGATTTCGCTTTCAGAAATTATTCAAAAATTGAATAATGCACCCGCGCCTTCCTCCATCGGGGTGAGGCCGGTGACGAATGCCGTGCCTCCAAGGGTTATGCCGGGACCTGCAAGGCCGGCCGTTCAAGAGGTAAAACCCAAAAGTCCCGAGGGGCCTGTGGCCCAGCCCGCTCAAGCCGCGGATGGCGGCATGTCCAAGCTGGCCGTGCTGACAGCGGAAGATGCCCCGGGTTTGACCGGGGCATCTGGAGCAGCAGGCTTTTTGCAGCCCCCGCAGGGAGTACCAGCCCGCGGTTTCATGCCGCGGGCTGGTGGCGGCGAAGCGGAGCGGAGCAGTCCCTTGACGGAACAAGCCGTGGGCCTGAATGAGGTCGAACGTGTCTGGGCCGAGGTGATTGAAAAGGTGAAGGCAAAAAAAATGTCCTGCGGCATGTTTCTTTCCGAGGCTGCGCCCGCGGAGGTGGAGGGTAATTTGATTGTTTTGGGGCTTCCTAACGAGCTTAAATTTCACAAGGAAAGTCTTGAGAAGGCGGACAATAAAAAAATCGTGGAGGAAATTTTTCAATCCGTTTTGGGCGCCAAAGTGAAGGTGAGTTTTGTGATCACGGTGCCGGAAAAAACTTCTTTGAATCAGCCGGCTGCGTCTGCCGGCGAGACGGAAAAAATGCCGGACATTGTGGAGTCTGCGATGAAAATTTTTGACGGCAGGATTGTAAACAAACAATGAGCGCTTACTCGGATTTGATCTCCCGGCTCATCAAGGAGCTTTCAAGACTGCCCGGCATCGGCCCCAAGTCTGCGGAAAGAATTGTTTTCCACCTTCTTAAGGAAAAAAGCGATTACGGGCGGACCTTGGGCGAGTTGATTATTCAGGTGAAGCAAAGGAGTTGTTTCTGCAGCCAGTGTCATCATCTGACCGAGTCCGAGATTTGCCACATTTGCCAGGATCCGGGAAGGGATGGCCGCACGATTTGCGTGGTTGAAGAACCCAAGGACGTGATCTCGTTTGAAAAAACCGGAAGCTACCGCGGGCTTTACCACGTACTGCTCGGCGCGTTATCTCCTCTGGACGGCATAGGCCCTAGCGAGCTCAAAATTCAGGATTTAATCCGCCGCATCCGTGAGACAGAAGTTCAGGAAGTTATTCTCGCCACCAATTCCAACACCGAAGGGGAGACAACAGCGCTTTATCTGGTCCGCGCTTTAAAGCCGCTTGGCGTTAAAGTGACGCGCATTGCGCGCGGGCTTCCGGTCGGCAGCAATATTGAATATGCGGACCAGGCCACACTGGCCCAGGCGCTGGAAGGAAGAACTATCCTCCAAGGGTCTGGGAGTCCTGATTAATCAGGTCCCTGGCCTTGGCGTTGTCCGAGGTTGAAAACACGCCCACAATTTTGAAACCGTCCCCGCTGGTCCCGTAGCAGTAATTGATATGAACGCGGTTGTTGGCAAGAAGTTTAGCCACGGGCGCAAGCGTTCCCACCTTATTTTCAAACTCCACAATCAGCACATCCCGCTCCTCCATGGAGGGAATAAAATATCCCAGGGCTTTTTTGGCTTTCTCGGGATCTTTGGTGACGGCCTGGAAATAGGCCTTGCCCTCGAAGCTGTAGCAGCACAGGTGGATGACATAAACTCCCTCAAGGGCCATGGCCACGGTCACGCGGCCCAGAATGCCGGTTTCGTCCTCGGTCACAAAGTGAAGTTCTTTGGCAAGCAAGGCTCTGGCCATAATTAATTCCTCCGGTTTACACTTTCATCGAAACGGATTGACGATGATGAAACCAACAAAGAAAAGCCACCCATAAAAGATCCGCGGCCACAAACGCGCAAACATAAGGAAGCCCGCCGCCGCCGAAGCCGTAGCTGTGCAGCCCTGCGGCCAAAACAAAATTAACGCCGTACCAAGCCATTAAAACTCCGAGAAAGGCCACGACCGATCCGGCCGCAAGGCCAAAGGGGCTCAGCCAGCCCACAAAGCGGCAATGCAGGAGCGCGAGATACCCCAGCAGCGCAATCAAAGCCCAGGTCTCTTTGGGGTCCCAGCCCCAGAATCGGCCCCAGGAATAATTGGCCCAGACTCCTCCCAGAATGGTTCCCGACGCTAAAAGAATCACGCCAATTTGAATGGCGCGGTATAAAAATTGTGTGAGATTTCTGAGCAAATTTTCATTTCCCGGCTTGAAAGCAAAGGTGAAAAGCGCCATGTGTCCGATACCCATGGCCAGGGCAAAAGCGCCATAGCTCAAGGTGATGGTCAGGACATGCACGGTGAGCCAGTAATTGTTTCTGAGCACCGGCACGAGCGTAGCGATGCTCGGATCCAGGGCGGCAGGGAGATTGTCCGCCAGGATAAGGCCAAAGGTGGCCACCGCGGCTGATGCCATCCACAGATAACGCGAGCGATAGACCAGAAAAAGGAAAATAGAAAAAAGGACCACGGCCCAGGAAACCCAGACCACGGATTCATACATATTGCTTACCGGCGGCCGGCCCGCAATCCAGCAGCGGAGGGCAAAACCGTAAGTGTGAAAAATAAATCCCAAAATCACGCAGGCGTATCCGGGCCAGAGCAGAGAAAAACTTAATGTCAAAAGGCCGGTTAAATAAAACCACCAGGCCCAGCGGAAGGGCCGGAGCCGGTTGTAATGAACTTCAAGCCGGAGAGACCGGCTTGAAGGAAGCGATGAAAGAAGGGCCAGCGCTGTTTTTTCAAATCGTGCCGTGTCTTTTTGCCGGTAGGCATCAAGCAAGGTAGTGAAAAGATCCGAAAAATTTTTAACCCGGGAATCTTTCGCGATTTCATCCAGCGAAAGCCATCTTTTTTGGGAATCTGCGGGATCGGGCACAACGGTCCAGGTTTTCCCCTGGGAGGAGCTGTAGAAAAGATTCATTTTCTGATAAAGCTCGTTTTGTTTTTTTTCAAAAAAGGTCAGCGTTTCGCCGGCCTCTTCACGCGCCGCGGTTTTTTCGGCCTGCTCCATAAAGGCCAAGTTGGATGAAAGCGACTTGGGGCTGATTCGCCTTGCGCCATTCACCCCCAAAGATTCGCGGAGTTCTCGATTTGAAACGGGAAGGATGGGCTGAATTTCCCAGTGATCCGGGTAGGCCAACCAGTCCATTAAAAGCGACACGGCGTCTTTGCCGGCCAGTTTTTCTTTTGAGGTGACGAAAACGACGACCTCGCGCGCAAAACTGTTCATGGGCTTGAGCCGGCCGCCGCTTTGAACCGCCATTTCTTCAACCAGCCGGAGATTAAATTGTGGGGATTCGGCGCCAAATCCGGAAGTGAGCGCGAGCAGCGCAAGCGATAGCATGCAAATGAGAGATTGGAATTTTTTAAGATTCGGCATAAAAAGAACGCGGGTTTGAAAATTTTTTCATGTAAAACATCGTGACAATTCCCAAAATCATGACGATACTCCCGGCGTATTTGACCGGAACGCCCGGGTCCCGTCCGACCGCAAAAACGGAAATATCCGGTTCTCCCGGGCTAAGCTGGTATCCGGACTGATAAATTTTGAATCCGCGGTGCTCAAGCGGCTTATTCATGCTGATGAGGGTACTGCGGGTGAGGCCCCGCGAGGGATCTTCCAGCACCACGTTGCTTTTGAAACTGGCCGGACGTTCTGTGCCCGGATAATAGTCGATCATAAAATCTTTAAGCTCGATATCGAAATCAAGAGGCAAACTTCTCAGGCCGCAGGTCACATGAAATGGCTGGCCGTCCAGGAAAAAAATTTGATGATCGCCGCGCGTAAACCAGGCCGAATGCGAGTCCTTTCCTTTTTGAAATTCAATGCGGGCCGCGGGATTGGGGGCTTTACCCTGTGCCGGCATGGGCCGGGGATCAAAACCCGTTTCATATTGGGCTTCTTCATAATAATCCGTGACCGCAAATTTCAAATTCATCCAGCCCGTGGAATACTCTTTGCCGGGCTCCAGCGCGATTTGGGGTCCCGGGATTCCCTGCGTTTTTATTTGATAAAAAAGTTTCCCTTCCGCGCCCTGTAAAAGGCGGAGTTCATTTAAGGAAACGGTTTCTTCCGGAAAATCGTACCGGATTTTAATGCCCGTGCGGCTGGGTTTCAGGCCGTGAATGGTTGGGAAGTCAGGGAATCTCGCAAACACCGTGTGAAATTCCTCAAGGCCATTGCCCCGGAGCACAAGCTCGCAGGCGGGATTCACCGGTGCATCGGATTGATTGATGAGCTGGCTTTTTTCCACCACCGCATGTGGCAGAAAACGTTTTACTTCCAAAGTGTAAGAAGTGTCCGGAACAGGCCAGGGCTTTGCAAGAACGTCCTTCACAGGCAGGAAAAATTCTTTTCCATTATATTGCAAAATTAGGGCGCCTTTAAAATCCTGCATTCTTTCCCCCTCAAAGGGCTGGGCTGAAAAACGGATCACGGCCGGACCCATATCCACGGAGTCGTGATCCTGAACTCCCAAAAGCAGCCAGCCGCCCGTTTCCCCGCGCTCACGCGCGGGGCTCGTTCGGGCTGTCATATTGTTAAAGAGAACAACGCGCGCTGCCGGTTTGCCGCCGTGCTTCGGAAGCACTCTTCCCACCGGCTCCGAGTGAGGATAGTAGGCCGTGAGATACGCGCGCAGTCCGGCTATCCCGGGAAGAGAAATGGGCCTTTTGCCCTCCCACTGGAAAGGCGTGGGTTTAACGGGAACAATCACCCCCTGGTCCGTGCCGGGCAGCACAATCTGAAGCAGGGGTTCTTCCAGCGTAATCTTGCCGCCTTTCTCGCCCTCGGCCAAAGCCAGCTCTCCTTCAATGGCAAAGCGCTGCGTCATCCAGGATCCCAGGAGAATAAGCAGAATGCCGGCGTGTGTGAGAAGAAAGCCAATGTGCTTGCGTTGCCAGGGAAGCCGGTCCAGGGCTGCGGCCGCGACACTGATCCCCAGGACGCCAAGCAGGAGATTGAACCAGGCGCTGTGATACACCACTTGCTGGGCTGCTTTGGCGCCGTGGACAGACTCGAGGATGGTCCCGGCCGCGAGGGTGACCGCGAGCGCGATCAGAAGGAAAACGGCAAGTTTGAGAGAAGCGAAAAAATCAAAGGTAAGCCGAGCTAATTTTTTGACCACTGCTTGAAAGTCTGGGAATGACTTAAAACCGTCCTCCGCCGTAAGGCTTGCGGCCTTCCACGCGCGGTTCCTTGGGCCTTGCCTCCGAAACCGTGATGTTGCGGCCGAGAAATTCCGTGCCGTTTAACTCCAGGGCTTTTTGCGCTTCCTCGACGCTTGACATTTCCACAAAGGCAAACCCTTTGGAGCGGCTGGTGAACTTGTCGGTGATAACGCTGACCGACTGCACGTTGCCGTATTTGGCAAAAAGGGTGTTGAGGTCTTCTTCTTTTGCGTTGTAACTCAGGTTTCCGACATAAAGTTTTAGCTGCATGGTTCTTATCCTTTCAAAGTTTACCGAGAGTACCGAAAGTGAAATTAGCATACCTCCTACCTAAATGAATATCAAGCAGAAACAAAGTCCTCAAAGCGAGGCCAGGATTTCTTCGAAGTGGCCATCCACTTTCACTTTTTCAAAAACCTTCTCGATTCTGCCGTCTTCACCAATGATAAAGGTGGTCCGCTCGATGCCCATGTACTTTTTTCCGTACATGGATTTTTCTTTCCAAACCTGGTAACTTTTAATCGTTTTTTTATCCGGATCAGCCAGGAGCGTGAAGTTGAGATCGTATTTTTTCTTGAATTTTTGATGGGACTCCACCGGGTCTGCGCTGACGCCGAGGACCACAGCTCCCCGCCCTGCAAGCCGGCCCAGGCCGTCGCGGAAAGAGCAGGCCTCTTTGGTGCATCCGGGCGTGTCGTCCTTGGGATAAAAATAAAGCACGATTTTCTTTTTTTTGAAATCAGCCAGAGACACGGTGTTGCCGTCATCCGTGAAAAGTTTGAAATCAGGAGCCGACTGGCCGGGTTTGAGAGCTGAGGAAGATGATGGGGATACGGTTTTGGATGTTGCCATGATTTTTTCCCTTTCCGATTTTAAATCGTGATGGCGACAAAGGTCATGTCGTCATGCTGCTCCGCGCCTTTGGTGAATTCCTCCAGCGCGTGAAAAATGCGGTCCACGTATTCCTGAGAGTTGCCAGCCACCGCCGCAAACGCCTGTTTCATCCGGTGCAACTCAAATTCCTGGCCCGCCGCGTTTCTTGCCTCCGTGATTCCGTCCGTGTATAGAAAAAGTGTGTCGCCGGCCTTGACTTTGCAAACGTTCAAAACATATTCCACATTTTCAAAAAGTCCGAGAGGCATGCCGCTGTCCCCGTCAACCGGCGCGGTGATTCCGGATCCGGCATCACGCTGCATCATGGGGTGATGTCCGGCTGAAGCATACTGAACAGATTTTTCTTTTGCATTTACCACCAGATAAAGCAGGGTGGTGAAAATACCGAAGCGACTGTCGCGGACCAGGCGGTTGTTGAGCTCCTTGAGAAGCTCGGCCGGATTGGGAAACCGGGGCGCCAGAAACCGCGAATCGGAAATAGCGCGGACCATGTAAAGGGAAGCAGGCACGCCCTTTCCCGAAACATCGCCAATCATGATACCGATCCGGGAGGCGTCCAGCCGGATGATGTCGTAAAAATCGCCGCTCACTTCGCGCGCAGGGATATTGCGGCCGGCGATATCGACACCTACGGAAAGGGCCTTTAAATCAGGGAGAAAACTTTGCTGGATTTCCCGCGCGATTTTTAGTTCCCGCGCCGCAATTTCCTGATTGACCAAGGCCTGGTGGAGCCGCGCATTTTCTACGGAAATAGCGGCCTGATCCGCAAAGGTTTGAAAAAGCGCAAGATCCTCATTTGAAAACACGGTGCGGCCGACCGGATTGAGCGCTTCCAGAATTCCGATGATTTTATCTTTCGCATGCATGGGAACGCAGATAATGGCTTTAGACTGAAACCCCGTGGCATTGTCAAACCTTCCGGCAAACCGTTGATCGGTCTGCGGGTCATTGACCATCAGCGGCTCGCCGCTTTGGGCCACCCAGCCCGCAATGCCTTCACCCAGCTTTACCCGGAATTTTTCCTTGAGCTCGCTGCCTTTTTCGCCCAGGGCCACGCGAAACACCAGCTCTTTGGATTCCTCGTCAAGGAGCATGAGCGAAGCCGCCTCGGCACGCATCACCTCGCCGGCTGTAGTCATGATAATGCCGAGGAGTTCGTCAATGTCCAGGGTGGAATTGATTTTGCTGTTCAGGGCAAGAACCCTTTTAAGGTTTTCGACCGTGTCCATGGGGCGTATTTTACCAAAGTTTTGAGTTCGCGCAGAATTTTTTAATTGACAAATGTTGCCGGGTGCGAATACTTTTGATTTATGAAGCGCCGGCTGATGCGTTGGATTCCCCTTGTTCTTTTAGCCGGCGCCATTTCCCTCCGCTTTGCCCAGCCGCCTGCGTTAGAAGAAGCTCAACTCAAAGTTTTTGATGGGTTCCAGCGCCTCGCACCTCGTCCTTATGAAAACGTGCCGGTCAGAATTGTGGACCTTGACGATGAGTCGCTGGCCAAAATGGGGCAGTGGCCCTGGCCGCGGACTCTTGTGGCCAGGATGATTGACCGCCTTACGGCTCTCGGCGTTTCAGTGATTGCTTTTGACATTGTTTTCGCGGAGCCGGACCGGACCTCGCCCGCCAATATTCTCGCAATCTGGCCTTCGACGCCGGAAATTGAGGCGCTGCGGGCCAATATTAAAAATCTGCCGGATCATGACCGCCTGCTGGCTGAGAGCATGGCCAAAACACGCGTGATTGCCGGTTTTGCGCTGACCGGCGACAAAAATAACACGGATCCGGTTATAAAAGCGGGCTTTGCCTATGCCGGCGATGCTCCTGACCGGTATCTTGTTCCTTTTGAAGGAGCGGTGGCGAATTTGCCTGATCTTGAGAAAGCCGCAGCGGGAAACGGAAGTTTCACGATTCTTGCGGAACAGGACGGTATTATCCGCCGCGTTCCGCTTCTTTTTTCCTTAAGAGGCACGCTCCGGCCTTCGCTTGCGGCCGAGGCTTTGCGGGTGGCGCAGGGTGCGGCCACGTATCTTGTCAAGTCCTCGGGCGCGAGCGGTGAAATGGGTTTCGGGGCTCACACCGGCATGGTGGGACTCAAAATAGGTTCCTTTTTTGCGCCCACGGATGCCGAGGGCCGTCTTTGGCTTTATGAGACCGGCCCGGTGAAAGAGCGCTGGATTCCGGCCTGGCGCTTATTCTCGGAGGAACTCAAACCGGGCGCTCTTGATGGCATGATCGTTTATATCGGGACCAGCGCCGCCGGGCTCAAGGATTTGCGGGCCACCCCGCTTAATCCCGTTGCGGCCGGCGTGGAGGTGCATGCCCAGCTCACGGAGCAGGTCTTGCTTCAAAAATTTCTCATCCGTCCGGATTGGGCGCCCGGCGCAGAAATTTTGTTTCTACTCATTTTTGGCCTGTTCCTGGTTTTTTTTCTCCCGCGCGCGGGCGCGGCCTGGTGCGCACTTCTTGGGCTTGCCGCATTGACCGCCGTGTTTGGTTTATCCTGGTATGCATTCCGCCATTTTCACTGGCTTCTTGATCCGGTGTTCCCGTCCGTGGCGGCATTGGTTATTTATTTGGTGTCCTCGCTCATTCATTTTCTTGAAACCGAAGCTTCTCGCCGCGAAATCCACACTGCCTTCAGCCGGTATCTTTCTCCCGCGCTGGTAGATCAGGTGGCGCGCAATCCTTCGCTTCTAAAATTAGGCGGAGAACGCAAAAACATGACCATTCTTTTTGCGGATATCCGTCATTTCACCGCCATCGCGGAACAATTTGATGCCGAGGGGTTGACCCGCCTTATCAACCGGTTTTTGACACCCATGACCGAGTTGATTTTAAAAACCGGAGGCACGATTGACAAATACATGGGCGATTGCGTTATGGCGTTTTGGAACGCCCCGCTGGATGATGAGGCGCATGCCGCGCACGCCGGCCAGGCTGCGCTGAATATGCGCGAGTACCTGGTGGAATGGAATAAACAGTTAAAAAAGGAGGCGGAAGAGGAAAGAAAGCCGGTTTTTTCCATCCATGTCGGCATTGGAATCAATACCGGCGATTGCTGTGTAGGGAATATGGGATCGGATCAGCGGTTTGATTACTCGGTTATCGGCAATGAGGTGAATCTGGCGTCACGGTTTGAGGGGCAGTGCAAAACTTACGGCGTGGATATTATGGTCGGCGAACACACCCACGAACAATTGCAAGATTACGCCACACTGGAACTTGATCTGATTCAGGTGATGGGGAAAACAAAACCGGCGCGGATTTTTGCGCTTCTCGGAGACCATTTGCTTAAAAAGGACGATACTTTTCTTTCCCTGAAAGCCAGCCATCAGGCCATGATCGCGGCTTACCGGTCCCGGCAATGGGACAAGGCCGCTTCCTTGATTGAGGAATGTCTTCGCCTGGATACGCCACGCACGCGCCTCAAGGGGCTTTATCAGTTATTCCGGGAAAGAATTGACGATTACCGCGTCCATCCCCCGGCCCTGGATTGGGGCGGCGTGTTTATTGCAGAGTCAAAATGAACCCTAGCGAATGGCGGTTCGAACGCATCGGCCTAGGATAAGCCGTCCGCGCGGGAGGCCGTTCCGCCCCCTGTGGCAGTATTAGTGCTTTGCGTTATAGTGATAGCGTGCACGGCAGTGGCAGCAATGGTTCCGCCGCTATTATTCAAATCGATCGTCACGTTAGCGGTGGGGTTTCTTGTCGTGCCCCCGGTATCGGCAATGGAGGTATAAGAAAAGGAAGCATTGCCTGATCCGGTAGCAAAGGATTGAGAGGCAAGAGCAAAAGCGAAGGCGTCATTGCCATCAATGTTGCTTGCGTTTCCGGTAATTTGTGAATGGCCTCCGCCCACGGTTTGCGCTACAAAATCAATATCAAAATTAATCGTATAATTGCCGACCGAAGTGGCGCCATTTAAAAGCGATAGGCTGCTCTGCGAGTAGTGAAATTGTCCGGACGAGATGGTCCGCAGCTGAGCAAGCGTCGCAGTCCCATCCGCCACGGCGGTAGTCGAAGAGGCAGCTTTCGCGGACAAGGCCTGGGTTGAAGATTCGGTTGCAACGCCATCCAGGAATTGTTCAAGCACGTCCTCATCGGCTGTAGAGTCGGCATTTTCATCGCCCTGGGCTATATCCTGACCCGCTTCCTCCGCGAGAGCACCTTCTTCAAATCCGGAAACATTCTCGGCTGTCTGCGATTGATCTTCCGATTGCGGCTCTTGATTGGAATCCTGGTTTCCGGTTCCGTTGTCTTGCAGAGATGTGTCTTCTTGGACCAGTTCCTCAGCCGGCGGTTGAAGCGCTTCGGTCAATTCGGAAAGCTGCTCTTCAGAAACTTTTTCAGCATCCGTTGGAGCGGAATTTTCATCTTCAATGGTAGTTCCGAAGCCCGCTTCTGAAATCTCCTCGCTTCCTTTTTCATTACGGACATCAATACTGCCGGGGCGCTCTCCAGTATTATTGTCATCGCCGGGCCCGAGCAGCACAATACGGGCGGAACCCCCCCGGAGGTCTCCGGCTACCATGGTTCCGCGGATACCGATGGTTCCCACCGGAAGCTTCACGGTCATTTTGCTGGGATTTTTTTTAGCCACCTGGCCGGTGATGAAACGGAATACGCCTTTGGCGATGCTGGCCCGGACCTCCCCCTGGCGGGTGTCCGTGTTAAAGACAAACTTGTCCACCACTAGGCTGCTTTGCGCGCCCAGGGTGAAGGAGGTTTCATCGCGAAGCAGAATTTGGAGATGACCCTTGTCGCCGGTCTCGATTTTTTCGCCCATGAAAACAGGCGTGCCGCTTTTCAGGGTGCGGGGCGGCTGTCCCGGAAGAGTGGCCGTGACATCGCCTCGTACGGCACAGGCCACGCCCACGGCCGAGCCCAGATCAGAAGATGGATTGATCGGCAAAATTCCCACCGGTGTTTGCCCTGGCGCGGAGCCTCCAACAAGCAAGGGAGCTGTGGCGGCTCCGGCAGGCCGGGCCAATCCCAGCAGAATGCTGATAATAAGGACCCCTGATTTTATTTTATTCATGGTTAGAACTCCCATCGTTTGCCAAGCATGAACGAAAATTTGGAATTGCTGTAAGTGTAGTTGGTCAAGGTTGACAACTCCCGGAAATGTTCGAAAGTAAAGGTCAGGACAAAATCCTTAAGGCAACGGGGCAGAATCCCTGTCCCCGAAACCAGGCGTACCGGCTCATCAATGAAAAACGAAAGCGGCGCACCGTAAACAGTGCGGGTGCGGATCGCCTTATCCCGGCGGTGGACCGCGTCCAGAGTAAAATCCGGCGCTTCGTAATTATCCCGGTTCATTTCCAAGGTATTCACCAGAAATTGGCCTTTCCCCAAAAGCCAGGTATGTCCCAATGTCACCGCGTGTCCTGCATAGGCCCTGTAGGTTTTTTTGGCGTCCTTGTCCGTGAACGTGTAGGCTGCGGAAAGGGCCATGGAGGGGATGAATTGATAGCGCACACCCACGGTGCCGTCCAGTTGATTGCCCTGGCGTTCATGCGCCACCGTGTTTTCGGAAATATCGCTGAAGTTCTGCCGCTCGAGATGGCCCATGGCGAAAAGTTTGAATTTTTTAAACAGCAGCCGATCCAGGGCAATCCCGCCGCCCCGGGTCCTTAAAAAGGTTTCCCGCGACAGCAGGGTGTGATTGAAATAAAACGTGGGCGTCACATTGACCAAGCGGCTTTTAAACGCGGGGCCTATCTCCCCCTGATAGGAGGAGAGGTCCAGGCTGTCGACCACGGTTTGTTCCGCAAGGTAATAATTGAAAGAGGCCAGCAATTGATGGCCGGCCTGAAACCCCAGATCTTGGGCAAGGTCAATGCCGGTTAGATTAAGGAAGCTTGTGTCCCGTGTTTTGACGTCCGAAGGCGTGAGGTTCACAAGCGTGCCGCCAGCCAGGGATTTTTTGGAAGAGGGCGCGGCGTTCCGGTTGGTATCTATCCCAAACCCCACGCTCTCGCGCAATGTAAGATGTGTTTTTCTGCGGCGGCGCTTGATCTGGCCGAGGTAACCCTCGATTTCCGCTTTGAGCTCGGGCGAGATATTTTCCTTGAGAACGGTTTTGAATTCGCGTTCCGTTTCCGTGGAATCGTCGAGGCGAAAAAGGATCACGGCGTAGAGTTCCCGGATCTGCGTGAGCTTGGGATTGACGAGAAGGATGCGTTCCAGCGTGGAGGCAGCGCCCAGGAAATTGCCGTCTTCAATCTGGGATTTGGCGTAGCGGAAATTGAGATCCACATTGTTGGGATCCTTCAGAATATTGTCGAAGGTTGCCTCTGCCTTACGTTTGAGTTTGCGTCGCTCCATGGATTCGCGTCCCGCCTCTTCGGCTTGCCTAGCCAGCCGGGTTTCCCGCCCAGGCACTTCACTTTCATTTTTCTGTTCCGCATAAGCCGGCAGGGCAAGGAAAAAGGCCAGGGAAAACGAAAGAATTTTTCTGTAGGATGATTCCTGAATCATCTTAAAGTCCAGAGCCGGAAAATCAGCCCCACCATGGCCGCATAGTTGAAACTTATAAAAAAATCCGCCTTATCATTGATGCGTTTTAAAAAGGGCCGGATCAGCCCAATCAGGGGAGAGAAAACCAGTGCCCAGGGATTGGGGGCAAAAATAAACAGCCAGGTGATTACGCTTCTTTCCAGAAGCCCATGCACGATTTCCCACGAGGTGATAAAGTGATCCTCCCGGGAATCCGGAACAAAGTTTATCCGGAAGGCGTGGAGAAGGAAACTTCCGGCAAAGGTGGCGGCGACAAAAACGATGGCATAAAGGGTCCAGCGGTTTTCGGTATAAAGTTCGTTCAGAACCGGTGAGGCGGCAAAACCCAGGATGCGGCCGCTTCCGGGGAAGAGAAAGATGGACGAAAGGAATAGAAAGTGAATGGCCTGATCGACCACAAAGATAAGAAAGAAATGTTTTTTATGTTTTTCCACCAGATGATATTTGCCAATATCCTGGAAGCAGTGGATGGTGGAGATTGAGAGGACAAATTTCCAGATCATAGGATCCCTCAGATACGGCCAGAGAAAAAGGAGAGAAACCGCCGCATGGCACAGGCCATGAAGGACATGGCCTGTGAGACTCTTAAGCTTAAGCTGGAAGAGTTCTTCAACCTGAAGAATGAAATCCGCGATTAGATGCGCCAGGCAAAGTTTGAGGAATATGGGCATAAGGTCTAAAAGAGTATCTTAAAATACCGTGATTTGACCGTATTGTAAAGAGTTCTGAAAATTAAGAAGCCCTCATTGTTCTCAGCGGGATAATGAGGCTTATTTGCTTATACGGCAGGAGGCGGGTAAGCTTTATCCAATAGGTGTGCGATGTCCAGCAATAACGGAAACGGAAAGCAGGGAGAAGTCCTTGCGTTTGATTACCGGTTCACCCTTGCCAACGGCAGAGTAAAAGAATTTCATGTCGAATTGGATAAGGAAACCTTATGCCTGCATTTTCCCCAGAAAGAATCCTATCCTGACTGGGCGCGCCTTTCCCATCATCAATGCGAGAATTGCCCGCTCAAAGAAAAGGATTCTCCCCATTGCCCCATAGCCAAAAATTTGGTCGATGTCATCGAATTTTTTAAAGATGCTATTTCCCACGAAAGAGCCAAGGTGGAGATCACCTCCGAATCAAGAACCTATTCTAAAGAAACCTCGCTTCAGGACGGCATCAGTTCCCTGGTCGGAATCGTGATGGTCACCAGCGGATGCCCCATCATGGATAAGCTAAAGCCCATGGTCAAAACCCATCTTCCTTTTGCCACCGGGGATGAAACCATGTACCGCGCCATTTCTATGTATCTTTTGGCCCAGTATTTTACCTATAAGCGGGGAGGAACACCGGATTGGAACCTTGACAATCTGGTAAAAATTTACGAAGGGGTGCGCGTGGTGAATAAAAGTTTTTGCCGCCGGCTTTCAAGCACCTGTGCTCAGGATGCGAGTCTGAATGCCGTGATTCACCTGGACTGTTTTGCGGATAGGACGGCCTTTTCCCTTGAGGAAAAGCAGCTCGGCGTTTTTGAGCGGCTTTTTGACGCTTATTTCAAGTGAGCTCCTCGAAGAGGAGCCGCTGGCCCTAATGCTTTGCTTTCCAAAAACATTAGGGTTACAGCGGAAGATGCCCCGGGCTTACCCGGAGTAACTGGAGCAGTACCTGCCCGAGGCATGTAACCACGGGCAGGTGGCCGAGCGAAGCGAGGTCCCTTGACCTTAGTTTTGAAGAATGATGCCCTCTTCCAGCCAGGCGTATTTCCCGCCTAGAATATCTCTTGCAATCCGGTAGCCGAGCTGGTCATCGTTTTTGAAAAGTCCGTGGAATTGGCGGTTAATCCGGCGCTCGGCTTCCCGCGAGAGCAGATTGGCCAGCTCAAGCGGCCCGCGGTCCGAGGGGTTTTTCCCGTAAAGAAGGGCGGCTCTTGCCGAGCTGGCCGCAATGCCGAAAAGATCGCTTCCGATATTCACCAGCCGGAAAAGCACCCGCTGTCTTTTTTCCAGACCTTCCCGGTACCACATCATGACATGAAAAAGATTCCTCGCCAGCTTGCGTGCGTTCCTCTCCACAAAATCCATATGGCTTTGAAGCTCCCGGGGCATATTTGCGGAAGAAGGCGCTCTTTTCCACACCGTCCACTGCTTGGGATACCAGAGGGCATAATATTTGGCTGCTTCAAGAAATATTTTAAATTTTTCACCCGCTTTGGTTTTGGGATTGAGCAGGGGAAAAATGAATTTCAGGTGCTGGTCCATGGCCTCGCGGGAAATGAAAAGCCGCATGATCTCGCTCGTTCCTTCAATAATAAGGTTGATTCTCAAATCCCGCATGGCCCTTTCCACCGGGATACCTTTTTCCCCCCGGGCGCGAAGCGAAGAAGAGGTTTCATAGCCGCGGCCGCCTCGGATTTGCACCGTGTCATCAATGATGCGCCAGATAGCTTCGGTACAGAAAAGTTTTGACATGGCAGCCTCAAGGCGGATGTCCGTTTTTTTCAAATCCGCGAGCCGGGAACTCAGCCAGGTCACGCTTTCCATGGCAAAGGTGGTGGCGGCCATGGAGGCAATTTTGTAGGCAATCGCGTCATGGTGCCCGATCGGCGCGCCCCATTGCTCGCGTTCCTTGGACCAGACGCGGGACACATTGAGGCACCATTTGGCTGCGCCGCAGGTGGCCGCGGGAATGGTCAGGCGGCCGGTATTAAGCGTGATGAGAGCCAGCTTCAAGCCCTGACCGATTCCCCACAGAATATTTTCTTTGGGCACTTTGACATCTTTGAAGCGCAGGAGACCGTTTTGAATGCCGTGCAGCCCCATAAAGCTACAGCGGTGCATGACTTCAAAGCCCGGCATGGTTTTTTCCACAATAAAAGCCGTGATTTTTTTCTTTTCACGGCCATTCTGCATTACCGGGGTTTGCGCCATGACGATGAGAATATCCGCCACCGGGCCGTTGGTGCACCAGAGTTTTTCGCCGTTCAAAAGGTAATAATCCCCGTTTTCAATCGGCATTGCGGAAGTCTTCATTTTGGCCGGATCCGAACCCACGTCCGGTTCCGTGAGCGCGAAGGCCGAAACTGCACCTTTGGCAAAACGCGGCAAATATTTTGATTTTTGTTCCTCCGTCCCAAAAAGCATGAGAGGCTGGGGCACGCCAATGCTTTGATGGGCCGAGAGCCAGACAGCGGTGGAGCCGCAGTAGCTTGAGACGAGCTGAAGCGCGCGATTATAATTCACCTGTGACAGTTCAAGCCCGCCGTAAGTTTTCGGGATTTTCATGGCAAAGCAACCGAGCTTTGCCAGCCCTTCAAGCACCTGCTTGGGAATTTCTCCCGTGCGGTCGACTTCATCGGGATTCAGATTTTCGCGCAGGAATTTTTCAAGCTGGGCTAAAAAGATATCGCCGATTTTTTTGTCCTCGGGGCTTTGCTCAGGGTAGGGGAAGATCAAGTCCCAATCGCATTTGCCGGCAAAGAGCTGAGCCAGGAAACTTGGCTGATGCCATTCTTTTTCTCGCGCCTCTTCGGCAACTTCCAGCGCCTGCTTTTTGCTCTCGTCAATGCCTTTGACAAATTCCATGAAGACTACCTCCGTTTAATGATACCTGTTTCAAGCCGGTGATGAGGCCATCAGTAGGGCCTGCACATACATAAGAAGAATCCACGCCGGAGTCCCGCCTTCCTGGGCTATCGCTCTTTCGCCCGCTACTTTGGCAATACCGATAGCTGCCCAGATAAATCCGGAGAAGCGGCGGAAAAATAGGCGGAATAGAGGCTCCTCCGCGCCCGTGTAATTTAATTGACTGGCCAGCGTAATCAGGATGAGGCACAGCCAGACAGCGCCGCTTGGCCACCGCGGAATTTTCCGGATATTCACCAGAAAAGCCTGCAAAGAACAAACACTCATGACCGCGCCCATGGTGAAAAGAATGAGTTTGGAAGAACCGGTAAGCGTCCCGCGCGCGGATGAGCCCAGCGCAAGCACGCCAAAAACCAGGCCCAGCATGGGCCAGAGGAAAAGCGATCTGGGAATTAGAGAAGTGGATTTAGCTTCAATGAGTGCGAATGTGGCCATGGCTGCAAGCAGCAGTCCGGCAAATAAATGCATGATCGAACCTATGGAAATCATAATTTACCCCTCTATTAAGGTTCGGCAAAAAAGTCTGCTTCTTGAAGAAAACAGGTTCTCCCAGCTTTATTTCTGCTGGCGGGACTGGGTGCGCCGCTCGTTTTCGGAGAGGTAGCGTTTTCTAAGGCGGATATTTTTAGGCGTGACTTCGACCAGCTCATCATCCTCGATAAACTCAAGCGCGAACTCAAGCGTCATTTCCCGGGGCGGGGTCAACCGCAGGGCTTCATCCGAGCCCGATGCCCGCATATTGGAAAGCTTTTTCTCGCGCGTGGCATTGACCGTAAGGTCGTGGCCCTTGTTATTGACGCCCACAATGATGCCGTCATAAAGCGCGTTTCCCGGGCTCACGAAAATCTCGCCGCGCTCCTGAAGCCCCCAAATCGCGTAAGCCACGGCTTCTCCCGTAGTCTGCGAGATAAGCACGCCCGACTGCCGGCCCGGAAGCTCGCCTTTGAATTTCTGATATTCGTGAAAATTATGGTACATGATGCCCGTGCCGCGCGTCATATTGAGAAACTCGCTCCGGAACCCGATCAGCGCGCGCGAGGCAATCACAAACTCCATGCGCACCGTGCCCACCGCGCTCGCCTGCATGTTTTTCATCTCCGCCTTCCGGCTTCCAATTTCCTGAATCACAGATCCCTGATAAAGCGGCTCGACTTCAATAATCAGCTCCTCGACCGGCTCCATCGTCTCGCCCTCGACTTCCTTTAAAATCACTTTGGGTCGCGACACCTCGAGCTCATACCCCTCGCGGCGCATGGTCTCGATTAAAATTGCAAGGTGAAGCTCTCCGCGGCCTGATACCTTGAAGCGCTCGCCGTTGTCCACCGCTTCCACCTTGATCCCCACATTGATCATGGCCTCATGCTCAAGCCGCTCGCGGATATGGCGCGAGGTCAGAAATCGGCCGCCGTCCTTGCCCGAGAGAGGGCTCGTGTTGTGGCAAAAATTCATCGAAATGGTCGGCTCGTCGATTTTAATGGTGGGAAGCGCTTTGGGATCTTCTATGGAGGCCAGGGTTTCCCCCACTTTCACATTTTCAACCCCGGCGAGACACACAATATCGCCGGCTTCCGCGGTCTGGTCCTCGATTCTTTTCATGCCCTGGTATTTGAGAATGCGCGTAATTTTGCCCTTCTCGATACTGCCGTCGCGCTTGACCAGGGCCACATTGTCGCCCATCTTGACGCGGCCGCAAAAAATCCGGCCGATCGCGATCCGGCCGATGTAAGAATCATAATCGAGCATGGTGATAAGCATCTGAAAGGGAAGCTCCGGGTCTGCGATGGGCGGCAGCACGCGGTGCAGAATGGTATCCAGCATGGGTTTCAGGTCTTTGCTCTCTTCGTCCAGAGCAAGGCTCGCCCGCCCTTCCTTGCCCGAGGCGTAAATTATGGGAAAATCGAGCTGTTCGTCGGTAGCCGCGAGCTCGACAAAAAGGTCAAAGGTCATATTCACCACCTCTTCGGGCCGCGCGCCGGGCCGGTCCACCTTGTTCACCACCAGGATGGGTTTAAGATGAAGCTCCAGGGACTTTTTGAGCACGAATTTGGTCTGGGGCATGGGGCCTTCAAAGGCGTCGACCAAAAGCAGCACGCCGTCCACCATCTTGAGGATGCGCTCCACCTCGCTCCCGAAATCCGCGTGGCCGGGCGTGTCCACGATATTGATTTGGACATCTTTATATTTGAGCGAGGCATTCTTGGAAAAAATCGTGATGCCACGCTCCTTTTCAAGGTCATTCGAGTCCATCACCGTGACCTCGCCCTCTTTGAATTCATGCGCGCCCGTTTGCTTAAGCAGGGCATCCACCAGCGTGGTTTTGCCGTGGTCCACGTGGGCGATAATGGCGACATTCCGGATGTCTTTTCTGCGTTTCTGGTTGAGCATAGGGGGCGTATTGTACCAGATCCAATGCCAAATAAAAGGTTTATGAGGTCTTAATAAATAAAAGCTTGCTATTGAGAGCGGTTTAGCCTATGCTTCCTCCTTACTTATGCCATTTAGCCACTTTCATTTACACCCAGAAATCGTAAAGGGAATACGGGATATGGGCTTTACCCGGCCGACGCCTATTCAGGCCGAAGCCATTCCCGCCATTTTGGAAGGCAAAGACCTCATTGCTTCGGCTCAAACCGGAACCGGCAAAACCGCGGCTTTTCTTTTGCCTATTTTTAACCGGCTTATGCAGGAAGGGCGTGGAAAGACCAGGGTACTGGTCCTTGTTCCCACGCGGGAGCTTGCTGCGCAGGTTGAGGAGGATGTGCGGGAATTGGGCGTGCACACAGGGCTTAGGTCTGCGGCCGTTTACGGCGGCGTGGGCATGAATCCTCAGGAGCAGGCGCTCCGTTCTGGCGTGGATATCATTGCCGCAACTCCGGGCCGCCTGCTTGATCATATGAACCGCGGCTACGCCTCCTTCCAGCATCTTAAAGTGCTGGTGCTGGATGAAGCGGACCGCATGCTGGATATGGGATTTCTTCCGGATATCCGCCGCATTCTGGAAAAACTTCCCTCAAAACGCCAGACGCTTCTGTTTTCCGCCACCATGCCCAATGAAATTTTGTCCCTGGCTCATGGCATCCTTCATCATCCCGTGCGGATTGAAGTGGGCCGCATCAAACCCGCGGTCGGTATCACGCAGGCTATTTATCCGGTGCCAAGGCATCTCAAGTCCAAACTTTTAGTCCATATTTTCCGCGAAATCCAGATGACTTCGGCGCTGGTTTTCACGCGCACCAAAATCGGCGCGGACAAACTCATCAACCATCTCAAACATCATAATATCCGCGCCGACGTCATGCACGGCGATCGCAGCCAGAGGGAGCGCCAGCAGGCGCTTGAAAATTTTAAAAAGGGAAGATGCCAGATTCTGGTAGCGACCGAAATTGCGTCGCGCGGGATTGATATTGAAGGCATTTCCCACGTGGTCAACTATGACGTGCCGGAATCTTCGGAGGCCTATATCCACAGAATAGGCAGAACAGCGCGCGCAGAATTGACCGGAGACGCTTTCACGCTGGCGGCTGCCGAAGACGAAGAGTTTATCCGTATCATTGAAAAATCTATCGGCAAGCAGCTCCCGAGAATCACATTCCCCAATTTTGATTATGGAGAACTTCCGCCGCATCAAATAGGGCATGCCCCGCGGCCGGAGGATCTTTATCATCCGACCTCTCCTCCTGCCCGTTCTGTCTCGAGCGGGCGTAAAGTTGTTTTTTCCTCGCACCGTCACCGGCGCCGGCGTTAAGCCGCGGCCAGACGGGTCAGAATCTTTTTTATACCTTCCTGAAAAATCCCGGGCGCAGGCAGCAAACTTACAATCAGATAGGCCTCTTCGTCGAAATTGAAAAAAAAGCCGGGGTGAACGTAAACCTTATCTTTTTGAAGCAATTCAAGCGCCCATTCTTCCTCGCTTTGCATCCGTGGAATTTTTACAATCGCATACCATCCGCCCTCCTGGCGGAGAAGTTCACAGGCAGGCACTCTTTTGATCTGAGCGGCAAGAAATTTTTTGTTTTCAAACAGCCGGGCCATAATTTCACGCTGGATTTTTTCCCCAAACGCTAGCCATTCGGGCAACGCGTTTTGAACCGGCGTGTTCACGGACAGGTAGGTGTCTGCGATCACTTCCAGACGTTCGATAGCATTCTGCATGAGTTGAGCTGGGCCATTGATGATCATCCAGCCCGCTTTCATTTGAGGGAGGCCCAGGGATTTGGAGATGCCGCCTAGCGTGAAGGTAAGGCAGTCGTTATTCGCCGCCAGGGTGCCCGCTCTTTCAGGGTCGTTCTCAAAATCGTAATCTAAAAAAACCTCATCCGAGATGAGCGCCGCATTTGTACCGGCGGCCCATTGGTTCAGCCCGTGAAGTTCGCTCTGCTTGAGAAAAGATCCGGTGGGATTGTTGGGATGCACGGCAATCAGGGCCTTGGGTTTTGGGCCATCAAGACGATTTATATTTTCAAGAGCCAGATGCCAGCCATGGTCGTAGAGAAGCGGATAAAAAGCGAGTTGGACGTCGTTCAAGTCCGCTAGGAAATCAAAGAGCGGGTAACTGGGCGCCGGAGCAAGGAGGGTTTCTCCGGCATTGGCAAGAAGGCGGAAAAGAAAGGCGTAGGCCTCCGAGGTGCCGGAGGTTAGAAAGATTTGTTCCGGTGAAATAATCGCGCCTTTTTCCTTATAATATCGGACAATGGCCTTTCGGGCTTTTCCCAGGCCTTGGGGCGAGGGATGATATTGCCGGTTTTCCGGATTTGCAAGCGCCGCGAAGGGAAATTGGTTGTAGCATTCAAAGCCGCAGAGCGTGGGATTGGATTCTGTGAGATCCAGAAAGTCCCTACCCTGTTTTTTGAGGGATTCAAGCGCCAAAGCCAGCCGGTTGGGCTTGATTTTCCAGTTGGTCCGATCCGAGAACATGGTCGGGTTTGAGTATATCATTGAAAAGCCGGGACGCAAGATGCAGGAAAAGGAGAGGGGATGAAACCTAAACTGTGGGTAAAAATATTGCTTGCCGTGATTTTTATCGGATTGCCCCTGCTGGTGGTCAAATTGCTCTGGGCATGGACGGTGCCTGATTTGTTTCCCGGAGCGGTTCAGCAGGGACTGGTGGCGCGGTCAATTTCGTGGTTTACGGCTTTTAAGCTTTCAATTTTTGTGAGCTTTGTGGCCGCCGTCACAGGCATTTCAAGCGCAAAAAAGGGAGCAGGCACTTAAGGCCCGGTGATAGATATCATAGTCCTCGCGGCTGAAGCAGACAAAAACCACTTTGTCGATTTTCTCTGACTTATCGAGAAATTTCGAAACGGTTTCCACCGCGATTTGCGCCGCGCGCTCGATGGGAAACCGGTACGCGCCCGTACTGATCGACGGAAAGGCAACGGACCGGAGATCATAAATCTCAGCAATCTTTAGGGAGTTTTTGTAACAGTCCGCCAGAATTCTGTTTTCATCCTTTTTCCCGTCGTTCCACATGGGCCCCACGGTGTGAATCACAAACTGAGCCGGTAGCCGGTAGCCCTTGGTGATCCGGGCCTCTCCGGGCGGGCAGCTGCCGATGACGCGGCATTCTTCAAGCAGTTCGGGCCCTGCCGCCCGGTGAATCGCACCGTCCACCCCGCCTCCGCCAAGAAGCGTGGTGTTGGCCGCATTGACAATGGCGTCCGTTTTCTGCCGGGCAATGTCCCCCTGGATCAGTGCAATTTTAGCCATGCGCCGCTGTGCTCAGAAATTTCTGGCTTTCAATAAACGCCGCAAGATTTTTAGACCAGGTTTCGAAAATGGCGTCAAGGTGCTGAAATTTCATAAAAAGTCCCAGGGTTGCGGAGGTTAAGCCGGCCGCGTTTGTCCTTTTTTCTGCTACTTGCGCCACCACTTTTCCGGTCGGAGCGTCCATCATTTTGACTTCAAAAGCCGCGCTGCCGGGTGAAAAAGGTATAAGTGTTAGATTGAGCAGCCACAGGGGTTTGCGGGCATAGACCAGGGCCGGCTCCACGATCAGCATTTGCCGGTCCGGGACTGCATCCTGATCCACGATTTTATATTTTTTGGACAGCTCTTTTTTCAGGGATGATTCGAGGGAAGTAAGCAGTTGTTCTTTTTCTCCAGGTTTGAGCGCGTATTCGGATTCCTTGTCAAAGTAGTCGAGAACCACGGGCATGAGCTTGATTTTTTTGTATTTTTCAAAATTGGCCAAAGGTTCCACAAATTCTTGCTTGAAATAAGGGCCGGGCTCAAGGAGGGCATAGCTCGCAAAATATCCGGTGGGCTCATACTGGGATGCGCAGCTCGTGAGCGGCAGTAAGCACAAAAAAAACAGTACCGGAAAAGTGAATGAGCGCCTTTGTTTCATCAACTTCTCCTTAAAAGGGCGGTCATTCCAGGGCGATATCGTCGAGATAGATTGTGCCGGCGGAGGAAGCATTGCCGGGGTCTGCAAAAAAGAGGATGTTGTCGATGTCCGACAAATTGATGGAATTGACATGCGAGTAATCAAAAACAAAACGAGTCCAGCCGTTCGTATTAGTCGCGTGTGCAGTGCCAAGCTCCGCCTGATGCAGCGTCCGGTCGCGAAGCTTTACGAGAATATCGGCCTTGCCGTATACCCAAAAGACAAGACGCGAGTACTGGGTAAAATCCCGCAGGGGATTGGAAACCGAAAGGGACCCTCCGAAAAGGGACCAAGCAAGACCGGCCTTCGTGTATTCAACTTTCATGGCCCCTAACCCGCTATGGCTCGGATCTTTGGACTGCGAGCGGCGATAAACCTGCGTGCCGTCAATGTCCCACCATCCGAGTGAAGTATCGGGCGTCCAAAAGTTCCCATCCTCAAAATTTTCAATCACAACCGGTTTCCGGTTCCCCAGTTTGATGGAATCGAAATAAACCGTACCCTGCGAAGCGCCGTTGCCGGGATCCACGAAAAAGAGAACATTATCGATGGCGGCTTTGTTTACCGTCAGTTTCGAAAAGTCGTAAATCAGGTTATTCCAGCCGTTGGGATTGGTCGCCTTGAGAACCGTCACATCTTGCTCCGCCTGATTCTTATCCCGGAGTTTTACCAGCAGATCGCAAGCGCCGTACACCTTGAGGGAAAGAAGTTCATGCCGGCTGAAGTCGCGCTTGGAATTCGATGCTGAAAAATTGGCGCCCATCAACGAAAAAGCGTCCCCATTTTTGGTGTATTCAACGCGCATGGCGATGCGCCCCTCGTAAGCCGTGGTGAAGCTATTGGAACGCCGGTAAACATTGGTTCCGGCGCTGTCCCACCAGCCGACCGTCGTGTCCGGCGTCAAAAAATTACCGTCCTCAAAATCTTCCAGCGTCACGTCAGGAGCCACATTGAAATAACCTGAGAAATGGGCGCGGGCAAGCGCTCTCACCACATGCTCGTTCTGCATGAAATTACGCCAGATCAGCTGGTTTTTTCTATTTTCCAGCATGAGGAGAATAATTCCCTGGTCAATCCCGATATACCAGGTGTCAACCCAGTTCCGGTTCAAGTTGAAAGAATCCACAAAACCGTACGTCTTCCAGATCCGGTCGCCTTGATCTTTGTAAATCTGCTTGAGCGCAGGAAGCGAGATATCCTCCGCGATCGCGATCGAGGCGCCGATTCCCGTCGGAGCAATCGTTCCGTCTGAAATATTAAAATAGGCGGGTTTCCCCCCGTACGCCTTATAGCCGTCCGGACCGTCGCAGGCCGTCAGGCCCCAATAATATTGGCTATAGCTCAAGCCCGGGTTGTTGATAGCATAACGCTGATTGGCGCGGACTCCCTCAATGGAGTTTTGCCACCAATTCACGCCCAATTCATCGGTCGTGTTTCGGAAATCAAAAAAGGCTTGAGGGAATTGATAAGTGAAAATCTCGCCGCCGGGCGTGAAAATAAAGTCGGGACCGCCATAACTGCCCTTGGGCCGGGCAAAGCTGTAAAAAGAATCCGAGGGAATGGGATAACTCGGCGAGCCGATGGCAAGCAGGTAAAGTAGGTTGGCTTCGGAAGAAGAATTGTAATACCCCTGAAACCCGTTCGCCTGCGTCCATCCCTGCCGCATAAGATTGAGACCGGCATCGTACATCCAATTCCATTCCACTCTCCGGTAAATGGCATCCGCCAAGGTTTTCACGTCGCCGCCGAAAAATTCTCCGGCCTGGAGTGCGGCCGCGACAAAAAGCGCCGTGTCCACGGAAGAAACTTCAATGTACGGGTTCAGCGGCGTGCCGTCCGTTTTGAGAAAATGGTAGAAGAAACCGTGAACATTGGGCGTTACGTTCTGAAAGGTTTGCAACGCAATCTTGGCCCGGTCATAGGCGGTCGTTCTCGCCATCCAGCCGCGCTGGACCCCCGCCGTCAAGGCCGAAAGATAAAAACCATTCGCGGCAATGCTCACGCCTGTGACAGAAGGACTGCCGTTGGTTGAAAGGCGGTCCAGAGTGAGTCCGTTGGAATAAGTGGTGGCCATTAAATAGTCGAAAGTGCGCTTGGACAACATATCCAGAAATTGTTCATTGGATAGAACACTGACCTGAATCACGTTGCTCCACGCACTTGACTTGCCTCCATTTTCCGGAAGTTTATTCCATGAACGGACCCGGTAATAATAAGTGCCGGGCGTTTTCGCCGGAATGATTTCTTCATTGACTTTCGGCCAGTATTGAGGCGAATTGGGCGTTAAAAAATCAGACTTGGTGTCTTCAACCAGCTGGTAAATATAATTACCGGGATCATTCGTCCATTGAATCCTGAAACCATTGTCAAGCGGCGGCCGCGAGGGGGAAAGCAAAGTGGGCGTTGCCGGCGTGGGCACGTTGACTGTGACATCATTACTCTGCCCTGTGGCCTGAATTTGCCCATTGGAAGCCCTCATGCCGAATAAAACCCGGTAAGTCCAATTCCCAGGCGTTGTGCGTGTCAGCGTGACGGGAGTTGTAGCTGTGCCGTTGATCAGCAGCTTGATGGCTCCGCTCGGATCCCACTCGAAAAGATAGCGGCCGTACCCGTCCGACGGTGGAGTCCAGCTCAACGTGAATGTCGTACTCGTTGCCGAATTGTTTTGAATATTCGAAACCCTGAGCGTGATATGGGTGAATGCCCAAGCCAAATGATGGTGGGTGAGCCCAATAAAGACGACAAGAAAAGCGAGGCAGAACCTTTTTGATTTCATAGAGGGAAATATTATAGGTAAGCTCAATAAGCTCCGCAATAGAAATAACATAATTTAGTGCTATCCTCGTGCGCCATGAGAACCTTCTGGCTTGAGCGTTATTTTAAATTTACCGAGCGCCAAACCACTCTTTTCACCGAAATCCTGGCCGGAACCACCACCTTTCTTGCCATGGCTTATATCATGTTCGTCAACCCCAGCATTCTGGCGTCCACGGGCATGGACCGGACCGCTCTTATCACTGTAACCTGTGTGGTGACGGCCCTTGCCACGCTGGCCACGGGCCTGCTTGCCAATGCACCCATTGCCATGGCGCCGGGCATGGGGCTCAATGCTTTTTTTGCCTACACGCTTATGTTGGGCCAGAAGGTGAGCTGGCAGACGGCTCTCGGCATTGTATTTTTATCCGGATTATTTTTTTTATTCTCACAGCGATTGGAATTCGCAAGAAAATTGTAGAAGCCATTCCGCGCTCTTTGATCTCAGCCATGTCCGTAGGAATAGGCCTGTTTATCACGCTCATCGGCCTGGTGAATCTCGGCGTGGTGGTCAGAAACGGCCACGCTGATTTCGGCCGGGCGAGTTACGACAACCGTCGCAATCGGACTTGCCGGGTTTTTAGACATGATCTTTTTTGAAATAAAAAAAATCAAGGGATCGTTAATTTGGGGAATGGTGATTTCAACCATGCTGGCCGTTGCGTGCGGCAAAGTGGAATTGCCGGCCTCGCTTATCTCCACGCAGTTTAATCTTTCGGAGTTGTTTCTGAAGCTAGATATCCGGGGAGCCCTTCATTGGAGTTGCGTGAGCGCTATTTTTACGCTGATGTTCATGGACATGTTTGACAGTATCGGAACGCTGGTCGCTTGCGCGAACCGGGCAAAACTTGTGGACGAAAAGGGACAAATCCGGGATTTGGACCGGCTTTTGGCCTTGAATGCCGGAGCGACTATGATGGGCGCCCTTTTCGGAACCTCCACCACCACGGCCTATGTGGAATCTGCGGCCGGCTTTGAGCAAGGCGGAAGAACGGGATTTGCCTCGGTGGTTACGGCCGTTTATTTTCTGTTTGGGATTTTTTTAATTCCATTGATTGCCATGGTGCCGCCTTATGCCACGGCGCCGGCTCTTATCATGGTAGGATTTTTCATGATCCGGGAAGTAGCGCGTATTGATTTTTCAAACATGGAAGAAGGCTTTCCTGCCTTTGTCATCATAGTCATGATAGCCTTAAGTTACAGCATCAGCACGGGCCTGGCTTAGTGAAGCCCTCCATGTGGATTATTTTCGGGCTTTCAGTCCTGCATTTTTTGGTGAGATAAGGTTTTTAAGCTTTTTTACGTCTCGGTGCAATGTAATGAGGCGGAAGAAAGCAAGAATCCAGGGGAAAAAGCCGGTAAGGCGGGATCGCAAAGGATCTCGTAAACGGTTTTTTCTTATGCGAATTTCTGCTCACGGTACTTCTCCTTTCAAACCAAATAAAAAACCCATTTCCGGCCAAGGCAAACCAGAAATGGGTTCCAGCAAATAAGAACGTTAAAAACGTTGCTTGTTACCGGCGACCCGGCAGCCCTGCTTTTTCCCCAGGGCCCGTGGTTTTGCCTGTCCCTCAGCTACCGCTTAATTTTTATCGAAGCTGAGGTCAGTCCTAAGACCGCCAACGGCGGAGTCAGGAGTCCCATTCTTGCGAATGGTTTGCCTTTTTCGGTGTTCGCTTAAAAATTACCCGATGAATGAAAGAAATGCAAATTTTTTGTGGCCTGAAGGCCGGAAAAAATCAGGAGGGTCTATCCAGAAAATATCCCTGCCCGTATTGAACGCCCAGATCCTGGAGCATGCGGAGGTCTTCGTGAGTCTCGATGCCTTCGGCCACCACTTCGGCGTCCAGCACTCTCGTGACCTTGAGAAGACGCTTTAGCGACTGGGCGCGGAAGCGGTCCTCGGCGATTCCCTTTACGAAGCGTTTGTCGATTTTGACAATATCGGGTTCGAGAACGATCAGGCTTTCAAGGCAGCTTCTTCCAAAGCCCACGTCGTCAATGGCGATCAGGATGCCGGCCTGCTTGAAGCTGTCAATCGGCCCGGAAAGGTAGGAAGGGTCGCCGATGATTTGTTGCTCGCTCACTTCAATGCAGAAACTCCCACGGTTGAATGCCTGGGGAAAATCCTCCAGCAGGTGCTGGACCGGAATATCGATGATGGTGGAGGGGAAAAGATTGACATGACAGCGCGCGTTTAAAGCTAACGCGGCATTTGCGGAAAGGCAGCTTCTAAGGCATTGGTGATCGACCAGAGTCAGGATATTGGCTTCAATGCAGGCACGAAAAAAATCGTCCGGCATTTCAAACCCGTCCACGGAAGCGCGGCTTAAAAATTCATAACCAATTTTGTCGCGGGTATGCAAATCGAAAATGGCCTGTTTGACCGCGTAGAACCGCTCCCGTTCGCGGAGGGCAGTGTGAACGGCTGAAAAGGAGTAGCTTTGCTCCTGCTCCCAGGGAGCAAACGAAACGCGGTTTTTCCCATTTTCCTTGCTTTGATAAAGGACCGGATGGCTTTTGGAAAGCAATTCGTCCACGGATGGGTCGCCGGGCGCAAGGCTCACCAGACCAAGACTGGCTGTAAGGTGAATGGTTTCTTTGGACGAGACCGAAACCGGCATGCCTGAAATGGACAGGCGGATCTTTTCCGCCACCTGTACGCCTTCGGCCGGCCGGGTTTGCGGCAGCAATACCACAAATTTGTCACCGCTGATGCGGGCGATATAGTCGGTGGCGCGCAGGGAGGAGCGGAGTTTCCGCGCCACTTCCTTGAGCACCACATCGCCCACGGAATGGCCGAGGACGTCATTAATGCGGCGGAAGTCATCCAGGTCAATCAAAAGCGCCAGAAGCTCCAGCTCATCCCTCCGGCTCCACTGAATTTCGCGGGAAAGCACCTGCTGCAGTCCCCGGCGGTTAAGAAGTTCAGTGAGCGGATCAATCAGGGACAGCCGCTCTAGGGATTCGTTGGCGGTTTTAAGCTCGCAGGAAAGGGAATCAAGCTTGCGGTTGACGCGATTCCGCTCCACGGCATACAGGATGGCCTGGGCCAAAAGTGTGTGTGTGATTTGAGATTTGACCAGACAGTCCTGCGCACCGTGTCTCACGGCTTCGATGGAAAGCGGTTCATCAGGAACATTAGACAGCAAAATAATGGGAGTTGCAGGGGCTTCTCTCCGGAGCGTATCCAAGAGCTCCAAGTCATGGGTTTCCGATAGCTCGAGATCCAGCAAGACCAGATCCATGGAGCCCTCCCGAAGCAGGACAAGGGCATGCTCCAGGGTTGAGGCATGGGTTAGCAAAAAACGTTTGGAATCCGCAGCGTTGAAAATTAAACAGGCTGCTACAGCTGATGGGGCGGGCACTGCATCTTCAACCAACAGGACGGTCAGAGGCTTATCCATGGGAGTCCAAAGAATTTTATTATACTCCTTCCGGCCCAATTTTAGATAAAGATTTTTTCAAGCAAGGGATCTTCGGTGGAGCCATCTTCAGGGTAAGTGGCCACCTGGCAGGAGATAGGGGCCTCCTCTTTTTTAATCTTTTCCTTGCCCAGGTAGTCATGGAAGGAATGTTCGAGTTTTTCTGCGAGATGAAAGGCCTCGGTTTTGGCACTATTAGGCAGGATCAGGAACACGGAGCTTACGTCCCGGATCAGGGTGTCGGCCTGGCCGCGCAGCCCCTTTTTGATCAATTTTTCAAGGTTCGTGAGCAGGTCGCGTATTTTTTCAGGGCCAAGCCGGCGCACGACATTCTCTTCGGGGTTCATGTGGATGGCAAGGATGGAAAATGAAGCGCCCTGCCTTGCGGCTTCCTTGAGATTTTTAATCACATAATCTTTTAAAAGATCCCGGGCTTTGAATTTGGGCAGGATAAAGGCAAACGTGGTCCCTTCATGGAGTTTGCTGTCAACGCCAATGCGACCTTTGTGTAATTCCACAATACCTTTGGCAATGGAGAGCCCAAGCCCCGTGCCTTTTTCGCCTATGCCGGCCTCCCGGTGAAACTGCTCAAATTTGCCAAATACCCGGGGCAATGCCTCGGGCGCCATGCCGATGCCGGTGTCCGTGACGGCGCATCGGACGTAGTCGCCCTGGTCCTCGGCGGAAATTTCAAGGAAGCCCTTGTCCGTGAATTTGAGCGCATTGCCCACCAGATTGGTAAAAACCTGGATGATTTTGTCCCGGTCCGCGTACATTTCAATGGACGGAGCGGAGAAGCGGGTTTTGAGCGTGAGACCGCGGTCCTTGACCCGCTGGGCGAAAAGGGCCTGGATGCCTTTTACCACGTCCACCATGTCGATCCGGTCCAATTTGATTTCAAGGCGGCCGGCTTCGATGCGGGAGATGTCGAGAAGATTGTCGATGATGCGGCGCAGGCGATCGATATCTTCCAGAGAAAGCGAGAGAAAGGTGCGTTGCTCTTTGGTGACACTGCCCAGCATTTCGTCAAGCACGAGGGACACGCCTTCGCGGATCACGGTCAGGGGCGTTCTCAATTCATGGGACACAGTAGAAATAAATTCGGTTTTCATGCGATCCACGTCTTTTTCCTTGGTGATGTCGCGGAAAATTTCAATGGCGCCGATGATGGCGTTTTCGAGCACAATGGGCGAAACCGTGATGGAAACAGGAAAATGGCTCCTGTCCTTTCGCGTGTAATAGGCCGTGGTGCTGACCTTCCGGCCTGTGGCCAGCGCGAGCGATGTAGGATTTTTGTCTGAAGCCAAGACACCTCCTTTCTCGTCCAAGCAGGGGGTCATGTCGGTGACGGTGCGGCCGTAGGCCTCCTCGGCATTCCAGCCTAGCATCAGTTCGGCCTGGTGATTCATGATCATGATCTGGCCGCTCTGGTCCGTGGCAATCATGCCGTCTCCGATGCTGGCCAGCAGGGCCTCATAACGGACTTTTTCCTGTTCGATTTTTCCCTTGGCAATTTCAAGATCGGAGAGGATTTTCTGAATCTCCTCCACTTTTTGTGCCAATTCCCGCGTTTTGTCCCGCACTTTGCCCTCAAGGCCCGAGTAGGATTCCTTGAGTTTGGCCGTCATTTCATTGAACGCAACGGCCAGCTGGCCGATTTCATCACGGGCATCGATTCCGATCCGGTAATGGAGATCTCCTTTTCCGATGATCTGGGCGCCCCGTTGCAGCGCCTGGATGGGCATTAAAATGGAATTGGAGACAATCAGTCCTAAAATCGCGGCCAGGATAATGGCAAAAATGCCGATCATCGTCAGAAATTTCAGGGATTCCTGGACAAGTTCGTGGGTTTGATCGACGATTTGATTGACTTTGGTGGAGGTGACTTCCAGGGTCTGACCGTATTTTTTGCCGCGCATTTGCACATAAGCCTCAAGCCCTTTTTTGTACTCTTCCTTGAATTGCCAGTAATCCGGACTTTCCAGGATACGGACCGCTTCCCGAGCCACGCCGGAGTCCACGGATTTGATAGCCTCATTTTCCATCTCCACAAAGCCCATCTCGGCTTTGTGCAGGTCAGAGAAAATTTCCTTGTCCCAGTCACCGCCACGTTTGATAGCTTCTTTGATGTTGCTTTCAAGCTGGGGCTGCATGATCTGGTAGCGGTATTTCCATTTCCGGTCCTCGGTAAAGGCATAATTCCTGGCTGCGTCCGTCAAAATCTGGTCCAAGTACCTTATTTTTTGCGCTACCCCGTCCAGGTGGGAGGTGATTTCGATTTCCTGAAGTCCTTTGGGGATATCCCTGGTGAGAGGGGTAAGCACTTTGTTCAGCTCCATATAGGCCATGATGCTCACCAAGGCCACGAGACAGGCCACAATGAGAAATCCGGACATGAGCCGGACGCCGATAGGAATATTCTTAAACATATATAACAAATCGGCCGAACGGAGATTTCTTTGACGGAAAAGAAAGGGATATAAGGGCGGTGTTTCTCAGGCGTTGAGAGCGGGCGCTCGATACATAATCACATTTGCTTTTTCAAGAGTGATCAAACCCTCTTTAACCATCTCATCAAGACGGGGCAGGAATTGATTGATTTTTTCCTCGCTGTCCACCATTTCAATGATAATGGGTAAATCCTCCGAGAGCCTTAGAATTTTTGTCGTGTGCATATGGCTTTTACAGCCGAACCCCATAAAACCTTTGAGGGCCGTTGCTCCGGCCATGCCTTCTTTTTTAGCGAGATGGATGATCGCTTCGTAAAGAGGCCGGCCCTGCCATCGGTCCTGCTCACCGATAAAAATTCTTAAAAGTTTTCCGTCCGCAGGTAACTTCATGAATGTCCCTCCTTTTAAGTCAAATGATTTCGGCCAAGAAAACGCCCAGCCTGAAAACGAGAAATCCGACAACCACGCTCAGCGAAAGATTTAGGAAAGCGCGCAGCATCTCGCCGTCTTTAATGAGATTCGCCGTTTCAAGCATGAAGGTCGAAAAGGTGGTGAAGGCACCGCAGAAACCTGTCATTAAAAGCAGCCGGGCATGGGGGCCAAGCAAAAATTTTTCCTCAGCAAGGGTGGCCAGGAAACCGATCAGGAAGCATCCCACAAGATTAACCACCAGGGTTCCGTAAGGAAAGGTTGTCCCGCAAATTTGATAAACCAATCCTGCCAGCGTGTAGCGGGCTAAGGTTCCCGCAATGCCGCCGGTGATAAGTCCTAGCCATTTCATCATCGATTCAAGCTCTTGTTTTCAATTTCAGCAAAGCGCGCTGATGTTTTTATTATAAGCCTAGGAAGATTTTGAGGCAAGGCTTGTTGCCCCGGCTGGGAAAAGCTTGGAAAAACTTTCTTCGATTTCCGGATACTTGTGCCGCAAAAGATTCATCAGCGAAGCGTCTTTTTGGCGGAGCGTTTCAAAGGCCTGGAGTGCTTTTTCATGATTGCCCAAGCGGAGATAGGCGTCGGCGATAAACGCATAATCTTCGATAAAACCGGGCATCAACTCCAGACCCTTTTCAAGATCAGGAAGGGCGTCTTCATAGCGGCTTTTTTCCCACAAATTCAATCCGCGGAGAATATAGCGATAGGCATTGACCGCTCCATCCACTTTCCACTCTTCGCTCTGAAGGTTTTCCCTCGCAGCCTCAAGCGTTTTCCAGTCCCACTTTTCTTTAGCAGCAACCAGGTCATTTTGTTCCATGACCCGGAGAATTTGGTCCGCGATGACCTGTTGGCTAGAGACCGAGGGATGAACGTTGTCATAGATGAGGTCACTTCCGATGATGCCATGGGGCGAAAGCGATTCAAAATTTTTTTCAATATCCGCCAGTAGAATCCCAAAATCCTGAGCATCCCGGCGGATATTTTCATTTAATCCGGATTTGGCACGATGGGGGTAGCCGTCATAGTCGCGGGCAAGAACAAAGGCCTTCCTGGCGTTTTCATAGTCTTTTTTCTTAAGCAAAATTTGTCCCAGACGGTATTGGAGCTCGGCATGATCAGGATCAATATCCGCTGCTTTCCGGTACTTTTCTAACGCCGCATCAGGGTTTTCTTCTTTTTCAAGCTTTTTTCCGGCATTGAAAAATTTTTCCCATTCAGCCAGATCACCCGGCAGGAGGCCATCCTTATGAAATGAGAATCCCGGCGGGATATCCTGCAGATTTGAAGGCACCGTTGTCAAAAGCATTCCAATGCCATGCTTTTTCGCAAAACGAATCATTTCGCAGGTATTTTTTTCATAACTTTCAAGAATGCGGTCGTATTCCCGAAAGCTGATGGGGCTATTTTTATAAACTTTGAGGCCAATGACTTCTTCCCGGTACTGCTTTTCAGCATAACCACTATGGCCGTAAACCGCAAGTTTGCGAAGGCGGTCCAGCCGAAGCGACAAGTAGCGGTAGAATGCACTGCGGTATCGAAGAATCAAATCCATCCGGTAGGGCCATTTCTCGGCCAAGAGACGGTTATCCGCAGGGGCTTCGTTGTGGCCGGAATAAATGATGTAAAGATCCGGCTCGTATTTCAGCACGCCCCTGACCCCTTCGAGAATGTGATGGCTGGCTTTGCCCGGCCAGGCGGCATTGATGACTTTGACTTTTTTGTCCGGCAAAAGATGGGGGAAACTTTTGCCAAGCCAGGCGGCAATGGAATACCGGTCAGCCACGGGAAATCCATAGGCTGATGACCCGCCAAAAATAAAAATCCGGTATTCATTGGGCTGTTTGCGGGGAACCGGATACCCCAATTCCATCTGGGTCTGAGAATCAAAATAAGTGTCAATGTTTCGCCGGCCGAACTGGCGGAACCCAAGCTCAAGGGCACCGAAAACAAGCGCGGGGCTCAAAACCATAATAAAACAACTCCCCAGAAATTTTTTAAACATAAGGGGTACTATTTTGAGGGAAGGACGGATTTTTTTCAATAAAAAAGACGACGCCGAATGGTTTCAGCATTACCTCATCCGTCTCAAGGAAGCCCCAGGACGCACATTTCCTTTTTATCCAGGAATAAGACGCGCAGATTAAGGGCCTGCGCCATAAACTCAAAGGTTTTTAATGGATAGAAGGAGACATGCGTTGGATCGTTCAGGTACCACCACCTGGAAAAAAGCCCGGGGTCGTCCGGGGGAAACTGGGTCATGAGCGCAATAATGCCGTTTGCTGAAATGCGCTGAGCAAGCTCGCGCATGACTTCCATGGGCTTATGGAGATGTTCAAAAACTTCTGTTGAGGTGATTAAATCGTACTTCTTCGTTTGATAGGCGGTGTCCGGGGCGAAAAAAAGATCATAGGTATCTACTTCAAATCCGCGTTTTCTCAAGAGGGCTGCCAGGACAGGTCCCGGCCCGCACCCGAAATCAAGGGAAGTGCGGGCATCCCGGCAGTAGGGATCGATGCAGGCGGCAATAAATCTTTCAAACATCGCCACATATCCCGCATTCTCACAAGTATTCTCATGCTGCAGGTATCGCGCGCGCTGCTCTTCTGCAGAAAGAAAACGCCCCTCATCAAGGACAATCCATTCACAGAGAGGACACCGGTAATACTGCCGCCCACTTTCCGCAAGCGCGAATGCCCGCAGGGGCGTTTCACAAATAGAACAGTGGTTTTGGCTCATCGTGCCTGCCTGCTAAGCGGGCAAAAAAGCATCCGCTTCGATTTCGACGAGCATTATTTCTCCACGGTTTCCATGATGGCCTGCAAATTTTTCAGGTCCTGTTCCACCATTTCTGCGTCCTTGGCATAATTTTCGTCTGACATGCCAGATTGCTGAAAAAGCGTAAAGATTATCTCGCATCCATGCCCGTTTGGCACCACGCGCATGGGAACGAATACCTCCACGCCCGGAGATGGGCCTACATAATGATCGAGAATACCGGAATCATTCTTTGGAGCAAACCGGAATTTGACCAGGCCCTGCGAAGTTTCGATCACCCACTCTCCGTTTGATTTTTTGATGGAGTGGCAAAATGCTTTGGCCCATTTCGGGAGATTCTGAGGATTTGAGACAAAGCCATACACTTTTTTAGAATCACAATGGATGGAAACGCTCAAGGTTCTTGATTTCAACAATGCCCTATCTCAAGAATATTTGACCCCTGCTTTTTGCCAGACAAATTCGGGTTCAATCAAAGGCCCTTTTTGGGCAGTAGTTTTCTTTAGCGCCCACCATCTTTGCGCTTTGAGAAGCACTCCTTGCAGTAGACTGGACGTTCTCCGCTGGGTTTAAAAGGAACTTCACACTCCTTCTGGCAGTCTGCGCAAGTCGCCTTGAACATCTGCCTTGGCTGCCCGCCGAATCTATCGCCACCACCTTGCTGAAATCCCATGTTGCCTCCTTTTTTCTTTGGATAAAGAGTTTTAAAGAACCAGGTTAAAAAATATCGGTAGGATCTTGGAAATAGTCAACGAAGTTTGGTCCTGCTTCCCGCCGAAGAAGATGCGACAATAGCGATTAGGTCGTTTGTCCGGACCCGTTATTAAGCAAACCGGAGTCAATTTGATCCGGTGAGGCGATTTTTTCTTTTTTATTCAAGCGTTTATTTCTTTTCTCCTCGCTTTTTTTCTTTCTCAACTCTTCTTTTCTCATTTTATCGCGTTTGAAATTTTGCCTCATAGCCGTCCTTTAGCGTGACACTCTTTGATAACAACAATGTTGCGATGTTTTGTTCCCGGATAATGAGTGACTACTCTTTTTTAGCGGCCGCTATCCTTGCGCTTTGAGAAACACTCCTTGCAATAGACCGGCCGGTCTCCGCTGGGCTTAAAAGGAACTTCGCACTCCTTCTGGCAGCCTGCACAAGTTGCCTTGAACATCTCCCTGGGCCGCCCGCTGAATCCACCACCACCTTGCTGAAATGCCATGTTTCCTCCTTATGGTTTTTGGTAAAAACTTAAAAAGTTATTGTAGCGCTTTTTCCCCTCTCAATCTTCAATAATCTTCGCTGGAATGCGCGAGAGCTACAAGAACTAACGGATTGATTTTCGACGCGCTCCCCAGGCTTTTTTGGATTCTTGCCGCTGTTTCTTTCAAAGGTATCTTGAAAACAAAAGCAAGCTCGCCCACAAGACCTTTCGCCGAGCGGTCCAGCCTTTGACGTTTCTTTTGGTCTTGTGCTTCGAAGTTCTCACGAGAAAAGGACAAAAGCGCCTGGGCCAGGTCCCAGGCCTGACTTTGCGCGGCAAAGGAGTAAGAAACGGCTTCTTTAGGATCAACATCTGATGAAATTGCCGCAATCTTTCCTGCTTTTAAATACACAAGAATCTTGTTTGCTTCCTTGAGTGAAACGAGTGCGTGGAAGCCCGAAGCTTTTAAGCCGGCAACCGCGATGACGAAGCGTATTTTCATCTCACTGGCCATTTTAGGTACCAACGAATAAGACAGGACTTCTTTGCCCGACTGACTCTGTTTAATAATCTTATCCAACCGGCATAGTCCATGAACCGCATGGTACAGTAAATCACCTTCGACCATTTTTTCTTGTATCATAAAGGCCCTTTATTTTCCCGCGTTAATCTAGCCTACTAGGCTACCGTATTATACAGCAATGCCTTTTAGATGTTCTAATTATGATTTTTCGCCATCCTGGACGACTTTCGCAGCAGGTTATTATCCGAGGAGGCGGCGATTTATCGCTCCGTTTTTAGATCATCAAACCTTGGTTTGTTAATCCATGAGAACGTTACACGCTTTGTCGAGAATCCTCTTGGATGTATTCTCGATAAGCTTCATACATAATAAACCACAAGGAATAGACTGTGAGGCGGCCCCAAAAATCGATGAAGGGCAAAGCCTTGGGATCTATGCTTAGTTTATCGAAGTAACCAAGAAGAAGAAAAAACGGGATGTTGATGCACACAACAAATATCACAACTTTGCGGGAAAAACTTCTCTCGGGCAAATACTTTCTATAAAATGCATACCCAGTAAACCACAAAGAATAGACGCATAACCGGCCCCAGAAATCAATAAAGACCAAATCTTTTAGATTTGTGCTTAACTTCCCAAAATAAGCCAAGAGAAGAAACAGCGATGCATTGCTGGCTATGAGGAACACCAAAAACCGTTCGATTCTTTTTTTGATTATTTTTTTCATTAGTTTCTTTTCGCTTTAGTAAAAAAGGCGCTGCCGGATTATACATCAGCAACGCCTTGAGATAATTGTATTTATAATTTCTCCCCGGGGAGAACTCGAACTTCCGTTATCAAGGCAGAGAGTATTGCTTAGCAGGATTTGCGGGCTGCAAAAGTGAATTTTGAAAAATAAGATTGCCAGGTTGCCGCAGACGACCCGTATTCGTTCGCTCCGAAAAAATAATCGACCAGAGTTTCGCGGACGCGGGCAATCTCGCGAAGGCGGGGTTTGTTCTTAGGATCTTCAAGCGTCAAATCCAACAATTCGAGCGCACGCTCTATGGCTTTTTCCGCGTAAGGGAGATTGTTTTTTTCTTTCCACTTTAAGGACCTTTCCACTTCGCTGGCCGTGTTGGCCATTTGCTCAATAAACCGCATCTCCTGCCAGCCTCCGCTCGATAGACTTTTATGCTGGATTGTCACGTTTTCACTCTTTTTTCGACAATGTTTATGATCTGCGAGCAGACCGAAGCATCGTCGACTCCGCGGGTGCGGTTGCCCTGAGAGGGTTTCAAATTGATCATGGAGTCAAACTCGACAAAGTCCTTTCCGGATAAAGCCGGGTAAAGGTTGATTCCCCATAGGTCTTTTTGTTTAGACCCGGACTCCAGAAGTAGGGCTTCCAAATCGGAGTGAAGCTCCGCATCCACGGCAATGGTTCCTTTGCTGACATCAACAACTGCCTTCACCATGTTTTCAAATAGATTGTTTGCCAGGTTCTGAAGATCTTCGCGTGTAATTTGGCTCGTGATAATTTGCATATGCAGTATTTGTAATTTTTGAAATTGCAACTGATGATGAAAAAAGGTACTGCCGCATCATACGACAGTACCTTGAGTTAATTAAATTTTATGAAAACTCCCCGAAGTATACTCCAGAACGACCGGTTTTTGAAGTGGAATTCCCGATTTCCCTCTATTAGGGTTACCAAAGGTGCTTGGAAAGTCCGGGAAGCAAGTCAGTGTCATCCTGAAGGAGGCCGCAGACGTTCCTTCAGGAACCGGCCAAATTCATTCAGAGTCGTCCAGTCGCTTTCGAGCATCGGTGGCTCCGCATCGGGAGGATGGTACAGGTAGGCGACCCAGTGGATATTTTTTTGGTCGAGGTAATCCAGGAGCGGTTTCCCGAAGCCTTTGAGCGTGCCGCTCGTTGTCTCATCCTTGCCACCGTCGTGGAAACCCCACTCGGAGACAATCACCGGATATGTCTCAGCCAGGAACCCAAAAAGTCTCTCCCATTCGGAAACCTGGTCTTCCCCCTTGGGAACAGTATTAGGATAAACATGGGCAACATAAACGAGATTGGAATCACTGTATGGATTCTCGGGCACAGCAGAGAGATCGTTGGTATAGTTGAGACCCGGCCCGAGGACAATGTTGTCCGAATGCTGACGGATGGTTGCGATCAGGAGTTCGCCTGTCGGCCGCCAGTCGGTCCAGGTGATATCATCGGTCGCATCGTCGGGGTTGTCGGCAGGCTCGTTGTAGATTTCAAAGAGCACATGTTTCCTCTTGCCGTATCGGGCCGCAACGGTGTTCCAGAAGGCAACCGCCATATCGGAATCTGTGTAGTAGAGCCTCACCGGGTAGTTCCAAAGCATCTGGTCAGATTCCGACTCATACCAACCGCCGGGTCGCCCGATCGCATGGTAAGAAATAATGGCATAGAGTCCATTTTCCTCAGCCAGATCAATCATGCGATCGACATAGCTAGTGAGGTAACTCTTGCCGACTAAAAAATAGTACCCGGGATAAAGCGGCAGACGGACAACATTGGCACCGAGTTTTTTTACGCGCTTGAAGTCCGCCTCGATCTCTCGGAAATGGTTGTCGGGCGTACCATCCTGGTTAAGGTCGTCTTTCTCCAGCACAAAGGGGTCTTCGAAGTTTACGCCTCGGAGTCGGATCTCTTGGCCCTCTTCGTTGACAATGCGGTTGCCGGAGACGCTGAGTTTCGAAAGTGTGGTTTCGCCCTGCAAGCGTTGCTTCACGAACTGACCGAATTCAGTGAGGGTGGTCCAGTCACTTTCGAGCAGCAGTTGCCCTTGCCCCGGATCCATGGGATGGTAGACGAACGCGGTCCAGTGGATATTCTTTTGGTCGAGATAATCGAGGAGTGGCCTTCCGTAGCCTTCGAGGGTGCCGTTCGTCGTCTCATCACCCCCGTTGCTGAAACCCCACTCAGAGACGATCACCGGATAGGTCTCGGCCAGGAAGCCAAAAAGTCTCTCCCACTCAGAAACTAGGTCTTTCCCCTTGGGAACGGTGATAGGATAAACATGGGCAACATAAACGAGATTGGAATCGCTGTACGGGTTCGTGGGCACATCGGAGAGATCGTTGGAATACTTGGGACCGGATCCGAGGACAATGTTGTTTGAATGCTTACGAATTGTTGCGATCAGAAGTTCGCCCGTCGGACGCCAGTCAGCCCAGGTATAATTAGAGGTCTCGTCAGCCGGCTCGTTGTAAATCTCAAAAAGCACGTGGTTCCTCTGGCCGTAACGGGCAGCAACGGTGTTCCAGAATGCAACTGCCATCTCGGAATCCGTGTAGTGGACTTTCGTCGGATATTGCCAAAGGGTCGCGTCAGAGGGTGCGTCATACCAACCACCGGGCCGCCCGATCACCTGGTAAGAGAGAATGATATAGAGTTCGTTTTTCTCAGCCAGATCAACCGCGCGATCGACATAGGTAGCGAGATAACTCTCACCACCGGCTAATCTATAATACCCGGGGTAAATCGCCAGACGGACGACATTTGCACCGAGTGCTTTCACGTGCGCAAAATCCTCCGCGATCTTCTCCGAGAAATGGTGGTCTGGCACACCATCTCCGTTGAGGTCGTCGTTCTCCAATAGAAAAGGATCTGCGAAATTGACGCCTCGGAGTCGGATCTCTTGTCCCTCTTCGTTGACAATACGATTGCCGGAGACGCTGAGTTTCGAGAGCGCAGGTAATTCTTTCGCCGAACCAATGCCAACTGCAACCATTGTCATTATGACGAGCGGTACAATTTTATTCATATGATTCATTTCTCAGTTGCAACACCAAGCGCAAAGGCAATTATGCCAAAGGGCATAATTGTTTTCATAGGCGGATTCTATTATAAATAAGCCCCCCATGGGCAAAAAAAGAACCCAATCAGTCATTAAAAATTCAGTGGGTTCTGGCGTTGGCTCCCTGAAGGATACTTCGAAACGATCGTTTTTTGAAGTGGAATTTCAAATTTCCCTCTATTGCTAGTTGTTCAAGTTTTTCAGGTTTTGGGTCGTTGAATGTTTGATAGCTTGAATAGGATTCATAACTGAAAATAATTGGTTTATCCAGGGGATTACGATGAATGAAAATATCGGCGTCTGGAACGTTTTAAGAAAATTATTTTGGAAAGATCTCATCCTTATTTTGGGAGTGATCGTGCTCGCCCGGCTTATTTCGGCTGCGGTTCGGCGGTTGATGATCCGTTTGTCGGAAAAACGGCCTCCGCGCTGGCGTCTTTTCATTCTACGCACGCTTCCGATGATTCGTCTTTTGATCGCAATGGGTGCTATCATGGCGATCCTGCCGATGCTCATTCAACCCACTTTCCGGAATGTGATGGCACTTTTGGCGAGCGTGAGTCTGGCTTTGGCCTTTGAGCTTAAGGATTACGGCAGCAGCTTTGTGGCGGGATTAGTCACGGTGCTGGAGAATACTTATCAACCCGGCGATTGGATTGAAGTCGATGGCGCGTATGGTGAAGTCAAATCCATCCGGGCCCGGGCCACAAGCATCCTCACCGCAGATGATACCGAGGTCGTCATCCCTCATTCTCATATCTGGTCGAAGAACATCTTCAATGCCACAAGCGGCAACCGCAGCCTGCTGTGCGTCACCGATTTCTATTTGCATCCGGATCATGATGCTGCGGCAGCCCGCAAACGCCTAGCAGAAGTTGTGGAAACAAGCGCCTTCCGGAAACCGGATTCTCCGGTCACCGTGATTGTTCTCGAAAAACCTTGGGGTACGCATTACCGCGTGAAGGGTTACGCGCAAGAAAGCCGCGAACAATTCCTGTTCATGACAGACGTGACGGTCCGCGGCAAAGAAGCCATCCGTTCTCTTGGAATCCGTTTCGCGCAAGTTCCTTACACCACGGCAAAACCTTAAGACCGTCGAAACCCAACCGATAATTTTAAAGCGGACGCTGTTTTATTTCAGGCGTTATTTTTTTGCCATTTGAGCGAAAAAGCCCTCTGCGCCTTTGCGGATCTGCTCGTTGGTCAAGTCTTGCGTGTGCGTGGCGATCATCCACGAGTAGCCAATGGATCTTTGATCTGTCCCGCGCGGTCTCCCCAGAACATGTCAGCCACCGGCATCATCGCTGTGCCGCCGGCCGCGACTCTGTTCCAGAATTCAACAGCCATATCAGCATCCGTATAGAAGAGCTTCGCTGGGTATTCCCAAAGGGTCGCGTCACTATCCGCCGAATACCAACCACCGGGTCGTCCGATCACATGGTAATCGATAATGACATAGAGTCCGTTTTCTTCGGCCAGGTCAACCATGCGATCGACATAGGTGCTGAGGTAGCTTTCACCACCTACTAACCGATAGTACCCGGGGTAAATCTCCACACGGACGATGTTCGCACCAAGTGCTTTCACACGCGCAAAGTCTGTTGCAACTACTGCAAAATGATTGTCAGGTTTACCATCGCCGTCCCTGTCTAAATCGTCTTTCTCCAAAAAAAAGGGATCTAAGAAGTTGACGCCTCGGAGTCGGATCTCTTGGCCCTCTTCGTTGACAATGCGGTTCCCGGAGACGCTGAGTTTCGAGAGCGTAGGTAATTCTTTCGCCTCTTGAGAGATGGCTTTTTGAGAGAAAAAAACTAAACCAATGCCAACTGCAACCATTGTCATCATGACAAGTGGTACAATTTTATTCATATTATTCAGTTCTCAGTTGACGACGCCTATCAAACTTTTATCGAGGATGAATTTGTCTTTGAAATCGCCCTGGCCGCCAAGGGCGAAAAGCGGCTAATTTTGCCGGTTAGATTTTAAATTCTAAAGAAAGCCAAACAGAATTTTAGAAAGAGTCATGTTTTTCCCTCACGGTGCCCTCGATCCAGCGCATGATTGCATCATATTTGGGCGCCTCGGCGCGGGGCTGGTCAAGATATTCGAGCGCGCCCCATCGTCCGTTTTCATTGAAATTACCGCAGTTCTCCAGATGGACAAAGAGCTGGCCTCCGGTGATTTCGCTCCAATTTTTCAAATAGTTCGAGTATGAGCGCCCCATGCGAGGGTCACGATTGGCCGCATCGAAAAGTAAATTCATCTGCCCGCTATTTTTCTGGGCCTCCCCGCCGCCGAGAGGCCCGGCATCCACGAGGTGCTGTCCACCTTCATACGTAATCACCGGCAGTCCATAATTGCGAGCGATTTCCACTTGCCGTGTGACATAAGAAAAAGCTTCCGGAATAGTTTTGTTTTCAAGTTCGCCGAAGAGATCATCGAGGCTCATTTTTCGGACGCGGTCTGCGTTTTCGGGTGTTCCGAGCTCATAACCAAAATAGGGTGCAATTGCGATGGCATCCACGTCCTTGGGTGTGATGTCGCCGTTCTTAAAATAAATTTCGATGATTTCCGGCCTCTCCGATTGTGTCGCGAGCACCCGGACGAGCCGGTCGCGGCCGCTGAATACTTGTTCAAAGATCGCGAAAATTTCCCGCGAACGCCGGGCGTGGTAACGAAACCCAGCCTCTTCACGCTCCGTGCCGAGCCCCAGTTCCAAACCTTTCTTCTGTGAATACTCGCATTGCGGGTAAATGCCGTTCCAGACTTCATTGGAATGCTCGATATAAACTTTGAGCTCGGGATCCAGCGAATCGCGGACGGCCTCAGCGAAATGCCGGACATAATCATCGTCTGCGAGGTGAGGAATGTTAAACCAAGGATTAATCTTAAGGCGGTTGGCAAGCGCCACCATCACCTCAAGGGGGGCGCCGCGGATCCCACCCCAGCGTGCGTCCTCCTGTACCGGCCGATTGCTCCAAGTGTTTGGAGTCACGGCAGTGTCCTGGGCACTTTGACCAAACATCCAGCTAAGAAAGCGTATCGTCGTGTAACCTTGAAGTCTTTCAAGAAAAAGAGAATTGAATATTTCTCCGGGCGGAGCATCGATCGGCATCGCGACGCGGATGTTACGAATATAATTGGCTGGATTGACGGAGGTAATGAAAATGCCGATGCCTCCGCCCGGAGGGGCATTGATTTCGATCACGTCGCGGCCCGGAGATTTTTCAACGCGCACTCTTTCATGTTCAAAATAATAATCCAAAGTGCCTTCGCCTTCATATTGAACGATGTAGCGTCCCGCAGGGAAATGCGGCTGGATGGTCCAGAGCATAAGTGTCTTGGCGATTTGGCCGGGCTTGAGCGAACGCACCCAACCGTGTTTGTCCAGGTCAAGCGGGCGTGCGTCTTCAAAAACATCGGCCGTGCCCGAGAACCAAGGGCCGGAAGTCTTGAAAACATCGACGAAGGGCAATTCCGTACTCCAATAGTTCAAGCCGTCAAGGCCGGTGCCGATAGGTGAGCGGCCGCCGGCTGCCGCAGAGGGATTTTGGTTCTGCGCGAAGACATTCGCGGCCACGAAGCACATAAGAATGAAAATGCCGCCCAATATTTTTCGGGACATTCGCTTATCCCCTTGGTTCATTGTAAGTATCGGCGACAATAACACCTAATGAAGGTAAAAAAAAGGCGAACCCCAGTTAATCTGGATTTCGCCCAGGATGCTCCCCGAGGACATGAGGCCCGCGCCTATGTTCGTGAAGAGAAGCTATCCGAACTCTTTGAAGCGCCGGTCAAGGCGATCACGCTGGATGAGAAAACCGCTGATTGGCTAGCCGTGCGCGAAGGCTCAGAGATGCGCTGGAGCTTCAGGAGAAGCGTTTAAATGCCCTTAAGGCGCAATATGAGAAGGTTAACAACCGGATCAGCCGCCTTTATGATGCCAAGTTTGATAATGCGATTACGGAAGAGGCGTTTATTGCGAAGGAAAAGGAATACCAGGGCGATCTTTTAGAAATCAAAGCCCAGATGGATGGCGTTAAACAAACGAATCCAAATTTTCTGGAGGATACCCGTCAAACCCTCGAACTCGCTAAGCGCATGCATTCGCTATATGTTAGGGCTGACATGCAAAAGAAGGCTAAAATTCTGCAACTCCTAGCCTCGAACTACACCCTCGTTGATGCAACCCCAGTCCCTAAATGGAGAAAGCCCTTCAGCTTTTTCGCCGAAGGGCTCTCATCCACACGATGGCTCCCCGAAGAACACCCAAAAACGTCCGTTTTTCGAGGTTGAATTCCTGATCTCCCTCTATAGAACTACCAAGGGGGCTTGGAAAATAGGAGATCCGGACCCAAACCGGGTGACAATCTGGCCATCGTCGAAAAAAGACTTTATTCCTGCCAATCTCGATAATTGTAAAACGTGATGGTAGTGTGTAGAGGCCGAAAGCTCTACACTCCGACGCCTGCATATCCACAAACACCCATGCGAGGAGAATTGACGACGGGAAGAAGCATTTCTTCGCCGCATTCATGTTTTGTGGCACATGCACCACAATAAGAAGCGTCTTTCTCGTAGCCGCATTCTGCACAAACCGATTCGGCAGTCTGGCCGCAAGCAACGCACTTAAAACCGACGGGCTCATTCCGGGAAAGGACTGTAATACCCTTTTTATTCAAGCGGCCCTCTCTTTCCCAAAGGACTTTGAGATCAAGATCGGTCGTGCTCCCGAAATCGTATTCGTAATGCGCTTCTAAACCCTCGGAAAAAATTTCTCCAATACGGATATTCATCGTTTTGCTTTCACCGTCACCAAACAAATCTGCCCCATCTGCTCCTGTTCCATAGCGCACATCTTGAATCGTAAACGCGCTCAAGTGACCGCAACATTCAAGCCAAATCTTCCGAAGGAAATCGTCAAGATCCTCGAGTTTCGCATTACCGGCCACTTCAAGGAAAAGCCAATAGGCTGGATTGTAAGTGGCCCAAACTTTGAGGCCATAGATCTTCGAACGCTTCGCCGCGATTTGTTTGTCGATGATGGTCCCTTTTCTTTTTTCACAGGACTGTAAATGCTTTGTCATCGATGAAAAAACAGCCGATTCGCCACAGAAGGTGCACTTGCCACGACTCTCTGGTCTTCTTCCCATAAATCACCCCCTTGCTTTAAGCGGAACTAAAGTTATTACCCCTATTTTTACCTCTTCCTTGGGATATTACCCTTTTTCCGAATCCAATGTTCATTTCGTTGACTCACTGGGTGTTTAAATTCATCGCTTTTTTTGCAACCATAGGGCAAAAAAGGGATCCTGAAAAACGAAGTGATCATTTTCTCGGTCCAAAAGATCCTTTTCAATGAGATTCTGAAGCGCCTTTTGAACTGAGGAAGGAGAGCCCAGATGATATTCGGATAAGAATTGGGCTGAAAAGATCTTGGCTTTGGGCTCCAGACCCATGGCAATCAATAGATGTTTTTGTTTCTGAGTGAGATCGTCGAGGATGGTCTCGTAGACTTCGCCTTCGCGTTTGAGCATTTTATCCAAGGCAAATTCTACATCTTTTTCCGAGATCGCTTTTTTCTCAAGGCATTCATCCCATAAGATGTGACAAAGAAGCTGAGTATAATAAGGGTGGCCTGCCCCTTTTTCTGCGATCAAGGAGAGAACTTCCTTCTGCACCGTTACCCCGCCCAGAGCAAACCTCTCTTTGACATGCTTTTTCACTTCCTCAGCCGGGAGCCTCCCAAGAGGCATATGTTTTCCGCTTTTGTAAAATGGCCTGTTCGGATCTTGGAAAAGTTTGCCGAAGAGATGCTTTTTACTTCCCAGGAAGATGTAGCTCACGTTCCGGTGGGATTGAAATATGGTTCGCATTTCTTTCTCAACTTCATCGTCTGAATAATTCGCAATTTCTTGAAATTCATCAAAAACCACGCAGGCTTCTTTCTTTTCTTCTTTGGCCCTTTTATGAACTGCCTTGAGAAGATCCGGAAGGCTTGTCTTAAAGACACTGCGAGGCTCATAGTCAAATTCAAATTCAGCTTCGCCTTCTCCACGAATGACAATTTTTGGAATTAGTTTGGGGAAGAGTTTCTTAACGATATCCAAAATTTTCTGAGAAGGTTTACCGAGCGATCGGGAAACGGCTTTGGCGTAGATCTCGACAAATTTTTCCTTGGTGATGGCGGGGTAAAGATCCACATAGACCGTTAAGACGCCTTCCTTGTGGACCTTTTCGAGAACAGTCTTAATGAGAGATGTCTTCCCGTATCTTCGCGTTGAAAAGATGATGACGTTTTGACCATTAGGAATGTCGCGGGTGAGCTCCTGGATCTCTTTGATCCGGTTCCAAAAAGCATCACCGCTGACTTCTTCACCATAAACGAACGGATTTTTCATTTCGTCTTTTCCCTCCAAAATTACGCTACCAGCGTTACGCTGTTTGGATAATATTACAGGTTTTTCCATAGGTCAACCCTTTTCTAACAGCGCTTTCAAGGTTGATTTTTGGCTGTGGGAGCGAAGAGGCGCATCGGCTTTGAAGTGCATGAGCTCGCTCAGCAGGACAAGCCAATAAGTCTTGTCGGTAGTCCCGTAAGAAAGGTTTATGATCTTCTGAAGGAGGAAATAATCGTAGATAAAAAAACAACCCTGGCTGTTTGTTAGACAACCAGGGTTGTTAACCGGGGCTCAAAAAGTTCGAGCCCAGAATGGCTCCCCCGGAGGCTTGCGCGAACGCGGTCTGTCCGTTCGACCACCCTGAATCCAAGGTCGCAGAACCGAGTTTTATCTCAGCCTTACAAATATCCTCGGATATTTCGAACCTTTGTACCGCTGCCGACAAGAGGTCTTTCCGTTTATAGGGCTTAAGATCGTTGAGAATTGCGTCGCTTGCGTCTTGTAAGAGCTTTTCCACTTCTTGCGTGGCGAGCTCATTGTTCTTAATAGAAGTAAGTTCACTCCGGAGTTTTCCCAGTTCTTCGTCCAAACGCTTTCGATTTTCAGCAAGTCTCTGAAGTTGTTCATCCACAAAAATCTTCCCGCCACCTCGCCAATCATTTTCGGACAATAGTTTTTGGGCTTCTTCTTTGACCCTGCTTAATTCGGTTTCCTTCGCGCGGGTTTGAGATTCAAAGAGGGGTAGAGCTTTTTGAAGACGTTCGTTAAGTTTTAATGTAACTTTGGGCAGAATGGTCTGACTTTGAGCAACTTGTGAGATAAGAGCGCCTAGAATTCTTTCGACTTCCTCCTGAGGGAATTTCGTTTGGCACTTTTGATTTCTGCAAACATAATAGTAATACGCTTTTCGATTTCTGTGACCATGTCCATTTCTACCCCCCATAACACTTCCGCATTTATAACAATAAAGCAGACCGCCATTCAGAAGGTAGAAATGTTTGTTCGGCGCAGAACCATTGTTGTGCGTTTTGCAATTTTGCCTCAAAAGTTTTTGGACTTCGTTGAATTTTTCTTCATCGACAATTCCAGACCAAACAGCATCCACAACGCGGTACCCTGACTCCTCCTGAGGCTCACGATTCCACGGTTTTCCTGACACCGATTTGTTGATTTCTTTTTTTCCAATGTAAGCAAGATTGGTTAGAATTTTATAAACGCTAGAGTGGGTAAAGGCGGTGGATGCATGAGGTTTTCCCCTCCGGCTCGTATATGATTTTGTACGATAGCCTCGTTCATTCAGAATTGTTTGTGTACGGCAAACGGAACCTGTTTCTAAGTAAGTGTCGAAAGCAAAGTTCACAATTTGAGATTCCTTTTCACTTACCAGCAAGTATCCTTTTCTGTTTGGGTCTAAGTCATAGCCCGATATTTGGCCACCATTCCAGAGACCTCTTTCAGCTCTGGCTTGAAAAGCAGCCCTCGTTCTTTCTCCCGTCTGCTCACGTTCAAATTGATTAACGCCACCCATTAAAGTAAGGAGCAAACGTCCCACCGGGGTAGTTGTATCAACGTCTTCTTTGAGGCAAATAAAATCGACATTACTCCGTTTAAAAAACTCGACCATTTCGAGAAGGTCTTTGGTAGAACGGGTAATTCGAGAAAGAGCCAGACAAAGAACCGTATTAATTCGGCCGGATTCCACGTCTGCAATCATGCGTTGATATGCTGGGCGGTTCGTGTCTTTTGCAGAACGACCTTCATCAACGTAACGTTCAACAATAGTCCACCGTTCTTGGCTCAGCTTGCTTTTTAATTCGATGTGCTGAGAGAGAAGGTAGTCCTGATTTTTAAGAGAACCTTCCTCAACACTCGCTTGTTTTTCAGTGCTTACTCGAATATAAAGTCCGCACAATTTTATTGCCATTTTGATTTTGCTCCTTTTTTTATAATTGCCTCATAAAGGGCTTCTGCTACAAGGTCAGCAATCTTGTCTTCGATTTCTTTCTGCCGGGAATTTTCTTCTGGTTTTGGGCGCTTTTGTTCCATGCTGATTTCCTACAGAACAAAAATTAGCCCTTCCGCACCAAACGCAAAATATGATGCGTCTGATTCACGGAAATGACTACAGTTAATTCCACATTTTGGTGTCTTTACAATGAAACGGCCTTTAGCGGGGGGCTTCAAAAAAGGGAGCGCCGAGACCCCGTCTTTCACAAGATCTGGCCAATGCCACTGCATCCAGCGCGTTGTTTGAGGGATGTACCGACCAGCTTCGATGAGATGATTGAGATAGCTATGCTCTCGGCTCATTGGGCAACCTTCCGCAAAGCACGCTTGCGAGCAGATACCCAAAGGGGTTGAAGACCTTGAAGCTTTTTCGTGAATTCTTGAACTGTTTTGAGAGTGGCACTCTCGATGATTTTTTTTGCTTTCTTTCGATACAGGAGAGGGTCGCCCCTTCTTCCTGCTCCGATCTTTTCAATCTCACAACTTTCCGCCAGAATCTCTTTAATGGATGTAGCGCTTGGCTTCGGGTCAAGCTTGCCCATGAGCGCTTCTCTTGAAATGGGGTTTTCTTCAGCCGAGGGAAGTGCTTGCATGACCCGCTGAACGACGGCTTCTCTTTTGTTGTCCTCGACCGTGCCGAGTGAAACATAATCATTTTCAACAAGTTCAATGATTTGGTCAGAAACATTGCCAACACGAGAACGCGTCGTTAGAATTCTTTTATTGGGACTTGTTCTGTCCGGGCGCATTTCAATAGCTATGTCGATAGCGCCTGCAATCGCACTTGATCCTCGTGGGGCTTCACCGCCTTCGCCACCTCCTTTCCTAGTGTGGTGAAAAATAAGAACGGCGACTCCCTTTTCATGGGCAATTTTTTTCAGAAGTTTTAATGCCCGGAGTACACTCGGCGCGTCATTTTCATCTCTCGCATCCCAAAATTCAGCGAGAGTATCGATAACGAGCATAGCTATATCTTCATCTTTAATAGCCTTGATGGCTTGCGCCAATGCTTCAGACCAATTCTCAATTTTAGACCGAAATAAAATCATTAAATCCGGATGGAATAATCCAAATTCTTCGGCTTTTTCTTTAAAGAGAACGGGAGGTTCTTCCGTCAAAATTAGAATTTTCCCTTTAAGAAAAATCCTTTTACCTAAGAAATCTCTGCCGGGGGATGCTTTGCTTTGAACTAAGCGGTAAAGAAGAAGCCTTAGAAGAGTTGTTTTCCCGACTTTAGGGTAGGCAGATATCAGAGTTATCAGCGTTTTCGCCGCATAATCAGACCAAATCCATTCTAATTTTGGCAATGGCATTTTCTTAAGTTCTTCGCCGGTAACCCATTTCCTTTCGGACGCACCTATAGGGCTATAGGCGTCCGATTCGTATTTTTTCTGCTTCCAGTCGGAATGCCAAGTCTCAAACCCTTCAAACTCCTTGGAATTCAAGTTAAGACGTTTGAGCTTCAACAAATCGCTTACTGTGTGAGTTTTGAGGTAATCATCGAGGCCGATTTTTTTCATAACTCCACCTCACCTGGGAGAATGATTAAATCGCTTTTTGCGCCTCTACTCTCAATCTCTTTTGCTAGAGCAAAAACAGCCCGCCGAAGATTGTCATTTTTTGGCAACCACACGTCCGCGTCACCGATAATCAAGATGCGTCTGTGTTTCCAAGCAATTAAATCAAAATCACTAATAGGTCGCCCCTGAGAAAGCCAACTCCACACGCCGGCAACCGCGATACAAGGCAACCCATTTTGAAAAGCGGCCAGGGCTTTCTTTTCTCCTTCCGTGATTCCGAGGGTAACGTTAGGGTCGAGCAGGTATTTTTCCACTCCTTTCGGAATGTAGATTCGCGGAGCAGACCCCTTGCGTTGAAGATAGCGGATTATTTTCCCGTCTTTTGTATGAATCGCCGGAAATAGTTTCGCGCGGTAAAATCCGCCCCCATAGGGGAATACCATAGCGGACTTAACGGAGAGGTAAGATTTCCCGAAGTATCTTGTTAATTCATGGCCGTGAATGGAGAAAATACCCGCCATGCGGATAGTCTCATCGGTTAAACCACTATTGCGGAGGTCTTGAAGGTGTTCGGAGAATATCGAAATAGCAGACATTGTTAAATCCTTTTTTTTGTGAGTGTGGTCGGCCACAAAAAAAATGGCCTACCGTGATTTCTAATTGGTTACGAAATCTCGATAGGCGTGTCTGCTACCCAATACCCTTAAAACAAAAAAGACTCATCGAAGATTCTCTCGACAAGTCTTTGTCCAAATCTCTGTCACTTTCACTTGTGACGAGAAGAATTCTAGCACTTATGAAAAAAAAGACAACAATTTTTTGAGGCGGGAAATTTAATTAAATAGAAGTTTCGTTTGTCGTATAGCCGATCATCTTACCTTCCCGATCAAAGTTAATAACCAAAGTTTGAATATCTTGATCGGCAACCACAGGGCTGAAGAAACCAGCCATCCCTGTTTTATTATTTTTATTGTGCATATGAAGGCTATACCAACTGTATGTCCACATTTCGTAGGGCATTATTTTTGAAGTGTCGGCATAGGGAAGGGCGGGCATTTGATAGTTCATAACGGTTTTGTTCTGAGGTTTCCCTAAAAGCTTCAGGACATCGTCTTTTGTGCTTTGATTCGCGGTCAAATTACTTTGGGTAAGCGCAACATAATCAATGCGCTTAGAGGTGGAAGCGCAACCAGTGGCAAGAAAAAGAACCAAAATAGTCGAAAGATATCTCATTGTGTTTTAACTCCTTCACTTTCAATGTGAATAATATAGGGTGGTAATTCTTGGGCGTGCGCCTCTTGCGCCTTTGAGCTAATCCCGTAAACCCGAATGATTCGATCTAGTGCGCGAAGAAACTGTGCGTCTGGTTTAGTCATCATCTTTCGGAGGATTTGGTTCTGCCTTTCTCCCCAACAGTCCAACATGGTCATTAAAAAGCGCGTTCGATACGACACTGCTCCCTTAGGCTTACCCGGATTACCCGGCTTAAAGCGTTTCGTCTCTGAGTCCCAATAAGGGTTTTCTTTTGTGTTATTCATTTTCATCGGTTACTGCCCTTTACTGGACTTGATTACGCCTCGTCATGGGTGGAATTACAACAGCTTTAATCAGGCTTACCTGTAAGGCGAGCAACTCCAGTCGCTTGAGGTAAATCTTTTTTATAGTCTTTAAAAGCTCGCATAAGGTTCTCCTTCGTAGCGTCCAAAAGGATATCCCTGAAAGGGTTTGTTTGTTGACAGCCATAGCTGTCAATTATAGCGGGATAATCCCGGCATGTCTAAAGGGATAAAAGTACGCTTTGCAAAGCGGTTGCGGACGCTCAGATTAAAGGCGGGACTGTCTGTTTCTGAATTAGCTCAGTGCTCCGGAGTGAGTCGCCAACACGTCCGAGATTTGGAAATGCCGATACCTCAGAAACGCGCTACGATTGAAACCCTTGAAAAACTCGCCAAAGGCCTCAAAATTCCTATCTGGAAACTACTTCAATTCAAAGATTAGCTTACCGTTAAAAATGGTGATTTAACGGTAAAATTTGCTTTAAGGTCGTTGGAGCGAATCGAAGGACTTTACAGTTCAGTAATGCTAAAAGCTTGCTCCGTTGGTGGTATAAGGAGCTCAATATTTTTTCGTATCTTCTCGCTTTCAGAATCCAAATCCTTTAAAGAAATCTGTTTAGCGCGTTTTTCCTGTGGCGGGTTCATTTTTTCTGCTTTCTCGTACTCATTTACTTTAGCTAAAATTTCACTTGGCAGACCCGTCTCACATTTAGAGAGTATGCTTATAAATTCTCGCGTAAAAAATTGATCTATCTGAATTTTTCGCTTTGTAATATGGGCAAACTTGCTAATTATTCTACAAATATTTTCACGTTCTTCCGGTGTCAATTGATCGAGAAACTCATAATCCTCAATCCTTTTTAGACAAAGCATAATTGGCTCAAGCGCATCGAGCGTAACAACATAGACATTGTAGTCGGCAAGGTTGTAACTAAACTGCTGAATTACCTCGACTGTATTTGAAGGAATGACCAGAAAAACATCTTTGCGAACATTTTCTTGTTTGACATATTTTTTAACGGATTCGGTTTGTTGCCTGATATAACTTGGGAAGTTCCCAAAATCGTCTGAAGATGGGCTTTTAGCATCAAAAATAACAAACTCGTCACAAATCTTAATTGTGTTGTCAGGGCTTCCTTTGAAAGGCACTTGATCTATATATTGAATGGTATGCTTTTGGCATATCCCTTTAATAACTTCTTGGACGCCAGTTTGGTGGTTCGCCCATGTTTCTTTCATTGCGGTTAAACGCTGTATTTCTTCTTCCAGGTTTTTCTGCTTCTCAGCCTCTCGCTCATTTTGAATTCGCTCCGTAATCGCATTGAAAGTCGAGATCTTACCTTCGTAAAGTTGAGCTCTATCGGCCTCAGTCTTTTTGAAGATTGCATTTTCCTTATTGAGCGCCGCTATGCTTTCTTGAAGAGATCGTATATTTTCCTTTAGAGATTGCAATTCGACATGTTGCTCAACGCCTTTTCTTTCTGACTGTTTTATATTCTCTTCCTTTGTTGCCAAAGTAGTCTCAGCGCGAGAAAGTGCAACCTTTACGGATGCCAGAGTTTCTTCTAAAAATTTCAATTGGCTTTGATGCTCAATTATTTTTTTATCTGATTGTTTTACAGCCTCTTCTCTGGAAGCTAATGCGCCATTTTTAGCGGAAAGAGCCGTCTCAACCGAAGTAAGTTTTGCGGCTGTAACATCCAATGAGTTTTGTAGTTTTATAGACTCAGCTTTAATATAAGAGTTGTCATTATTTAACAGGTCGATCTTATTGGAATGAGCGGCTATTTGTTCTTCATTGCTTGAGGCCAAGGTTATCAAACTCTTATATTCTTCAAAAGCCTCATAGCTTAAATGCTGTACCGGCTTCCACCCGAATATTCTTTGCCAAAAACCTAAGTTTTTTACTCGTTCAAAAAAGGCATCGAGCTTTTCATATTTCTTCATATCTTCTTGCCCTCACTTTAAATTCACTAATGGCCTAGCTCTCTTCATTGTTAGGAGAAGGAGCATTACTAACGCGCGGATGAGATGTTCTGGCTCTTAAAGTTATTCCTAATTTTCTTTCAAATTCTTGATTGGAAATGAAGCCAAACCGCTTACCTCTGTGGCCAATAAAATTGGTAGCGTATGGAGATAAAATATTATATTCGGCGCTAGTTTTTTTAATGATTTTTAATTCGTATTCATCATCAGCAACACGTGAAATTGCTGCCAAATCTTCTTCGTTTGCTATTTTTGTATAACGAAGTTTTCCTGTTCCTAGACGGAAGTCCAAGTTGTTTTCTGCTTCAAAGGTAACCCGACAATTTTCATCTAGGACGTTCAAATCTACATAAAACATTTTTATGATGGCTGAAAATGTTTGCTTAACGCCTCGATTGTTTCGAATGGTTAAAGCAGGGAAGAAGTCGTAACAATCTCTGCTTAACCAGAAATATTGCGTTCCAAGTCCTTCCGTGTCTCCTGGGTTTGCTTGGATTCGCGCTGTATCGTGGTGCCCCAGGGTAACAATCATCGTTACTTCCTGAGTAGTATCAAGCGCAATGCGCGCCGTACCAACTTCGTCAAAAAGAAGATTCCAAGCAGGGGCGCTTCTTTCTGCGAGTAACGGTCTATAAAAATCCCATCGTTGGCTAGTTATTCCACCAATTAAATCAGGCCAAGAGAAGCCTAAGTTTCTGGTGCTTTCACGGCTGAGCATTAGCGCCGCTTCCGCATTTTGTGACATGCCTGGGCCGGTAAAATTTCCAGATGTTACGACTATTTGCTGTCCTCTGGAATCTTCAATCCCATAGCATTTCGCATGTAATAAGCGCTTTCTGTTAACAATGTTTACTTCTGCACCTGCTTCTAATAGCGCCTCTACCGACTGTTGACTTGATAGCCGCTGTGCTGTACTTCCACCTAAATATGCGACGACACGTCCACCATTTTCTATGTGGTGCTTAAATGTTGGATAAAATCGCACTCCACCATTGTAGTTTGCAAAGCCGGAAACAATATAAAAAGTACCATCACCGGGGCGATGGCCACGAATCCAAACATTTTCAAGCATGCTAACAAGCCCTTTGCATTCGCCTGTTGCATAGACATTCGGATGTAATGAAAAACAATCCATTTCTATTTTGCCTTTAAGATAAGCAACGCTTCAGAAGCTATAGAATTGGCACTATGGAGACTGTAGCGTCTATATGTTTCCAGCGGAATATTCGATTCAATATTCCAACCTGTCGCCTCAGCCAGTTTCACTAAAAAATCGGGGGTATTAATATCAAAACGCTTCCCGCCGAGGACAGTATGATTGTGGCCAACGATTAATGCGTAACGGCCATTTTTAATCAAAGCTTTTTTTACTTCTTTAAACATAAGCTTCATATCAGCAAAATATCTATATAGCAAAAAGGGAACAGCCTGCCTTCGAAAGCCATCCGAAGCTCCGATGGCTTTGGTTAATTTCTGACAATAGGAAAGAAGACTTTCTGGCAAATCAGATTCATTCGCCGCAAGTTTCTTTCCCCATATTTTTTTTTGCTGCCCACGTAATTCTCGGCTTCCGGTTAATTGAGCATCTAGATCAAGCAAAGAAGAGGCCTCGCAGAGCCCTAGCCAAACCAAACTTAATCTTTGCGTATCAATATATGGAAGTGCTGTTGCATATGGCGGACTAGTGATAGCGACGGAGAAATTATTTTTATATTTATTCAACATTGGATTTGAGGATAAATAGCGAGAATCAACTAAGTGTGCCTGACATTGACTGTGGGGCGCACCATAAACTTCTTGCACCGCAAGAATCTTTTTATAAAACTCCTCTAAGGCTTCCTCTAACGCCGTAATGAGCGGTTTTGTAGGACGCGGGCTGCGTCTTTTTCGAATCCTTAAATCCGCAGGTTCTTGCAAGGAATAGTCTCTGAGTAAATTACTTGCGAGGACTAAATAAATTGAAGCAAACTCTCCGCCCTTATCATCGATCAGTGCTTTTAGTAGTGTTATAGACCTATATTCTTCTTTGGGAAACCACTTAGAGAGATAAGTTTGTCGGGGTGTTGTTGTCGCGGTATTTTTAAATGTATCAATCTTGTTTTTAAAAAGCGCGATTATTTTTTTCCCTTGCTGTAAAAAATGTAGCGGGTCGATGCTAAGAGATTGTATTTTTGCATTTGATATATAAACGGCCAAAGGGTTTATATCAAACCCTGTTGCAGAAATACTCTTATGGGCACATTCCACAAGCGATGTTCCGCTACCGCAAAACGGATCTAACACTTTATCGGATACACCCACCTTCAATATATTTAAAAGACCGCGAACAACTTGCGGATTAAATTTTCCCTTATACTCATGTAAACCATGAGAGGAATATCGCGTTGACTGTCTTCTTAAAATTTCTTCTCCAGCCCCTTTAAACTCCGATAAAAATTGAAGCGTTGCTTCTTTATGGCCATTGTTTTGAAAATGTGAAAAATAAGCTAACTGTTTAAGTTTGCTTGATACAATTCGTCCTTCAATTTCCACATAGTCTTTAACCTCACGAATTTCAGAGGTAGATATATAATTTTGAATTTCCGATACTGCTAACTGACGTTCATAGGGTAAATATTTATAGCCATGCCAATATAACCGAGTACATTTACTCTGCTGTTTCGCGTTCATTTTTCAAACACCAAGATGGTTTCTTTCTTTATCTTTGCATGAGAAAGATTAAAGGATTTTCTACTTATCGCGATTTCACGAGAATACTTTTGAAGGCGTTTAATTTTAAATGATGCGGCTACCTCTTCGAGAATATCTGCGTTCTCGATAATTTCCCCGTGAATAATTGAGCGACCCACAACAAAACAAATCTTGCCCTTTTTAATTACCAACTTATTTAATAAGTTGAATGTTTTCATCATCTGCTCTTTAAAGGTGTTACCCGTATGATGATTTTTTTTGAAAAAATGTGCACGTGCTCCGATTTCTTCTTTTTTAACATCAACGGGGTTATAACCAAGCCACCACATTCTATATTTATGGTACAACCAATATTCGTACGCATTGGGGTAAGGGGGCGACGTAATAACTAATCCTATGGGAAACTCAATTTCCCCAGGAGTTACATCAAAGATATTTTTATTAATAACTTTTACACCCGCAGATAAGAACTTTTCCTTTAACTTAATACGATGTAGGCGTTCGCAAGCATTTCCAAAATAAGACATGACGTGTTCAGCCGTAATATTTTTTTCAATAGCCGCATACCGAGTATCACTTTCTTGGTTTGAAACTTTTACAATGATGCTTGAAAAAGCAAGCCGGAGAAACTCCTGTGTGAGAAAATCTGAGTTTTGTTTAATCGAATTCAGAATAGAAGCTAAGGCGTATTGAATATCTTTTTTAAACCAATGATTAAGATTAGGTATTGCCGGCGGAACAATATCCCCATAAGTTTGTTTTGCAAAATTTAGCGTTTGCTCAAATCTTTGATGAAAGTTTTTAGGCAAGGCCGATGTTTTGACTCTAGAAATTAAGCAAGCAATAGGATTGAGATCAACGCCGATGGAAGGCATTCCATTTCTATTGGCTTCTGTAAGAGTAGTGCCGCTTCCACAAAACGGATCAAATACAGCCGTTCCTTTTTTTAACCCATATTGCTTAATAACAGCCCGTGGAATTTCTGGAATAAATTTCGCGGGATAAGGGTGTATTGAGCTTATGCTTTCCGAATAGTCTGCATCCTCAAAGTTCCAGTCGGTCTTAATTTGCTTAGCGGCTTCAAGCGTTGGCATGAATTTTCCCATTTAATAACTTTGCTATATGAAAACATTGGATTTTATTCGGCTTAGCTTTGTCATTAAACCAACGATTTACCGTGGTAAAGGAAACGCCTAATTTTCCGGCTAAGCGTTCTTGAGTGATTTTATTTTCTAGGCGATATTTTTCTAATTGTTGGATAAGGTCCGGCATGATTACGTCATTTTATGGCGTTTTATGTATTTTTACAATTTCTAACTTTGACCAGAGAAGGGACAGCTTTAAATGGTGGGAAGAATTTCTCTATTTACAACTGCTTGAATCCCCAGCTTTTCTATGTCCTTATCGTAAGCACGGTCGAAGTGAATATAAATTTGAGTAACCTGCATGGAAGAATGCCCAAGCCATTTCGTGATTTTATAAAGCAAAAGCGGAGGCTTTGGGGGCCTCCGCTTTGCTTGATTGTTCCAGCGACCAGTCAACCTTTCTGGCTCTGAAACTGATTTGCCGGGAACCGTATCTGGACATTTTGATTTCTATGGGGATTGATACCCACAGGTAAAATGCCGTTCCCGACCTTGGTATGGCTCCACGCTCATAAGATTAATACGAAAACTTTGAGGGCAGAGCTGATCATTTGTGACGTAAAAAACTTAAAAGAACAACGGTTCCTTTTTGCCGCCGAGCTTGTAGCTTATCAAAAGGAACTCAGAAATTCTAGGCCTAAGAAAAAACGCTATACAAACCCCCTGAGAATTGCCGAACGATACGAAGCCACGCTGAAAGCCAACCCTTCGCTTAATAAATCCGCGCTGGCTAAGAGGTTGGGAACTTCAAGGGTCCGCGTAACGCAGTTGATGGGTTTATTGCGTTTACCCTCATCTCTCCGCCAGCAGATTCTCCAGATTCGCGGGATTACCGAACATGCGCTCCGACCTCTGGTTCAAATTCAAAGCCAGGACGCCTTGGAAATCGAATTTGCTCAACTTTTGAAGCGGCATATGTCGCAGGTTTGAATCAAAAACGTGGCGCATAACCCCTCATTCCTTACGGCAATTTACCACCGCCAAATCCTAGTTTTGTGTCGCAAGTGACGTATCCTTGCTCAAAAAAGTTGCAGCGGCATTTTTGAGATCCACATACGAAAGAATTATGTAACCGTTCGGTTTCCGTCGGGGCAAAAGTTTTCCACGGCTAATCCACCGTTGGATTGTACGATGAGAAACTCCAAGTAATTTTGCAGCTTCTTGAGGGGTATAGTCTTCTTTAATCGTTTGTGCCGGTTGCGGAGTCTGCTTTGAACGGTTTTCCATCTCTAAAAGATAAATACCTTTATACAGAAGCTCACCCACTCGCGCCCAGCGTTCTTCGGGCGTCATATCAAACCGGGGTTTCATTTGCAGCCTCCTTTACAAAAAAATAGGCAGGCTTTTAAACCTGCCTATTGGTAAATTTATTCTTTTGAAATGTAATAACCTCCGCGGAAGGGGTGCTCCTCCCAAGCGCTATCAATGTATTCATTCATACCCAGCTCATAAGCGACTTCATCAACTCGCTTGAGTGTCGCGCTAGCCGCATATTCAATACCAGCGCATTTGAATGGCGGATAACACTCATCGAGCATATCCGCATAAAGTTCTTCCAGTTGGTCTTCAGAGATTTCCTGCCGCTTACCAGCATCAATAGAATTCTGAAGCTCTAGTGCTTGCTCCCATTCAGCGGGATAGGTGCAATCCCAGCCTTCCAGCTCGGGAATGAAACACAGGGTCTCACGCTCTTGGCTTCCGCATTTTGGGCACGCTTGCGCAAGATCCTCGGAATCCCAGATGTAGCCGCATCCAAAGTTAAGGCAATGGTGATTCCAGTCATGCTGTTTAACGCTGGTGTTTTGATGGTTTTTATTTTCGTTTCTCATTTTGAAGCTCCTTTTGGTTGGGTGAAGTTTTATTTTTCACCGGACCCGAGAGGGCTTCGCCTTCAGGGAGACATAGGAAATCAACCGAAGGATGAGGGGTAACGAAAAATTTAAGCGAAGCGGCAAAGTAAATTTTTTGGAATGATTTGCGTAGGCTACCGCCTAGGAAGGCGAAGGGAGAAAATAAAACTTTGCTTACCAACCGTCTAAAAGGAGCCTATGAGAAACGATGTGAACGAATAGCAGAAAAAAACGGCAGACAGCTCAAAGAGCCATCCGCCGTTCTCGGCTTAATCTTCATCAGTGAACATGACTGTAATAACCGGCTCAAGATGATCGCCAGGATGGCATTTGGCGTAAAGCTTGTAAGGCTTCGGATCTTCATGCTCGCTTGCGTTAAAAAGCGGAGAGAAATAAATGATCTCGCCACTCTTTGACCTTTTAATCTCAAAGAGGAGAATCATGAGCAAGTCCCAAGCTCGGCCTTCAAAGCTTTGTCCGGGTTGGGCCGTATCATTCAAGAGTTCAAAAACTCTAGTTGTTACGGCAACCGGGAACTTGAACCCTGCCTCTTGAGCCAATTTTGAGATATCAGCGAGAACCCCATCTTCGATAGCCTGAGCGCGTGTGTATGAGTAGACAACATCAGGTTGATCAAAGTCGATGAAATCGTGAGGGTTTTCGACGTTTCGATACTGCCTTAGCCGGGAATCAACAAAGTAAGACTTCCCGTTCATGGTAACGACCGGCAACCGAACCGGCATTGAGTTTTGATTGTTTTGATTTTCGTTTTTCATTTGAAGCTCCTTTGGTTGGTGAGTTTTAATTTTTCACCAGTCCCGAAAGGGTTTCGTCTTAGGGCGGCATAGGAAATCAACCGAAGGATGAGGGGTAACAAAAAATTTAAGCGAAGCGGCAATTTAAATTATTTGGGATGATTTGCGTAGCCGACCCGCAAAAAGACGAAAGGGGGAAATTAAAACTTATTATCCAACCGCTTGGAAGGAGCTACTGAAAAAGGGAAAGAGAAAAACTAAGCCGGAACAGTCTCCGGTTCAAGAAGAGCTTCAAGGCCAGGAATGCTGGGCAGTTCATCCCAAGTTCTACCGTCCAAAATCCGCCCAGCGGCCTTTTTGGTCTTGCGCTGTCCCTGGTCATTGTATGCGCCCCATTGCTTAAAAAAGAATGGGACCTTGCTCTTTCTGCATTGATCTCTGAGATTTTTTGCCCACATTGGGTTCATAGGGCGGGCACCCGGCCCGCTTTCTCCACCAACGATAACCCAATGAATCCCGCGTAATCTTTGAGTGGTCAAATTGACTGGCCCAAGCAAGGGCTCGACCGAAAGAAAGCGCACTTCGGCTGGCACCTTCTTTAAATAATCAATACGCCCAGCGTAAGCTTCACTTTCAACGGACGCCCCCAGCCAAATGTGCTTTGGCACTTTTTTCCCGCCAAACAAATTTGAGTTTGCAGAGTAATGCTTTTCAAACCAAGCCAGCATTCTTTCCGGTCTTTTCGTCAGAACTTGAAAGACATGTTGCCTTGCTTCATACATGACTGCGAAGACGCCTAAAACAAATTCATCAGGAACGTCTTTGTGAAACAAATCAGACATGGAATTCACGAAAATCATGCGGGGCTTTTTCCATTCCAACGGATACCGCAAGCGATCTGGCCACAGCCGCAAATCAAAACCCTGTTCGTAGGGATGATTTGGCGTTCCGCGCCAGCGCTCGGCGAACCGTTCCGCATAACAATTTTTACAGCCCGGGCTTATCTTTGTGCAGCCCGTCACTGGATTCCAGGTGGAATCAGTCCATTCAATCGCAGATTTATCACTCATAAGGTCAGAACATCTCCATTTGGCCTTTTTCATCCTTCGCGGTAATCTTCTTCCAGAAATCAAGACCCCGTGGATGCTTTGAGGCAAAGAACAGGAAATACATAGGAGCGCTTTTAGAATTTGTAACGACAATATCACTGAATTCTACAGTGCGATATCCAAGCCCGCTGATCTGCTCCTTATAGACCGTGAGAACGTCTCTCGGGTCTTTTAATTTCTTCCTGAAATCTCCACCCAAGAAAAGCTCAAGGGCATTACCTTCTGTCTTTAGGTAGTGCTGGAAATTGCGTTTAATATCCATTCCAAACTGAATGTTCATCAGCAGATCGACATTTCCGTGCCCGGAGAGAGTTTTGATGGTTTCAAAATGCACATCAATCCCTGTCGGATCAATGAAGGCCAGCGACAAGCCTTGGGGAAGAATTTTTCCGACTTCTTTATTGCAGTCACCCTTAAGAAAATGTATCTGCTTAAACTTGGGCGATGTCGAACACCGCTTTTTTAAAGCTTCAAAGTCTTCGTTGTCCTGCTCAATAAAAATGTAATGAGTGAAATCGAATCCAAGCACGATCAGCGGAGATCCATCCAGTTCTTCTTTGGTGGATTCGATCACGCACTTGCCCGGCCCGGAAAACAGATCGATAAAAGTTCGCTGCGGCCATTTATTTTTCATTCCCTTTGAGAAAATATCCGCATATCTTCGGAGATAGAAATGCTTTTTCCGAATCCAAGGGCCACTTGGACGGACGTTCAAACCATCAACAGCGGAATCGAGTCGTTCTTTTGGTTTCGCCATTTTAAAGTCTCTTAGCGGATTTCTTGGGTTCGGCGAGCTTTTTTCTGAAAAAGTTGAGCCATTTAAGAAGGCTTAACACTGGTCCTAAAATAAAGACGGCCAAACCTAGCAGAAGCCAATAGTCCAAGACCTTGGGGCCAATTTGGATCGCCTTGTCAGGACCGAAGAAATACGCCGTGACAGCGGCCACGGCTATAAGAACCATGAAAAATTGAATCATTTTAATACCCCGTTTGGGATGCTGATATTTTTTGGATTGATTGAAATCCGGTATTGCTTACGCCCATTTGATTCAATCAAATCCTTTGGATTTTTCTTCAACAAATATCCTCCCAGCGCACTTCGCAGACGACTAAACGGCTGATACCCATCCGAATGAATAATTCCGTTTGATTGCAAATCCTGAATATAAACCCAGCCTGTCTCTGTCTGTTTCATTTCATGCCCCAGGTGGTAAAGCAATTTGTAAAGCGCGTCCGCCAGCATCAGTTTGTCGCCATTGATGCTGACATTAGGTTCTCCCGGCAGGGCATGCGGGAAGAACGCAATCGTGTCTTTACATTTGTATTTTTCAACGTGATATTCTACCTCTGACTCAGCAATCTGGGAGAATGATTTTTTCTCAAAAAAATCGTGAATCGTCACCACATGCGCCTTGTTATTGGGAGCCTGATGGCGTTTCAAAACCAGTTTAAGGTCTGCCTTGTCTTGCAGGATTTCCAAATCCTCCAAGTTGTCTCCGTAACTTTTTTGAATCGCCTGAATTATCTTTTCATTGACCCCAAGATTCCTTAACAAAGCAGTATCCATCGGACTTACCTCCTCCTTCATTCAATGAGGAGACCCGTTTCGGGGTAGCTTCTCTCAAAAGGAGAGGGGCTGTTTCCACTGGATCTTTCCCACATGTGTTCGCTTATAAATTTGCTCGAATGACTCCGCAAACTTTTCCGACAACTGCAAAGCTTTGATGCGGTTTGACGGTAATAGTTTTGAACGCGTCGTTTTCCGGTTTAAGTTCTATATGGCCGCGCCGTTTGTAAAACCGTTTTACGGTGGCCTCGTCTTCAATCATGCAGACCGCAATCTCGCCATTGCCACAGTCTTTTTGTGGCATCACGACAACCATGTCGCCGTCTAAAATATGCGCGTTGATCATGCTGTTGCCTTTGACCCGCAGTAAAAAGGCATCCTTCGACTTTGCGAAAGACCGGTCAACGTGCATATAACCCTCACGATTTTCTTCCGCCAGGATGGGGCTGCCAGCCGCAACCTGGCCAACGATTGGCAACCGGATCGTCTCGCGGTCGTTGAAGTCAATTCCTGCGTTATCAAGAACCTCAATGTCCCTGGCCTTAGGGCTTCTTTTGATGTAACCCTTTTTCTGTAAAACACTTAGATAATCCTGAACCGTGCCTATGGCCTTTAAATCGAAATGTTCCTGAATTTCCTGAAGGGAAGGAGCGCCGCCCCTTTTTGCTTTAGTCCTGATAATGAAAGTCAGGACATCTTTCTGATTTGGTGTTAGCTCTGATTTCATCATAAACTCGAATATACCATAAAAATTTATGGTATTCAATTTTTTTTGTTTTTCCGCCGTTTGAGAGTGTTTTGCAAGATACTCCCATAGGGAGATTGATAAAAGGGGAAAATCAGTTTAATTTCCAGGTAATTCATTTTTAATAGATAAACTACTATTCACAGTAGATTTTCCCCCTCTTAATTGCTGCTGAACTGGAAGCCGCCATTCAACTGCTCTAAAATTTTCTTATCCCCGATGTCATACCAGTTCCCCAACACGGGATAGGCGCGGACAGAAGTATTTTCCGCAAGCCATTTGATGAAATAGCCGATCTGGTCCATCGGAAGATTTTGGTTTTTGTATTTGGAAATTAACTTCTGATGCTCCAAAGGCAAGTAATAGAGCCCGATACTTGCCAAAGTGGTTTTTGGTTCTTTGGGCTTTTCTTCGAACCGAATCACCTGCCCATGATCGTTTATATCCACAATTCCGTATTGCGAAGCGAGCTTTTTACTGCCGACATTGTGCACGGCAATGACGGGATTGCTCTGAAGGCTGCTGAAAAGCACAAAATAACTCAGACGAAAATCAAAATAGTTATCGCCGGTGATAATCAAAAGATCATCCGGTTCAGTATCGGATTCCAAGGCGAAGAAAAGATCGCCGATAGCGCCGCGCCGGTCGAGTTCAGATTTTGAACCGTCATTCAGGATTTCGATGAATTGCTCATAGCCGTACCAAGCACGCCACTGTAAAAAGTCATCATGAAACTTGTCATTCGTGACAATTTGAATTTTGAAGACGGACGGCAGCGTCACAAGCTGATCAATCAGATGCTCAACGATGGGCTTGCCTTTTACCTCCAAAAGAGGTTTTGCTTTATGGAGAGTCAGAGGATAAAGACGAGTTGCATAACCGGCGCAGAGAATAATTACTTTCATAGGACCTCCTGTTTGTGGGGATTTTGAGAATTAAAAAAGAATGCGGGTTACAATCTTTTGAAGCAAGCTAAGTCTTTTGCCTGAACTGATGGCCGCATAGGCTTTCATGCCGGGAGTAAGCGGGACATCCCTCTGGACTTCTAAGGTGATTTTGACAACATTCTTTTTAAGCCAGATTCTTTCAACTTCCTCTTCTACCTTGGAATCCATTTTCAGAACCCGGGCTTTGTAAGTCATCAGCGGGTTGGAATAAAACCGAATTTTCGCATTAGCTCCAGGCCAAACGTGCGCCGCCTGGTCTTCAGTGACCAGAATCTCAATGTTCAAGTCTTTGCTGGCTAGTTTGATAAGCTCCTCTCCTTCGGAAAGCATTTTCCCAAGCTTGTCTTTCAGGCCGGAAAGGATAAATCCGTCTGCCGGGGCAATAACGATTTGTTTGGATTGAAGATTTTTAAAATATGCAATTTTTGCCGAGATTTTTTCCTTCTCTTTCAGCAAAATGGCGTGCTGTTGTTGCGCAACCGTAAGATTTTCTTCCGTCTCATTCTTTTCAGAAAGAGAGATACTCCCAACTTCGTAATAAAGCCTGCTCTTTTCTGTTTTGGCCGCCTGAGTTTTAAGTTCCGTTTCGGAACTCAAGATTTTTGTCGCGATAATTTCCAGTTCCTTTTCAATCTGCTCCATTTCCGACAAAAGCTTTTCGCTTTTGATTTTCAAAATGGCGTCACCCGCTTTAACCGCCATGCCTTCTGAGGAATAAATTTCTTCGACCCTGCCTTCAAAAGGCGCGTCCACCGCATAAATAACCGCTGGAACGGTTTTCCCCGAAGCCTTAACCGTCACGCTCATGGGAAAGAAAAGAACTAGCAGCGACACCGCAATAAAAATGCTGTTGAGCGTCCAATGCTTCAGCCGAGACATTTTTTTAATTTCTTTTTCAGTGAAAAGGTTGGGCGGAACACTCGGCCTCCCGTAGTGAGCTTTTGCTTTCTGCTTTTGATCAGTATTTTCCATTGAATCCTCCTAGATAATCCAAGACTTGCCTGCGGGTTTCGCCGTCCAATAAACAACCGGGATTGATAAGGTGAAGCTTAAAAGCAGCGGGAATGAAAGAAGAACCCATTCATTTGAGAGTTTAATTCCATAAAGAATCCCAGCTATTCCTAAAACGGTTGTAGGCCAAAGATTTTCAACGACTTGTTTAAACGTGACCGTACTAAACGGGTCCTTCTTCATGGGCTTCCAAACAAGCCCTTCGAAGGGAAGCGACAAAATATCAACCGTCTGGTAATAGACGTTATTGAGAGAAATCAGCGTTGAAAAAACAAGCTCAACAAGGATGTCTTTCAGTTTGAAGCGTTTCAGCAGAACAAACTTGTGCCCATAAATCGCTACCATAGTCAGGATCAATCCGATAAGAAGTTCCTGGCGCATGTAGGGCGATAAAAACAGAGTATTATTGGACTTAAAAATCAAAAGATGCGTAGCGCGGATATCCGCAAGGAATGCGTTCAGCACCAGCCACAAAAAAAGCACAAGATGAGAGATGTAAACGTAGATCCCGTAAAAAACAAAAAGCCTTGTCTCGGGCGTCACCCCCGATTTAAAGAGCAATGGCCACGATTGAAGCGTGCCCTTGGCCCATCTTTTATCCCGGGCTCTGGCCTCCAGATAGTTTGCAGGCGCTTCATCCCAGGTTTTCACATCATGGCAAAAAACAATCCGTTTACCCATAGCATCAAGGTAAGTCGTGTCCCAAATATCGTGGCTCATAATGCCCTTGGGGATCTTGATGCGGATAAAGTCTTTGGATCGAATCAGGCAGAGATGGCCAAAGGAAATTTGCCGTCCGAAGAGTTCCTGAAGCGTTTTAAAATAAAGTTCCTGGGAAAATCTCGCGCCAATGGATTGAATTTTGGCAAAGCGAGTCTTGGCGTGCGTGATCTTGATGAACGTTTGAAAAAGAGAGATGTCCCTATTTTCAGGATGTTCAGCTTTCTTGATCAGCTTTAACAATGTTCCCTGAGGAGCCATGCTGTCAGCGTCACAGACAAGAAAGTATTTGTAATAGAGATGCTCAGCGAGCCAGCTCAGGACGTTTCCTTGTTTCCGTTCCGTTGGTTTCGGGCGATTGCGGTAAAATATTCTTCCTTCGCCGAACTTATTTCGAAGCTCGGAAATAAGTTCTGATTCTGTTTCCAGAAAATCCTTATCCGAATCACTTAATATCCAAAGATCCACACCCGGAAGGTTATTGTTTCCGAAAGTGTAGGATATTCTTTCGAGCATCCCCACTTCTTCATTTTTGAGCGGATAAATAATCGCTGTCTTAGGGATATACGGGACGTAGCTTTCCTTGAGCGGTTCCGGCTTGAGAATCAGATAGAAAGCGCTCGCTAAAAACATGTAAATGACATTGAAAATCAAAAAAGAAAATCCTGATAGCCACAGCCACGCAATCCATAAGCTGCTTAATTGGAATGCGACCGCATCAAAAGCCGTGTACACAGCGAATGCCCAGATCCCCAAGAGCAGGGCGAAATAAACTCGCCTAAGGACAGGTTTAGCCATTTTCAATCTCCGCCCCTATCGCACCCGCAATCCTCTGAGCTTCGGCCTTAACAATCCAGTAATCGCAAGCGGCTTTGGTCACTTCAGCTTGGGCTTGAAGCATTTGGATTTTCGCTTCATTCATGGCAAGGTCGGAGACATCTCCCTGCATGTGCTTTGCTTTAGCGTTTTTGAAATTTTCCTCCGCGACCTTTAAAGTCTGTTGCGAGATGGAAACCGCTTTCAGTTTTACAGACAAAACATCCAACGCTTTTTTGAGTTCAAGCTTTTCGGTTTCAATCTCCGATGTTTTTTTAAGTTCCTGTTCTGCCAGGATTGAACGCTTTTCCCTGATTTCATTTGAGGTAACCCCGAAGTCCCAAATGTTGAACTGCGCCATGACGCCCGCTTCCAAAGCGTTTTTCTCATAGAAGGATTCTTTTTCTCGCCGGTAGCGGGAGACAAGAAAAACCTTGGGCCAACGCTTGGACTTTGCAATTTTTAAATCTTGCTCCGCCACCGCGATTTCCCGATCCAGCTTTTTAAGAAGACCATCGTTTCCCTTATTTGTCGAAGACGGTCCTGCGCCGGGCGTTACTTCCGGCAGGTCTTCCAAGACATAAGAGATTTGAGGATCAAGGCCGGTGAGTTGAATCAGAAGGTCATAAAGATATTGAAGGTTCTGTTCTCTTTCGATGAGAGCTTTTTCTTTTTCCGCAGCCTCGGCAACTCTCTTCAGCAAAACGGATTGGGTTTGATAATCCTTTTCCATGAGTTGCTGCTCGGCGTCTCTCAACTTTTTGGCATGGATAAATTCCTCTTCAAGAAGCTTCACTTCAACTTCCGTCTTCTTGATCTCGTAGAACACACGCTTTACGGCGTAAACAACGTCTGCTTTCTTTAAATCCGTTTCGCTTGCGGCAATGTTTTCTTGAGCTTCGCTTTTCCTTTTGCGTGCTAATAATTCACCTCCCAAAAAAAGCGGCTGCATCGCTTTCACATCAAACGTGAGAACCGGTTGTTCAGTTGAAAGGGCGGCGTAAGTCGAACTCGAAAGCGTTGGAAACATCGCGTCTTTAGCAGCATTTTTCCTGAAACCCGCCTGCTGAAAATGCAGGTTAGAAATTCCCAAAGAGGGGTTGTGCTCAAGAGCGGATTCAACGCATTTATCGAGAGTAAGAATAGCCGTGGTTTCTGCATGGGCTTGGGTGGCGAGCATCAGAAGGAGAGACAGAATAGAGGCGAATTTTCGAGCGCGGATTGATTTTCGAATGGGTCGTATAGTGACCTCAAAAGGATTCCCTGTCTTCTGGTTGAGGTCCTCAAAAAGTTTGTTCACATTTTTGCAGTTTGGGAAATTCATCAGAAAAAATCCCGAATGCAAGAGGTTCATCATCCATTGCTTATTCCTGTTTCCACCCCAAACCATGTTGACCTTGAGTTTCCGCATAGCTGCCTCCATCTTTGTCATAGCGATTAGCAGCTCTGGGCTGTCGCGGTAATTTCATCTATCAGTAGAACTCCTTCCTTCGGAACGCTGTAAACGTCATCCAAAGAGAAAGCGATTTCCTGGATGTCCGACCAATTACGAATCCGGTTAAACCGTTTCAAAGGAATTTCAAATAACTTCCAGCTTTTTCCGATCCCGGTCAGGATATAAGACGATCTGCGATGCAGTCCGTCTGTGATTTGCAGGGTAATATTTTTAGATCCGCCCGCGACCGGATCAGCTTTCATAAAAAACCGCAGGGTTTTAAACGACGAAAAATCTTTTTGAGAGGGAATAAACCAGAAATCGACTCGGGCGGGCTCGTAAGAATCGACATCATAGGCAAGCATCAGGGAATGCCCGTGTTTTTTCCCCAGCGCGTCTTCCGGTGAAAGCTCTGCTTTAATTGTTTGGCTATCATCCAGGATGTTTTTTATTGAAACGCCCGATCTTTCTGGCATCTGCTGATCAAAACTTTCAACCACCACTTCCTTGACACAAGCATCGCTTGCGAGGCCTTCACCAACTCCAAAAACAAGCAAAAGTCCTAAGAAAAGGGCACACACCATGCGTTATCCGTTTGTTGAAAGGTTGAAGCTTCTGGAGCTTTGAGGGTTTAAACTTTGTCTAACAGAAGAATGAGGATGGGAGTATAGGCCTCAACACTTATGGATTTTTCAATGCGCACGTTGTTGAGCGCCCCTTGGGCGTCGTCCGCCAGATTACGGGAAGCATTCATCCGTAACTCGTCTTCCAACGAAACAGGCCCGCCCCGCCTTGTTCCCAAAACAAGTGAAGCGCCGGACAAAAGCATTTCACCGGTCGCTTTCAAAATAGACCTGTCATACTGCTTATCAACTTTCCCTTTAATACCGCCGGAGCCATCCAGACTCAACGCCATAGCTTTTATTCTGGATTCCTTACCGCCGGGCATGACCATAATAGAAAATCTGATGTTTACCCGGTCTCTGCTTTGCACAATTCCAGCTTCTCCGATGAACTGCGTTCCTTTTGGAATAACCGCGCCCCCCTCGTAAAGAGTATCTTCATCGCTCACAGCAATCACGGGACTGGTTACATTGAAAGAAAATATAGCGTTGGCTAGGTGTGCTTTGATTTTCACACCGGTGGGAACTCCCAGCTCTTGGCTTTTCTGCGTGTTCGCCTTGGCCCTATCTTCTTTTTCTTCTTTCTTCACAAACACAGCAATACCTGCGTCAAACTTTCTCTTTGGTGCCTGCGCTTTTGTGGTCGCTTTCACCACCTCCTGTTTTCCAACTTCGAGCAACTGCTCTTTGATCAGGTTTTCGATTTCTGTTTTCGAATACACCTCTTTTGTTTCCTGCCCCTTTGCCTTGACAGAACCTTCCTTTTTCTTGCCTGTAGCTTCAAGGCTCGCGAAGAGAAGAGCTGCTAAACACAGGACTGCTATTCCAGTCAAAATGATCTTTCTATTTTGAGCTGGTCCAGGTTGTTGCTTTTTGAAAAAAATCTTAGGCTCTTCGCTCATGACTATTGCGCCTCCACAGGAACATCCTTGAGAATCAAGGGACGGCTGCTTCCTTTTTCGTAAACCTTCAGAACAAAATGCTCTTGTTTTTTGAGATACTGTTTTTCGAAGCTCACTAACCCGTAGTGGTAGCTGTTTTTCGGAATTTTGTTTTCCACGTTCACCGAAATATCCACGGGTACAAAACCTTCCTGCCGCATAGCTAACCCGCTCCGCCGTAAAGTTTCTTTTCCGGCCACAATTCTCTCAAGCTCATAATCTCTGTCCGAGTAATTGAGGACGCTAAACCGCAAATAACTCACCCCGCCGATCTCTGTCAAAGACAGCAGATTCACCTGAATGCCGTTGTCCTTTTCAGAAACCTTCAACCGTTTCGTCAAAGAACCTTTCTTGATTTCCTCCTCAAACTTTTCCCGCGTAAGTTTTTGAACTGTTTCCGTCTGCTTCTTTTCTTTCTCCTGGAACTGCTGCTCAAGGGCTGCTTTTTTTTCTTCGATCTTTGTTTTGAATTCGTTTTGAACCATCGCTTCATCGCTGGGGAAGCGGAAATCCAAGACAAAATCCGCCGTCTCGGGAGGTCCGACCGTCACATCGAAACTCAAGCGGCTTGTCCGGGTGTAAATCGTCAGATTGCTCCTGGCATCCGTGTAATCCGTGGCAGGTTTAATAATGACCTGGGGCCCATAAACCTCGACCTTAAATAAGTCTGCGTCTCCCACAAAGACTTTTTGTGCTTCTTCCGGTAAATCAATGGTCGTGATGTAGCCGATAGCAGTTTGAAGGCGGTAGGCCACGCCTGTTTTAGTCGTCAGCTTGTAAATATTCGCCGTGGTTCTTGCCAGCTTGTTCTGTTTCTGCCGTTCGATCATGGCAGAGTTATCATCTGCCAAGGCATGCGTTGTATTCACACCGAGAAGGAGAAAGATAAGAATCCATCGAATCATAAAGAGGCCTCCTATTTATCAATCTGTTTGACCAGGACTTCCCGGTATTCCTCAACAAGAAGTCCATGAGGATTCTCCGTTGAGCGCGGCACTTTTTTGAGGATGACATCACCCTTGAAGAGGCTTTCTTCCTTGAAGTCCCGGTTCTGATAACTCGAAATCGTCCGCAATCCCAAGAGCGACAAAACCGCGTAGTTTTCATCCTCCCGCTCAACCTTGATTTCACGGATCTCAACATTCGTGTTGATGGCCGCCTGGCTTATTTTTGAAATCAAATTCGAATCAATGACTTCCTTTTTTGCCACCTTCTGAAAATTTGCTGTCATTAAAGCAAAAGCGTCCGGCATTTCTGACGAAACGGTATAGGAGTTGTAGCCGGTAAATTTTTTAACGAAATATTTGGTGAAAAAGAAAAGCTCCGGCTGGGTTACGGCATTATTGACGTGGTAGTCAGAGACAGACTCCGCTTTTCCGATGTCTGTAACGCGGATAACTACCGGAGGTTTCAAGCTGCTCAGGTATATGAAGCAAACTGAAACTGCTAAAAGTGAGAAGCAAGCGATCAAAAGCATTTTGAGGGTATTGTTCTGCGCTTCCAAATCTCCCCAGACTTCAAAGTATTTACGTTTTATGTTTTCCATGTTTCCTCACTGGATGGAATTTGTTTGATCCTGCAATGCTTGCCGATTTTTCAGATTATCAATGGCCTTTCCTGGTTGGACTTTTCGAACCAGGGTATAAGTGACAGACGTTGCTATCCCGATCATGGTGGAGCCAATATTCCCGATACTTCCTTCAGACAAGAGGCTCGCGGTTATTGCCGGAGTAAAGACAAACAGAAGAACGAAGAGCACATTCGCCGTGATAATCGAAATCGTGTTTACATGTTCGATGTTGTAAATCGCGGTCAGATTCATGTAGCTGGCAATTCGAACCAGGAGCGAAAGCGTCACAACCCACGCCGAGACTTGAAACAGGGACTTCAGCCATGCGTTTAAAGCGCCGGCCGTTTTATGGTAGATGCCGAACACAATCAGAATAGGCCCGGAAATATAAATCAGCGAAAGAAGCATGAATCGCAGCCAAATTAAGACCGTGTAAGCGATGTAGGTCAGCACATAGGTGACGTAAGTGATGCTGCTAAGTAATGCTCCCTTGAATAAATTAAATACCCCGAAGTCTTTGTTCTGTTTTATTTCAGTGAAAACTGTTTTCAAAACATTCTGAAATTCTTCCTCCGGCATAATGCTTTTACTCAAAAGGTCGGTCCCGTAAGTGACCAGCACAAAAAATCTGTCGTAGATAATCAGCAACCCCAAAATAACCAGAACCCGCACAAACAAACCCGTGTAATTTCCGCGCTCCTCAATCTGCATAAAGTTTTCATGAATCATCGCAATAACGAGAACCGGCAAGATCAGGATGAAAGCGATTTGCCTTATGGACATAAAAAGCGTCTCGAAAAGGGACGGGATTTGAAGGGCATTAGTAAACAGTGTCATAAATTTACCTCGAAGGCAGCGCGTCAATCAGCCGGTTTAGTTCACTCATAAATTTGATTCGCTCCCGTTCATAATATTTTTCTTCGCGGGAAGTCTGCTCAATCTGCGTAGCCCCGATTTCAATTAGCTTGGATTGGTTCTGCTGAATCTGTGCCTGGGTAACAAGAATTTTCCCCAGGGCGTCTGCTGTAAGTCGCGCCGCACCTTTCGGGGAAGCGGTCTGGGCCGCTCTGGAAATGTCTTCACCGGCATCAACGGTAGAATCAACAAGCTTTCTGACTTCGCTCGCCCAGCGGTATCCATCCGCCGCAAAGACTTCTTCTTGAGTAATGTAGGGCTTGGTAGCGGACCCGGGATCTTCGCCGAAAATTTTATTCAAGTGAGAGCGGTAATCCGAATCACCGCCTAGAGAAATTCCATTCACTAGCGCATAGAAGTCTCGCTGTGATTGACTCAATTCATATCCCAAGGACGTCAAATTGAAGGAACTGTAACGGTAAAGCAGCTTTTTGTAATCGCCCAGAAAAAGAGAGCGGATTTCATCAATTCCGCTATGGAATCTTTCCAACTCATTAAAGGTACGCTGGAGTTCAAAAATCTGATCGAGCGCATTCTTAATATCTTCAACATGATAAAGCTCCATCAACGTATTTCTAATCTGGTTGTAAAGCGCATTCACCGGATCATAAACAATGAGGGCCTGAGCGGAGGCCGCGAGAGCGGTGACAGTGATGAAAACCATCACGAAGTGTTTAATAACTCTCATGGGAGCGGCCTCCTATCTCAGGGTTAAAAGGAGCATTGCCAACAAAGTGGCTGCCATGCACAGAACGGCAAGGGCGGGATTATCATCTTGCCGAGGCATGGGCCGCTGCTCCCTTCGGGGAATTTTCCGCCAGATATTTCAATAAAGCGAATGCGTCAAAAGTGGGATTCCGCTTTCGGACCTCTTGCTCTAATGCGTAATCCCCCGGATCGGTGGTGGCAATCCAGTATTCCAAAGCAGTAGGTTCAATCCTTCCAATCGTCGAATCAGTCCCATATTTGATAAAAGCTTCCGAAAACATTCCCGGTCTTGAGACCAGAGATTTCACGGCTTCAATTTCGGTGTCGCTAAGTTCAAAGCGGGAAAGAAGCTCATGCCCCTTGTTGAGTTTTAGAATGTATTTTGTGAATGAATTGCTGATAATGGCATTCGCTGCCTTGGTGTTCAGAAAGTCTTCCGGGCTTTGGGAAATGCTCAAAACAAGGCCGTTAAATTTGCGGGCTGTTCTGTAAAGGTCTTCGATAAGGCGAGCACTCGTTTCATCATTGAAAAATCGCCAGCCCTCATCAATCACAATCACTTTCTTATTTGCCTTCTGATAGAGTTTGCTGGCGATAGCCGAACGAATAATGAAAAAGATCAGTGACTGCAAATCGGGATAGGCATCGAGTTTCCCCAATTCAAAAACAACGAAACGATTGTCCGTGCCCAGATTTCCATGCCGGTTGAGCAGCTTTCCATAACGTCCCTCAGCCCAAATGCTCAAGTTCTTGGCGAACTCCAGGGCTTTTTGCTTCTCCGAAGCATCCTCAAAAGAATGCGTTTTAAGAACTTGAAGTAAGTCCGTCAGAAGAGGCGCGTTTTTTGTTTCATAGACCTTGAGCAGGGCCTTTTCGATCAACCGCTTGTGCGCATTCGTTAAGATTTCATCGGAATGACCCTTAACAAGTTTCTCGGTGATCAACCCAAGATAAGCCAAGCTGTCGTTATTGATTTCTCCGTTAGAAATAACCGCATTTTTAGGAAGCAAAGGATTGATGGCGTAGTTCTCTCCCAGGTCGATGTCAAAGTAGGCGCCTTTGAAGAAAGAAGCCAGCCGCCGGTATGAATTTCCGACATCAATGATCACAAGCTGGTTGTATCTGTTTTCCAAAAGATAATTCATCAGCAAGTAATTTGTTGCGAATGATTTCCCTGATCCGGTCGCACCCATAATGACCCCATGTTTCGCCGGAAGAGAATTCTCAAACAGATCGAGCTTTAATAATTCCTGCTTGCGGGATTTCAGCAGGAATCCAGCTTTTTCCGTGCCGCGCCAGTCGCTCTGGATAGGCAGAAGATTTGCAAGGGCATCGCTCTGAATGAGATATCGCCTGGGGTTCATCCATGCCTGTCCCGGCAAGAAAGACAGAAACAGCCGGTCATGATTCATGTGATCCGCTATTCCTTCAGCGCTGCCCAGAGCCGGGAAAGCGTCAACAATTTGATCCTGTTTCCGCTTGAGAAAGTAAAAATTTCGGTCTCGGACAAGAAACGAAAGCGAGTAATACGCGAGCTTCTGAGAAGACGACTTAATTTCAGTAATCAGCGAATCAATGTCGTGATACTTCTGTGCCGAATCGTAATTCTTTGAACCTCCAAAGAAACTAAAAGTCTTAGAGACATTAGCCCGCGTCTTCAAGGCTTCGATTTCCAGCTCGTTGTCAGGAACATAGATTGAAAGCATGAGATCGTAGGGAACGCTGATTCTTTCTAGCATTCTGCCCAAGCCCTGAATCTCCGTATGCTCCGGCGGGAGAAGTAGATTGATCCCCTGAAAGAAATATCCGTCCTGATAAAGGTGCTCGTGTTCCACAACCGGCGGAGAGAAGAGCAGAGATGCACGAAGCGTAATGTTTTGAGCCGGGTTTTCCTCTGAATTCACCAAAGGAGCTTTACTCGCCCGTGCCGGATTGAGGTGAAAGTAAAAGAATGATTTATATTCTTTTTCTTTCAAGGGCGTCATTTTTACCTTGAGATTGCCGAAGGCATTTTCAAGGTAGGTTTTTGCAGAAAGCAGCTCCTGCTTTCTGGCAAGGAAGGCTTCTTTGTTTACATCGATAGTTTTCTTTCGAAAAACATCAAAGCCGGAAGTCAGCTTGTGGTTTCCGTCGTAAAACTTGGTGATAAAAAGGTAAAGCTCGCTGTTAAATAATGCATCTTTCCGTAAAGTGGTTTCTTTGGATTCAATCAACGCCGCAGAGAAGGCGTCCGCCGTCCTTATGGACCGGCGGTAATCAAAAAGCGCCCGACCGGGGCCAGGTCTATGTTTCAGAATGAACTGAAACTGTGTCTTTTCAGGCAAATGCCCAAGCGCTTGCCGGAGAAATTCGACTACGGAAACAATTTCTTGCTTGGACTTAAACATCAGATTGATGCCTTCAAGCGCAAAACCGAGGGTAAGGTTTCCGGTCGCGCCAATCAGGATGTCCTCTTCAATCGTCAGAAGATCAATCTGATTGTAAAAAGGGACCTCCCGGCGAGCCTGAAGGATGTCCCGAATGCGAAGCGGTGAAATCATTTCTTTTCTCTCCCGGTTAAGGTGTAAAACTTAGGTGTAAAAAGAAACCGAACCAGCATGGTTGTGTATTTGGGTGGTTTGCCTTTCTTGTAGAGCTTCAAAACGAAATAAACCGCTGCAACGATAGCCAAGTTGAGAAAAATGTTCGTGGAAAGCATGAAGACAAGCGCATACACAACCGCGATAACAAGAAAGTCCAGAACCTCCAAACCAAAAACTTTTTCGTTCTTTTCAAGTGACGTATGCGTTTTGACCGGTTTCATTTCAAAACCCCGTAAGCCGTTGAATGAGATCCAAAATCGCCCGGGCCATCATGATCAGGGCACCTCCGAGAGCTGCAAAAATCCCTCTGCGCAGCCCCATTTCGTTGCCGGTCGCCATGCTAATGCCGCCTATGCAAACCCCGATCACAAGAATCCCGGGACCAATGACTCGGATAAGAAAATCCGCTATCCCATCCAAAAACTGGCCAAGCTGCGTCTCCGAATCAGAAAAAGCCAAAGCATAGGTTGCCCTTAACAGGACAAAGCAAATAATCAAAAACCACGTTTTCTTGCGCATCGAAAACTCCTCCCATATATAAAGGTGCACTTTCAAGGGTTTTTATAGCCGTCACTCAAAAAATTCCTTAATTTCTTCTTTCCAGATTGAATGTGTTGAAAAACGGTTGGCTGACTCAGCCTGAACATGGATGAGATTTCCGTTTCTGAATAGCCGTCAATATGCTTTAGAGAAAAACAGAGCCGCTGCCTTTCGGTCAGAGTGCTTAAAGCCTCGTCCATATCAATCCAAAAAAACAAGGCATCCCAATTTCGGCAGGTAAGCATCCTTTCGCGGATAGAAACTTCGAATCGAGATAAGTGTTTGCCGTTCTCGATGTTGAGAAAATCAACGCTGATAAGTTTTTTCCGTATTTTCTTCATAGCCTTCCTCTCCTAAAAATAAAAAGGCCCGAAAGAGTGGACTCCTTCGGGCCTCTATGGGTCTCTGGTTGTAAAAAGCGCGACTACATGATTTCCACCTGGGGAATATGGCCTCTGTAATCAAGCTGGAGCACATCAATCACAAAGGGCTGCTTGATAATGACCGCGGCTTCCCCTCGGCCAAGCTCACGGATGAGATTAGGATTCAGCCGGAATTCTTCAACTTCTCTTACGCTCACCATTCCGGTGGGGCTTTTGTCGATCCAATCCTCCTGCGTTTGCATCGTGTCTTTGAAAGTTTTTTCCGTTCCTGAAATCCTTGAATACATTTCGATGGATGCCGGATCATCCTGGCGCATCACGACCTTAATGTTGCAGTTTTCAAGGACTTGCTTGAGAAAGTGATCCCCAGCTTTTTGAAGGTCTCCTAAGGACTGATGGGCAATCGTGATGGCCAGATGCGCTCCGCGTGCTTTATTCAAGAATTCAACAAATTGCTCGTAGGCAAAATTGGAAAATTCATCCACGAAGATCGGAAAGAAGAAGCGCTTATCCTCGGGAAGATACGCCTGGATGTAATTTGAAATTGTTTTTAAGTCCTGAAGGACGATCCGGCCAAACCGACGTGCGGTTTCTTCATATCCTTGGGCATTGAGCTGAAAATAGACGATTTTTCGGTTTAAATAGGCATCCAGAAGATCAATTTGAGGTTTTTCGTCTCTGAGAAGGCCCGAAAACTCGCTTTCTGAAATCATCCCAAGGTCGGCGGTCATGCCGGACAGGTCTTTCTGAAAGACGGTGTATTTCTTGAGGATATTCATGACCATTTCTTTGAGATGAGAGTCCGTAAGCTGCTTCGCCAGCTCTGCTAGCTTGCGTTCGTTGGACAAAAGGTCATAGAGTTTTTCAAAAGTAATAACCTGCTTTGCTTCGCAAAGACTTTTCATCAGAAGGAGCAGAGTTTCCTCAGCCTTCTTTTTGTAAAACTCCTCCGTCCAGATGTTGGCGCTTATGATCTTGTCCTTAAGCTCAGTCGGATTTCCCCTTAGAAGCGGATTATAGGTATTGGACTTTTCTGGGTACGCGAGAGAGAAGAAGAGGAAATCTTTTTCCCGGCCAAGTTCTTTGACGTGATAATAAATTTTATTCAAAGTCTCCCGGTCGCCCTTGGCGTCCATGATGAGAGCGCCGGTCCCGCGTGCGATGTCCTGAGCGAAGAGTGGAAGGATGAGAGATTCTGTCTTTCCCGCGCCGGTAGATCCCACAACATGGGTGTGCATCTTGCGCATCTCACGGGTCAGGTAAATATTTTTCCGGGTCTTCATGCTGCGCCCGAGAAAGACTTCTTCCTCTACAGCTCTCTCCCGAAACATTGACATGCTTTCAGCAGAGAACCTAAATTTCTTGCCAGGTTTCAGCCCTTTGGTGAAGTGTTCCTGCTTCAAGTACGTGAAAGTTAGAAAAACCGGAGAAGTTATCCCGATATAGGCCCCATAGAAAATTAAGATCAGCCACAACGCATCATAAGAATTCTTGATTTTGTCCCAATGCGTGCCTGTTTCCGCCATTCTGTTTAAGACAGTCAGGATAACTCCTACGAGTAGGCAAGAACCGGCTAGAACCCAATAGAATCCCGATTTGAAACTGCTCACGATGACTCTGCTCAGGGTCATAGGCATCTGGATAAACAAATTTTCAAAGATTTCGATCAAGAGCATCATCTTTGCGTCTCCAGAAGTTCATGGACAGAAGCTTTTTCAAAAATCCCTTGAAGATGAGCGTTCATTTGATTCGTCTTTAATTCCTGAAGCGTCACAAAGTGAAGCTTCCCGCAGGTTGCAGCTTCGTCCTTCAGCTTTTCCACAAGCGACGGAGTATCCGCGACGTAAATAACCTGGCTGATATGATCATCCAGCTCATAGTTGAAGAAAATATCCCGGTAGCGCTCCTTGGATTTTTGAGACGCTTCATACTCAACCGCGACATACTTCCCCCGGTTATAAATCATCCCGTCCGGCAGCCTGCGAAGCTGATAGAGCTTTGATAGAACCCTTTCAGACAGCCAGTCCGTATAGCCCCAGCTATTAAAAATAATCCGAATGTCCGTCACCGCCACATCATGCTTGTAATGCGAATAATCCACGTCCGCCAATTCACACAGCCCACGATGCCTTCCGAATGCTTTCAATTCCCTCAGTCCGTTTGCCGTCACCATATAGAGCACATGCTTATAAAACCCGTATTTGCTTCTTTTCAAAAACCCTGCTTTCATCAATTCATAAAGACGCCTGTAATCCTCCGTACTTTTCTCCGAAATATCTTTCCAGAACACTTTTCTCACTTGTTCCCTTGTCATAAATTTCTGTTCCAACATCCATCCCATCAATTCAATATCTCTTGTCATAATTTTCATTTTTTTCTCCCTGTTCACGCTTTCCTCCCGTTTACCTGACCACGATCTCATTCGTAGAGAGAGCGTGGTCAGGCAATGCGCGCACTGTAAGCGCAAGGGAGGAAAGCGATTGTGAACAAAACCCAGCCAAGCCGGTTTGTGTAGTGTCAGTGCTACTTAAAATTCGATGATTTGTTTGCATTTTGTGCATTTGATGAAGAGTTTCTTTTTGTTCCGGTTGGCATCCTTGCCTTCCGCCGTGTCGAAATAATCGTCTGGCACCTCGGCAAGTTTTTTGTTGCAGTTCGGGCATCGCAAGTCTTTCATGGCGGTTCCTCCTTCACTCCATTGATTCGAAAAATGGAAAGAAAAAGGAATGTCAGGTTTGAGAAAACTCCTCCGCGATGGCTCTGACATGAGACAGCCGTTTGTTGATGAAGGCCTTGCTGCGATTAAGAAGGGTCGATATTTCCAGCTTGCTTTTTCCTTCCACGAGAAGCTGGCAGATTGTGCGTTCGCACTGATTTAACAATCCAAAAAAATCGGATTGGAAATCTTGCGGATCAGATTGAGCAAAGTCATGCCCTTCGGAGAGCATTTGTTCCAAAGACAGGGCTTCAACTCGTCTTTTTTGAGCACAGGTATGCCTGATGAGATCCGTTAGGTGCAGATTCAAGCAACGGCCCATGGCGCCTTGCCAACGTTCGGGCCGAACCCAGCCTTTTTGCTTTGTCTCAATCCAAAAGCAGAAGAGGTCCTGGCGGATGTCTTCAAGTTCCCAGGAATGACTCCAGCGCATTTTGCGAAGGAATTTTCCGGCAACGCGGTTGACGATTTGGTTTTCTTCTTGGGTGATGATTGCTTCTGTCATGGGACACTCTCCTGTTTTTTTGTGTCCCAAGATAAAAGTCAGACCGATGTCAGAAAATGCTGGAGGCCTGCCGGAGCCCTCCATGAGGATGGGAATACCTATAAAAGGGGGTGAAAGTGCTGCTTAATATAATGAGGGAGAAAACGATAGCCGGATTTTAATTCAGTAGTATAATCTGGTAAAAAATGGACACTATCGAGGTTGCCATAAAATGACTGACAAATGGCTCACCATTGAACAAATTGCGGATTACCTTCAGGTCTCAAAGGAGAAGGTCTATAAGCTTTGCCAGCGAGGTCGCATGCCCGCCTCAAAAGTTGGCGGCCAATGGCGTTTTGATAAAAAAGAAGTTGATGCCTGGGTCAGGCAACAAAGGCCAAAAAGGAAGAAATAATTTTTAAGATGAGCACTCAATTTATTACTAATCAAGAACGTTTACTGGCAGATGTCGTTAACAACATCCTGCCGTCAGCCGATAAATTATATTTTCTTGTCGGCTATTTTTATTTTTCTGGATTTGAAGAAATCTATAAAAACGTTGCTGATAAGGAAGTCAAAATACTGGTTGGGCTTGAGGTCGAACGGGATCTAACCAATAAAATCCGTGAGTTTGAAGTCATGAACCCGGTGGATAGCCCCCGGGGGAAGATAAGAAACAGCTATTACAGTTCTTTCGTCGATCTTTTTAACGACACGGATTTTTTTGATTCAAAGGAAAAACAAGAAGCCTTCAGGCTATTCCTTAAAAAAATTGAAGATGGCAGCTTGGAAATTAAGAAAACTCTGCATCCTAACCACGCCAAGCTTTACATATTTCAGAACAAGAAAGAACACAGTCAGAACGGCGAATTTCCGGGAACGATTATTACGGGTTCGAGCAATCTTTCCCATGCGGGGTTCCGGGGGCGCTTTGAAATCAATGTTATATCGCGGGAAGCAACAAATTATCTTGATGCTCAAAAAATATTTAAATCTCTATGGGATGAGGCGGTAGCAATCGTTGATAAGAATACCCTTAAGGACTTTCTCTATAATGTGGTCGAGAAAATATGGATTGATAAACTCCCTAAGCCTTATCTGCTTTATGTTCGAGTTTTAGAAGAATATTTTTCGGACAAGATCAAAGATTTTATCCGCCTTCCCGCTGAAATCACCCGAAACAAATATATCAATCTCAAATACCAGATTGATGCGATCAGGAGAGCCCTTGATATTTTGCAGCGACATAACGGGGTTATTATCGCGGACGTTGTAGGGTTGGGGAAAAGTATCATTGCATCAGCCGTCGCACATAATTTGAATTTAAAAACGGTAGTCATAGCCCCCCCGCACTTAAAGCCGCAATGGGAGGATTATCATAATGAATTTGAATTTCACGCCAGGATATACAGCAGCGGAAAAATCCAGCAGGCTTTAAAGGAAATTGATCAAAAGGATGAACCGAAACTCATCGTAATTGATGAGGCGCATAAATATCGAAATGAATTAACAGAAGATTATGCGGACTTGCATAAACTTTGCCAGCGCAACAAGGTTATGCTTCTTACGGCGACTCCATTTAATAATCACCCCCAAGATATTTTCTCAATGGTGAAGTTGTTTCAAATCCCGACGCGTTCGACCATTCAAACTGTAGACAATCTTTCCTTCCAGTTCAAACGCCTTATCCTTGAATATAGAAAAATTAAAGAGGAACAGGCTCATAAACAAATAAGCGAAACTGCCACAAAGGCCCGTATTAAGCAGGTGGCGGATGAAATTCGAAGCATCCTTTCGCCGCTAGTAATCAGGCGTTCCCGGCTTGATCTGGAAGCGATTGATGAATACAAACAAGACCTTAAACATCAAAATGTGTCTTTCCCCAAGGTCAACGACCCAAAGATATTGGAATATGATCTTGGCGAACTCAGTGGCCTTTATCGTGAAACTCTTCAAATCATTGCGCCCGAAGATGAAGAGCAAGGCTTTATAGGAGCGCGATATAAACCGGCCAGCTACATCAAGGATTTTGAGAAGTATAAAGAACGAATTGCCAAGGAAATGGGCGTGGATGAAAATCTCTTGAAGCAATCCCAGATTAACTTGGCGAAATTTATGAAACGTCTACTGGTTCGCCGGTTTGAAAGTTCTATGTTCGCTTTTCAAATGACTCTTGATTCTTTGATTCATCAGTCCAAAACGATTTTGCATTGGTATGAAAAAATAGGGAAGGTCCCCATTGGTAAGAAGGGCCGTCTTCCTGATTTAGACTCTTTGCTTGAATCAACTGGCGAGGACCTTGATGAAGAACTCAAAGAGGCCGCTCTCGAAGAAGAGTTGAAGGAATACCGGGAAAAGGGATTGTGGCTTATTGATAAAAAAGAACTTCGGAAAGCATTCATTGAAGAAGTCCAAAGCGATATCGAAATTCTTGAGGACATAAAAAAGCGCTGGTTCGGCAAAGTCTTTCCAACAGATCCCAAACTAAGGCATTTTGAAGACATCATTAAGGCCATGCTGCAAAAAGAACCGTCGAGGAAAATCATCGTTTTTACGGAATTCGCGGATACGGCAAATTATTTGTATAAGTCTCTGAAGGCGAGTGTCCGAGTTTTTAAATATTCAGCGGCAGACGCTAGTGAAAAAAACAAACAGATTATCCGTGAGAATTTTGACGCTGGCAGCAAAATCCAGAAGGACGATTATGATGTTTTAATTGCGACGGATGCAATATCTGAAGGTTTTAACCTGCATCAAGCGGGAGCCGTTTTTAACTACGACATTCCCTATAATCCAACCAGGGTTATCCAGCGGGTTGGCCGTATTAACCGCATAAATAAGAAAGTTTTTGATGAACTGTTCATTTACAACTTTTTCCCCACCGCAACAGGCGAAGAAGAAACCAGAATCCGGCAAATATCGACCCTTAAAATCGCAATGATTCACGCTCTTTTTGGCGAAGACACGAAAGTGCTTACCAAAGATGAAGAGCTGGAGTCCTATTTCGCGAAACAACTTCGAGAGGCTTTGAAGAGCCAAGAAGCATTATCGCCTGAAGTAACACATGAAAACTTTATTCGAAACTTGCGGTCTCAAAACCCTGAAGTAGTCGACCAAGCCATGAATGTCCCCAAACGTTGCCGGATCAAACGAACGGCTAAAAAAGATCAAAAAGGGGTTCTGGTCTTTGGAAAGAAAGGCGATGAATATGCCTTCAAATTTGGCCATAATCCAAGCGAGATTATCTCCCTAGGTATAGCCGATGCTTTGCGTCTGTTCGAGGCGACAATAGCCGAAACCCCGGAAAAGGTTTCCCAACAATTTGAAGAAATCTACAATGCTGTTCGAAGCCGCCTATTTAGTAAAAAAAGTGAAGTTGCGTTGGATCGCGGCAAAACAGACGCGATAAATAAGGTTGAGGCTTTAAAATCTAAAGTCTCTGGCAGCCGTGATTACCTTGAGGATCTTCTTTATGTTATGAGAGATTTAGATGCTTTGCCTGACAGGCATGCAAAAGCTATTCGTGCGATTGATCTGAATAATCTAACAGAGGAAATAAAAAATCTTCAGCACGAGGTCCCGCACGCCTATTTGGTAAATATTATTGACCGGGAAAAAAAGATAGACGACGGCAAGGAGTCCCTAATCCTCTCCGAGGAGTTGAATACGTGATGGATTTCAAAGCTCCATACGCAAGGCATGAATATCTGTCTTTTTTTAAAAACCAGCTATTGCCGGAAGATTTCGAAGTCCACGAAGAAAAAATAGCCTCCAGCTTTCAGCCACAGTTCATACAAAGCGTTATCAAAATTGGCGAAGCGCCCTCTCTGGAGCTTAATGCTTACGAAGTTCAACACCTATCCGAAAATGACCCACGCGTATCCCTTTCTCGGGAGACCTTTCGTTTATTAGCTGGGTATGGTGTGAAACGAGCACTGGTTGTTTTTACGTCAGCAAAATCTCCCAATTTCAGGTTATCTCTCGTAACCATTGATTTAAAGTGGGACGAAGGGAAAAAGGTTCAGCGGGAATACTCAAACCCGCGCAGATATTCCTTCTTTCTCGGTCCCGAAAGTAAAATTCACACTCCCGATGAGTACCTTGCAAAAAAGGGTCGGGTTAAAGATTTTGAAGACCTTAAAAGCCGATTTTCAATTGAGGTTGTGAATAAAGAGTTTTATACGCAGATCGCTGTTTTGTTTACGCAGCTTGCTGGCGGCAAGAGGCAGATTGGCAGACAAGCAATTGATGCTGGGCCTGGGTATCTGAAGTTGCCCTCCACGTCGGATGATACCCTTCGTAAGGAATTCACAGTCCGTCTTATTGGTCGTCTCGTATTTTGTTGGTTTTTGAAGAAGAAATTCTCAGAGAAAGGTATACCGCTTTTGCCGGAAGAATTACTTTCTTCGGAAGCTGTCCGAGGAAGCAAAGGCTATTATCATAGCGTTTTGGAATTTTTATTTTTTGAAGTTCTGAATACTCGAATGAATGAGCGCCAAAAGAAGTATCAAAGTTCTCCTTGGAATCAGATTCCATTTTTAAACGGTGGCCTCTTTACGCCCCATGACCATGATTTTTATGAGCCTGGGGCACTTGGAATATCAAAGCATGTAAATACTCTCAAGATTTCTGACGAATGGCTTAAAGAGCTATTTACTGTCTTCGAAACCTATAATTTTACGATTGATGAAAATACATCCGTGGACGTTGAACTCTCCATCGAGCCGGAGATGTTGGGCAGGATTTTCGAAAATTTGCTTGCGGAAATTAATCCCGAGACAGGCGAAACTGCAAGGAAAGCCACCGGCAGCTACTATACGCCCCGCCCTATCGTTGAGTATATGGTGGATGAAAGCCTGAAACAGTATTTTCTGGCAACAGCAAAAATTGACGAAGGCAAAATCGGGAAACTCCTTGCATATGAAGAATCAGAAATTAAATTGACCGATTTAGAGAAGCAATCTTTGTTAGATGCTCTCGATAATATAAAAGTTATTGATCCAGCTTGCGGAAGTGGCGCTTTCCCAATGGGGGTTCTTCAAAAGATGCTACTTATTTTGCAGAAAATAGACCCCGATTCCAGTGAATGGCTAGATCGGAAGCTTTCTAAAATTGAGAATAAGCTAATTCAGAAGGAGCTCGGAAAAAAATTAAAGACAGAAAATGTCAACTATGTACATAAACTTGGAATTATCCAAAATTCAATTTATGGGGTAGACATCCAACCAATCGCCGTTGAAATTTCGAAGCTTCGATTTTTCCTTTCTCTCATCGTAGATGAAAAAGTCAATGACTCAAAAGAAAATCGCGGCATAGAGCCGTTGCCAAATTTGGAGTTTAAATTTGTTTGTGCAAATAGTTTGGTCGGTTTACCAAAACCGAAACCAAAGGATCGCGATCAAAAAACGATGTTTGAGGCGGAAGACGAGATAGACATTTTGCGAGATTTGCGCGATGAATATTTGCGTAGCTATGGCCAAGAAAAGAAACGAATAGAAAAACAATTTCAGGAAGTACAAAGCCGCATGTTCAAGCACAGCATAGGCTGGGGTGGTGCGGACTCGCAGACATTGAAACTTTCTCAATGGAATCCATTTTCCGATGAGCCTTGTTCATGGTTTGATCCAGACTGGATGTTCGGAATTAAGAGTGGCTTTGATATTGTCATTGCGAACCCGCCATATATAACTCTAGCTTTAGGTAAGAAGCAGAAACATTTTACGCGCAACGATATTTTACTTTTCACGTCAATATACCGTGATGTTATGGAGTATAAGGGCAATACTTTCATTTTATTTATCAAGCGAGCTCATGAAATTGTTGGCGATAAGAAAGTGTGCACTTTCATTATTCCAAACACATTACTTCTTAACGATACATGCGAAAAGGTGCGTAAATTTTTACTGACCAACTCTGAAATATCGGCCTTGATTAATATTCGCGATAAAGTGTTTGAGAGCGCTGAAATCGGCGGGAACCTAATTTGCATTTTTCGGAAGTCGATGTGCAAAGAAAGCGTTCTTAAAATTCATCAGATTTCAGACATAAATGAATTCAATTCTCTCAAAATCAGCCAGTCAATTCAGCAGAGTATTTTTCTGAAAAATGATGGGTTTAGATTTTATATTGATATAACTAGTGCAAATTTAGTTCGAAAAATGAGCGAAGGCAGTGTTTTGCTTGATGATCTGGCGGACTTTTATAACGGAATTAAAACAGGCGACAACAAGAAGTTTCTGGCAGATAAAAAACTTAACGGCAAGTATCATCCAATTATTCGTGGGCGAGACGTGTTCAAATATAAAATTTCTTTCGGAAACATATTCGTTTTATTTGATAAGGAATTGCTTTGGAGCAATACGGATGAGACTAAGCTTCGAAAAAAGCCAAAAATAATTATTCGACAAACTGGCGATAGCTTGATAGCTGCTTTGGATAATGTTGGTTATCTGAGTATGGATACAACCCATCTAATCTTTGATGCCAAAGTAGAGATTCTTTTCTTGTTGGGACTTCTGAATTCAAAGCTATTAAACTGGATACATCAAAAATTAACTAATGAAGAAAACCGAGCTTTTGCCGAGGTGAAAATTGTTAATTTGAAACGCTTACCCATACAAATCGGAACGGAAAATCAGCGAAAACTCGTCGGCGCATGTGTTAATAAAATACTCTCAATTGCAACAAGTGATGGACCTAAATTCGATGCTTTACAAAATGAACTTGATCAAATTGTCTACAAGATTTACGGGATTACTTCCGCTGAAATCAAAATAATAGAAAGTCCATCAGAGTAAAAAAAGAAATTCTATGCGCAAAAACCAAGATGATCCATACCCGCTGAAAGACCGAAAACATTAAGGATGGTTTGTTAGTGAATTTTAATCAAAATAGCGAAAAATATCTAAAAGCAAAAGAGAAGCTGCCGAAAGGGCTTCAAGACATTTATAAGCAGATGGTGGATGAATACGCCTATCATGCTTTGCAGCTTTACGGAAGAAACTGGGTTGCTTACGAGGTTATCGCAGAGCTCGTCTTGGCCGGTTGGCAACCAACCAAGACTAAAAAAATAAATGCAGAACTAGAAAAATAATATGCCCAAAGACAGAGATCAAAAAATTCGAGGGGGCGACCTGAATTATCTTCAGGTAATATAAAAATGTCTATCTTTTCGATTTCTCCAGAAGATTTAAAACATTTAGGAGCAGACAGAGCCGTTGATTTCTTTCGTCGTCTTCTCTGGTCAGAGTCAAGTCGCGTGGGTATTGGTAAAAATTTGGTTGATGTTCCAAATTGTATTAATGAAGGAGACGGTGGCATCGACGCTTTGATTAAAGAGGCTTCTCCTTCCTCCGTGGAATTAATCCCTCCCGGTATGAGCGGTTATCAAATCAAATCTTCTGATTTGCAACCTGCGGCCTGCAAAAACGAACTTCATCAAGGGAATGATCTTACTAAACCGCTAAAACCCGAAATCAAAAAACTTTTGGATGCTAATGGGACATATATCCTTGTTTTATTCGATGATATTACCGTTCAAAAGAAAAATGACCGCGAAGCTGCGTTGCGAGAGGAATTGACTAAACTCGGCTACCCAAGCGCTAATTTTCGAGTCTATTCAGCTAATCAGATTGCCGCGTTCTCGGGACATTTCCCAGCCCTCGTTGCATGGTTTAAAAATGAGTTAAGACAATGCAAACCGTTTTCTTCTTGGGCAAAGGACCGAGAAATTGGTGTCCCTAAAAGTTACGTTTTCGATGAGATCCGCGGAAGGCTAATGAGTGAGATCAGGGATAAAATAAGAAATCCAGGCGGTGAGTGCGCAATTTTTAGAATAACGGGTCTCCCTGGCATTGGCAAAACTCGGTTGGTATTTGAAGCCTTATCTCCAGAGGACATTAGGCAACGAGTAATTTATGTAAAAGCAGACCTGTTTCGGCAAACCGAGCTTTATCATCTTCTTCAAAACGATGAAAGCATTCATGCGGTTGTGGTTATTGATGAGTGTAACCTAAATCAACACGACGAGTATATGCGCGTATTTTCGAGTCGTGGACCAAGATTGGTCGTTGTTACAATTTCTTATGAATTAGGCAACGTCCCGCCCCCCACACTTCCGTACAGGTTGGACCCATTACAAGAGAAGGAAGTGCGTGAGATTCTTAAAACGGAGTATCCTCAGCTTCCCGATAATGTGATTTCTCGCATTAGTGATTTCGCAGATGGTTATCCGAGGATTGGGATATTGCTTGGTGACGGATATCTTAAAAAAGAATCGAGTCCTGAAGAATTTATGACCATAAGTCACGATTCTTTAATAAATAATTTGATCGGTGGAGGAATAGATACAAACAGTGACCGGTTTGAAAAAATTGAGCGCGTATTAACCGCGATATCTTTGTTCGCCAAAGTTGGTTATGAGGACAAATTAAAAAAAGAGTCGGAATGGCTGGCTCAATTTTGCCGCATCACCCACCAAGAATTTATAGATATTGTAATCAAACAGAAAGAGCGCGGCATTATCCAAGGCGAATATTTTATTTATGTTACCCCTTTTATGCTAAGAGTCCATTTGATCAAAAAATGGTGGGAAAATCATGGACTAACCAAAGAAACATTCAAAGGCTTAATCGAGTCAATACCCCAGGAATTTCAGCGAGATATGATGGAGCGATTATTAGAGCATGTGCCCTACATATCGGCTACGACAAGAGGGAAAAAGTTTGTAGAAGAAATTATGGGAACAGACGGCCTCTTTTCAGATGTTTCAGTGCTTAAAGAAAAGCTTGGGGCACTTTTTTTTTTAAGGCTATCTGAGGCATCCCCTCAAGATAGTCTCCATTCTTTGAAGAGAACCATAGGAAAATCTTCTAAAGAAGAACTCCTTCAATTTAAAGAAGGACGTCGTGAAGTCGTTTGGGCCCTCGAAAAAATCGCAATCCATCGAGAATTTTTCCAAGATGCAGCGCGGTTATTGCTTCAGCTTGCCGAAGCTGAGGTTGAGTCATACGGTAATAATGCGACTGGTATATTCATTTCTCTATTTTCTCCTGGGATAGGCCCTGTTGCGCCCACAGAAGCGTCTCCTCTTGAACGCTTTCCTATTTTAATAGAGGCCATAACTTCTGATTCTCCCGAAAGACGCAAGCTTGGATTTCGTGCATGCGGAACGGCTCTTCAAACGCAATCTTTTAGCCGTATGGTAGGCGCAGAATATCAAGGGTTGCGCAAACTACCGGAACTTTGGCGCCCTAAAACATGGGGAGAACTTTTCGATTCTTACCGCAGAGTTTGGGAATATTTGATTAGTAATATTGATAATTTTTCAGTTGAAGATAGGTCACCCACCGCGCGTATTTTATTGGAACATACTCGTGGCTTAATTCAAATGACTAATTTATCAGATATGGTTTTAGAAACTTTGAATGCACTATGCCATAAGCCCTATGTTGCTAAAAAAGAAATACTCGGCACTGTAATTGAAATCCTCCATTATGAAAAAAAAGACTTACCCAAGGAAGCCTTAACAAAGCTCATGCAGTTAAGGGATGAATTAACCGGAACTACTTTTGCCTCATTGCTTAATCGATACGTCGGAATGGATCTGTTGGCAGATAAGTTTGATGATGCGGGAAAACATGTCGATCAAACTGAGCAAAAAATAGCGGATCTCGCAAATGAAGCAGTTAAACAGCCGCGAGTTCTTATTCCAGAATTAAAATGGTTGGTAACTGAAGAAGCTCAAAACGGCTATCAATTTGGTTATCAGCTAGGGTGTCGTGATACGACACATGAGCTATTACCCGATCTAATTAATAATCAAAAATCGGGAGGGAAAACCGCGAATCTTTACTTTTTGGGCGGCTATTTTAAAGCGATATTTAACAAAGACCCCGACCGCTGGGAGCAAGAATTAGATAATCTCGCACAAAACGACGACACTATTAGTTGGTTGCCCGAATTAACATGGAGATCCGGTATGACTGATCGAGCCGCAGAGCGTTTGCTAAAGCTTGCGCAAATCGGCAAGATTAAAGTTGAGCAATTTTCCTTCTACAGATTAGGAGGCGTGTTAAAAATTTTATCGGAAGATACGCTTTTGTTATGGCTTCGTTTTCTCATGGAGTCTAATCATCCAACGGCTGCTGATATTGCACTCGACTTTCTTCAATCGTTTTATCTGCATCACAAAAAAAGAGAGGCTTTGCCTAAAGACGTCACTCTAAAAATATTGGTTCACCCTTCGTTTTTCGAAGAGGCCGGTAAATCTGTAAAACATCAAATGCGAGATTATTCTTGGAAAGAAGTGGCTAAAGTATTCATTAAACAGTACCCGGAAGAAAGCCTTCCTCTTGTTGACAAGATTTTGGAACATTTCGGTAATGAAGCATCTGTCGTAGGAAAATTTCATGAAGAATCCCACGAGGTCCTTGGGGAAATAGCAAGTCAACAAGGATACGAAGTTTGGCGGAAGATTATTAAATATCTTGGGCCGCCCATTGATGAAAGAGCTTTTTGGTTAAATTCCTGGCTTAGAGAGGGCGGATTGAATGCGTTTCCACCAGAAGCAATTTGGTCTTGGGTCGATGAGGACGTAGAGAATCGAGCTTGGTATCTCGCCACGTTTGTACCTAAGGCGTTATTTCAGGACCCGACTAGGCAATGCCTAGCTCGTGAACTTTTGGTTCGATATGGCCATCGTGAGGACGTGCGCAACACTTTCTCTTCAAATTATTACTCAGGTTCTTGGAGTGGCCCTGAAACGTTACACTTACAAGAAAAAAAGAAAGCGCTGTTGGAATTTAGAAATACCGAAGAAAACGAAAACGTTAGAAAATGGATCGATGAATATATCAAAGGGCTAGAAAAAGATTTTGAACATGCACGGATAGTGGAGGAAAGAAGGGGTTTCTAATCTCTTTTTTTCTCTGCATTAAACCCTCCTTAAATAAAACCTAATTGATTCCTTCGAGTTGCCGAAGGGAAAATATTGCGCATTTTTAATTCTTAATATAATATAATTGGTCAGTTACAAAATACTGGATAATTATGAAACGAGCCTATATCTACGCCAGAGTATCAACTGCCGAGCAGAATAAGGGCGATATTACGTCTATTGAGAACCAAATAGAGACGTGTAAGCACTTTATTGCCATTAAACAGGCAGAGGGCTGGCAGCACGTTAAAACGATCACAGACCCCGGCTTTTCGGGCAAAGACCTGGATCGGCCTGGCATTAAAGAGCTGATGGCGGAGGTCGCCCAGGGCAATGTGGATGTGGTTGTTACCTACAAGGTAGACCGGGTTAGCCGGTCGCTTATCAAGTTCTACGAGTTCAATAAGCTCCTCGAAGGCCATAAGGTTGAGTTTGCTTCTGCCACGCAAAGTTTCGATACGTCCAGTTCTTCTGGCCGCTTGATGCTCAACATTCTGTTGAGTTTCGCGGAATATGAACGCGAACTTATCAGTGAACGGACGGCTGACAAGATGCAGGCAAATTTTGAGCGCGGGAAATGGGGCGGAGGCTACGTGCCTTACGGTTATGAGCTTGATCCAGTCATAAAAGATTTGAAGGTCCATCCCAAAGAATCTAAAGCGGTTCGCTTGATGTTTGAATCCATAGCCGCCGGTATGACACTGGCCAGAACGGCTGAATTCCTTCATGAGAAGGGCCATGTAACCAAATCCCGGATTGTAAAACGTCAGAACGGCAAGGAAGTGAATATAGGCGGCAGAAAATTTCGGGAAGACATTGTTTTCCGAATGATCCGCAATCCTTTTTATTGTGGGTTTATGACGCACAACGGAAAGCTTGGTAAACACCGGTATGAAACAATTATTCCCAAGACGCTTTATGACAAGGCCAATTCTTCTATGAAGAAAAAATCGCCTGACAATAACGGCGTCAAAATTAAACCAAATGCGGACCGTCACGTTCATCTGTTAAAGGGCATTCTTAAATGTGATGACTGTGGTTGCTCTATGACGCCGGTGCCCAGCGGGAAAAAGGATAAAGACGGAAATCAATACCTATACTACGTCTGCACGGAAGTGAATCACTATAAGGACGCAAAGACCTGCAAGGTACGAAGTCTACCCGCCCGGCATATAGAAGACACCATGATTCATTATCTGAAAGATTTGGGCGAAGAGCCGGGAATCCTGAATACAGTTATCGCGGCTTCAAACAAACATTCGGATGCTGAAGTTAAGAAGCTCAAAAAAGAAGAAGATCGGCTCAGTAAGGAAATTTTGGAAGTTTCCCAAGGGATTGGAAAGTTTATTCAGGTGATTAAGGCCAGTAAGAAAGTTTCACCTGAAATGCAGGCGGAAGTGGATGTTTTATCCGCACAAAGGGAAAAGTTCTCAGGCGAGCTAGAGAAGGTAAGGGTTGATTTGAGCATCCATGCTTCTAAGCAGCTTGAAATGGAAACGATCCGAAAAAGTCTTTTGCGGTTTACCGAAGTTATTGGAAAGCTTCCTTTGGAAGATAAGAAAGAATTGGTGTCCCTCATCCTGCGCGAGGTTAAGGTCTCTCGTGTTAACCACGAAAAAGGAAAGGCGCCAGCCGAAGCTGGCGCCTTCAACTGCCCGATACGAACTTCTTGGTTTCGCGTTGTCGTGACAATTAACGCAATACCTTCGCTTCCCGTCGTTTACGACGATCAAGCGAAAAAGTTCGTATTTACTTCTAAATGGCTCCCCGGGGAGGACTCGAACCTCCGACACGGTGATTAACAGTCACCTGCTCTACCAACTGAGCTACCAGGGAATGTAATTTGTTTGATTCTTTCAATTAGCAGTTTGCTCTATCCCCTTCGCAACGTTTGTAACACTACGGGGACTGCTCGCTTCGCTCGCCGCCAACTGAGGCCGCAGCTTCTTGCTGCGGCACTTCGCGCAAACCCCGATGGTTTGCGCTACGCTACCAGGGAATATTGGTGGTGAAAGTGTAATGAAAAATTAACGTGCTGGCAAGAGGAAACCTTTCCGATATAATAGGTTACCTATGAAATCGCTGTGGAGTGATAGGGAAACCCAGGGCAAGGGGCCGCTCGATCTTCTTGTGTACCGTTCGCGCTTGATCGGCTCGGAACCGAAACTTTGCGTGTGGGGAGGCGGGAATACATCTTCCAAGATGACGGAGCGGGATCATCTGGGCAGGAATGTCCGTGTGCTGCGCGTCAAGGGAAGCGGTTCAGACCTCAAGAGTTGCCAGCCCAAAGATTTTTCGCCGCTCCGGATTGAAGACATGCTGCCTGCGCTTGAGCGCGACACCATGAGTGATGAAGAGATGGTGGATTATATGAACCGTTGTCTCATGGATCTCAAGTCGCCCCGGCCTTCGATTGAGGCGCTTTTGCATGCCTTTCTTCCTTTTCAGGCCGTGGATCACACCCACGCGGATGCCATTCTTTCACTCACCAATACTTCTTCGCCACGTGAAATTTGCCGCAAAGTTTTTGGCGACGAATTGGTTTTTATTCCGTATATCAAGCCGGGCTTTGATTTGGCCAAGAGAATGGCGGCTGAAGTCGCGAAGCGTCCCAAAGCCAAGGGCGCGATTTTTGAGAAACACGGCCTTATGACCTGGGGCAATGATTCCAGAACCAGTTATCTCCGGACCCTTGAGATGGTGAGCCGCGCGGAATCGTACATCAAGAAATGTGCGGGGAAGAGGGCCGCATTCGGCGGGCAAAAAATAAAACCTTTCAGCCGGGCGGATCGCGAGGAGTTTATCGTTACATTTATGCCAGAATTCCGGCGTGTGCTCAGCAAAAATAAGCCGGTGATTCTGCATTTCAATGACTCAGCCGCTGTTTTGGAATTTGTCTGCTCCAAGGATGCGCCGCAGATGTCGCAGCAGGGGCCGGCCACGCCCGATCACATGCTTCGCACCAAGAGAATCCCGTGCTTCCTTCAATTAAAAGGAAATCCCCTTCGCTCCGCTGCGGGGACGGTAAAAGCTCGCCCGATGTTCACGAAGCAATCATTCAAGCGCCAGCTTGAGGCGTATGCGGCGGCGCATGAGAGATACTATAAAAAATATAAAAAGCCCAGAATGTACATGCTGGACCCTTTTCCGACCGTCATTCTCATTCCGGGGATTGGCATGGTGACGGCAGGGAAGGACTTGCAGTCCGCACTGATTGTTTCGGAAATTTACGAGCATTCTATTTCCGCCATGCGCGCCGCGAATTTTATCGACCGCTACGTTTCTTTGCCACCGCACGAGGCCTTTGAGATCGAGTACTGGCCTCTTGAACTTTACAAATTGACGCTTGCGCCGCCCGAGAAGGAGTTGGCGCGTAAAATTGCGCTTGTGACGGGTGCTACGGGTGGCATTGGACGGGGCATTTCAAAAAAGCTGGCGTCTGCGGGTGCGCAGGTGGTAGTCACGGATGTGGATGAGAAAAAAACGGCCTCGCTTGCGCAGGAAATCAATCAGGAATTCAAGGGGCCCAAGGCCCTTGGTTTTAAAATGGATGTGACCAGCGAGTCAAGCGTGCGCGCGGTTTTTAGAAAGATTCTTGCGGAGTTTGGAGGCATTGACATCGTGGTTTCCAATGCCGGCGTCGCGACTGTGGCTGCGGTTGAAAAGCTTTTGCTTTCCGAGTGGGAGAAAAATCTAGCAGTGAATGCCACGGGGCATTTTCTGGTGGCGCGCGAGGCGTTCCGGCTTATGAGGCTTCAACAGCTTGGCGGAAGTTTTGTTTTTATCGCCAGTAAAAATGTAGTCGCGCCCGGCGCGGAATTCGGGGCTTACAGTGCGTCCAAAGCAGCGTCCGCGCAGCTTGCCAAAATTATTGCCATTGAAGGAGCGCCCCTCAAAATTCGCTCCAACATGGTGAATCCGGACGGCGTGTTTCAGGGTTCAGGCCTTTGGGCCGGCATCAAGTCGGACCGCGCCAAAACTTTTGGGATTCAAGAAAAGGAGCTCGAGGAATTTTACCGGAAACGGAATTTGCTTCAGGTCCGCGTCGAACCTGAAGATGTCGCCGAAACCGTTTTATTTCTTGCTTCTTCGCGTTCCGCTAAAACCACCGGTACCATGATTCCCGTGGACGGCGGCCTGCGCGAAGCTTTTCCCCGCTGATTGATGAATCAAAAACAAATCGAATACATCCAAAAAAACTTCCGGACGAAATCGGTCAAGGAAATGGCGGCCGAGCTCGGCATGGACCGGAAACTGGTCCAGCGTGAGGTAAGAAAAATCGCCTCCGCTCCGCAGAATGAGACAAAACCGGCCAACCCCTGGCTTTTTACCGGCGCGGCGCTTGCCTTGTTTTTTGTTCTCGGCTTGTTGAATGTTTGGCATCACGAAATGTGGCGGGATGAAATCGTCATGTGGATGATCGCGCGGGACAGCTCATCCCTTGCCGAAATGCTGCGCGTGATCAAATACGGTGGTCATCCCGCGTTGTGGTTTGTCGGGCTTTACGGGTTGAGCCAATTCATGCCGGATCCGGCAGTGATGCAATACTTCCATCTTTTTCTTGCCGCCATTGCGGCTTTGATTTTCCTGCGGTTCTCGCCATTTTCAAAGCTGGAAAAGTCCCTGTTTCTACTCGGGTATTTTCCTTTTTACGAGTATTGCGTGAAAAGCCGGAGCTACATTCTTGGTATTCTGTTTCTTTACGCTGTCTGCGCCCTCTACAGCGGCAAGAAGAAACGCTACGGAGCGCTTGGCATTCTTTTATTTTTTCTTTGCCATACCAGTGTTTTGGGGCTCATCATGGCGGGGGCTTTCGGTGCGGTGATTTTTTTTGATTTGGTGCGCGAAAGAAACAAAGCGCGGGGCGAGTTCTTTTCTTTTCTGGCGGCCGGAGGAATTCTTGCTGCGGGTTTTGTAACCGCATTTCTCCAGCTTCGCCCTCCTGCAGACAGCGGTTTTGCGACGGAATGGTATCCGGCGTGGAACGGGCAACGGTTTTTGGAAGTTGTCGCCGCCCTGCGTGTCGCCTTCCTGCCGACTTTGGGGGATATGACGCTGAAGATAATGGCCGTTCCGGCAGACGGCATTGCGGCGGCAGTCCTCTTTGCCGGGTCGATTGCGGTTCTTAGCGGCCGGGCGCGCGCTTTGCTTTTTTATGGTGTGGCGGCCATAGGTATGCTGAGTTTTTTTTATGTGAAATATCTCGGCTTCATCTGGCACCATGGGCATCTTTTTTTGGCCTGGATTGCCGCAATCTGGATTTGGCGCGGAAGCCCGGCAGGAAGCAATTCCAAGGCGCTTGCGGGTTGGCGGCACTGGTTTCTGCTGGGAATCCTGGGCTGGCAGGCCGTTACGGGAATCCGCGCCAATGTACTGGACTGGCAAAGGCCTTACTCAGCGGGCAAGGAAACCGCGCGTTATATCAAAAAGGAAGGGCTGGACCGTCTGCCGATTATCGCGGATTCGGATCTTTACGCGGTTTCGGTGATGGGTTATTTGAATAAAAAAGAAGCGTACTATCCGCGGCCCGGTCGTTTCGGGACTTATTATATTTTAGACCAAAAAAGAAACCGCAAAATCATGCCCGAAGAAATTTTTCGCACGGCCCAAGACATGGCAAACAGGGAAAAAAGCGATATTTTGATTCTTCTCAACTATGATTTAGTGCCTGCCGGCAATGTGCAGGTCCAAGATATCCTGCCCGCCAATATAAGAAAAATTGCGGAATTCACCGACAGTCTTTGGGAGGACGAGCGTTACTACCTTTACCGGATGGATTACGTTTCATGAAAAAGCAAAAACAAAAACCGGCCGCTGCCTCCGTTGTTCCTGACACAAAATTATCGCGCGGCGAAAAGATTTTTATTTTAGCCGCAACTCTCGCGGCCGCTTTACTTATTCTCACCAATCTTGGCAATACCTATTTATGGTCGGATGAGGCGCATACCGCACTTCTGGCAAAGACGATTCTTTCCCACGGCATGCCCAAAGGAACGGACGGTTTCAATTCCTATTCCGTGGATATTAGCGGGAATAATTCCGATACGGACAAAAAAGGCACCTGGGTTCTCACTCCCTGGCTTTCTTACTACGTGGCGGCACCATTTACGCTTTTGCCCGCCGAAGGATCGGAATGGGCGCTTCGCCTGCCTTTTGCTTTGTTCGGAATTTTTACCGTGCCGCTGGTTTATTTGCTTGCCCGGCGGCTTTTTGACCGGAAAACCGCAGCGGGATCCGCTGTTTTTTTGGTGTTGTGCGTGCCTTTTCTTCTTTATTCCCGGCAGTGCCGCTATTATTCCATGGCCATGTTTTTTTCTGTGTGGCTTCTGATTGCCTACGATAAATTCCTGAAAAATGAAAAAGGATATTTCCAGCACACGTTTTTTTCCCAGCTTTTTCTTTTTCACACCAACTACATGATCTGGACCGGCATGGTGGCCGGATTGGCGGCCCATTTTTTGATTTTCAATTTTGATCGGAAGCGCCTGGAAAACGCCTTTTTCCTCGCGGTTTACTCCCTGATTTTTCATCTTCCGTGGATACTCATGTTCGCAAAGAAAGCGGGGAGGGATGTTGCGGAGCCGGGAAAATATGTTGAAAATTTCAGGAATTTCTTAATCGGGGTTAATAATTATCTTTTACCGCTGGGATTCCTTCTCGCGGCTTTTCTGATCCTCTGGTTTTCGGGAAAAAAGGTGAAAGACTCCTCAAAAAAAATGGCGGCTTTGCTTGCCATTCTAATCATGACTAATATTGCAGCGGCCTGCCTTTCCACGGGATATTTTTTTAGGTATCTTGTCGGCGTCATCCCCGCAGCGCTGATTTTGCAGGCTTTTTTGTGCATGGAAGTTTTTGAGCGGCAAAAAGCCGTCGGCATTGCGATTATGCTTGTGTTGGCGGGCTCCAATCTTTTTGCCGTGCCGGTTGAGCGGGTTTTTAAAATCACGACCTGGGATACGCAGAACAAATCTTTTTTGCGGCTGCCCCTTTTGGATTATTCCTACGAACTCACCCACGAATACCGGGGCCCGGTGCGGGGCATTGCGGAATATTTGAGGGAGCATGCGCGGGACGGGCAAAAAGTGGCCATCACCTACGGCGACCTTCCGCTCAAATATTATTTGCCGAAGCTTAGAATTGTGGGCGGGCTTGACGGAGTGGATTTGGAAAAGGAGAGGGCCGGGGAGGCGGACTGGATTATTCCCAGGCATTACACGATGAAAGGCCTGAAGCCTGTGAATGAGTATTTACTTTCCCATGCCGACTCGAAGGAATATGAACAAATAGAAATCAATTATCCCGATTATACCTTTGAGAACATTCCCGAGCCGGAGATGCATCTTTTCCGCACCGCAGCCGATAAACCCAAGGTCTTAATTTTGAAAAAACGGAAGCCGGTGTAGAATGGGAATGAACAATCAACAGCGCGAGTATCTGCTCAAGAATTACAAGACCCGTTCGGTCAAACAATTAGCCGAAGAACTCAAGCTGGATAAAAAAGAAATCCAGAGAGAACTGCGCCAGCTTTTGGCTCAACCGGGCGCTTCGAGCCAGGCCCAGGAAGCCGGACAAAAATCCGTGACAGCGCCGCCCTTCATGCCTTGGGTGGGCCTTGCCGTTCTGCTCGCGGCCACGGCAATTGTCTATTACAAAAGCCTGTTTCACCCTTTTCTGAATTGGGATGACCCCGAGTATGTGACGGAGAATTTTTTGATCCGGACGCTTTCACCCTCCAATCTGAAGACCATTTTTACCCAGCCGCATTACAGTCTTTATATTCCTTTTACTCTAGTGAGCTATGCGCTTGATTATCAATTTTGGCACTTCAACGCTTTTGGTTATCACCTTACCAACATCATCCTGCATCTTCTGAATGCGGCCCTGGTTTTCGGGCTGGTGAGGCTCCTTGCCGCCGATTGGGCAGTCGCTTTCGGCGTAGCGCTGTTTTTCGGAATCCATCCCGTGCAAATTGAATCCGTGGTGTGGATTGCCGAGCGGAAAAACGTTCTTTCAGCGCTCTTTTTTCTGGCGTCTTTTTTTGCTTACACACTGTTCAGGCAAAAACCAAAAGGGAAAAAGGCCTCATTTGGTTTTTGCCTTTTGTTTTTTATTGCCGCCTGTTTATCGAAGCCGGTTTCAGTGGTTTTGCCGCTTCTCATTCTTGCCTTTGATTTGAGCCGCGGTTATTTAAAAAAGGAGAAAATTCCCGGGTACCTTCCTTTTTTTGCGGGCGCCCTTATTTTTGCCGCTATCACTTATGCCATCACCAAAGGGGAGGGCAAAATGAATTACCACGGCGGCAGTCTGGGCGCCACGATGCTCACCATGATGGTGGTGATGATGAAATATTTCCAGCTTTTGCTGTTTCCTGTGAAGCAAAGCCTTTTGTATGAATTCCCAGTATATCCTTCCATCGCGCATCCTCAGGTGGGAGCATCTTTTCTGGGTCTTCTTATCGTATTGTCTGCCGTGGGGTATCTTTGGTTCAAAGATAAAAAACTTTGCTTTTGGGCGCTTTGGTATTTTATTTTGCTGCTTCCAGTGATGAATTTTGTCCCGTTTCCGAGCCTTATGAATGAACGCTACCTTTATCTTCCGCTGGTGGGTTTTTTCGCCGTCATTTTGGTTCTGGTTAAAAGGATAGCGGGGTTGATTCCAACGGCGGCCGTTATCGTGGCGAGTGTTTTCGGACTGACCTTTCTTAATCTAAAGCGCCAGGAGGTGTGGGCACATTCGGAAAAACTCTGGCTTGAGACACAGGCCATGACCGGTGAGAAAAGTCAAAGTCCTTATATCAATCTGGGCATGCATTATTTAAGGGAGCACCAAATCGAAAAAGCCATTGAACAGTTTGAAAAGGTGAAATCCATGTTTGACGACCCCAAGGCCTATGACGGGCTGGGCATCGCCTATTTTGAAAAGGGGGATCTTGAAAAATCCATTGCTTATTTCAAACAAGCGATTGAAAAAGTGCCGGGTGAAGCGGTGGTTCACAGCAATCTGGGCGTGGCGTACGAGAAAAAAGGAGATTCTGAATCTGCGCTGTCGGAATTCCGGCAAGCCGCCTCGATCGATTCCCGGGATCCCAAGTACCGAAACAATATGGGCTCGATTTATGTGAAAATGGGAAAAGATGCGGAAGCGGAGCAGGCGTTCCGGGAGGTGCTCAAGGTGGATCCGGATTTTGCGGAGACATTATACAATCTGGGGTTTTTATGTTCCGGACAGAACCGGGTTGCCGAGGCCAAAGAATATTGGTCGCGCTTTCTTGCCATTCATCCCGATCATGAGAAGGCCGGCGAAGTGAAGTTGAAAATGAAAGATTTTGAAAAGGGATGAAGCCATTTCCCAAGGAAAAAATATCTGACGCCAGTCCCCGTCCGGGCTATCGAGCGATTTTTTTAGTGGCCTTGGTCTTGGCCCTGGTTTTTTTGGTTTATGCGGGAAGCCTTTTTTATCCTTTGACGGATTGGGATGACCCTCTTTATATTATCGCCAATCCCCTGATCACCAGTTTCTCGCCTTCTCATCTGACGACCCTATTCACAAAGCCCCATTTTTGCCTTTATATTCCTTTCACCCTTCTGAGTTACGCGCTTGATTATCAATTTTTCCGCTATGACGCATTTGGATACCACCTGACCAATCTCCTTTTGCATTTGGCCAATGTCTCGCTGGTTTACGGCCTGATCGCGTTTCTCACCGGGGAATCGCTGGCGGCTCTGGGAGCGGCGCTTCTCTTTGGCATTCATCCGGTCCAGGTTGAATCCGTGGTGTGGATTGCGGAGCGAAAAAACGTTCTTTCCAGTTATTTCTTTTTACTGGCTTTTGTTTTTTATGTCTTATCGAAACACCGGCCGCGCGTGAAGACGATGCTGCTTGCCTCCTGGTTGGCTTTTTTTGCCGCCTGTTTTTCCAAACCCAATGTGGTCATTTTCCCTTTGTTAGTTTTAGCTTTTGATTTCTGCACCGGGGATTTCAAAAAAGAAAAAATGGCCCGATACATTCCCTTGCTTCTGGGAACATTTGCCTTTGCCGCGGTGACCGTTGGCATCACGCGCGATGAGGGCATATTGACCTATTACGGCGGCAGTTTTATGGCCACTGCTAGGGCCATGATGGCGGTCATGGTAAAGTATTTTGAGCTTCTTTTTTTGCCTTTGCGGCTCAGTCTGAATTATGAATTTTGGATCCGTTCTTCCCTCGCTTACCGCTATCTTTACATCCCCATTCTTTTTTTTATGCTCTCGGCCGCCGGCCTGGTTTGGCTTTTTTTCAAGGACAGGAAACTTTTTTTCTGGGGGTGCTGGTACCTGATTTTGCTGCTGCCGGTGATGAATTTCGTCCCTTTCCCAAGCTTGATGAATGACCGTTATCTTTATCTTCCCATGATCGGGATTTTCACGCTTTTATTCGTGCTGCTCAAGCGATACGCCGGTGTCGGCGTCACGACCGGAGTGATTTTCATCAGCGCCGTGGCCTGTGCTTTTTTAAATTTCCACCGGCAGGATACCTGGTCCAGCCGTTTGCACGTGTGGGTGGAGACAGGATGGTCCCGGGCAAAGACGCCTGGGTGGGAGTCCCTGAAGGAGCGGCTCGTAAAACAGGGCGAAAATTCTGAAATTTATCAGGCGCAACAGGAACTATTTGAAAAGCACGAGGTGAACAAGGCGATTCAGAGATTCCAGAAAGTGCTGGAGCAATCCAGGGATCCGGAAGCGTATGACGGCCTCGGAATCGCATATGCCCAGAAAGGGGACATGGAGCGCGCCATTTATTATTTCAGGAAAGCCATTGAAGTCAATCCCCGGGAGGCGGCCTTTCACGGCAATTTGGCCGCGGCTTATGTCCAGGATAAAGAGCTGCAATCGGCCATGAACGAATTTCTCAAAGCCATTGCCTTGGACCCTCGGGATCCGGTGCATCACAGCAATTTTGCCGCCCTTCTTGCCGGAATAGGAAATCCTGCGGCCGGAAAGGAATTTTTGGAGGCGGTGCGATTAGCTCCGGATTCTGCAGAAGCTCTTTTCAATGCGGGATTCTATTATCATCAGCGAAAACAGTTCGGCGAAGCAAGAAAGTATTGGGCTCATTTGCTGGAACTCTATCCCAATCATGAAAATGCCGCTTATATAAAAGCCCAATTTGTTGCTTCGGAAAATAAGAATCCTGTCTCAACGGCCTAGGCCGGAACTCCTTAGTTCCAGCACGCTCGCTGGAACTGGAGGCTCCAGTCTTCGCAGTTAAAAAAAACCGCATTTTTTACCCCCACTTTTAGTAAGATTTAATCCATTTTAAAATTAATCGTAATTTAGTTCATAACTTATTTTATTTAAATAAGTTATGAAAATAAAGTTATTTTAAAAAGTTATCCAATCCAGCTTGAATTTCCCGACCTTACGAGGTATAATTTAATACTTTCTAAATTTAGTTAAATAAGTCTCCCATGAACTTAAAATTCAAAAAAACCATAGCCTTTGTAACCGCTCTATTATTTATATCTAATACTCTTGCTTATTCTGCCCCGGCACTTCCGGATTTAACCCTTTTAAGTCCGCAAACTCCGCGCAAAGAAGCCCTGCTTCCCGTTCTTGAGCTTGAGATTCCCGGTTCACTGGGAAAGGTAGAGCATTTGTCTCAAGCCCAAGGGAATACGGGTTTTGTCATTCATATTCAGGACGCCCACGGCAGTTATCAGGCCCAAAAGAATATCCGCCTTCTCCTGAATTATCTTAAAAAGCGTTACGGGATAAAGCTTGTTTTTCTGGAAGGCGGGGCCTCGGCCTTGAACCCGCAGTATTTTCATTTTTTTAAGGACAAGCGGCGTAATCAGCGGATTGCCCGGCGCCTGATGCGCAAAGGAGTTCTTTCCGGGGCGGAGGCCTTTTTGATCGAGCAGGGCGAAGCCGAAGGTTTCGGGATTGAGAACGTCGGGGTTTACAGGCAGGATATCGGGCTTTTCCGGAAAGTCCTGAGCCGGCACCCGGAAACCCGGAAGTTTCTCCAAACCGAAGAAAGGCACGCGCGGCTTCTCGAAACAAAAATAATGAGCCGTAGATTGAGAAAATTTTTAAAGGCCTGGCGGGATTACCGCAAAGAATCCTCCTCACTTCTCCGGTTCATGGGAATCCTCGAAAACGAAGCCCAAAAAACTCTGGGCCTGAATCTTAAAGACCCCGTCCATCAGAACCGCTTTCCTTCATTGCTCCGGATCCTGAAAGTCAAAAAATTGGAAGACGCTTTGGATAGGGACAAGGCGGCTGAGGAAAGAGAGGCGCTCATCCGCTCGCTTGAGACAAAACTGGGGGAAAAGGGGAAAACATGGCTTGAGCCGCTTCGGACCCTTGATAAATCAAAAAATCCCCGCCTTGTATTTGAGAAAATTTTTGAAAAGGCAGGATCCGTCGATTTCGGCCCGTATTCCCATTTTAAACAATACGCCCAATATCTGATTTTCCAATCCGAGATCGACGGCCCCGAAATTTTCCAGGAGATCGAAACTTTGTGCTCTGAAATTTTTTCCCGCCTGGCAAAAACGGAAGATGATAAAATTTTGATCGAGGCGGAGCGGCAGATTGCGTTTCTTGAAAAACTTTTTGCTCTCGAACTGACCCGCGCCGAATACCGCCAAATTTTAAACATGCCCTTTGAGCCATCATCCCTCTCGGGTTCCATCAATCTGCTTTCACAAAAGTACGGCTCTTTTGACACCACCGAAGACTTGAACTCATGCGATCGGATTTTTGATGATGCCTTGACATTCTACCGGCTGGCGGAGGAACGTGAGCAGCATTTTATCGGAGCTCTTTTCCGGGTGATGAAAGAAAAACAAAATGACCGCGCCGTGATTGTGACCGGAGGCTTCCATTCCGAAGGCATCACGGAACAGTTTGAAAAAAAAGGCATTTCTTATGCGGAGATCAGCCCGCGCCTGAAACCGGATAAAAAGGGGCGAGAGCTTTATCTTGAGACCATGCTGGGAAGCGCCGCTTATCAAAAGGCGTATATCGCCAATGTCCTAAAAATCCAGCCGATTGAAACCCAGAATGCCATGGCCGCCATGCTTGATGAAATAATTCCGGCGGTTTTGGATCAGGTCATGGAAGAAGGCCGCCGCGCGGGAGAGGGGCGGGAAGCGGTTCTGCGGTTGGTTGCGCAAAGCGATTACGGGAAACAGCTTTCATTTCGATTCGGAAAAAGCGATGCGGAGATTTTATTTGGCGGACGCCGGCTTGCGTATTATCAGGAATTGTCCCAGGCCGCCTCGCTGGGGGCGCAAGCGGAAAAATTATCAGGCCGTTCCTTGGGCGGCGAAGCGCCGCTGGAAAAAATTCTGGATTTGCTTAACCGGAATTATCCTGAATACACCAATCAGGACATTTACGCACTTTTAATCGCCCAGAGTACAGCGATTAACCGTAGCTTGAACCATCCTCTGGTGGGGATGGTCACGGCTCTTTGGGAAATGCACAACATGAAAGACGCCACCATTCAGCCCGCCTTTACCGGAAAGTTTAACCAAGCGTTGGATGAATTCAACGAGGTCCTTATTCACCACGGCTACCGCCTCGATTATTCCGAGGGCACGACGCCGCCTTTCAGTTTGGTCCAGGCGCAGGCAAGTTCGCTGGGCCAGGAAGCGGTGGAAATGACCAGCGAGGAAAGAGAAATCAGGAAGCTGCTCAAAGGCGCCAATGAAGTCCTGAATATTCTCGACGGGAAACAGGCCGTGACATTGTTTCAGCCCGTTTCTTTTGCGGCCAAGTCCCTTGCGGTCAGTTTGGCATTGATTGGCGGAGCCTGGATCTTGAGTTTTTTTGCTTTGCCGGATGCCGGGCGGATTTTGCGTTGGGGAGTTACGGCTGTCATCGGGCCGTTTGCGCTGGGGTTTGCCTTTCATCTTGCCGTCGCAGGCGTCAAAAATCTTATTGCCAAACCTTGGCAGGAAAACTGGGGCGAGCTTGCCGACCGTTTTGCCGAAGGAGCCAGGCGATTGCAAGATTTGTACGATGTGCGGAAATCCCGTCAAGGCGGGCAAGTCGATTTTGAGCTGCCCTGGGGCCGGCGGGACGAGATTCCCTGGGATCAAGTGTTTTTGCACGCCGGTCCGAGAGGAAATCAAGCCTTGGTTCTAGCCGGAGAGCATGTGCAAACCTGGGCGCAGCATATGCACCGTTTGAGTAAAGAATGGTTCGAGGAGTGGCAGGGAAGGGGAATTAAAATGAAACCGGTTAAGAGAGATGCTTTTTTTCAGGCCATTCATGACGCCCTCCTGCTGGGTGCCGGCCGTTTCCGCGCCAAGTTTCTGCTCGAAGAAGTCGAACAATCCAAAGCGTTTTCTGACGGTAATAAATTTATTATTAAATTGAATTTGACGAGAATCGTACAAAATACGGAAGATGTTCTCCGCCCGTGGCTGCGCATTGCCACTTCATTTCCTTTCCCGCCCGCAAAAGTCACGGTCACGGAAAATTATGGCCCTGCGTTTAGCGATGCAGTGAGTAATTTCAGACACGGCATGGAGCATGTTGCCGGCTTGTTAGCAGAAGGGATATCGGCAGAAGATGCGGGGACAGGCGCTTCTCTCGGTACCGAATCCCAGGCGGCTGAGGAGCTTTTCCGGGCCATGAGAGAAGAGCCGATCCAGGGCGGCGCGAGGCATCATGAAGATTTGAGTTTTTATCTGGCAGCTCTCGGCCGCGGTGAGGCGGTGAAAGGAATTTCCCGAGAACGTTATTTGGATATGGTGGATTATGTGTCAAATCATTTGGCAAGGATTCTTTTGGCGGCTGTTCCGCCCAGCTGGCCTCTGTCTGCCGAAAAAAAGCAGGCGTTTAAAAAACTTCTTCTTAAAAATATCCGCGAGTTCAGGAAGCTTGGAATGTACCCGCTTACCATCCAGGCCGCGCTTGTGCGCATCACGCCCGTGGAAGCGCGGGTCACGCTTGACCGGCTGAAAAATACCGTAATCGGCGTCAGTCCGGAAGGCCGGGAAGTGAAATTGGACAACGCTGAAAGCCAGGTCATTTTATTCTCTGCGTTGAAAAATAGAGCGAATGCTTTGAGCTACGTAGACAATTATGTCAAGGGCCTGCAAGAGGCGTACAAGGCAGCGGTTAAAAAATTTCTTGAAATCAGAAAAGAGATCCAGCCTCGGATTACGGCGCTTACCGGAGATTCCCCGGAGATAGACCGGCAGAAACTTTTGATTAGGAACCGTGAAAATGCTTCCATCCATAACATTGCGAGAAGCATCGCTTCGCTGGTGTACACCAGCCCGGAGCCGGCTTTCAAAGCTGCGGAAAGAGTGAATACGATTTTTAGCGTGGCCGATCACTTGCTGTCCAAAGATTCGGAACCGCGCATCACGCCTGGCTCTGCATGGATGATGGCGGTCCGGGCTTCGGAGCACGAGGATCCTTATGCAACGGCGGATATTTTTGCTTCCCGCTGGCAAAGAGCTTATGCCATGACCGAGGCGCTTGATGTGGCTGCCAAGAACGCTGCCGCGGATCAGTTCTACACATCCAAAGATTGGGAAGCGAAAACCCGGATGGCGCTCAAATATTATGCGCTGGCAAAGACCTACGCCGCGGAGCTTGGTTATCAAGATCTTGCGGGTTCCCTAGCCGGGGTTGTCATGTTTGAAAAAAGCGAGGATGCGGTCAAGGCCCTTGTGGACAGGCTTGCGGCAAGGGAGAAAAAGGCCAGAGAAGCGGCGCAAACAACCGAACTTCAAAAAGTCCAAAAAAGCGTGGGCGGACATGCGGTGGCGGTCGGCAAAGGGGCTGAGGATTTTAAGGAGGCGGTCACTATTTCACTTGAACGCGAGAGAAAAATCCAGGAAAGACGGCGAAAAGAAAGAAAGGAATGGCTTGCCGAGCTTACGGTTTCAGAGCGTTTCAAAACCATGACAACAGTGGAGGTTGAAAAGTCCATTCGCGATGCGGTGCAAGAACTCACGGATCAAAACAAGGCTCAGGGTTTGGAAGGCGAGAGGGCCAAGCCTACTGCAGCAGAAGTCGAGACCAAGCTCGGTCTTAATGCCGGCAACCTTTTCAATATCATGCGGTACCGCCGGTACCGGTTGGACAACTCGGCTTTCCCGAATTTTACCGAGTTCGGCATCAGGCCGGAGGGAGAGTGGTTCAATCTTGAAGAGCCGGCTGTACTTGAAAAGAGAATCCGTGAGGTCATCGTCCAGCTTACTGAGAAAAATATTGCGGAAGGAAAGAGCAGGAAAAAAGGAGTTGCAAAACCGACGATTGCCGAAGTGGCCTGGGCGCTCGAAATCACACCGGAGCGACTGATGAATGTTGTGTCCCGGCGGCGTCACCGCGGCACCATTCTTTTTCCCTCCCTGATTGAAATGGGAGCCAAACGGGACAGGGGGAAACCCCCGGCCCAGGCCGCGTCGCTGGGCGAACAGGAGCTTCAAAAATTTCTTGAAGCGCTTCGGTTTTCAGGAATGGGACTTGATGATTCCAGTGACATCATTGATTTTGACAGGGAATTTGCCGGTATTCAACAAGAAGAAATTCTTACGGACGCGGCTTTACGCCAGGTCCGGGCGTCCTTTGCGGCCCGGGATTTGAGAAGTTTGGTTTTTGTCGGACTGCCCCTGGCCGAAGACCGATGGATTTCCGTGCAGCGCCTTGCGCAGGAACTTTTTTCTCTCATTCATGGGCAATACGCTACGGAGCGCATGCAGATGGCCCCCATCCTTGATCCTCAACAAATTGAGAGTTATGAGAATGCCATCAAAGACGCCATTACCAACGCGGTTATCTGGGGCAATCGCAATGTCCCTCGAAATGCCATCGCTATTCGATGGAATTTCGAGGGCGACAAACTTCTTTTTGATGGGATCGATCAGGGATTGCGGTCGATTGACTTCGCGGATAGGCCGGAGCCGCCGGCTGGCGTTCACGGCCAATTTCACGGCACCAATTTTGGCCGCTTTTATGTCGAGAAGTATCTCATCCCGCAGTACCGTCTGGCGGAGGGACGTTATGACCGGCCTTTAACAGGTCCGCAAGGAGAGCGGCTAGGGCAAATGGTTTCATCTCAATTTCCATTGTCTGGGGTACCTCCAAAGGGCCAATCCCTGGGTTTTGAAGCGGATTTAATTCCGCTTTTGCGTAGGATCCCGCGAGAAGAGCATGGCCGAAGACCTCGCATGGCTCCAGTGGATATCCAGCAAGCGATGGAGAAATATCTTCCGAATATTCAGTTTCTCCTTAACAAGGGGTTTACTTTGGATCAGATGAAAGCATATCCGGGCATCGTGAAATATGACCCGCAAACCAAATGGGAATATTTGACCACCGGAGGAACTTTGGCGAGAGACGGAAAGAAATACAAAAAACTTGGAATTTCTGAAAAAATAATTCGGCAATATCCCTATCTTCTTCAGTACAATTTAGACAAGCTTTCAGAGACCTGGGAGTTTCTTACCAAGAAACTGGGGATTCCTGAATCCCAGATCAGACAAATACCAAAAATCCTCGGCTCCGGGATTGATAAACTAGCGCTCACCTGGGACTATCTCACAGGGACAAGGGGCGATTCGGTAGAAGACGGCAAATCCTATCCCAATCTGGGCATTCCCCCCGATAAGGTGAGAAAAAATCCCATCCTTTTGACCTACAGTTTGGCCAATCTCTCTCAAACCTGGAATTTTCTGACGCGGGAGCAAGGCCGGACCCTTTATGAAAAGCAACATTATGCCAATCTCGGCTTTCCGGCCGAAAAAATTCAGCAGGAACCCATCTTGCTTGCAGCCGGAATCCCGAATCTCGCAGCCACCTGGGATTTTCTCACAAAAAAAGGGGGATTGTCGGAATATAAAGGAACTCAGTATCCCAATCTTGGAATACCAAAAGCAAAAGCGCGGCAAGTGCCCGGCCTTCTGAGGCTGACACCCGAAAACCTTTCCCGCAAATGGATATTTCTGACAAAGCCGGGCACAACAGTTCATGAGGAAGGCTCCTATCCCAATTTGGAAATTCCTGAAGCGAACGTGAGGAAAAATCCCATGCTGCTGGCCCTGGGAATCGATAATCTGTCAGACACGTTTCAATTTTTGACGGTTCAGGCAAAAGTACCAGCCGATGCCCTGAGAACGAACACGTATATTTTGATGGCAGCTCTTGACCTTGGGAAGACGGCCTACTCAGGTCTTCGAATGAGAGCAGCTTTTTTTACCACCCGAAAGATTCCTTTTAAAAATCGACCCTACATTTTGACCGCATCCCAAGGCAAGCTCAAAAAGGCCGGATTAGGGCAGAGGGCCCTCCGGGATCTCAAACGTTTCAATCTTGAGAAATGGAAGCCGCGCGAAGAAACAATCGCTGCTGTAAAAAATATTAATCAAGCAAAACTTGCAAGGGACTTGAGACAGCTCCGGATTCTATCCGATGACTACCTTTATTTTGCGCCGGAAGACCAAAGAAAGAATCTTAAGCTAAGAATCCGGCAGCACATTGGCACTTTAACCCAACATCATTTCCCAGGGCGCGCGCTCAGCGCCGAAAGAAAAGCCCTTCGCCGTGATTTAAAAGAAGCGGCTTTGGCCAGAGCTGCTTCGATGGGAGATGAAGACCCTTCGGTAAAAGTTTTGACTCAATATGATCTCGGAGAAATAAGCCGTGTTGTGCCCCTGGAAAAAGGTTTGAGCGGTCAGGCGGTTTGGCGGGTCGAATCCGGTTTGGGAAAATTTGTTTTGATGGAAAAAACCGTGCGGAATCATTCTGATTTTATCCGGTGGGAATCTTCTTTATATGCGGGCTTGCACCGCCGGGGATTTGATCTTGTCCCAAGTATGATCGCAACGAGATCCGGAAGCATTTTTGCGGACCATGACGGTAAATTCTACGTTCTCTATGATTATAAGCATGGAGAGAGATTGCCGTGGGGCGCGATCCAGGGAGAAAAACTCGCTCAAACAGCCAAAACGCAGGCCCGGTACCACGAGGCGGTGATGACCGTCGTGCCGGAGGGGCGCAATACGGATGTGGCTTCGCGGCTTTATCCTTTGGCGGATCTCCTGAATCTTGGCGAGATGCGGCAATGGTTTAAAAGGGCCAGGGATGATTTGCCAAGCGACCTTGGGCTCGCCACTTCGCGTGAGACATTATTCGATTTTATCGAATCGCAGATTACCAAATTAGAACAAAACTCCCTGGCCCGCCATTATGAACGCCTTCCCCAGCTTGTGATTCACGGTGATTACAATTCCAACAACCTTTTGTTTACGGGCGATCAGATTTCGGGCGTGATTGATTTTGATTACGCTCGTCAAGCGCCCAGAATTTTGGATTTGGCGAACGGCTCCATTCCCATAGATTGGAACCAGAACCCCCCGGATACTCGTTTTCTCACGGATTATTTGCGCGCCTATCAGGCAGAGGCGCGGCACAAACTGAGCCGTGAGGAAGTGCTGGCGCTGGAAGACGCCTACCGGGCCAATTTGCTCGAGGGCATTGCCCTGACCTTTTTTGTGGCGATCCGCAGGCCCGATATTTTTTCGGAGCATTTCATCCGCATCCTGGAAAACAATCTCAAAAACTTTGAAGCGCTTAACCATATTGATTGGGAAGCGCTGGCAGACTCGGCGCAATCGCTTGGAGATGAGCCGGATTCTGCCCAAGGCGAATCGGAGGGAAGCGAGGACGCCGAGAAACAGCCTGTGGTGGCAGCACAACATCTATTGCCCTATGTGGATCAGGCCTATGCAGCGGTTGCCGCGGTCACGGGTTTGGCTGAGGCTGAGATCCGAAGCAAAATCCGGCCCGAGAATATTTATCTCGTTCCGTCCGCGGCTCTTGAGAGAGGCGTGGCGATAGGAATGTGGCCGACCCTTTCGGAGGCGATCAACGAGATGAATATCCGAGAAGTGGCGGAATGGATCCGGGGCTCGGGGGATTTGATTCGCCTTGGTACGGAGATCCTTTCTGACTTCTTGAACGAGGTGACTCTTCAGGGCCCCGGAGAATTAGTCCGCGACTTGAGGGAATGGATTCCCCCCCGCGCGGCAGAGGTTCTCATAGAGATTTTGATGGCTTTGCCTCCCGCAATAGGGGTTTTGCTGGTCCTGCCTCCCGCACAATTGGAGCAAGCGCTGGAGGAGTTGAAAGCATGGCTTTCTCGGCGCGAAGCGCTCCTTCTCGAAATCTTCAGAAGGATCCCCTCTGCGGCAGGATTGAACACGCATCTGGAAATACTTATCAATAAGGACTTCGGCCCCTTTTTATTTCGGAGGACGTTGATTCACGAGATTTTTCATTCCGTTACCACGGGTTTTCGTCGTTCTTGGCCTGTGGTGCTCCTAAGTTTGCTGGATGAAGGTGCGGCAGAGTTCTACGCCAGAAGGGCGGCAGCTTTGTCCGGGGGGCTCTTGGGCAAGATTCTGGTGAATCCTTTCTATCTCCCCGGTTTCATAGTCTATCATGTCATCGAGAAAATCGTCGGCCCTGAAATTGCCCTGCGGGCTTATCTGGAAGGGAATTCAGATCTTTTGGAACAGGCCTTTGACGCGCAGGCGGGCGAGGGCAGTTTTTGGAGCATCAGCAAGAATTTAGAATATGGGCTCCTCTCATTCTTCTTCGCAGAGGGAAGTCCGCTCACCGCGCCGATCAAGGCCGCGGCGGATGCAGCGCGTATTTACTTTGAAGTTAAGCAGAGGCGTCAGGCGGGAGGTTCAACAACAGGTTCTCCCGGAAATGGTACCCGTGCCGAATCCCTGGGTGAGATCAATCCGGCGCTTTTGGATGAGATGCGGATGAATCTGGATCCGCGCTGGGGGCCGGACGCGGAAAAGCTTTGGCAGAAAAATCAAAGGCAGGAGTTATGGACCGCGGCGGACAACGCATTGTATGAAAAAATCCTCGGCCGATATAACCGGATCGTTAAGAGCGATGACACCGAATACGCGCGCCATCCCGAGATTGCCCGGGCCATCAAAGGCAGCACGGTGATGGCCTCGACCATGGAAGCCATGCTGAGCGGCACGCGGCTGAACGGGGAAGTGGATGTGGCGGGGGAAGTGGGCGAACTCTGGCGGAGCATGGATGGCAAACTTGAGGATTCGGCCCATTTGGATGAGCTGGCCCGGGCCATAGGCAATCTGAAGAGCCGGGTCATTGAGGGAAAATTTGTTTCCAATTTTAACGGCGGGCTGGGAGTGTTGACGGGGGATGAATTCGGCGCTTGGGCGGACCTTGGCGTTCCTAGTTCTCTGAGTGCGGCGGATGAAAAAGAGAAGGGAAATTTTCTGGCTTTCGGTCTTTTTTATAAGCAGGGGGTTTTTGTCTCTAGCGTGGACGCCAAGGGAAGGCAGCGTAAAGCCGGTCCGTTAGCTTTTCCATTTAAAAACCAGAAAATAGAAAATCCCGTAACGGAAACTCTCCGGTATCCGGCCGGGCATGGCAAGGCCGGCCATGATGTCGTGCTTCAAATCCCGCTTCAGAACGGGCATACGGGCAAGGTCAAGGTCGAGGTGGCAAAAGTGGGACGCGTGAAAATGCTTTTATTCAATCCGGATATCCTGGAAAATGACCACAACCCGCTCTTCCGCGAAGTGTTGAGCACCGTCTATAAAGGGGACGTGGGCTCGGATGAGCGTTTTATTCAGGAGTGGATTCTGGGCGTGGGAACTATCGCGCTCATCAAAGAATTTGGCCTGAACCCGGGCGCCTTGCATCTTAACGAGAGCGCCACCGCTTTTGCCCTGCCGGCGCTCATGAAATATTATATGGACAAAGAAGGCGTGGATGATGAAGAAGCCCTTCAGCTGGCTTCGAACAATCTGGTTTTTACCACGCATACCCTGGAGCCCGAGGCCCTGGGGCATTATTCACAGGATACGTTTCCCATCGATAAATATTTTAATACTCTGTTTGGCGATGAGGAGACCGCGCGATGGTTTCTTGAAAAAGCGACAGAAAACGAAGACATTTATCCCGCCAAATGGCTGATCCAGCAGGCCAAAAGACGCAATGCCGTAAGCACCCTGAATGCCAGGGAAGCCACCAGGAATTTCGGAAAACCTTTTGACGGCATTACCAATGGCGTGAGGCGCCCCTTCTGGCAGGCGGAAAAATTGCAGGATTTAATCGAAACTTTGCCTTCAGGGGTGGATGATCTTCTGGACCCAAAGGACCCGGGGCATCGCGGAATGTGGGAGGAATTAAATCCCGGCCGGCCGGTTGCTTTGGGGGCAAAAGGAGTGCCGGATGAGACCCTACGGGATAATAAGCTGGAAATGAAAAAGCGCATGATAGGCCTGGTGCGGCTTTATAAGGCGGAAGCGCTGATTCAGGATATCAAGGAATGGGAGGCCAAGAACGAAAGAGACAGGCCTCGGTTGGCCAAGCATCCTGACGTAAAACTTGCGGCCAAGGTCGCACAGCGGGAGGAGCGGCTTAAAGTCATGCGAGAGCGGCTTAAAAATATCCCGCAATTATTGGATGAAAACAAGCTCACTTTAACCTGGGCGCGCCGGATTGTGGGCTATAAGAGGCTTTTTTTTGCCATGACCGGCGAATTTCTGCCTGAGATTGAGGAAAAAATTGAGGGCGGAAATTTAAGCGATGAGGATATCGAAAGGCTGGTGATTAGTCTCAAAGAACGTGGAGCCTTTGATAAATTCAAGGATTTAATTGCGCGGGGGGCGCAATTCATTTTTGCCGGTAAGACGCATCCTAAAAACAAGGAAGGACTGGCCACGCTCCGGATGTTGTATTACATCATCCAACATTTTGGCTGGGAGCAAAGCGTGGTGTATGTGCCAGGCTATGATGAAAGACTGGCCAAAGCGCTGGTCCAGGGCAGTGACATCTGGTTTGCCAGTTCTGAAGTTCCGCGCGAAGCCAGCGGCACCAGCGGCCAGAAGGCCATGATGAACGGCACTGTGCTTCTTTCTACCAATGACGGCTTTGCGCGGGACGGGGTCGAACACCGCATGAATGGACTGATTTATGGAAAAGAAAAAGCTCCACCGGTAGATGCTATAGCCCGGAAGCAATATGTGGCGGATGAGCATGCCAGCTGGCATCAAATTATGGGCGAGGCGTTGGCCATGCATGGCTCGCAGGATTTACGCGCTTGGTCCAACCTGATGCGGGCTTCAATTTATTACTCGAGCCGTGTTTTCAGCATGGAAGGGGTGGAGCTTGGAAGAATCGTGCCGCCGGAAGGCCGCCAGCCCGGCTATTTTGATTATTACGCCGGGGCCGCCCGTGATATTGCCAGGGAGCTCTTTCTGACGCAATTCAAAAAAGCAGAGCCGCATGTTCAAATCAAGGTCTTATCCAAAAAACCAGGCTATGCCCGGAGCATTTTCACTGCCCGCATTCCCCATCGCGTATCTTTTGATCCATCGAATTTTGATTATTATTTCTGGTACGGCAAAAAAACAGATCTCGAGTGGAAACCGCTTCCTGCCAAGGCGCAAGTTGTTAAAGGCGGTTTTAGAATATTTGCCATGGTGGACATCCCTCAGGAAAATCAGGCAGCGGATTACGGCGTCACTTATTTTGCTGTTCCCAAAGGCACGCAAGTGATGGGAGTGTCGAAAGACCTTTGGGGTTTGGGCAAAGCCATTTGGCGCACTCGTACTAACGGCCAGGATATCTATTTCCAGGTTCCAGCCGCTTCGGCCCGGGGCGCGAGTTTGGGGGATGAGGGCGCATTGGCGAGGGATTTGAGGAAGCCGGAGTTTGTTAAATTTGAAGGGATTTTGGAAGCGGATGCTGAAAAACAAAAATGGGTGCGGGATTTTCTTGCTGCCCAGCCAGATAAAGCCGCCAAGGTCAGCCCCTTCCTGCAATGGCCAAATACCAAATCTTTCCTATATATAAGAAGCGTGGAAAAACCCAAGGGATTGGGAGCGTGGTGGCCGGGAAAGAAAGCTAAGGTCCGGATGGAAGTTCATGAAGACGGCCGTTCGCCGGTGCTTTATTTGGATTTTACAAGCGAGCAAACCGCGCACGAGGGATTCAATTCGTTGCTTCCGGCCATTGATGGATTAATCGGACTTCAGCGCATCAGTGACGATAAGCTGCGTGAATATTTAAACGCAAAAGCGGGCAAGGCCCCTTCGCGTCCAGTAGGCGCCCATGCCTATCAAGCACTTGACCCAAGGCAGCAGGCAGCCGAAGTTGAAATCATTTGGCAATTGCTGCAAAGAAACTTAGTGGATTATCTCCAGCGATTGAGAAAGGCCATTGTGGATTCACATCCGCCGGAAGACCTTCATTTGCCCGATCCGGGACGGATTGCGCAGATTATTCTGGGAGAGCCGGACCTTGTGCTCAAAGGCAAGATACCGGGTCTGGGCATTTACGCCGATGATGATTCCCTTTGGATCCTGAAAGAACGGAAAGCGGGAGATTTATCAAAAGGGGAATGGTCAGGGGATAAGACTTCGCCGGAAAGAGAGATGCTGGGGCATCTGCTTCTCAGCGCCTATGCTAATGCCGGAGAAGTGAGAAGTATTTCGCCGCAGGACCAAGGCCTTCCGCCGCGCGTCCTTATGAACCCCGGTAATTATTATTTTGTGAGATTGGTGAAAGAGGGCAATGTTCCACAAGCGGCAGTTAAGTCGGCAAACCGGGGGAAGTCCTTTTCAGCTCTTATGGCGGCCAATGTCTTGATGAGAAAACATGACTCGCATTTTATCAATCATGCATTCCTGGGCGAAAATGGAAATATCCCTGCTTCAATCGACAATAGCTTCGCCTTCCGCAACGATGTCCTTCACCTTCGGGAATATCAATTCGAAATGTTCAAATACAATTATATTTTGAACACTCTATTTGGTGATTTATTTTTGATCACCGATAATCCTCTGTTTTCTGCTGTCGAGTTCAACCGGAAGCTAAAGGAAAAATTCATCACGATCCGCAATGCCTTGGGCGGACAGTTTGAAAGCCCCATGCAGCAGGAAGTGACTGTGATGGGCATTATCCAAGACCTGATTCAGGAAGCCCAGGCAACCATGCGGAGATTTGGGACGGGCGATGCGCTGTTGAAAGCATTGGAAATTGACTCGGCGGAATTGAAGGCGGCGATTCTAAATTTAAAACGGATTCCTGAAGCGGAGATCAGAGAGTATTTGCAACAAGCCGGTTATGCACCGGGAAAAGCCGGATACGAGCTCGAGCCCATGGTTGCATTCATCCGTGGAAACCAGAAAACACTCGGCCGGGGCGTGAATGAATTATTAAAACTGATAGCAGGGAAAGATTTTGCATTGGACAAACTGGATGAGTCGGATTCACAAACGGGTTTTCGATATCGGATAGCTAATGATAAGCAAAAACAGCAGGTTTATGAGCAGGTCTCCAAGGAGTACAACGCTGGCCGGCGGAAGTATTATGAGAGATTCATGAAGGGGCTGGAAAAAGCCGGCTCACAATTGAAGCTGACCCTGCCTCCTGATTCGGTTATAGACCGGGCTAAGTTTTTTGGAGAGGGATTGGTCGTGGAGAAAATCGGAGAGAGAGAATATCACTTTGTTCTAAGGAAGCGGGACAGGCAAACTAGAACCCGTGACGGTCTTCTTAAAGATTCCCGCTCTCCCGAGCGGGAAAGAATGGCTTATCTCTTGGGGGAGAATCTGGCTGAAATACGCTTTTTAACAAAAGAAGATGCCCTGCAATTAATTCAGCAAGGCATGCCCCTGGATGTGAAGTATCTGTCAGATTACTATCTGGAACGTGTCATCACTGAAGAAAACACGCAGGCAGCAGATTCTGCCGGCACGATGCAATCCATGCTTCCTATTCAGGATCCCGGAGAGGCTCTTGCTTCTTTTCTGGTGTTCAATTTGCTTGCGAGGAGACTTGACGCGCACATTGGGAACATCAGTTATGCCGGAGGAATTCCGGTTTCCCGAGACAACGACCAAGCGCTGAGGGCCGACAAAATGGTTCATGCTTTAGCTGGTTATCAAGCCGAAGCCAATTTTCATCTTTTTTTGTTTCAATACGCCATTAATGCTTTGTTTACCCCGGTCTATTTCCTGACTAACCAGGAGGCGTTCAATCCTGAAAAATGGGACTTACATTTCGCAGAATTGGTCAGGCAGTCAGAGGGCAATCCGGCCGTGGCGCTTCATAAAATCCTCCGGGAAGTCAAGGCGGTGATTGATCAGCAAAAACTTGGTGCAGGATGGCTCAACGCGGAAATGACCGGCACGGGAGAAAATGTCATGAAAAAGATAAAGCGATATCAAGAATTAAGGCCTGAGCAAGTGCGTCAGTTCGCACAGGAGGCGTACGAAAAAGCCGGTTTTTCGGGGAGACAGCTCGAGGCCTCGGTTGAGGCCATGGTTCTTTTCGTGACAAAGAATCAAAACCGCCTGGAACACGATATGAACAAGTTATTCTTTTTTACCACGGGACAAAATTTATCTGCATTGCCTGACCGGCAGGGTAAAGAATTCGGCGCGAGTTTGGGAGAAAGATCCGATTTTAGGGTGCGGGAATTTCTGGTAGGGGAAGGGCGGAGCCTGGATTCGGTTCTCGAGGTCGCAATCCGTTTAACGGACGGAGTGCTTTGGATCAAAGGCAATCCCGAGGTTTTGCGCCGGCTTATGGAAAAATTGGGATTGTTCAAAAAAGCGGAGAACACTCGCACAGAAAATTCTTTTGGAAGCCGGTTCAATGATGGCAAGTTGGATCAGCCGGTACGCGATTATCTTGGAAAAGGCACTGACCGCAAGAATGTGCGCGGCAATATGCCTTTCATCTTGTTCGATAAGGTGCTGGATATGGATTCCGGCCTGCGAAGACGGGGACAACAAGTCCCCGTGAGCGTGCCGGAATCATGGGATTCCGGCCAAGTCAGTCAGGCCGTGAAGGAATTTGCCGGCCAGCTTGAACACGGAGATTTCGTGGCCGTGGTTTGGAAAAATAAAATCCCCGCATTTTTCGGGGAGTTGAATCAAATCAAGCGGGAGAAAAATATTGAAGTGCGTGCCGTGCGGGAAGAGCTGGCCGGCAGCACCCTGCCGCATTGGATGAAAAGTTATCGCGGGCCGGCGGTGGTTGTCAGCACCGTGGACGAGGGCGTCATGGAACTGCATGTGAAGGGTGAAAAAGTGGCTCTGAATCTTGAGGAATTGAATCAAGCCGGCATCAATCCTATCAAGGTGCTGGCTTTATTGAGGCAGATCGGGGATGACACGGAAGCTTATGCAAAACTTGGATTCATGATGGATCAGGAAAAGGGCTTCTGGGTGGTGGGAGCGCAGTTTGCCGAAGTGATTCGGGAAATTGACGCCAAACATCAGGCCATGCAGGTTACCGAAAGAGCGGCATAATGAAAAAATTAATTCATACCATAACTTGGTTTGTTCTAATTTGTTTCACGGGAACAAGTTTGAGCTGGGTTGTGCCCGGGGCTTTCGCTCTGCCCGCAGCTTCCGAAGTTTATCTCCCGCGTTTTGAAATCAAGATTCCGCAGGAATTCGGGACGGTCAAGGAAGAGAATTGGAATCCGTCCAGTCCTTCGGTGCTGGTGCATATCCAGGATGCGCACGGCAACTATGAGGCGCAGAATCAAATCAAAAACTTGATTGCCCACCTTGAGAAAAGCTATGGATTTTCCGTTTTGCTTTTGGAAGGAAGTGATACCGAGCTTGATCCCTCGATTTATCATTTTTTCAAGGATCCGGCCTTGAATCTCAAACTGGGGGATGCCTTGGTCAAGGAAGGGGAACTTTCCGGCGCGGAAATGCATTTGATTGAACAGATGGAAAACCGGTCCCAAAAAATCCGCGCCTACGGCATTGAAAAAACAGAATTTTACAGAGATGATTTACGGCTTTTCAAGAAAGTTTATGCCGGGGAAGCCGTTTATTCCACTTTTTTAGCCGAAGCGGAGCAGCGTTTTGAAATATTAACCGGCAAACTCCATTCGGCCCCGCTCCGCAAGGCGATTCGCGCCGGGCAAAAATTTTCGGAAAACGGAGAACTCGCACAGCATGTGACATGGCTCGATGCACAGGCAAAAAAATTCCTCAATCTGGATCTGCATGATGCGCGAAATCAAAAACCATTTCCTCAGATTTTGCGTCTAATCCGGCTTAAAGAGATCGAGCCAAGAATCGACCGTGAGGCGGCTCAGAAGGAGAAAGAAAAGCTTGCCGGATTCCTGCGTTCTTTTAAGGAAGGCATGCCTTTTGCGGAAAAACTGGAGAGTGTAATCGCCGGTGCGCCACGAAACACCCAAGAGCGGTGGGAATTCCCGCGCTACTTCTTTGAGAAACTTTATGATGCGGCTGCGCCTCACGGATTTTCGTTCAAAGATTACCCAAATTTGTCCCTCTTGGGCCAGTATCTGGTTTTGCAGTCAGAGATGGATTCCGGAACGCTTTTCGCGGAAATCGAACGGCTTTCGGATGATTTATTTTCCGCCTTGGCCAAAAATGAGGAAGAGCGCGGGCTTATCCGCCGTATGAAGGAGCTTGCGCTTCTTAAAAAACTTTCCAAACTCGAACTCACCCGTGATGATTACCGGAAAATTTCCAGTCACGGCGCCGACAGCTTATTTGATCAGGCGATGGAATTTTACCGGCTGGCGGAAAAGCGCGAGGAGGGATTTCTCGAAAACATTATCCGCCGCATGAAGGAGTCCGGAAGCGGGAAGGCCATTCTGGTCACGGGAGGATTCCATGCTCAAGGAATGGCAGAGAAGCTCAAAGAGCGGGGGATTTCTTTTGTTTCCGTTCAGCCCAGGATATCCAATTTGGATCAGGCAGGAAACGCCAATTATCTGAGCGCTATGCGGGCTTCCAAAAAAACAATTTTTGACCGGTCGCAGATCAGTAAGGTGCTGACCGCGCTCGGAGGATCGGGGGTGGCGGCAAGGCTCGCGGAAATTTCCGGGGATCCCGATTATCCGGCCTATGTGGCGAAACAAATTGTTGAAAAGGCCCTGCGCCTGGCGCCGGACGCCGCTTCTCTTTTGGCCGCAGAAGATTCCTCAATATCGCGGCTGGTCAAATTGAATTTTTCCGTTTCTTTAAGGGATCAGGATCAGTTGATTGTTTCCATGAGTTTTCCAGGTCCCCAAACCGGCCTGCAAGTCCAGCGCTTTTCCCTGGAGCTTTCCCGGTTCCGTCCCGACGCTTCCCAATTTCTTTCCAGCATGGCGTTGGCAGCGTCCTTGGGCAAGGGAAAAGACAAAGGGCATAAAAAGAGGCCGATTGACGGGGGTCGCCGGGAAAAGAAGGAGCCCTCGGGGGGAATGTTCTCGCGCCGTCAGTGGCTGGCGGCTGGAGGGCTTTTAAGTTTGGGGGCGATAACCTGGGGAGTGATAAGCTCGATGATCGATGAAGGGGGGAAAATGAATCGCGTCAAAGCGCTCGCGGAGACGCGTGTTTTACTTCAAGAACTTATCAAAGAACTCAACGGCCAGGGGGATCCCTTAGGGCCGTACGCGGAAAAACTGCTGGCCTCGATGAAAAAGCAGGATCCCTTTGTCGGTCTTCGATCCGGCTTAATGGGTGTCGCTAGAGACCCCCAAGCTGGAACCATCGCTTTTGCCCTTAACGAAGAAGCCTGGATCCCCCTGCTGGAAGAAGCTGGCCAGGACAAGAGATACCGTGAATTTCTGAAAATGTCTCTTTACAAAGAGGCGAGCCAATGGCGGGTTGCCGAAAAAGATTATGCGCCGCAGATTCAATCTTCGGAAGACCATGTGAGAGGGGAAATTATCAGGGTGAACGATGAGGTGATGCGGCTTACCCGCACCAAAGACGGTGATAGGGTGGGCGTGGTCCCTGACGAGACTCTGGTTCATTTTTATAAGTTAGCTTTTGCGATACGGATGCATGAGGAATATTTGGGGTTTTTGGATGCCCTGGAGTACTCCAAGCGGCATGGGTTTGCGAGACAGCGGGATCCCGGCAGGCCCGAGCTTTTGGACGACTCTCCTCTTAGGGCATTGCGGGACAAGGCGCTTAAGGAAGGTAAAGAGCAGCTGGCAGGTAAGATGGGAACTCATTTGCACTTACTCGGGCATATTGCCATGGCGGGAAGAACCGGCTTCCCCGGCCGCAAAGCGATTGAACGGGGAATCAAAATTTCGGGGAGCATCTTGATTTTTATGAGACAGATGGATGACTGGATGAGTGAGGATGCCTTTTTTTATCAAACCCTTGATTCTCTTCTGCAAATGGAGGAGAGGGGCGGGCGTGGCAAGCTGGATTTGACGACGGGCCGCATTGAGATATCTAATTTGCCTAACGGGGATATTCCGCCCGCCTTTTTAGAATTTTTGACCGACGAAAATTATTACGAACCACAAAAAATTGGAACTCTTCCCGCATTGGATTTTGGAAAAATTTTTATCCCTTCGCAAGGCAAAGGGTCTTCGCTGGGCGAGGAGTTTCCCGAGAATCCTTATTGGAGCAATATGCAAAAACGTCTGGCCCGGCTTTATGGCAACAAGTTTATTGACCAGGCTTTTTATGAAAGACTTCAGAAATACCATGCCATTCACGAGAAGGATGTGACCATTAGACCCTACGGAGGGGCGACCGTCACTTTCCGGGCCAATCGCATCCAGCACACCCTGTTTCCCGGCCGTCCTGCCAAGGGAGGCATCCGTGTTATTTTTGCGGATGAATTCCGCCGGGATGAAAATTTTATGACAGCACTTGCTGATCTTAAAGCAAAAGGCGCAACCGTAGAGCAGGCCAATAAATTTTTACATCACTGGATCCGGCAAATGACCATGGCGCTGGCGCTTGAAATGAGTTTCAAGACGGCTGTGATGGATTTGCCTTTGGGCGGTGCCAAAAGCGTGATCCCGCTTTTTGAAATTGTGGAAAAAGACGGCGCTTTTGTGCCCGAGAGTGTTTTCAAGGATACAAAAGACAGGCCTTCAGGGACGGAGCTGGCGCTTGCGGCGAGGGCTATTGGGAGATACTTTGCCGAGCAAGGCATTGTCGGCTACGATATCGATGTTCCGGCTCCGGACCGGAATACCAACCCGCAATTCATGGCCTGGATGCTGGATGAGCATTTCAAAGTGTTGGCTGAGATGGAGCGAAAGGGCATTAAAACCTCTCTCCGACGTGATCCGGAATTGATAAGAAGGCTGAATGAGGTGAAGCGGGAAGGCCGCCAGATTCTGGATCCCACCAAAACGCCTTTTGCCAATGCGGCGGCAAGCTATGCTTTATCCACCAAGGTGCCTGAGCTTGCCACGTACACCGGAAAATCCACGGAACTGGGCGGACAGTCCATCCGCGATCAGGCAACAGGATTGGGCGTGCTGATTCTCGCCGAACTTCTTGCGGACAAGGGAATTTTGAAAGGTCCCACGGATGTGCTCCGGGGAAAGGGCCGGCACCCTCTTCATGGAGTCCGCGTTGCCATTCAGGGATTTGGCAATGTGGGTCAGAATGCAGCCATTCTTTTTGCCAGACAAGGAGCCCATGTGGTTGCCGTGAGCGATGAAACGCAGGGAATTTACACGACGTCCCATTATACCTGGCCAATGCTCGCGAATCTGGCCGCTTATGCCAATCCGCAAATTGACCGTCCGCGGAGATTTCTCAAGGATGTGCCTTTTGGAGTGATGGGAATTCCTGTCCATGCGGAATACCAGCCCGCGACGTATCTTACGGATGTACAACCGGTGGATATTCTTGTCCCTGCGGCTGTGGAAAACGCCATCACGGAAAGGAATGCGCCTAATATTACTGCCCGGGCCATTCTGCCAGCCGCCAATGGAGCCGTGAACATTGAAGCCGAAGAAATGCTTTGGAACCGTCCGAATCCCGTGTTTGTGCTGCCTGACATTTTGACCAGCGCGGGCGGAGCGACCATGTCTTATCAGGAAATGCTCGAAAATATAGCTGCGCCTCTTTTACATCCCAAGAAATCCACTGCCTGGCTCCGCAAAAAATTCAAAGAGAGTTTCGAGGCCATATGGCAAAAGCTTGACCGGCAAAAGGGTATTGATTTTGGTTTTGCGGCCGATATTTTGGCGTCCGAAAGAATCAAAAAAGCTGTGGACCAGGCCGCCTCGCTCGGAAAGGCAGATGACGCGGCAAGAGAGGCTCTTCCTTTTAAGAAAATTTTGATCATTGATGAAGAGTTCGGAATCAGGAGCATTCTTTGGGCGCAACTCAAAGGGCTGCCAGGCATCGAGACTGTCGTTACCGCGAAAACCGGCCCGGAAGGACTTGAGATTTACCGGCAATCTCCTGATTTTGATCTGGTGATTACGGACGGAAGGATGGCCGGCCTGAACGGCCTTGAAGTCATGCAGGCTATCCGGGCGCTTCCCCCGGAATCAAAACCGGATGTGCCTATTATTCTTGCCACGGCAGGCGATCGGTATAGGGACATTGCCCAGCGCCAGGAGCTGACAAAATATTTTCTTGCCAAGCCCTTTACTTTTGAAAATATTCTCCAGGTTTTAGTGGAAATTTTAAAAGACCGGTTCAGCAGCAGCACTCTCACGGCAGAAGAGCTTGGCAAACGGCGGCGAATAGTTCCGTTTTCGGAATATCCGGAAAGAAACGATGCTGTGGATGAAGATTCCGCATCCGGATTGCAGGATGTCCGGTTCCCGCCGCTTGAGAAAATCCACAAAATGATTATTGTCGGAGATTTTCATGCTGCAGATTTGATGCGGATGGCTTTGCAGCAAAATTTTTCAGGCCTGGAGGTGGATATTTTTACGCGGGGGACCCAGGCTTTACAAGCCATGGAAACCGCTTCACAGCAAGGGAGACCTTATGAATTGGTTTTTCTGGCTTCCAAAACCGATGAGGCAACCACGCCGGAATTTTTAAGGCAATTACGGGCTCATGAAACTTTCAGAAACACGCTGGTTCTTGCCTCGAGTAGCAACCCCGACCATCTTAAACAAATGATCAAGGAGGCGCTTACCGCCTATATGGCCTCCAATCTTATGAGCCGGGCTTCCGTGTTGGGAAGCGTGTTTGCCGTGGACAGAGTCGAAGCAGCTGAAGCCAAGGAGAAAGACGCCATGGCCGGAGTTTTTCTTGATGAGGCAATGGAAAAACTGGCGCTTAATCTCTCGGTCCATTATGACACGGGAGAGCTTCTATTAATAGAAGGCGTGATCCTGGGCATTGAGCCCCGGCAGGGAATCAAATTTAGACCCTATTGGAAGGCTTTGGAATTAGATGTGGATGCTTTGCTTGAGAAGGATCTTCTCACGCATGCTTACGGGAATGAAGCCGCGTTTCTCGTGATGATGAGAAAAGCCCGTGAGCAGCGGGCGCTCGTGGAACAATTTGACGCGGAAAAACTATTGAGAAGCATCAATGGTTTTCTCACGCGCGTTCAAAACGCGCCTGGGCTGATGGAAGCTATCGACCGTTATCATCCGGGATTGACGCTGGATGAAACGGTTCCCGCGCTTACCGCTATTTTTGAAAGGGTAAGCAGCGCACTTCAGGCAGGAGAGAATGCCCTGACTCTCGGTTATAGCGAATTGATGGCGGATCCCGCATCCGATTTTGTCAGCAAGAGCATCCCTCTCAAAGAAGCTGTTTTTAGGCTGATTGCAGAGGCTCATTTTAAAGGAGCAAAAATTCCGGAATCCCACTACGAGTTTTTAATTCAGTGGATGATGCGCCGGCTTCAGGAAAAATGGTTTGCCGATTTGCAGGGGGAACAGTCCATGGAGCGTCGATTGCGGGATCGGCATGCGGCCGTCCGGGAAGAAGAAGCAAAGCTGGATCGTCTTGAGCGGGAGGGCCGGAAAGGCGGTGCTCAGGGGAAGTCGCTAGGGAGCCTGGGAGAGATTTCACCGGTGCTGGGCGTGGAGCTGGCGGAAAATTTTTATGTTTTGAAAGATGAAATTCATGATGCGCTGGCGGCCCTGGACCCCACGTTTAGAATGAAGGGCTATATCCCGGACCTTTCAGATGAGTTTTATCAGAAATTAATCGGGACAGTCCGGAATATGAAAACCGAAAATTCAGAGGCCCTCGCGGATCAGCTTGCGGTCCTTGAGGGTGGGCTGGACCAACTCAAGGGCATAGTTGGAAAACAGGAGCGTGTGGTGGCTTTTGCGCGGGCGAGTGATTTGCTGGAAGCCTCCGAGGAAGTCCGGCAGGAGAAATTTGAGGACATGGCTTTCGGCCTTGCCGCAGCCGGGCTTCGCGATCTCGAAGCCGGGGCTTTTATTTCCCGAAGAACGCAAAGCGTGCTGCGAGGCATGCGTTCCCTGGGAATGCCCATGGATTTTAAAAAATTTGCCGGTTATCTGGAATCCGGAGTTTTGCGAATCATCTGGACCTCGGAGCCAAGCCTTGCGCCTGAATTGGACCTGGCGTTCAAGGTTCAAGCCCTGCGGCAGATGAATGAGCCCTGGCAAAAAAAAATGGAGCAAATCAAGGAGCGTTTCAAACAGCTTTACATAGACACAGGGCTTCTTGCCAAGGGGCAGGAAAAAGCCGGGCAAAGACTGCTTAAAAATCAAATCTCGAGGGAGATTTTTTTTCTGGATGAGCAAGCGGCCGGCGCTTTGATGGAAGTTGTCGAGGGGTTTAAGGATTCATCGGCCCTTCTTTATATTTCTCCCGAGGAATATCCCGTGTTTAAACAAGCCCTCGGCCGGCAGGATAAGGACGGGGCCCGGAAAATTCTGAAAGATTTGGGGCCTGAGGAGCACTCCGGAAGGTTTCTTGTGCTTGTGAACGGAAAAAGATTTCAGGAAGAGAGTCAGGCAGACAGGCTGGATACGCTGTCAAAAACCGCGTTTATTGTGGCCTCAAATTATCTTGCAGACTCTGGAGAGCGCGAAGCCATGAAGAGACTCATGGGTTTGATTTTGGGCCAAGTTCATTTTTCCCTTTCGTTTGCGGATTTTCCGGTTTTCGGCGCGCATTTGGAGGCGCTGATCTTGTCCCTGGCCCCTGATATGAATCTGGACCCTGAGGTTGCGTCTTCGGCATTGCGCCATATGCGGCAGTATTGGGCGGCGCTTCAGGAGACGCTTCGGGATATTTATCAGCGCTACTATGTGAAAGCGATTGATCCGGCCATAGGTTTTAGGCTTGCCCCGGGGGTTGTGGTCTTAAAACATCCGCTGCTGACAGAGGCCCTGGACCGGCAGGCTAAAGACATGATAGCTGCCGGCCAAAGCCGTCCTGCCGAAACAGCGGATGATAATTCGTTTTTATACGATCTTTTGATCCACGAATTGGATGCGCCGGACACGCCGGCTCTGCGCGGGCAGCTGGATAAAATCATCCGCGCGCCCCTGGAAGTCGGTCCGAGGTTTGTGGATCTGAAAGATCTTGAAAACCCCCGGATGCGGCAGGAGCAGTTTCTTTACCTGGCCTGGATGGCGGCCGCGGATTTGATTCCGGATGGAACCCGGCAGCAGCTTTTAAAGCAGGCCATTTTGGACATATTGTCGGTCCAGCTTCAAAGGGCCCCGGCCATCGATCCTTCCACAATTTCTCAAAAGTTTTTTTACCAGCTTGAAAAAAGCGAAGGGAAAAAAAAAGGCGGCCCCAAAATTAAAGACGAAGCCGCAAAATTTGTGCTTTTTGTTCAGGATTATTACGAAATGCTTCATCGAAATTATGCCCTTCATTTTGGGCAGGCCAACCATCAGGCCCCTGCGGTCCAAAGTCTTGGAGATAAATCAGTAGCCGGCGATGATTTTGAGCCGATCGATCCTGCGCTTGGGGCGAGAATTGCCCGCGGGGCCATCATCCTGAAAATGGAAGTTTACGATGCGCTTTTTCAGGCCGTGCCTGGTTTTCGGTATGGGAACCCGGTTAAGGAGGTCACGCCTGAGCTTTATGAAAAATTTTCAGCTGGTCTGCGCGTCCAGAAAACAACTCTTGCAGAAAAAATTCTGCAGTTTTTCGAAAGCGATCCGGCGTGGGGCGTTCAAACTTTAAAGAATATTTTGATACCTTCCGGCAAAGGCTTTTATACCTATATGGTTGAGGATAAAATTTTGCAAGCGCCGCGCCAAAAAAGGGAAGCATCCTTTGTTTCCAATGCTTTTAAAATAGCGGCAGGGAATCTGCAGGATGAAGAAGAAATCAAATGGATGGAAAAAATAGGATCCGCTATTTTTGTGTTAGCCATGAAGAACGGAGCAAATCCCGCTGAGCTTTCAAAGTGGCTGGAGCAAACCATGCACGAAATCATGGGCGAGGCTCAAACCGCCCAGAGGCCTTTGGAGGATAGTGCTGTCCGGGGCATTGAGGTTCTGAGAAGAATTGCGCCTGAATGGGAGCGCCAGTTCCAAATCATGCGGGAGAATTTCAGGAAGCATTACTTTTTGCCCATAGCCTCGTATTTGGGATACCGCCGGGATGAAAATACAGTGGTTTTAAGGCACGGGCTTAAGGCCATGCTTGAAAAGCGTTACCCCGGATTTGCCGGGGGGAATAAGGGGTATGGTATCAGCCCTGCGGATTATGACGATATCCTTCAGGAATTACGCACGAACCATGCCGGGCTGTACGCCCAATTTGACAAAACCAAGGATGGCCGGCTCGCGCTTGACCGGATTGTCCGGCATGCGCCTGAAGTCGCAAGAACTTTTCTTGATGAGCAGGAAGCGCAGGGATCTTCCCTCGGCGAAACGTCTAATCCATTGATCCAATCGATTTTGGACGGGAATTTCGAGCCCTTGGAGGAAGCGTGGAAAAAGGCAGAGCTTGCCCCCTGGGACATTCAATTGGCGGGTCGCAACTTGATCCATTTGCTTCCTTTGCCCCGGAAGGCCGGGAACGCCTCTCCACGCAGCGACGCCGTCAAACAATTCCAAACCTATGTTTCAAAAGGAATTTTTATTGTTGATCAGCCGGTGGAAATATCCTGGGAAACCCATTTTGATCCGGACTTTGGTTTTTTTGTCTCACGAAAATTATGGGATTCTTTCTCCGACAAAAGGGAATTGGTGAAAGTGATGGTGCACGGCATGTTTCCCGAAATGGGCGGAAGAATCACTAACGTTCCTCTGGAATTCCTTGCCGGTGCTCGTCCAGCCAGACAAGCGCCTTATTTGTCCGTGATTTATAAACAAGCGGCGGCGGTGATCGGCCGGATAAGCAAAGAAAGCGGAGTAAGTGCCGAAACCGTCCTGGATATCATGAATCTTTTGGGGAATACAAAACTCACCCGAGAGCTGCTGGACCTTTTCGCTTCCGAACTGAATGAATTTTATGAAGACGTTGAGACCGTGATGAACAGGGATTTCCATGATTCGGGCCTCAAGCGTGAAATGGGCAATGCGGATGAACCGTTCCGGTTTCAGTCCGTCATGAGCCATGTCCGGGCATTTGCGGAACGGTGGGGCGTGGTGTATGACCGGGAAAAGAAGCGGTCTCTGAGGTATCTGAGCAATGCTTTTTTTGTTGAAAAGGCCTTTCTCCAGAGCTGGATCGAAATGCTGGAAATGTACATCCACCCGGAAAGGGATGAGATCCTTCGGAGAAAGTTTATTGAGGCGAATCTTGCCTATGATTTAAAAGAGCTTGAAGCAGAAAACGGACCCTTGAGAGTGCCGGCCGTTTTGATGGCTCAAATGCGCCGTGAAGCCGAAGCAAGCGTTCCTCCGGACAACGCGGACTCCTATTTTAATATCAAGATCCGCCGCATCCTGGATGAGGATCCTCCCAAAGTCCTCCAAAGAATTAAAGATAGATACCGTCATTGGATCCTTCACTTTTTCCATCACGGCGGCATCAAAGAAAGTGAATGGGCGCCTCAGCTCGAAGACACCGTCCAAGTGTTTGCGCGAAAAACGGAAGCGCTGGTCCGCGAATTGAGGCCGCTCATCAAGAGCATTCCCAAAATTCCTTTTGTTCCCGAGGCCGAGAGCCTTGGACAACAATGGCAGTGGGACGGCCACCATCTTGAAGATTGGGAAGAACTTGTTTCAGCCTTTAGTGTTGTCATGGAGCGCTGGAATGAAGGCATGGATCCGGCTGTGATCGGAAAAAATATCCAGGATATTTTGCCGAACTATCCTCCTGCGGTCCGGAGAATCGTAAAAAATATTCTCCCCGAGCTTGCCGTCCCAGTGACAATTTCTGCGAAACCTCTGGTTCGGCCTGATCGAGCCGCGGCTGGCGCCCAGTCCAAGCTGGCCCAGGCCGCTCGCCAGGGCCTGCCTGAACAAGCCGCGGGTGGCGGCCCGTCCAAGCTGGCCAGAAGCCGGCCGGATCAATTCTGGCCCTATAACATTGGATTCACGGACAAGGAAGTTCTCGCCAATCCCGCTGAGGTCCCATTGAACAAGCTTTATCTCCCTCCGGAAAAACAGCCTCAAGCGTCTTCCGATTTGGGGCGGCACAAAAAGCGGGTTGCAAAGCTCGAAAAGGCTCTTGCCGTTTTGGGAATCAAGCCGGATGTCATTTTTATGGGCGTGGATATTCCGACACATTTCATGGGATACGACCCGGAAGAAAAAAGGCGGAGCCTTTATTACGCGGATCCAGCCAAAAGCGTGATTTATTTTTCTTGGAGATTTCTCGATGCCCTGAATGAGCGAAGTGATCTTGACATGCATTTGCTGGCCCATGAAATCAAGGCTGCATTGAGGGCCCGGATTCTTCAGAAGCCATTTTTTTCAGAATCTTTCTCGGAGATGAGCCGCTGGGTTTTGATCAGCCGCCTGCTTGAACCGCTCATGGAGTCGATTATCCAGCAAGAGAGGGACGAGCTCGATCGACAATTCACCTCGGACGGGTCCGCGATCGGATATTTGAAAAGGATTCAGGAGCTGATTATGGCAGACGAACATATCCGCGAGCGGGAGCTGCGTCCGGCCATTGAGACACTCCGCGACGAGACTATTCCGGCTCTTGAGCGGGAATTGCAGGCAAAAAAAGGTCCGCCGGACCGGCGGGTTTGGGATGACCGAGACAAGTACAGCAACTTGATCATGCACTATAACCGTCTCGTTTTTCTTCTGGAGCGCATCGGTTGGAAGGATCAGGCCGTCGCAACCTATTTGAAACAGGTTGACGCCATGGTGGGCGTTCAAGAAGTGGATCCTGACGGGTATCTTCCCCGGCTCAATCAGGAAGCCAAGGTCTATACCTATCTCTGGGTGGGGCAGGATGATCAAGGGATTTCCCAGGACGACAATTTTTTGGACTCGCTTGAAGCTCTTCTCAAATCCGCTTTTGAAAACCTGGAGTCCTCTCCCCGCCTGGGATTTCCGAAAGCCATTTCTCTGGATGATAAAACCAGTCTGCTCCTCTTCGTCTCCAACAATTTACAAAAATTCAGGTCGAAATATCTTCTGGTTCTCAACACTCGCCACGCCAAAGCCGGGCCCGAGGAAAAGCCGAGATACGCGCGGTTGATTCAGAAGGTGACAAACCTTTTTGAAGAAGTGGCAAGGAGAATCGCCCTCCATGATGGATTCCTCAAGGAGTTTATGCTGTCTCCCAACTCGCGCAGCAGGCCGCTGGCCGGTGAGCCCGGTCTTCTCGCCGCCTTGACCGACAAGAATCCCGGATCGCTCGAAATCACATTGCTGGATCCTGCCAGAGACCTTGAAACGCTGGATGATGAACATCCGCGCCAGACATTGCAGGATTATGGCTCGCCCTACGTCACGGTCCGGCTTGAGATAGCAAGCGGCGATCCCCGGCTGATTCTGGAAGCCACGGAAATTCCGGAAAAGCATTTGCTGATCCGGACGGTTCCCAAACTCAGGCAGCAATTAGATGAATTATCCCGGCGGCTTGGGATCCCTTTTGAAGACCGGGTTATTCTCAAGCATGAAGCGGCCTACCGTGAGGCGGTGCGGCTTGCGGACGAGGCTTACCGCAAAATCCTTGAATTCCGGAAGCAGATGGCAACGGCAAAGGAAGCTTCTTTTGATTCCCGCAGTACCGGCGATGCCCGTGAGTGGATTTACCGTTTTTCTGTTTCTTCAGGTTTTTCAAAAAAACTGGTACATGAGCTTCGCCGCCAGGGAGAAAAATATATCTTTGAAATCCGCGAAATGCGCAGTTCGGAAACAACCGGGCCGGTGACATGGATATTGACTCTTTCTCCGGCTGGCATCGAGGGGCCGGTATGGACGTCTCTTCTTGCCGGACAAGATCAGGAGAGTTTTAAGATGCTTTACGAGGAGCTTGAGAGCCACACGAGGGCAGAGCTTCCTTTATATATGGAGGCGCGTACTCAGGCGGAGGCGAAACTTCAGGGCACACTTCAAAAACTTGCGGCAGAATATCAAAATGTAAGTGACTTGACAGCGCATCTCTGGCAAGCCAGGCAGATGCTGGCAGGAGATCGTCTCTATGAAACCCTGAGGCACCTGCTTGAGTTTTCCGCCACGGTCGGTTCGCATCTTGCGCATGATCCGCATACCGCTGACGGCATGGCCGCCATGCGGGACGAAGTCAACCAGATCCGGAACCAAATCACGCCCTTCCTCGCCTTGGATTATTCGGCACAGAGCCTGGGCCAAAACGTGATCGTCAGTTTTAAGAACGGGAAAATCACAGCTTCCTATAGAGATCTCCCGCTTCTTGAAGAGACGCCGGCCGGTGAAAGGGAATTCCCGCACGAATTGCGCCGTTTCAGTTACAAGGGTCCGGATGCCCTGGATGTTAGAAAAATGCTTTTGGATCATCCGCTATTTAAATTTGATCCCAACGCCGGCGCTGATAGCACAAAAAACCGTCTTCAAACCAATTGGTGGCCAGGCCCGCTTGAAAATCATGTGGGGATCCTTGGCTCATGGCAAAACGGTGTGGCGGTTACGACCCCTCCAGCCGCGGCCGGCAAATCGATCAAGCTGGCTCAATACTTCTTTCGTTACGAGCCCGACAGCAAAACAATTATCTTTAATTATCTCGGCGAACTCTGGCAGGATGAACGTGTGCGCGGTTCCGGCTTTTTCGTGAAACTTCTCCGCCGTATCGTGGTTGAAAATTCGCAAGCTGAAAAATTAGTCGTACAGGAGCTTCCCGCCCAGGTGATTGAGGGATTGCCGGAAACGACGGTGCCGCGGATGTCCCCCGAGATGATACGGAGTTTCTTTGCGCCGATTGTGGAAGCTTTTGGGTTTTTACAATGGGACGATCTCCCCAAAGAATCGGATGCACTTCTCGGTTTCCGTATTGTCCGTGAAAAACTTGCACCTATCCGCGAGCTACCCGCAAAGGCCGGCAGTCCGGCTGAGCAGCCGTCCGGCCAAAGCCTGGGCGCAATGCCGGAAATTATTGTGGAAGGGGAAAGTGTGAATTCGATGATTTTTGCCGGCATTTTTGGAAGAATCGAGGAATTGCCGCAGTATGGTTTGCGGCAAATCAGGGTGACGCTGGGCAAAACGGGGGAGCCCGTTTATGATCCGAAACAAAGAGTGATTCATTTCTTTTTTGAAGATGCCGGCCGGGCACTTTTTGAGGCCAGCCAAAACCAGATTGGCCCGGCTATCAAAGGATTGATTGAAGCCAGCCGGCTGGAGGTGGTGATGGAGGACGCTTTGAGGCAGGATCTGAAAAAAGCGCAATACGATTTTGCGACAGCTTCGATTAAACACCTGTGGATGATGCCGGAATGGCAGGATGCCTTGAAGCGGATCGGGAATTATCAAGGCATGGATTTAAAAACTGTGCGTAAATTTATCATTGTCAAATCCCTGCAGGCCACCCGCCCTTATGCCGTGCCTGATGAAAACGCGCTCAAACTATTTGTCCCTGATTCCCAAAAAATCACCAGGTCTTTTGTCGATTCCCTGCGAGCCATTCTCAACCAGCCGTCCCTTCGGATTGAAGTTGCGGCATGGAGCCGTTATCTCGAGGAAATTTTTACCGACCCTGGCGAGCGTGCGAAGATCGTGGAACGAATCCGAAAAACCGTGAGCTGGGAGGATTTCAACCCGGATAGTTTTAGCGGAACCCGTTCAATTCTTCTTCATTTGGAAAAACCCGTGATTTACCGGGGAGTTGAATATCATGCCATCAAGATCAAAGGCACGGCTTATGCGGGAATCTTTCAGCCGCTTAAAGTGCGGTACCAGGAGGCAGTCGATACCGGCATGGATGAATCAGGGAGAATGACTAAAACACGGGCTGTAAATTTCAAAGGAGGCGCCACGGTTCCGGAATCCAATCAGGAGTTTGCAGGCCTGGGCAGGGGCTTTGAAGACGGCATTACCTTGGATATCCCGCTCGCGCATGGCGTTTATCCCGATTTTGAGATGGAAGGGGAAAAGGGCGGATTCATGGTGAGTTTGGTTCAAGACGCGAAGGATGCAAGAGTTCAAGATGCTTTCAATGCCTATATGAATGATTTTGCTCCTGGTGGGCAAGTGGACCGTGAAATTTTCACCTCGGCTCTTCTGGAAAAAGGGGATTTCTGGGGAGTGCGCTCCTATGTAGATGATTTTCTCAGGCGCGCTGGCCGCGCTCTTCGTGACGCGCATGATCAGGGGCATTTCTTTGCCTACCCTCACTTGGGCAATTTGACGGAATATCAGGGCCGCTTCTTTTGGCATGATTTTGATTCCTGGGAGGATATCAGCCAGACCTCGCCGGTGCGGCAAATCGGTTACCGTTTTTTTGATTTACATCAGATTTTTAGTCATACGGATGAATTTAGCCTGCTTCGGAGCAAGGAAACTTACCAACTTTTCACAGGGCTGTTTGGAGCCCGGCCTGTGCAGGCCATTTTGGAGGGTTATTTTTATGACCGGGTGAGTGATAAAAGAATATGGCAGGTTGAAACCGTGGAAGATGTTACGCGTATTTTGATGCGAAATGAGCATCAGCCTGTTTACCAGATTGACAATCCTATGGTTGGGTTGATGAGCGATGTGGTGTATAAAAAGAAAATTTCCGGGACCAATCTTCCTTATTATGCGCCCAAGGTTTATGTTTATCCAAAAGGGGATTCCGGTTTGGCGCTTGCCTTTAAGGCGATTGCCGGGGACATGATGGAAGAACGCAGTCCTTGGTATGGGATTTTCAGGAAGCTGGGAGTTTGGGCGATTGACATTGCGGAGAATATTGACAGCCGGCTCACGGCGGAATATTTGCCGGAAAGGAAGGAGATCATTGTCGCGGTTCCCGAAAAGACTGATCCCCAGCAGGCCCGCGGCATGATTGAAAAGGCATTTCATGACCTGGCTGAAAAAATCGAGAAAGATAAAATTTTGGGTTTTCTAAATCAGATATCAGAGCATGATCTGACGGAACTCGTGTCGGCTGTTAATTTGCAGGTGCCGGACAGCGCCCGGGTGAAGACCGCAAAAGTTGTGGCTAGGTTTCGGGCCGCGAGTAAACCGTTCCAATCTCTCTTTGCAATCGGCAAGGTTTTCCAATCCCCCGATTTTTTTGAAATGTTCAAGGCTGCCGTCCTTGAACATGTTTTGGAATCACCTACCGTGCAGGGTGCCTCCTTGGGCCGGCCTGACCGAGCCGCGGGTGGCGGCCTGACCGAGCCGGCCCTGGCGGGCAGCCTGGGCCAAACCGCGAAACTTTATTATGAATCGCGTGGATATGGAACGAACAATCCTTTGACGTCTGAAATTGTTGCCCGGGATGCGGCCGGGAATTTCATTGACCGTTTCTTGCTGGAAACAGAGCCGGACGTGTTTGAATATCTTTATTCCCGTATTTTCAATAAGGAGGACACGATTCTTGTGCCGGAGGCAGAAGCCTTTAATCATGATCTTATGGCCGGTTTGCGTTATCTGGGTATCCAGCCCAGGCAGCAGGCAAATCCCGTGATTGTGGAAGAGGGAATCACGACTGCTGGAAAAGAGGATAAAGAACAAGCTCGAAAAATCGCAGACATCGCTGGCCGCAACGGAGCCGTGATTTTATTATGGAGGCATGCGCAGAATGGCGGCAGAAAGCCCGCTCTGCGTCGCTATCTGGATCAATATGCAGCGGGCGAGGGTATTTTGGTGCGAGATTTTCCTCTTGAGACTCTCAGCGATTCGGAATTAAACCGCGTTTTAAAATCTTATCAACAGCCGGCGCTTGCACTGTCAACGCGCAAGGAGCCGCTCGTTCTCGAATTTAACGGCGAGAAAATCAAAATCGACAAGCAATTCCTGGATCAATACCACATTGACCCGCTGCAGGCGCTGGCTCTTTTCAAGCAAATTCTCGACAACCCGCCTGAAAGAAGAAAGGAACTTTTCGAAAAGGCCGGCCTTGATTTTGATGCCGCAAACGGCTACTGGCAGGTAACCGAACGCTTTATCACATCCTTTCTCAAGAACGCCTACGCTTCCGAAGCCGCCCGCAAGACGCTTGCCCACGCAGCTTAAACGTTGCCACAGAAATAAACATTCACGCCGATACATAATGATATGAAAAAGATTCTACTCGCATTTTTGATGCTGGGACTGGCGGGCTGCGCGGAGCAGCCCAACCAGCGGCTGTCAGCCGCCAGAGAGCAGTCCCGCGCTGTCAGCGCGGGGCAGAAGCAAATCGTAAAACCGATGGAGGCACCTGTTACCAAAGAGGAGGGCATTGTGAAAGTTAAAATCGAGACAACCAAGGGCGTGATCGAGGCCGAGCTTTACGAAAAGGATGCGCCCAAGACCGTGGCCAACTTTGTGAAGCTTGTGAATCAGGGATTTTACAACGGCATTATTTTTCATCGCGTGATTCCCGAATTTATGATTCAAACTGGCGATCCGACCGGCACAGGCATGGGCGGGCCGGGCTACAAATTTGCCGATGAGTTTTCGCCTAATCTTAAGCACACCCAAGCCGGCGTACTTTCCATGGCCAATTCCGGGTCCAACACTAACGGCAGCCAGTTTTTTATCACCGAGGCGGCCACGCCCTGGCTGGACGGCAAGCATTCGGTTTTTGGACAGGTAACTCAGGGGATCGAGGTGGTGCACGCCATTGCCAATGCGCCGCGCACACCGGATGACCGGCCGATTGAGCGCCTGGAGATGAAAAAAGTCACCGTCTTATGAGGCTCCCCGGAAGGTGGCGGGATTATTTCCTGGCCGTGGTGATGATGAGCCTGGCCTGGCCGCTCAGGGGACAATTCGGGCATCTTAAAGGCGCGCTTATCCCTGGCGCGGCCGCCGCGGCCATCGCGGCTTTTCTGGGCCGTGATGATTCATGGAAAGCCTTATTTCCTCGCGCCGTTATTTTTGGCGCCGCTGGTTTTTCCCTCGGAGGGCATCTCAGTTACGGGTGGCTTATTGAGCGGCTGCTTGACTGCCATTACGCTTCCTGCGTTTTCATAGATCTGGCCCGAGTCTTTGCGATTGGGGCCGTGTGGGGCGGACTCGGCATGACCTTCCTTGGTTTTGTTTTTTCCGAAAAACATTTTGGCCGCCGCGATTTTTTTCTTCTCGCCGGGTTCCTGCTACTCGCTTCTATATTTTTAGATTTTTTCGAACAGGAATCTTTTGACTTTACCGTTCTTTCAGCCGGTTTATTTGTCCTTCATGTTTATAATCTTATCTGGAAACGGTCCCGCATCGTGGGGGTTTTCGGGCTCTCAGGCATTTTGGGCTTCGGCCTTGGATTCGCGGGTGCCGTATTTCTTGTTTATGCCGGGAATAACGCTTTTTTTAAAGGTCCCTGGGCGTGGTGGACTTTGCGGGATCAAATTTTTGGAGCCGCGGGAGGAATTACGGTTGCGTGGGCCGTCCGGAATTTGAGCGTCCGCGGTTTTGTGCCGTTTGACGTTGCGTTGCCTCAAGCGGAAACCTGGGCTGGATTTTTGGCCTATGTGTTTTTTATTCCTGGGTTAAATACAGTTTATGTTATCCGTCATTGGATTTTGAAGCATGCGGCAGCATCGTCTTTGCTTTTTTATCCCCTGGTTGTGGCGCTGGCCGCAGTGCTGTTAATCTCCTGTGTCTATTTTTATTTTCGCAAATTCAGCCTTTTTTCCTCCACGCTTTTTTTTGTTTGGTTTCTGAGTTTTCTAGCCATTGCAAAGATCTGTTTTTTCTCCGGTTTTAAGTATTGGGAGCCTGCTTTTGCGCTTTTTCCGGTCAATGCTTTAACTCTTTCAATTCTCCTTCCGTTTCGCCCAAAATAGCCCCATCTTCCTAAAAAATCGCTATTTTAAGTTAAATATTGTGTCTATAACTTGTTTATTTAAAGTAAGTTACATTTATTTGTAATAAAAAAGAGACAATATGATAAATTTATTTTGCTATTTGTTGTTTTTATGGGTACCTTTTCTAGTGAACCCAAGAAAAGGAGCCCGAAATGAATATCAGGAGAAAGGCAGAAAAGAAGGGAATAAGAGCCGCGGTTATGGCGGCATTTCTCCTGTTGATAGTTTTTGCAGGAAATGTTTTTGCGCACGCAGATGGTTCTAATAATTGGCAAATTCTTAAAGGAAAGCATTTCCTGGTTCATATGCAGGCCGATGATTCCCAGGCCCTTTTCTTTGGCCAGAAAGTTTTGACCGAAGCCGAACGCTTTTATGACCGCATCCAGACTTCGCTCGGGCATTTGAATCAGGATCCGTGGCTGTGGGAAAAGCGCTGCCATATTTACCTTTACCGCGACAAACAATCTTATGTGACCGAGGCGGGACGTCCGGCATGGTCCAGCGCTTCGGCCAGCTTTGATAAGGGGCCCGTGATTGATTCCCATCAGGGCGCGCAAAATTTTCTTGAAACAGAATTGCCCCATGAGATCACGCACCTTCTTTTCCGCGAGTATGTGGGCGTTGACAATGTCAAAGTTCCGCGCTGGCTGGATGAAGGTATCGCGCTCTGGAATGAGCAGTCTTCCCGCAGTTCACTGCTCGCGAACATAGTGCAGCAAAAAGCTCGGGAAGGCCATCTGATTCCCGTGACCGCGCTTTCCGGTAATTTTAAGGAAATCGAGTTTTCAGGCTCGGGCGCGGGATGGGGAAACCAGGAATCTGTCACGCTCTTTTACGCCGAATCTTACAGCATGGTTCAGTTTCTGGTCAGTCGGTTTGGCCAGCCACGTTTTGTTGAGTTTATAAGATCCCTTAAAAACGGCGGGACGGTTGAAGCGTCCCTCCGTAAAACCTACGGAATCCGCTTCCAGACGCTAGCTTCCTTTGAGAAAGAGTGGTATCGCTCACTCGACTTCTCAAAGGCCTCTTAAGAATTTGTTTTTTCCGCCGATTTCCCCCCTAAGGGGATCTTATGCCTATTGCCAAGATACTGATTGTGGATGATGAGGCGGATTTTGCCCAGCTTCTTGCCTTTGACTTTAAAAAGAGGGGGTATCAAGTGGTTCTCGCCTCGAACGGCGAGGAGGGCCTGGCCAAAATTAAATCCGAACATCCGCAGGTTGTGATTTTCGACATTAAAATGCCGCGCATGGACGGCTACACCTTTGTGCGCGCGGTCAAAAAAGAAGCCGCCCTCACGGCCCTTCCCTTGATTGCCCTCACCTCGTACGACATGAAGGATATGTTTGAAATTGAAGGGGTGAATTACTACTTCATGAAGGCGGCCAAAATGGACGGCCTTTTTGACGCCTTGGCCAAACTTGTCCCCCATGGCTGAGTCAAAGGATCCCAAGCAATACGGCAATTGGCTTAAATTCCTCGGGCTCGTGCTCAAACAGCTCCGCCTTTATTCCGAAAATCATCCCTCCGTCAAGCAGGCCATGGAGGCTCTCAAAATAGAGTTCGCCACGCTCTTAAGTCAAAACCCGAGTATCACGCTGGGGATTGCCGGCGACAAATTCATTATCGAAGGCGCGGTGATGGATTCCAAAACCATGGGCTCGGATTTCCTGAATGAATGCCGGCGCGTGGGCGTGGAAAGTCTTTGCTTTTCTCAGGGCCTCTTGCCGGTTGAAATTCAGATTTTTCTTAAAATCATGGCCATGCGTCCCAAAGAATTGGAAGCTAAGGGCGGGTTCAAGAAAATTTTTGAAGCCGCCGAGCTTCCGCATATCAAGCTTCTGTCCGCCCGGTTTGCCATGGTGCAGGAAGGACAGAAAGTGGTATCGGGCGAAGCCGGGGGTGGCGGCCTGGAGAGTACCGGTTCTCAGAGAACCGGTACTGGGGGGACAGGTATCGCGGTGCCCGGATCCATGACAGAGCTGATCAAGGTTTTCAAGCAGGAAAGCTCGGGCGAGGTGAGTTATAACTACGACAAGTTGAATCAGGAGCTCACGCAGGAGCCGGGATTTGTGGCCAAGCTGATGATCAAAAGTGCGCAGACACCGCAGGAGTTTACGCGTATCATCGAGCGCATGGGAACATTTTTTAAAGACGAAGTCACGCCCTATCACATTAAAGCCAAAAAGGATCTTTCCAAAGCAACTTCCAAAATTGTAAGTGAATATAAAAAGACATTGAATCAGACCGATATTCCGGAAGGGTTCAAACTGGTAGGCGAAAAATTTCCCAATTTGCTGGAGGAATGCGCGGACAAGGTTAGGATTGAAATCATGGCCGGGATTTGTTCGGAAACGCAGGGGGATTTAAAATCCCTGGCCCAGTGGGGAGGGAAGCTTTTCAAGGAAGAAGAGGTGAGGAACCGGCTTAAGGAAGTTTTGCACGAACGCTTGCATGGACTCGGACTTTCCGGAAGCATTTTGGGGCAGTTGCTTGAGGGTATGGGCCAGCCTGGCCAAGCCCCGGGTGGCGGCCTGGACAAGCAGGCCATGGCGGGTGGCCGGGGTGAAAAGCGGCCGGCCAAAAGGGGAAAGAAGGAAGAAGCTTTCCAAAAAGAAGGAAGCGGCGGCATCGAGATCTCGGCTGAGGAGCTGGCGGAATTACGCGAGAAGGCCCAAAAGCTTGAGAAGCTTGAAGGAAAATACCTTTTGGTTGAAAGAGAGAAGAAACGGCTGGTGGATGAAAAGGAGCGCGTGGATACGATTATCCGCAATCTTGCCGAAGGCGTGGTGGTGGTGGATAACACGGGAAAAGTTCTCCTTATGAATCCGGCAGCGGAAAAACTTTTGGGCGTGGAGCACGGCAAAGGCACGGGCGAAGACATCCGGGAGAGTTTGAGACAGGAACATCTCCTGGCTCTGGCCAAAGGGCCGCTCCGCAGAGGCGAGGAGACCGGCAAACAGATTGAGCTTCGGAGTTTAAACACGGACACACAAAAGGTGCTGCAGGCCAGCACCGCTATCATCGAGAATGAAGACGGCAAAACCGTGGGCATGGTTTCTGTTTTAAGTGACATCACGCGGCAGAAAGAATTGAACGAGATGAAGTCCAAATTTGTTTCCCATGTTTCGCATGAGTTGAGAACGCCGCTTGTGGCCATTCAAAGGTCGCTGGCCCTGCTTCTTGAGGAGAGCGCATCCCATCTCGGCCCCGATCAGAAGCAGTATCTTGAGATCGCCAACCGGAATATCGGCCGCCTTGGAAGACTCATCAATGACATTCTGGACCTTTCCAAAATCGAGGCCGGCAAGCTTGAAATTCATCCCATGGGTTTTTCGCTGGCGGCGGTTTTGGAAGATGTTAAAACCACCTTTGTCACCTGGGCTAAAGACAAAAAGATCGAGATCTCTTTGCAGGTACCGCAGGGATCCGTCATGGTGGAAGCAGACCGGGACCGCATCAATCAGGTGTTAGCCAACCTGGTCAGCAACGCACTTAAGTACACGCCCGAAGGAGGGTCCATAATGCTGGAGGCCCTTCTCGAGGATGAAAGCCTGCCTTCAGGGGATTGCGTGGAAGTCGGTGTCCGCGACACGGGGATAGGGATTTCGCCGCAGGATCAAAAACGGATTTTTGAAAGATTTGAGCAGGTGAGCCTGAGTCAGCCGGCCGGAATTTCAAGCACGGGGCTGGGGCTTAGCATCGCCAGGGAAATCGTCGAATTGCACGGCGGTAAAATTTGGGTGGAAAGCCAGGAAGGAAAGGGAAGCCGTTTCGCTTTCCGTATTCCGCTTAAAAGCAAATCAGAGCAAAAATAGCTGCTTTTAGGGGACAGGCAATATTTACTGCCTGTCCCCTAGGAGAAATCGATAGGGTCTGTCGAAATAGGCAGCCCCGCCTTTTTCCCGCAAGTCACTGTGCAATCCCCCAGGAATGGTGAGAAAATCTTTGGGTTGAGTTGCGGCCGCAAAAAGCCGTTGGCCCATTTCGTAAGGGCATATGTCGTCGTCCGTTCCGTGAATGATGAAAAGAGGGCAGAGAATTTTGCCGATTTTGGAAAGGTTGTCTAGTTGAAAATTTCGCGCAATAAACAAAGGCACCCAAGGGTGGTGCTTTTGTGCCATTTTGAGCAGCGAAACAAAAGGCACTTCAAGAATGATCCCTTTTAATCTGGTTTGGGTGGCAATTTCAATTGCCGGCGCCGTGCCTAAAGATTCGCCGTACATAATCACTTCCGGGTAAGGAATTCCTTTATCGTCCTTTAGCCATTTGAGCGCCGCAGCGCCATCCAGATAAAGATCCATCTCGCAAGTGATCACGCCTTCGCTTTTTCCGTAGCCGCGGTAATCGATTAAAAACACGGACACTCCGCGGTCAACCCATCCTTTGGCTTTGTCCAGGCGGGTGGAGATATTGCCGGCATTGCCGTGAAGAAGCAAGAGTGTGGCTTTGGGATTTTTTGCCGGCAGGTACCAGCCGAATAATTTGACACCGTCGTTTGTGACACAGGTAACGTTTTCCGATTCCAGTCCGAGATCTTGCGGCTGCGCTACGAGCACTTCATCGGGGAAAAAAAGCAGGGAAGAGACGATCATATTGCATAGCCAATTCATCATAACCACTTTATAATGCACGGTTTGTGCCTGAAAGGCAAGTCTCACCCCTTTCTTTTTTAGAAAGGAGTGAGTATACTAATTATAGACTAGAATGAAACCATATATGGAACCTGCCGGGAAAAAAATTTTACTTGTTGATGATGAACCTGAAATCCGTCAAATAATTACGCGCCGGCTAAAAAAATTCGGTTTCTCAATTTTAACGGCTGAAGACGGAGAAGAAGCGCTGCGGTGCGCAAGAGAAGAAAAACCGGATCTTATGATACTGGATTTAAACCTTCCGCTTCTGCCCGGCGAAGAAGTTTGCAAAGCTCTCCGGGAAGATTTTGATGGATTATTGTGGGACATGCCCATTATCATGCTTACAGGGAAAGACAGCGAAGTGGACAGGATCGTGGGGAAGGTTCTTGGTGCCAATAGCTATCTAGTCAAACCCTGCCCGATTGATACACTGCTTGGCGAAATCCGGCGTTTTATTGCTTAAGTCTCGTTGACGGCTATGAATCCATTAAATTCAAACACACCAGCCGGTAATCCTTTCCGGAAATTTGATAATGCTTTTGCCCTGATGGCCGTGGTGCCCATGCTAGGGTTTGTTTTTATCCTGACGCAGGACGGATCTTGGGAAGCGTTTGAAGGCCGGGGCGGTCTAATGATCCTGCTTCTAATTATGATCAGCCTGCTGGGGTATTGGCTCGGCTACCGCGTAATCCGGCGGCTTTTTGAGCAGCTCGTGAATTTCAATCGGGCTATTAGCCGCATGAACGAGCTTAAAAGTGTTTTTGTTTCCGAAGTTTCTCATGAAGTGAAGAATCCTCTGGTGACGCTCCGAATGGGACTTTCCTTCCTTGACGAAGACATGATGAATACGCTTACCGAGGATCAGCGGCAGGTGATTGCGGGCTGCGAACGCAGTGTGGAGCGGCTTATCCGCCTCACCACGGACCTCCTGGACCTGGCCAAGATTGAGGCCGAGACCATGCCAGTCAAGCACGAAAAAATTTCTTTGAGGCCACTCTTGGAGGAAGTTTCGCGTTTCATGAAACCTCACATTGATAAGAAACATCTGCAATTCACGGGCGATTTTGCGAACGGAGAACATTTTCTTAAGGGAGACAGCGACCATTTGACGCGCGTGATTATTAATCTTATGGACAATGCCATCAAATACACGCCCGAAGGTTTGTCAATGGGGGTCCGGCTGGTTCCGGGAAAAAAATATTTTGACCTGGATGTGTGGAATGAGGGAAATGAAATCCCGGCCGCCAAGCGGGAAGAAATTTTTGAGCGTTACCGCAGGATTGACACGGGTCAAGAAGCCGGAACCGGGTTAGGGCTCGCCATTGTGAAGGAGCTGGTCAACCTGCACCGGGGCGAGATTCGCCTTGAGCGGAGCGATTCCAAAAACCATTTCATCGTCCGACTGCCGAAGGATTTTACCAGCCTGCGCCCGGCTGTGATATAATTCGAACCCTTAGAATATTTTCCAAAATGTCATCCTGAGCGACCCTACCCTAAAGGGCTACTGCGTTGAAGGGCTGCTTTGCTGAGCGGAGGATCAGAATGACAAGGTTTTTTGCATAGGAGGAATTCATGATGACTCAGGAAAGCGCTCCCAAGAGCCAAAATATTGTCTGGCATCAACATAATATTACCAAAGAGGATAGAGAAAAGAAGTTCGGCCAGAAAGGCGTGATTCTCTGGTACACCGGGCTTTCCGGATCCGGAAAATCCACGCTGGCCAACCGCGTGGAGCAGATTCTTTTTGAGCGCGGTATTCGCACTTATATCCTGGATGGTGACAATATCCGTCACGGACTGAACAAGGATTTGGGATTTTCGCCCCAGGACCGCGAGGAAAATATCCGCCGTATCGGCCAGGTCGCGCATCTTTTTGCGCAGGCCGGCGTGATTGTGATGACCGCTTTTATTTCGCCTTATAAAAAAGACCGGGATCAGGTGCGCTCACTCGCAGCCCGAGGCGAATTTTTGGAAATTTATGTGAAGTGCGCGCTTGAGGCTTGTGAAGCCCGAGACACCAAGGGGCTTTATAAAAAGGCCCGCGCCGGGCAAATCCCCGAGTTTACCGGAATTTCCGCGCCCTATGAGGAGCCGGAAAAGCCTGAGCTCACGGTGGAAACCGACAAGGAAAATCTGGACCAGAGCGCGGCCAAAGTGATTTCATATCTGGAATCAAAAGGGATTCTTAAATAGGAGGGCAGGCCATGGACCCTATTCTTGAGATGCTGGAGAGAGACTCGCGGCTGACGGCTGAAGAAATTGCCAAGGCGACCAAACAATCGGCGTCTGCGGTGAAAAGCCGGATCAGGGAATACGAAAAAAAAGGCGTGATTGTCAAATACAAGGCAGTCATTAACCGCGAGCTTGTGGAAGAGGACGACAACAGCGTGCGCGCCATTATTGAGGTGAAGGTGACGCCTGAAAAGGACAAAGGGTTTGACCATCTCGCGGAGCGGATTTACCGTTTTCCCGAGGTGTTGAGCTGTTATCTTTTGTCCGGATCGTATGACCTGCTTCTCGTGGTAGAGGGAAAAAATATTCAGACCATTGCCAATTTTGTGGCCTCAAAACTTTCGCCTCTTGAAAATGTGCGCGGCACGGTGACGCATTTTCTCCTGAAAAAATACAAGGAGAGCGGCGATATTTTGAAAACCGCTGAAGAAACGAAGCGCATGGCCGTTTCTTTCTAACCCATCCCGCTATGTCTTCCAACAAACCCCTGATTCAGCCGGCCGAGAAAGTTTTGTCCATGCCTCCGTCCGGTATCCGCGCTTTTTTCGATCTCGTGCTGGGCATGAAAGATGTGATTTCTCTCGGCGTGGGAGAGCCGGATTTTGTGACGCCCTGGGCTTTCCGTGAATCGGCCATTTATTCCCTGGAAAAGGGGTTCACTTCCTACACTTCCAACAAGGGATTGCTTGAACTTAGAAAAGCCATTGCCTCTTTTCTTTTCAAGCGCCGCAAACTGGAATACGATCCGGAACATGAAATCCTGATCACCGTGGGCGTGAGCGAGGGCATGGACCTTGTGCTTCGCGCGCTTCTCAATCCGCAGGACGAAATTTTAATCGCGGAGCCGGCTTATGTTTCTTACAGCCCGCTGGCCAAACTTGCGGGCGGAGTGCCTGTCTCGATCTCAACTTCTGACAAGCGGCATTTCAAGTGGAGTGTTTCTGACCTACGCCGCGCCATCACTCCCAAAACAAAAGCCATACTTATGAATTATCCATCTAACCCCACAGGCGCTTCCTACACCCGGAGCGAGCTTTTGAAAATTGCGGCCCTGGCCAAAGCTAAAAATCTAGCCGTGATCAGCGATGAAATTTATGATGAATTGACCTATGAAGGGACGCACACGGCTTTTCCCTCGCTCCCGGGCATGCAAGAAAGAACGATTTATCTGAATGGTTTTTCAAAATCCTATGCCATGACCGGATGGCGTATCGGCTATGCCTGCGGCCCGCGCGAAATTATCAGCGCCATGACCAAAATTCACCAGTATTCCATGCTCTCGGCACCCACCATGGGGCAGTTTGCGGCGCTGGAAGCGCTCAAAAGCGGCCAAAAGCAGGTTCAGGAAATGAGAACCGAATATCTTCGTCGGCGTAATCTCGTGGTAGAAGAGTTGAACCGGATGGGCCTGGATTGCCTGATGCCGGCCGGGGCTTTTTATGTGTTCCCCTCCATCCGCAAAACCAAATTGAGCTCCATGGCTTTTGCGAAAAAACTTCTCAAAGAGGAAAAGGTGGCGGTGGTGCCGGGCGTAGCGTTTGGCGCAAGCGGCGAAGGCCATGTGCGTATGTCCTACGCCACGAGCTTTGAAGATCTCAAAGAGGCGCTACGCCGCATTGAGCATTTTTTATCTAATAACTTGAGTTCTGCAAATTTTAGGTAACCGACAATGATAAATCCTTCAAGCAAAATGGCTTCCGGCCGAAACCTCCTATGCCAGCCAAGGCAAGGAGGACACGGAAGCCATGGGAAAAATTAT